>QXGG01325498.1_pt1 | contig 235131 bp, 200 predicted proteins | sample 1982491 | NCBI WGS metagenome assembly QXGG01 (sample SAMN09924614, study PRJNA488089) | Wastewater metagenome, whole genome shotgun sequencing project. | isolation source: South African research farm wastewater | place: South Africa: Irene, Agricultural Research Council, Animal Production...
CCACCCCGACGCCGAGGTGCGCAAGCAGAACATGGCCTTCTACGAGTTCCTCGTGCCGCTGATCAAGGGCCTGTCCACCGAAGTGGCGCTGGACGTGGCCAGCCTGGGCGTGCAGGTGCACGGTGGCATGGGCTTCGTCGAAGAGACAGGCGCGGCGCAGTTCCTGCGCGACGCCAAGATCCTGACCATCTACGAAGGCACGACGGCCATTCAGGCCAACGACCTGGTGGGCCGCAAGACCGCGCGCGACGGCGGCACCTCGGCCAAAGCCATCGCGGCCCAGATCGAGAAGACCGAGGCCGAACTGAAGGCCCGTGGCAGTGCCAACGCGCTGGCGGTGGCCAAGCGCCTGGGTGCCGCGCGCCAGGCGTTCGTGGATGTGGTCGAGTTCATCGCCGCCAACACCAAGAGCAATCCTAACGCGGCCTTCGCGGGCAGCGTGCCCTACCTGCTGCTGGCCGGCAACCTGATGGCGGGCTGGCAGCTGGCGCGCGCGCTGCTGGTGGCCGAAGACCTGTCCGCCAAGGGACAGGACGTGCCTTTCATGCAGGCCAAGATCACCACCGCCCGCTTCTACGCCGACCACATCCTCAGCCGCGCCCCGGGCGTGCGCGATGCGATCGTGGAAGGTGCCGAGGCCGTGACCGCACTGCCGGCCGAGGCCTTCTGACAACCGACACCGACAAGACTGGAGACCCCATGACCCAACGCCAACGCTACCTGCCCCCGGTGCTGCAGAACCTGCCGTTCCCGGTGATCGGCTCGCCGCTGTTCATCATCAGCAACCCCAAGCTGGTCATTGCCCAGTGCAAGGCGGGGGTGGTGGGCTCCATGCCTGCGCTCAATGCGCGCCCGGCCTCGCAGCTGGACGAGTGGCTGGCCGAGATCACCGAGGCGCTGGCCGCCCACGACAAGGCGAACCCCGACAACAAGGCCGCGCCGTTCGCGATCAACCAGATCGTGCACAAGAGCAACGACCGGCTGGAGCACGACTTGGAGCTCTGCGCCAAGTACAAGGTGCCGGTGATCATCACCAGCCTGGGTGCCCGCGAAGACGTGAACCAGGCCGTGCACAGCTGGGGCGGCGTGGTGCTGCACGACGTCATCAACAACGTGTTCGCGCACAAGGCGATCGAGAAGGGCGCGGACGGCCTGATCCCGGTGGCTGCCGGTGCCGGCGGCCACGCCAGCGTCAAGAGCCCCTTCGCCATGGTGCAGGAGATCCGCGAGTGGTTCGACGGCCCGGTGGCGCTGTCGGGCTCCATTGCCTCGGGTGGCGCCATCCTGGCGGCGCAGGCCATGGGCGCCGACTTCGCCTACATCGGCTCGGCCTTCATAGCTACCGACGAAGCCCGTGCGGTCGAGGGCTACAAGCAGATGATCACCGAGAGCAACTCGGACGACATCGTCTACAGCAACTTCTACACCGGTGTGCACGGCAACTACCTCAAGGGCAGCATCCGCAACGCCGGCATGGACCCGGACCACCTGCCGGAGAGCGACCCGAGCAAGATGAACTTCAGCACCGGCGAAGGCGCCAACGCCGCCAAGGCCTGGAAGGACATCTGGGGTTGCGGCCAGGGCATCGGCGCCATCCGCGAGGTGGTGCCGGCGGCCGATCTGGTGGCGCGCTTCCGGCGCGAATACGCCGAGGCCAAGGCGCGCATCTGCGCGGGCTGAGCGCGCCCGCCCCGCTCAGTTCTTGAACAGTTCCCGGATCGCGTCGAGGATCGTCGGCGGTCCGGCGTACTGCGCACCCGCCGCATCCTCGATGGTGGCGACGGCGCCGCCGTTGGCCCATTCGGCGTAAATCCAGTCGTCGTTCATGCGGGTCAGCCCCGCCGGTGCATCGCCCGGTGCGGCGACCGGCACACCCTTGAGTGCGGCGGCCATGTAGTCGGTCCAGATGGGCAGCGCCAGCCGGCCGCCCGACTCGTGGTCGCCCAGGCTGCGGGGTTTGTCGTAGCCCATCCAGACCACCGCCGCCAGCCCGGGCTGGTAGCCGGCGAACCAGGCGTCGAGCACGTCGTTGGTGGTGCCGGTCTTGCCGTAGATGTCGCTGCGCTTGAGCCGGGCCTGGGCGCGGGCGGCGGTGCCGACGCTGGTCACGTCGTTGAGCAGGCTGCCCATCACATAGGCGTTGCGCGCGGGGATCGCGCGGTTCTCTTCGGTCAGCACGGGCGCGGCAGGCGCCTCGAACAGCACCTTGCCCTGGGCATCGGCGATCTTCTCGATCACCACCGGCTCGACCGACCAGCCGCCGTTGGCCAGCGTGGCGTAGGCGCGGGCCATCTGCAGCGGTGTCACCTGCCCGGTGCCCAGCGCCAGCGTGAGGTTGTCGGGCTGCTTGGCGACGTCGAGGCCGAAGCGCCCCAGCCAGTCGCGCGCGCGCTGTGTGCCGGTGTGCTGCAGCACACGCACGCTCACCAGGTTGCTGGACTTGGTCAGCGCGGTGCGCACGGTCAGCGGTTCGCCGGTGGCGTTGCCGCTGTTGCCGGGTGACCAGCCGTTGGGTGCGGTGAACGGACCGTCGTCGACCAGGGTCGAGGGCATGACGCGCTCTTCGAGCGCGGCCGAATACAGCAGCGGCTTGATGGTGGAGCCGGGCTGGCGCCAGCCCTGGGTCACGTGGTTGAACGGCTGGCGCGCGAAGTCGAAGCCGCCGACCAGGGCCCGCACGCGGCCGGTGCGCGTGTCCAGCGCGACCAGCGCGGCCTCGGCCTCTGGCCATTGCGTGATCGACCAGTCCTTGCCATTTTTGACCACGCGCAGCACCGAGCCCCGCTGGATGCGCAGCGCGTCCTTGGCCTTGGTCGACAGGCCCGGCTGGGCCCAGCGCAGGCCTTCGCCCTTGATGCGCACCTGTTCGCCGCTGGCCAGCTGCACCCGTACTTCCTTGGGCGTGACAGCGAGCACGATGGCGGCGCGCAGCGTGTCGTCGTCGCGGTGGTCCTTCAGCGCCTCGGCGGCGGCGCGTTCGAGTTCGGGGTCGTTGGCCGCGGGCAGGTCTTCCCGTGCCTCGGGGCCGCGCCAGGGGTTGCGGCGGTCCTGTGCCAGCACCCCGCGCTGCACGGCGGCGTAGGCGGCGCGCTGGTCGGCCGCGCGCAGCGAGGTGGTGACGCGGATGCCGCGCGAGTAGGCGGATTCGCCGAAACGCTCGAACACCACCCGCCGGGCCATCTCGGCCACGTGAGCGGCGTCTACATCGCGCACGCCGGGGGAGCGCAGGATGATCTTCTCGGCGCGGGCGGCGGCGAGCTGGGCGTCGTTGATCACGCCGACCGTGTGCATGCGCTGCAACACCACGCGCTGGCGCGCCGTGGCACGGGCCATGTTGGCCACCGGGTTGGCGTAGTACGGGTTCTGCGGCAGGCCGGCGAGCATCGCAGTTTCGGCGATCGTCAGCTGGTCCATGGACTTGCCGAAGTAGGTCTGCGCGGCGGCGGCGAAGCCGTAGGCCCGCTGGCCCAGGAAGATCTCGTTGAGGTAGATCTCCAGGATGCGGTCCTTGGACAGCGCCTCCTCGACCTTGAAGGCCAGCAGGATTTCCTTGGCCTTGCGCTCCACCGTCAGTTCGCGCGTGAGCAGCATGGTGCGCACGAGCTGCTGGGTGATGGTGCTGGCCCCCTGCTTGCGGCCACCGGTGATCAGGGCCAGGGCCGCGCGCGCCATGCCCTTGGGGTCGACGCCGGAGTGCTCGCGGAAGCGCGCGTCCTCGACCGCCAGCACCGCGTCCTGCAGCAGCTTGGGGGTCTTGGACAGCGGCACGTATTCGCGCCGCTCGGCGCCGAACTGCGCCAGCTCCACGCCGTCGGCGGTGAACACCTGCAGCGGCAGCTTGGGCTGGTAGTGGACGATCCTGTCGATGGGCGGCAGGTCGAACGTGGACGCATGGGCTGGTGGCGCGGTCAGCAGCAGCGGGGCAGGGGCGGCGAGGGCCAGTCCCAGAAGGAGGCGGCGCGAGAGACGCAAAGACATGGGCGCGAATTATCCGGTCGGCGTGTGCGGCACAGGTGAATGGCACGTAACTGAATGTGCCTTCGACCCACGGTTCATCCCGGTCCCGCACCTGATGGCCCACAATTGTTGCGATACAGCAGATGGAGCCCCCCTTGCCCGAAGAAACCGGCCTCGTGGCCACCCTGCCGCGGCGCGGATGGCGCCCGTCCCGGCGCCTGGTGTGGATCGGTGCGGCGCTGCTGCTGGCGGGCGCGGCGGTGGGCGGGCTGGCGGTGTACGAGGCCCAGACGTCCCGCCTGCAGGCCCGGTTCCTCAGCCGTTACGCCGCCGGTCTGGCGCACCAGACCGCCCCGGGCGCAAGTGCCCAGATGCGTTTTCCGACCCACGGCCCGTTCGACCAGCGGCTGGGCTACACCGCCATCCCGGATGTGGTGTCCCGGCTGGCGCCGCGCGGTTTCGTGGTCACCGAACAGGCGCGTCAGAGCCCGGAGCTGCAGGCCTATCTGGACCGCGGTCTGTACGCCCCATTTACCGAAAAGATCAGGACCGGCCTGACCGTGCTGGACTGCCACCGCGAGCCGGTCTACAGCTTCCGCTACCCGTACCGGACATTCGAGCGCTTCGAGCAGGTGCCGCCGCTGGTGACCCAGGCCCTGATGTTCATCGAGAACCGCGACCTGCTCGACCCCGACCGGCCGCAGATGAACCCGGCGGTCGACTGGGTGCGCTTCACCCGCGCGGTGCTGGGCCAGCTGGCCAGCCGCATCGACGCCGACATGGACAGCCCCGGCGGCAGCACCCTGGCCACCCAGATCGAAAAGTACCGCCACTCGCCCGATGGCTTCACGCAGGATGCCCGCGAAAAGCTGCGCCAGATGGCGTCGGCCTCCGTGCGCGCCTACCGGCAGGGTGCCGACACGCTGCCGGTGCGGCGCCAGATCCTGCTGGACTACCTGAACTCCGTGCCGCTGTCGGCGGCGCCTCGCCATGGCGAGGTGCACGGGCTGGGCGACGGCCTGTGGGTGTGGTTCGGGACCGACTTCGAGCGCGCGCGGACGCTGCTGACGCCCGCCCAGGGGCTCGCGGCCGACCCGGCCGAGCGGGCCCAGGTGCTGCGGCAGGTGGTGGCACTCATGGTGGCGCACCGGCGGCCGTCCTGGTACCTGGCAGAGGGCCGCGAGGAGCTCGACCGGACCACCGACGCCTACCTGCGGCTGCTGGCCGCCGAAGGCCTCATCGACGACGGCTGGCGCGACGCCGCCCTGCGGCAGCGGCTGGTGTTCCGCGACATGACCCGCCAGCCGCCGAAGCTGCCCGCCAGCCCGGGCAAGGGCACGACCGCCGCGCGCAGCCGCCTGGCCGGCTGGCTGGGCACCTCGCTCTACAACCTCGACCGGCTCGACGCCCGCCTCGACACCACGATCAACGCCCCCCTGCAGGACGCGGTGAGCGGCTACCTCGGGCGCCTGGGCGACCCCGAGTTCGCGCGCAGCCAGGGCCTGATCGGCGAGCGCCTGCTGCAGCCCGGCACGCTGGGCGCGGTGCGCTACAGCTTCACCCTGCTCGAACGCACACCCGAGGGCAACCAGGTGCGCGTGCAGACCGACACCACCAACCAGCCGCTGGACATCAACGAAGGCAGCAAGCTCGAACTGGGCTCCACCGCCAAGCTGCGGGTGCTGGCGATCTACCTGGAACTTGTTGCCGAACTGCACGCCCGCCTGGCGCCGCAGGAGCCCAGGACCCTGGGCAGCATCGCCTTCGACCGGCAGGACACGCTCACCCGCTGGGCCGTGCAGCACCTCACCAACAGCCCCGACCGCAGTCTGGACGCCATGCTGGAGGCGGCGCTGGAGCGCCGGTTCTCGGCCGATCCGGGCGAGCGCTTCTTCACCGGTGGCGGCCTGCACAGCTTCAGCAACTTCAGCGCCGACGACAACACCCGCTCGCCGACGGTGCGCGAGGCCATGCAGGCCTCGATCAACCTGCCGTTCGTGCGGGTGATGCGCGAGGTGGTGCGCCACACCATGTACCAGGTGCCGGGCAGCACCGCACGCCTGCTCGAAGACGACCAGGACCCGCGGCGCAGCGCCTACCTGGCGCGCTTTGCCGACCGCGAAGGCCAGACTTTCCTGCGCCGCTTCTGGCGCAAGACCGACCAGCGCAACCCGGCCGAGCTGCGCGCCCTGCTGCTGGACGGCCTGCGCCCCACGCCCGAGCGGCTGGCCGCGGTGTTCCGCTATCTGGAGCCAGAGGCACCGGCGGATGCGCTCGGGACCTTCCTGCGCGAGCGCCTGGGCGAGAAGGCACCCGACGCGGCGCGGGTGGCGCGCCTGCACGAGCGTTTCGCGCCCGGCGCGCTGGACCTGCCCGACCGCGGCTACGTGGCCGGCGTGCACCCGCTCGAACTCTGGCTGGTGGCCTACCGGCTGCAGCACCCCGGCGCCAGCCTGGCGCAGGCGCTGGAGGCGAGTGCCGACGAGCGGCAGGCGGTCTACGGCTGGCTGTTCCGCACCCGGGTCAAGAGTGCGCAGGACACCCGCATCTACACGCTGCTGGAAGTGGAAGCCTTCCTCGACATCCACAGCCGCTGGGCGCGGCTGGGCTACCCCTTCGGCCACCTGGTGCCCTCGCTGGCGACCGCGCTGGGCAGCTCGGGCGACCGGCCGGCGGCCCTGGCCGAGCTGATGGGCATCATCGTCAACGACGGGGTGCGCCTGCCCACCCGCCACATCTCCGGCCTGCACCTGGCCGCTGACACGCCCTGGGAGACGTCGCTGGGCCGCACGGCGACGCAGGGCGAGCGCGTGATGGCGCCGGAGGTGGCGCGGGCGCTGCGCAAGGCCCTGTCCGAGGTGGTGGAGCGGGGCACCGCGCGGCGCCTGTCCGGCAGCTTCAGGACCGAGGGTGGCGAGGACCTGTCGCCGGGCGGCAAGACCGGCACTGGCGACAACCGCGTGGTGGTGCGCGGGCGCGCCACGCTGGCGCTCAACCGCACCGCCACCTTCGTCTTCCACCTCGGACCGCGCTACTTCGGCAGCCTCACCGCCTATGTGGTGGGGCCGGATGCCGCGAAGTACCGCTTCACCTCGGGGCTGCCGGTGCAGATCCTGACGTCGATGGGGCCGGGCCTCATGCCCTATCTGGATGGCACCCAGGGCCGGGCCTGCCCGGTCACGCCGCGCCCTTGAAGCGCGTGAGGCTCTGGCGCCGGAACTCGGTGGGCGTCATGCCCTTGATTTCCAGAAAGCGCCGGTTGAAGTTGGCCACGTTGTTGAAGCCGACCTCGTAGCAGATGTGGGTGACCTGCTGGTCGGTGTCCATCAGCAGCTGGCAGGCGCGGCTGATGCGCACGCGGTTGACGAAGTCGGTGAAGGTGTTGCCGGTGGCCTTGCGGAAGAAGCGGCTGAAGCGGCTCTCGCTCATGCCCAGCTCGGCCGCAAGCGCGCCGGCCGAGTGGTCGTCGGCCAGGTGGTCGGTGATGCGACTGACCACGGCGTGGATCTGGTCGATGGAGGCATCGTCGTCGTCGCTCTGCAGCTGCACGCTGGAGAGCAACCGGTAGTCGGTGCAGGCCGTGAGGTCGGCCAGGTAGTCGCAGAAGGCGGTGAGCCGGCGCAGGCCGCGCGCGTTCTTGACGCGGTGCCAGTGCCGCTCGGCCGCCTCGGACAGGCCGAAGAACTCGATGCCGTGTTTGGCGCGCTCCAGCAGGGGCAGCACCTCGCGCAGCTCGGGGATGGTTTCGGCGGCGCGGGTCAGGGGCTCGTGGGTGAACTGGATCACCAGGTCGCGCTGCGCCACGCCGCCTTCGGGCATGTCCATGGTGACCCAGTTGTGCGGCAGGCGCGGGCCGGTGAGCACCAGCTGGCCGGCCTGGAAGGGGCCGATCCAGTCGCCCACGAACACCTTGCCGCTGGTGCTTGTGATCAGGTGCAGCTCGTACTCGTCGTGGTAGTGCCAGCGCGCCAGCGGCGTCGGGAAGCCGTGGGAGAGACAGCGCACGAAGCCGACATCCGACGACAGCTCGTAGCCCAGGTCGGGCGAGCGCACGAACTCGTGTTCCAGCTCGGGCTTGAGCTGGCGCGGGGCGGTGGGCACTTTCACGGTCATGGCGGGCTCCGGCGGCGGTGGCACCTAAGTTACACCGGTTCAGGCCTTGGCGCGTTCCGCCACGAAGGCCTGCACGCGGGCAAAGGCCTTGCGCAGGGTCTCGACCAGCTGCGGGTGGCCGGCCATTTCGCCCCAGAGCGTGGTGTCGGCGGCGTAGGCCGCCACCGGGTCGGCGGCCTCGCAGATGGCGTGGGCCACGGCCGGGTCCATGGCCTGGTCCTGGTAGGTGTAGGGAATCTGCCCGGTGTGCCAGCGCTGCAGGTAGGCCAGGAACAGTGCGGGCAGCAGGGCCACGCTGTCGAAGCTGCCGCCGCGGGCCAGCTGGTCGCGGATGGTGGGCGCGATCATGCCGGGGATCTTGGAGAAGGCGTCCATGGCCACGCGCTGGTTGGTGTCGGCGATGGCGGGGTTGCCGAATCGGTCGAGCACCACGTCGCGGTACTGCTCCAGGTTGATCGGGCAGGGCAGCAGAACCGGGATGGCGTCGTCGGTCACGTAGTTGTAGGCCATCTTCCGGATGGCGGCGTCGTGCGTGCCTTCGTGGATGTAGAGGTAGCCCGCCAGCGTGCCGGCCCAGGCGATGCAGCTGTGCGTGGCATTCAGCAGGCGGATCTTGGCCTCCTCGTGGGCCTGCACCGAGTTGACCATCTCGACCCCGACCTTTTCCCACTCGGGGCGACCGGCGATGAAGTTGTCCTCGATCACCCACTGGATGAAGCTCTCGCCCATGAGGGCGGCCTTGTCGTCCCAGCCGGTGGCGGCCTTGACGCGTTCGGCCACGTCGGGCGTGGGGCGGGGCGTGATGCGGTCGACCATGGCGTTGGGGCTGCGGGTGTGTTCCTGCACCCAGGCCTTGAGGGCGGTGTCGCCCAGCGCGTCGATGAACTGCAGCAGGCCGCCGCGCGAGCGTTCGCCGTTGTGGCGCAGGTTGTCGCAGTTCATCAGCGTGACGGCGCCACCGCCCGCCTTCATGCGGGCGCGCAGGATGCTGACCAGGCCGCCGTAGATGGTGTGGCCGGCCTGGCCCGCCTTCACGGCCTCCAGGTCGGCGCGCAGGTCGGGGAAGGTGGCCCAGTCGAGCCGGTTCTTCGCGTCGAGGTAGTAACCGGCTTCGGTGACGGTGAAGCTGATGATGCGCGTGGCCGGGTCGGCGCCGGTGGCGATCAGCGGCGCCAGGTCGTCCTGGTAGGGGATCACGCGCTGGATCGATTCGATGCGCGTGTAGCTGCGTTCGCCCTGGGGCGTGACGGTCTCCAGCGTGTAGCGGCCGCCCTGCGCCTGCAGGGCCTGGATGGTCTCGGCCATGTCGGGGCGCAGGTTGCCGCCGGCGATGGCCCAGCGCAGGTCGCCTTGCTGGCGCAGCTGGTGGATGTAGACGGCCTGGTGGGCGCGGTGGAACGAGCCCAGGCCCAGGTGCAGGATGAAGTTCATGGTGCGTCGGTGAAAAGGGGGCGGGTCAGAGGTCGAAATTCGTGGGCATGAGCACGACGTCGCGGATGGTCATGCCGCGCGGGCGGGTCAGCATGAACAGCAGCACCTCGGCCACCTCGGCCGCTTCGATCAGGCTGCCGCTGGCCTTGGCCTCGGCGAGTTTTTCTGCCGGCCAGTCGGACAGCAGCGAGGTGATGACCGGTCCCGGCGAGACCGAGCCGACGCGGATGCCGTGTTTGAACATCTGCCGCCGCACGGTCTGCACGAAGCAGTCGATGGCCCACTTGGACGAGGCGTAGACCGGCTCCCAGGGCGTGGGGAAGTGCGCGGCCAGCGAACTGGTGACGAGGATGTCGCCCGTGCCGCGGCCGATCATGTGTGGCAGCACGTTGTGCACGTTCTTCATCACCACGTTCACGTTGAGGTTCAACATGCGGTCGATGGCTTCGGGCGTGGTGTCCAGCAGGTCGCCACCGACGTAGAGGCCCGCGTTGGCGTGGAAGATGTCCAGCTGGCCCAGCAGCGCCAGCGTGTGTTCGAGCAGGCGGTTGCACTGCGCGGGGTCCAGCAGGTCCAGCACCAGGGGCAGGGCGTTCGCGCCGATGGCGGCGCAGGCCTTGTCCAGCGCCGCGGCATCGCGGTCGATCAGCACCACGCGGGCGCCGGCATCGGCCAGGGCCTTCGCGCTGGCGAAACCGATGCCCGAGGCCGCGCCGGTGACGGCGGCGGTCTTGCCCTGGAGAGCTTGTGAGGAAGCCATGGCGTCAGGCGGCCCGTGCGGCGACCACGCGGCCGGCGGTGTCGAACCAGTGGGCCTGCGAGGCGTCGATGTCCAGGCTCACCGCATCGCCCGCGTGCAGGCCGGTGCGTTCGTTCTGGCGCGCCACGAACTGCGCGCCGTTGGGCGTGCTCACGTAGATCAGCGTCTCCGCGCCCAGGGCCTCGATCAGGTCCACCTGGCCGCTCACCGGCGTGCTGCCGGTGCTGCGCACGCTCACGTTCTCCGGTCGCAGGCCGATGGCGCCGCCCACGGCGCCGGCGGGCGCCTGCTGGGCCACCACGGCGGGCACCTGCTGCAGCGACACCACGTTCATCTGCGGTGTGCCGATGAACTGGGCCACGAACTGGTTGGCCGGCCGGTCGTACAGCTCCAGTGGCGTGCCCACCTGCTCGATGACGCCATCGCGCAGCACGACCACGCGGTCGGCCAGCGTCATGGCCTCGACCTGGTCGTGCGTCACGTAGATGGTGGTGGCGCCCAGGTCGCGGTGCAGCTTGGCGATCTCCACCCGGGTCTGGCCGCGCAGCGCGGCGTCCAGGTTGGACAGCGGCTCGTCGAACAGGAAGACCTTGGGCGAGCGCACGATGGCGCGGCCGATGGCCACGCGCTGGCGCTGGCCGCCCGAGAGTTCCTTGGGCGTGCGCTGCAGGTACTGCGTGAGGTTGAGGATGCGCGCGGCGTTCTGCACCTTCTCGTCGATCACCTTGGGGTCGACCTTGGCCAGCTTGAGCGCGAAGCACATGTTCTCGTAGACGCTCATGTGCGGGTACAGCGCGTAGCTCTGGAACACCATCGCCAGGTCGCGCTTGGAGGAGGGGGCGTGTGTGATGTCCTTGCCGTCGAGCACCAGACTGCCGCCGTCGATGTGTTCGAGCCCGGCGATCAGGCGCAGCAGCGTGGACTTGCCGCAGCCGGACGGCCCGACGAAGACGATGAACTCGCCCTTCTCGATGGACAGGTCGATGCCCTTGATGGCGCGGTTCTCGCCGAAGAACTTTTCAATGCCTTGGAGTTGCAGGTAGGCCATGGTGGTCTCTTGTCTCTCTTGAATGGGGTTACTTCACAGCGCCGAACGTGAGGCCCTGGACGAGCTGCTTCTGGCTGAACCAGCCGAAGACCACGATGGGGGCAATGGCCATGAGCGAGGCGGCGGACAGCTTGGCCCAGAAGAGGCCTTCGGGGCTGGAGTAGCTGGCGATCAGCGTGGCCAGCGTGCCGGCCTTGGCCGAGCTGAGGTTGAGCGACCAGAAGGCCTCGTTCCAGCTCAGCACCAGGCACAGCAGGCCGGTGGAGGCCAGGCCGCCCATGCCCAGCGGCAGCAGCACCTTGGTGGCCTCCTGCCAGAGGGTGGCGCCGTCCATGCGCGCGGCCTCCAGGATCTCGTGCGGGATCTCCTTGAACGAGGAGTACAGCATCCAGACCATGATCGGCAGGTTGGACAGCGTGAACACGATGATCAGGCCCAGCTGCGTGTCCAGCAGCTGGCTCTTCTGCGCCATCACGTAGATGGGCACCAGGGCGCCCACCGCCGGCATCATCTTGGTGGAGAGCATCCACATCAGGATGTCCTTGTCGCGCTTGCCCTTGTGAAAGGCCATGGCGTAGGCCGCGGGCGCGGCGATGGCCAGGCCCAGCAGGGTGGACACCACGCTGGTGACCACCGAGTTCCAGGCGTAGTGCAGGTAGTCGCTGCGCTCCTGCACCTCGTGGAAGTTCTCCAGCGTGGGCGAGAAGAACAGTTCGGGCGGTACCGCGATGGCCTGCAGCTCGGTCTTGAACGCAGTCAGCAGCAGCCAGCCCAGCGGGAAGAACAGCAGCAGGGCCACCGCCCATGCGGCCACGGTGCGCACTGCGTAGGCGGGGGTGAAGGTGGATTGACGTGCCATGGGTTGCTCACTTGTCCAGGTTCTTGCCGACCATGCGGATCAGGAAGATTGCGGCGATGTTGGCCAGCAGCACGGCGAACAGCGCTCCCGCCGAGGCCACGCCGGCATCGAAATTCAGCAGCGCCTGCTTGAAGATCAGGAAGGCCACGTTGGTGCTGGCGTCGCCCGGGCCGCCACCGGTGGTGGTGTAGATCTCGGCGAAGACGCTGAGCAGGAAGATCAGCTCGATCATCACGACCACGGCCACCGAGCGGCCCAGGTGCGGGATGTAGAGGTAGCGCAGCTGCTGGCCGTAGGTGGCGCCGTCCATGCGTGCGGCTTCCAGCTGCTCGCGGTCCATGCTCTGCAGCGCGGTCATGAAGATCAGCGTGGCAAAGGGAAGCCACTGCCAGCTCACCATCACGATCACCGAGAACAGCGGGTGGTCGGTGAGCCAGTCCACCGGCGCGGCGCCGAAGAAGGCCCAGACCTGGGCCAGCACGCCGTAGATGGGGTTCATCATCATGTTCTTCCACATCAGCGCGTTGACCGTGGGCATGACGAAGAAGGGCGAGATCAGCAGCACGCGCACGATGCCGCGGCCGGCGAAGGGCTCGTTGATCAGCAGGGCGATGGCCACGCCCAGGATCACGGTGATCAGGATCACGCTGCCCAGCAGCAGGATGGTGTTGATCACCGAGGTCGTGAACGACGGATCGGTCACGAAGTATTCGAAGTTCTCCAGCCCGACGAAGCCGCTCTGGTCGGGCTGCATCAGGTTGTAGCGGATGACGGAGAAATAGATCGTCATCACCAGCGGCACGATCATCCACAGGAAGAGCGTGGCCACCGCGGGCGTCAGCAGCAGACGCGGCAGGGTGCGCGATGTGGGGCGGTTCATGGCCATGGACGTGAGAGGGGAAAGCCCCTCCCCCGCGGGCGGGAGAGGGGGCGGTCAGACCGTGTGGGGTCTGCGGTGGCTTACTTGTAGTAGCCGGCCTTCTTCATCTCGCGTTCGGCGGCGACCTGCGAGGCTTTGAGCGCGTCGTCCACGCTGGTCTTGCCAGCCAAAGCAGCGCTCATCTGCTGGCCCACGGCGATGCCGATGGACTGGAACTCCGGAATGGCGGCGAACTGCACGCCGACGTACGGGCTCTTGGGCAGGGTCGAGTCGGTCGGGTTGGCCGATTCGATGGCCTTGAGCTCGGTGGCGGCGAAGCGGGCGGCCTTCTGGAACTCCGGCGAAGCGTAGGTGCTCTTGCGGGTGCCGGTGGGCACGTTGGCCCAGCCGTTGGTCTTGGCGACCAGCTGGATGTATTCCTTGCTGGTGGCCCAGGTCACGAACTTCTGGGCGGCGTCGACCTTCTTCGAACCGGCGGGGATGGCCAGGTTCCAGGACCACAGCCAGTTCGCGCCCTTGGGCGTCACGGCGGTGGGGGCCTGGGCGAAGGCCATCTGGTCGGCCACCTTCGACTGCTTGGGGTCGCTCACGAAGGAGGCGGCGATGGTGGCGTCGATCCACATGCCGCACTTGCCCGAGTTGGTCAGCGCCAGGATTTCGTTGAAGCTGTTGTTCGACGAGCCGGGCGGGCCGTAGTTCTTCAGCAGGTCGACGTAGAAGGTGATGGCATCCTTCCAGGGCTTGCTCTCGAGCTGGGGCTTCCAGCTCATGTCGAACCACTGGCCGCCGTGGGTGTTGACCAGGGTGGACAGGAAGGCCATGTTGTCGCCCCAGCCCGGCTTGCCGCGCAGGCAGATGCCGTAGGTGTTGGGCGGGTTGTGGATCTTGGCGGCCAGCGCCTTGATGTCGGTCCAGGTCGGGTTGTCGGCGACCTTGATGCCGGCCTTGTCGGCCAGGTCCTTGCGGTACATCAGCATGGACGATTCGCCGTAGAACGGAGCGGCGAACAGCTTGCCGTCCACCGTCAGGCCGCCGCGCACCGCGGGCAGCAGGTCGTTCACGTCGTAGGCGGCGTCGGTCTTGAGCTCGGTGAGCCAGCCCTTCTTGCCCCAGATCGGCGCTTCGTACATGCCGATGGTCATGATGTCGAACTGGCCGCCCTTGGTGGCGATGTCGGTCGTCACGCGCTGGCGCAGCACGCCTTCTTCCAGCGTGACCCACTTGAGCTTGATGTCGGGGTTGGCGGCCTCGAAGTTCTTCGAGAGCTTCTGCATCTCGATCATGTGGCCGTTGTTCACGGTCGCGATCACGAGTTCGGTGGCGGCGTTGGCGCCCGCGGCGGCCAGCAGGCCGGCGGCGAACACGGTGGCAAGGCGGAATTTCACAGGGTGTCTCCTGAGGTGGGTGGTGGCGTTCGTCCAGGTTCAACGGTGTCTGAAACCGTGGACCGGATTCTGGGCACCTTCTGACCCGCGGTTTGTACGCAAATCGGCCAGATATGTACTTGCTTGCGTTATCAGGCTGGGATTAACCCTAGGTGCCGGCAAAAAGTATGTGCGACCTGCAAAGCGGTACTTCGCGGGTGCAGCAAGGTATCGGTTCTGCTCAGGTGGAGGCGCGCAGCCGCAACTCGAAACCCAGGTCCACCGAGTGCCGGGCGGGCGTGTCGCCGCGCATCAGGCTCAGCAGCATCTGGGCGCTGGCCTCGCCGATGGCGCCGCGCGGCGTGGCCACGGTGGTCAGCGGCGGCAGCATCTGGTCGCTGCCCGAGAGGTCGTTGAAGCCCGCCACCGCCAGCCGCTGCGGCACGGCCACGCCCAGGCGCAGTGCGGCCAGCAACCCGCCCTGGGCCAGGTCGTCGTTGCAGAAGAAGACGGCGTCGCAGCCGGGCTGCTCGCGCAGCAGCCGCTCCAGCAGCTCGCCGCCCAAGGCCATCGACGAGGGCCGCGGGTCCAGCCATTCCAGCGCCGGGTCGTACAGGCCCGCACTCTGCAGCGCGCGGCGGTAGCCCTCGGCGCGCTGCAGGGTGCGCGGGTCGAGCTGGGCGGCGGCGAACGCGATGCGCCGGCGGCCACGCGCCAGCAGGTGGCGGGTGATGGCCTCGCCCGCGTCGCGCTGCGAGAAGCCCACGCAGTACAGCGCCGGGTCGGTGGACAGCTCCATCAGGTGCACGCAGGGCACGCCGCTGTGCGCCATCAGTTCGCGCGTGGCGGCGTTCTGGTCGATGCCGGTCACCAGCAGGCCGGCCGGCCGGTGCTGCAGCTGTTCGCGCAGCAGCTGTTCTTCTTCGTCCGGGCTGTAGTGGGTGATGCCGATCAGCGTCTGGTAGCCGGCGGGGCGCAGCGTGCGCTGCACCGCCTCCAGCAGGTCGACGAACAGGGCGTTGGACAGCATCGGTATCAGCACCGCGACGTGCGAGCCGTGGCGCGAGGCGAGGGCGCGCGCCGCGGGGTCGGGCACGTAGCGCAGCTGCTGGGCCGCTTCCTTGACCCGCGCCGCCAGCTCCGGGTCCACGGTGCGCTCGCCGCGCAGGGCGCGCGAGACGGTGATCGGGCTCACGCCGGCCAGTGCCGCAACGTCGGCCAAGGTCACCCGGCCGGTGGCGCGGGGGCGGGAAGGAGGCGGCGGTGGAGCGGGTGGCATCAGGGTTTGTCCGGGTGTCGGCGGAGCATCATAGCCGTAAGATAGCGCTATCTCAAACGAGCGGACACCCTCGGAAACCCGAGCCGCCACCAAGCCCGGTCTGGCCACAGGCCGTTTTTTCTACCGACAAAAGATAGCGCTATCTCAAGCATGAACATGGTTCAAAATGCGTCGCTGGTGGTGATGGGCGTGGCCGGTTGCGGCAAGTCCAGCCTGGGCGCCGGTCTGGCACAACGCCTCGGGCTGCCGCTGATCGAAGGCGACGACCACCACAGCCCCGCCAGCCGGCAGAAGATGCGCGAAGGCATCGCCCTGACCGACGCCGACCGCGCCGGCTGGCTGGCGACGCTGGCCGGCCTGCTGGCCCGTTCGCCCGGTGGCGTGGTGCTGACCTGCTCGGCCCTGCGGCGCGCCTACCGCGACCAGCTGCGCGCCGCGGCCCCGGGCCTGCGCTTCGTCTTCATCGACATCACCCCGGCGCTGGCCAGCGAACGCGTGGCCGCGCGCTCGGCGCACTTCTTCAACACCGCACTGGTGGACAGCCAGTTCGCCACGCTGGAATCGCCGGTGGGCGAGCCCGGCGTGCTGCGCGTCGACGCGGCCGAGCCCCTGCCGCAACTGCTGGACCAGGCCGCCGCCTGGGCCGCCGCCCCGTCCCCCAGCCAGGAGGCCGCATGAACACGCCCGACCAACCCAAGGCGCATCCCCTGCAGCGCGCGGCCCAGACCCTGATGGCCGTGTGCCTGGCCGTCATGGCCTGTTCCGTCTTCCTCAACGTGGTGCTGCGCTACGGCTTCGGCAGCGGCGTGGCCGCCAGCGAGGAACTCTCGCGCCTGCTGTTCGTCTGGATGGTGTTCCTCGGCGCCGCCGCGGCCTACCCGGCCGGCGAGCACATGGCCTTTACCAGCCTGGTGGGTCTGCTGCGCCGCCGTCCGCTGGCTTTCAAGGCCGCCACGCTGCTGATCCGCCTGCTGGTGCTGCTGGCCTGCGTGCTGCTGGGCCGGGGCGCCTGGCAGCAGGTGGTGGTGGGCATGGACAGCCACTCGGTGGTGCTCAAGGCGCCGGCCGCGCTGCTGCCGCTGCCGGCGTTGCTGTGCGCCATTGCGATCGGCGCGATGGTGGTGTGGGAAATCATCAAGGCCAAGCCGCTGGACCTCGGCCACGGCGTGGACGTGGAGTGACGCGATGAGCCTCGAAGCACAAGCCTTCATCGTCTTCGTCCTCGGCATGCTGGTGCTCATGGGCATCGGCATGAACATGGCGTTCGCCCTGCTGCTCACCGGCGCCGCCATGGCCTGGGTGATGGACTTCTTCGACACCCAGCTGCTGGCGCAGAACATGGTGGCCGGTGTGGACAGCTTCCCGCTGCTGGCCGTGCCCTTCTTCATCCTGGCCGGCGAGCTGATGAACAGTGGCGGCATCAGCCGGCGCATCATCGAAATGGCGCAGACCTGGGTCGGCCACATCCGCGGCGGTCTGGGTTTCGTGGCCATCGGCGCGGCGGTGCTGATGGCGTCCATGAGCGGCTCGGCCCTGGCCGACACCGCGGCGCTGGCCACCATCCTGCTGCCTATGATGCGCGAGCACGGCTACCCCATGCACCGCTCGGCCGGGCTGATCGCCTCGGGCGGCATCATCGCGCCCATCATCCCGCCGTCCATGCCGTTCATCATCTACGGCGTCACCACCAACACCTCCATCTCGGCGCTGTTCCTCTCGGGCATCGTGCCCGGCCTGATGATGGGCGCCGCGCTCATCGTCACCTGGAAGATCGTGCTCAAGGGCATGAACCTGCAGGACAACCCGCCCGTGCCCATGGCCGGCCGGCTGCGCGCCACGGCCCGGGCCTTCTGGGCGCTGCTGATGCCGCTGATCATCATCGGCGGCATGAAGAGCGGCGTGTTCACGCCCACCGAGGCCGCCGTGGTGGCCGCGTTCTACGCGCTGGTGGTGTCGCTGTTCATCCACCGCGAGATGAAGATCGGCCAGCTGCACGGCGTGCTGGTGCGCGCCGCGCGCACCACCGCGGTGGTGATGTTCCTCTGCGCCGGCGCGCAGGTGGCGAGCTACATGATCACGCTGGCCGACCTGCCGGGCGTGCTGGGTGGCTGGCTCGGCCCGCTGGTGGAGAACCCGCGCCTGCTGATGGCCGTGATGATGATCGTGCTGGTGCTGATCGGCACCGCGCTGGACCTCACGCCCACCATCCTGATCTTCGCGCCGGTGATGCTGCCCATCGCCGTCAAGGCCGGCATCGACCCGGTGTACTTCGGCCTGATGTTCGTGCTCAACGGCGCCATCGGCCTCATCACGCCGCCCGTGGGCACGGTGCTCAACGTGGTCGCCGGCGTGGGCCGCCTGCCCATGCACCAGGTCATCAAGGGCGTGAACCCCTTCCTGCTCAGCTACACGCTGGTGCTGGCCCTGTTTGTTTTGTTCCCGCAGATCGTCACCGCCCCCGTGGCGTGGATGCGCTGATCCCCCTCATCCGTTCGTCCGCTTTTTCACCCAAGGAGACTGTCATGTCCATGTTCCGCCGCACCCTGATCGCCGCCACCGCCGTGGCCGCCTTCGCCGCCCCGTTTGCCAGCTTCGCGCAGGACATCAAGCCGCGCCTGATCCGCTTCGGTTACGGCCTCAACGAAGACTCCAACCAGGGCCGCGCCGTCAAGCTGTTCGCGCAGGAAGTCGAGAAGGCCTCGGGCGGCAAGATGAAGGTGCGCGCCATCGGCGCCGCCGCGCTCGGCTCCGACGTGCAGATGCAGCAGGCCCTGATCGGCGGCGCGCAGGAAATGATGGTCGGCTCCACCGCCACCCTGGTGGGCATCACCAAGGAAATGGCGATCTGGGACACGCCCTTCCTGTTCAACAACGCCAAGGAAGCCGACACCGTGCTCGACGGCCCGGTGGGCCAGAAGGTGATGGACAAGCTGCAGGAGAAGGGCCTGGTCGGCCTGGTGTACTGGGAGAACGGCTTCCGCAACCTCACCAACAACAAGCAGCCCGTGGCCAAGCTGGAAGACTTGAACGGCATCAAGCTGCGCGTGATGCAGAACGACGTCTTCCTCAACAGCTTCAAGACCCTGGGTGCCAACGCCATCCCGCTGCCGTTCTCCGAGCTGTTCACCGCGCTGGAGACCAAGACCGTCGACGGCCAGGAGAACCCCTACAACACCATCCTGTCGAGCAAGTTCTACGAGGTGCAGAAGTACCTGACCGTGACCAACCACGTCTACAGCCCCTGGATCGTCACCGTGAGCAAGAAGTGGTGGGACGGCCTCTCCAAGGACGAGCAGAAGGTGCTGGCCGACGCCGCGAAGAAGAGCCGCGACTTCGAGCGCCAGGACACCCGCGCCGAAGCCGCCAAGGCCCTGGGCGACCTCAAGGCCAAGGGCATGCAGGTCAACGAACTCAGCCCAGCCGAAGCCAACCGCATGCGCGAGAAGCTGGGCGCCGTCAACGCCAGCATCGCCGCCAACGTGGGCGAAGCGCTGTGGAAGGACACCCAGGCCGCCGTCGCGGCGGCGCGCAAGTGATCTGAATCCGCGGCCTGCTGCAGGCCCCGCACACGGAAGCCGGTCTTGCCCCAGACCGGCTTTTTTGTTTTCATGGGCCTCTTTTCACGAGCCCAGGCTCCGCAGGGACACGCCATGAACTTCCTCCACACGCTCACCGGCTCCTTCGCCCAGCCCGCCGCCGAGAACCCGACGGTCGCCATGATCGAGGCCGCCTACCGGCACCACGGCATGGAATGGCGCTACGTCAACTGCGAGGTGCCGCCCGAGAAGCTGGCCGACGCGGTGCGCGGCGCCCGCGCCATGGGCTGGGCGGGGTTCAACTGCTCGCTGCCGCACAAGGTGACCGTGATCGAACACCTCGACGGCCTCGCGCCATCGGCGCAGATCATTGGCGCGGTCAACACCGTGGTGCTGCGGGACGGCCTGCTGGTGGGCGAGAACACCGACGGCCAGGGCTTCGTCGAAGCGCTGCGCCCGGTCTGCACCATCGAAGGCCAGCGCGTGCTGCTGTTCGGCGCCGGTGGCGCGGCGCGCGCGGTGGCGGTGGAACTGGCCCTGGCCGGTGCGGTCCACATCACCGTAGTCAACCGCGGGCGGCTGCGCGGCCAGGAGCTGGCCGATCTGATCACCGAAAAGACCGGCGCCACCGCCGAGTACCTGCACTGGCAGCCGGCCATGCCGGTCCCCGCCGGCACCGGCATCGTGGTCAACGCCACCTCCATCGGCCTGTTCCCGGCCGTGGACGACCAGCTCGACATCGACTGGAACACCCTGCGCCCCGGCACGGTGGTCGCCGACGCCATCCCCAACCCGCCGCGCACCCACCTCATCCGCACCGCCGAAGCCGCTGGCTGCACCGTGCTCGATGGCCTGGGCATGCTGGTGAACCAGGGCGCGGTGGCGATCCGGCTGTGGAGCGGGGTGGATGTGGACCGGTGGGTGATGCGGCGGGAACTGGAAAGTGTGTTGCTTTCGGATGCCAGCCAGGGCTTTCAGTGGACGCTGCCTGTCTAAATTAATTGATAATGTTTGCGCTTGCCTTGGGTCTGGTTTTAGTCACTTGTGATTGTGGCTTTGACTGGTTGTCTAATTTTTTGAAACTTCCTTTCAGATGATTGCATATTCTCGTATCTTGATGAGGTTGGTGTTGATCTTTGGTGCTGGATTTTTCTCTGGGTGTGCTGCCTACAACACTGAGATGAGAAATTCATCGGGAGAGGTTTCTTATTGCCAGAACGTTGGCTGGGGGTGGTTGGGGGCTCCAATTGCGGTAATCAATCAGCATAGGTGTGAGTCGGCGATGAGGGAGCGAGGGTTTGCTCCAATAAATGAGGCTTCGGCTCAGCCAGTTCGCCAGGTCACGGCGTTGGATATGTCGGACGGAAGGCCTGAGCAGCGAGATGCTTCAAAATCAGGTGGGCAGCCTCAACTCCGGGAGCTTAAGATTCCTGATTCTTGGAGCAAAATGACAATTCCAGAGGCGAAAACTCGCGATGGTGCTGTGCTATGGGCGAAAAGGCAAAGTCCTGATGTCTATCTGGCGGTTTCTGTGCTCTCGAATTCGGCGGGAATGAATGTTGTTGATCAGCTGAAGTTGCAGCAGCAAGCGATGGTGGCTAAGGTTGTGGCGCCAAATCTATTTCCTATATCGGAATTCGAAGTTGCTGGTATTCGTGGAAATTTCGTGCATGTTGTGGGTGTGCCGTCTGGATCAAAAGAACCTGTAAGGTTTACAACCTACGTCTTTCTCAAGGGATCCAATATTTATCGTGTGGAAATTTCTCATCTGGAACGGGATTTTTTCTCAAATCGTGATGGTGTTCGTGATGTTGTTGATTTGATTGTGAAGGAAATTTGATGGCTTTTAGACTGTTCTTGGTTTTTATACTTGCCGTGACGCTTACGGGATGTGCAAGAAACAGGCTCCCAAAGCCAGTAGGTGTTCCTGAGTTTGTCACTCACAGCTACCAAATTTCAGCGAAAAACAATGCTGGTGCTCCGGTGGAAGGGGTTCGGTTTCATGCAGTGAAAACTGATCTCGCAACCGTCTTCACGCATGATGATCCTGTGCGAGTGCATGAAACAGTAGTTACGGACTCGAATGGCATTGCTAATGTTTCCTTGCGAGTCCAGCTTGGTCAGCATTGGAAAGGAGGGTATTACGAGGCTGACAATGAGCCAGAAATCGTGCGCCAAGATTTTCCGCACGGTGGCAAGGATGTTTGGGGTTATTTTTCAGAAATACGAGGGGATGAGGTTTTTGCAACTAAGTTCTCCTCTGGTGTAAATATTCGAGAAACCATCCCAGCTGATGTTCTGGTAAGAACGCCTGCAACTTTTGGGGGTTCTGCAGAACATGTTTATCGCTTTCAAGCTGTAGACGTCGCTGGTAACCCCATCGAAGGTGCTCGGGTTGCACTAGCAGTTGCCGACTATGCCAGAACCAATGGAGAGGTAGGGAAAGTAAGAGAAAAGAATAAGGTTTTTGAGTGTCTTAGTGATGCTCTAGGATTCTGTGTGCTGCGAGTCCCAGTGGAGTTTGGGGCGTACTATTCCTATGATTTTTCTAGTGATTCTGCTTATAAGCCTTTTGATTGGCTCTACAAGTCGAATTTGAAGGGTTTGTATTTTGGCTATTTCTCGGGTGGCAGCGCTTCTGCTGGTATGCCAGGATTTTTCGAGTCTGATGTGTCAAAGGTTGCGCGGGCAACATACTCAGGTGCTGAGCCTGATGGCGATGTCTTAAAAATTTCTGTCCCGCGCCCTTCTGACTACTTTTGCAAAATTTTGAAGGAGTCGGAATCTCAGGTATTTGCGCGGAACCTTGATTCTTGGGTTCGGGCCATTCGATTGAGTAGTTGGGCGCGGAAATCTGACTTGAGTGAGATATGTAGAGAGGGTTTCAAGGGGCGGCAGCATGTTTCATTAACTTTGGAGCATAATGTTAAATACAACGAGCTGAAGCTGAACAATTATGGAATTGGTGTTTTGGTTTTTGATGAGGTTGTGCGCAAGATGCTGAAGACTTTGGTTTCTGCATCCGGGGCGCTGCCGGTTGATGGCTTCAAGATAAGTGTAAAAACTCGAAAATCAAATTTTGCTGATAATTTCTCTCCGGCTGAATGGTTGACGTATGATTTTTACTTTCCTAAATCGCTCGTTGCCAAGTATGTTGAGGCTGATGTTTCAGGGCAGGCATTGGTTAATGGATCAATCGTTTTGCTGAATGGCGAGAGAATTGATCTTGACTTGAAGTAAATCGAGTTGCTTGATGCGGTTGAATGCCCTGTGGAGCTGTAGCTTCGAACAATATGTCTGCAGTCGCTTGGAGTTCAACCACAGGAAGAGCCCTTTGGGCGAAAGATGAAATTGCCCCGCATCCTTCTCCTCGAAGACGAACCCGCCATCGCCGACACGCTGCTCTACGCCCTGCGCAGCGAGGGCTTCGAGGTCACCCATGTCACCCTGGCGCGCGAAGCGCTGGCGGCATTCGCGCAGCAGCCTCCCGACCTCGCCATCCTCGACGTCGGCGTGCCCGACGGCAACGGCTTCGACGTCTGCCGAACCATTCGCAAGAGCAGCGAACTGCCCATCGTCTTCCTCACCGCGCGCAGCGAGGAGATCGACCGTGTGCTCGGTCTGGAGCTGGGCGCGGACGACTACGTGAGCAAGCCGTTCTCGCCGCGCGAGGTCTGCGCGCGGGTCAAGGCGATCTTGCGGCGCACGGCCAACGGCAAGGCGGCGGAGCAGGGCGCTGCGCTGCCGCTGGCCGGGGCGGCCGCGTTGCGGCTGGACGAACCCGCGCAGCGCATCGCCTGCGGCGGCGGCTACCTCGCGCTCACGCGCTACGAGTACCTGCTGCTGGCGACGCTGCTGCGGCGGCCCGGCCGCATCTTCTCGCGCGCCGAACTGATGGACCTGGTCTGGGCCGATGCGCCCGACACGCTGGACCGCACGGTCGACGCCCACATCAAGCTGCTGCGCGCCAAGCTGCGCGAGCGCGGCCTCTCGCCCGACCTGATCCAGACGCACCGGAACATGGGCTACGCGATCAGCCTTCCCGGCTGAGTCGACGGCCGTGCGGGGAGTGGCTCAGCGCTCGAGCCACTCCAGCAGATCCCGCAAGCGCTTTTCCGTGCCGGTGTCAAAACCCTGAGTGCCCATGCTCTTGAGCACCGCTTGACCGTCCGCCGTGTCGGGCAGGGTGGCCAGTGCACTCTGGATGGCCTGCAACTGGGCGGCGGTGAATGTGCGTTTGGCGACCAGCGGGAAGTAGGGTTGCGGGCGGCTTTGGTGCAGCACGCGCAATCCCGATTTTTCCAGCCCGCGTGCCACGCCCGAGTAGGACGCCACGCCACCCACATCGCCGAAGCGGTTGGCCAGATAGAACGGGATGGCATCCTGTTCCTTGACACGCACGATGTTCTCTTTGGCCATGTCCAAGCCCTGGTCTCGAAGCTCGGCGGTGCAGAGCCGTGTCATGTAGGCCGCCGGGTTGGGCAGAACCACGCGCTGCCCGCGAATATCCCGGATTGATGACAGCGGTGAGGCGTTCGGCACAACGATCAGGCAATGCCCATCGGGCTTGCTGGTGGCAACGAACTGGTAACCATGGTCACGCAGGGCACGGGCAGGGTAGTCGCTGGGGCGCGCCATGGCCAGGTCGAAGCGCTGTTGCTTCAAGCCATCTTCCAGGGCAGAGAACTCGCGGATGAAGACCACGTTGACGCTGGCGTTGATGCTGCGGCCGATGACGTCGGCCAGTCCTTTGTACTTGGCAATCACGCGGGCATGGTCGGTGCCGCCCGATGATCCTTCGCTGACGGCCATCACCAGCGTTGCGGCCCCGGCCGAAGGCAACAGGCCACACAGGGCGGCCAGAACAAGGTGGGTCCACGCAGTGCGCAGAACGCGTTTCATTGGAGTTCTCCTGGATATATTTGTATGCGCATAGTTCGATGCAAAGCATAACCTGCCTCAAACGGAGAGGACGCGGTAACGATATCGGACAGGCGGTGACAATCCGTGCCTCAATTCCCGGAGGGTCCATGCGCATCGGCTTGCGTCTCCTGCTCGCCTTCTTCCTGGTGCTCGGCCTGGCGCTGTTTGTCGTGCTGCGTGTCTTCATCGAGGAGGTCAAGCCCGGCACGCGGCTGGCGATGGAGGACAGCCTGGTGGACGCGGCGAACGCGCTGGCGCTGGTGGCGGCGCCGGACCTGAAGGCCGGCACCATCGCCAGCGGCTCCTTTGCGCAGGCGCTGTCGGCGCTGCCCTCGGTGGACCCGGGCGCGACCATCTGGGGCTTTCGCAAGTCGCGCATCGACTACCGCATCACCGTCACCGACGCGCGCGGCATCGTGGTGTTCGACAGCCGCGGGCAGGATCTGGGCAAGGACCATTCGCAGTGGAACGACGTGCTGCGCACGCTGCGCGGCGAGTACGGCGCGCGCTCCAGCGGCGAGAGCGAATACGACGCCGACCGCACCGTGATGCATGTGGCGGCGCCTGTGAAGGACGGCAAGCGCATCATCGGCGTGCTCACCGTCTCGCGCCCGAACCAGACGCTGGAGCCCTACATCCAGCGCAGCCGCGACCGCATCCTCAACTGGTCCTGGGTGCTGCTGGGCTTGTCGCTGGCAATCGGCCTGCTGTTCACCTGGTGGATCGCGAGCTCGCTCTCGCGCCTGCGCGGCTACGCCAACGCCGTGGCGCGCGGCGAACGCGCCGAGCTGCCGCGCATGGGCCGGCTCTCGGGCAACACCGAGTTCGCCGACCTCGCGCAGGCGGTCGAGCGCATGCGCCTGAAGCTCGAAGACAAGGCCTACGTCGAGAACTATGTGCACACGCTGACGCACGAGCTCAAGAGCCCGCTGGCGGCGATCCGCGGTGCAGCCGAGCTGCTGCAGGAGCCCATGCCCGAGGCCGACCGCGAGCGCTTCGCGGGCAACATCCAGCGCCAGACCGAGCGCCTGCAGCAGCTGATCGACCGGCTGCTGGCGCTGGCCGACGTGGAGCAGCTGCGGCAGCTGCGCACGGTGGAGCCGGTGGACCTGGCGGCGCTCACGCGCGAGCTGTTGCACACCGCCGAACCGACGCTGCGGCGCAAGGACTTGCGGCTGCAGACCACGCTGGACGAGGGCGCCACGGTGCACGGCGACCGCTTCCTGATCGCGCAGGCGCTGCAGAACCTGCTGGACAACGCCATCGACTTTTCACCGCAGGGCGGCGCACTGACGGTGGCCGCCAGGCGCCTGGACGGGCTGGTGGAGTGGTCGGTGCGCGACGAGGGGCCGGGCGTGCCCGACTACGCGGCCGACAGGATCTTCGACCGCTTCTATTCGCTGCCGCGCGCCGACACGCAGGAGAAAAGTTCGGGCCTGGGGCTGTGCCTCGTGAAGGAGGTCAGCGAGCTGCACGGCGGCACGCTGCACATTGACAACGTGACCGACCCGCGCGGCTGCCGCGCGAGCTGGACGCTGCCGGCCTGACGCGCCGCGCCCCCGTGCCTCAGCGGCCGGCCCGCGCGGTCGCGTCGAAGATGAAGCAGGTGGTGGTGGCGTGGGCGTAGAGCTTGCCGTCGGGGCCGACGATGCGCGCCTCGGCGGTGGCCATCTGCCGGCCGCTGTGGATCACCTTGCCGATGGCGCGCAGCGGCCCCGTCCTGTCGCTCGCGGCGCGCACGATGTTCAGGCCGAGCTCGGCGGTGGTGTAGCCGGTGCCGGCGGGCAGCCTGGTCTGCACTGCGCAGCCCAGCGCCGAGTCCAGCAGGGTGGCGTACCAGCCGCCGTGCACCGTGCCCAGCGGGTTGTAGTGCTTGAACTGCGGTTCGCCCTGGAACACCGCGTGGCCGTCGCCGACCTCGATCAGGAAGAAGCCCAGGGTCTCGCTGATGGGCGGGTAGGGCAGCTCGCCGCGCAGCAGCGCCTGCATGATCTCCAGCCCCGTCTTGCCCGCGATCTGTTCGGGCCGGGCCACGCCGGCCCGGCCGCCACCGGCTTCAATGCGCTGACGAACGGCGGCTTCTTCCTGCTCCCAGCGCAGACGGATGTTCTCAGTGTCCATGGCATGTCCTCAAAACAGTTGCATATGCAATGATTGTAGATACAATCAACTCATGACCGCAAGCACCTCCCCCAAAACCCTGCCGCAGGGCTGTACCAACCTCAAGCTGCGCCAGTTCATGCGCCGCGTGAGCCAGTTCTACGACGCCGAGATGGCGCAGGTGGGGCTCAAGACCACGCAGTACTCGCTGCTGTCCTACGTCGACAAGCTCGGGCCGGTGCGCCCCGGCGAACTGGCGGCAGGCCTGAAGGTGGACGCCTCCACGCTCACGCGCAACCTCAAGCCGCTGGTGGACGCCGGCTGGGTGGTGGTGTCGGCGGGCGAGGACGCGCGCAGCCGCCTCGTGAGCCTCACGCCCGCCGGCCGCGAGAAGCGCGCCGAAGCCAAACGCCGCTGGAAGGTGGCGCAACTGGGCATCAACCGCCTGCTCGGCGAGGACCAGGTGGTGGCGCTGCACACGCTGATCGACGCGTCGATGGACAAGCTCGCTCCCGTGGCGGCCGGGGGCGAGGGCGATGAGTGAGCCCGGCGTCCACGCGCCCAACCCCCTGTTGACCGCGCCCATCCTGCCGCTGCTGCTGAGGTTCGCGCTGCCCAACATGGTGGCCATGCTGGCGACCGCGCTGGCGGCCATCGCCGAGACCGCCTACGTCGGCCGCTTCGGCTCGCCCGCGCTGGCCGGCATGGCGCTGGTGTTTCCCTTCGTGATGTTCCAGATGATGCTGTCGGCCGGGGCCATGGGCGGCGGCGTCTCGTCGGCGGTGAGCCGGGCGCTGGGCGCGGGCGATGCCGCGCGGGCCAACGCGCTGGCGGTGCACGCGGTGTGGATCGCGCTGGCGGCCGGTGTCGTGTACACGGTGGCCATGCTCACGCTCGGCGAAGCCCTGCTGTCGGCGCTGGGAGGGCAGGGCGAGGCGCTGGCGCAGGCCATGGCCTATGGCAACGTGGCCTTCCTGGGCTCGGTGTTCGTCTGGCTGGTGAACACCCTGGCGTCGGTGATCCGCGGCGCGGGCAACATGGCCGCGCCCTCGGTCACGCTGTTTGCCGTGGCGCTGTTGCAGGTTGTGCTGGGTGGAGTGCTCGGCCTGGGCTGGGGGCCGTTCCCGCCGCTGGGCATGGCGGGCGTCGCGGCGGGTGGTGTGGTCGCCTACGGGGCGGGCGCAGCCTGGCTGTGGTGGACTCTCGCTTCAGGGCGGGCGCGCATATCGCTGAACATGCGCGGCACGCGCTTCCAGCGCGCGTTGTTCGCCGACATCCTGCGCGTCGGCGCGGTGGCCTGCATCTCGCCGCTGCAGACCGTGCTGACCATCCTCATCCTCACGCGGCTGGTGGCGCAGTTCGGCACCGACGCGCTGGCCGGCTACGGCATCGGCACGCGGCTGGAGTTTCTGCTGGTGCCGGTCGCGTTCGCCATCGGGGTGGCCTCGGTGCCGCTGGTGGGCATGGCCATTGGCGCCGGCCAGGTGGCCCGGGCGCGGCGCGCGGCCTGGACAGCGGCGGGGCTGGCCACCGCCATCCTCGGCGGGCTGGGTCTGATCGTGACGCTTGCGCCCGACCTCTGGACCGGACTGTTCTCGCAGGACCCGGCGGTGCTGGCCGCCGCCGCGGGCTATTTCCGCTGGGCCGGCCCGGTCTACGGCCTGTTCGGCCTGGGCCTGTCGCTGTACTTCTCGTCGCTGGGTGCGGGCAAGGCCGTCGGCCCGGTGCTGGCGGGCACGCTGCGGCTGGTGATGGTGGCCGGCGGCGGCCTGCTGCTGGCACTGTGGCAGACGCCCACCTGGACCATCTTCGCGCTGCTGTCGGCGGGCATGGCGTTGTATGGCCTGAGTTCAGTGGTTTTTGTGCGCCTCACCCCTTGGGGCGTCGAGAGATCCTGATCCGTTTCACATTCGCTTCACACAGGCTGCGTGGGCACCGCACAGCCGCTTTGAAGAATCGCTCCGTCCCAACACAAGGAGCGAGAAGTGAACCGGTTTCCCCTGCTGAGCAAGACCGCCGTCATCGGCTTTCTGATGGTCCTGCTGCTGATTCCCCTGGCCATGGTGAGCGACCTGGTCACCGAGCGCACCCAGAACCGCGAACAGGCCACGCGCGAGGTGGCCCGAGCCCACGCCGGCACACAGACCCTCACCGGCCCCGTGCTGCACGTGCCCTACACCGAGACATTCACCCGCAAGGTGGTGGTCGACGTGGCGCGCAACATCGAGCGCGAAGAGACGGTCAAGGAACACCGCGTGGCGACGGTGTTTCCTCAAACCATGGACACACGCAGCCGCCTCACCACCGAGGTGCGCTGGCGCGGCGTGTTTCCGGTCACGGTCTACAACAGCCGCCACGACAGCGCCGGGCGTTTCGTCTGGGACGGCGTGGCACCGCGAGAGAAGGGCGGCCAGATCGCGCTGGGCCGGCCCTGGCTGAACTTCGGCGTGAGCGACCTGCGCGGGCTGCAGGGCCCGTCGGAACTGAAGCTTGCGGGTCAGACCCTGACGGTCAATGCGGCGCCCGCCGATGCGGATCTGCCGCTCCCCTTGGCCGCAGCCCTCGGCGCCGACCTGCTGCAGCCTGGCGCCACGCTGGACTTCACCCTCGGCATGGACCTGGCCGGCACCGGGCAGATCGGCTTCGTGCCGCTGGCCGATGACAACCGGGTCACCCTGGTCTCCGCCTGGCCGCATCCGAGCTTCGGCGGCGACTTCCTGCCGCGCCAGCGCATGGTGAACGCCGACGGCTTCGAGGCGCAATGGAGCGTGCCCGCGCTCTCCACCCGGGCGCAGCAGCAGTTCCTGTCGCAGGGCAAGGAGCGCGTGGCGCTGGACAGCTTCTCGGTCTCGCTGGGCAACCCGGTCGATGTCTACCGCCTGACCGAGCGCGCCACCAAGTACGGCCTGATGTTCATCGTGCTCACCTTCGCCGCCTTCTTCGTGCTGGAGATGGTCAAGCGCTGGCGCATCCACCCCATGCAGTACCTGATGATCGGCGCGGCCCTGGTGCTGTTCTTCCTGCTGCTGCTCTCGCTGTCGGAACAGCTGGGTTTCTTCGTCGCCTACCTGGCCGCCAGCGCCGGCTGCATCGCGCTGCTGACCCACTACCTGCGCCACGTGCTGGGCGGCTGGCGCCCGGCGCTGGGCATCAGCGGCCTGCTGGTGGCGCTCTACGGCGTGCTCTACGGCATCCTGCAGTCGGAGGACAACGCGTTGATGATGGGCTCGCTGCTGCTGTTCGGTGTGCTGGCCGCGGTCATGGTCGCCACCCGCAGGATCGACTGGTACAACGTGATGGGCAGCCGCGAGCAGGCCACCCATGCGTGACGACACCGGCAGGGTCCGGCGACGGGCCGCGATGGTGCTGCTGGCCGGCGCCTGGCTCGGGCGCCGCCTGGGCTCACTCCAGCGGCAGCGCGCCCGTGCACTTGAGCTCGTTCAGGCAGATGCTCGAGCGCACGCCGCTGACGCCGGGCTGCTGCGCCAGCGTGCCGAGCAGGAAGTCGGACAGGCCCTTGAGATCGTGTGCGACCACCTTGCAGACGTAGTCGAAGTCGCCGGTCACCGCGTAGCACTCCAGCACCTGCGGCATCTTGCCGACGGTGCGCTGGAATTTCAGCACCTCCTTGTGCTGTCCGCGCTCCATCGAGATGTGCACGAAGGCGGTCACGCCCAGGCCCAGGCGGTCGGCGTCCAGACGCGCTTCATAGCGGCGGATCACGCCCATGGCCTCCAGCCGGCGGTGGCGCCGGTTGCACTGCGCCGGTGACAGGTGCACCAGGCCGGCCAGTTCCTGGTTGCTGATGCGGCCGTTGGCCTGCAGCGCGGCCAGGATGCGCCGGTCCAGACGGTCGAGGGTGGCGGCGTGCAAGGAATCCTTGGCGATGTCTTCGTTCATGAAAGGGTCTCTCGTGAAAGCGGGTGATCGTGGGCGCAAACGAGAGCAAATTGTCCGACAGACGGCGCAAACTGCACAGCCCATGGGCCCCGCAGAGCCCCATCACAAGGAGACACCATGACACCGCTGGACGCCGAGTCCCTGAAGCACCACCTTGCCGGCCTGCCCGGCTGGACCCACCACCCCGAGCGCGGCGCGATCTCGCGCAGCTTCCGCTTCGCCAACTTCGCCGAGGCCTTCGGCTTCATGGCACAGATGGCGGCGGTGTCGGAGCGGCTGGACCACCACCCCGAGTGGTTCAACGTCTACAACCGCGTCGACATCACGCTCACCACGCACGACGCCGATGGCCTGTCCGAGCGCGACATCACCTGGGCCAAGGCCGCCGACGGGGCCTATGCGCCGTTCCAGCGCAACGGAGGCTGAGATGCTGGCCGAACCCGTTGCCGCCAAACACGGCCTGGCCGCCGGCGAGGCCGGCCGCCCCGCCAACGCCGACTGGACCATCGACCAGGGCTGGGCCAACTACAGCGCCGCCGAACACGCGACCTGGAAGACCCTGTTCGAGCGCCAGACCAAACTGCTGCCGGGCCGCGCCTGCGACGAATTCGTGCAGGGCATGAAGGACCTGCCCATCGGTGCGGACCAGATCCCCGACTTCCGCCGCCTGTCGGAGGTGCTCATGCAGCGCACCGGTTGGCAGGTGGTGGCGGTGCCGGGCCTGGTGCCCGACGACGTGTTTTTCGAGCACCTGGCCAACCGGCGCTTCCCGGCGGGCCACTTCATCCGCAAGCCGCACGAGCTGGACTACCTTGAAGAGCCCGATGTGTTCCACGACGTGTTCGGCCATGTGCCGATGCTGATGAACCCGGCCATCGCCGACTTCATCCAGGCCTACGGGCAGGGTGGCCTGCGCGCGCAGCAGCTGGGCTGCCTGCCGCAGCTGGCGCGGGTCTACTGGTACACCATCGAGTTCGGGCTGGTGCAGCAGCGCGATGGCCTGCGCATCTACGGCGCGGGCATCGCCTCGTCGTTCACCGAATCGGTGTTCTGCCTCGACAGCCCCTCGCCCAACCGCGTGCGCTTCGATCTGGAGCGCGTGATGCGCACGCACTACCGCATCGACGATTTCCAGGAGAGCTACTTCGTGATCCGCGATCTCGACGAACTGCTGGACTTCACCCGCGTCGATTTCGCGCCGCTGTACCAGCGCGCCCTGAACGCCCGCGAACTGCAGCCCGGCGATCTGCTGCCGGACGACGTGCTGTTCCAGCGCGGCGATGGCAGCTACCACCGCGCGCGGAACACGGTCACGGGCTGATCAGGCCGGGGACACGAAGGCTTCGGCCACCAGACCGTAGGCGCCCATGCTCGGGAAGCGGCGCGGGTTGCCCAGCACCTTCATGCGCGAAATGCCCAGGTCGCGCAGGATCTGGGCGCCCAGGCCGTAGGTGCGCAGGTCGGCGTCGTTGCCGGGTTCGCTGCGCTGCTTGGCGGCGCGCGGCTGGCTGGCCGCGGCGATCAGGTCCTCGGACGACTCCGTGGGGTTGAGCAGCAGGGCCACGCCCCTGCCCTCGGCCTTGATCGCGCCCAGCGCGGCCTGCAGCGGCCAGGAGTGCGGGCTGCTGGCGGTGTCGAGCCAGTCCATCAGCGACAGCGGCTCGTGCACGCGCACCATCACCTGCTCGTCGGCGGTCCACTGGCCGTAGGTCAGCGCCAGGTGGGCGCCGCCAAACTCGTCCTGGTAGGTGTGCAGGTCGAACTCGCCGTAGGGCGTGGCGACCGGGCGCACCGCCACCTGGCGGACCAGGCGCTCGTTCTGGCTGCGGTAGCGGATCAGGTCGGCAATCGAGCCGAGCTTGATGCCGTGCTGCTTGGCGAACTCCACCAGGTCGGGCAGGCGGGCCATGGTGCCGTCGTCCTTCATGATTTCGCAGATCACGGCCGCCGGCTGCAGGCCGGCGAGCGCAGCGAGGTCGCAGCCCGCCTCGGTGTGCCCGGCGCGCATCAGCACGCCACCCGCAGCGGCGCGCAGCGGGAACACATGGCCCGGCTGCACCAGGTCGGTGGGCGCGCTTTCCTTCGCCACGGCCACCTGGATGGTGCGCGCGCGGTCGGCGGCCGAGATGCCGGTGTCGACGCCGGTCGCGGCTTCAATCGAGACGGTGAACGCGGTGCTGTGCTTGGTGCCATTGCGCGAGGCCATGGGCGGCAGCTGCAGGAAGTCGCAGCGCTCGGCGGTCAGGGTCAGGCAGATCAGGCCGCGGCAGAAGCGGGCCATGAAGTTGATGGCCTCGGGCGTGATCTTGTCGGCGGCGATGATCACATCGCCTTCGTTTTCGCGGTTCTCGTCGTCGACGAGCACGACCATGCGGCCGGCCGCGATGTCGGCCACGAGTTCGGGGATGGGGGCGAGCTGGAATTCGGACATGGCTTCGGTCGTCGGGGTTGAACGGGTTGAAAAAACACCGCTCGCAGGGCGCGACAAAGCCAAGGCAGCCACGGCGCTGCACGAGCGCGTGGCTGGACTGGGTTGCGTGTCTCTTTCATCCGGACTGTGACCGTCGGCCATGGCTTCGGCTTTGCGCGGGCATCGCCTTCCATGTCTGCTGACCCTGCCAGCGTGAGCCAGCAGGCGCTCGCGGGCTCCCTCGGCCGAAGCCTCGGACACCGCCGGTGGGGAGTTTCACCCCGCCCTGAGAACGTCGGAGTGAATTATGCCCGCGGCTACCATTGCCCGCATGAACCGACTCGACACCGAACACCAGCGACTCTTCGCCTCCGACCCCGATGCCACTGCCGAAGGCCGGCTGCGCCACCTGGTGCTCGCCCTCAGCGGGCCGGCCGACTGGGCGCCGCTGTCGGCCGTCTGGCGCGGCGTGCAGGCCGACCTGGACCTGCCCGCACCCGCCATCGCGGTCAACGGCGTGGACGCCTTTGAACTCTGGTTTTCGCTCGCCGACCCGGTGCCGATCCACACGGCGGCCGCCTTCCTCGACGGCCTGTGCGACCGCTATCTGGGCGACGTGGCACCCGCTCGCCGGCGCTGCTGGCCGTCGTCCGACCCAGGCCTGCAGGTGGAACCGTCGCGTGTGCCGCAGCTGCAGGCGGAAACCGGCCGCTGGTCGGCTTTCGTTGCACCCGACCTGGCCGCCGTGTTCGGCGACGACCCCTCGCTCGACATCCCGCCGGGCGACGAGGCCCAGGCCGATCTGCTCTCGCGCCTGAAGTCCGTCACCCGCGCCGAGTTCCAGATCGCCCTGGCCCGGCTGACACCCGAGCCCTCGCCGTTCCTGCCGGCGGTGCAGCCGCCTGTGCCCACGGTCGTGACCCCGGCGGCGGCCAGCACGATCCGCCGCCACGACGACCCGCGCCAGTTCCTGCTGGACGTGATGAACGACCCGTCGGTGGCCATGGAGCTGCGCATCAAGGCGGCGAAGGCGCTGCTGTGAAGTGCCCGCGATGACGCTGGCTGTTGACCACCTCTTCCTGCTCATCGAACCCGACGGCCCCGAGATCGAGGCCCTCCGGCATCTCGGCCTGACCGAGACCTACCGCCGTGCGCACCCCGGGCAGGGCACAGCCAACGCCTGTTTCGCCTTCGACAACCTCTACCTCGAACTGCTCTGGCTCACCAGCGAACCCGAGGCGCGCAGCGCGCCCGTCGCTCGCACGCGCCTGTGGGAGCGCAGCCGCTGGAAACAGGAACGCGTCTGCCCGTTCGGCATCGCGGTGCGTGGCGACCTGGCGGGCGCGGGCGTTTCGACCTGGGACTACCGCCCGCCCTACCTGCCCGAGGGCATGGGCATTGCGGTGGCCTGCGCCAGCGACGACCCGGCGTTGCCGATGGTGTTCGTCTCGCCAGGACACCAGAACCCCGCCAATTGGCCGGAGGTGCAGCGGGGTCAACTGCAAAGGGCCGCCGGGTTTGGCAACGTGCTGTCGGTTGAATTTGGTGTCCCCGCGCACGCTGCGTCAGCGCCGCTGCTGCGCGCCTTGGACGGTGCTCGTCCGCCTTTGAGCGCCGTGGCGCCCAGCGACGACCGCCATCACCTGAGGCTCGCGCTGGCCGATGCACAAGGGCGGCAGACCCACACGCTGGACCTGGCCTCCACCAAGCTGGGTTCATGGCGTATCTCACTGATCGACGAGCGCCTGCCCGTACGCTCCTGGCAACGCGCCTGGGCGGTCCTGGGCCTGAGCGCGCCCGAGGGCCTGATGCAGCGTCTGCTGGGTGCCTGGGCCGAGCCGCAGCGCCACTACCACTCGCAGCAGCACCTGCACGAATGCCTGGCCCTGCTGGAACCGGCGCTGGACCTGGCGCAACACCCTGGCGAGGTCGAGCTGGCGCTGTGGTTCCACGACGCCGTCTACGACCCCCAGGGAAAGGGCAACGAAGCCTGCAGCGCCGACTGGGCTTGCGAAGCGCTCGCACAGGCCGGTGCAAGTCACGAGGTGCAGCAGCGGGTGCACGCGCTGATCATGGCCACCTGCCACGATGCCGAGCCCGTGGGCGACGACGCGCGGCTGCTGGTCGACATCGACCTCGCGATCCTGGGCGCCGACCCGGCGCGGTTTGCCGAGTACGACGCGCAGGTGCGCGCCGAGTACCGCTGGGTGCCGGGCTGGCTGTACCGGCGCAAGCGCAGGGAGGTGCTGGCGGGGTTTCTGGCGCGGCCGGCGATCTACGGCACCGAGCGGTTTCGGGAACGCTTCGAGGGGCGGGCTCGGGAGAATATGAGGGGTTCGGGCTAGCGCGGCTGGCCGGTTGCGCCCCTTTTCTGCCAGATAGCCGTTCACGACGTAAGTCATTCGCTCATCGAAACGCGGACGGACCGAGGTCTCAGTGGACGGCCGCTGTGTCGGTGCCGTTCGCCGGTTCATTGTCCTGCCACGTGCCGCGCCCGGCCCAGCAGCCCGGAAACTCCAATAAGCGGGCGACAGGCCGGCCAGACCGGTCGTCGAGGGCGCACCGACCGGGTGGCTGGTGTCCGTCATGGTCAGGTGGCCCCGGCGACGCGCGATGACGTGCGCTTCAGCGCAGCCGGACCGGCACCCGGCGCCAGCCGCCCAGGGGATAGGTCTCGCGCTCGGGCGAGGCACCGGGCGCGGGATCGATGAGCGCCGTGGCCTTCAACAGTGCCTCCACGGCGACGACCAGTTCCATCGTCGCCAGCGGTCGCCCTGGGCACGCGTGGATGCCGGTGCCATAGACGAGGTTGTGTGGCGCGTTCTGCTCGGGCCGGTAGGCGCCGGGATCGCCGAAGACGGCCTCGTCCCGGTTGGCCGAGGTCCAGTTGAGGTACACGCGGTCGCCGGCGGCGAGTTCATGTTCCCCGATGCGCACGGCACGCGTCGTCACGCGCCGGTTGACGAGGAAGGGGTCGTCGATGCGCAGCATCTCGTCGATCGCCAGCGCAAGGTCCTGGGGGCGGTCCCGCAACGCCTGCTGCACGTCCTGGTGGGTGGCGAGGAACCAGACGACGACACCCAGGGCCGCCGCCATCGACGCGAGATCACCCGCCGTCCAGTTGCGCAGGATGGAGACGATGTCCGCTTCGCTCAAGGGCTGCCCGTCGAGCGTTGCGGTCAGCAGTGCGGTGGTCGGATCGTCGGAGGTGGCCTGGTCCGGCGTGCGGCGCCTGCGCAGTTGCCTGCGGATGATCTCGTCGAACGCCGCGGCAACGGCGGCGCTGCGCGCGGTGTCGCCGCTGCGCGTGGCGGCGTGGTTCTCGGCCATCCAGGCAAGCAGCTCGTCCTCGATTCCCTGCCACCCCAGCCAGGCCGTCTGCGCCCGAACGGCGAACGGTCGGCCGATCTCGGCGACAGCGTCGACCACGGTGCCGCGCGGCAGCGCTGCCACGAGGGCATCGGCAATCGCGCGCACGCGGGGCTCCAGCGCGGCGATCTGCGCAGGGGCGAAGAAGCTGTCGACCAGTGCCCGCCAGGGGGCGTGTTCGGGCGGATCCATGCCGTTCGGGACTGCGCGCCGCGCCGACACGGCCGACGAGAAGGTCTGCGGGTCGTGTGCCGCCGCGACGACGTCGGCATGCCGGAACAGCGTGACGCCGCGGGGCGACCGGGCCAGCGCACAGGCGATGCGCTGGCGGTCGTAGGTGCCCAGCTGGTCGGCAAGCACCTCGGGTGACAAAGGCTCCCAGGCCGGGATCGCGGCTTGCGGATCATCAACGCGCCGGTTCATGGCGAAAGCGCTTGGCGACGCCTCGGGCGTCGAAGGGGGAGATGGCTGACGGTGACAGGTGAAGATTGGGTTGCGACATCGCGGGATCCTGGGGTCGGGAGAAGGTGGGGAGGTCGGTGCATCTTGTTTAAGATGCATTTGTTATGCATCTATGTTATCGGTCCTCGAACGACAAGGCAATGAAGACCTGTGGCCAGCTCACTCGACCCATCCGGAGCACGCCCAACATGAGGCCCGTCGCGCCGCTGGCGCATCGCCTTGCCGATCTCGGTCAGTGCATCGTCCCCGAGGAGCCGCGAGGCCATCGGAAGCAGTTCGGCCTCCTCACGCGCGATGTGCCGCTCGTACATGCAGATGAACGGCTCGACGTCCGTGGGGTCCAAACTCACCGAGTCGCCCGCCGCGATGGCGTGCAGCACCTCACGCAGGCGCTGCCACCGGAAATCCAGCGCTCGATGTTCGAGCGTCAGCGAATCGATCAGCTCGCGGATGCAGATCGCATCCGAGCCGGCCATCGACTCGATCAGGGTCGGGAACAGGTCCATCTCCTCGTCGGCGTGGTGGTCCCTGGTTGCGGTGTCGAAGCAGCGCATCACCGCTGCTGCGGCAGCACGTGCGTCTTCGTCCGGATCGCGCTCGAGCAGATGCGCCACCAGTCGCCGCAACGTGGCGCACTGCCGCTCGACGCGGCGATGGCAGCCCGAAAGCACCTCCAGCGGCGCCTCGAATCCTGAGGCCGCCGCATGGCCGGAGATCGTCATCGACATGGGCGTCGCCTCCTGGCTATGCGTTGTGCCTGGCGGGGGAACGGCGGCGTGTGACGGGTGCGCTGATCGGAGCCATCGCCCCGGAGCGCCGCGCACTTGATGCGGCTGAGGCAGCGGCGCACGCCGGTCAGGCTGACGAAGCCGTGAGGGCAGGGCTGGTGCAGGGCTTTTTGCATCGATTCGGCGAGGGTCAGCTCAGCATGGTCAGCGCGACGGCCAGACACCCCCAGGCGGCGAGCCCCGCGCCGGCCGCGACCTGCACGACGGCCGCAGCCACGAAGGCCTCGCGGGGGCGGCACATGGCCACGAGCCCGTGGTACGCGATGCCGCAGCTCAACCCGAGACCGGTCAGCAACACCGCCGCAGGCGCTGCCATGCCGGGCAGCGCAAAGCCCGCCGCAGAACCCCACAGCGGCAGCGGCGCCAGCGCGGCGAGCAGGCGCGCCTCGTGCGGCCCGAGAACCATTGCGTACGCGCCTGCGATGTGACGGAACAGCTGGCCGGCCACCGCCACCGAGGCGAACTCCGCCAGCAGGACCAGCAGCGACAGTTCACCCCAGGGATGGCTGCCATCCCTGATGTCGGAAGGGCCGACCGTGCCGGCCAGATAGAGGACCACAGGTGGCAGCAACGCGACGGGCAGCACGATCTGCAGGAACAGGCGCCACCCGGCGGGGCGGGTGCGCAGCAGTTCGGGCCAGCCGCGCTCTGCGGAAAGCGGCAGGGCCGCCAGGGTGTAGAGATTCATCGCGCCGACTGTGAAAATCGCTTGACTATTCTTTTAATAATATCACGACATGATACAAAAGCGCATGCCTTCAAGACCACCCAAGACACCGCCGGCCAGCTCGTCGAGAGCGCTGGACAAGAGCGACTTCGAGCGCCTGTCGGACTTCCGGCACCGGCTTCGTCAGTTCCTGCGCGCCAGCGAGCTCACCTGCCGCACGCATGGGCTCACGGCGCTGCAGTACCAGCTGTTGCTGCACGTGGCCGGCTTCCCGGGCCGGTCGTGGGCCACGATCGGGGAACTCGCCGAGCGCTTGCAGGCCCAGCACCATGGCGTCGTGGCGCTGGTGGATCGCTGTGCGGCCCTGGGTTGGCTGGCGCGCCGCCCCGGTCGGGAGGATGGCCGTGTGGTCGAGATACACCTGCTGCCCAAGGGCGAGCGACTGCTGGCCAGGGTGGCGAGCCTGCACCGTGACGAACTGCACACGCTGCTCGGCGAGTTCTCGGCCGCAGTGCCGGATCGTCGTGCGCCGTGATCCGGATGCATGTCGGCGAGCCGGTGATGTTCCTTGAGCGGCCGGCGCTGGTGGATGCCGAAGCGGCTGGAGATGCGTTTGTACTGAAGCTCTCGAAGGAGGCTGTCTTCGCCAAAAATGAGCGTTGCGCGCGTTTCAAAGGTACGTGTGTCGTACCGGCCGCTTGTCAGCGCAACATACCGCCCAGCAGCACCCGCGCCGTCGCCACATTCGTCGCACACGGCACGTTGTGCACGTCGCACGCCCGCACCAGGGCGTTGATGTCCGGCTCGTGCGGCTGGGCCGTCATCGGGTCGCGCAGGAAGATCACCGCGTCGATCTCGCCAACCGACAGCCGCGCCCCGATCTGCAGGTCGCCGCCCAGCGGCCCGCTGAGCAGGCGTTCTACTGTCAGGCCCACCTCGTTCTGCAGCCGGCCGCCGGTGGTGCCGGTGGCCATGAGGGTGTGTTGCCGCAGCAGCGGCGCGAACTCGGTGGCCAGGGCCACCATGTCGTCCTTCTTGCGGTCGTGGGCGACGAGGGCGATGCGCATCAACTTTTTCTCTCTGTGAGAACTTGAAGCCGAGATCGATCCAACGGGTGTTTTCGCCGGGATGGTGTTCGCTTTCGCCCAAGTGGTACTGGAGCCAAAAGCGGTTGGTTCAAGCGAAAACTTGACCTTGAATCCAAAGACCAAGGCCACTGGCCATTTTTGTCCGGATAGACCAACTGAACAGCTTGGTATCCCAGTGGGCCATAGAACCCGTCTGCGCTAGCCATGTACTTGGAACACTTTCGTCGAGCGACAGGTTGCAGAAAGACAGCGAACTTCTTGCTGAAACCGCTGTGCGGCCTATCCGCGGCCAACTTGTGTCCTGACTTTGCCAGCTCGTAGTACGTGGAGATCAAATGGTGCGCTGTGCGTGGGCGCATTCCAAAAACGATCATCTCGGGCCGACCAAGCGTCTGTTGGATGCCGATTGAGTATGCGAAGTTGGGGTGTTTCCTTTTGGGGTCGAAAACACTTGTGACTTGAAAACCATGGGCTTCAATGTTGTGAAGCAGTTCGCGTTGGTATTGATCCAAGTCGCACTTGCTCACGCTGAAGTTCCCGCGGTTTCCATCGCCTTGGCCATCGTCTTGCCGAGCTCCACGCCCCACTGGTCATAGGCGTTGATGCCCCAGACGGCGGCCTGGACAAACACCTTGTGTTCGTACAGCGCGATCAGCGCGCCCAGGCGGTGTGGGGTGAGCTGGTCGATCCAGAGCACGCTGTTGGGCACGTCGCCGGCAAAGCTGCGCTGGGTCACGAAGGGTTCGGCCTGCTCCAGGGTCTGGCCCTCGGCCATCAGGGCCTTGAGCGTGTCGGCGGCGTTGCGGCCCACGGCCAGGGCCTGCGACTGCGCGCGCAGGTTCAGGTTGACCACGCGGTGGTGTTCGGCGGCCAGCGGCAGCGGTGTGTCTTCGGTCTCGACGCCGACGAACTCCACCGGCACGCGGTGCGTGCCCTGGTGCAGCAGCTGGAAGTAGGCGTGCTGCCCGTCGATGCCCAGGCCGCCCCAGAGGATGGGGCCGGTGCCGGTGTCGGCGGGCTGGCCGTCCTTGCGGGTGCGCTTGCCGTTGCTTTCCATGTCCATCTGCTGCACGAAAGGCGCAAAGCGCACCAGGCGGCTGGGGTAGCAGCTCAGCAGCTGCGTCGGGCAGTTCAGGAAATTGCGGTTCCACACGCCGCTCATGGCCAGGATGACGGGCAGGTTCTGCTCCAGCGGGGCCGAGCGGAAGTGCGCGTCCATGGCCTGGCCGCCGGCCAGGAACTCGCGGAAGGCTTTGGAGCCGATGGCCATGGCCAGCGGCATGCCCAGTGCGGACCAGACGGAGTAGCGGCCACCGACCCAGTCCCAGAAGGTGAAGGTGTGTTCGGCCGGGTAGCCGGCGGCGCCGGACTTCTGCGGCGCAGCGGTGATGGCGACCAGGTGCGCGCTCTGCGCCGCGCCGGTGATGCCGCCGTCTTCCAGCCAGCGGCGGGCGCTGGCGGCGTTGGTCATGGTTTCCTGCGTGGTGAAGGTCTTGCTGGCCACGATGACCATGGTGGTCTTCGGGTCCAGCCCGCGCAGCGTGCTGTGCAGCGCCCAGGCGTCGGGGTTGCTGACGAAGTGCACCCGCAGACCGCTCTTGCCGTCGCTGCACAGCGGGGCAAGTGCATCGGCCGCCATGCGCGGGCCGAGGTCCGAGCCGCCGATGCCGATGTTCACCACGTCGGTGAAGGCGGCGCCGGTGCTGCTCTTGACCTCGCCGGCGCGCACGCGGTCGGCGAAGGCGCAGACACGGTCGAGTTCGTTCTGCACCAGTTGCTGGATCTCGGCGCCCCAGGGCGCCGCGTCACCGGTGGCGCCGGGCGTGCCGCGCAGGGCCACGTGCAGCACCGCGCGCTGTTCGCTGGTGTTGATGGTGTCGCCGCGGAACATGGCGTCGCGCTGGGCTTCGACCTGGGCTTCGCGGGCCAGCTGCAGCAGGGCCGCCAGAATGGCGCCGTCGAAGGCCTGGCGGGTGAAGTCGAGCCGGATGCCGCTGCCGGCGGCGGCGGCCTGCATGGCCTCGCGACCGGGCTGGGCCAGGCGCTCGCGCAGGTGCGGTTGCGGCAGGGCGGCGAACTGGGTGAGCGTCTGCCAGGCGGGCAGGGTGGTGGGGCTGGTCATGGTGGAGGTTCCTCTTCCCTTCAGATGCGCCTGTTTATACCTGCGCCGCGAGCGCGCTCGCTTCGCGGGCGAGGCGCGTGATGCGCGCCCAGTCGCCAGCGGCCAGCGCGTCGGCCGGGGTCAGCCAGCTGCCGCCGGCCATGGCCACGTTGGGCAGCTTGAGGAAGTCCTTCAGATTCTCGGGGCTCACGCCGCCCGTGGGGCAGAACATCACGTCGGGGATCGGCGCGCCCAGCGCCTTGAGCATGCCCAGGCCGCCGGCCTGCTGCGCGGGGAAGAGCTTCATCAGCGTGAAGCCCTGTTCGCGGCGGTGCATGACCTCGCCGGGCGTCATCACGCCGGGGATGAAGGGCAGGCTGGCGGCCTTGACGGCGCTGACCAGGGCGTCGGTGGCACCGGGCGAGAGCGCAAAGCTCGCGCCCGCGTCGATCACCTGCTGCACTTCGGCCACGCGGGTCACGGTGCCGGCGCCGGTGTGCATTTGCGGCACCGCTTTGGCGACCGCTTCGATGGACTTCAGCGCGGCGTCGGAGCGCAGGGTGATCTCCATCACGTCGATACCGCCTTCGAGCAGGGCGTGTGCCAGCGGCACGGCGTGCGCCGGGTCCTGCAGCACGATGACGGGGACGACGCGGGAGGTGAAGGCGGGGCGGGTGAAGCAGTTGGTCATGGTGTGTCCAAGTTCAGCCGAACAGCGGCGAAGCGCCGTTCTCGGGGGTGGAAGCGTGTTGGCGGAACAGGCCGAAAAGTTCGCGGCCGGTGCCGTGGCCGTTGTGGCCCAGGTCGGGGTGGTTCACCGGGCGCGCGGCGAAGGTGGCGGCATCGACCTCGACCTCCAGCACGCCGCGCTCGCAGTCGAGCGTGATCATGTCGCCGTCCTGCACCCGCGCGATGGGGCCATCGGCCAGCGCCTCGGGGCTCAGGTGGATGGCGGCCGGTACCTTGCCGGACGCGCCGCTCATGCGGCCGTCGGTGACGAGGGCGACCTTGAAGCCCTTGTCCTGCAGCACGGCCAGCGGCGGCGTGAGCTTGTGCAGCTCGGGCATGCCGTTGGCACGCGGGCCCTGGTAGCGCACCACGGCGATCAGGTCCTTCTCCAGCTTGCCGGCGTTGAACAGGGCCAGCAGGTCCTGCTGGTCGCTTACCACCACGGCGGGGGCGCGCACCACGCGGTGTTCGGGTGCCACGGCCGAGACCTTGACCACGCTGCGGCCCAGGTTGCCCTGCAGCAGGCGCAGGCCGCCGTCGGCGCTGAAGGGCTCGCTGACCGGGCGCAGCACGGCGGTGTCGGCGCTGGCCGAGGGCACCGGGCGCCAGGCCAGCGTGCCATCGTTCAGCCAGGGTTCTTGCGTGTACGCGGCCAGGCCTTCGCCCATGACCGTCTTCACGTCGCAGTGCAGCAGGCCGTGGGCCAGCAGCTCCTGCATCAGGAAGCCCATGCCGCCCGCGGCGTGGAAGTGGTTCACGTCGGCCTTGCCGTTGGGGTAGACGCGGGCCAGCAGCGGTATCACGCCCGAGAGTTCGGCGAAGTCGTCCCAGTCGATCAGGATGCCGGCGGCGCGCGCCATCGCGATCAGGTGGATGGTGTGGTTGGTCGAACCGCCCGTGGCCAGCAGGCCGACGATGCCGTTGACGATGGTTTTCTCGGTCACGATGTCTGCCAGGCGGATGCGCGGCGCGCCGGTGCGGCCGGTGTTGGCGAAGGCGCGGTCCATCGCGGCCCTGGTCAGCGCCTCGCGCAGTTCCGTGCCCGGGTTGACGAAGGACGACCCCGGCAGGTGCAGGCCCATGATTTCCATCAGCATCTGGTTGCTGTTGGCGGTGCCGTAGAAGGTGCAGGTGCCGGGCGAGTGGTAGGCGGCGGCCTCGCTCTCCAGCAGCGCGTCGCGGCCGACCAGACCCTGCGCGTACTGCTGGCGCACCTTGGCCTTGGCGTCGTTGGATAGGCCGCTGGTCATCGGGCCGGCGGGCACGAACACGGTGGACAGGTGGCCGAACTGCAGTGCGCCCATGAACAGGCCGGGCACGATCTTGTCGCAGACGCCGAGCATCAGCGCGGCGTCGAACACGTTGTGCGAGAGCGCGACGGCGGTGGAGAGCGCGATCACGTCGCGCGAGAACAGCGAGAGCTCCATGCCGGCCGCGCCCTGCGTGACGCCGTCGCACATGGCGGGCACGCCGCCGGCCACCTGGGCCGAGAAGCCGAGCGAGCGGGCGTGCGCGCGCAGCAGCTCGGGGTAGTGCTCATACGGCTGGTGGGCCGAGAGCATGTCGTTGTAGGCGGTGACCACACCCAGGTGCGGCGCCTTCTCGGCGTGGATCTTGAGCTTGTCGCTGGCCGGCAGGGCGGCCGTGGTGTGGGCCATGTTGGCGCAGCCCATGCCGGCGCGCTGGGTGCCGGCCTTGGCCGAGGTCTCGACCGTGTGCAGGTACTGGCCGCGCAGGTCGGACGAACGGTCGGTGATGCGTTGCGTGACGCGGGCGAGGGTGGTGTGCAGGGGGGCGTTCATGGTGGTCATCCCTTCCAGACGCTCACGGGCGTCTGTGTTTGGTTCAGGATCAGCGAGACGGGCAGGGCCCCGTCGGCCTTTTGCGAGGCGCGGTCATACACGGCGAGCTTGGACGCGCCGGCGATGGAGAGCAACAGTTCCCGCGATGCCAGCAGGGCGTGCAGCGTGAACGTGAGGCGTGCGTGCGGCGCGGGAATGGGGGCCTGCTCGGGCACGACCCAGGCCAGGCGCTCGTCGGTGGCGATGGCGCGGGCGTAGCCGGGTGCGCCGGGGAAGAGCGAGGCGGTGTGCGCGTCCTCGCCCATGCCGAGCACGGCCAGGTCCAGCGGCCAGGGCAGGGGGGCGATGCGCGCGGTCGCGTCCTCGACCAGGGCGTCCAGCACCGCGGCGTTGAACTGCGGCGCCAGTTCGCGGAAGAACGGCAGGAAACGGGCCGCGGCGGCCTTCCCCTGCAACAGGTGGCGGGCGACCAGGGCGGTGTTGCTGGCCTCGTGGTCGCGCGGAACGATGCGCTCGTCCACCAGCACGATGCTCACCTTGGACCAGTCCAGGTCCTGCTCGCGCAGGGCTTCGAACATGGGGATCGGCGACTTGCCGCCCGAGACCGCGAGGCTGGCCTGGCCGCGCGCGGCGATGGCGGTGCGCAGCGCGTCGGCGATGTGGGCCGCGATGGCGGCCGGCGTCGCGCCAGGGTGTTCGGTCACGGCCATCAGGCCTCCTCCACCCAGGCCGAACCCTCGCGCGCCATCAGCGCCGACGAGGCGGCCGGGCCCCAGCTGCCGGCGGTGTAGGCCTTGGGCTTCTCGCCCAGCTGCTGCCAGCCGTCGATGATGGGTTCGACCCAGGCCCAGGCGGCTTCCAGTTCGTCGCGGCGCATGAAGTGCGTCAGGCGGCCTTTGGTGACGTCGATCAGCAGGCGTTCGTAGGCCTCGGCGCGGCGCTCGGTGAAGGCCGATTCGAGGTCCAGGTTCAGGCTCACCGGGCGCAGCTTCATGCCGCTGCCGGGCTCCTTGGCCATCATCTGCAGCTGGATGTGTTCCTCCGGCTGCAGGCGGATCATCAGGCGGTTGACCGACCGGTGGGCCGAGTCGCTGAAGATGGTGAAGGGCAGGTCGGCGAACTCGATCACGATCTCCGACTGGCGTGCGGCCATGCGCTTGCCGGTGCGCAGGAAGATCGGGACGTTGGCCCAGCGCCAGTTGTTGATGTGGGCCTTGAGCGCGACGAAGGTTTCGGTGGTGCTGCCTTCGGGGATGTTGGCTTCCTGCAGGTAGCCCACCGCGGCCTCGCCGCTGGACGCGCCGGCGGTGTACTGGCCGCGCACCGTGTCCTTGGCCACATCGGCCACGGTCATCGGGCGCAGCGAGCGCAGCACCTTGAGCTTCTCGTCGCGCACCGCGTCGGGGTCGAGCGAGACCGGCGGCTCCATGGCCACGATGCACAGCAGCTGCAGCAGGTGGTTCTGGATCATGTCGCGCATGGCGCCGGTGCCGTCGTAAAAACCGGCGCGGCTGCCCACGCCCACGCTCTCGGCCACGGTGATCTGCACGCTCTTGATGTAGGGGCTGCGCCAGAGCGGTTCGAAGATGCTGTTGCCAAAGCGCAGCACCATCAGGTTCTGCACCGTTTCCTTGCCCAGGTAGTGGTCGATGCGGAAGATCTGCTGTTCCTGGAAGTAGCGGCCCACGTCGTCGTTGATCTGGCGCGCCGAGGCCAGGTCGTGGCCCAGGGGCTTTTCCAGCACCACGCGTGCGCGCTCGTCGATCAGGCCGGCGCCGTGCAGGTGGGCGCAGATGCCCACGAACAGGGACGGCGCGGTGGCCAGGTAGTACACGCGGTCGGACCCCGGCTGCATGGCCGCGGCCAGCGCGGCGAAGTCTTCGGCCCTGGTGGCGTCGACGCTGGTGAACTGCAGACGGTCGAGGAAGCCGGCCCAGACGCCGTCGTCGAAGTGTTTGGCCTCGATGAAGCCGGGCACCTTCTCGCCGATGAAGGCGAGGAAGCCGGCGCGGTCCCAGGTCTGGCGGCCCAGGGCGTGGATGCGGGTGGCGGCCGGCAGGTTGTTGTGCAGGTGCGCCATGTACAGCGCGGGCAGCAGCTTGCGCACCGAGAGGTCGCCCACGCCACCGAAGATGACGAGGTCCAGCGGGGCGGAGGAGGGGGACGGGGAAGTGGCCATGGCTTTACCGGGTTACCTTTAATGGGTGGATTTTATGGTAATTAAGTTACATGCAGGGTTCTTTTTTGCAGCAACCCCTGCAAGGGCTGCGCGCATGGCCGCGAGCCGGTCAGGCCAGGACCTTGAAGTGTGGTCGGCCCTGGGCCAGGCGCTGCAAGACCTGTTCCCGCGTCGGCGGCACGCAGCCGGTTTCCATCACGCACAGGCTGGCGCAGGCGATGGCGTTGGCCAGCAGGTCTTCCACATCGTCGGCAGCCAGCGTCAGCTCGGCGGCGGTCTTCGCGGCGCGCATGGCGGGGCGGTCCAGCAGCGCGACCAGCATGCCGGCCAGGAAGCTGTCGCCCGCGCCCACGGTGTCGGCCACCTGCACGGGCTGTGATTCGGCCGCCTGCCAGGCCCCGCCGTCGCGCGCCAGGATGACCGCGCCCTTGGCGCCCAGCGTCAAGGCCAGCCAGCGCGCAGGTGTTTTCGCGAGCAGCTCGCGCGCGGCGACCAGCGGGTTGGGGTGGATGAAGCCGAGGATGCCCAGGTCGTCGTCGCTCACCTTGACGATGTCGGCCTCGCCCAGCGCCGCCATCACGCTGGCCCGGTAGGCCGCCATGTCCGGCACGATGGCCGGGCGCAGGTTGGCGTCCACCACGACCAGCCTGCCGGCCGCCCGCTGCGCCTGCAGCCAGGGCAGGTACTTGTGCGTGTCGTCGGCCACCAGGGCCAGGCAGCCGGTGACCACCATCTTCAGCGCCGGCTGCGCCGCGCACTGCGCATTCATGGTGGCGGCGTCGACGCGGCGGTCGGCCACGCCCTCGCGGTAGAAGCTGTAGCTGGCCTTGCCGGCCTCGTCCAGGCTGACGACGGCCAGCGAGGTGGGCTCGTGCGCCGGCTCGGGGTGGGCCAGCGTCACGCGGGCCCGCGCGATGGCGTGGGCCAGGCCGCGGCCGAAGCGGTCCTGCGAGAGCGGGTTCAGGTAGAGCGTGCCCACGCCCTGCAGGCCGAGCGCGCGGGTGAGGTTGTAGACCGCGCCACCGTCGCAAGGGCGCAGCCGGCCGTCGGCCTCCTGGATCATGTCCATCAGGGCCTCGCCGGCGGTGGCGACGGTGATCGGGGTGTTGGGCTGCATTTGGTCGGGAGTAGGGAAAACCATAACTAAATCCAGTTGATTTATTTAACTTGCAACAACTATAGTTCAGTCACTCCGCAGCCGGATTCGGGCTAACCCCAAGGTCCGGCGGCAGAGAACACCTGGTTCAACAACGTCTGATCCCATCCATCCTCCTCAGGAGACATCCGTGAAAAAAGTCGCTTCCGCCTTCACCGCCCTGGCCCTGGCCGCTGGTTCCACCTTCGCCGCCGAGCCCGTGATCGGCCTGATCACCAAGACCGAAACCAACCCCTTCTTCGTGAAGATGAAGGAAGGTGCGCAGGCGGAAGCCAAGAAGCTGGGCGCCAAGCTGATGACCGCCGCCGGCAAGAAGGACGGCGACACCGGTGCCCAGATCACCGCGATCGAGAACATGGTCACCGCCGGTGCCAAGACCATCCTGATCACCTCGTCTGGCGACGCCATCATCCCCGCCGTCAAGAAGGCCCAGGCCAAGGGCGTGCAGGTCATCGCTCTGGACAGCCCGTTTGACGGCGCCGACGCCCTGTTCGCCACCGACAACTACAAGGCCGGCATCCTGATCGGCCAGTACGCCAAGGCCGCGCTGGGTGGCAAGCCCGCCAAGATCGCCATGCTCGACCTGTTCCCCGGCCACCCCGTCGGTGCCCAGCGCCACAACGGCTTCATGACCGGTTTCGGCCTGAAGGCCAACGACGCCAAGTCCAACGAACTGTCGTCCACGCCGGAAACCGTCTGCGCCGCCGACACCGACGGCAACCAGGCCAAGGGCCAGACCGCGATGGAGAACTGCCTTCAGAAGGACCCCGGGATCAACGTGGTCTACACCATCAACGAACCCGCCGCCGCCGGCGCCTACAACGCGCTGAAGAAGGCCGGCAAGGAAAAGGACGTGATCATCGTGTCCGTCGACGGCGGCTGCGCCGGCGTGGCCGATGTGGGCAAGGGCGTGATCGCCGCCACCAGCCAGCAGTACCCGCTGAAGATGGCCGCCATGGGCGTGGCCGCGGGCGTCGAGTACGCCAAGGGCGGCAAGAAGGCTTTTGGCTACGTCGACACCGGCGTGACCCTGATCGCCAACAAGCCCGTCGCTGGCGTGGACAGCAAGGATGTGAAGACCGGCACCGAGCTGTGCTGGGGCGACAAAAAGTGATCTGATTCTTCTCTGACTTTCCTGGCGCCGCGGGCGCTCCTCTGAACCAGGGACCACGATCCCTGGCGCGGCAAGGGCGCCCGCTTTTCTTTTTCCTTTTTTCTGGAGCTTCCGTGAACACCCTCAAGGACAAGCTGCCACCCATCAGTCAGATGGGGCCCTTCATTGCCCTGGCCATCGCGTGCGCGGTCTTCGGCATGACCACCGACAACTTTTTCACCGGCGCGAACTTCGCGCTGATCCTCCAGCAGGTCATGGTGGTGGGCGTGATCGCCATCGGCCAGACCCTGGTCATCCTGACCGCCGGCATCGACCTCTCGTGCGGCATGGTGATGGCCCTGGGCAGCATCGTGATGACCAAGTTCGCGGTCGAGCTGGGCGTGCCGGCGCCGCTGGCCATCCTCTGCGGCATCGGTGTGACCGCCGGTTTCGGCCTGATCAACGGCCTGCTGGTCACGCGCATCAAGCTGCCGTCCTTCATCGTGACCCTGGGCACGATGAACATCGCCTTCGCGATCACCCAGCTGTACTCCGAAGCGCAGACCGTCTCGAACCTGCCCCCGTTCATGATCGCGCTGGGCGGCACGTTCGACATCGCCGGCACGCCCATCAGCTATGGCACCGTGCTGATGATCCTGCTCTACCTGGCTGCCTGGTTCTGGCTGCGCGAAACCGCCTCGGGCCGCCATGTCTACGCCGTGGGCAACAGCCCCGAAGCGACGCGCCTGGTCGGCATCCCGACCGACCGCGTGCTGCTGGGTGTGTATGTGCTGGCCGGTGTGTTCTACGGCATCGCCTCGCTGCTGCTGGTGGCCCGCACCGAAGTGGGCGACCCCAACGCCGGCCAGACCGAGAACCTCGACGCCATCACCGCCGTGGTGCTGGGCGGCACCAGCCTGTTCGGCGGCCGCGGAATGATCCTCGGCTCGCTGGTGGGTGCCATCGTGGTCGGTGTGCTGCGCAACGGATTGACGCTGATGGGCGTCTCGTCGGTGTACCAGGTGCTGATCACCGGCATCCTGGTGATCATCGCCGTGACCGTGGACCAACTCTCCCGCAAAGGAGGCAGGTAATGAGCACTTCTCCCAAACTCGTGATGCAGGCCAAGGGCCTGGTCAAGCGCTACGGCCAGGTCACCGCGCTCGACGGCGCCGACTTCGAGCTGCGCGCCGGTGAAATCCTGGCGGTCATCGGCGACAACGGCGCCGGCAAGTCCAGCCTGATCAAGGCGCTGTCCGGTGCCACCATCCCCGACGAGGGCGAGATCTTCCTGGATGGCCAGAAGATCCACTTCAACACCCCGATCGACGCGCGCCGCGCCGGCATCGAGTGCTGCTACCAGGACCTGGCCGTAGCCCCCGCCATGACCATCACCGAGAACCTGTTCCTCGGCCGCGAGATGCGCCGAGAGGGTTTCCTGGGCAGCACGCTGCGCATGCTGGACAAGAAGAAGATGCTGGAGATCGCCGTGCAGCGCATGGCCGACCTCAAGGTGGGCATCCGTTCGATGACGCAGGCGGTGGAAACGCTTTCGGGCGGCCAGCGCCAGTGCGTGGCGGTGGCCCGCGCCGCGGCCTTCGCGCAGCACGTGGTCATCCTCGACGAACCCACCGCCGCGCCGGGTGTGAAGGAAGGCAACATGGTGCTGGAACTGATCCGCCGCGTGCGCGACAAGGGCCTGCCGGTGATCCTGATCAGCCACAACATGCCGCACGTGTTCGAGATCGCCGACCGCATCCACATCGCCCGCCTGGGCAAGCGCGCCTGCGTGGTCAATCCCAAGACCATCAGCATGAGCGACACCGTGGCGGTGATGACGGGCGCACGCGACCCGGCGACGCTGCCCGCCGAGTGCCTCGCATAAGGATCAACCATGCTCAAAGGCATTGATCCCCTGCTCAGCCCGGAGCTGCTCAAGCTGCTGGCCGAGATGGGGCACGACGACGCGGTGGTGCTGGCCGACGCCAACTTCACCGCCATGAGCCTGGGCGCCGGCAAGCCGGTGCTGCGCCTGCCCGGCGTGGGCATGCTTCGAACACTGGAGGCGGTGGTGAGCGTATTTCCCTTGGCCGAGGATGTGAGCCATCCGGTGGCGTACATGCAGGTGGGTGACACGCCGGAAGGCTACCGGTCGGCCCTGCAAAGAGAGGCTGTGGCCGTGCTCGCATCGGCCGGTCTGCCGCCCGAACGGGTGCAGGCCGTGGAGCGCTACGCGTTCTACGAGCGCGTGAAGAAGGCCTACGCCATCGTCGTCACCGGCGAGCTGGAGCCCTGGGGCAACTTCCTGCTGCGCAAGGGTGTGCTGGGACAGGCCCTGCGGCCCTGAGGCGTGTCACACTCGCCGGCTGTGAGCGAAGACAAGCACCCCCAAGAGCCGATCGATCCGCCGGCGCCGGACGGTGGCGCCGACGCGGGCGACGCCCCGCGCCTGCGCCAGCGCGGCTCGAACCAGATCGGCATGCGCCAGTTCAACGACCGCGTCGTGCTGCAGGCGCTGCGGGTGCACGGCAGCATGCCCAAGGCAGAGCTGGCGCGGCTGACCGGGCTGACGGCACAGACCATCGGCCTGATCACCGCCCGTCTGGACGAAGACCAGCTGCTGGTGCGCGAGGCACCGGTGCGTGGCCGGGTGGGCCAGCCCTCGGTGCCGCTGGGCCTGAACCCCGATGGTGCGTTCGCCGTCGGCATCAAGATTGGCCGGCGCAGCGCCGACTGGCTGCTGGTCGACTTTCTCGGCCGGGTGCGCCAGCGCCTGTCGATTGCCTATCCGTTCCCGGACGCGGCGTCGCTGCTGCCGGAAATCGAGAAGAACCTCAACCGCCTGCTCGACGACCTGGGCGGTCTGCGCAGCCGGGTGGTCGGTGTGGGCGTGGCGGCGCCGTTCCAGCTGGGCGGCTGGCACCGCATGCTGGGCCTGACCGAGGCGCAGTCCGACGCCTGGACCCACCTCGACCTCGCCGCCGAGGTGCAGGCCATGACCGAGCTGCCGGTCAGCTTTGCCAAGGACACCTCGGCCGCCTGCGTGGCCGAGCTGCTGCAGGGGCGCGGGCGCGACCTGCACAGCTTCCTGTACCTCTTCATGGACACCTTCGTCGGCGGCGGGCTGGTGATCGATTCGCACCTGCACCGCGGGGTGAACGGCAACGCGGGCGCGGTGGCCTCGCTGCCGCTGCAGGTGGCCGCGTCGGCGAACCCGCGCGAACTGCCGCCGCAGCTGATCAGCCAGGCCTCACTGTGGGACCTGGAGCAGCGCTTCCGCGAACACGGGCTGGACCCGATGGCCGCCTACGATGCGCGCGCCCTGGCCGGCCACTGGCTGCCCTACACCCGCGAGTGGATCGATCGTGCGGCGCTGGCGCTGGCGCACTGCGTGGTGGCGGGCACTGCTTTCCTCGACGTGGAGGCGGTGGTGATCGATGGCGTGGTGGTGCCCGACCTGCTGCGCGAACTCTGGCAACGCACCGGTGAGGCGCTCAAGGCCTACAACCCCGAAGGTCTGCTCGCGATGCCCCGGCTTGAACTCGGCACCATCGGCTCCGACGCGCGTGCGCTCGGCGGGGCGCTGCTGCCGCTGCACGCGAGCTTTGCGCCGGATCGGGATCTGTTCCTGAAGGTCTAGATGTGATGTTTCAATAGGTTGTTCACCCGACGGCATCTGGGAGACTGGAGTTACCACGCTTCAGCACTCACAGAGGAACTCCGCCGGATGAACAGCCACAAGAATGCCAGATTGACGTTTGAAGGACGCCGCTTGCTCATCGAGCGCATTGCCGTGATGGGTCTGATGCCGGCGGCCCAGGCCGCGGGCATCAGCTTGCGCACCGCCCGCAAGTGGCGTCGTCGCTTTGAGACGGGCGGACTCGATGCCCTGATGGACACCAGTTCACGGCCCGCCAAAACCCGCAGCTCCATCGATGAAATGCTGGGCCAGCGCATCGAGCAGCTGCGGCGCAACCGAATGCCCATGCGCCACATCGCCTTGGTGGTCGGACGCAGTGTGGCAACCATCAGCCGATGGCTGGCCCGGCTGGGCCTGTCCAGCCTGAAGGCCCTGCAGCCTGCTACGCCCGTGGTTCGCTACGAGCACGACAGGCCAGGGGCCATGCTGCACATGGACACCAAGAAGCTCGGTCGCATCGAGCGCCCCAGCCACCGCGTCACCGGCAACCGCCGTGACTCTGTCGAGGGCGCCGGCTGGGAGTTCGCCCATGTGGCGATCGATGACCACAGCCGCGTGGGCTTCGTGCAGATGCATGCCGACGAGCGCAAGGGCTCGGCGGTGAACTTCCTGCAGGCCGCCGTCGCCCACTACGCGGCCCTGGGTGTGCGCATAGAGCGCTTGCTGACCGACAACGGCGCGGCCTACCGCTCGCGCCTGTTCGCCAAGACCTGCCACGCCCTGGGCATCAAGCACTGCTTCACCAGGCCATACCACCCACAGACCAATGGCAAGGCCGAGCGATTCATCCAGACCTGTTTGCGCGAATGGGCCTATGGCAGAACCTGGCAGCACAGCTCAGAGCGCACCGCCTGGTTGCCGTCATTCCTGACCTACTACAACACCCGCAGGCCTCACTCGGCTCTCGGCCATCGCCCTCCAGCTTCCCGCCTCGGAGGGAACAACCTATTGCAACTCAACATCTAGACGCCGGGCGCCAGGCCCTGCGCGGTCAGGTGCAGTGTGCGGTCCGCGCGCGCCGCGGCGTGTTCTGAATGGGTGACCAGGATCAGCGAGGCGCCGTTCTCCCGCGTCTGCGCCTGCAGCAGGTCCATCACCTGCGCCGCGGTGGACGGGTCGAGGTTGCCGGTGGGCTCGTCGGCCAGGATCAGGCGGGGCTTGTGTACGAGCGCACGCGCAATCGCCACGCGTTGCAGCTGACCGCCCGAGAGCTGGGCCGGCAGCCGTTCGCCCAGGCCCGCCAGCCCGACCGCCTCCAGCACCTGCGCCACCCGCGCCGGATCGGGCCGCTGGAGCAGCAGCAAGGGCAGGCCGACGTTCTGTGCCACGTCCAGGTGGGGCAGCACGTGGAAGGCCTGGAACACGAATCCCAGCGCCTCGCGACGCCAGTGGGCCCGCTGGGTTTCGTTGAGCCGCCCGAGGTCGGTGCCGTCGAGGGAGATCGACCCGTCCTGCCAGTCGTCCAGCGCCGCCATGCAGTTGAGCAGGCTCGACTTGCCCACGCCCGACTCGCCGACGATGGCGACGAACTCACCGGGGGCGACGGTGAGGGAGACGTTGGAAAACACGGGTGTGTCGCCGTAGCGTTTGCCCAGATCCTGGATCACCAGACTCATGACCGGCCTTCCATCAGGGGCGCGACCTCCGCCAGCACCTGCGCCAGCGCATCGGGCGCATCGCAGGCGATCACGCGCCGCTGCGGCATCGAGCGCAGCCAGGTGATCTGGCGCTTGGCGAGCTGGCGCGTGGCGAAGATGCCGCGGTCGCGCAGTTCGGCTTGCTGGGCAGCATTCAGCGGCGCGTCGGCAGCGGCGTCCAGCGCCTCCCAGGCCTGGCGGTAGCCGACGCAGCGCATCGAGGGCAGGTCCGGGTGCAGGTCACCGCGCGCTCGCAGGCGCCGCACCTCGTCCACAAAGCCGTCGGCCAGCATGGCGTCGAAACGCTGGGCGATGCGCCCGTGCAGCCAGGCGCGGTCGGCGGGTTCCAGGCTGAGGAAGGCGCCTTCCGGCACGGGGTTGTCCGCCGTCCGGCGGTCGCCGGTCTGGAACGACGAGATCGGCCGGCCCGAGACCTCGAACACTTCGAGCGCGCGCTGGATGCGCTGCGCGTCGTTGGGGGCCAGCCGGGCGGCGGTGACCGGGTCAACTTTCGCGAGTTCGGCGTGCATCACGGGCCAGCCGTGGGCGGCGGCCGCTGCTTCGATGCGCGCGCGCACATCGGCGTCGGCGCGGGGCATGTCGTCCAGGCCCTGCATCAGCGCCTTGAAATACAGCATGGTGCCGCCCACGAGCAGCGGCGTGCGGCCGCGCGACCGGATCTCGCCGATCAGCCGCTGCGCGTCGCGAACGAATTCGGCAGCGCTGTAGGCGTTCAGCGGGTCGGTGATGTCGATCAGGTGGTGTGGCGCAACGGCGCGCTCGACCGCGGTGGGCTTGGCGGTGCCGATGTCCATGCCCCGGTAGACCAGGGCCGAATCGACGCTGATGATTTCGACCGGCCAGCGCTGGGCGATGGCCAGTGCGGCGGCACTTTTTCCGCTGGCGGTGGGGCCGGCGAGCGCAATGCAGTGCGCGGGCTCAGCGGGCATCGCTCGCTCCGGTGGTGACACGCACCGGCGGCGTTTTCACCTCGCCATGGCGCTGCACCAGGGTCCAGGCGGTCAGCGCGATCAGCACGCTCCAGAACCACAGGCCGTCGGTCAGCGGCCGCACGCTTCCGGGGTTCTCGGCCAGGCTCTTGCCGAGCCAGCCGCCCATGAAGAAGGCGGTCAGCATCATCAGGCAGCCGCTCATGGCCGAGGCCGCGCCGGCCGCCTGCGGGAACGGGCCGACGGCGCCGCTCTGGCCGCAGGGCTGGTGCACGCCGTGGCCGAGCATGAACAGGACGAAGGGGCCGAGGATGGCGGCCGGGTGCTGGATGCCCGCCAGCGCCAGCAGCCCCATGGTGCTGCCCGCGAGCAGGGTGCAGCCGCCGGCGATGGCGACCGTGACCCGCACGCCCAGGCTCTGCAGCAGGCGGCGGCAGATGAATGTGCCCACGATGTAGGACAGCGACATCACCAGCATCAGCAGGCCGTAGGCGGTCTTGCTCAGGCCCAGCACGCCAATGAACACAAACGACGAGGCGGCCAGGAAGGTGAACAGGCCGCCGTAGGAGGTGGCCGAGAGCAGGGTGAAGGCCCAGAAGGTCGGGTGGCGCAGGATGCCGGCCCAGGTGCGCAGCAGGGTCAGCGGTTCCAGCGCGCGCGGGTTCTTCTGGGGCAGGGTTTCATCAAAGCGCCAGATCAGCAGCACCAGCGTGCCGGCGCCGAACACCGCCAGTGCCAACAGGGCCACACGCCAGCCGGCGAGGTCGGCCAGCAGACCGCCGACCGGCGCGCTTGCGCAGGCGATCACGCCCAGGCCGGTGAGACCCTTGGACATCACCCGAGCGCCATCCACCGGCGCATACAGGTCGCGCACCACGGCGCGCGCGCACATCACGCCCGCGCCCATGGCCATGCCCTGCAGGATGCGCCAGACGATGAGCTGCTCCATCGACGCTGAAAACGTGCTGCCCACCGCGGCCAGCACATACAGGGCGGTTCCGAGCAACAGGACCGGGCGGCGGCCGAAGCGGTCGGACAGCGGTCCCCAGACCAGCTGGGAGAGGCCGAAGGCCAACAGCAGGGCGGTGAGCGTCAGCTGCGCCTGCGGCATGCTGGCGCCGAAGCCCTGGGTGATCGAGGGCAGGGCGGGCAGGTAGAGGTCGGTGGTGACCGGCTGCAGGCCCAGCAGCAGCGAAAGCACCAGCACGATCAGGCCGGGCGACATGGCGGAACGGGAAGCGGACATCCGATCGAGGTTAGCAGATGCCCTCATGTCCAACCGGGGCGACGCCGAAGGCGGCGCGGGGGGATCACTTCATTCCGAACAGCTCGGCCAAGGCGGTGCGGTACTGCGGCTGCCCCACCGCGTTGGTGTTGTGGTGCGACCCGCCTTCGACCAGCTCGAAGCGCTTGGGGCCGGTGGCGGCCTCGTACAGCTTGCGGCCCAGTTCCGGCGCGATGGTGCGGTCCTCGCTGCCATGCACCACCAGCAGTGGCGAGCCGATCTTCTTGACCCGTTCCACGGTCTCGAAGCGCTGGGTGATCAGCGGGCCGACCGGCAACCAGCCCCACTTGTAGGAACTGACCACGTCGGGAATCGAAGTGAAGGTGCCCTCGACCAGGGTACCGGCTTCGTCCTGAACCTGGGCCGCCAGGTCGATGGCGATGGCCCCGCCGAGCGAGTGGCCGAAGATGTAGCGCGGCCGGTCGGGGTACTGCCGGGCCAGCCAGTCCCAGGCGGCGCGCGCGTCCTCATAGGCCATGGTTTCCGACGGCAGGGTGTTGGTGCTTTTGCCAAAGCCCCGGTAGTCCACCGCCAGCACCGAGAAGCCCAGCTCCTGCATGCGCCGCGCGCGGAAGGCCGAGCCCACCACGTTGAAGCGTGCGCCGTGCAGGTAGAGCAGCACGGGGGCCTTGGGGTCGCTCGCGAAGCGCTCGTGCGCGCTCCACAGGCCATGCAGCTTCACCGGCTGGCCGGTTTCCTGCGACTGGAATTCGATCCACACGTCCTGCATGCCCTGCGCCGCCTCTTCGCCGCGCCACCAGCTGCGGTCCGAGGGCTGGAAGATCCAGCCGCGCTGGCGTTCGTCGAGGGTGGCGCAACCGGCCAGCACGGCGGCCGAGAGCAGGACGAGGGCGATCAGGCGTTTCATGGGCTTACACGATCCTCCGGGCCGGTGGAAAGTTCACTGCCGGCGCGCCGGCCGGTCGCCGCCGGGCACTCACCGGTTGACACGGGCGCCCGTCCTGCCTACATTGCCGCCCATGCTGCGCATCCACCACCCGACGACCCCGTGTCGCGTTCTGTCGCCTCTTGCGACGGAACCGGGTGTGCGCGTGCCCGTCCACACCTCAGGTGGTGGCGCGACGGCCGCACATTCCTGAGCCCGGCGATCCCCTTCCTCTCCCACTCATCCGCGCCACGCGCGATCGCCGGGCCCCTCGACCAGAGCGCATAGCCGTTCCCCCGCCTGCTCGGCCGGGACGGGCCTTTTCTGGAGCCGACATGTCCCTGTTTTCCCGTGGTGACCGCATCGTCACCGAGCTTGATCTCGTCCGCCTGCACAAGCTGGGCGCCCACCGCATGCCCGCCGGTCTGCCCGACGCGCTCGATCTGGCCGAGCAGGTGCCCTCACCCGAGGTGCCTGCCGACGTGGTGACCATGTATTCGCAGATCGAAATCCTCGAAGCGGGCGAAACGGCGCCGCGCAAGCTCACCCTGTGTTATCCCGAAGACGCCGAGCCGGCCCAAGGCTTCATCTCGGTGCTGTCTCCGGTGGGCGCCAGCCTGCTGGGGCTGCGCGTTGGTGGGCGCGCGCACTGGCACACGCCGCAGGGCGAGCCCCGCTCGGCCCGGGTGACGGCCATCCTGTTCCAGCCCGAGGCGAGCGGCGACTACACCACCTGATGCGTCAGACCACACCCTGCGCCAGCATGGCGTCGGCCACCTTGACGAAGCCGGCGATGTTGGCGCCGTCGATGTAGCTCACGCTGCCATCGGCGCGCTGGCCGTGCTTGACGCAGGCGGCGTGGATGCCCTGCATGATCTGCAGCAGGCGGGCGTCCACCTCTTCGCGCGTCCAGGACAGGCGCATGGCGTTCTGGCTCATCTCCAGGCCCGAGGTGGCCACGCCGCCGGCGTTCGACGCCTTGCCCGGTGCGTACAGCACGCCGGCCGCTTCGAATGCCTTTGCGGCCTCGATGGTGGAGGGCATGTTGGCGCCTTCGGCCACGCAGAGCACACCGTTGGCGATCAGGGTGCGTGCATCGGCTTCGTCCAGCTCGTTCTGCGTGGCGCAGGGCAGGGCCACGTCCACCGGCACGTGCCAGGGGCGTTTGCCGGCCTCGAACTTCACGCCGGTGCGCTCTGCGTAGTCGCTCACACGGCCGTAGTGGTGGTTTTTCACGTCCATCAGGATGGCCAGCTTCTCGGGCGAGAAGCCGTCTTCGTCGACGATGGTGCCGCTGGAGTCGGAGACGGTGACCACCTTGGCGCCCAGGGCCATGGCCTTCTCGACGGCGTACTGCGCCACGTTGCCCGAGCCGGACACCGAGACGCGCATGCCCTGGAAGGACTTGCCGCGGGTCTTGAGCATCTCTTCCGCGAAATACACCGTGCCGTAGCCGGTGGCCTCGGGGCGGACCAGTGAGCCGCCGAAGGACAGGCCCTTGCCGGTGAACACGCTGGCGGCGCTGTTGGCCAGCTTCTTGTACATGCCGGCCATGTAGCCGACCTCGCGGCCGCCCACGCCGATGTCGCCGGCCGGCACGTCGGTGTCCGGGCCCACATGGCGGAACAGCTCCATCACGAAGGCCTGGCAGAAGCGCATGACTTCGGCCGGGCTCTTGCCCTTGGGGTCGAAGTCCGAGCCGCCCTTGCCGCCGCCCATGGGCAGGGTGGTCAGCGCGTTCTTGAAGGTCTGCTCGAAGGCCAGGAACTTGAGCACCGACAGCGTCACCGAGGGGTGGAAGCGGATGCCGCCCTTGTAGGGGCCGATCGCCATGCTGTGCTGGATGCGGTAGCCGCGGTTGACCTGCACCTGGCCGTGGTCGTCCACCGAGGAGACGCGGAACATGACCACGCGCTCGGGCTCGACCAAGCGGTCGAGAAGTCCTTGCTCGGCGTACTTGGGGTGGGCGGCGATGAAGGGCCAGAGGCTTTCCATCACCTCGGTGACCGCCTGCAGGAACTCGGGCTGACCCGGGTTGCGGGCTTCAACGTGGGAAAGAAAGTCGTGGACCGAGGCGTATTTCATGCGTGTGATGCTCCAGAAAAGTGCATGAGAGTATGCAAAACCCGCATTTCATGATCCAAAAGGCACATGAATGCGGCGTGAGACCCACTAATGGTGCGAGCGAAAGCCGCACAACCGAGGGCTTTCCCTCGGTTGTGCTCGCGTTTGGTGCGGTGTGTCAGCGGCCGCGCAGGAACAGCGCGTCCAGGTCTTTCATGCCCAGCTGGCGCCAGGTGGGCCGGCCGTGGTTGCACTGGTCGCTGCGCTCGGTCACTTCCATCTGGCGCAGCAGGGCGTTCATCTCGTCCAGGGTCAGGCGGCGGTTGGCGCGCACCGCGCCGTGGCAGGCCATGGTGGCCAGCAGCTCGTTGCGGGCGCGCTGCACCACCGTGCTGGCGTCGTGCTGGCTGAGTTCGGCGAGCACGCTGCGGGCGAGCTCCACCGGGTCGCCGGCGGCCAGGGTGGTGGGCACGGCGCGCACGGCCAGGGTCCTGGGCGAGAACGGCACGATCTCCAGCCCCAGCTGGGCCAGCACCTCGGCTGCAGTTTCGGCGGTGGCGACTTCTTCAGGCGTGGCCGCGAAGGTGGCCGGGATCAGCAGCGGCTGGCTGGCGATCTGGTGCGCGTCCAGCTGCTGCTTGAGGCGCTCGTAGACGATGCGCTCGTGCGCCGCATGCATGTCCACCACCACCAGGCCCTGGGCGTTCTCGGCCAGGATGTAGACGCCGTGCAGCTGGGCGACCGCGCGGCCCAGCGGCCATTCGCCGTCGGGCAGGGGGGCGGGCGCTTCCTGCGTGGCCGGGGTAGGTGCGAACACCGGTTCGGCGCGGCGGATGTCGGGCGCGTCCAGCGGCGCGGCCATCCGTTCGGCCGGGCGCCAGAGCGCTTCGAGGTCGCTCACACGCTGGCCCGCCTGCGGCGCCTCGGGCCGCCAGGGCAGGGGCTGCTGGCGTGGCACCGGGGCGAGGAAGGTGGAAGCGGGCGTTTCGGTCGGCGGCGCTGACAGTGGCGTGGCAGTGATCGGCAGCGTCTGCGCCGAGCGCGGCGCGGCCAGCGCCCCTTCCACCGCGTGGCGCACCGCCTGGTGCACCTCGCGGCTGTCGCGGAAGCGCACCTCGATCTTGGTCGGGTGCACGTTCACGTCCACGCGCGTCGGGTCGATGCTGACGTACAGCGCGTACACCGGCTGGCGGTGGCCGTGCAGCACGTCTTCGTAGGCGCTGCGCGCGGCGTGGGTGATGACCTTGTCGCGCACGAAGCGGCCGTTGACGTAGGCGAACTGCCAGTCGGCGCGCGAGCGGGCCGCGTCGGGCACGCCGGCAAAACCCCAGACGCGCAGGCGCTGCTGGCCGCCGGCGGTGGCTTCTTCGCCCGGCACATCGCTGGCCGGCCAGTTCACAGCCACGGCGTTTTCGATGAACTCCTCACCCAGCACGTCGGCCAGGCGGCGGCGCAGCGCGTCCAGCAGATGTTCGCCACCGGCCAGGTCGGGCGCCACGGCGCGCCACTGTGCGACCAGCTTGCCGTCGTGCCAGATGGCAAAGCCCACCTCGGGCCGCGCCAGCGCGTGGCGGCGAACGGCCTCGATGCAGTGGGCCAGCTCGGTGCTTTCGGACTTGAGGAACTTGCGCCGCGCGGGCGTGGCGAAGAACAGCTCGCGCACTTCGACCGTGGTGCCGCGCGCGCGGGCGGTAGGTTGCAGCTCGCCGCTGCGGCCGTCCAGCAGCCAGCCGTGGGCGGCCCCTTCGTCGGTGCGGGTCAGCACCGAGACCTCGGCGATGGAACAGATGGCGGCCAGTGCCTCGCCGCGGAAACCCATGGTGTCCACGGCTTCGAGGTCGTTCAGGCTGGCGATCTTGCTGGTGGCGTGGCGCTTGAGCGCGGTGGGCAGTTCCTCGCGCAGGATGCCGATGCCGTCGTCCTCCACGCTGATGAGCCGGATGCCGCCGGCCTGCAGCCGCACGGTGATCTGCGTGGCACCGGCGTCCAGCGAGTTGTCCACCAGTTCGCGCACCACGGAGGCGGGGCGCTCGACGACCTCGCCGGCCGCGATCTGGCTGATCAGCTCGTCGGGAAGTTCACGGATGGGGCGGCGGTGGGCGGGCAGGGGGGCGTTCACCCGGGGCATTCTAGGCGTGGGGCACCGCCCGGGGATAATCGCGGGCTATGGATTTCGCCCTCTACCTGATCGACTTCATCCTGCACGTGGACAAGCACCTGCAGGCCTTCGTACAAGCCTACGGCGCCTGGGTCTACGCCCTGCTGTTCCTCATCATCTTTGTCGAGACTGGCCTGGTGGTCATGCCCTTCCTGCCGGGCGACTCGCTGCTGTTCATCGTCGGGGCGCTGTGCGGCGCCGGGCTGATGGACTGGTCGATTGCCGCAGGCCTCATGCTGGCCGCAGCCATCCTGGGCGACCAGACCAACTACACCATCGGGCGGTACTTCGGGCCCAAGGTGTTCCAGTGGGAGAACTCGCGCTTCTTCAACAAGAACGCATTCAACCAGGCGCACAACTTCTACGAGCGCTACGGCGGCGTGACCATCATCCTGGCGCGCTTCATGCCTTTCATCCGCACCTTCGCCCCGTTCGTGGCCGGGGTGGCCGAGATGACGCGCAGCAAGTTCACGGCCTACAACGTGGTCGGCGCGGTGGTCTGGGTGATCGGCCTGACGGCGGCGGGCTACTTCTTCGGCAACCTGCCCTGGGTGCAGGCCAACCTGTCCAAGATCATCTGGGCACTGATCTTCGTGCCGGGCCTGATCGCCATCTTCGGCGGCTGGCGCGCCGCGAAGGCGGAGAAAGCCCGGGCTGCGGCGGGGCAGGCCTGATCAGGCCTGCTGCTTGCGCGCCAGCGGCGGATTCGCCGAGAAGTATTTGACGATGCCCTTGAGCAGGGCATCGGCCAGCTGGTTCTGGTAGGCCTCGCTGCGCAGCCGGGCCTCTTCGTCGGGGTTGCTGATGAAGGCCGTTTCCACCAGCACGCTGGGAATGTCCGGCGCCTTGAGCACCGCGAAGCCGGCCTGTTCCACCCGCGGTTTGTGCAGCTTGCCCACGCGGCCTACCTCGGCCAGCATCGCGCCGCCCAGTTTGAGGCTGTCCTTGATCTGGGCCGTGGTGCTCATGTCCAGCAGCGTGCGGGCTACGGTCGCGTCCTTGGACTTGACGTTGATGCCGCCCACCAGGTCGGCGGCGTTTTCCTTGTTCGCCATCCAGCGCGCGGCCGCGCTGCTGGCGCCCTTGGTGCTGAGCGCAAAGATGCTCGCGCCCTGCGGCCGTGGCGTCATGAAGGCGTCGGCGTGGATGCTGATGAACAGGTCGGCGCGCACCCGCTGCGCTTTTCTCACCCGCGTGCCCAGGGGCACGAAGAAGTCGGCGTCGCGCGTCATGTAGGCCCGCATCGGGTTGCCGTTGACCGTGGTCGCGTTGATGCGCTCGCGCAGGCGGTGGGCCACCTGCAGCACCACGTCTTTCTCCTGCGTGCCGCCAGGGCCGATGGCGCCCGGGTCTTCTCCGCCGTGGCCCGGGTCGAGCGCCACGATGATCAGACGCTCGGTTTTTTTACCTGGTGTGGCCTTCGGCTCACCGGCCGGGGCGGGTTTGCCGGCGGTGGCGCCGGGTGCCTTGGGAGGTGCCGGTTTGTCGTGGCGGGCAATGAGGTCGGCCAGCGGGTCGCCTGCCGGCAGGTCTGGCATGTCCCGCAGTTCGGCACCCAGCAGGTCGGCGGCGCGTTGAGCCGATTCGTCGACCGCGGCCGTGTGCTGGCGGATCAGTTCCTCGAAGGGGTCGACCGTCTGCACCGGGTAGAGGTCGAGGACCAGCCGGTGGCCGTAGGCGGCGACCGGTTCCAGGTTGAACACCTGCGGCTTGATTGGTTTTTTCAGGTCCACCGTCAGCCGCGCGACATTGGCACTGACCGGGGCGACGCGGATGGCCGCGATGTTCGGGTCGTCGCTCTGCAGCTTGCCCACCAGTTCGCGCATGCCCTCGATTAGGTCGATGCCTTCGATCTCGACCACCAGGCGGTGGGCCTGGTCCACCGTGGTCTTCTGCGCCTTGAGCTCGCCGTCGGACTCGATGGTCACGCGCGTGTAGTCCTGCGCCGGCCAGATGCGCACCGCCACCACGCGCCCCGCGTGCGCCAGGTGCGGTGGGCCGATCAGCAGCACCAGCGCGCCGGCCTGCAGCAGGCGGCGGCGGTCGGGGTGGGGCGTCGGTCGGGTCATGTGTTCAGGGCGGCCAGCAGGTGCCGGCCGGTGTCGGTGAAGGCCTGCATCGTCACCAGGCGCGGGCCATCGGTGAAGTCGGTGTCGTCGTCGGGCGCCTCCTCCGGCCCGATGGTCAGTGCCGCGTCCACCGCGCCCATGAGGCCGGCGGCGCGCTCGGGCCATTCCACCAGCTTGAGGCCGGGGCTCGCAAACAGTTCCCGGAAACCCGCGTCTTCCCACTCGCGAGGGTCGCCGAAGCGGTAGAAATCAAAGTGCCAGGCCGACAGCGCGCCGTGCGGCCCGGTCTCGGCGCGGTGTGGTTCGACCACCGCATAGGTCGGGCTCTTGATGCGGCCCTGCACCCCCAGGGCGCGCAGCAGGTGGCGCACGAAGGTGGTCTTGCCCGCGCCCAGGTCGCCGGCCAGCGTCAGCGTGGCGTTGGTGATCGCCGGGCTGGCAGCCAGCCGCTGCGCGAAGCCGGCGGTGCCCGCTTCATCCACCCAGCGGCCTTCCCAGCGCGTGCCGTCGGGGGAGGGCGTTCCTACAATGGGCGGACGATGCGATCCGGATTCGATGCTGCTCAACTGATCACTCAGGTACAGGCCTGGGGCCGGGAACTGGGATTCTCCCAAATCGGGGTGGCCGGCGTCGACCTCTCAAGCGCCGAACCGGGCCTTTCGGCCTGGTTGTCGGCCGGATTTCACGGTGGTATGGACTACATGGCGCGCCACGGCATGAAGCGAGCACGCCCGGCCGAGCTGGTGCCGGGCACCGTGAGCGTGATCACCGCGCGCATGGACTACCTGCCACGAAACACGCCCGAGGGCTGGACGGAACAGGAGCTGTCCCGCCTGCAGCGCCCGGGCGAGGCCATCGTCTCGGTCTACGCCCGGGGGCGGGACTACCACAAGGTGCTGCGCAACCGCCTGCAGCAGCTGGCCGAGCGCATCGGGGCCGCCGTTGGCCCGCTCGGTCACCGTGTGTTCACCGACTCGGCGCCCGTGCTCGAAGCCGAGCTTGCACGCCGCAGCGGCCAGGGCTGGCGCGGCAAGCACACACTGATCCTCAGCCGAGAGGGTGGCTCGATGGCTTTTCTCGGCGAGATCTACCTCGACCTCGCCCTGCCACCCACCGCAGCGGTCAGCGACCACTGCGGCTCCTGCAGCGCCTGCATGGCCGTCTGCCCCACGCAGGCCATCGTCGCGCCGTACCGTCTCGACGCGCGGCGTTGCATCTCTTACCTCACCATCGAACACGACGGCCCGATTCCCGAGAGCCTGCGCCCGCTGATCGGCAACCGCATCTACGGCTGCGACGACTGCCAGCTCGTCTGTCCCTGGAACAAGTTCGCGCAGCGCAGCCCGCTGCCCGACTTCGACCCGCGCGAGGGCCTGACCGGCGCAACCCTTGTCGAGCTGTTCGGCTGGAGCGAAGAAGAGTTCCTGCGCCGCACCGAAGGCAGCCCGATCCGCCGCATCGGCCACGCGCGCTGGCTGCGGAACATCGCGGTGGCGATGGGCAATGCGCTGCGGCAGGCCGACGAGCCGGTCACCCGCGCTGCGCTGGCCGCGCACACCGCGCACCCCGACCCGGTGGTGCGGGAGGCCGTGGCCTGGGCCTTGTCGGCGTAAGCTGCTCAACGCTTTCTCCCTTTCTCCAGGAAGCCGCCGCATGTCCCACGCCGAAACCGAACTCAAGCTGCTGCTCCCGGGGGCACAGCCCTCGACCATCGAAGAGCGGCTGCGCCGGCTCGGTGCACTGGCGCGCCGCCGGCAGGCCACGCACTGGCTGTGGAACGTCTACTTCGACACGCCGGACCAGCAACTGCGCCAGCAACGCCACGCGCTGCGCCTGCGCTGCATCTCGGACGCGCCCTGGCGCGCCAACGCCAGCGCGGCGACCGTGCGCGGCGAATGGGTGCAGACCTTCAAGTCGGCGGGCATCTCCCAGGGCGGTCTGAGCCGCCGTGGCGAATGGGAGAGCCGCCAGCCCTCCGGCCGGCTCGATCCGGCGGCGCTGCGCGAGACGCCCTGGGCCGATCTGGACCCCGACGGCCGCCTGTTCGGCCAGTTGACCCCGTGCTTCGAGACCCGCTGCCGCCGCACCGTCTGGACCCTGCACCGCTACCAGGGCGCAACCATCGAGGTGGCGCTGGACGTGGGCGAGATCGTCGCCGGTGACCTGTCAGAGCCGCTGCTGGAACTGGAGTTCGAACTGTTGCAGGGGCCGTCCGACGCCCTGTTCCATCTGGCCCTGCAGGTCGCGTCCAAGGTGGCCGTGCTGCCCTTCGACCAGAGCAAGGCCGAGCGCGGCTACCGGCTGGCGCAGGGCCTGCCGCGCGAAGCCTCGCCGGCCCAGGCGGTGCACCTGGCGCCGGGCACCGGGCCGCAGCAGGCGGGTGCGCAGGCGCTGGCGGCCTGCTTCGACCACTTCAACTGCAACCTCGCGTGCACGCTGGTGTCGGACGACCCCGAGGTGGTGCACCAGGCCCGCGTCGGCTGGCGGCGCTGGCGCAGCGCGGTCCGCCTGTTCGCGCCCTGGCTGCCCGGCCGGCCCGATGCCGACGGCCTCCGGCCCCTGCTGCAGGAACTGGGCCGGATGCGCGACCTGGACGTGCTGCGCGTCTACACCCTGGGGCGCTGGTTGCCCGCCTTTGTTGACGAAGATGCTCAGCGCCAGCGCATCGCCGATGTCGCACTCGAACGCATCGACGAGGCGCGCCGGGCGCAGCGCACGCTGCTGCGGGATGCCCTGGCCGCGCCGGGAACCGGCCAGACCCTCCTGGCACTGGCGCAGGGGCTCTTCCAGCTGGCCACGGCGCAGACCCCTGCGGAAGCAGGCGACGCCCACTGGGCGCGCAAGCGCATCCGCAAGCTGCGCCGCCGCCTGGACGCCGCACTGAAAGCCAGCCGCCAGGCGCCCGCAGACCTGGAACAGCGCCACCGCGTCCGCATCCAGGCCAAGCGGGCGCGCTACGCGGCCGAGATGCTGCGCGACCTGCTGTCCGCCCGGCGCACCAAGGGGCTCACCCGGGCTGCCATCGAAGTCCAGACCCGCCTGGGGGCCGATCGGGACCTGCGGCAGGCGGTGCGTCTGCTGGAGGAGCTGCGGACCGATGCCGCGCTGACCTCGTTTCTGCGCGGGGTGCTGACCGGCCTACATGGGTGATCGACTCACACGGTCCTGTGCATCACCGGTCCGATGACAGGGCTGCGGTCGCGAGTGCTGCAGTTGGCGTCCATTGGGGGCATTGATCAGCTGGTGTAGGCCCGCCGCAACTCCCGTTTCAGCAGCTTCCCGCTCGGATTCTTCGGCAGCGCCTCCGCGAACACCACCCGCTTGGGGCATTTGAAGTGCGCCATGTGCGCGTTGCAATGCGCGATCACCTCGTCCTCGGTCAATGACTGCCCCGCCTTGACCACGATCACTGCCGTCACCGCTTCGACCCATTTCGGGTCGGGCAGTCCGATCACCGCCACCTCGCTGACGGCGGGCGGGCGGTAGATCATTTCTTCCACCTCGCGGCTGGCGACGTTTTCGCCGCCGGTCTTGATCATGTCCTTCTTGCGGTCGACGACGGTGATGTAGCCCTCGGCGTCGACGGTGGCCAGGTCGCCGCTGTGGAACCAGTCGCCGCTGAAGCTGGCAGCGGTCTTTTCGGGGTCGTTGAAGTAGCCGAGCATCAGGTGGGGCGAGCGGTGCACGATCTCGCCGACCTCGCCCACGGCCACATCCTTCATGTCGTCGTCGACCACGCGGGTCTCGACGTTGATCACCGCCTTGCCGCAGGAGCCGGGTTTGCGCAGCTGGTCTTCGGGGCCGAGCATGGTGGCCAGCGGCGCGATCTCGGTCTGGCCGTAGAGGTTCCACAGGCGCACATTGGGCAGGCGCGCGGCCAGTTCCTTCAGGACTTCCACCGGCATGATGGATGCGCCGTAGTAGCCCTTGGCCAGGTGCTTGAGCTTCTCCGCGTCGAACAGCGGCGAGCGCAGCAGCGCGATCCAGACGGTGGGCGGCGCGAAGAAGCTGGTGATCTGGTGCTGTTCCAGCAGCGCCAGCAGGTGGTCGGGCGTGGGCTTGCCGGTGATGACGTTGCGGCTGCCGATGTAGATGGCCGGGCCGAAGAACACGTCGAGCTGCGCGCAGTGGTAGAGCGGCAGGGCATGCAGCGTGCGGTCGGCTTCGGCCACCTCGGCGTTGATGACGCAGCTGACGTACTGCCAGAGCACCGCGTCGTGCGTGAGCATGGCTCCTTTGGGCATGGACTCGGTGCCGCTGGTGTAGACGATCTGCGCCAGGTCGTGGCTCTTGGTGCCCACGGCCGGCAGCGGGTCGGTGCAGGCGGTCAGCTCGTCGAAGCGGTGCATGCCCGGCGCCGGCTCGGTGGGGTCTTCGCTGGGCAGCCAGATGAACTGCTGCACCTGCGTCTCCAGCGCCGAGGCTTCGCGCGCCAGGCCGGCCAGGCCGCTGTCGGTGGCCAGGGTGCGGGCGCCGGCGTGGCGCAGGATGTAGGCCACCTCTTCGGCCTTGAGCATGAAGTTGATCGGCACCAGCACCGCGCCGCGCCGGGCCAGCGCGAAGCGCAGCGCCGCGAAGCCGTGCGAATTGCGCGCCAGCACCGCCACCTTGTCGCCCTCAACCACGCCGATCTGGTGCAGCCCTGCCGCCAGCCGCGTGACCAGGGCGTCGAACTCGGCGTAGGTCCAGGTGGTGGCGCCGCAGGTGATGGCGGTCTTGGCCGGCAGGCGCAGGGCGGTGCGGTGCAGCGCGTCGGCGATGGTCTGGCGGCGGATGGCGGAGGCGAGCGGGGGCAGGGGCTTGGCGGTCATGGGCGAAATCTCCTGTTGTCTCCTGTTACATCGGCCCGTTTTATCATCGCCCGAATGTCCGGTCCACCGCTCGTTTCCACTGCCCTCGACCGCTCGCTCGGCGGCTGGGGCCGTCGTGTCCGGGCCTCCTGGGCTTCGTGGTGGCATGTGCTGCTGCTGGGCGCGCAGGTGATGGTGCTGGCCCTGGCGCCGTCGAGCTACGCGCAGGGCGCGCAGCGCAGCGCGGTGCTGCAGCAGATCTACCGCGCCTCCACACCGCTGATGCCCGGCTTCCTCACGCTGTCGGCGCTGCTGAGCCTGGTGCTGATCCGTATCGTGGTCGCGACCGCCTACAGCTATGGGCTGTCGCAGTACGCGCTGGAGGTGCTGGTGCGCACCCTGGTGCTGGAGATCATTCCGTTGTACGCCGCGATGTTCGTGGCGCTGCGCCACACCATGCCCGAGGCCCAGCGCATCCGCAGGCGGCTGTCGCAACAGCACCGCAGCGGCGTGCAGCACGAGGAGCAGACCCTGCTGCGCACCGAGCTGCTGCCGCGCGCGCTGGGGGGCATCTTCTCGGTGCTGCTGCTGGCGGCGGTGAGCTGCGTGATCGCCCTGGTGCTCACCTATTTCAATGTCTACGGCTTCTCGCACTGGGCGCTGCCGGCCTACACACTCGCGGTCGGGCAGGTGTTCAAGCCGGCCGTGGTGCTCATCTTCAGCCTCAAGACCCTGTTCTTCAGCCTGTCGGTAGCCATCGTGCCGCTGGCCGCCAGCGCGCGGCGCGACGAGGCCGGCGGTTTCGGCCGCCTGAGCGATATCTCCGAATTCGCGCGCCTGCTGTCGGTGCTGCTGCTGGTGGAGGTGACCTCGCTGCTGGGCAACTACTACTGATCCATGGACCGTTCAACGATGAACCCTGCCGACCATGTCCCGCCGCCGGAGCCCACGCCGCCTCCGGTGAAGAACCTGGAGTTCAAGGCGGCGCTGCTGCTCGCTTTCCTGCTGTTGCTGGTGGTGGGCTCGGCGCTGTACGTGGCCTACGCGCGCGGCGCCTTTGAGCGCACCCAGCGGCTGGTGCTGGTGGCGCCCGACTCGGAAGGGGTGTCGGTGGGCATGAACCTCACCTTCGCCGGTTTTCCCATCGGCCGCGTGGGGCGCATCGAACTGGCCGAGGACGGCAATGTGCAGATCCTGGTGGACGTGCCCGTGAAGGATGCGAAGTGGCTGCGCAGCTCCAGCATCTTCACCATGGAGAAGGCCCTGGTGGGCGGCACCAAGATCAAGGCCTTCAGCGGCGTGCTGACCGATCCACCGCTGGAAGACGGCGCGGTGCGCCAGGTGCTCAGCGGCGACGCGGCGGCCGAGATCCCGGGCATTGTGGCGTCCATCAAGGAGTTGATTGGCAACCTCAATGCCCTGACCAACGCCGACGCGCCGCTGCCGCAGAGCCTGGTGCACCTGCAGGGCACGGCGGCGAAGCTCAACGGGCCGCAGGGGGCGATGGGTGCGCTGTTCGGCAACGAGGCGGATGCGAAGAAGGTCGTCGAGGCCATCGACCGCGCCAACACGCTGCTGGCGCGGGTGGACCAGCTCACCGGCCGGCTGGACAGCCTGGTGGCCAACGCCGACAAGCAGGTGTTCGGCCAGGGTGCCGGCCCGGGCGGCACCGCACAGGGCGGCCTGGTGCAGGACGCACGCGGCACGGTGAAACAGCTCGACGGCCTGCTCGCGGACGCGCGCGTGAGCCTGCAGAAGGTGGACAAGCTGCTGGTCGACGCCCAGGCCATCACCGCCAACACCCGCGAAGCCACCACCGACCTGCACCTGCTGCGCGCCGAGGTCGACGCCAGCCTGCGCAAGGTGGAGTCGCTGATCAACGAGGTCAACCGCCTGTGGCCGCTCAAGCGCGACGCCGAGATCCAGCTCAAATGAACATGACACTTCGAAGCGCTCTGTGGTTCTGCTGTGCCTCGCTCCTGGTGGCCTGCAGCAGCACGCCGCCGCCGCCCGACTGGCAGATGAATGCCAAGAGCAGCGCCGAGCGCGCGGCCGAGGCCTGGCTCAGCGGCAACAGCAAGGTGGAAGAGGTGGAGTTCCTGCGCGCGCGCGGCGAGGTGTCGCGCACCGCGCAGCCTGCGCTGCTGGCGCGGCTGGAGCTGACGCGCTGCGCCACCCGTGTGGCGGCGCTGGTGTTCGAGCCTTGCGCGGGTTACGAGGCGCTGGCACCCGACGCGGCGCCGGCCGAGCAGGCCTATGCGCGCTACCTGGCCGGCCAGGCGACGGCGGGCGATGCGGCGCTGCTGCCGCCCGCGCACCGCGGTCTGGTGGGCACCGCGCCGGCCAGCCTGGGCGACATCGAGGACCCGCTGTCGCGCCTGATCGCCGCCGGTGTGCTGCTGCAGCGTGGCGTCGCGTCACCGGCGGTGGTGGCGGAAGCGGTGGAAACCGCCTCGCAGCGCGGCTGGCGCCGGCCGGTGCTGGCCTGGCTGGGCGTGCAGCTGCGACAGGCCCAGGCCGCGGGCGCCGCGGACGAGGCGGCGCGCATCCAGCGGCGCATTGATCTCGTCGCGCCGCGCTGACGCGGACGCATCAGGTCCGCAAGCCTCTCCATCAGCAAGCGAAGCGTCATCCGCCCCCGTGCAAGCGGGCGGCGGCGTTCGCACGAATTCGCACCCGCGCGGGCAGCAAGCCGGTGTCCGCCACCGAACAGCGCCGGAAAACCCTCCTTCATCGCGCGTTTGCTCGTTCCTCCATTTCCTAGCATCGGTTCAAGGGCGTGTGCACTTTTTGCGTCCCGAATTGCTCATGTTAGGTAAGTAGGAAATCCAGTTTTTTAATCAAAAAGGTAGTCTCATGAAGACCAAAGTACTTGTTGCACTGGGCGCTGTGTTTGCCATCAGTGGATGTGCCGTGAAACCCGTCGTCCTGACCACGGACGAACTCAAGGCGGCGGTGCGCATTGATGTCGATCGCCTTTCGCAGCAGCGCGATGCCGTCTCGGCGCCCATTTCCCTGGACGAGGCGATTGCGCGTGCGGTGCGCAACAACCGCGACCGCAAGCTCAAGGTACTGGAATCGGTGCTGGCACAGAAGCAACTGGATCTGACCCGTTTCGACGCGCTGCCCGGTCTGGCGGTGTCGGCCGGTTACTCGGCGCGCAACAACTACGCCGCCTCGGCCAGTGTGCGCTTTGCGGACGGGGTGCCGGAATCCCTGCCGGCGGACCCCTCCTATTCGGTGTCGCAGGACAAGCAGCGCAGCACCTACGACGTTGCCTTCACCTGGAACGTGCTGGATTTCGGACTCTCGTATGTGCGGGCGAACCAGCAGGCCGACCGTTTCCTGATCGGCAAAGAGCGTGAGCGCAAGGTGGTGCACAACATCACCCAGGAGGTCCGTGCGGCCTACTGGCGGGCCGTCTCGGCCGAGCGCTTGCTGCAAAAGATCGGCCCCCTGGTGGAGCGGGCCGAAACGGCCCTCAAGGATTCCCGGTCGGTGGAAGCCCAGCAACTGCGCCCGCCGCTGGAGGCCCTTCAGTACCAGCGCGAGCTGCTGGAGATCCTGCGTTCCCTGCAGACCCTGCGGCAGGATCTGATGAGCGCGCGCACCGAGCTGGCGGGCATGATGGGACTGCGTCCCGGAACATCGTTCGAGCTTTCCGAAGTCCAGATGCCGGTCTTCCGCGTGCCCGAGTTCCGCCTGGATACGGGGCGCATGGAAGATGTGGCCCTGTTGCAACGGCCGGAGTTGCTGGAGAACCGCTACCAGCAGCGCATCTCCGCTGCTGAAACGCGAACTGCCTTGCTGCGTCTGTTGCCCAACCTCAATCTGACTGCGGGCGTCTACCGAGATTCCAGCGACTACCTGCTCAACCAGGACTGGGCCGGCGCCGGCGCACAGGTGAGCTGGAACCTGTTCAATGTCTTCCGTTTGGGAGCCGAGCAGGACATGGCCCAGGCCCGGGAGGCCTGGGTGGAAGAACAGCGCCTGGCGACGTCGATGGCTGTCCTGACGCAGGTCCACATCGCACGGTTGCGCTACGAGCAGTCGGTCAAGAGCTTCGAACTGGCGGGTCTGTACAACGAGGTTGCGCTGCGCATCCAGGAGCAGACGCGCAACGGGACGCGCCTGCAGCGGGTGTCGGAGCTGTCGCTGATCCGCGAGTCGCTCAACGCCTTGCTGGCCGAACTGCGTCGCGACGTGGCCTACGCCGATCTGCAGAACAGCTTCGGGCGCATGTTCATGACCATGGGCCTGGATCTGGTGCCGCAGAACTACACCGACGGCACGCTCAGCGACCTGAGCAAGGACGTCGGCCAGCGCTTTGGCCGCTGGGAGAAGGGTGACATCGGCTTGGCGCCCGAAAGCCAGGGGCCAGGGGCGCAGGCCGTGCCCGAGGTGGTGATCGAAGTCAGTGCACTGGAGGTGGTCAAATGAAGCGCCATACGCGATGGACCCGGTCGCTGGGCGCGGCGGCTGTGGCGATGTGCATGAGCGTGCTGTGCACGCTGGCGCAGGCGGCTCCCGAGAACGAAGCGCGGGCTGTCATCAAGGCGGTGGACCGTGTCCTGCTCTCCAGCGAGCTGGCGGCGCGCGTGACCAGTCTGCCCAAGCGCGCGGGAGACGCCTTCCGCAAGGGTGATCTGCTGGTGTCCCTGGACTGCGACCTGCACCGCGCGCAGGCGGCCAAGGTGGCGGCGGAGCTGCAGGGCGCTCGGTTGAAGATGGAGAACGCCAAGCAGTTGCAGGAACTGCGATCCATCGGGGCGCTGGATGTCTCGGTGGCGGAGTCCGAGTACGCGCAGACGCAGGCTGCCTTGCGCATCGCTCAGCTCAACGCAGGCCGTTGCAGCATCTCGGCGCCGTGGGCCGGCCGGGTGGTGGCGGTTCACGTCAAGCCCTACGAGAACGTGCGCCAGCAGCAGGAACTCATCGAGATCATCAACGACAGCCGCTTCGAGGCCGAAGTGGTGGTGCCGGCCAAGTGGATGCGATGGCTCAAGCCGGGTACGCCACTGGATCTGCAGGTCGATGAGACCGGCACCAGCGCTAAAGCCAAGGTGGCCGCCATCACGCCGGCCATCGACGCCGTCAGCCAGACCGTGGTGCTTCGCGCCGCCATCGCCGACGGCTCCCAGCTCATCCCTGGCATGAGCGCCACGGCGGTGTTCAACGTTCCAACCAACAAGTAATCGCCGTCTGTCGGCCTGGCGCAGGCCCGCGTTAACGAGGAAAAAAACATGAAGAAGCACGTTGCCACCAACCAAGCCCCACTGCGCTTCCGTCGAAAACCGCTGATTACCGCGCTGGAGCCGCGCCTGCTGCTCGATGGTGCAGCCCTGGTGACGGCGGTCGACCTGAGCACGGATGTGGAATTCCAGGATCAGGCGGCCGAACCGGCTGCTGCGGCGCCCGCACCGGCATCTGCGCCAGCGGTCGAGCCCGTCTTGGGAGAGGCGGCGTCCTCGGTAGAGGTTTCGCAGGAGGCGGTGCCTGTCGAGGCAGCACCCGCAAGCGCGGCCCCCGGTCTGCCCACCTCCGACACCGACACATCCACCGAGCTGACCATCCAGACGGGTGAGGAGGCCGTGACCGAATCGCCGGTGACAGCCAGCGAGTCGCAGGCCGAGGAGGACACGGACACCAGTCTGGCGCCCGAAGCCGTCGCCCCGACGCAGACCCGGCAGGAAGTGGTCTTCGTCGATACGCAGGTACAGGACTACCAGACCCTGATCGACGGCCTCGGTGAAGACGTGCAAGTGCACCTCATCGACTCCAACAGCAACGGCCTGGAGCAGATCGCCGCCGCGTTGCAGGGACAGACCGGTCTCGACGCGATACACGTGTATTCGCACGGCGACGTGGGTCAGCTGAACCTGGGCAACCTCACGTTGGACAGCGTCAACATTGGTCAGTACGCGGACCTGCTGGCGCAGATTGGCGAGTCCTTGAACGCCGACGCAGACCTCATGCTGTACGGCTGCTATGTCGGTGCCGACAGTGCCGGCCAGGACTTCATCGACTCAATGGCCGACCTCACGGGCGCCGACGTCGCCGCATCCAACGACCTGACGGGCGCCGACAGCCAGGGCGGTGACTGGGACCTGGAGTCCGCGACAGGACAGATCGAAACCGCTGCGGTAGCGGTCCACTCCTATGAGCAGGTGCTGGCCACCCCTGTCATCAGCCAGCTCAGCGACTTCAGCTACACCGAGGATTCGGGTGCGGTGGTGGTCGATTCGAACATGGTCATCAGCGGTGCCAGTGACTTCCGTAGCGGCTACATCGAGTTTTCGCTCACCGGTGGCACCACCACCGAGACGCTCGGTCTGGTGACCAGTGGCAGTGCAGCGACCGCCTCGGGCGTCGTGTCCATCGTCGGCTCCACCGTCTATCGGGGCACGGGCAGCGCTTCCGAAATCATCGGCAGCGTCGATTCGACCTACAACGGGTTGAATGGACAGAACCTGCGCATCAACTTCTCCAACGCCTTTGTCAACGGCAGCTTCCAGACCGGCAGCAACGGCGACACCGTGATCACGGGCTGGACCAGCGTCACCGGTCGCATCCGTCTGGACGGTTCGTACCAGATCGCCGGACAGGCCACGCCAGTGGATTCCACCTACGCGTCGGGCAACACCACCGGCGACTACAGCACCAACGGCAGCTTCACGCAGTCCACCAACCTGTCGAACTACGCGGCCGATTTCGCGGGCGACCTCGCACTGGAACTCAACACCGGGGACGCGTCCATTGACCAGCCCTACGGTGTCGTTCGCGGTCCCGCCGTCTACAGCAACGGCACGGTGGCCCTGCAGGTCGGCGACCAAGTGTCGTTTGACTGGAAGGCGCTCAGCGGTGGCGATGCCTATGACGCTTATGGCTACATCATCAATGTGAACACGGGCGCAACGATCACCATCCTGAATTCGACCGGTAGTGCGAGCAATCAGGAGACGGCCTGGGTCACGAACACCTCGACCATCGCGTCCGGTCAGGAGGGCGTGTACCGCTTCGTCTTCGTGGCCGGTTCGTTCGATTTCACAGGTGGCCAGTACCTCGGCGGCAAGCTGATGATCGACAACGTCACTGTCACCCAGGCCAACCCGCCCGGGGCCGTGACCGCCGACAACATCACCACCATCAGCCGTCTGGTCACCTACCAGAACTCCAGCCAAGACTTCGCTTCTACCAGCCGCACGCTGACGATGACGGCGGCCGACGGCACGGGTGACACGGCAGGCAGCGCGAGCGCCACCATCACGCTGGTGCGCGTCAACGACGCGCCCAGTCTGACCAGTGGCAACACGCTTGGTGCGGTGGCGGAAGACGCGACCAACCCCAGCGGCGCCACCGTCTCGACGCTGTTCTCCTCGCGCCTTTCGGACCCCGATGCCACCAACGCCCCGGTCGACACCCTGGCGGGCATCGCCATCTCGGCCGACGCGAGCAGTGCGGCACAAGGGGCCTGGCAATACACCACGGACGGAAGCACCTGGTACGACGTCGGCTCGGTGTCCACCAGCAATGCCTTGCTGCTGCCCAGCACGGCCAGCCTACGCTTCCTGCCGTCGGCCGACTGGAACGGCACCCCCGGCAACCTGTCCGTGCACGCGGTGGACAGCTCCTTTGGCGGCAGCTTCACCAGTGGCGCGTCCCGCTCCGGTTTCGACACCACCTCAGACGGGACGACCTCGGCGGTGTCGGCTTCTGCGGTGACTCTGGCGACCAGCGTGACTTCGGTCAACGATGGCGCTGTGTTCACCAGCTCGCCGGTCACCGTGTCCCTGAGCGATTCCACGGGGACCGACAGCTTCGCGACCCAGTCGGGATCGTTCACCGCCAGCGACGCCCATGGCGGAGCGCCCAACGAAGGCGGAACCCCGAGCTTCGGTATTTCCGGTGGGGCGGTGGCCGGTGGGTCGGTGAGTCTGGACGGCGCCTATGGCACCTTGACTGTGACCAGCGCGACGGGGGCCTACAGCTTTGTGCCCGACGCCACCGCCATCAACATGCTGCCTGCCGGATCGGCGCTGAGCGAAACCTTCACGGTGACCGTGTCGGATGGCCAGGGCGGTACGACCACGCAGCTGTTCACCGTCAGCATCACGCCTTCGAACGACAGTCCCATCGGCGTGGCCGACAGCAACAACGTCGTGGAAGCGGGTGGTGTGGCCAACGGCACCGCCGGCACCAGTGCCACGGGCAATGTCCTGACCAATGACACCGACATCGACAGCACCGACACACCGGTGGTCAATGGCGCCGTCACGTTGGTGCGCGAGTCGACGGAGGGGGCCGACGTGGCCGTGGCCGCCGGTACGGACAGCAGCGACGGGCAGGTGATCACCGGCCTGTACGGCTCCTTGCGCATCGGCGCCGATGGCAGCTACCAGTACGTCACCGATGAGACCAACACCGATGTGCAGGCGCTGCGCATCAGCGGGCAGACGCTCACCGACAGCTTCGTCTACACCATCAGCGACTCGGGCGGTCTCACCGACCACGCTACGCTGAGCATCACCATCGACGGTCGCAACGACGCGCCGGTGGGCAACGACGACGCTGCGGGCGCGGTCGAACAGGGCGGCGTGTTCAACGCTTCAGCCGGATCGGACGCGACCGGCAACGTCCTCGCCAACGATGAGCTGGTGGACGGCGCGGGCAACGGAGAAACCCAGACTGTGGTGGCCGTGAGGACCGGGGCCGAGAGTGGCAGCGGCACGGCCGGTACCGTGGGTTTGGTGCTGACCGGCATGTACGGCAGTCTGCGGCTGGACGACGACGGCAGCTTCGTCTATGTGGTGGACGACAGCAACACCGCTGTGCAGGCCCTGCGCACCACTGGACAGACGCTGACCGACAGCTTCACCTACACGGTGCGCGATACGGCGGGGTTGACGGATCAGGCCACCCTGGTGATCACCATCGACGGCCGCAACGACAACCCGGTGGCTGTCGATGACGCAGAGACAGCAATCGAGGCCAGCGATCGCTTCAATTCGATCGACGGTGTGGACGCCACCGGTGATGTGCTGAGCAACGACACCGATGTCGACTCGCAGGCCAACGGCGAAACGGCGGTGGTCTCCGCCGTGCGCACCGGCATCGAGTCGGGAAGCGGCGACGCAGGCACGGTGGGCTCAGCGCTTGCCGGCCAGTACGGCAGCCTGACGCTCAACGCCGACGGTACCTTCACATATGCCATCGACGACACCAACCCTGCCGTGCAGGCCTTGCGCATCAGCGGACAGACGCTGACCGACAGCTTCACCTACACCGTCAGCGACACCGGCGGTCTGACCGACCAGGCGACCCTGACCATCACCATCGATGGTCGCAACGACAACCCGGTCGGCAACGACGACACCGGGGCGGCGGTCGAACAGGGCGGTGTGTTCAATGCGATTTCGGGCTCCGATGCCACCGGCAACGTGCTGACCAACGACACCGATGCGGACAGCGTGTCGGGCGGCGAGACGCAGACGGTCACAGCCGTGCGCACCGGCACCGAAGGCGGTAGCGGCACCGCGGGAACGGTCGGCACCGTGCTGGTGGGCACCTACGGCAGCCTGCAACTGGGCAGCGATGGGGAGTTCACCTACGTGGTGGACGACAGCAACCCCGATGTGCAGGCGCTGCGCCTCAACGGCCAGACGCTGACCGACAGCTTCACCTACACCGTCACCGACGCCGGCGGGCTCAGCGACGACGCGCAGCTGTCCATCACCATCCACGGTCGCAACGACAACCCGGTCGCCACCGACGATGCGGCGATGGCGATTGAGGCCAGCGACCGCTTCAACTCGGTCGACGGTGTGGACGCCACGGGCAACGTGCTGGACAACGACAGCGATGTGGACTCCGGCGCCAACGGCGAAACCGCCGCTGTCTCCGCCGTGCGCACTGGTGTCGAGGCCGGCAGCGGCAGTGCCGGTACGGTGGGGCAAGCGCTCACCGGCCAGTACGGCAGCCTGACGCTCAACGCCGACGGTACCTTTACCTACGCCATCGACGAGACGAACGTGGAAGTCCAGGCACTGCGGATGAGTGGACAGACACTGACCGACAGCTTCACGTATACCGTGAGCGACACCGGTGGTCTGACCGACCAGGCCACGCTGACCATCACCATCGACGGCCGCAACGACACCCCGGTGGCCAACAACGACACCGCGACGGCGGTCGAGGCCGGCGGCGTGAACAACAACCGTGCGGGGTCGAACGCAACTGGCAATGTGCTCACCAACGACACCGATGTCGACCGCCTGTCCAATGGCGAGTCGGCGGTGGTGACCGGCGTGCGCGCCGGCGGCGAGGGAGGCAACGTCTCTGGCGGTGTCGGCAGTGGCGTCAATGGGAGCTACGGCCGTCTCACGATCAACGCGGACGGCAGCTTCACCTATGTCGTCGACAACACCGATCCCGCCGTGGAGGCGCTTCGCCTGAGCGGTCAGACGCTGACCGATACCTTCACCTACTCGGTGACCGATGCGGGGGGTCTCACGGACCAGGCCACGCTGACCATCACCATCCAGGGGCAGAACGACGCTCCGGTGGTCGATCTGGGCAACATCAATCAGACCTGGGACTTTGGCAAGCCGTTCTCTCTGGATGTGGGCGCCCAGTTCAGCGACGTCGACTCTGCCGCCAATGGAGAAGACCTGCAGTTCAGCATCTCGGGCCTGCCGGCAGGGCTGACCTATGACGCCAACACGGGGCGTATCACCGGGTCTCCGTCCGGCATTGGCACTTTCACGGTGACGGTGGTTGGCACAGACCGCGGAGGTCTCTCGGTGTCCCGTCAGTTCACCTTCGAGGTGCTTCCGCCGCCGGTCCAGGAACCTACCGAGCCTGCGGTCACCGAACCCGTTGCGCCGCCGCCGGTTGCGGGCCCGATCAGTGATGATTCGACGCCGACCGCGCCGCAGACCACACCATTGCCGGATGGCACTGTCGGCAGCGGACCGGTCACCGATCCGGTCACGGACAGCGGATACCTGCCCGACGTGGGTGGTTCCTCCGATGGCATCACCGAGCAGCAGGCGGTTCTGCTGGAGAACGCCGCAGATGGAGGCTCCGATGGCAACGGCCAGAGTCAGAGAGACCCTGGTGCGGATGGAAAGGGCGACGGCAATAACGGCGCCAAACCAGATACCGCCGCCAAGGGCGATGGCTCAGGCAGCGAACGTCTTCTGTTGGACGAGGGCACCACCCGTGTGACCGAGACCGTCAACGCCGATGGCAAGGTCACCTCGGTGCGCGCCGCGATCCAGGTCGAGGTCGGTGCCGATGGCCAGGTGGTCTTCAGCGACGCACAGCAGAAAGCCTTCGACATCGTGGGTCTGAGCGTGGCGTCGATCAACCCGAGCGACGGTGACCTGACGGTGATGGTGGCCGATGAGGGCCGTGGTCGTGACACCCTGTTCTACATGGGCGAACTCGGCGATGGCAATCAACTGCCGGACTGGATCAAGGTGAACCCGAACACCGGGCAGGTGACCATCAGCAATCCGCCCGCTGGCACCGACGCGGTGACGGTGCGCGTAAAGGCCATCGCCAGCGACGGCACGGTTCGGATGCTCGACATCGAGCTCAACCTCGACGAGCTGCTCAAGCGAAAGAAGGTCTCCGATGGGCAGGACAGTGTGGAACAGGCGCCTGCCTCCGTGGGCTTTGTCCCGCTGTCCGAGCAGGTGGCCAGCGAGGTGGCTTCGCACGATGCCTATGGCCAGCGCCTGATCGCGCTGCTGGGCAATGTCTGAACACCCGCCTGCCCCCGCCGGTCCGCTGGCGGCCATGCTCGGGCTGGAGCAACAGCTGCGCAAGGCGGCCAGCCTGGCGCAGCTGTCCTTCACCATCGTCAACCAGACGCAGTCCTGTGTGCCCTACGCGCAGGCGGTGCTCCTGCTGGGTTCCGATGCGCCGAGCTGGCGTGTGTATGCCGCCTCGGACATTTCCAGCGTGGACCATACCTCGCCGTATGTGGCGTGGATCGAGCGGTTGGTGCGTGAGCGCTGCGCCAGCGGGGCCGAGCCCGGACAGTCCATGCTGCAGCCTCAGGACGTGGCCGAGGCGTCGCGCGATTCGTGGGCCGAGATGGCACCGGGGCACCTGCTGTGGCAACCCCTGACGGTGGAGGCGCGCGGGGGTGAACCCAACGGTCTGCTGCTGCTCTTTCGTGACAGCCCCTGGACCGAGACCGAACGGGCGCTGGGGTCTCATTTGGCCTCCAGCATGGGGCACGCCCTGTTTGCCTTGCGGCGAATCGATCCCATGCGCCACCTGCGCAGTCTGGTCAAGAGCCGGCGCGCGACCATGGGCATGCTGGCGGGGCTGCTCATCCTCATGGTGTGGCCGGTACGTCTGAGTGCATTGGCGCCGGTGGAAGTGATTGCGCAGGATCCGGTGGTGATCAGCGCGCCGATGGAAGGGGCTATCAGGGAGATCCGTGTCGTACCCAACCAGGCCGTGGCCAAGGGCGATGTCCTTGCAGTGATGGAGGACGCGGAACTCTCCAGCGCGCTGGAAGTCGCCCGGCGCGACCTGTATGTGGCCCAGGCGGAACTGCGGACCTCGCAGCACACCGGCTTCCAGGACCCGTCGCAGAAGGCGGATCTGGCCGAACTCGAAGCGAAGGTGCGGGTGCGACAGGCCCAGGTCGAGTACGCGCAGGGGCGCTTCGAGCGTGCCACCATCCGTGCGCCCGGCAATGGGGTGGCGGTGCTGGGCGATCCCGACGAATGGAAAGGCCGGCCGGTGCGCGTCGGTGAGCGCATCCTGCTGGTGGCACGCCCGGAGAAGGTGGATCTGCAGGTCATGCTCGCGGTCAAGGACTCGATCGCGCTGGTCGAGAAAGCAGAGATCAAGGTCTTTTTCGACAACGATCCGCTGGACGCGCGACAGGCGGTTTTGCGGCACGCGGCCTACGAACCGCAGCGCACGCCGGAGGACATTCTGGCCTATCGCCTGGTGGCAACGCCGGGCACGGACGATGGCGATCCGCTGCCGCGCATCGGCATGCGAGGGACTGCACGGGTGTACGGAGAGCGGGTTTCCCTGTTCTTCTACCTGTTTCGCCGGCCGATCACGAGCCTGCGCCAGCGGCTGGGGTGGTGAGCGATGAGCGACTCCGTTGCCCTTCCTGCGCTGCGCCAGAACCTCCAGCTCCTGCCGGGCTCGCCCGATGAGGACGGCGCGCCGCGCTGGCTGCTGTTCGACGTGGTGCGCAATCGCTACTACACGATTTCTCGCATCACGCTGGAGATGATCCGTCACTGGGTCGCCGGGATTGACCTGGAGGCCTATCTGGACAGGCTGGCCAGGCGGCACATCGACGTGGCGCGGGAAGAGGTACTGGCGCTGCTGGATTTCCTGCTGGCCAACAACCTGATCGAGACCCGCAGCGCCCAGGGCAGCGAATACATCCACCGCCAGCATCTGGCGAGCAAGCCAGGGCCTTGGCAGTGGATGCTGCACAACTACCTGTTTTTCCGCATCCCGCTGTTCCGCCCGGACGCCTGGCTCACGCGCTGGGCACCTCGCCTGGACTGGCTGTTCGGCGTCCAGGCCCTGTGGGTGATGCTGGCGCTGGGTCTGACGGGCGGGCTGATGGTGCTGCGGGACTGGGACCGCTTCCAGTCCACTTTCATGCACTTCTTCAGCCTGGAGGGCGTGCTCTGGTACGGCCTGGCGCTGGCGGCGGTCAAGAGCATCCACGAACTGGGGCATGCCTTCGAGGCCAAGCGCCAGGGGTGCCGGGTGGCGTCCATCGGGCTGGCGTTCCTGGTGATGATGCCGGTGCTCTACACCGACACCACCGACGCCTGGCGCCTGACTTCACGCCGTGCGCGCCTGCGCATCGCGATCGCCGGCGTGCGTATGGAGCTGTACATCGCCATGCTGGCCACGTTTCTGTGGAACCTGCTGCCGGATGGCCCCTGGCGCAGCGTGGCCTTCTTCCTGGCCACCACGAGCTGGATAGCCTCGCTGCTGGTCAACACCAGCCCCTTCATGCGCTTCGACGGCTACTACGTGCTCTCCGATCTGCTGGGGGTCGAGAACCTGCAGCAGCGCGCGTTCGCGCTCGGGCGCTGGCAGTTGCGGCGTCTGCTGTTCGGGCTGGACGATCCGGTACCCGAGCCTCTGCCGCGCCATCGCGCCCGCCTGCTCATTGCCTACGCCTGGGGGACCTGGATCTATCGCCTGTTCCTGTTCCTGGGTATTGCGCTGCTGGTCTACCACTTTTTCTTCAAGGTGCTGGGTGTTTTCCTGTTCGTGGTGGAGTTGCTGTGGTTTGTCGTGTTGCCGATCTGGCGCGAACTGGTGCAGTGGCGCAAGCGCTCGGCGGATTTCCGTCTGCAGGGCGCGCGCCGTCTGGCCTGGATCGGCGGTGGTCTGATCCTGCTGTGGATGCTGTTGCCGCTGCGTACCTCGGTGGAGATGCCGGCGGTGCTGCAGGCCGCGCAGGTGCAGACGGTGTTCCCCTCGGAAGTGGCCGTGGTGGAATCGGTAGCGGTGCGCGATGGCGACGCCGTGCAGGCGGGCAGTGTCATGCTGCGTCTGCGCTCACCGGAACTCGAGCGCGACCAGCGTGAAATCGAACAAGAACTGGCATTGGCCCGCACGCACCTCTCCCGCATCGCATCCTCGGCGCAGGACAAGGCCCTGATCGGGGTCACCATGAACCGCGTCAGCCGGCTGGAGCAGCGCGAGGCGGGTATCCGAGAGCGCATGGCGCGGCTCACCGTCGTGGCACCGTTTGCGGGCCATGTGCGCAGCAGCGAGTGGCTCCACGAGGGCCGTTGGGTGAACCCGGCGATGCCGCTGATGAGCGTGGTGGACCCCAGTGCGCTCAAGCTGATGGGACTGGCCGAGGAGCAGAACCTCAAGGTGCTGGAGCCTGGGCAGCAGGGGGTATTCATCGCCGACCGGGCCGACGGGCCAAGCCTGCCGGTCAGGCTGGACGCCATCGACATCTCGGCGGTATTCGAGTTGCCCTTCCCGGAACTGGGCTCTCGCTACGGCGGGCATCTGCCGGTGCGCTCGGTGGGCGAGTCGCAGCTGATTCCTGAGGGAGCTCACTACCGGCTGAGCTTCTCGACGGATGCACACGAGGCCGGGGCAGGCCAGATGCGCGAGCCCGGCATGATCGTGGTGCAAGGGGCGCGGCGCAGCTGGCTGCTGTCCGCGCTGCGGCACACGATGGCGGTGCTGGTTCGCGAGGCCGGCCTCTGAGCGGTACGCGCAGCGGCCTCATCTGGGTTTGTGGAAAGTCGATATTTCGGTTGCTCATCGAGTTGGTCGTCCCTGATGTCTTCGTTTCCGGCGACACCGACGGGCGACGCTGTGCGTGAGGCCGACATAGACCACGAGCGCAGTGCCTGCAGCCAGTTCTGTGACACGCCTACCACCTTGCACAGGCGCAAGTAAAGCCAGCGCAAGAAGGCCACCCCCCTTCGTTGCAATCATGCGCAGTAACCAGCGGATGTTGTAGCCCGCAGCGCACAGCACCGCGTGCAGTCGATCACCGGTTTCGCCCTTGGGGGGCAACGATCCATGCGGTGATCAACCTTGAGGTGGCCGATGATCTGCTCCATGGTCTGGCGCCGGCCAGTGCTGGCCTGGCTGGGCGTGCAGCTGCGACAGGCCCAGGCCGCGGGCGCCGCGGACGAGGCGGCGCGCATCCAGCGGCGCATCCAGACCCTGGATCCCGCGAGGTAGCCAGCGCCCGTCAGGGCGCTTCGGCGGGCTGAGGATGTGTCCGGGCCGGGGCGATGGACAAGCCCTTTTGCGAGTGGTAGCGATCCAGGAGTTCCTGAAACTCGGCATCCGACGTCGGCCGGACTCTGCGATACGCCTTCACCACGGCGCCGCTGCTCAGGCGCCACTCGACGTTCCGATCAAGCTCAAAAGAACGTCCGACGCCCTGAGCGGTTTCCAGATCGTCCAGGATGCTCTTGAGCGACAGCTGTTCCCGCTCCGTCAGGTGAAACTGGAACGGCACCGCGGCCAGTGCGATGTCGCAATCCAGAACGGATCGCGAGGGTTCGCCATGCATGCTGTCGACCTGCCGGAGACCGATCAGGCGGTTGCCCAGGTCGTTTCGGTCCACCGATGGGTCGATCTGCCAGAGGTTCCGAAACAGTTCCTGATTGAAGTCCATGCTGGAGGCGATCACGCAGTAGCGGGCTTCCCTGTTCTCGGGCGTCTTCAGCCATTGCCCCATTTCCTTGAGCGCAGACTCGTTGCTCATCCGGATGGGCATCCATTCACGGTGGCCGGCGAACAGGGGCATGCCGCCCGGTTGGGGCATGGCGATCCCGCCACCGACGAGGACCGACATCAGCGCCAGGGCAGAGAGGGCATGCCCCTTTGCCCACAGGGCCCACAGGGCACCGGCCAGGCCGACCCAGAGCAGCGGCATCAACAGGTAGAAATGATGTCTGCCTGGGGTCTGAATCATCAGGAACAGAGCGGCTGCTGACACGCTTGAGATCAGAAGGGTGTTGAAGGCCTCCGAGCGCCGGTTGGACCAGGCCAGCGCCACCAGTCCCGCCAGCGCCACCGCGAGCGTGGCTGCCCCGTAGCTGTGCAGCAGCTTGTTGGCGGTATGGCTGAGGGGAAAGTCGTAGGACGAGTAGAGGTTGGCGTAGTCGTGCTCGGCCGGATTGAGGGCCCAGAGCGACAGCGGCCAGACGAGGAGGGAGAGTGCGGCCGTGGCCGCAGTGCAGGCCACCAGCACCGATCGGCCCGCGAACGTGGGCCAGGCTTGCCGCGCGAGGTAGGCCCGCAGCGGGATCCGGATTGTCAAGGCCAGCAGTACACCGGCGGAAAAGAACACGTACCAGCGCCTGAACACGAACATGAAGGCCAGGGTGCATCCCAGGACCAGACTGTCGGCGACAAGCCCGGACAGCACGTGCCGGTCCTCGTGGCGCTGAGGGCTTGCAGCCGCAAACTTGTCGAGGATGCCCGCCGCGGCGAACACCGCGATCACCATGGCGGCGACACCGCCGATGTCGGGCATCAGCATCAGGACCGTGCCCAGAAACGGCGGAAAGGCGAGCAGGGCGGTGACGCCGATGATCGGCGCTGACCAGCCCCATTCGTGGCTTGCAGGCAGCTTCTGGTGGCAGATGTGCCTGCCCAGGCTGGCGCTTGCAAGAACCGCCGGAAAGGCGAACGCCAGCACGATGTGCTGCACAAACTCGGTCCTCTCGACCGACCCCCGGATGAGGCTGAGAAGCGCCAGCGGAATGGCCGGCACCAGGGTGTAGCTGTCGCCCATGCTGGAGGCCACGGCCGACCAGAGGGCCCGCCAGTCGCCGTTTTTCATCCAGAGGTGCACCACTTCGGTCTTTTCCCAGTAGTTCCTGTAGTCCCAGAAGTAGATGTATTCGGTGTGTGCGTGCACCCACAGGCTTCCACCCCACAGCAGGCCCAGCAGCAGCAGCCAGCCGATCGTCGCAGGGCGCAGCGAGGGTTTGTTTCCGATCGCGTGGAGCAGGCCGGCGCCAGCGGCGGACAGTGACGCCAGGACCACGAACAGGGTCATGCCCAGAAGGACCGCCTCGGCGCGGACCAGCGCCAGGGCGTTCTTCGGTGTGCTGCGAACCGACACCAGTGTGGTGTCGTGGACGCTGGTGCTGCCGGGCGGTCCGCTCAGCACCTCAATCCGGACGAGATCGATGCGCCCGGGTTCGGCAAGGGGAAACTCCAGCCAGGCCTTGCGTTTCAGCTGCTGCGGGCTGATGTCGAACCGGTCCTCGCGCAGCACACTTCCCTGCTGATCGTGGCTGGTCACCAGGACACTGACGCCATCGCTCTGCGGTTCTTCGGCGTTCGTGGCGCTGGACACCGGATCTGGACCGGCGACCAGCAGCACGGTGTTGACGGTGTCCCTGGGAATGCGGGTCGTCAACCGCGAGTCGGGGTTGCCACCTTCAAAGGCCGGGTGCAGCGCGAAGGCCGTCACGGAGGCTCCGCGGTCGAAGACAGTGATGGGTTGTCCGGTGGAAACGTCTCCGTTGGTCTTCTGAAGCGTCGCCGACCCCGGGTAGGTGTGTGTGGGTTGCGCGAACAGCCAGTAGGCGAGGCCGGCCGCCACGCAGGACCACCAGAGTGTGCGAAGCGCGGGGAGGCGCAGATCCAGGTGGGCCACGGCTGCCAGGGTGATCCAGGACGTCAGCCCGTACAGCATGGCGGCCGACCACCCCAGCCAGGGAGCGGCGCCCGCCATCTTCTGGCCCACGGCCCATGCCACAAGGGCCGCCGGCAAGGCAGACCAGAACAAGGCAGGGAGTGCCCGGATTTCTCGGCGTGAGAAGGGCACGGCACGAGGCAAGGGCGTCATGGTGGCGTGAACAGTTGGAACGGTTCACACCATACCCGAGCCGATCTGGCGCCACCCCGCGCCGCCCCTCACCACTCCGCGAAACTGCCGTCCTTGTGGCGCCAGACCGGGTTGCGCCAGCGGTGACCTTCGGCCGCGCGCTCGCGCACATAGGCCTCGTTGACCTCGATGCCCAGGCCCGGCCCGCTCGGGATCGTCACCATGCCGTCCTGGTAGGCGAACACCTCGGGGTTGCTCACGTAGTCCAGCAGGTCGTTGGCCTGGTTGTAGTGGATGCCCAGGCTCTGTTCCTGGATGAAGGCGTTGTAGCAACCCGCGTCGATCTGCAGGTTGGCCGCCAGCGCGATGGGGCCCAGCGGGCAGTGCAGCGCCAGCGCCACGTCGTAGGCCTCGGCCATGGCCGCGATCTTGCGCGTCTCGGTGATGCCGCCGGCGTGCGAGGGGTCGGGCTGGACGATGTCCACGTAGCCCTCGGACAGGATGCGCTTGAAGTCCCAGCGCGAGTACAGGCGCTCGCCCAGCGCGATGGGCATGGTGGCCGCGTGGGCCAGTTCCTTGAGCGCCTCGTGGTGTTCGCTGAGCACCGGTTCCTCGACGAACATGAGCTTGTAGGGCGCCAGTTCGCGCAGCAGCACCTTGGCCATGGGCTTGTGCACCCGGCCGTGGAAGTCCACGCCGATGCCCACGTTCGGCCCGACGGCCTCGCGCACCGCGGCCACGTTGGCCAGGCAGCGCTCGACCTTGTCGTGGCTGTCGATGAACTGCAGCTCCTCGGTGCCGTTCATCTTGACCGCGGTGAAGCCGCGCGCCACAGCGGCCTGCGCGGCGGCGGCGGTGTCGGCCGGGCGGTCGCCCCCGATCCAGCTGTAGACGCGGATGCGGTCGCGCACCTGGCCGCCCAGCAGGTCCGACACGCTCACGCCCAGGGCCTTGCCCTTGATGTCCCACAGCGCCTGGTCGATGCCGGCCAGTGCGCTCATGTGGATGCCACCGCCGCGGTAGAAGCCGGCACGGTACATCACGGTCCAGTGGTCCTCGATCTGGCGCGGGTCCTTGCCGATGAGGTAATCCGAGAGCTCGTCGACCATGGCGGCGACGGTGTGGGCGCGGCCTTCGAGCACCGGCTCGCCCCAGCCGACGATGCCCTCGTCGGTCTCGATCTTGAGGAAGCACCAGCGCGGCGGAACGATGAAGGTGGTGAGGCGGGTGATTTTCATGAGGGATGTGCGGAATCAGGCGGGGGCGCGGGCTTGCTGCCAGGCCTGGACGAAGGCGGTGGCCCGCTGCGCCACGGTGGCGGCGTCGTCGCCAGCCCGGTACAGCGCGCTGCCCAGACCGAAGCCGGAGGCGCCGGCCGCGAGGTAGGGGGCGAGGCTGTCGGGCGTGACGCCGCCGACCGGCACGATGGCCACCGGCGGCGTGAGCACCGCGCGCCAGGCCTTCAGGCCCACCGGGCCGAGGGTCTCGGCCGGGAACATCTTGAGCACGTCGGCGCCTGCGGCCAGCGCGGCGAAGGCTTCGGTGGGCGTGGCCACGCCGGGTGCGCAGGCCAGGTCCAGGGCCTTGGCCGCACGAATGACGGCTGGGTCGCTGTGCGGCATCACCACCAGCTGGCCGCCAGCGGCGGCGATGTCGGCGCAGGCCTCGGGCTGCAGCACCGTGCCGGCGCCCACCAGGGTGTCGTCGGGCAAGGCGTCGCGCAGGATGCGGATGCTCTGCAGCGGATCGGGCGAGTTCAGCGGCACCTCGATCAGGCGGATGCCGGCGCCGTGCAGGGCCAGGCCGATGTCGCGCGCCTCGTCGGGCCGCAGCCCGCGCAGGATGGCGATCAGCCCGTGGGTGGACAGGGTCTGGCGAAACAGGGAAGAGGGGGTCATGCGGAACGGCGGACAGGGGTGGGGACGGCCAGACCGGCGGCCTGCGCGATGCGCCACAGGCCCAGCGGTGTGACGCCGGAGCGGATTTCGGGTGCCGGATGGCCCTGTGCTTCCAGCGCGGTGGCGTAGCGCACGCACAGCAGCGGCTCGCCGCACAGCACCACCGGGCTGCCGTGCTGCAGCGCGGGCGCCAGCGCCGCCACCTCGTGCCCGATCAGCAGGCCCGAGAGGTAGTCGGGCTGGGCGCTGCCGGTCAGCTGGCCGGTGAGGCCCAGGGTGCGCACGCTGAACACCGTGGACAGCACGCCCAGCGCGCCCTGCGGCGAGCGCGCCACGCGCAGGCCGCGCGCGAAGGCGGGTTCGTCGTGCGGCGCGCCCATGACCATGGTGCGGCCCAGGATGGTGTGCTGCGACAGCGCGGCGTACACCTCTCCGGTCATGAAAGTCTCGAAGCGCACGACGGCGCCGTCCTCGACCCAGGCCCACTTGGTGTGGGTGCCCGGCAGTCCGACCAGCAGGCGCTGCGGCGCGCGGCCCTCGTCGGCCAGGCTCTGGAGCACGCCGGCGATCTGGGTCTCTTCACCGCGCATCACGTTGGGCAGTTCGCCGGATTGCAGCAGGCCCGGCACCACATGCAGGGGTTCGCCGCCGGGGCGTGCGATCACGGTCATGGCCGTGGCCAGTTCGCTGGCGCGGGCCGGCAGGGGCTGGTAGCGCGCCTCGCGCCATCCCTGGGCGCTGCCCACCATGCCGCAGGCGATCAGCGGCGTGTCTGCGTGGGCCGCCAGCCAGTCGCCGCACAGCGCCTGCAGCGCCGCTTCGAAGGCCTCCGCGGGTGTGTGAATGGCCGGCCCGGCGGGCAGGTTCATCACACCGTGTTCGCTGCGGCGGGTGGCCAGCACCTGGCCGCCTGGGCCCAGGGCGTAGGCGCGCAGCGAGCTGGTGCCCCAGTCGAGGGCGAACACCACAGGACGGCTGGCCAGCGCGGTGTGCATGTCAGCGTGCCCAGTTCAGGACCATGGGGTTGAGGCGGCGCGCGATGTCGATCAGGCCGCGCCGCACCTCGGGGTGCATGGGCGGGAAGGGGTGGCGCCCGGCCTCGCAGGCGATCACGCCGCCTTCCTTCATCAGCGCCTTGGCGGTCAGGATGCCGCCCTGGCGGTTCTCGTGGTTGATCAGCGGCAGCCAGCGCTGGTAGAGCGCGAAGGCCTGGTCCATGTCGCCGCTGCGGTGCGCCTCGATGATGGGGCGGATGCCGTCGGGAAAGGCGCCGCCGGTCATGGCGCCGGTGGCACCCGCGTCCAGGTCGGCCAGCAGGGTGATGGCTTCCTCGCCGTCCCACGGCCCTTCGATGGCGTCGCCGCCCAGGCGGATCAGCTCGCGCAGCTTGCTGGCCGCACCCGGCACCTCGATCTTGAAGTAGGCCAGGTGCTCGATCTGTTCCGCCATGCGCGCGAGGAACGGCGCCGAGAGCACCGTGCCGCTGGCCGGCGCGTCCTGCACCATGATCGGGATGCCGATGGCGTCGGACACGCGGTCGTAGAACTCGAAGATCTGCGCCTCGGGCACGCGGAAGGTGGCGCCGTGGTAGGGCGGCATGATCATCACCATGGCCGCGCCCATGTCCTGCGCGCGCTTGCTGCGGGCCGCGCAGACGCTGGTGCCGTAGTGCGTGGTGGTCACGATCACCGGCACGCGGCCGGCCACGTGTTCCAGGCAGGTGCGGGTGAGCACTTCGCGCTCGTCGTCGGAGAGCGAGAACTGCTCGGAGAAGTTGGCCAGGATGCACAGGCCGTCGACGCCAGCGTCGATCATGAAATCGAGGCAGCGCTTCTGGCTGGTCAGGTCGAGCTCGCCGGATTCGGTGAAGGTGGTGGGCACCACCGGGAAGATGCCGCGGTAGCGCGGCGCACGGGCGGAAGCGGTCATGGTCTCTCTCAATGCGAATGGCGGGGCACCGCGGAGCCGCGGCAGCCGATGAGGAATTCGAAGTCGCAGCCCTGGTCGGCCTGCAGCACGTGGTTGACGTAGAGGCGCTGGTAGCCGCCCTTCATCGCGTGTTCCGGCGGCGTGACCTGGGCCAGGCGGGTGGCCAGTTCTTCGTCGCTGATGTCCAGGTGCAGGCGGCCGGTGGTGCAGTCGAGCTCGATGAAGTCGCCGTCGCGCACGGCCGCCAGCGGGCCACCGGCCGCGGCCTCGGGCGCCACGTGCAGCACCACGGTGCCGTAGGCGGTGCCGCTCATGCGCGCGTCCGAGATGCGCACCATGTCCTTGATGCCCCGGCGCAGCAGCTTGGGCGGCAGGCCCATGTTGCCCACCTCGGCCATGCCGGGGTAGCCCCTGGGGCCGCAGTTCTTGAGCACCATCACGCAGGTCTCGTCGATGTCCAGGTCTTCGTCGACGATGCGTTCCTTGTAGTGCTCCAGGTTCTCGAACACCACCGCGCGACCGCGGTGCTGCAGCAGGTGCGGCGAGGCGGCCGAGGGCTTGAGCACGGCGCCGCGCGGCGCGAGGTTGCCGCGCAGCACGCAGATGCCACCGTCGGGCACCAGCGGCTTGTCCAGCGGGCGGATGACCTCGTCGTTGTACTGCGGCGCGTCGGCCACGTTCTCCCACAGGCTCTTGCCGTTCACGGTGAGCGCGTCCGGGTGCGGCAGCAGGTTGTTCTCGCCTAGCCGACGCAGCACGGCCGGCAGGCCGCCGGCGTAGTAGAACTCCTCCATCAGGAAGCGGCCCGAGGGCTGCAGGTCCACCACGGTCGGCGTGCCCTTGCCGAGGCGGGTCCAGTCGTCGAGTTCCAGCTCCACGCCGATGCGCCCGGCGATCGCCTTGAGGTGGATCACCGCGTTGGTCGAGCCACCGATGGCGGCGTTGGTGCGGATCGCGTTCTCGAAGGCCTCGCGCGTGAGGATCTTGGACAGGCGCAGGTCCTCGTGCGCCATCTGGACGATGCGCTGGCCCGACATGTGGGCCAGCACGTAGCGGCGCGCGTCGACGGCGGGAATGGCGGCGTTGTGCGGCAGCGAGGTGCCTAGGGCCTCGGCCATGCAGGCCATGGTGGAGGCCGTTCCCATGGTGTTGCAGGTGCCGGCCGAGCGGCTCATGCCGCCTTCGGCCGCGAGGAACTGGTGCATGTTGATCTCGCCGGCCTTGAGCGATTCGTGCAGCTGCCACACGGCCGTGCCCGAGCCGATGTTCTTGCCTTCGAGCTTGCCGTTGAGCATGGGGCCGCCGGTGACCACGATGGCCGGCACGTCGCAGCTGGCCGCGCCCATCAGCAGCGCGGGCGTGGTCTTGTCGCAGCCCACCAGCAGCACCACCGCGTCGATGGGGTTGCCGCGGATCGCTTCCTCCACGTCCATCGACGCCAGGTTGCGCGTGAGCATGGCGGTGGGGCGCAGGTTGGACTCGCCGTTGGAGAACACCGGGAACTCGACCGGGTAGCCGCCGGCTTCCAGCACGCCCTTCTTGACGTGTTCGGCCAGCTTGCGGAAGTGCGCGTTGCAGGGCGTCAGCTCGGACCAGGTGTTGCAGATGCCGATGATGGGGCGGCCGTCGAACGCGTGGTCGGGGATGCCCTGGTTCTTCATCCAGCTGCGGTACATGAAGCCGTTCTTGTCGGCGCTTCCGAACCATTCGGTGGAGCGCAGTTTGCGGGGGGTGTCGGACATGGTGGTGTGCGGTGGGGTGGGGGTTTAGTGGGAGCCTGCGCCAGGGCGGCGCACCATGAGGCGCTGCAGCAGGCAGAACAGGAACAGCAGCAGGCCGACGACGATGCGCGTCCACCAGGAGCTGAGCGTGCCGTCGAAGGTGATGAGGGTCTGGATCAGGCCCAGGGTGAGCACGCCGAACAGCGTGCCGAAGACGTAGCCCACGCCGCCGGTCAGCAGCGTGCCGCCGATGACCACCGCGGCGATCGCGTCCAGCTCCATGCCGACGGCGTGCAGGCCGTAGCCAGAGAGCGTGTAGAAGGTGAAGACCACGCCGCCGAGCGCCGCGCACAGGCCCGAGACCGCGTAGACGCCGACCAGGGTGCGCCGCACCGGCAGGCCCATGAGGATGGCCGAGTGCTCGCTGCCGCCGATGGCGTAGACCGTGCGGCCGAAGGTGCTGCTGTGGGCCGCGAACAGGGCCAGCGCCAGGCAGGCGATGGCGATCAGCGCACCCAGGCTGATCGAGGCGCCCTCGGCCAGTTCCAGTCGCCAGTAGGCGAGGTTCGAATAGGCCTCGTTGCCGATGCTGATCGAGTCGATGCTGATCAGGTAACACAGGCCGCGCGCCAGGAACATGCCCGCCAGCGTGACGATGAAGGGCTGCAGCCGGAAGCGCTCGATCAGGAAGCCCATGAAGGCGCCGAAGGAGACGCCCATCACCAGCACCACGCCGATGGCCGGCAGCGGCGACCAGCCATGGTGCTCGATCAGGGTGGCGAGCACCATGGTCGAGAGCGCGACCACCGAACCCACCGAGAGGTCGATGCCGCCGCTGAGGATGACGAAGGTCATGCCCACGGCCACGATGAGCAGGAAGGCGTTGTCGATCAGCAGGTTCAGGAACACCTGCGCCGAGAAGAAGCCGGTGTAGCTCAGCGAACCGGCCAGCCCCATCAGCAGGAACAGGCCCACCGTCGCGGCCAGCGGCAGGAAGCGCAGGTCCAGGCGGCCCAGGGTGCTCGGCGTGGCGCTCATGCGGCACCTCCAGGCAGCGAGGGGCGGCGGGCCAGCGCCCACACCTGGGCGCGGAACTCGGGCGACTGCAGCAGCATCACCACGAACACCACCGCGGCCTTGACCACCAGGTTGATCTCGGGCGGCACGCCCAGCGAGTAGATCGCGTAGGTGAGGGTCTGGATGATGAGCGCGCCGATCAGCGTGCCCAGCAGGCTGAAGCGGCCACCGGCCAGCGAGGTGCCGCCCAGGGTGACGGCCAGGATGGCGTCCAGCTCCATCAGCTGACCGGCGTTGTTGCCGTCGGCGCTCTTGACGTTGGAGCTGATCAGCAGGCCGGCCACGCCGGCGCAGAAGCCGCAGAACACATAGGCCGCCAGGGTCAGCTGCCGCGCGCGGATGCCGGCCACGCGCGCCGCCGCCGGGTTGACGCCCACCGCCTGCACGAACACGCCCAGCGGCGTCTTGTAGAGCAGCCCGGCCAGCAAGGCCAGCACGCCAAGCCAGACGTAGAGCGAGAAGGGCAGGCCCAGCAGGTAACCACCCCCGATGAAGAAGTAGGGCTGGTAGTAGATGGTGATGATCTGGCCGTCGGTGATGAGCTGGGCGATGCCGCGGCCCGCCACCATCAGGATCAGCGTGGCGATGATGGGCTGCATGCCGATGCCGGCCACCAGGGTGCCGTTCCACAGTCCGCACAGCATGGCCACGGCCAGCGCGCCGGTGATGGCCACGCCCAGCGGCAGGCGCGTGGTGGCGCCGTCGACCGAGCCGCCGATCATCCAGGCGGCCACGGCGGCCGAGATCGCGACCACGGCGCCGACCGAGATGTCGATGCCGCGCATCGCGATCACCAGGGTCATGCCCAGCGAGACCAGGATCAGCGGCGCCGCGCGGTTGAGGATGTCGATCAGGCTGCCGTAGAGGTGGCCGTCGCGCCACTCGATGTGAAGGAAGCGCTCGTTGGCGACCACGTTGACCAGCAGCAGCAGGGCCAGCGTGACCAGCGGCCAGGTGAGGCGGTGGCCCAGCAGGGCATTTACACGAGAGGGGGTTTCAGACATGTTCGTCGGCAATCAGTTCGTACACGGCGTCTTCGCTGCTGCCCGCAGGCAGCTCGCCGATGGGGCGGCGGTCGCGCAGGACCAGGATGCGCTGCGACACCCGGACCACCTCGCTCATCTCGGACGAGATGAAGACCACCGCCATGCCCTGCGCGGCCAGGCGCAGGATCTGGTCCATGATTTCCTGCTTGGCCGCCACGTCGATGCCGCGTGTGGGCTCGTCCAGGATGAGCAGGCGCGGCGCGGTGGCCAGCCAGCGGGCGATCACCACCTTCTGCTGGTTGCCGCCCGAGAGCTGGCCCACCGGCGTCTCGGCGCCCGGCGTGCGGATGCCCAGCAGCGCGATGTAGCGATCGGCCATCTCGCGCTGCTCGGCCAGTGGCAGCGGGCGGCGCAGGCCGCGCATGGCCTGCAGCGCGATGGCGATGTTCTCGCGCACCGAGAGGTCGGCAAAGATGCCTTCGGTCTTGCGCTCTTCGGGGCACATGGCCAGGCCGCGCGCGATGGCGTCGACCGGGTTGGAAAAGCGCACCACCTCGCCGTCGATGCGCAGCATCCCGGCGTCGGGGCTGTCCAGGCCGAACAGCAGGCGCGCCAGCTCGGTGCGGCCCGCGCCCAGCAGGCCGGCGATGCCCAGCACCTCGCCGGGTCGGATGACCAGGTCGGTCGGCTGGATGCTGCCCGCGCGCGCCAGGCCCTCGGTCTGCAGCAGGGCCGGGGTGTCGCTGGCCGATGCTTCGCTGGCGGCGGCGGGCGCCGTGGCCGGGCCCATCTCGCGGCCCACCATGGCCTCGATCAGGGCCTGAGCCGGCAGTTCGCGGGTTGTCCATTCGCCGATCCAGCGGCCGTTGCGCAGCACTGTGATGCGGTCGGAGATGGCGTAGACCTGGTCCAGGAAGTGGGTGACGAACAGGATGGCCAGGCCTTCCTCGCGCAGGCGCCGCAGCACCTGGAACAGGCCCTTGACCTCGTCGTCGTCCAGGCTGGAGGTGGGTTCGTCCAGGATCAGCACGCGGGCGTCGATGCCCAGGGCGCGCGCAATCGCCACCAGCTGCTGGATGGCCACCGGGTAGTCCGAGAGCCGCCGGGTGACGTCGATGTCCAGGCCCACACGCGCCAGCAGGCGGCGGGCACCTTCGCGCGTGGCGGCCCAGTCGATGCGTCGGCCCTGCCACGCCGGGTGGCGCGGGTAGCGGCCGGCGAAGATGTTCTCGGCCACCGTGAGGTTGGGGCAGAGGTTGACCTCCTGGTAGACCGTGCTGATGCCCTGCTGCTGCGCGTGCAGCGGCGACGCGGGCCAGCCCGTGTCGTTGCCCAGGCGCATCTGGCCGGCCACGGGTGTGACCACGCCGGTCAGCACCTTGATCAGGGTCGACTTGCCGGCACCGTTCTGGCCCATCAGCGCATGGACCTCGCCGGGGAACAGGCGCAGCTGGGCGTCCTGCAGCACGTGGACGCGCCCGAAGCGCATGCCCACGCCCGAGAGCTGCAGCACCGGAGAAGTGGTGGCGCTGCTCATGACTTGTTCTTGTTGTAGACGTCGACAAACACGGCGGCCAGCAGCACCAGGCCCTTGATGACCTGCTGGTAGTCGATGCCGATGCCCATGATGGACATGCCGTTGTTCATCACGCCCATGATGAACGCGCCGATCACCGCGCCCATCACCTTGCCCACGCCGCCCGAGGCCGAGGCACCGCCGATGAAGCAGGCCGCGATCACGTCCAGCTCGAAACCCAGGCCGGCCTTGGGTGTGGCGGTGTTCAGGCGCGCGGCGAACACCAGGCCGGCCAGCGCGGCCAGCACGCCCATGGTGACGAAGGTGGCGAACGTCAGCCGCTCGGTCTTGATGCCCGAGAGCTTGGCCGCCTTCTCGTTGCCGCCCAGCGCGTAGATGCGGCGGCCCACGATGGTGCGCGCCGTGAGGAAGTCGAAGGCCACGATCAGCAGCGCCATCACCACCAGCACATTGGGCAGACCCTTGTACGAGGCCAGCATGTAGCTGAAGAACACCAGCAGACCGGCGAACACGGCCAGCTTGAGCGCGAACAGGCCGAAGGGCTCGGTCTCGATGCCGTGCCGCAGCTGGTTGTTGCGCGCGCGCAGGCTGGACAGGGCCAGCAGCACGGCGGCGGCGACGCCGATCAGCAGCGAGGTCAGGCGCAGGCTTTCGCCGCTGAACAGGTCCGGGATGAAGCCGGAGCTGAGCATCTGGAACTCCTCGGGGAAGGGTCCGATGGACTGGCCCTGCAGCAGCGCCAGCGCCAGGCCCTTGAACACCAGCATGCCGGCCAGGGTGACGATGAAGGAGGGGATGCGGAAGAAGGCCACGAACCAGCCCTGCGCACCGCCGATCACGCCACCGACCAGCAGGCACACCAGCGAGGCGGGCACGAAGTGCCACTCGTAGCTGACCATCAGCACGGCGGCCAGCGCCCCGATGAAGCCGCAGACCGAGCCCACCGAGAGGTCGATGTGGCCGGCCACGATGACCAGCAACATGCCCAGCGCCATGATGACGATGTAGCTGTTCTGCAGCACCAGGTTGGTCAGGTTCAGCGGCTGCATCAGCGTGCCTTCGGTCATGACCTGGAAGAAGGCCATGATCGCGACCAGCGAGATCAGCATGCCGTACTCGCGGAAGTTGTGCTTGAGGAAGTCCAGCACGGGGCGGCTGTCGGACGGCGCCGCAAGGGCCGCGGGGGAGTGTTGTTGTTCCATGGGGTTCAGTGGCTGGTCACGATGGCGCGCATGATCTTTTCCTGGGAGGCCTCGGCGACCGGCATCTCGGCGACGAAGCGGCCTTCGTTCATCACATAGATGCGGTCGGACAGGCCCAGCAGCTCGGGCATTTCGGAAGAGATCACGATCACGCACTTGCCCTCGGCCGCCAGCTGGGCGATGAGGGTGTAGATCTCGTACTTGGCGCCCACGTCGATGCCGCGCGTGGGCTCGTCGAGGATGAGCACCTCGGGTTCGGTGAAGAGCCATTTGCTCAGCACCACCTTCTGCTGGTTGCCGCCGGACAGGTTCACCGTTTTCTGGTTCACGCCCGAGCAGCGGATGCGCAGCTTCTCGCGGTAGCCCTGGGCCACGCTGTATTCGCGGCCGTCGTCGATGATGCCGGCGCGGGAGACGGCGTCCAGGTGGGCCAGCGAGGTGTTGAACTGGATGTCCTCGGCCAGCACCAGGCCGTTGCCCTTGCGGTCCTCGGTCACGTAGGCCAGGCCGTGCGCGACCGCCTTGCCGACGGTGCTCACGTCGATGGGTTTGCCGTGCAGCCGCACCTCGCCGCTGATGCGCTGGCCCCAGGCGCGGCCGAAGACGCTCATGGCGAACTCGGTGCGGCCGGCGCCCATGAGCCCGGCGATGCCGACGATCTCGCCGCGCTTCACGTGCAGGTCCACGCCTTTGATGACCTCGCGGTCGGCGTGCTGCGGGTGGTGCACGCGCCAGTTGCGCACCTCGAACACGGTCTCGCCGATGTCGGGCGTGCGGCGCGGGTAGCGGTCGGCCATCTCGCGGCCGACCATGCCGCGGATCACGCGGTCCTCGCTCACCGTCTCGTCGCGGCACTCGATGGTTTCCACCGTGCTGCCGTCGCGCAGGATGGTCACCGAGTCGGCCACGCGGGCGATCTCGTTGAGCTTGTGAGAAATCAGGATGCAGGTGATGCCCTGGGCCTTGAGTTCGAGCAGCAGGTCCAGCAGGGCCTGGCTGTCGTTTTCGTTCAGGCTGGCAGTCGGCTCGTCCAGGATCAGCAGCCTGACCTGCTTGGACAGCGCCTTGGCGATCTCCACCAGCTGCTGCTTGCCCACGCCCAGATCGGTGATGCGGGTCGAGGGCGACTCTTTCAGGCCCACCTTGCGCAGCAGCTCCTGCGTCTGGCGGTGCGCGGCCATCCAGTCGATCACGCCACGGTGCGCGATCTCGTTGCCCAGGAACACGTTCTCGGTGATCGACAGCAGCGGCACCAGGGCCAGCTCCTGGTGAATGATGATGATGCCCAGCTGCTCGCTGTCGTGGATGCCTCCGAAGTGGCGCTCCTGGCCGTCGAACAGGATCTGGCCGGTGTAGCTGCCCGAGGGGTAGACGCCCGAGAGCACTTTCATGAGCGTGGACTTGCCGGCGCCGTTTTCGCCCACCAGGGCATGGATTTCGCCGGCGCGCACGCGCAGATTGACCTGGTTGAGCGCGACCACGCCGGGGAAGGTCTTGCGGATGGACCGCATTTCCAGAAGGGTTTGCAAGGCGGATTCCTCGGTACACAGGGGGCCGGGAGCCCTGTCGGTCAGGCTCCCGGCGGCAGGCCGCTCACTTGAGCTGCGATTCCTTGTAGTAGCCGCTGTCCACCAGCACCTTCTTCCAGTTGCCCGCGTCGACCGGCACCGGCTTGAGCAGGTAGCTGGGCACCACCTTCACGCCGTTGTTGTAGGTCTTGGTGTCGTTGATCTCGGGCTGCTTGCCCGTGAGCGTGGCGTCCACCATGTTGGCCGTGACCTTGGCCAGCTCGCGCGTGTCCTTGAAGATGGTCGAGTACTGCTCACCCTTGAGGATGGACTTGACCGAGGGGATCTCGGCGTCCTGGCCGCTGACGACGGGGCAGGGCTGTTGCGCCGTGCAGTAGCCCACGCCCTTGAGCGAGGACAGGATGCCGATGGACAGGCCGTCGTAGGGCGAGAGCACCGCATGCACCTTGTCCTTGCCGTAGAAGGCCGAGAGCAGGTTGTCCATGCGGGCCTGGGCCACGGCGCCGTCCCAGCGCAGCGTGCCGACCTTGTCCATGCCCATCTGCTTGCTGCGCACCACCAGCTTGCCGCTGTCGATGTAGGGCTTGAGCACGCTCATGGCGCCGTCGTAGAAGAAGAAGGCGTTGTTGTCGTCGGGCGAACCGCCGAACAGCTCGATGTTGAACGGGCCCTTGCCCTGCTTGAGGCCGAGCTTGTCGACGATGGAGGTGGCCTGCTGCACGCCGACCTGGAAGTTGTCGAAGGTGGCGTAGTAGTCGACGTTCTTGCTGCCCTTGATCAGGCGGTCGTAGGCGATGACCTTGACGCCCTTGTCGGCCGCGTTCTGCAGCGCCTTGGACAGCGTGGTGCCGTCGATGGAGGCGATCACCAGCACCTTCACGCCCTTGGTGATCATGTTCTCGATCTGCGCCAGCTGGTTCGGGATGTCGTCCTCGGCGTACTGCAGGTCGGTCTTGTAGCCGCGGTCCTTGAGGACCTTGACCATGTTGTCGCCGTCGGCAATCCAGCGCGCGGACGACTTGGTGGGCATGGAGATGCCGATGGTGCCTTTGTCCTGCGCGAAAGCGCCGGTGGTGAAGGCCGCAGCGGCCAGCGCGACGGCGCAAAGCACGTGGCGGCGGTTGGGGATGTTCAAGTGGGTCTCCTCGGGGGTGGTGCCGCGCGGTCATCCGCGCGGCGGTCTGGTTGTTGTGGGGGATCAGTACTTGCGCTTGGGGAACTCGGCGGCGGCGGTCTCCATCGGGAAGATGCCTTCTTCGGTCACGATGCGGCGCGGCAGCGTCTTGCCGGCCTTGAGGTCCTTGACGGCCTGCATCAGCTGTGGGCCCAGCAGCGGGCTGCATTCGACGCTGACGTTGAGCTTGCCGGCGATCATGGCTTCGAAGGCGCCCTTCACGGCATCGATGGAGATGATCACGATGTCCTTGGCGGGCTTCATGCCGGCCTCTTCGATGGCCTGGATCGCGCCGATGGCCATGTCGTCGTTGTGCGCGTAGAGCACGTTGATCTTCTTGCCCTCGGCCTTCAGGAAGGCTTCCATCACTTCCTTGCCCTTGGCGCGGGTGAAGTCGCCGGTCTGGCTGCGGATGATCTTGAACTTCGGATCGGCCTTGATGATTTCCTCGAAGCCCTTCTTGCGGTCGATGGCCGGTGCCGAGCCCACGGTGCCCTGCAGCTCGACGATGTTGACCTCGCCCTTCTGGTCCTTCATCTTCTCGACCAGCCAGCGGCCGGCCTTGCGGCCTTCTTCCACGAAGTCCGAGCCCATGAAGCTCACCCACAGCGACTCGTCCTTCTCGTTGACGGCGCGGTCGGTCAGGATCACCGGGATCTTGGCGGCCTTGGCCTCGCGCAGCACGGCGCCCCAGCCGCTTTCCACCACCGGCGAGAAGGCGATCACGTCGACCTTCTGGGCGATGAAGGAGCGGATGGCCTTGATCTGGTTCTCCTGCTTCTGCTGGGCGTCGGCGAACTTCAGCTCGATGCCGGCGTCCTTGGCCGAGGACTTGATCGACTCGGAGTTGGCGGTGCGCCACTCGGACTCGGCCCCGATCTGGCTGAAGCCCAGCACGATGGGCTTCTGCGCGAAGGCACCACCCGGCAGCATCAGGGCCACGGGGGCGGCGGCCAGCGCGGTCACCAGGGTGCGGCGTTGCAGTTGTTTCATGTTGTCTGTCTCCTGTCTCTGGTTGGTTGAAGCTAAAGGTCAGGCCAGCATGTAACTGGTCTTGACGGTGGTATAGAACTCCGCCGCGTAGCGGCCTTGTTCCCGGGATCCGTGGCTGGAGTCCTTGCGTCCGCCGAACGGAACATGGAAATCCACGCCGGCGGTCGGCAGGTTCACCATGGTCATGCCCACCTGCGCGTGGCGACGGAAGTGCGTCGCGTGCTTGAGCGAGGTGGTGCAGAGGCCGGCACACAGACCGAACGGCGTGTCGTTCGCCAGTTCGAGCGCGTGCCCGTAGTCGTCGGCCCGCAGCACGCAGGCGATGGGACCGAAGATCTCTTCGCGGGCGATGCGGTGACCGGGTTCGGCCAGCCACAGCGCGGGGCTCATGTAGTGGCCGGGGGTCTCGCGCTCGAGGCGCTCGCCGCCGAAGACGTGCTGGGCGCCTTCTTCCGCGCCGATGGCCATGTAGGACAGGTTCTGCTCCAGCTGGGCGCCGTCGACCACCGGGCCCATCTCGGTGCCGCGGGTCAGTGCGTGGCCCACCTTCAGCGCGGCCAGACGCTGGGTCAGCCGGGCGACGAAGGCGTCGTGCACCGGGGCCTCGACGATCAGGCGGCTGGACGCGGTGCAGCGCTGGCCGGTGGAGAAGTACGAGCCCTGCAGCGCGCAGTCCACCGCCTGGTCCAGGTCGGCGTCGGCCAGCACGATCAGCGGGTTCTTGCCGCCCATCTCCAGCTGCACCTTGGCCTGGCGCGCGGCGGTGGTTGCGAGGATGCGACGCCCGGTGGACACCGAGCCGGTGAAGCTCACCGCGTTCACCCGCGGGTGCTCCACCAAAGTCTGGCCGACCTCGCGGCCGCTGCCCATGATGAGGTTGAAGGTGCCGGCGGGCAGGCCGCAGCGGTTGAGGATCTCGGCCAGCGCCCAGCCGCAGGTGGGCACCAGCTCGGCCGGCTTGAACACCACCGTGTTGCCATAGGCCAGGGCGGGCGCGATCTTCCAGGCGGGGATGGCGAAGGGGAAGTTCCAGGGCGCGATCACCGCGACCACGCCGACCGGCTCGCGGGTGATGTCCACCTGCACCCCGGGGCGCACCGAGGCCAGGGTCTCGCCGCCGATGCGCAGCGCCTCGCCGGCGAAGAACTTGAAGATGTTGCCGGCCCGCGCGACCTCGGCGATGGCCTCGGGCAGGGTCTTGCCTTCTTCGCGCGCCAGCAGCTCGCCCAGCTCCTCCTTGCGCGCCAGCAGCTCGCTGCCGGCCAGGTCCAGCGCGTCGGCGCGGCGCTGCGGGGTGCTCAGGCTCCACTGCGGCAGGGCGTCGGCCGCGGCGGCGATCGCCAGTTCGGTCTGGTTGCGGTCGGCGCGGGCGAACTCGGCCACCACCTCCCGTGTGTCCGAGGGGTTGACGCTGATGCCGGTGGTGGCACCGCTGACCCAGCGGCCATTGATCAGGTGCCGCGGCTGGTGCCGGATCTCGCCGAGTTTCATGTGCTTGCTGATGCCCAGTGGTGACGTTGGCCGGCAGTCTAGAAGCGTTTTTAATATCAATCCAATCGTTTTTCAGACAAAATTGATATCTTTCTTGGCATTCTCGAAAACCCCCGATGAGCAACTACAACCACTGGTTCATCCGTGCCCGGCTCAAGACCCGCCAGCTGCTGCTGCTGGTGGCCCTGGCCGAGGAGGGCAACATCCACCGCGCGGCCCAGGTGCTGAGCATGACCCAGCCGGCCGCGTCCAAGCTGCTCAAGGATCTGGAGGAGGTGCTGGGCGTGCCGCTGTTCGAGCGCCTGCCCCGGGGCATGAGCCCGACCTGGTACGGCGAGACCATGATCCGCCACGCACGCATGGCGCTGGCCAGCCTGAACCAGGCGCACGACGAGCTGGTGGCGCTGAAGACCGGCCACTTCGGCCAGGTGGGCATCGGCGCCATCACCTCGCCCGGCCTGAGCCTGCTGCCGCCGGCGGTGGCCCTGGTCAAGCAGGAGCATCCCAATCTGCGGATTTCGCTGGAGATCGAGACCAGCCCGGTGCTGCTGGACCGGCTGGAGCAGGGCAAGCTGGACATCGTGGTGGGGCGCCTGTTCGCCGAACACGACAAGGGCAACCTGGCCTACGAGCCGCTGACGGGGGAGCTGGTGTCTGCCGTGACGCGCCCGGGGCATCCGCTGATGGGGGTGAGCAACCTGAGCCTGCGCGACGTGCACGGCGCGGGCTGGATCGTGCCGCCGGCCGGCAGCGTGCTGCGCCACCGCTTCGACCTGATGTTCCAGCAGGAGGGGCTGAGCCCGCCGATCAACACCATCGAGACCTCGGCCCTGCTGTTCATGACGCGCATGCTGCAGCAGAGCGACATGGTGGGCGTGGTGGCGAGCGAGGTGGCGAACTACTACGCCTCGCACGGGCTGCTGAGCGTGCTGCCGATGGACATGCCCTGCCACATGGACGCCTTCGGCCTCATCACCCGCACCGACCGCCTGCTCTCGCCGGGCGCCAAGGTGATGATGAAGGCGCTGAAACAGACCTGTCTTACGCAGTATGGCATCAGGCTGTCCGCCTGATGCACCCCCTGCGCCGCTTCGCGTCTTCCCCCTCTCTCGCCTTCGGCGGGAGGGGGACGGCACCTGAGGCCCGGCGGAGCCGGTTCCTCGGTGCCCCTGGAAGGGGGCATCGCTTCAGGTCCAGCCGCCGTCCACGACAAACTCCTGCGCGGTGCACATCGCCGAATCGTCGGCCGCCAGGAACAGCACCATGCTGGCCACGTGGTCCGGCCGCAGCTGGTCGGGCAGGCACTGGTTGCGCGCAATCTCCTGTTCGCCCGCGGCGTCCAGCCACAGCCGCACCTGCCGCTCGGTCATCACCCAGCCCGGGGTGATGGTGTTGACGCGGATGTGGTCCTTGCCCAGCGAGGCGGCCAGCCCGCGGGTGAGCCCGTTCACCGACGACTTGGCGATGGCGTAGCAGGGGTAGTCCGGGTTCTTGGTCTGCCAGCCGATGGAGCCGAAGTTGATCACCGAGCCGCCGCCCAGGCGGCGCATGCCGGGCACCACCGACTGCACCGCGAACAGGGCGGGGCGCTGGTTGATGGCCATGCGCTCGTCGAAGTAGGCGGGCGTGAGGTCTTCCAGGCGGTGGCGGTCGTCGCTGGCCACGTTGTTGACCAGCACGCCGAAGTCGCCCAGGGCGGCCGCCGCGTCCGCAATGGCGGCCTGCAGCGCTGCGATGTCCTTGACGTCGACCGCGCGCCACCAGGGGTGGGCGTGCCCCTCGTCGGCCAGTTGCTGCGAGAGCGCTTCGGCGGCGGACGCCGCCACATCGACAAAGGCGACCTGGGCGCCCTGGCGGGCCAGGGCCGCCACGACCGCCGCACCGATGCCGGTGGCGCCGCCGGTGACGAACACCCGGCGGTCCTGCAGGCTGGGGTAGCGGGCGGCCTGCGGGTGGGCGGCGGGGACGTCGGGGTTGCTGGTGGGTGACATATATAAATAGATATCTGAAAAATCAAAATTGCAATCAAACAGATATCAATCTGAACGCATAATGCGCCGAACGTCAAGCCCCGCCCCCTGGAGACACCATGCCGCGCCTGCCTTCCGTACCCGCCCACCGCGAGCCCTTCCAGGTGACCGACGAGGTGCGCTGCCTCTGGCCGGCGGCGGCGGTGCTGGGCGAGGGCGGGCTCTGGTCGGTGACCCGGCGGTGCCTGTTCTGGGTCGACATCCTCTCGCGCCACATCCACCGGCTCGATCCCGCCACCGGCGCGCGGCAGAGCTGGACCTTTGACGAGGAGGTGTCCGCGCTGGCCGAGCGCCGCACCGGCGAGGGCCTGGCGATCGCGCTGCGCCGGGGGCCGGCGTTCTGGAACCCCGACCAGCCGGGCCAGCCGCCGCGCTACCTGTGCAAGCCCGAACCCGAACGCAGCGACAACCGCTTCAACGACGCCCGCTGCGACGCCGCAGGGCGCTGGTGGATGGGCAGCATGGACTTCGGCTGCGCGCTGCCCACCGGCTCGCTCTACCGCGTCGCGGCCGACGGCGCCTGGGCGCGCATGGACGAAGGCTTCGCCGTCACCAACGGCCCAACCTGGCTCCACCAGGGTCGGACCATGCTGTTCAACGACACCGTCAACGGCCAGGTGCTGGCCTACGACAGCGATCCCGACACCGGCGAGATCGGCGGGCGCCGCCTCTGGCTGCAGTTCGCGCCGGAGGACGGCGTGCCCGATGGCATGACCACCGATGCGCTGGGGCGGGTGTGGATCTGCCACTGGGGCGGCGGCTGCGTCACCTGCCACGACCCCGACACCGCCCAGGAACTGGCCCGGGTGCGCCTGCCGGTGAGCCAGGTGACCTCGTGTACCTTCGGCGGGCCGGACCTCTCGACCCTGTTCATCACCTCCGCGCGCTTCAGCCTGGACGAGGCGGCGCTGGCCCGCGAGCCGCTGGCCGGTGGCCTGTTTGCCGTGCGGCCGGGTGTGGCGGGCCTTCCCGCGTCGCCCTTCGCCGGCTGATCTTCAACACACCCACCACAGGAGCAGACCATGGGCGAACAGAGTTTTGGCGGTGTGCACTGGATCGAGCAGCACGCGCAGCGGCTGGCGGTGATGCCCGGTGCCGGCGGCGGTGTTGTGGCCTGGCAGTGGGTGCGCGATGGTGAGCCGGTCGACCTCTGGCGGGCGTGGGACGGCCGCACCCCGCGCATGCAGGAGCTGGCCAGCTACCCGCTGCTGCCCTGGTCCAACCGCATCAGCGGCGGTGGCTTCGAGCACGCCGGGCGCTTCCATGCGCTCGCGCCCAACACGCCCGACGACCCGTACCCGATCCACGGCGACGGCTGGCTGCAGCCCTGGCAGCTGACCCGTTCCATCGAGGACGGCGTGCAGATGCAGCTGCGCAGCGCGGGCTTTGGCGGCAGCCCGTACCACTACGAGGCCAGCCAGTCCTTCACCCTGGTCGACGGGGGCATGGTGCAGTCGCTGAGCGTGGTCAACCGGGGCGAACATCCGCTGCCCTTCGGGCTGGCCCAGCACCCCTGGTTCGCGCGAACGCCCGCGTGCCGCCTGAGCGCCCGCGTCGACGGTGTGTGGCTGGCCCGGCCCGACAAGATTCCCACCGGCTACACCACCGACTTCCCCGAAGGCTGGAACCTGGGCCAGGGCGCGCTGGTGGACCGCCTCGTGATCGACAACGGATTCGGCGGCTGGGACGGCGAGGCACTGATCGAATGGCCCGAGCGCGACCTGGCGCTGCGCATGCACAGCACGCTGACGCTGCCCGACGGCTCGCAGGCGCGCCCGGACTGCCTGCTCTACGCGCCGGCCGAACCGCCGGTGTTCTGCTTCGAGCCCATCAGCCACCCCATCGACGCCGCGCACCTGCCTGGCCAGCCCGGCTGGACCGAGGTGGCGCCGGGCCAGTCCATGGCGCTGGTGGTGGAGTGGCGCTTCAGCAGGTCACCGGCAGACCGGTCCGCAGCGACTGCGTGATCGCCTGGCCGATGCGCGTGGCCTCGGTCGCGTCGTTGAGCGTCAGCGGTGCCGGGCGCTCGCCGCGGCAGGCCGCCACGAAGGCCTCCATCTCCAGCCGGAAGGCGTCGCCGAAGCGGGCAAAGAAGTCGGGCAGGGCGCGGTGGCCCACGCCGTCCGCGTCGCGGTACTGCACGCGGCTCAGGTGCGCGCCCATGCCCACCTGCAGCGTGCCGGCGGTGCCGATCACCTCGGTGGTGGTCTCGTGGCCGTGCGGCATGGTGCGGCTGGCGTAGAACACCGCGCGCTGGCCGCCCTCGAACTCGACAATCGCCAGGCCGTTGTCCACGTCGCCAAAGGGCTTGAGGCCTTCGTGAATGGCCACGGTGCCGCTGGCGAACACGCGCGTGGCCCTGGGGTTGCCCAGCATCCAGCGTGCGAGGTCGATGTCGTGCACGCTGCAGTCCATGAAGATGCCGCCCGACGATCCGGCAAAGCGCACGAAAAAGCCCGTCTCGTCGTTCTGGTCGCAGGTCTGCGAGCGCACGAGGAACGGCCGGCCCAGATCGCCCTTGTCGATGGCGGCCTTGGCCTCGGCGTAGCTGGGGTCGAAGCGGCGCACGAAGCCGACCATGGCGACCAGGTTCGGATGGTCCTTGGCCACGGCTTCCACCGCCTCGCAGGTGGCCACATCCAGCGAGAGAGGCTTCTCCACAAAGACGTGTTTGCCCGCGCGCAGGCAGGCGCTGGTCTGGTCGGCGTGCAGCGTGGTCGGCGTGACCAGCACGATGGCGTCGATATCCGCGTCGGCCAACATCGCCTCCAGCGTCTCGTGGCAGCGGGTGATGCCCAGCTCGTCTCGGGCCCAGTCGAGTTCGGACGCGACCGGGCTGCAGGCCGCGACCAGGCGCGCGCCCGGCGTGTTGCGGGCCAGCTGCTGCGCGTGGCGCTTGCCCAGGCGGCCCAGGCCGGCGATGCCGACGTTGAGGATCTTGGTGCTCATGCAGGCAGCCTCAGAACGTGACGGGCTGGCCGGTGGTCGCGCTCTGCGTGGCCGCGTCGGCCAGCTTCTGCGCCATCACGCCGTCCTGCACGGTGGTCTTGAAGGGCTGGCCCGACTGCAGGCAGCTGAAGAAGTGCTCGATCTCCAGCCGGTAGGCGGCGGCGTAGCGCTGCAGGAAGAAGGCCTCGGGCTTGTCGGCCTGGATGCCGCTGGCGCCCCAGTGCTTCACCTCGGTGGGCGTGTGGTTGCCGCATTGCAGCAGGCCGGCCGAGCCCAGCACCTCGAAGCGCTGGTCGTAGCCGTAGGCGGCGCGGCGCGTGGTGTTGATCTGGCACAGGCGGCCCTTGTGCGTGCGGATGGTGACGGCGGTGCAGTCGAAGTCGCCCGCGGCGCCCACGGCCGGGTCGGTCAGCACCGAGCCGGTGGCGCTCAGCCAGGCGGCCTCGTCGCCGTCGGCGCAGAGGATCCAGCGGAACACGTCGAAGTCGTGGATCAGCATGTCGCGGAAGATGCCGCCGGACTGCTTGATGTACTCCACCGGCGGCGCACCGGGGTCGCGGCTGGTGATGACCAGCATCTCGGGCGTGCCGATCTCGCCCGCGTCCATGCGGCGGCGGGCTTCGTTGAAGGTGGGGTCGAAGCGGCGCTGGAAACCGATCATGCAGCCCACACCGGCCGCGGCCACGGCCTGGGCCACGGCCTCGGCGCGCGGCACCGACAGGTCGACCGGCTTCTCGCAGAAGATGTGTTTGCCCGCGGCGGCGGCGCGCGCGATCAGGTCGCTGTGCGTGCTGGTGGGCGAGCAGATGGCGACCGCGTCGATGCTCTGGTCGGCGAACACGGTGTCCACGTCGGTGGCCTGGGCACCGAGCTGCTGGGCCAAGTCGGCCGCGGCGGCCGGCACGGCGTCGCAGACGTATTTGAGCTTCACGCCCGGCTGGGCGGCGAGGTTGGTGGCGTGGATGCGGCCAATGCGGCCCGCACCCAGAACGGCAACGTGTTTCATGGGTTCGAAGGGTTGGGTTGGGAGGGGAAACGGGTCAGCGCGCCGCGGCGCCGCTGGGCTTGTATTCGAGTTCCAGCCGGTAGGCGAGGGCGATGAACAGGCACTGCGCCAGGGCCATGGTGCTGGAGAGCGCGCGGAAGCCGAACACCGCGCTCTCCTGCACCACCAGCGCCACGTCGGCCAGCTGGGCCAGGGCGCCGACGCGGCTGTCGGTGATGGCGATCACCGTCGCGCCAGCCTGGGTGGCCTGCCGCACCACGTCCATGGTCTCTTCGGCGTAGGGCGCGAAGCTGATGGCGACCATCACGTCGCCGCGCCGCAGCCCGCGCACCTGGCCGGTGTGCATGGCGCCGGCAAAGTCCACCAGCTGCACCGGCTTGTCGGTGTGCTGCAGCGCGTAGGCCAGGTAGGTCGCGACCGGGAAGGCCCGGCGCGCGCCGGCCACCCACAGCGACGGCGCGTGGGCCAGCAGGTCCACCGCGCGGTCGATGGGCAGCTCGTGCAGATGGCGGCCCAGCTCTTCCAGCCCGGCCACGGCGCCGCCCACGAATTCCTGCGCGATGCTGGTGCTGTCCAGCGGGTGGTCGCTGCGCGCCACGGCCTCGCGGATGCGGTTCTGGTAGCTGCGACTGGGGGCGATCTGGGTGGCGATGCCGGCGCGGAACAGGGCCTGCATTTCCGAGAAGCCGGAGAAGCCGAAGTGTTTGGCAAACCGCACCACGGCCGAGGGCTGCACGCCGCAGTGGTCGGCGATGTCCTGGATGCGCTCCAGGCCCACGTGGTCGCGGTGCTGTTCGATGTAGGTGCCGATGAGCTTGAGCTGGCGGCTGAGTTGTCCGTGCTCCTGCACCAGGCGCTGCAGGAACTCGTCCACAGGGGTGGCGGGCTTGGAAGAGGTCATGGGGCGCACTGTAGCTGAGAAATGGAAAAATAGAAAAAATCTTTCATTAGGGAAAATATCTAGAAGAAAAATTCTCTCCACGTCCTACCATGCGTCCCGTGCCACCGCTGGGCCGGTCTGTCCGCTCCTGACGGCACGCAGGCATTCCGCTTCAACCAACGACTGGAGACATTCATGAACGCTTCTTCCGTGCGCCCTGTGCTCAAGACACTGGCCCTGGCCGCCCTGCTGGCCACCGGTGCCGCCCATGCCGAGGGACGCTACGTGCTCATCAGCCACGCGCCCGATTCGGACTCGTGGTGGAACACCATCAAGAACTCGGTCAAGCAGGCGGGCGAGGACTACGGCGTGACGGTCGACTACCGCAACCCGGCCAACGGCGACCTGGCCGACATGGCCCGCCTGATCGAGCAGGCCGCGGCACAGAACGTGGATGGCGTGATCACCACCATCGCCGACTTCAACGTGCTGCAGGGCGCGCTCAAGAAGGTGACCGACAAGAAGATCCCGTTGATCACCATCAACTCCGGCACCACCGAGCAGAGCGAAAAGCTGGGCGCGATCATGCACGTGGGCCAGCCCGAGTACGAGGCCGGCAAGGGTGCTGGCGAGCGCGCCAAGGCCGCGGGCGTCAAGAGCTTCCTGTGCGTGAACCACTACGCCACCAACCCGGCCTCGTTCGAGCGCTGCCGCGGCTTTGCCGAAGCCATCGGCGCCGACTTCAAGAAGAGCACCATCGACTCGGGTGACGACCCGACCACCATCGAGTCCAAGGTCAGCGCCTACCTGCGCCAGAACGCCGGCACCGGCGCCGTGCTGACCCTGGGCCCGACCTCCGCCCACCCCACGCTCAAGGCGCTGGAAAAGGGCGGCCAGGCCGGCAAGCTCTGGTTCGCCACCTTCGACCTGTCCGACGAGATCGGCAAGGGCATCAAGGCCGGCACCATCCAGTTCGGCATCGACCAGCAGCCCTACCTGCAGGGCTACATCCCGGTGGCGGTGATGGCCACCATGAAGGCCATGAAGACGAACGACATCAAGAAGGTGTCCGAGGCCATCCAGGCCAATCCCAAGACCAAGGCCCGCTTTGCCGAGTACGGCCTGGCCCCCGCCTTCGGTGCGCGCCACATCGGTTCGGGCCCCGGCTTCGTGACCAAGGACACGCTGCCCAAGGTGGAGAAGTACGCGGGCCAGTACCGCTGAGTGAGTGCAGGGCCGGCGCCGCTGTGGGGTGCCGGCCCGCTGACAGAGACATCTTTTTGAGGACATGACATGGCCAGTGCAAACCTGAGCGGCGCGCCCGCGAACCTGTCGGGCGACGAGCGCGTGCGCAACGTGGGCTCGGTGCGCAAGCTGCTTGCCCGCCCCGAGTTCGGTGCCATTGCGGGCACCTTGCTCGTGGTGGCGATCTTCGTTTTGGCGGCCGGCGATTCCGGCATGTTCAGCGCCGAAGGCACGGTCAACTGGGGCACCGTGGCGGGCTTCCTGGGCATCATCGCCGTGGGGGCGGCCCTGCTGATGATTGCCGGCGAGTTCGACCTTTCGGTTGGCTCGATGATCGGCTTCGCCGGGATGATGGTCGCGATCCCCATCCTGGAATGGGGCTGGGCGCCCAGCGCCGCGGTGGTGTTCGCGTTCGCCTGTGCGCTGTCGCTGGGCTGGCTCAACGGCTGGCTGGTGATCAAGACCGGCCTGCCCAGCTTCATCGTCACCCTGGCCTTCTTCTTCATCCTGCGCGGGCTGTCGCTGGCGGTGGCCGTGCTGCTCACGGGCAAGACCATCCTCTCGAGCAGCGGCGACATCGTGCTGCAGGAGGCCATGCTGGCCGATCCGGTGGTGTCGGCCCTGTTCCATGGCCATGTGCTGACCGGCCTGTTCGACAGCCTGGCCGCGGCCGGCTGGATGGCGGCCCGCGACGACGGCACCGCGCTGGCCATCGGTGTGCCCAAGGTGGTGGTGTGGTGGTTCCTGCTGACGGCGGCCGGCGCCTTCGTGCTGGCCCGCACCCGGGCCGGCAACTGGATCTTCGCGGTGGGCGGCGACGCCAACGCCGCCAAAAACGTGGGCATTCCGGTGGCGCGGGTGAAGATCGGCCTGTTCATGTTCACCGCCTTCTGCGCCACGCTGTTCGCCGTGCTGCAGGTGGCCGACGCCGGCTCCGCCGCCGCCGACCGCGGCCTGCAGAAGGAGTTCGAAGCCATCATCGCGGCGGTCATCGGCGGCTGCCTGCTGACCGGCGGCTATGGCTCGGTGATCGGCGCGGCCTTCGGCGCCCTGATCTTCGGCATGGTGCAGATCGGCATCGGCTACACCAGCATCGACAACAACTGGTACCGCGTGTTCCTGGGCGTGATGCTGCTGGCCGCCGTGCTGTTCAACAACTACATCCGTCGCCGCTTCGCGATGGGTCGGCTGTGATCGGGAGCGACGGCATGAGCGACTACATCCTTCAACTCGAAGACATCTCCAAGTTCTTTGGCCCGGTCATCGCCCTCAACGGTGTGACCCTGCGTCTCAAGCGGGGCGAGGTGCACTGCCTGCTGGGCGACAACGGCGCCGGTAAGTCCACGCTGATCAAGACCCTGGCCGGCGTGCACATGGCCGACAAGGGCCAGTACCTGGTCAACGGCGAGCCGGTGCGCTTCCGCTCCCCGCGCGACGCGCTGGACGCCGGCATCGCCACCGTCTACCAGGACCTGGCCCTGGTGCCACTGATGAGCGTGGCGCGCAACTTCTTCATGGGCCGCGAGCCGGTGCGCAAGCTGTTCGGCGTGCTGCCGGTGATGGACCACGCCGCCGCCGAGGCCATCGCCACCGAGAAGCTGGGCGAGATGGGCATCCGCGTGCGCAACGCGGGCCAGATGATCGGCACCATGTCCGGCGGCGAGAAGCAGTGCCTGGCCATCGCGCGCGCCATCCACTTCGGCGCGCAGGTGCTGATCCTGGACGAGCCCACGGCGGCGCTGGGGGTCAAGCAGAGCGCCAACGTGCTCAAACTCATCCTCAAGGCGCGCCAGCGCGGCATCTCGGTCATCTTCATCACCCACAACGCCAACCACGCCTACCCGGTGGGCGACAGCTTCACCCTGCTCAACCGCGGTCAGTCCATGGGCACCTACGCCAAGGCCGACATCTCCAAGGAAGCGCTGCTGGACATGATGGCCGGCGGCGCCGAGATGAAGACGCTGATGGAAGACCTGGAAGGAGTGACCATCTGATGCCCACGCTCCCGTTCCCCTCCGGTCGCCGCCACGACCTGGCCTGCCTGGGCCGGCTGGCCGTCGACCTCTACGCCCAGCAGTTCGGCAGCCGCCTGGAAGACGCGCGCAGCCTGGCCATGTACCTGGGCGGCAGCTCGGCCAACCTGGCCTTCGGCGTGGCGCGCCTGGGGTGTCGCAGCGCCATGATCTCCCGCGTGGGGGACGAGCAAATGGGGCGTTTCCTGCTGGAGCGCCTGCAGGCCGAGGGCTGCGACACCAGCCAGGTGCAGATCGACAAGGACCGCCTCACGGCCCAGGTGCTGCTGGGCCTGAAGGACCGCGACACCTTCCCACTGCTGTTCATGCGCGAGAACTGCGCCGACATGGCGCTGGATGCCGCCGCCATCGACGAAGACTTCATCGCCCAGTGCCGCGCGCTGGCCGTCACCGGCACCCACCTGTCGACCGACGGCACCCGCGCCGCCGCGCACAAGGCGCTCGAAGCTGCGCGCCGCCACGGCACCGTGACCGTGCTGGACATCGACTACCGCCCGGTGCTGTGGGGCCTGACCGGCCGCGGCGCTGGCGAGAACCGCTTCGTCGACGACGCGGGCGTGACGCGCCAGCTGCAGCAGAGCCTGCCGCTGTTCGACCTGCTGGTGGGCACCGAAGAAGAGTTCTTCATCGCCGGTGGCGTGGCCGACAACCTCATCGCCAGCCTGCGCGCGGTGCGTGCGCTGTGCCCGAAGGCCACGCTGGTGGTCAAGCGCGGCGCGCTGGGCTGCTGCGTGATCGAGGGCGATGTGCCCGACGACATCGACGCCGCGCCCACCTACCGCGGCGAGCGCGTGGAAGTGCTCAACGTGCTGGGCGCGGGCGACGCCTTCCTCTCCGGCCTGATGGCCAGCCTGCTGCAGGGCAAGGACTGGGCGGAGTCCACGAAAGTGGCCAACGCCTGCGGCGCCATTGTGGTCTCGCGCCACGCCTGTTCCGCCGCCATGCCCACGCCGGCCGAGCTGGCCCACTGGTTCGGTGGCAACCGCAATCCGAAAGTGGACGCCGACGAACAACTGGCCCACCTGCACCGCGTCACCGCCGCGCGCCCCAGCTGGGACGACCTGTGCGTGATGGCGTTCGACCACCGCAGCCAGTTCTACGACATCGCCCGCGCCGCCGGCGCCAGCGATGCGAAAGTGCCCGCGCTCAAGAAGCTGCTGGTGCAGGCGGCCGAGCAGGTCGAGCGCAGCCGCCAGCTGCAGGGCCACACCGGCGTGCTGATCGACGGCGGCGACTACGGCCGCGACGCGCTGGCCAGCGCCACCGGCCGTGGCTGGTGGGTCGGCCGCCCGGTCGAGCTGCCCGGCTCGCGCCCGCTGCGCTTCGACGGCACGCGGTCCATCGGCAGTGCGCTCATCCACTGGCCGACCGAGCAGGTCGTCAAGTGCCTGGTGCACTACCACCCGGACGACCACTTCGAACTGCGCCTGGAACAGGAGCAGACCGTGCTGGAGCTGTGGGAAGCCACGCGCGAGAGCGGCAACGAGCTGCTGCTGGAGATCATTCCCCCGAAGGCCCTGACGCCCGAGGGCACCGCCGACGCCGCCGTGCTGCGTGCGGTCAAGCGCTTCTACAACCTGGGCGTCAAGCCCGAGTGGTGGAAGCTGGCCCCCATGCAGGAGCAGGGCTGGCGCGATCTGGAGGCCCTCATCAGCGAGCGCGACCGCCACTGCCGCGGCGCCGTCATCTTGGGCCTGAACCAGCCGCTGGACTTCCTGGCCAGCAGCTTCGCCAACGCCACCAACCCCATCGTCAAGGGCTTCATGGTCGGTCGTACGCTCTGGGCCGACGCGTCGCTCAAGTGGTTCCGCGGCGAGATCGACGATGCGGCCCTGATCGACGAGGTGGCGCGCAATTTCGCGGTGCTGGTGGACGCGTGGAGAAGCCGCCACACGGCACAGCGCGCCGCCGCTTGAACATATCTACTCAAGACATGAAAACCGTACGACTCACGATGGCGCAGGCCCTGGTCCAGCACCTGGCGGCCCTGCGCGTGGAGGTGGAGCACCTGGATGGCCGCAGCTCCATCGAGCCCTACTGTGGCGGTGTGTTCACCATCTTCGGCCACGGCAACGTGGCTGGGCTGGGCGAGGCACTTGCTCATGAGCGCCACCGCCTGCCCACGCTGCGCGCCCACAACGAACAGACCATGGCGCACGCGGCCATCGCCTACAGCAAGGCCCAGTTCCGCCAGCGCATCATGGCCGTGTCCACCAGCATCGGCCCGGGTGCGACCAACCTGGTCACGGCGGCGGCGGTGGCGCACGTCAACCGCCTGCCGGTGCTGCTGCTGCCCGGCGACATCTTCGCCAACCGCCGCCCTGACCCGGTGCTGCAGCAGATCGAGAGCTTCGGCCAGGGCGACGTCAGCGCCAGCGACTGCTTCCGCCCGGTCACGCGCTACTTCGACCGCCTCACCCGCCCCGAGCACATCCTGACCGCGCTGCCTCGCGCGATCCAGACGATGACCGACCCGGCCAACTGCGGCCCGGCCTGCCTCTCGCTGCCGCAGGACGTGCAGGCCATGGCCTTCGACTGCCCCGAAGATTTTCTGAACCCCAGCGTGCTGCGCTTCCGTCGCCCGCCCGCGGACGAGCGCGAACTGGCCAACGCCATCGCGCTGCTGCGCGCTGCCAAGCGCCCGCTGATCGTGGCCGGTGGTGGCGTGCTTTACAGCCAGGCCTGGGCCGCGCTGCGCGCCTTCGTCGACGCGCACGGCGTGCCCGTGGTCGAGTCGCACGGCGGCAAGAGCAGCCTGCCCTGGGACCACCCGCTCAACCTGGGCGCCATCGGTGTCGACGGTGTGTCCTGGGCCAACGAGATGGCGCGCGAGGCCGATGTGGTGTTCGCCGTCGGCACCCGTCTGCAGGACTTCACCACCGGCTCGCACGCGCTGTTCCCGCAGGCGAAGTTGCTGAGCCTGAACGTGCAGCCCTACGACGCCGGCAAGTGGAGCGGCGCGGCCCTCGTGGCCGACGCCAGGGTGGGGCTGCAGCAGCTCGAAACCGGCCTGGCCGGCTGGGCCGCCGATGGCGACTGGACGACGCGTGCGAAACAGCAGGCCGCGGCCGCGAACGCCCGCATCACCGAGCTGACGACGAACATGCCGAAAGACATGCTGCCCTACGACGCCGAGGTCATCGGCGCGGTGCGCGATTCGGCGCTGGAACTCGGCCTGGACAGCGGCACCAAAGACGTGGCGCTGTGCGCCGCGGGCACGCTGCCGGCCGAGCTGCACAAGCTCTGGCGCGCCAGCCTGCCGGGCAACTACCACATGGAATACGGCTATTCGTGCATGGGCTACGAAGTGGCTGGCGGCCTGGGCGTGAAGATGGCCCGCCCCGACCAGGAATCCATCGTGCTGGTGGGCGACGGTTCCTACATGATGGCCAACTCCGAGCTGGCGACCTCGGTCATGCTGGGCCAGAAGATGATCGTCGTGATCCTGGACAACCGCGGCTTCGGCTGCATCCAGCGCCTGCAGACGGCCGTGGGCAGCCCCGCGTTCAACAACCTGCTGGACGACTGCGTGCCTGACGGCGGCGAGCGCAGCAGCATCGACTTCGCCATGCACGCGCGCGCCATGGGCGCCGACGCGGTGCACGTCAAGGACATCGCCGAACTCAAGGCGGCCATGGTCACGGCACGCCAGGCGAAACGCACCCAGGTCATCGTGATCGACACCACCCACACCCGCACCACCGACGGCGGCTGCTGGTGGGAGGTGGCGGTGCCCGAGGTGTCGGCGCGCGCCGAGGTGCGCGCAGCCCACGCCGCCTATCTGCAAGGCCAGTCGCAGCAGCGGCTCTGATTCTTTTTTCCCTCCATCCCGTTTTCAAGAGCACACCCATGAGCTGGAACGTCCGCATTGGCATCAACCCCCTGTCGTGGATGAACGACGACCTGCCGTCCCTGGGCGGCGAGACCCCGCTGGAAACCGCACTGAAGGAAGGCAAGGACATCGGCTACGAAGGCTTCGAGCTGGGCAACAAGTTCCCCAAGGACGGCCCGGGCCTCAAGGCCAAGCTCGACGAGTTCGGTCTGGCCTGCGTGTCGGGCTGGTACTCGGGGTTCCTGGCCGAGCTGGAGCCGGGCCAGACCAATGAAACCGCCGTCGCCGCCGAGATCGAGCGCTGCAAGGCCCACATGAGCAAGCTGCAGTTCAACGGTGTGAAGGTCGTGGTCTACGGCGAATGCGCCGGCACCGTGCAGGGCCAGATGGACACGCCCGTGTCCAGGCGCCCGCAGTTCGCCAGCGAATCCCTGTGGCACGCCTACGCCGAGCGCCTGAACGCCTTCGGCGAGCACCTGCTCAAGACCTACGGCATCAAACTCGCCTACCACCACCACATGGGCGCCTATGTCGAGTCGCCAGCCGATGTGGACAAGCTGATGGCGCTCACCGACCCGGCCAAGGTCTTTCTGCTGTTCGATACCGGCCACGCCTATTTCGGCGGCGCCGCTGCGCCGGTCGACCTGCTGAAAAAACACGTCAAGCGCGTGGTGCACGTGCACTGCAAGGACGTGCGCACCCCCGTGATCGCACAGGCCCGCAACGACGGCTGGAGCTTCCTCAACGGCGTCATCAACGGCACCTTCACCGTGCCCGGCGACGGCAGCATCGACTACGCCACCGTGCTCAAGACCCTGAAGGACAACGGCTACGAAGGCTGGCTGGTCGTCGAGGCCGAGCAGGACCCCGCTGTCGCGCCGAGCTACCAGTACGCCAAGAAGGGGTACGAGACCCTGCGCGGCCTCGTGGACAGCCTGAGCTGATCAGCAGGAGACACACCATGGTCAGCCCATTGCTTGCCAAGGCCGCGCCCAGCGGGCGCGAGATCGTGAACGTCACGCCCGAGCGCGCCGGCTGGACCCATGTGGGGTTCCGGGCGCTGCGCCTGGCGGCGGGTGAATCAGAAGTTGTGGAAACCGGGGAGCGCGAGCTGTGCCTGGTGGTGCTCACCGGCACGGTGGACGTCACCATCGACGGCGAGACCTACAGCCACCTGGGCACGCGCAACAGTGTGTTTGAAGAGGTGTCGCCGGCTGCGGTCTACGTGCCGGCGGGCAAGGTGGTGCACATCCGTGCGGTGCGGGCGGCCGAGGTGGCGCTGTGCAGCGCGCCGGCCGATGCGCGCAACCGCAAGGTGCAGGTGCTCGACCCCAAGAACATGAAGCGCAGCGTGCGCGGCAAGGGCACGAACACGCGCTATGTCTGCGACATCCTGCCGCACGACGACCCGACCGCGGCGCACCTGCTGGTGGTGGAGGTGATGACACCGGCCAGCCATTCGAGCAGCTACCCGCCGCACAAGCACGACCAGGAAACGCCACCCACCGAGACCCAGCTGGAAGAGACGTATTACCACCGCCTCAACCCGCCGCAGGGCTTTGCCTTCCAGCGCGTCTACACCGACGACCGCAGCCTGGACGAGGCCTGCGCGGTGGAAGACCACGACGTGGTGATGGTGCCGCGCGGCTACCACCCGGTGGTGGCACCCCACGGCTACGACCTGTACTACCTCAACGTGATGGCGGGGCCGAACCGCTTCTGGGTGTTCAAGAACGACCCCCAACATGAGTGGATGTTGAAATAGGGATCACCCCCCTGCGCCGCTGACGCGGCTTCCCCCCTCTCTGGCGCGCCTTCGGCGCTTGGATGGGGGACCACGCCAGTGGCCCGGCAAAGCCGGTTCCACGGCGTGCGCTGGAAGGACTGCCCCTCTCTCCGGCGTGCGTGTCTGCACGCCAGGGGCATCGCGGAACCGGCTTCGCCGGGCCGCAGATGCCGTCCCCCCTCCAAGCGCCGAAGGCGCGCCAGAGAGGGGGGAAGCCGCGTCAGCGGCGCAGGGGGGAGACGCTGGTTCTCAGGGGGGTGTTACCCCAGTTCATGGCGATCGGCGGCAGCGTACAGATCCTGGGCGAAGGCAGGGTCCGAAGACGCCACGTCGTCGGCCATGGCGCGCAGCTGCTCGGCTTCTTCGAAGCGGGTCAGGGGGCGGGCCGTCTTGGCCGTGCGCGAGTCGAACCAGCCGGCGAACATTTCGCGGACGGTGCTCAGAAAGTGGGCGGAATGGGAAAAGGTTGCAGTGCTCATGACACGCTCCTGATGACAACAGCGGATTTGCTGCACTGCAGTATAGGGTAAACCCTATGTCTTGTTTCGTGATGTTGGCCCGCTGTTCTGGGGAGCGCTCTCCAGATCGCCGAACCCGTCCGCCAGCGCCTCGCGCAGGAAGTTCACCAGCGCCGACACCGCCAGCGGCACGTGGGCCGAATATGGGCGGATCGCGTAGAGCCGGTCGGCGAACGAGCCCACCGGCGTCCAGCCGGGCAGCACCTCCACCAGCTTGCCGGCTTTCAGGGCCGCCTGCGCGCTGAAGTCCGGCAGCAGCGCGATGCCCAGCCCGTCCAGGGCCGCGTCGCGCAGCGCCTCGCTGTTGTTGGCGGCCAGCGAGCCGCGCACCTGGACCGTCACGCGCTCGCCCAGGCGAGCATCGCGCGGCTCCAGCGTCCAGGCCGGGTTGTCCTGCGAGCGCGGGTAGTGCAGGCAGTTGTGTTCCACCAGATCGGCCGGGTGTTTCGGCGTGCCCTGGCGCCGCAGGTAGGCGCGGTTGGCCACCAGCACCGAGTGCGTGGCGCACAGCGTCCAGGCCACGTGCGTGTCCGGCGGGTGGGCGGTGTGGCGGATCGCGAGGTCGAAGCCCTCGGTGGCCAGCGAGGACAGCCGGTCCGACAGGTTCAGCTCGATGCGCACCTCCGGGTGCTGGCGCAAGAACTCGGCCAGCCGCGGCACCAGCTGCTGCCGCGCCAGCGCCACCGGCGCGGTCAGCCGGATCAGGCCGCGCGGCGCACCGGCCAGATCGCGCACCTGGGCCACGCTCTGCGCGATCTGGTCGAAAGCCGGGCGGGCCTGGTCGGCCAGCCGCTGGCCGGCCTCGGTCAGGCGCACGCTGCGCGTGGTGCGCTGCACCAGGGCCACGCCGGCCAACCGCTCCAGCTCGGCGATGCGCTGGCTCATGGCCGCCTTGCTCACGCCCAGGCGTGCCGCGGCGGCGGTGTAGCTGCCCTGCTGGTCCAGCACGGTGAGCCAGTGCACGTGGCCCCACAGCTCATGGATCTTCTGTTCGTTCATGGTCCGATTGTTCACCAATGTGAACAATCAATTCAAGGTTTCGGTCTTGTATCGACGAGGCCCGGTTCCTAGACTGCGGGCATTCATCCACCGGAGACACATTCATGAACGCACGCCACCCCGCCGTCACCGACATTCCGCACTACGTCGCGGGCGCCCGCTTCGCCGGCAGCGCCACGCGCAGCCAGACCGTGACCAACCCCGCCACCGGCGCCGTCACCGGCCAGGTGCCGCTGGCCAACGCCGCGGACGTGGATGCCGCGGTGGCCGCCGCGCAGGCCGCGTTCCCCGCCTGGTCCGACACGCCGCCGATCCGCCGCGCCCGCGTGATGTTCAAGTTCCTGGAGCTGGTCAACCAGCACAAGGACGAGCTGGCCCACGCCATCACCGCCGAACACGGCAAGGTCTTCACCGACGCGCAGGGCGAAGTGGCCCGCGGCATCGACATCATCGAGTTCGCCTGTGGCATCCCGCAGCTGCTCAAGGGCGACTTCACCGACCAGGTCTCCACCGGCATGGACAACTGGACCATCCGCCAGCCGCTGGGCGTGGTGGCCGGCATCACGCCGTTCAACTTCCCGGTCATGGTGCCCATGTGGATGTTCCCGGTGGCGATTGCCGCCGGCAACACCTTCGTGCTCAAGCCCAGCCCGACCGATCCGACCCCGTCGCTGTTGATCGCCGACCTGCTCAAGCAGGCCGGTCTGCCCGATGGTGTGTTCAACGTCGTGCACGGTGACAAGGAGGCCGTGGACGCGCTGCTGGTGCACCCGGACGTGAAGGCCATCAGCTTCGTCGGCTCCACCCCCATCGCCAACTACATCTACGAAACCGGCGCCCACCACGGCAAGCGCGTGCAGGCCCTGGGCGGCGCCAAGAACCACATGGTGGTGATGCCCGATGCCGACCTGGACCAGGCGGTGGACGCCCTGGTCGGCGCGGCCTACGGCTCGGCCGGCGAGCGCTGCATGGCCATCAGCGTGGCGGTGCTGGTGGGCGACGTGGCCGAGAAGATCATGCCCAAGCTGATCGAGCGCACGAAGACGCTGAAGGTGCTCAACGGCACCAACCTGGCCGCCGAGATGGGCCCCATCGTCACCGCCGCCGCCCACGCCCGCATCAGCGGCTACATCGAGGCCGGCCAAGCCGAAGGCGCGCAGCTGCTGGTCGATGGCCGCGGCTTCGATGCGAAGCAGGCCGGTGAGGGCTGCGAGGGCGGTTTCTGGATGGGCGGCACGCTGTTCGACAACGTGACGACCGACATGAAGATCTACAAGGAAGAGATCTTTGGCCCGGTGCTCAGCTGCGTGCGCGTGGCCGACTTCGGCGAAGCGGTGCAACTGATCAACGACCACGAGTTCGGCAACGGCACCAGCTGCTTCACCCGCGACGGCAACGTGGCGCGCGAGTTCGCCCGCCGCATCCAGGTGGGCATGGTCGGCATCAACGTGCCGATCCCGGTGCCCATGGCCTGGCAAGGTTTCGGCGGCTGGAAGAAGAGCCTGTTCGGCGACATGCACGCGTATGGCGAAGAGGGCGTGCGCTTCTACACCAAGCAGAAGTCGATCATGCAGCGCTGGCCCGAGAGCATTGGCAAGGGTGCCGAGTTCGTGATGCCGACGGCCAAGTAATCTTTTTCGACTGTCTGGATGGCCTCGTTGCGCTTTGGCGTGGCGAGGCTTTTTCTTTGGCTGCTTCTGTGGCGGGTCTGGGCTGGATTCGCGTTGGTACGCCCAGGGGAGAGGGTGCTTGTCCGGTCTTATCGAGGTCGCAGAGTCAGGGTCTCGTTTCGGCCCATTGCGGCCTCTCACCGATCGAATTCAATGGGAGAAATCAGACCACTGCCGGCCTCTTGCGACGACAGCTTGCCGCGTCCAAGCGATCTGAGCTATCGAGCTTCATCTCCCGACCTCGGGCTTTCTGGGGTGTCGTCGATAAGGCGACGCAGCGCTGCGATTCGCATGCGCGTCGCGGCTCCTACTTCACTGACAGTCCACAGCGTGAACTCGGTGACCCGATTGAAGCGCGGAGACATTCCTTCGATGTCTGCCTGCACCGCTGTCGCCAGCAAGATTGCGTCGCAGGCACCTGACATCACCGCCTCTTGCAGCGCGATTCGATGCCGTTCTATAAACGCGATATTCAGCCCATGGAGCGAGTCATTTGTCGCCAGACGCGTGGGTTTAGCCAATATGGAGCGTTGCGGCGTGATGTCGTCCAGATTGAAGGCAACGACACCAGGTACCCCCGTCGCACGCAGTTGTCGACATCCTTTCTGAAGCTGCTTTTTGACACTGTCCTCAGAGTAAACCTTCTTACAGGCCACGCCGTACTCACCAAGGAATTCAGAAAGCCTCACAAGGAGGTCCGGCTCTTGGAGCCTCACTGGTACTTTGCGGTTTTTCAGGAACAGATGAAGGTCAAGTTCCCACAGCGCGTCTTTCCCCTGCGATGGCTGCCGCATAGACAAGTGCATGTCGCTCTTGGTGATGCGTCGAATCGACTCTTCGGCTTCGGGTTTGTGAAGCACTGCTTCGACGGCCTGCGCGATGCGAACAGCTTCATCAGCCTGCATCAAAGTCAGGATGTCTTGTCCGTTGGTTTGGGCTTCCCACTGGCCGTTCAGTACTTGAGCCTTCCGAAACAACGAGCCGAGTGCGCTGTTAGGTCGGCACTTAAAGCCTCGTGTCTCAAGGGCTGCTTGGACGCGCATCACAGTCTCGGCGACTTGAGCGTAGGTCTGAACACGGTCTGACCGGTCGAGGTCTTTCAGCCGAACTAAAGAAGGGAAAGCTGTGGACGGCATGCGGGGGGATCGGTTTACCGAGGAGGATCTAAATCAGCCTCAAGCACATTTTGTGCCTCAGACTATCCATTCCCGAGCGATCTAGACTTAATACGCCGACTGAGCTGCGATGCTCGCTCAGTGGGCGCGGGCAAGTCGTCAGTCGAAGAAGTCCTCGTCGAGTTTCTTGATGTAAACCACCTCTTCGACCCGACAGCCTATGTCGAATCGGATCATCAACCGAGTGAGAAGGAGCCCATCGATCAACACGATGCGCTTGCTCAGCATGTCGGCAGTCTCTTTCGCTGCCTGAGAGAAAGTCGACGTCGTGACGAAAAGCCCCTTGTTTGCTTTGAACCGATCCAGCGATCCAAAGAAGTCCCGGATCTCGCCTGACGACACCTTGTTGTCCGTGTAGCGCTTCGCCTGGACGTAGATCCGGTCCAGGCCCAACGTATCTTGATCGATGACACCGTCAACGCCACCGTCGCCGCTCTTGCCCAGGGCTTTCCCGGCTTCAATGGCTGACCCGCCGTAGCCCATCGCGATTAGTAGCTGAACAACGAGGCGCTCAAAGAAGTCTGGGGGTGAGGCGAGAATCTTTGCGAGCAGCTCGGCACTGAGCGATTGCTGAAGCTCATCACTTGCGGATCTGATCACCTCATCCGGCGCCAGCTCCTTGAAGTTGGTCGGCTCCGATTGCGGAGTGGTCGGACTCTCTGCTGCCGTCTCTCGGAATGCCTTGAACTCGGGAAAGGACTCGAGGAATTTGATATTGATCGTCTTCGGCGGGTTGGCCAGCACGGCCCGTCCTCGTTCACTAATCTCGAAGTACGCGCGCTTAGTGAGTTTGATCAGGCCCGCCTTGCCTAGATAGCTCTTGGCCCAGTTCACGCGGTTGGCGAATGTAGTCTGCTTGCCAGAGGGCAGGAGCTCTGATAGTTCAGCTTCAGTCAAAGCCAGCTTGCTTCCCAGCACAGCGACGACATCAGAGATGCGCACCTCGCCGGCAGCTGACTCTTTGAGCACAGGAAGCATCAATGACTGAAAGTCCGGGATCGCCATAGCTGTATCTCCACCCTAGTTGCTTTGTGGTAGGAAGATTCTATGGTGACCACTTCAGACGCTTGTGACTGGTCTGCAATTTGGCTTGCTGGGCAACCGGAAAGCAGCTGGTTCTGAATGCCAGCTCTTGGCCGAAACAGGTCAACTTGAAAAGCGAACAACCGCCGCGCGCGCACCCATCCCCGGACCGGCGCGCCGGGGTGCTCTGCAGAGCGAAGTAAAGGAGGAGACGGCCGCAGGCCGTCGGGGGACATGAGCGGCGCAGGGCGCCCCGGTGCACCGGTCCAGCGAGCGAGGCGCCGCGCGGCGGCGCACGGGGCCCTGCCCAACGGGACAGGGGTCGACTGCGGGCGGTCTGGTGGGCGGGAGGCAGCGCCGAAGACCCTCAAGGTTCGGGCAGCTTCGACAGTTCCAGGCAGATGTCCTCTTTCAGGCGCAGCAGGTGGGGGGCGAGGGTCTTGATCCAGCGCTCGGGCGGTTCCTGTGTGGACATGCTGACGTTGACGACGCAGAGGCCTTCCGAGGACGGGAACGCCGTGGCCAGCGCCAGGACCTCGGGCTGCCAACTGGCCCAGCAATAGCCCTTGGACTTCATGTTCTCCATCGACGCCTCGATGGCCTTTTTGACCTCCGGCCAGTGCCGGCCGTTGCGCTTTTTGAAGATGGGCTCCAGCAGCCGGTAGCGGCCCGCAGGCGCCGCCGCCAGGTACGCCCGGCCCAGTGAGGTGAGTTCCATGGGCACGCGCTGGCCGGACACGACATTGCGCAAAGCCACGCGGCGGTTGTAGCGGATCGACTCCAGGTAGACCATCTCGTCCCGGTCGGGGTAGGCCAGGCCCACGTTGATGCGCTCGCGCTCGGCCAGGGCTCGCATGCGCGGCGCGGCGATGGCCAGCACCTGCGAGCCCGATCGCATCGCATGCCCGAGGCTGAGCACCAGCGGCGCCAGCCGGTAGGCGCGGCGGGCGCGGTCCTGCTGCAGCAGGCCGGCCGCGACCAGGGTCTGGGTGAGGCGGCTCACCGTGGAGTTGGACAGGCCGGTGCGCTCCGCGATCTCGCTGTTGCCCAGCAGATCCGACCCGGGCCGGAAGGCGCGAAGGATGTCGGCGCCGCGCAGCAGGGAGCGGTTCGCGGCCGATCGACCAGGGTGTTCTTCGAGCGGATTCATGGCGCGCCTTTCGAGGGTTTACCCAGGTGTCTGGGTGGCATTTCACTCGTTCAGAGGGTCATTTTAAATTCCACTGAATGGAATTGTGTGGGTCTCAAAACGGACCTGAGGTCCTAAGCTCAGGACTCGCCCAACCGGTCGATGCAGCGCCGAACCAGAGGCGGCTCCCGACCCCTTTCCACCCAGGAGACACCCCATGAAGCTCTTTTCCATTTCCCTGCGCGGCCTGGCCAGCGGCCTGTGCCTGAGTCTGGCGGCGTTCGCCGGTGCGGCCCATGCCGAGTACCCGGCGGACAAGCCGGTGCGCATCGTCGTGCCGTTCGCCCCCGGCGGTGGCACCGACCTGATCGCCCGCACCCTGGGCCTGGGCATGTCGCAGGCGCTGGGCCAGACGGTGATCGTCGAAAACAAGCCCGGTGCCGGCACCGTGATCGGCACCGACCTGGTGGCCAAGAGCGCGCCGGACGGCTACACCCTGGTGATCGCCACCATGGCGCATGCCGTGAACCCCAGCCTGCTCAGCAAGCTGCCCTACAACAACGACACCGCATTCGCGCCAGTCAGCCTGGTCGGCCGGGGGCCAAACGTGCTGGTGGTGCGCACCGAAAGCCCGTACAAGTCGGTGAAGGACATCCTGGACGCGGTGAAGTCGGGCAAGAAGCTGACCTACGCCTCCCAGGGCAACGGCACCTCGGCCCACCTGGCCGGTGAAATGTTCGTCAACCTCACCAAGGCCGACCTGCTGCACATCCCCTACCGCGGTGCGGGCCCGGCCATGAACGACCTGCTCGGTGGCCAGGTGGACCTGTTCTTCGGCACCGCCGCCGCCGTCTCCAGCATGGTGGAACAGGGCAAGCTGCGCGCCCTGGCGGTGACCACGCCCGAGCCGTCGCCCGCGTTCAAGGGTGTGCCCACCGTGGCCGCCACGGTGCCGGGCTACTCGGTGGAGAGCTGGTACGGCTTCTTCGTCCCCGCGGGCACGCCGGCCCCCGTGATCGCCAAGCTCAATGCCGCCATCAAGAAGGCCGCGCAAAGCCCCGAGTTCGTGAAGAAGGTGGAGCACGAAGGCCTGGTGGTCAACGCCTCCGATCCCGCCGAGTTCGACCGCTACGTGAAGGCCGAAGAGGCGCGCTGGAGAAAGATCGTCAAGGAAAACAACATCAAGGCCGACTGAGCCGCGGATGCCCGACATGGACTACACACTGATCGAACTGACCGTGAGAGAAGGCATTGCCACGCTCACCCTCAACCGCCCCGACAAGCGCAACGCCATGAGCGACGGCATGCGCTCGGAGTTCATCCACGCGCTGGAGTCGGTGACCGCCGACAAGGCGATCCGCGCCCTGGTGCTCACCGGCGCCGGCAAGGGCTTCTGTGCCGGGGGTGACATCAGCGGCATGCAAAAGCGCATGAACGCCCCGGCCGGCGAGGTGGGCTTCAACGGCTGGCACCGCCAGCAGCGCGTGCACCACACGCAGGCCCTGCTGCACACCTGCCCCAAGCCGGTGATCGCCGCGGTGAACGGAGCGGCCTCGGGCCTGGGCGCCGACACCGCGCTGGCCTGCGACTTCATCATGGCCAGCGAGTGGGCGAGCTTCGCCTGGTCGTATGTGCTGCGCGGCATCATCCCGGACGGTGGTGGCATGTACTTCCTGCCGCGCCGTGTGGGCCTGGCCAAGGCCAAGGAACTGATCTTCACCGGCCGCCAGGTGAAGGTGGACGAAGCGCTGGCGCTGGGCATCGTGGACCGCAAGACCAGCGCCGACACGCTGCTGGCCGACGCGCAGGCCTGGGCCGCCGAGCTGAGCCAGGCCTCCGGCACGGCCATCGCGCTGACCAAGACCATCCTCAACCAGAGCTTCGAGCTGAGCTCGCACGACGTGTTCGCGCAGGGCAGCCAGGCGCAGGGCATCTGCTACACCAGCAGCGAGCACCGCGCCTCGGTGGAAGCGTTTCTGGCCAAGGCCGCCGGCAAGGAGTGAAGACCATGGACGCGCCCATCCACGCGATTGCCCGCCTGCTGCAGCCGCGCAGCGTCGCCATCATCGGCGCCTCGGCGGACCCGACCAAAACCGCCGGCCGCCCGGTGGCCTATCTGCAGAAGCACGGTTATTCCGGCCGCATCCTGCCGGTGAACCCCAAGGCCGACCGCATCGGTGAGTTGCCGTGTTTTGCCGACATTGCGTCCTTGCCCGAGACGCCCGATGTCGCCATCGTGCTGCTGGGTGCTGAGCGCGCCCACCTCGCGGTGAAGGAGCTCTCGGCGCGCGGTTGCGCGGCCGCCATCGTGCTGGCCAGCGGCTACACCGAGACGGGCGAGGACGGCGCGCGCCGCCAGAAGCAGCTGGTGGAGGCGGCCGGGTCCATGCGCATCCTGGGCCCCAACACCATCGGTCTGGTGAACCTGACCGACAGCATCGTGCTCTCGGCCACCGGCGCGCTGGAGATGGATGAGTTTCCGGTGGGCGGCATCGGCGTGGTGTCGCAGAGCGGTGGCATCCTGGGCTCACTGCTGTCGCGGGCTGCGGCGCGCGGCATCGGTCTGTCCAAGCTGATTTCGACCAGCAACGAGGTGGACCTGGAGCTGGCCGACTTCATCGACCACCTGGCCGACGACCCGGCCACGCAGGTGATCGCGCTGTACGTCGAGACCGTGCGCGACCCCGCCAAGTTCCGGGCCGCCTGCCTCAAGGCGGCGCGCAAGGGCAAGCCGGTGGTGGCCTTCAAGATCGGCCGCTCGGAAGCGGGCGCCCAGGCCGCCGTCTCGCACACCGGGGCCATGGCCGGTGCCGACCGCATGTACGACGCGCTGTTCAGGCAGGTGGGTGTGATCCGCGCCCAGACCTTCAACGACCTGCTGGACATTCCCGTGGCCCTGGCCACCGGTCGCCACATGCGCGGCCGGCGCGTGGCCATCCTCACCAGCACCGGCGGCGCCGGCACGCTGGTGTCCGACGACCTGGGCGTGGCCGGCTTCGAGACGCCCGCGCCCGACGCCGCCACGGCCGAGGCGCTGCGCGCGCTGCAGACCGGCAGCGAGGCCGTACTGGACCGCAACCCGATCGACGTGACCCTGGCCGGCCTGCGGCCCGACCTGCTGCGCGGCGCGATCCGCGCCCTGCTGGCCAGCCCGAGCTACGACGCGCTGGTGATCATCGTCGGCTCGTCCAGCCTGGCCATGCCCGAGCTGATGGCCAACGCCATCCGCGACTGTCTGCCCGATTCGGACAAGCCGGTGATGGCCTATGTGAGCCCGCACGCGCCCGAGGTGGGCGCGCTGCTCACGCGCCACGGTGTGCCTGCCTTCTCGGCGGCCGAGAGCTGCACGGCGGCGCTGGCCGCCATGTTCAGGGTCGGCGGCTTTGTGGCACCGGTCGAAGAGAACGACACGGTGGGTGTGGTCGACACGGGCGATCTGCCTTCGGGCTCGCTGGACGAGGCCCAGGCCAAGCAGCTGTTCGCGCGCTTCCAGGTGCCCTGTGCGGCCGAGCGCATCGTCACCACGCCGGCCGAGGCCGAGGCCGCGGCGCGCGAGCTGGGTGGCCGCGTGGTGCTCAAGATCCTCTCGTCGCAGATCACGCACAAGAGCGATGTGGGGGGCGTGGCCATCGGCCTCACGCCCGAGACCGTGGGTGAACGCCTGATCACCATGACCGCCGATGTGCAGGCCAAGGCGGGCGTGCGCCCGGACCGCTTCCTCGTGCAGGAGATGGTGGGCGGCGGCACCGAGCTGATCCTGGGCATGCACCGCGATGCGCTGGGCACGGCCGTGCTGCTGGGCATGGGTGGCGTGACGGCCGAGCTGTTCAAGGACACCACCATGCGCCTGCTAACGCAGGACGCACAGGGGCTGCACGCGCTGAGCCGCGCCGACGCGCTGGCCATGGCGAAAGACCTCAAGACCTGGCCGCTGCTCGACGGCTTCCGGGGCCGGCCCAAGGCCGACGTGGAGGCGCTGGTGGACGCCATCGTGGCGTTCTCCCGCATGGCGGCGCAACTGGGCGACCGCCTGGTGGAGGCCGAGATCAACCCGGTGTTCGTGCGCGCACAAGGCCAGGGCGTGAGCGCCGCCGATGGCGTTGTCGTGCTGGCCTGAGGACATCGCATGACGCCACGCGTGCACCTCGAACGGGACGGCGGGATCGCCGTCATCGTGATCGACAACCCGCCGATCAACGCCGGATCGGCCGCCGTGCGGCAGGGGCTGATGGTCGCCATCGAGACCCTGCGCAACGACGACACGCTGGAAGGCGCGGTGCTCATCGGCGCGGGCAACACCTTCATCGCCGGATCGGATCTGCGCGAGTTCGGCCAGCCGCTGACCGAGCCGCAGCTGCCCGCCGTGATCGCAGCCATCGAAGGCTGCGGCAAACCCGTGGTGGCGGCGCTGCACGGCGCTGCGCTGGGTGGTGGCTTCGAGCTGGCGCTCGGCTGCGATGCGCGGGTCGCTGCGCGGGGCACCGTGGTCGGTCTGCCCGAGGTGACGCTGGGCATCATCCCCGGCGCGGGCGGCACGCAGCGGCTGCCACGCATCGTCGGCGTTCCACGTGCGATTCGCATGATCTGCTCGGGCGAACGCGTGCCGGCCGCTGCGGCGCTGGAGGCCGGTCTGGTGGACCTGATCGCCACCGAGGATCTGCGCGGCGCAGCGGTGGCGCACGCCCGGCAGCTGAAAGGACAGAAGCGGCTGCTGCGCGACCGGCAGGTGCCGCCGTTTTCAAGCGCAGACGTGGCCGCGGCCACCACCGCAGCGCTCAAGGCCGGCAAGCGCCGGCCTGCGGTGCAGGCGGCCATCGACACCATCACGGCGACCGCCCAGGTCGGTTTCGATGACGGCCTGGCCGACGAGCGCGCGGTGTTCCAGCGCTTGCGCGTCTCGCGCGAGGCCCGTGCCCTGCGCCACCAGTTCTTTGCCGAGCGCGAGAGCGCCAAGCACCCGGCGCTGGGTGATGTCGCGCCGCGCGCGGTGGAGCGGGTGGCGGTGATCGGCGCCGGCACCATGGGCTCGGGCATCGCCATCGCCGCGCTCGACGCCGGCTACCGCGTGCTGCTGCTGGAGCAGGACGCCGCCGCGCTGGAGCGCGGCACCGGGCGCATCCATGCGCACTACGCCTCGCGGGTGCAGGGTGGCAAGTTGAGCGCCAGTGCCGCCGCGGCCTGCGAAGCCCGCCTGCAGACCAGCCTGGACTGGGCCGAGCTGGCCAGTGCCGATCTGGTCATCGAGGCGGTGTTCGAAGAACTGGGCGTGAAGCAGCAGGTGTTCCGGCGCATCGACGCCGTGGCACGCCCGGGTGCGGTGCTGGCCTCCAACACCTCGTACCTGGACCTCGATGCCATCGCGGCGGCCACCTCCAGGCCGCAGGACGTGATCGGCCTGCACTTCTTCAGCCCCGCCCACGTCATGAAGCTGATGGAAGTGGTGCGCGGCCAGGCGTCTGCGCCCGACGCGCTGGCCACCGGCCTGGCGCTGGGCAAGCGGCTGAAGAAGCGGCCGGTGCTGACCGGCAACGCCTTCGGCTTCATCGGCAACCGCCTGTACGCGGCCTACCGGCGCCAGTGCGAGTTCATGGTGGAAGAGGGCGCCTGGCCCGAGCAGGTCGACGCTGCGCTGCAGGCCTTCGGCTTTGCCATGGGACCGTTCGCGGTGGCCGACCTGTCGGGGCTGGACATCGCCTGGCGCATGCGCCAGGCCCAGGCCGCCACGCGCGACCCGCAGGCCCGCTACGTGCACATCCCCGACTGCCTGTGCGAAGCCGGACGGCTGGGCCGCAAGACGGGTGCGGGCTACTACCGCTACCCCGAAGGCGGCCAGGGCCCGCAGGTGGACGAGGCGGTGCACGCACTCATCGCGCAGGCCCGTGCGGACAAGGGCCTGCAACCTCGCGAGCTCGGCGACGACGAGATCGTGTGCCGCGCGCTGCTGGCCATCGTCAACGAGGCCGCGCTGCTGCTGGCCGAAGGCGTGGCCGAGCGTGCCACCGACGTGGACGTGGTGCTGGTCAACGGCTATGGGTTCCCGCGCTGGGAGGGCGGCCCGGTGTTCTGGGCGCACGAGCGCGGTGTCGATGCGCTGCAGGACGACCTGCGGTGGCTGGCCGGGCTCAGCGGACCAGGCTTTGTGGCCGGCGACCTGCGCCACCTGCTCACCACGGAGAACTGAACATGCACGCCGTTGAAACCTTCGCACGCTTTGCCACTGGCTTTGCCCGCACACCGTTGCCCGCCGAGGTGGCGCACCACGCCCAGCGCGCGGTGATCGACTGGTACGCCTCGATCTACCCGGGCCTCGACACCCCGGCGGTGCAGGTGCTGATGCAGACCATGGCCGACGACCTGGACCGGGGCGCGGCCCGGCTGGTGCAGGGGCGACCAGCCACCACGCGTGCCGCCGCCTTGATCCAGGGCACCGCCGCGCACGCCGCAGAGGTGGACGACAGCTTCCGCGATGCGATGTACCACCCCGGTGCTGCCACCATCGCCGCCGCGCTGGCCCTGGCCCAGACGGTGGGAGCGAGCGGCCCCGAGTTCCTGCGAGCCGTGGTGCTGGGCTACGAAATCTCCACCCGCATCGGCGTGGTGATGGGCCGCCCGCACTACAGGTACTGGCACAACACCGGCACCATGGGCAGCTTTGGCGCGGCCGCCGCCGCGGCGAGCCTGCTGAAACTGGACGAGACCGCGTTTGCCCACGCGCTGGCCATCGCCGCCACCTTCACCGCAGGTTTGCAGCAGGCCTTCCGCGGGGAAGCCATGGCCAAACCGTTGCACGCGGGGCGAGCGGCCGAGGCCGGCGTGCTGGCCGCGCAGCTGGCCGCGGGCGGCATGCGCAGCTCGCTCGACGTGCTCGAAGGTGAGTCGGGCCTGGGTCAGGCCATGAGCGAAGGGCCGGACTGGTCCGCCGTGGGCGCCACGCTGGGTCAGGACTTCCACATCACCCGCCTGACCTTCAAGAACCACATCGGTTGCGGTCACACCTTCGCCGCCATCGACGGCGCGCTGGAACTGCAGCGCCAGCACGGCTTCCGCCACGCGGACATCGAGCGCGTGGCGCTCGGCGTCTACCAGCCCACGCTGGACATCGCCCCCCACGTGGATCCGCAGAACGCCGATCAGGCGCGCTTCAGCCTGCACTACATGGTGGCCACCGCGCTGGTGCACGGCAGCGTGCGCCTCTCGGCCTTCGAGCCGGACCGCCTGAACGATCCGGCCACGCGTGCGCTGATGCAGCGCATCCACAAGGCGCTGGACCCGGCCGTGGACGCGGCCTTCCCGACCCGGCGCGGGGCGCGGGTGTCCATCACGCTGCGCGACGGCCGCCAGCTGACGCTGCTGCAACCCGACCGCAAGGGCGACCCGGAACTGCCGCTGTCCGACGCCGATCTGGAGGGCAAGCTCATGGAGCTGGCCACGCCGGTGATCGGCGAGGCGCAAGCCCGCGCGTTGCTCGCGCGCATCTGGCAACTGCACCAGAGCGAGAACCTTCCCTGAAGAGAGACCCCATGACCCACGCCTTCATCTGCGACGCTGTGCGCACACCCTTTGGCCGCTACGGCGGTGTCCTCTCCAGCGTGCGCGCCGACGACCTCGGGGCCGTCCCGTTGCGGGCGCTGATGGAGCGCCATGCGCACCTGGACTGGGAGGCGGTGACCGACGTGGTCTACGGCTGCGCCAACCAGGCCGGCGAAGACAACCGCAACGTGGCGCGCATGAGTGCGCTGCTGGCCGGCTTGCCGGTCTCGCTGCCCGGCTCCACCGTGAACCGCCTGTGCGGTTCGGGCCTGGACGCGCTGGGCACGGCGGCGCGCGCCATCAAAAGCGGCGAGGCCGAGCTGATGATCGCGGGCGGTGTGGAGAGCATGAGCCGCGCGCCGTTCGTGATGCCCAAGGCCACCAGCGCCTTCTCGCGCGCCAACAGCGTCGAGGACACCACCATCGGCTGGCGCTTCGTCAACAAGCTGATGAAAGCGCAGTACGGCGTGGACAGCATGCCCGAGACGGCGGAGAACGTGGCAATCGAGTTCCACATCTCGCGCGCCGACCAGGACCGCATGGCCCTGTCCTCGCAGACCAAGGCCCTGGCGGCGCAGCAGGCCGGCGTGTTCGACGCCGAGATCGTGCCGGTGCATGTGCCGCAGAAGAAGGGCGATGCCCTGGTGGTGAACCGCGACGAACACCCGCGCGCCACCACGCTGGAGGCGCTGGCCAAACTCAAAGGTGTGGTGCGGCCTGAGGGCAGCGTGACCGCCGGCAATGCCTCGGGCGTGAACGACGGCGCTGCCGCGTTGCTGCTGGCCAGCGAAGCCGCCGCTGCGCGACATGGCCTTACGCCGCGCGCCCGGGTGGTGGGCATGGCCACCGCCGGTGTGCCGCCGCGCATCATGGGCATGGGCCCGGCACCCGCCACGCGCAAGGTGCTGGCGCTCACCGGGCTATCGCTGGCGCAGATGGACGTGATCGAACTCAACGAGGCCTTTGCCGCCCAGGGCCTGGCCGTGCTGCGCGACCTCGGCCTGGCCGACGACGACGCGCGCGTCAACCCCAACGGTGGCGCCATCGCCCTGGGCCATCCCCTGGGCGCGAGTGGCGCCCGCCTGGCCACCACCGCCGTCAACCAGCTGCACCGCAGCGGTGGCCGCTATGCGCTGTGCACCATGTGCATAGGGGTGGGGCAGGGCATTGCGGTGGTGCTGGAGCGGGTGTGACCTGACCTATTTTGTTTCGTGGGCTAGCGTGGAACCAGGAAGGTGGATGGCTCGTCCACTTCTGCCTGGCCTGCCCGTTCGGGCGAAGCCACCACGAAGCGGATGGGCACCACCTCGCCAGCGTGCTGCGCGGCCTCGACGCTGGGCATGCGGACAGTGGCCGTGATGGTGGTGGCCTGTGCCGGCCCCAGCTCTGCGGTGACGGGTTGGTGAAGTCTCACCAGATGAGATGGCTCCACGGCCACCATCACCGTGCGGGTGTGGTCCGACGCGTTCATCAGCTGCAGCGTGTAGACGTTCTCCACCGCCCCCTGTTCCACCTGGCGCGCCATGACCGAGCGGTCGCGGATGACGTTCATGCGGACTTCCGGCCGGGTGGCGAATGCCGCCACGGTGGCGGCGATCACCAGGGTCAGAAGACCGCCGTAGACCCAGACCCGGGTGCGCCACACGCGCCGCAGGAAGGGGCGCTGGCTGCTGGCGGCACCACCCAGTTCGTGCAGGGAGGCCATGCGGATCAGGCCCTTGGGGGCGTGCACCTTGTCCATCACGTCGTCGCAGGCGTCGATGCACAGGCCGCAGCCGATGCACGCGGCCTGCAGGCCGTTGCGGATGTCGATGCCCGTGGGACAGACCTGCACGCACAGGGTGCAGTCGATGCAGTGACCCTGGTTCACGCTCCGATGGTCGTTGTCGACACGGCCGCGCCGGGGTTCACCCCGCCGGTGGTCGTAGGCCACGTTGAGGGTGCGCTCGTCCATCAGCGAGCCCTGGAAGCGTCCGTAGGGGCACATGTGCAGACAGACCTTCTCGCGCACCAGGCCGGCGTTGAGGTAGGTGAACAGGCCGTAGAACAGGACCCAGAAACTGGTCCAGGGCCCCACGGACAGTGACAGGATGTCGGCCGCCAGCGGCCGGATGGCGGTGAAATAGCCCACGAAGGTGAAGCCCGTCCACAGGCCAAACGCCGCCCAGGCCAGGTGCTTGCCGCCCCGGCGCAGCAGCTTCTCCGGGCCCCAGCCCGCCTGGTCCAGGCGCTTGCGGTTCTGGGGGCTGCCTTCAAACCGGTGCTCGATCCACATGAAGAGGGACGTGTAGACGGTCTGGGGACAGGCGAAGCCACACCACACCCGCCCGACCACCGCGGTGGCAAAGAACAGCAGCAGGGCGCTGATGACCAGCAGGGCCGCGAGGTAGATGAGGTCCTGCGGAAAGAGCACGGCGCCGAACAGGTAGAAGCGCTTGGCTTCGAGGTCGAACAGCACGGCCTGCCGCGCGTTCCAGGTCAGCCATGGCACGCCGTAGAAGAAGGCCTGCGTCAACCACACGAAGGCCCAGCGCCAGCGGTTGAAGAGGCCCTGGGTGGAGCGGGCGTGGATCTTGTCAACGGGTGTCCAGGCTTCGACGGGCTGGATCGGGATGACTTTGGGCATGGGGTGCCTCGTGGGTGTTTACGGGTGTGGAAGGTGGTGCAAGCCGGCGCGCAGCATCTGATGGGTCTGGACCAGCGATGACCACAGCGGCTGGTCGCCCAGCCACTCGTCGGCGCGCAGAAAGCTCTGTTGGAACTGCACGTCGCCGCAGGCGGCCTGCGACCACAGGTCCGGGTTCTCGCCGGGACGCACGGTGAGTCCGTTCTCCTCGGAGCGGACCAGCAGCACGCCTTCGATCTGGTCGGCGGTCTGCACCGGCAGCAACAACGAGAAGCCGTCCCATTGCAGGTTGGGCACCCCGCGCAGCAGCCCGTGAAACTGCCAGCCCAGTCCCAGGGTCCTGGCCTCCAGAGGGGGCGACTCCAGCGCCGAAGCGCCTGCTGTCGCGCCGCCGAGCAGGTCGGGCAGGTGCAGTTCCCTCAGGCCGATGTTGTCGGTCCTGACCAGGGCCTCGACCACCAGGCGCTGGGACAGGAATACCAGCCGGTCCGCGGGATGCAGGCCCTGCAGCCAGTGGCGGGCGCCCGGGTCGCGGAACAGGTCTTCCAGTTGGCCGCCCTGTCCACCCAGGTGGCTGGGCACGCCCACGCCGAGGCACCCGCTGGCGGCCATGTCGGCCAGTCGCACCAGGGCACAAGGCAGGGCCGCGCGCGGTTGAACGCGGAGGAGGGCGGTGTGTGCAGACATGCGTCCATGGTGCCGCCGGGGGCTCTGGTGCGCAGGATTCAGATGGATTGAAAACCGACCGTATCAGCTGTGCTCTGCTCCCCATGGATATGCCTGCTTCTGATACGACCCTTCTTCAGGAAAAGGTCGGACACTGCGGCAGATGAGCCGCGTGCCTTCGACCGCCCTACCATCGAGCCTTCCCCTGGAGGTCCTCGAAGACATGTCGTCCGGCACCTTGACGCGTTACCAGCAACTCGCCGATGAACTGGCGGGCAGCATCCGTGCGGGGGTGCTGCGCCCGGGCGACCGCCTGCCCTCGGTGCGCGAGCTGCGCCGCCAGCGGGGCATCAGTCCTTCCACCATCTTCCAGGCCTATGCACATCTGGAATCCGACGGGCTGGTCGAGGCGCGGTTGCGGTCCGGCTACTTCGTGCGCGCACGGCGACCGCTCACCGGCCAGCCGCCGGAAGCGGCCCAACCCAGCGGGCGGATCACCCCGGTGGCGATCAGCGAACTGGTGTTCGAGTTGCTGGGTTCCACGCGCGATGTGGACGTGGTGCCGCTTGGTTCGGCCTTCCCGGCGCCCGAGCTGTTCCCGTTCGAGGCTTTGGCGCGGGGCGGGGCGCGGGCCATGCGGCGCCTGGGCCCGGCGCAGATTTCGGGCGCGCTGACCGCGGGCGACGAAACCCTGCGGGCCCAGGTCGGGCGGCGCTACGCGCTCAACGGCGTGTCCCTGCTGCCCGACGAACTCATCGTGACCAACGGCGCCATGGAAGCGCTCAACCTGTGCCTGCAGGCGGTGACGCAGCCGGGGGATGTGGTGGTGGTCGAGTCGCCCACCTTCTACGCGGCGCTGCAGGCACTGGAGCGCCTGCACCTGAAGGCGGTGGAGGTCGAGACCGACCCGGCGGAGGGTGTGCGGCTGGACGCGCTCGAAACCCTGCTCCAGCGCCAGAAGGTGGCCGCGTGCTGGTTCATGCCGACCTTCCAGAACCCGCTGGGTGCGCTGATGTCCAACGCCAAAAAACAGGCCCTGGTGCAGCTGCTGGCGCGCCACGGGGTGCCGCTCATCGAGGACGACGTGTACGCCGAGCTGCACTTCGGCGCGCGCCGGCCCCTGCCCGCCAAGGCCTTCGACCAGGAGGGCCTGGTGCTGCACTGCTCGTCGTTCTCCAAATCGCTGGCACCGGGTTACAGGGTCGGCTGGGCCGCCGCCGGGCGTTACGCCCGCGACGTCGAGCGCCTGAAGATGATGACCTCGCTGGCCTCGCCCATACCGCCGCAACTGGCCGTGGCCGAATACCTGGTGCAGGGCGGTTTCGAGCGCCACCTGCGCCATCTGCGCGAAGCCCTCAAAACCCAGCACACGGCGGCCCGGGCGCTGATCGAGCGCTGTTTTCCGAAGGGCACCCGCATGACCGAGCCGCAGGGGGCTACTTCGTGTGGCTGGAACTGCCGCCGGGCGTGGACGCCCTGGCCCTGCACCACCGGGCCATGGCGCAGTCCATCAGCACGGCGCCCGGTGTGCTGTTCTCGGCCGACCGGCGCTTCACGCGACACCTGCGCCTGAACGTCGGGCACCCGGTCGGCCCGCCGGTCAGGGCCGCCCTGAAGCGGCTGGGCAGCATGGCCAGAGAGCAGATCGCTGCGGCCGGCGGTTGACCGGAGATGTCAGGGCAAGTGAAGCCGCCCCGGAGATCGTGGAAATCCCTGATCCGGGCGGACTTTCATTTCCATTCCGTGGAATTGAAGTGATGTGCTGAAGGGCCTGGGCGCCTAGAGTCCTCCCAGCTTCCCCGGTTCGTCTGTGGCCGACCCGGTGGGGCTTGACAGACATCGCTTTGCACAACGCCGGAGACATTCATGCAACCTTCCTTCACCCGGGGCTTCAAGGCCTTTGCCAAGGCCGCGACAGGCTTCACCGTCGCACTGGTCGTGGGCCTGTCCAGTGCCCACGCCTTCCCCGACAAACCCATCAAGCTGGTGGTGCCCTTTGCTCCCGCCGGCGGCACCGACCTGATCGCCCGCACGCTGGCGGTGGAGATGGCCAAGGAGCTGGGGCAACCCGTCGTGGTGGACAACAAGCCGGGCGCCAGCACCATTATCGGAACCGACCTGGTGGCCAAGAGTGCACCCGATGGCTACACGCTGGTGGTCTCGTCGATCGCGCACGCGGTCAACCCCAGCCTGATGGCGAAGATGCCCTACTCGACCGAGAAGGACTTCACGCCCGTGTCCATGATCGTGCGCTCGCCCAACGTGCTGGTGGTGCGCGCCGACAGCCCGTTCAAGTCGGTCAAGGACATCGTCGCCGCCGCGAAAGCCGATCCGGACAAGCTGACCTACGCCTCGCCCGGCAACGGCACCTCGTCCCACCTGGCCGGTGCGCTGTTCGCCGACATGGCCAAGGTCCAGATCAAGCACGTGGCCTACAAGGGTTCGGGCCCCGCGCTCACCGACCTGCTGGGCGGTCAGACCGACATGATCTTTGCCACTTCCGGCTCGGTCGGCGGCTTCATCGACAGCGGCAAGCTGCGGGCACTGGCCATCACCTCGGCCGAGCGCTCCACGGCCTATCCCGGTGTGCCGACCGTGGCCGAGGCTGGCGTGCCCGGCTACGCCACCGAAGGCTGGTATGGCTTCTACGCGCCGGCTGGCACGCCCGCGGCCGTGATCGACAAGCTCAACGCCGCGACGCGCAAGGCCGCCGCGAGCGAGATCTTCAGGTCCAAGGTGGTGAACGAGGGCATGGTCGTGCAGACCGGCACGCCGGCCGAGTTCGACGCCTTCGTGCGGGCCGAAATCGTGCGCTGGTCCAAGATCGTCAAGGCCGATGTGCTCGCCAAATGAGGCGTTGGTCATGAAGCCTGTTCTCCAGGGTGTCCGGGTGCTGGACCTGACCCATGTGCTGGCCGGCCCGTTCGCGGGCTACCAGCTCGCGGTGATGGGTGCCGAGGTCATCAAGATCGAGTCGCCCGATGAGCCCGACCAGGCCCGCTACCAGGGCTCGGACGCCGCGCTCAACGACGCCGGCATGGGCACGGCGTTTCTGTCACAGGCGTCGAACAAAAAATCCCTGGCGCTCAACCTCAAGACCGAGGCCGGGCGCCAGGTGCTGCGGCAACTGGTGCAGACCGCCGACGTGCTGATCGAGAACTACCGCCCGGGTGCCTTCGATGCGCTGGGCCTGGGTTATGCGGACCTGTCGGCGATCAACCCTCGGCTGGTCTACTGCTCCATCTCGGCCTTCGGCAGCTCCGGTCCCAAACGCGAGCTGACCGCCTACGACGGCGTGGTGCAGGCCTACTCCGGGATGATGGCCATGACCGGCGAGCCGGGCACGGCGCCCGTGAAATGTGGCGCACCGGTGGTGGACTACGCCACCGGCACCACCGCCGCCATGGCCATCCTCGCGGCGCTGCTGCAGCGCAGCCAGGACGACGGCCTGGGCCAGTTTGTCGAGGTGGCGATGTCGGACGTGGCGATGATCCTCGCCAGCTCGCACCTGACTGGCTACCTCTGGAATGGCGCGCACCCGGAACAGAAGGGCAACCGCTACCCGTTTGCCACCATCGGTTGTTACCCGGCCAGCGATGGCCCCCTGATGGTGTCCGCGTCCAACCTGCGGCAGCAGCGGCGGCTGTGGGAAGCACTGGGCCGCGCCGATCTGGTCAAAGACAACAACCGGGACCGGATCAAAGGCTATGCCGAAGAGGCCCAGGCACTGACCGAGATCCTGGTCACCGCTTCGCTTGACCACTGGGAGACGCTGCTGCGCGAACACCGCGTGCCGGTCTCCCGGGTGCAGCGCATGGAAGCCATGCTGGCGGACGAACACCTGCAAGGCCGCCAGGTGCTGCACCGGTTCGCGGGCGACGCCGGTGCGCTGGCGGGGCTGACCGTGCCATTGGCGGGCTTCCAGCTCTCGCGCAGCCCGGTGCAGGTCACATCACCGCCACAAGCCGTGGGCGCGCAGAACCAGGAACTGCTCACGGCCCTGGGCTACCCGCCCGCCGACATCGACGCCCTGCGCGCTCAGGGCGCGATTGCCTGAGTTGGCGGTGCCCACAACCTGACTTCCGAGACACCCATGAACCCATCATCACAACCCGCCTCCTTGCGGCGCCGCGAACTGGTCCTGGCCGCGGGCCTGGCCTGCGCATCCGTGCCCGCGCTGGCACAAACGACGCCCAGCTTCCCGGCCAGACCGGTGCGCCTGGTGGTGCCGTTTCCCGCTGGCGGCGGCACCGACAACATGGCCCGGGCCCTGGCCGACAGCCTGTCGAAGATGTGGGGGCAGACCGTCGTCGTGGACAACAAGGCCGGCGCCGGCACCGTGGTGGGCAACGACTTCGTGTCCAAGAGCGCGCCCGACGGCCTGACCTTGCTGCTCAACACCAGCGCAGTCGCCATCGTGCCCGGCCTGAACCCCAGGCTGCCGTACCCCGCCGAGACCGGGCTGAGCGCGGTGACCACGCTCGGCCATGCGCCCAACGTGGCGGTGGTGCGGCCCGACAGCCCGATCCGCTCGGCCTCCGACTTTCTCGCGCAGGTGCGCGCGAAGCCTGGTCGCTTCACCTACGGTTCGGCCGGCAACGGCACCTCCACCCACTTGGCCGCCGAGCTGCTCAAGACCACGGCCAAGGTGTTCATGGTCCACGTGCCCTACCGCGGCGCCACCCCGGCCATGACCGACCTCATGGGCGGGCAGATCGACGTGGCCTTCGGCACCTTGCCCAGCGTCGCGCCCTACCTGGCCAACGGCAAGCTGCGGGCGCTGGCCGTCACCAGTGCCACGCGCTCGGCCCTGCTGCCCGATGTGCCCACCTTCGCCGAATCGGGGCTCGCCGGGTATGCCGCGCCGGTCTGGTACGGCATCTTCGTGGCCGGTGGCACACCGGCGCCGCTGGTGCAGCAGCTGTACCAGTCGATCCAGCGCGCGGCCGACAGCGAGGAGTTCCGCAAGCGCATCCGGGCCGAAGGGCTGACGCTGACGCTGGACCCACCGGCCGCAGCCGACGCGCTCTACCGTGCCGACATCGCCAAGTGGAAGAAGGTGATCCAGGCCCAGTCCATCAAGGCGGACTGAGCATGGAGGGATGTGGTCCTGGCCGGGCCGCCGCCTGCGCGCAGATCGCGGCGCTGGAATCGGCCTGCGAGCGCATTGCGCAGCCGGTGCTTGGGCACCAGGTGGTCTGGCGCCGGGTGGGGAGCGGCCCGCCCCTGGTGCTGCTGCACGGCGGCCACGGCAGCTGGCTGCACTGGACACGGGTGATCCCTGAGCTCTCGCCCCGCTTCAGCCTCTGGATGCCCGACATGCCGGGCTACGGCGAATCGACCTTGACGCCCACGCATGGGCTCGATGAGCTCGTTGCACAGTTGCGCCAGGGGCTGGATGCTTTGCTGGGTGCGCGCACCCCGATCCTGCTGGGCGGGTTTTCTTTCGGCGGCCTGGTCAGCGCCCAGCTGGCCGCACAGCGTGACCATGTGCAGCGCCTGGTGCTGATCGGTCCGGCCGGACACGGCGGTCCCCGCCGGCAGACCGTGACACCCTTGCCCTGGCGGAACCTGGACCCCGATGCCGACCCCGTGGGCTGGGCGAGCCGCATGCGGCACAACCTGCTCGCGCAGATGCTGCACAGCGAGGCCGCCGTGGACGCGCTGGCGATGGAGATCCAGTGGCGCGGTTGCCTGAACACCCGGTTTCGCAGCAAGCCGTTTTCCCGCTCGGCCGCGCTGGCGCCGGCGCTGGACCGCTACCCCGGGGAAGTCCTGACCATCTGGGGCGAGCACGATGTCACGGCTGTGCCCCGCGACATGACCGATGGCATGGCACCGCAGGGCGTCCCGCGCAGGCAGCGGGTGGTGGGCGGCGCGGGGCACTGGCTCATGCACGAACGTCCCGCCGCCACCGCCCTGCTGATGCGACAGGGCCTGGCCGCAGCATGAGGCCTGCACGCCGCGCGCGGATCAGGCTGCGACAGCTTCCTCTTGGCGGCGCCTGGACAGCATCCGCATGCCCGCCGGCACCACCAGCATCAGCACCGCCGCGGTCCACAGGCCGATGGTGATCGGGCTGCCCACCAGGATGCCCGCGTCGCCGTTGCTGATGGACAGCGCACGGCGCAGGTTCTGTTCCATCATGTCGCCCAGCACGAAGCCCAGGATCAGCGGGGCCATGGGCACGCCCTGCTTGCGCAGCCCGTAGGCGGCAAAGCCGAGCGCGGTCATCAGCACCAGGTCGAAGGTGGTGGCGTGCACCGCGTACACGCCCACGCTGCTGACGGCCACGATGCCGGGCACCAGCAGCCAGTTGGGCACGCTCAGCACCTTGGTGAACACGCCCACCAGCGGGATGTTGAGCACCAGCAGGATGACGTTGGCCAGGAACAGCGAGGCGATCAGGCCCCAGACCAGGTCGGGCTGCTGGGTGAACAGCGCCGGGCCGGGCGTGATGTTGTAGAGCGAGAGCGCGCCCACCATCACCGCCGTGGTGCCCGAGCCGGGCACGCCCAGCGTGAGCATGGGCACGAAGGAGCCGGTGGCGGCCGAGTTGTTGGCCGCTTCGGGTGCGGCCACGCCGCGGATGTCGCCCTTGCCGAAGCTGCCGTCCTTGTCGGTCAGGCGCTTTTCCATGGAGTAGGTCATGGCGCTGGCGATGGTGGCGCCGGCCCCCGGCAGCACGCCGACCACGAAACCCACCACGCTGGAGCGCACGGTGCCCCACCAGGTGTGGGCCAGTTCCTTGAGGTTGAACAGCATGCGCCCGGTCTGCGTCACCAGTCCGGCGTTGCTGTGGTGCTCCTGCAGCATCAGCAGCAGCTCGCTGATGGAGAACACGCCGATGACCACCACCACGAACTGGATGCCGTCCGAGAGGTGGATGTCGCCGCCGGTGAAGCGGTAGACGCCCGAGTTCGAATCGAGCCCGACGCAGGACATGGACAGGCCGATGAGGGCGGCCAGCCCGGCCTTCACCGGCGCGTCGCCCATCAGGCCCGCGATGCAGGCGAAGGCGAAGCACATGAGCGCAAAGTACTCGGCCGGCCCGAAGGACAGCGCCCAGCTGGCCAGCAGCGGCGCGAACAGCACGATGCCGAGGGTGGCGATGAACGAACCGACGAACGAACTCCAGGCCGAGATGGACAGCGCCACGCCGCCCAGGCCCTGGCGCGCCATGGGGTAGCCGTCGAGCGCGGTCATGATGGCGCCCGCATCGCCCGGCACGTTGAGCAGGATGGACGAGATGCGGCCGCCGTATTCGCAGCCGATGTAGACCGCGGCCAGCAGGATCAGCGAGGTCTCGGCCGGCAGCTTCATGGCGAAGGCCAGCGGCATGAGGATGGCCACGCCGTTGATGGGGCCCAGGCCGGGCAGCAGGCCGACGACGGTGCCGATGAAGCAGCCGATGGCGGCGATCAGCAGGTTGGTGGGGCTCAACGCCACACCGAAGCCGGCGATCAGGTGTTGCAGGATGTCCATGTCAGCTCCCCCCGAGCAGCGATGCCAGCGGGCCGGCGGGCAGCACCACGTCCAGCACCTTGTCGAACAACAGGTAGAGCACCAGCCCCAGCGCAGCACCGCCGATGAGCGACTGCTTCCAGCTGCCGCCGAAGGCCATGCCCACGGGCACGGCCATCAGCGCCGTGGCCAGCGGAAAACCCAGCCACTGGAACAGCAGTGCATAGGCGAGCACGGCGGCCGCGCACAGCGCGGTCGGGCCCCAGGGCACGCCGCGGAAGGCCTCGGCGCCGGCGCTGGGCCGCAGCACCAGCCACAGGCCCGAGAGGCCCAGACCACAGGCCAGCAGCAGCGGGAAGGCGCGCGGGCCGACGGGTTCGTAGGAGATGGCGGCGGCGTAGTCTTGCGCGGCCCAGGCCATGGCGGCGGACGCGACAACACACACCGCGCCGAGGACGCGGTCACTCATGGCGGGGCTCCGGGCTTACTTGGCGGGGACGACGTTCAGGCCGAACTCTTCGGCCAGCTTGCGGTAGCCGGCCACCTGCTTCTTGACGTAGGCGTCCAGCGGCGCGCCGGTCAGGGCCATGGGGAACAGGCCGCGCTCGTTGCGCAGCTTGTCGTAGGCGGGCGTGGCCATCAGCTTGGTGAAGGTGTCGGCCCAGACCTTGTAGTCGGCGTCGCTGACCTTGGGGCCGAGGTAGAAGCCGCGCACGATGGGCCAGTCCACGTCGTAGCCCTGTTCGGTGGCGGTGGGGATGTTGGCCATGTCGCCGGGCAGGCGCTTGTCGTTCATCACCGCCAGGATGCGCACCTTGGCGCCGGCCTTGATCTGCTGCTGTGCCTCGGCCGCGTCGCCGGTGAAGACGTGGATGTGGCCACCCTGCAGCGCGGTCAGCGCCTCGCCGCCGCCTTCAAAGGCCACGTAGCGCATGGTCTTGGGGTTCACGCCACCGGCGCGTGCCGTGAGCGCGGCCTTCATCCAGTCCTGGCTGCCCACGGTCCCGCCCGCGCCCAGCACCACCTTGGTCGGGTCGGCCTTCATGGCGGCCATCACGTCTTTCAAAGTCTTGTAGGGTGAGTTCTCGGCCACCACCACCGCGCCGTAGTCGGTACCGATGGCGGCGAGCCAGCGCACGTCGTTCTCGGTGTAGCGGCCGAACTTGCCCTGCGCCAGGTTCAGCAGCGAGCCGCCGGAGAACGCGACGATGGCGTTGGCCGCGTCGGGCTTCTGCGCGATGACGGTGTTGTAGGCCACGGCGCCGATGCCGCCGGGCATGTAGGTCACACGCATCGGGTCGGTGATGAACTTGCCTTCCTGCAGTGCGCTCTGCACCAGCTTGCAGGTCAGGTCGAAACCGCCGCCGGGCTTGGCCGGGGCGATGCACTCGGTCTTGTCGAGCGGGTTGGCGAAGGCGGTGAGGGCGGAGGCAGCAAGGGCGGTGGCTGCGAGCTTGAAGGCGAAGTTCATGAAGGTGTCTCCTCGATGGGGTGGAAGCCACGCAGCACAGGCGCTGCGGTGAGGGCACTGTAGAAACCGGGCACTTTCAACGTGCTTTCAGAAAACCGGCCCAAAACCCCGGGTTAACCCGAGGTGGTTTCGGACGCCCGCGCTGCGGGCAGCGTGAGCGTGACGACCAGCCCGCGGCCCTCGGGCCCGGCGCCCACCCGCATCTGCCCGCCGTGCCGCTGCGCCACGGTGCGCACGATGGCCAGGCCCAGGCCGGAGCCGGGCAGGGCGCCGCCACGGCCGCGGAAGAAGCGCTCGCCAGCGCGCGCCAGCTCGTCGGGCGGCAGACCCGGGCCGTCGTCCACCACGGCCAGCTGCACCGCGCCGTCCGCTTCGCCGCGCACCACCAGCGTGACGTGGCAGCCCGCGCCGCCGTGGCGGATGGCGTTGTGCAGCAGGTTGGCCAGGGCTTCGCGCAGCAGGTCGGGCTCGCCCTGCAGGGGCAGCGCGCCGTCGGGCGCGTCCAGGCCCAGGTCCACGCCCTGTTCGCGCGCCAGACCCCACCACTGGCGCACCAGGGCCTCGGCCAGGGCCACGGCGTCGAAGGGCTGGCGCTGCGGCGGCGCGCTGTCGGCGCGCGCCAGCGAGAGCATCTGGTTGGTCTGGCGGATGGTCTCGTCCAGCTGCTCGCGGATGGTCTCCAGCACCTCGCGCTGCGCGGCCGGGTCGGCCTCGCGCTGGGCGTAGGCCACCTGGGTGGCCAGCGTGGTCAGCGGCGTGCGCAGCTGGTGCGAGGCGTCGTCGATGAAGCGGCGGCGCGCCTCGGTCTGCTCGCGGTGGCGCTCGATGTGGTGGTTGATGGCCTGCACCAGCGGCCGCACCTCGGCCGGCGCGCCGGTGTCGTCCACCGGGGTCAGGTCCTGCGGGTCGCGCGCGTCCACTTCCTGCCGCAGCCGGTCCAGCGGGCGCATGGCCCAGGCGATGGCCAGCGCCAGCAGGCCGGTGGCGGCCAGCATCAGCAGCACGTCGCGCGCCAGCGACTGCAGCACCAGCGCGCGGCGGAAGTCGTTGCGCGCCTCCAGCGTTTCGGCCACCTGGATCACCACGCGCTGCGGCCCCGCGTGCCCGGCCAGTGGCGGGCTCAGCTCACGCGCGTAGCTGCCCACGCGCACCGCCTGCCCGAGGTACTCGCCCTCGTGGAACTGGGGCTGCTCGGTCTTCAGCGGCCGGGGCGGCGCGGGCAGATCCGCGCTGCCGATCTCGACCAGCCCGTCCTCGGTGGCGACGCGGTAGAACACCTGGCCCTGCGCGGTCAGCTCGAAGAATTCGAGCATGCGGTAGGGCAGCTCCACACCGATGCCGCCGCTGGCGGTGGAGATGCTCGAATCGATGGACTTCACCGCGCCCAGCAGCGAACGGTCGTAGGCCGCATCGGCGGCGTCGCTGGCGGTGCGCCAGCCCAGCCAGAGTTCGCCCGCGATCACCGCACCCAGGCCCGGCAGCAGCAGCACCAGCAGGAAGCGGCGCACGCTGGCGCGGGCCCAGCCCAGCGCCGTCACGGTGTGCTTTCGAGCTGGTAGCCCAGCCCGCGCAGGGTGGCGATGCGCACCGGCGAGGTCTCCAGCCGCTTGCGCAGGCGGTGGATCAGCACCTCGATGGCCTCGGGGGCCACGTCCTGCTCGTCGGAGAACACGCGCTCCAGCAGCTCGCGCTTGGACAGCGGCTCGCCCGGGTGCTGGATGAGGGCGCGCAGCACCGCGTGTTCGCGCGGCGTGAGGCTCAGCACCTCGTGCTGCAGCCGGAACTGCCTGGCCACGCTGTCGTAGCTCAGCGGCCCGCAGGCAAAACGCGGATGCTCCTGCCCGCGCGAGCGGCGGATCAGCGCGACCAGCCGCGCCTCCAGCTCGGCCACGTCGAAGGGTTTGGCCAGGAAGTCGTCGGCGCCCCCGTGCAGGCAGCTGACGCGCTCCATCAGCGAGTCGCGCGCGGTGAGGATCAGCACCGGCAGGCGCTCGTCGGCCTCGCGCAGGTCGGTCAGCACGTCGTGCCCGCCCAGGCCGGGCAGACCCAGGTCGAGAATGAGCGCGTCGTACTTGGTGGCCTTCAGGCTGCGGCGCACCATGCGGCCGTCGTTCACCCAGTCGACCTGGAAGTCGTTCTGGCCCAGGGCCTTGACCAGCCAGGTGCCCAGTTCGGTTTCGTCTTCGGCAAGCAGGATGCGCATGGCGCGAGTCTCTCCGCGGATCAGGCGTAGAGCAAGGCGCCGGCCGCGCGCACCGCGGCGGCGCGGTTCTCGCCCAGGGCCTGCACCACGGGGTGCCACACGCTGGCGTAGGGGGGCAGTGCGTCGGGTGGGAAGGCCGTGTGCGGCCAGTCCGAACCCCAGACCAGCTGGTCTCCGGCGATGCCCGCGACTTGCCGGATGTGGTTGTGCAGTTCGTCGTAGGGGGCGCTGGCGTGCAGCCGGTACCAGCCCGAGAGCTTGACCCAGGCGCCCTGGCCGGCCAGGCGCTGCAGGGCGTTCCAGGCCGGGTCGTCCTCACCGACGCCGGCGTGCAGGCCGGCCAGGTGGTCGAGCACGGCGGTCAGGCCGCTGCCTTCGTGCAGGTCTGCGATGGTGGCGAGCTGGTCGTGTCGGGCGTACCACTGCACGTGCCAGCCGCGCGCCTTCAGCCGGGGGGCGAGCGTGCGGAAGGCCTCGGGCCCGTTGCCCACCGGCGAGACCAGGTTGAAGCGCACGCCGCGCACGCCGAGTGCGTGCATGGTGTCGAGCTCGGCGTCGGTCACGGTGGTGTCCACCACGGCCACGCCGCGGTGGCGGCCCGGCTCGCGGGCCAGCGCGCGCAGGATCAGCGCGTTGTCGGTGCCGTAGACGCTGGGCTGCACCAGCACGAGGTGCCCTACGCCCAGCGGGGCCGCGGCCTGTTCGATCTCGGGCAGGTCGCGCAGCACCGGCCGGTAGTGGCCGGCCTGCGCCGGGTGCGCGGGGTCGAACACGTGCACATGGCAGTCCCAACCCGTCAGGGTGTGGCTCGTGTGCGGGCTCATCCGGTGGTGATGTTGCGGTCCCTGATCACCTTGGCCCACAGCGCCTGCTGGGCCGCAATGAACTGACCGGCGCTCTGCTGGCTGGCGTCGGCGAACACGTCGCCGCCCAGCTGGCGGATGCGGCCCAGCACCTCGGCGTCGTCCAGCGCCTTGCGGATGCCGGCCACCAGCGTGGCCTTGGCGTCGGCCGGCAGACCGGCGGGCGCCAGGATGGGGTTCCACTCCAGCACCTCGTAGCCGCTGACGCCGGCCTCGGCCATGGTCGGCACATCGGGCAGCGACCGCGCGCGCAGCCGGCTGGTGACGGCCAGCGGGCGCAGCTTGCCGGCCTTGATGTGGCCGAGCGACGAGGCCACGTTGGCGAAGAACAGCGGCACCTGGCCGCCCATCACGTCGTTCATGGCCGGGCCACCGCCGCGGTAGGCCACGTGCGTCAGGTCCACGCCCGCACGCTGCTCGAACAGGGCGCCGGCCAGGTGTTGGGCCGAACCGTTGCCGGAGGAGGCGTAGTTCAGCGGCTTGGCCTTGGCCAGGCGGATCACGTCCTTCACGTCTTTCGCCTCGAAGCTCGGCGTGCACACCAGCACGTTGGGGAAGGTAGCCAGCACGGCCAGCGGCGTGAAGGCGGTGGCCGTGTCATAGGGCAGCCTGGGAAACAGCGAGGGGTTCACCGCAAACGACGACGCGTCCAGCAGCAGCACGCTGCCATCGGCCGCGGCGCGGGCCACGTGACCGGCCGCGAGCTGGCCGCTGGCGCCGGCCTTGTTCTCCACCACCACGGTCTGGCCCAGCGCGGCTTCCAGCTTGGGTGCGATGGTGCGGGCCATGAGGTCGGCACCGCCGCCGGGAGGGTAGGACACGACCAGCGTGATCGGCTTGCCGCCGGCGATCCTGCCTTGGGCCTGGGCGCCGATCCAGGGCGCGGCCAGAGCAGCGCCGGCCGAGGCGATGAGGTGGCGGCGCGAGGGCATCCAGCCTTGAGCGGGCGGGTTCGGGTGGACCATGGTGTCTCCTTCAGGTGATGTTGACGGTGTAGTGGAAGGCGTGCGCGTCGCCGCGCGTGATGCGCAGCTCCACACAGCGGCCCGAGAGGTCGTAGGCCGAGCGCTGCACCTGCGCGCAGGGGTGGCCGGCGGGCAGGCCCAGGTGGCGGGCCTGCGCAGCACTGAGCTGGCCGAAGCCGATGTCGTCCAGCGCGCGGTGGATGTGCACCTGCAGCTTGCGCGCGAACATGGGATAGAGCAGGTCGTCCCAGGACGCCAGGTCGTCGTCGGCCAGCGGCGCGAACAGGTCCAGCGGCAGCCAGAGTTCCTCGAACAGGCGCGGCTGCTCGGCCATCAGGCGCAGGCGGTGCACGCGCAGCACCGGCTCGCCGGCGCCGATGCCCAGCGCGCGCGAGACGGCCGCCGGGGCGCTGACCCGGCTGCGCTGCAGGATGCGGGAGACGGGCACCTCGCCGGTGCCGCTGTCGAAACGGAAGAAGCGCAGCATGGACGCCCCGGCCAGCCCCTGGCGGACGAAGGTGCCGCGGCCGTGGATGCGCTCGATGAAGCCCTGTTCCACCAGCAGTTCCAGCGCGCGGCGCATGGTGCCCAGGGCCACGCCGTGTTCTTTGGCCAGCTGGCTTTCGGCGGGCAGGGCGGAGCCGGGCGACCACTCGCCCGCCACCACGCGGGCCCGCAGCGCCTGTGCCAGCGTGGCGTAGCGGCTGACGCCGGGTTCCGGGGATGTCACCAGTCGGAGGGAAGAGTTCATGGGTATGAACTCTAGTCCTCTATAGGACTTGGCGATAAAGGGAAAACCCTGATCAGGGTGGTGTGCGGGTGCCCGGGCCGTTGCCCGGCCACCCGCGGGGGACGGTCAGCGGATCACGGCGAGCTTCTCGCGCTGGCCTGCCTTGAAGGTGTAGAGGGTGAGTGCGGCGTTCTGGCGGTCGCCCTTGTCGTCGAACACCACCTTGCCGGACGCGCCCTGGTACTGGATGGCCTTGAGCGCGGGCAGGTACTGCTTCGGGTCGGCCGAACCGGCGGCCTGCATGGCGCTGGCCAGCAGCTTCACGCCGTCGTAGGCGTAGCCGGCGTAGGCCTGCACGTCCACACCGTACTTGGCCTTGAAGTCGGCGCGGAACTTGTCGTTGGCTGCGACTTCATCCCCGTCCACGCCACCGGCCTCCACGCAGTACACCTGACCGTCGCCCAGGGCCTCGGCCGAGAGGGTGATCATCTCGGCGGTGCACAGGCCGTCGCCGCCCACCAGCTTGGAGGTGTAGCCCAGCGTCTTCATCTGGCGCAGCATCGGGCCGCCCACGGCGTCCATGCCACCGAAGAAGATGACGTCCGGCTTCTTGTCCTTGAGCGAGGTGAGGATGGCGTTGAAGTCGGTGGCCTTGTCGTTGGTGTATTCGCGGCCCACCACCTCGGCGCCGGCGGCCTTGGCGGCCTTCTCGAACTCGTCGGCCAGGCCCTGGCCATAGGCGGTGCGGTCATCGATGACGGCCACGGTCTTGGCTTTCAGGCCCTGCACCGTGTAGCGACCCATGGCACCGCCTTGCTGGGTGTCGTCGGCCACCAGACGGAACGCACCGGGGAAGCCCTGGCGGGTGAACTTGGGGTTGGTGGACGAGGGGGTGATCTGCGGAATGCCGGCCTCGTGATAGATGAGCGAGGCCGGCAGCGTGGCGCCGGAGGTCAGGTGACCGACCACGCCGTTGACGTTGGTGTCGACCAGCTTCTGCGCGGCCGCGGTGGCCTGCTTGGGATCGGCGGCGTCGTCTTCGGCCAGCAGCTCGAAGCGGGCGGTCTGGTTGCCGATCTTCACGCCCGCGGCGTTGAGTTCTTCGATGGCCAAGCGGGCGCCATTTTCGTTGTCCTTGCCCAGATGGGCCACCGCGCCACTGGTGGCGCCCACGTGGCCGATCCGGACCACCAGCTCGCCCGCAGCGGGTGCGGTGGCTTCAGCGGCTGGGGCAGCGGCCTCTTCTTTCTTGCCACAGGCGGCCAGCGCAACAGCGGCGGCCAACACGGCCAGTTTCAGTTCGGTGTTCATGGACAGGACTTCCTTTGGATGGGCAACAAAAAAGCACACATATGGTGTGTATGCATATTATTTTATCAGCCTTCGGGTTTTCACTGATTGGCGAGGTGTGTTTTTGCGGAACGCGTGGCACCACGTGGCGGCCAGTCGAAGGCCACAGAAGGTCTGGGGCGCTGGCGGATGTGAGGCAGGACATCGGCCGTGGGCCGATCTTGGTGATGGTGTGGTGGAGACGAGGAGGATCGAACTCCCGACCTTCGCATTGCGAACGCGACGCTCTCCCAGCTGAGCTACGTCCCCACGAATCGTCAAAATTTTATCAAACCGAGACGGCTTCAGCGTGCCTGGCCGGAGGAAGGCGGTGTCCGTTCCATCGTCAGCTCCACGCGCCGGTTGTGCACCCGGTCGACCGGGTTGTCGCGCGAGCCCAGCGGGCGCGTGTCGGCGAAGCCGCTGGCTTGCACACGCTGCGGTGCCACGCCCCGTTCGATCAGGTAGCGCGCCACAGCGGCGGCGCGTCCTGTGGACAGCTCCCAGTTGGAGGGGAAGCGCTCGGTCTGGATCGGGACACTGTCGGTGTGGCCTTCGACCACCAGGCGGAGGTTCGGATCGCTGTTGAGCAGGGGAATCAACCGGTCCAGCACGGGCTGGCCTTCTGCGGCCAGGTGGGCCGCGCCCGACTCGAACAGGATCTCGCTGCTGATGCGGAAGCGCACCGCGTCGTCCGTCATGATGATCTCCACGTCCGCACCCAGCTGGTCCAGCGGCAGGCCGTTGAGCGTCTTGGGCAGGGGAGGGGCGGCTGGCGCGGCCGGTGGCTCGGGCGAGGTCGGCGGCACCGCGGGTGGCACGATGCTGCCGCTGGGGTAAGGTGCGCCGGGCACCGGTCCACTGGCCTGTGTGGGCGCACTGTCTGCCTTGGCCTGCTGGCCGTCCTTGCCTTTGCCCGGGCCTGCGAAGGCGAGCAGCACCACCATCAGCACCAGGATCAGCGTGATCACGTCCAGGTAGGTGATGAGCCAGCCCTCTTCTTCCACCTCCACGCGGGAATCGACGTGCCAGCGCCGGTAGCGGCCGACCGCGGTCGACACGCGGAGCTGCCGTGCAGGGGAAGGGCCTGTCTGTGAAACGACGGCCATGGCTCAGCGGGTGGCCGGGCGTGCGGGGCGCCGGCGGTCATCGATTTCGTCGTCGTACTGGGCGACAAAGGCCTTGAGCGTCTCGCGCATCAGCGAGGGGCTGCGGCCCACACACATCATCGAGATGCCTTCGAGCACCATGTTCATCAGCACCAGGCGCTGCTCGGTGCGGCGCTCCAGCTTCACAGCGATGGGCTTGAACACGAGGTTGGCCAGCAGCACGCCGTAGAAGGTGGTGACCAGGGCGATGGCCAGCTGGGAGCCGATGGCGCCCATGTCACCGCTGCCGACCAGGTCCATCAGGTTGATCAGGCCCAGCAGCGTGCCCAGCATGCCGAAGGCCGGCGCGTAGCTGGCCATGACGCGGAACAGCTGCGCCTCCGCCGCCTCGCGCTGGCGCAGGTGGGCGATGCGCCACTGCAGCAGGTCGATGATCTCTTCCTCGGGCGTACGGTCGATCACCAGCTGCACGCCGGTGCGCAGGAAGGGGTTGGTCACGTGGGTCAGCGCCTTCTCCACCGCCTGCAGGTCGCCCTGCACCCAGAGCTTGGACAGGCCCACCAGCTCCTCGATGTCCTGTTTGGTGTTGAGCTTTTCCTCGCGCATCACCTGCGAGACCAGGTGGAACACGCGCAGCACCTCGCGCAGCGGGTAGCTCAGGAAAGTGGCCGCCAGCGTGCCGCCGAGCACGATGGCGATGCTGGGGGCGTCGATAAAGTTGCCCGGCTTGTCGGAGCCGAACAGCAGGATGACGGCCATCAGCGCCACGCTGGCCACCATGCCGATCAGGGTGGACGGGTTCACGCCAGGGGCTCCTTGGGATTGCGGTGCATACCCTGGAGATTCTCGGCAGGCCAGCGCCTGCGGACCGGGAGATAAGGGGGGGATTTCCCCTCCTGATTCAGTTCATCCCGTTGCGGCTGGCCAGCTCCATGAACAGGGCCGAGTGGTCCAGATCGGCCAGGCCGTGCTCGGCGGCCTGGGCGAACAACTGCTCGAACAGGCCGGTGATCGGTGCATCGAACCCGACTTCGCTGGCGGTGGTGAGCGCATTGCGCATGTCCTTGAGCTGCACGGCAATGGCGGCTCGTTTGGCGAAGTCGCGCTCGACCATGCGCTGGCCGTGCACCTGCAGGATGCGGCTGTCGGCAAAGCCGCCGCTGATGGCCTGCTTCACCTTGCCCATGTCGGCGCCGCCCTTCTCGCACAGCAGCAGGGCTTCGGCCACAGCGCCGATGGTGATGCCCACGATCATCTGGTTCGCCAGCTTGGCCAGTTGTCCCGAGCCGTGCGGGCCCACATGGGTGGCGCGGCCGAGCGAGGCAAAGACGGGCAGGGCGCGCTCGAAATCGGCCGGCTTGCCGCCCGCCATGATGGCCAGCGTGCCCGCCTCGGCACCCACCGTGCCGCCCGAGACCGGGGCGTCCAGGTGGTGAATGCCCAACGCGGCCAGGCGCGCGGCGTGGTCGCGTGCCTGGCGCGGCTGGATGGACGACATGTCGATCACCAGGCTGCCGGGGCGCAGGCCATCGGTCGTGCCCAGGCCGAACAGCACCTCTTCGACCACGCGGCCGTCTTCGAGCAGGCAGACCACGATGTCGGCCTGGGCCACGGCGTCGGCCGGGCGGTCGAACACCTGGGCGCCGAAAGGCAGCAGGCGCTCGGCCTTGGCGCGCGAGCGGTTCCAGGCGCTGATGCGGTGGCCGGCTTCGCACAGGCGGCGGGCCATGGGGAAGCCCATCATGCCGATACCCAGCACGGCAATGGACAGGGGCGCGGTGGCGGATGCGGAGGTCATGAGTCCGGGGGAATAAAAAAAAGCGGTTTCCGGGAGTGTCCCGGAAACCGCTTGAAGTGGTTCAACGAACCACGGAGTTGTCGGGGCTGGGCGCGCTGGCAGCGGGGGCTGCCTGGGCACCCAGGTACAGGCTGGCCTGATGGCTGTGCTCGCGCATCAGGGCTTCGGCATGCTCCGCATCGCCCTGCGCCACGGCCTGTGCGATGGCAGTGTGTTCGTCCCAGACCGGGTCGCGCAGGCCATCGTGCTGCAGGGCCTCGCCCATGGCGCGGCGGATGTGGTGCCAGTGCAGCAGGGCACTCTGTTCGATCAGCGGGTTGGCCGAGGCCTGGTAGAGCGCGCGGTGAAAGGCCAGATCGGCGTCGATCATGGCTTTGATGTCGCCGGCTTCCACGGCCCGGCGGCCTTGTTCGATCAGCGCCGGATCGAGGTGCGCACGGCGCTCGGCGGCCAGCCGGGCGGCCAGTGTGTCCAGCGCGCCGCGCACCTCATACACCTGCGCGATCCAGGCCGGGTCCAGCGGCGTCACCTGCAGGCCGCGGCAGCGGCCGGCGTTGCCCGCCAGCGGCGCGTCCTGCACGAAACCGTCGCGCTTGAGCAGGCGCAGCGCCTGCATCACCGGCTGGCGCGAGACCGCCAGGCGCTCTGCCAGCTCTTCCTGCGTGATCCGTTGCCCGGGCGCCAGCGCGCCCGCGCTGATGGCGTCCAGCAGGGCGCGGTAGACCTGGTCGACCAGGTCGGGCGCGGTTTCGAGTTGCAGGAGCTGGGCAGTCATGGTGTGTATTCTGTACTCTGTATACAGAATACGTCAATTCGATCGCCAGCAGGCTGTCAATGGCCTGACGCTTCCCCCGTGACACAATTTCCAGCCATGAACACGCCCCTCCCACCCGACCCGGCCTGGCTCGATGCCCAGTACAACAACCGCGCCCTGGTACCCGACCACGCGCAGTACTTCGAGCGCTGGGCGCGTGATTCGAAGGCAGCGCGCGAACATCTGGTCTGCCTGCCCGACCTGGCCTACGGGCACGGACCGGGTGAGACGCTGGACCTGTTCCCCGCTCAGCGCCGCGACAGCGACCCGCTGGCGCCAGTGCTGGTGTTCATTCACGGCGGCTACTGGCGCAGCCTGGACAAGTCGGACCACAGCTTCCTGGCTCCGGCCTTCGTGAAGCAGCGCGCCTGCGTGGTGATTCCGAACTACGCGCTGTGCCCGGCGGTCACGATTCCAGACATCACGATGCAGATGGTGCAGGCCCTGGCCTGGACCTACCGCCACATCGCGGTGCACGGCGGCGACCCGCGCCGCATTTCCGTCGTCGGCCACTCGGCGGGCGGGCACCTGGCGGCGATGCTGCTGGCCTGCGAATGGTCGCGCTTTGCGCCCGATCTGCCCGAGGACCTGGTCTACAACGCGCTGTCGATCTCCGGCGTGTTCGACCTGGAGCCGCTGCGCCACACACCCTTCCTCAAGGACTCGCTGCGCCTGACGCCCGAACAGGTGCGCATGGCCAGCCCGGCCTGGCTGCCCAAGGCGCTGCCCGACACCGAGGAGGAGCGGGGGGTGCTGCTGAGCGTGGCCGGCGGCGACGAGAGCGCCGAGTTCCAGCGCCAGGCCCGTCTGATCCGAGAGACCTGGGGCGAGGCCGTGGTGCCGATCTGCGAGCTGCTGCCGGGGCTGAACCACTTCAGCGTGCTCGGCGCGCTGGTCCAGCCGCGCCACCGGCTGAACCACCTGGCGCGCCAGCTGCTGGACCTCACATGAACAGGTGCTCGCCGGCGTTCTCGCCGCCGAGGATCACGTAGTTCACCTTCTTCAGGTCGCTCAGCTGCGTGCCACCGGCGTAGCTGATCGAGCTCTGCACGTCTTCCTGCATTTCGCGCAGCGTGTCGGCCAGCCGGCCCTTGATGGGCTCGAGGATGCGCTTGCCTTCGACGTGCTTGTATTCGCCCTTGTTGAAGTCGCTGGCCGAGCCGTAGTACTCCTTGTAGAGCTTGCCGTCGACCTCGACCGTCTGGCCCGGTGACTCCTCGTGGCCGGCGAACAGCGAGCCGATCATCACCATGGTGGCGCCAAAGCGCACGCTCTTGGCGATGTCACCGTGGTGGCGGATGCCGCCGTCCGCGATGATGGGTTTGGTCGCCACGCGCGCGCACCACTTGAGCGCCGAGAGCTGCCAGCCGCCGGTGCCGAAGCCGGTCTTGAGCTTGGTGATGCAGACCTTGCCCGGGCCGACGCCCACCTTGGTCGCGTCCGCGCCCCAGTTCTCCAGGTCGATCACGGCTTCGGGTGTGGCCACGTTGCCGGCGATCACGAAGGCGTTCGGCAGTTTTTTCTTGATGTGCTCGATCATCTTGCGCACGCTTTCCGCGTGGCCGTGGGCGATGTCGATGGTGATGTAGTCGGCGCCCACGCCATCGGCGGCCAGGCGGTCGATCACGTCGTAGTCCGGTGCCTTCACGCCCGAGCTGATGGAGACGAACAGGCCCTTCTCGCGCATGCGCTTCGCGTAGGCCACGTTGTCGAGGTCGAAGCGGTGCATCACGTAGAAGTAGCCGTTGGCGGCCAGCCATTCGCTGATGGACTCGTCCAGCACCGTCTTCATGTTGGCCGGCACCACCGGCAGCTTGAAGCGCCGGCCGCCGAATTCGATGGAGGGGTCGCACTCGCTGCGGCTTTCCACGCGGCATTTGCGCGGCAGCAGCAGGATGTTGTCGTAGTCGAAGATTTCCATGTGGGCCTTTCAGTCACCCCTTGGTGGGGTGGGTTGGTGAAAAGGCGCTTGGAACTGGCCGGTGCCTTGTTTCCGGAGCCGGAAAAAAGAAACCGGGCGCAATTGCTTGGGCCCGGTGCTTGATTCTAGGCCGATGCCGCCGGTCGCGGGGGGATGGTTGGGAATATGGGGGCTATACGAAGGGCTGTATGGCGGGCCGCTTCCTACAATCCCCGGATGCTATTTGATGATCCCACCCCGCTGGTCGCGGGCCTGAACCCCGAGCAGGCCGCGGCCGTCACCCTGCCGCCCGAACACGCGCTCATCCTGGCCGGTGCCGGCTCGGGCAAGACCCGCGTGCTGACCACCCGCATCGCCTGGCTGCTGCAGAGCGGTCAGGCGGGGCCGGGCGGCATCATGGCCGTGACCTTCACCAACAAGGCGGCCAAGGAAATGATGACGCGTCTGACGGCCATGCTGCCGGTGAATGTGCGCGGCATGTGGATCGGCACCTTCCACGGCCTGTGCAACCGCTTCCTGCGTGCGCACCACCAGGCGGCCGGTCTGCCGCAGACCTTCCAGATCCTGGACACGCAGGACCAGCTCTCTGCCATCAAGCGCCTGTGCAAGCAGCACAACGTGGACGACGAGCGTTTCCCGCCCAAGCAGCTGCAGTGGTTCATCAGCGGCTGCAAGGAGGACGGCCAGCGCCCGCGCGACGTGGTGGTGCGCGACGACGAGACGCGGCGCAAGGTCGAGATCTACCAACTCTACGAGGAGCAGTGCCAGCGCGAAGGCGTGGTCGATTTCGGCGAGCTGATGCTGCGCAGCTACGAGGTGCTGCGCGACAACGACCCGATCCGCGTGCACTACCAGCGGCGTTTCAAGCACATCCTGATCGACGAGTTCCAGGACACCAACCGCCTGCAGTACGCCTGGATCAAGATGTTCTCCTCGCCGCCGCTCGAAGGCCTGCCGGCCTCGGGCAACGCCGTGTTCGCCGTGGGCGACGACGACCAGAGCATCTACGCCTTCCGCGGCGCGCGCGTGGGCAACATGGCCGATTTCGTGCGCGAGTTCCAGGTGAAGCACCAGATCAAGCTGGAGCAGAACTACCGCAGCGCCAGCAACATCCTCAACACCGCCAACGAGCTCATCAGCCACAACAGCCGCCGCCTGGGCAAGAACCTGCGCACCGACGCCGGTGCGGGCGAGCCGGTGCGCGTCTACGAATCGGTGAGCGACTTTGCCGAAGCGCAGTGGATGGTGGACGAGATGAAGCAGCTCGAACGCGAGGGCACGCCGCGCAGCGAAATGGCGGTGCTCTACCGCAGCAACGCGCAGAGCCGCGTGGTCGAGACGGCGCTCTTCAACGCCGCGATTCCCTACCGCGTCTATGGCGGGCTGCGCTTCTTCGAGCGCGCCGAGATCAAGCACGCGCTGGCCTACCTGCGCCTGTTGGAGAACCCGCACGACGACACCAGCTTCCTGCGCGTGGTGAACTTCCCGCCGCGCGGCATCGGCGCACGCAGCGTGGAGCAGCTGCAGGACGTGGCGCGCAGCAGCGGCTGTTCGCTGCACGACGCGGTGAGCGGCGTGACCGGCCGTGCCGGCACCGCCATCGCCAACTTCGTCGCTCTGCTGGACGTGATGCGCGAGAAGACGGAGGCCATGACCCTCAAGGAGATCATCGAGCTGGTGCTCGACAAGAGCGGCCTGATCGAACACTTCCGCAACGAGCGCGAGGGCGAGGACCGGGTGGAGAACCTGGAGGAACTGGTCAACGCTGCCGAAAGCTTCGTGATGCAGGAAGGCTTTGGCCGCGACGCGGTGGCTTTGCCGGTGGACGAGCACGGGTCTTCGTTGTCCCAAAGCCCGGTGAGCCAGGGCCTGGACCCGGATGCGCCGGTGCTGAACGAATCGCTGGCCCCCGATGCGGAAACCGGCGAGACGCTCAGCCCGCTGGCCGCCTTCCTCACCCACGCTGCGCTGGAGTCCGGCGACAACCAGGCCCAGGCCGGGCAGGACGCGGTGCAGCTGATGACGGTGCACGCCGCCAAGGGCCTGGAGTTCGACTGCGTGTTCATCACGGGCCTGGAAGAGGGCCTGTTCCCGCACGAGAACTCGATGAGCGACCGCGACGGGCTGGAGGAAGAGCGCCGCCTGATGTACGTGGCCATCACGCGTGCGCGCAAGCGCCTGTACCTGAGCCATTCGCAGACGCGCATGCTGCACGGCCAGACGCGCTACAACATGAAGAGCCGCTTCTTTGACGAGCTGCCCGAGGCCTGCCTGAAGTGGCTCACGCCGCCACAACCGGCCTGGGCCGCCGCGGCGCCGTCGGTGGGCGGGTGGCAGGGCGGGCGCCGGGGTCTGTACGCCACCGGCGGATCACCGGCCGCGAACCCGGCCTGGTCGCCGGGTTTCCTGTCCACCGGCAGCGGCACGCCGCCGCCCAAGGCCAGCGAACCCGACCGCGGTGTGGACATCCGCACCGGCCAGAAGGTGTTCCACAACAAGTTCGGTGAAGGCAAGGTGCTGGCGCTCGAAGGCGCCGGCGCCGATGCCCGGGCGCAGGTGAACTTCAGCCGCCACGGTGTCAAGTGGCTGGCGCTGTCGGTGGCCAAGCTCACCCCGGTCGACGAATGAAAAAAGCCACCGGCGTGTGACCGCCGGTGGCATCAAAACGTTGCGCAGACTCTGATTGCGGATTCGGAAGTTCCCCCTGCGCAACTTTCCCCGGAAACGGTGCTCAGAAGTCGTGACGCAGGCCCAGGGCGAACAGGCGGGTGTCGGCCGTCTTGCTGCCGGCGCCGTCCTTCACGTTGTGCGAGCGGAAGCCGCCGTACACCTTGGTGCGCTTGGACAGGGCGTAGGTGGCGCCGACGCCGAAGCCCGAGGACTTGGCGGCGGTGGAACCACCGATTTCAGTCTTGCTGGTGGCGAAGCCGAACGACAGGTTGACGTTGCCCATCGGCACGTTCAGGCCCACGGTCAGTTCGTTGTCGTCGCCCTTTTCGTCGTTGCCGCGGCGGGTGTTGTAGCCACCCGAGAGGCTCACGGCGCCCAGGTCGTAGGCGGCGGCGATCAGCATGTAGTCGTTGTCCTTGCCCTTTTCCTGCTGCAGGCCCAGGGCCACGTCCAGCGGGCCGGCCTTGTAGCCGATCTTGGCGCCCAGCATGTTGGCGTCCACCGTGGCGTCTTCGTCGAGTGCGTACTCGAGGCCGCCGTACACGCCGCCCAGCTTGGGCAGGGCGTAGGTGATCTTGTTGTTGAAGCGGCTGCTGTAGTCGCCACCCGAGCCCCAGACGCCGTTGGAGGCGGGGGTGAAGGCGGAATCGAACACGTTGGAGCTCATCGCCAGGCCACGCACTTCGTCGTAGATGGTGGAGCTGCGGCCCAGCTTGACTTCACCGAAGCCACCTTCCAGTGCCACGGTCGACTCGCCCTTCCACATCGGGTCCTGCGAGGTGCCGTCGTCGGCGTTCAGGCGGTGTTCCAGCTTGAACTTGGCCTTGAGGCCGCCGCCGAGGTCTTCGGAGCCGCGGAAGCCCAGACGCGAGGTCGTCAGACCGCCGTCACCGCCGTTGAACAGCTTGGTCTGGCTGCCCTTGTCGAGTTCCTTGAGGCTGCCGACCGACAGGTCGACGCGGCCGTACACGGTGACGGAGGATTGGGCCATGGCGGCGCCGGAAGCGGCCAGCACGGCCAGAGCGATGAGGCTCTTCTTCATGATGTTTCCTTGATGGATTTGTTGGAACGTGTGGGGCGGATGCCCACCTGATGCAAAAGACATTCAGGTGGCGCCATTGCAACCGGCGGGTATAAAAACTTCGTGACAGTGTGTCGTTGTTGCTACAAAACACGCAGCAGACAACGCTGTCACAGGGCTTTCATCAAGGCTTGCCCGCGTTGAGCAGGCGGGTCCAGCCGGCGCCGTCGTTGTCGTTCACGACCCAGAGGCCGCCCTGGAAGACCACCATGCCTTCGGCCTTCTCGTGCAGCCAGTTGAAGTCCTGGCGCAGGTCCTTCACCAAGGTCTTTTTCAGCACCGCGCCCTCGACCACATCGGCCGCGTCGACGCTGTAGACCCGCTTGACCTCGGCGTTGATGGCGCGGCCTTCGCCACCGCCCTTGTCGCGTTCGAGCAGCAGCAGGCGGTCGTCCTGACCGCCGGGGCCGCCTTCCATGAGCTGGATTTCCGACAGCCCCATCCAGTAGGTCTTGGCGTCCTTGCTGTGCTGCTCCAGCGGGTAGAACGCGCTGGTCCAGGCCATGGTGGGCAGGTGCAGCTTGAGGATGGCCGCCTGCGGTTTGCCAAGGTCGTAGCCACGCTGGATGGCCATGTACAGCGTCTGCCCGTCGGCGCTGGCGGCCACGCCCTCGTAGCCGGTGCTGGTCTTCGCATTCGCGAACTTCGCCTGCACGCTGGCGGGCAGCTTGATGCGCTGCTGCACCGCGCCGGCCGCGTTCACCTTGATCAGCTCGTTGCCGTCGACGGTGGCGCCTTCGGAGGCGATCCAGAAGCCATCGGCCACGCGGGCGATGCCTTCGGGGTCCACCTTCAGCGGCTGGCCCTGCTCGGTCAGCGGTACCACCTGGTCGATCACCACGCGGCCCCGCGCGGCCTCGGCCATGTTCAGGCGCCAGATGCGCGACTGTCCGAACGCGTTGTCCGGCACGGTGTAGAGGTGGCTGCCGTCGGTGGTGAGGCCCGAGAGCGCGCCCCAGGGCATGGAGCCATCGCGCGCGACGATCTGCGGTTCGCCCGCTGGCGCGCCCTGGGCGTGGAAGCGGTAGAGGTTGATCGAGCCGTCGCCTTCGTTGGCCGTCACAGCGAGCTGCTGGCCGTCGGCGCGGCGCGTGATGGTGGTGATGCCCTCGGGCGACATTCCGGTGGGCAGCAGCTGCACGAAGCGCGGCTGCTGCGGGTCGCTGACCTCGTGCACCTCCAGGAAGGCGCCGCGCTCCGAGCCCACCAGCAGGTACGGCCGGCCGCCGAAGCGGGCGCTGGTGATGCCCTCGATCTCCACACCCTTGGCGGCCGAGCGGCTGTCGGGGTAGTGGCCGTGCAGCACCGCCTGCTGCTCGGTGCGCTCGCCGGTTTCGTACACCACGGCGCCGCGGGTGTTCATGAGCGTGAAGCCGCGGCCACCGGGCAGGCTGCCGTCCGCGCCCTTCTTGCCGTCGCCCTCGTTGGCCAGGGCGAACACGTCGTTGGACACCCAGGTGACGGCGTCGGGTTCGCGCCGGCCGCTGAAGCTGTCCTTGAAGCCGATCTCCTTGTCGCGCTGCAGGTCGGCGTTGCCCTGGCGTTCCACTGTGCCGGCGGAGAGCACGCGCAGCAGACGGGCCTGGCGCGGGTGGCGCAGGTCGAGCAGGGCCACGGCGTTGTTCTCCTGCAGCGTCACGGCGGCGGTGCGGCCGTCCGGCGAGATGGACACGAACTCCGGCTGAGGGTCTTGCGGGTAGATCGCGCCGGGCAGGGTCTTCAGCGCTTCCACCAGCTCGATGCTCTGCAGGCCGCTGGAGGTGGCCCCGTACAGGTCCTGCAGACCCACCACGTCGATGCGGCCGGGGCGCTTGCCGTCCAGCGTGGCGTCGCCCTTGGCGTCGGTCTCTTCGTCCTCGATGGCAACGATGGCACGCAGGGTCTTGCCGCGGCCGGCCAGGGCCAGCGAGTCGGGGCCGACGCCCACGGTGATGTCTTTCACATGCCGGACCGCTTGCGGGTTGCGCACGTCGTAGATGCGCAGGAAGCCGCGGCGCGCGTTGGCCACGTCGTCGTCCATGCGCATGGCCACCACGGCGTAGCGCCCGTCGGGGCTGACCGCCACCGAGGTGGGCTCACCCACGCCGCCCAGGCGCACGTCCACGCGCGGCAGGTGGGCCGGGCGGGCCGGGTCGCGGATGTCCACCAGGCCCAGGGCGCCCGCGTCGGCGCTGGTGTAGAGCAGGGTCCGGCCGTCGGGGGTGGCGGTGATGATCTCGGCCACGCCGTCCACCGGCAGGTGGTGGACCATGGCGAAGCGGCCCGTGGGCGGGGCGGCGAGGGCGGGTGTGGTGATGGCGAATGCGGCGACGAAGGAGAGCGCGGATGCAAAGGCCGGCGCGGTCAGGCGGAACAAGGACATGGTGGCGATGGAAGGGATGGACACAAAGCGCCGCAGCCTAGGCGCTTCGTGTGTCATGGCCGTGACGACCGCCGCTCCACCCAGTCGCGCACCTGTTCGATCACCCACACGGGGTCGTCCAGTGCCAGGTCGTGCCCCGCGCCGGGGTGCCGCGCCAGCGGGCTGCCCCAGGCCCGCGCGAGCGCTTCCGAGCAACTGGTGCTGACCAGCCGGTCCCCTTGGCTGGTCAGCACCAGCACTGGCCGCTGCGGCGCCTGGGCGGGGGCCCGGAAGCGGGCCGCGGCCAGCAACTGCCGCAGCGCGTTGGCTGCCTGCACCGGGCGCTGCCGCCGCGCGGCGACCCAGGTGGCCAGCACCGCGTCGTCCACATCGGGGCGCGCGCTGGTCATGTGCCAGATCAGCCGCTCGGCGGTGTCCGGCGACGGGCGGCCGACCACCAGCCGCAACAGCGTCGGCAGGTTGTGCGGCCGCAGCCGGTGGTGCAGCGGGCTGAAGGGCCGCATGCTGGTGTTGACCAGCACCGCCGACGCGATGTCCTGGGGCGCGCTGTGCAGCCACTCTGTGGCCACCATCCCACCCAGCGACAGGGCCAGCAGGTGCACCGGGCCGGTGAGGCCCAGGCGCTGGCACTGCGCCCGGCCGTCGGCCACCATGGCGGCCACCGCGGCCGGGCTGCGCTCGTGGCAGCGCAGGCCGTTGCCGGCCAGATCGATCAGGTGCACGCGGGCGCCGGGCAGAGCAGCTGCGAAGCGCTGCGGGAAATCTCCCCAGTGCGCCGATTCGCGGGTCAGTCCGCGCAGGAACACCCAGTTGCTCATGGCTGCCATCCTTTCAGAACCAGTCGGCCAGCGCCTGGGCGTGGCCGTCGGCGCGCTCGTGCGGCGCCGGGGTCCACTGCGCATGGCTGCCGGCGGCGCGCGCCAGGAAGTCCAGCAGCGCCAGATGGCGCCGCAGCACGCGCTGCTGCCGGTGGCCGATGAGCGGGTTGAAGATGCCCTTGCGCGAGAACAGCTGGCGCGGGTTCTTCTTGACCCAGAGCCACGAGCCCATCTCCAGCGTCAGCGGCAGGAAGGTGCGCGCCGGGTCGGTGCAGGCCTGCAGGTAGAGGTGGTCCCAGAGGTCGCCGTGGGTCAGGTACTGGGCGCTCTGCGGTTCGATGATGTAGGGATGGTGGTGGTGTGCCTGCTCGAAGATGGTCCTGAGCGCCCGCACCTCGGCCAGGTGGGGGATGGGCTCGCGCGTGTGGGCGAAGGGGAACCACAGCCGGTCGCTGATGCCGAAGCCCGAATGGCAGTCCAGCGCCAGCGAAAACGGGCGCGTCAGCAGCTCGGCCTGCACCACCTCGCACAGCGCCGCGCTCTCGGTTTCCAGCGGATCGCCCAGGCGGCCGCGGTACCAGGGCAGGCCGGCGCTCAGCCGCTGGCCGCCCATCAGCCAGGGCACCTTCTCGCGCGCCTCCACCGGAGCGTTGCGCATCAGATCCACGCCGCGCGGGTTGGCTCGGGTCGCGGCCCACATGCCGCCGGGGTTCACGACGGGCATGAACACCAGCCGCACCTCCTCCAGCAGGCGGTGCAGCGAACGGTCCCAGCCCAGCCGGGTGACGATGTTCTGCAGGAAGGCCATCACCACCTCGGCGCCGATGCGCTCCAGCCCGTGCACGCCGCCGAAGTAGCCGACGCCGGGGCAGCGCGGATCGGGGTTGCCCAGGGTGATGGCCCAGACCGGAAAGCCGGGGCCGCCGGGGATTGAGACATGGCGCACCGGCCGCGCCTGCAGGTGGTGGCCGCCCAACTCGATCAGCCGTTCGAGCGTCTGCAACTCGGGCAGCGGGTGGGCGGTGCTCATGGGGGTTGACACAGGGTTGTCACAGACCGGCCCTACCGTGGGGCCCCGACCTGTGCAATGAAGAGAACATGACCGCCAGCTTCAGCGATCCTTCCCGCCGCCCCGCGCGTCCGACCCTGTTGTGCCGGTGCGTGCAGGCGGGGGTGGTGGTGTGTGGTCTGGCGGGTGGGCTGGTGGAGTTCCTGGCCTTGCAGCGCTGGCGGGCCCAGGTCCGGCATCGCGGGTCGCCACCGCCCTGGTGGCGCTAGCCCGGGCCGGTTCAGTCCGCCTTGGCCGTCGCCTCCCGGGCGGCCGGGGCGGCTGCGGCCTTCTCCATGTCGCCGAGCTGCACCGACAGGTCCAGCAGGCGCACCTTGCTCATGTAGTAGCGGTCCAGGCGCCATTCCTTGAGCAGGTCCAGCGCGAGTTCGAAGTTGTCGAAGTTGAGCTTGTAGAGGTCGTTGACCGGGTAGGCCGCCTCCGACTCAAGGGCGACGACCAGGGCCGACAGGATGCGCGCTTCACTGGACTCGGGCGCGTTTTCGATCAGCTTGCGGGCTTTCTTCAGGGCTTTCACATGAGGCCTTTCTTCCAACGTTGGTGGTTCGGTGCGGACGTGGTGTCAGACAACCGTTCAACCGAGCTTACCGGCCGGCCAGCGGCTTTTGATGACGGTTTTGTGAAAGAAAGCTGACGTCAGCTTGAACGCCGCCTGTCCTCGCGCACCAGCAACGGCTGCCCCATGCGCAGCGTCTGCCCGGTGGCCAGCCCCGGCGCCAGCACGTGCCCTGGCGGTGCAAACACCAGGATGGTCGAACCGTGTTCGAACCAGCCCAGCTCCTGGCCCTTGGTGCAGGGCGCGTCGCAGGGCAGCTCGTTGGGGCCGCGGTAGCGCAGGTTCAGCGGCACGTCCAGCGCGTGCAGGCGCATGCTCGCCACCAGGATCGCCGCCACCGGCACCAGCAGCAGGCGCGCGCCATCGGGCTGGCGCAGGTGCAGCACCGCGCGCTCGTTGCGGCAGAACAGGCGCTCCACGCGCTGCAGCGCGATCGGGTTCACGTTCCAGGTGTCCCCGCTGATGTAGGTGACGTGTTCGAGCCGCGCGTCGCAGGGTGCGTGGAAGCGGTGGTACATGCTGGACGTGAGCCGCAGGGTCACATAGCTGCCGCCCTGCAGTTCGCGACACAGCGCGGCGGTGTGGGCCGAGTCGCCCAGCAGCTCGGCCAGCTTGTACGGAAAGCCCTTGGCCTGGAACACCTGGGGCTCGCCGTCCACCGTCTCGATGCGGCCACAGGCACCGACGATGCCGTCGCTGGGGCTGGTGACCACCTCGGGGCGCGGGTCCACAGGGCGCGCACCCGGCCGCAGCTCGCGGACGAAGCAGTCGTGCAGGCTGGCGAAGCGCTGCTCTTTCGCCTCGCTCAGGTCCAGGTCGCTGAAGGCCTTCCAGACCGCCAGCGACAGATCGCGCACCCAGGGGTGGCGGATGCGGCTCCACCAGCCGATGGCGTGGGTGAGGGCGATGCGGGGCACGCGGTTGGTCAGCAGGAAGTTGAGGTCTTCTTGCTGCGCGATGCGGCGCAGGGTGGCAACGGGATTCATGGAGATGACACGCGCTTGAAATAGAAACAGGGCCGACACCCCCTCTGGAGCCCGAACCCATGTCCTTGTTGGAAATTGCCCTGCCGGCGGGCGCGCTCGCCCTCGCGGCGCCGATGATCAAGCGCCGGATCGACCTCTCGCGCGCCAAGCACCGGTCCCTGGCCGGGCACTCGCGCATGGCCAAGCGGCTGGCGCGCTGGCTGCCGGGTTACGCCTACGAAGAGACCGAGTTCTTCGCCTGCGACGGCGCAGCGCCGGAGGTGGTGGCCCGGCGCCGCGCGGCCTTCGAGGCGCTCGCCGCCGGCCTCGCCAGCCGCCATCCGAAGACGCTGGCGATGACGGCGCAGGCCCGCGAAGGCCTGGCCGATCTGCAGTTCACCGGCCGCTACCGCGTGCCCTTCCAGTTCAGCCCCATCGTGAGCGAGCGGCTCAAGGTCGGTGCCTTCGTGCAGTCGGCCGACGGCGTGACGCTGACCGATCTGGACGGCTTCCGCTTCCACGACCTCACTGGCTCTTACGGCGTCAACGTGTTCGGCGTGGACTTCTACAAGGCCTGCATGGCCGAAGGCGCGGCCCGCGTGCAGGAGCTGGGATTGGTGCTTGGCGCCTACCACCCCTGCGTGGCGGGCAACATCCAGCGCCTGCGCGAGATCTCGGGCATGGACGAGGTCTCGTTCCACATGTCCGGCACCGAGGCCGTGATGCAGGCGGTTCGGCTGGCGCGCTTCCACACCCGCAAGCGCCACCTGGTGCGCTTCCCCGGCGCCTATCACGGTTGGTGGGAGGACGTGCAGCCCGGCCCCGGCAACCCGCTGCCACCGCGCGAGACCTACACCCTGGCCGACATGAGCGAACGCAGCCTGCGGGTGCTGCGCACGCGCCGCGACATCGCCTGCGTGCTGGTCAACCCGCTGCAGGCGCTGCACACCAACCGCGTGCCGCCCGCCGACTCCGCCCTGGTCGACAGTGGCCGGCAGGCCCACTTCGACCGCGCCGCCTACACCGCCTGGCTGCAGCGCCTGCGCGAGGTCTGCACCGAGCGCGGCATCGTGCTGATCTTCGACGAGGTGTTCCTCGGCTTCCGGCTCGCGCCGGGCGGCGCGCAGGAGTACTTCGGCGTTAAGGCCGACATGGTCACCTACGGCAAGACGCTGGCCGGAGGCTACCCGGTGGGCGTGGTCTGCGGCCGCCACGCGCTGATGCAGCGCTTCCGCGCCGACCGGCCGGCCGACCTCTGCCTGGCGCGCGGCACCTTCAACGCGCACCCGCAGGTGATGGGCGGCATGTCGGTGTTCCTGGAGCGCCTGCAGACCCCCGAGGTGCAGGCGGTGTACGACGGGCAGGACGAGCGCTGGAACGCACGGGCCCGGCGCTTCAACGAGACCATGGAACGCGAGGGCCTGCCCATGCGCGCGGCGAACCTGCACAGCATCTGGACCATCAACTACACCGAGCCCTCGCGCTACAACTGGATGCTGCAGTACCTGCTGCGCTGGCATGGTGTGGCGCTGAGCTGGGTGGGCACGGGCCGGCTGATCTTCAGCCTGAACTTCAGCGACGCCGACTTCGACGCCGTGCAGGAGAAGTTCGTGCGCGCCGGGCGCGACATGCGCGAACAGGGCTGGTGGGCACCGGTGGCGGGGCAGAGCAACCGGGGCATCCGCCGCAGCATTCTGCGCGAGGTGATCGCCACCGCCCTGGGGCGCCGACCGGGCGCCTGACGAGGAGGACCGCACGCCCTTGAACGGCGTCAGGCGCGGCTGTGCGCGGGGTCGTACAGCTCGCCGCGCAGCAGCTGCAGCGGGGCCCGGTGGTAGAGCTTGATGTCGTGGAACGGGTCGGTGAGGATCTTGGTCATCCACACCAGGCCGGTCTGCACATCGCGGAGGAAGAACAGGTGCACCGTGCGGAACAGCAGCCCGGCCACGCCGAGCGCCAGCCAGGCGGCACCGACGTCGCGCACGTAGCCCGTCCAGTCGGTGTGAGGCTCGATCAGGCCCATCAGGTCGGGGCTGGCCAGCAGCGCCAGCGGCACCGCGGCCCAGATGGCGATCAGCACCACCTTGCGGCGCAGGTTGTAGCCCACCTTGATCTCCTCCTTGTATTCGTTGGTGACCTGGTTCACATGGTCGTAGCCCAGGGGTTCGAAGAAGAAGTGGCCGGACTGTCGCGTCGTCATCGACACCAGCCAGCCGATCAGCGCCGAGACCACCGGGTCGATGAACAGCCACCCGTAGGCCACCACGAAACTGACCGCGCTGATGAAGTGCAGCGTCTGGTTGATGCGGTTGTGGTGGTAGTAGCGGTGGTCGTCCCAGCGCTGGGTCTTCAGGGCGTCGAAAAACGCGGTCATGCGGGCTCCTGCAAGGGGTTGGGGGTGTGCGCATCGTGTCGCGATTGCGTGAAATCGCGGTGACAACACCGGGGCTTCACAGTTTGGTCTTGCCTCGGTCACATCGGCGGGCGCGCTGTCACAAATCTGTTGCACCCCATGCGGACCATTGGCGCATGAAGACACCCGACGCCCAAGACATCGTGCTGCAGGACTTCCCCGCGGCGCACCCCTCTCTGCGCCTGGCGGTGGTCACGGAAACCTGGCCACCAGAAGTCAACGGTGTGGCCCTGACGCTGTCGCGGCTGGTGCAGGGCCTGTGCGAACGCAACCACCAGGTGCAGCTGGTGCGACCCCGGCAGGCCAGCGGCGACCTCGGCGCGCGGGACATCGGGTTCGAAGAAAAGCTGATGCGCGGCATGCCGATCCCGCGCTACCCCCAGCTCAAGCTCGGGCTGCCGGGCCGCAAGGCGCTGATGGCCTCGTGGTCGCTGCAGCGCCCCGACCTGGTCCACATCGCCACGGAGGGTCCTCTGGGTTGGTCGGCGCTGAAGGCGGCGCGGCAGCTGCGCATCCCGGTCACGTCCGACTTCCGCACCAACTTCCACAGCTACAGCCAGCACTACGGCCTGGGCTGGCTGCGCCGGCCGATCGCGGCCTACCTGCGCAAGTTCCACAACCAGACCCTGTGCACCATGGTGCCCACGCGTGCGCTGTGCGCCGAGCTGCTCTCGCAGGGTTTCGAGCGGCTGCAGGTGGTGGCGCGCGGCGTCGACACCCGGCTGTTCGACCCCGGCCTGCACGACCACACGCTGCGGGCGCACTGGGGCGCCGGCCCCGGCAACCTGGTGCTGCTGGTGGTCGGGCGTCTGGCGCCCGAGAAGAACCTCGACCTGGTGCTGGAGACTTTCGAGGCCATGCAGGCAGAACATGACGGCGTGCGCCTGGTGTTCGTGGGCGACGGGCCGATGCGCGATGCGCTGGAGCGGCGCTGCCCGCAGGCGCGGTTCATGGGTTCGCAGACCCAGGCCGAGCTGGCGCGCAGCTACGCCTCGGCCGACCTGCTGCTGTTTCCCAGCCTCACCGAGACTTTTGGCAACGTGACCCTGGAGGCGCTGGCCAGCGGGCTGCCGGTGCTGGCCTACGCTTGCGCCGCCGCAGCCGAGTGGGTGCAGTCCGACCACAACGGCTGGACAGTGCCGGCCGATGACGAGCGGGCTTTTGTGCAGGCGGCGGTGGCGCTGGCGCGGGAGCCGGGACGGGTGGCCCGGGCCGCCGGACAGGCCCGCGCCTCGGTGGAGCCGCTGGACTGGCCGCAGATCACCTTGCAGGTGGAAGCGCTGTTCCTGCGGGCGATGGAGTTGCACCGCGACGGCCGCCGGGGCCTGGAGGCCGCTCAGTGGGGCGCGAAGTCGTCCGTCGCCGCAACCCCTGCGGGCTCGCTGTCGTCGAAGCTGTCGCGGAACGTGAACCAGATCGATGTGAAGAACATCGAGGCCATGAAGAGCACCGCCGGGTAGACGATCAGGCCCGCGGCCTCTGCGCCACCGAGCAGGGCGCTGAGCAGGCTGAGGGACACGCTGAAGGCCACGAACAGGCCGGTCCAGCCCAGCAGGAACACCAGCAGCGCGCCTTTGTTGGCCCAGCAGGCCATCAGGCTGAAGAACAGGCTCTTGACCGGTGGCACGCCGTGCCAGAAGAGCAGGGCGGGCGCGTGCCAGAACAGCATCTGCAGCGGCATCATGACGACCAGCCCGAACCACAGCGCGGGGCTGGTGACCATGCTGCGCATGGCCTCTTCGGCGGTCATGGTCGCGGCGCCCTCGGGGTTGCCTTCCAGCAGGCCCACCAGCAGCAGGATCACCAGCAGCCCCAGGCCATACAGACCGCCCAGGGTGAGCATGCCCCGGGTTTTGGCGGGGCCGCCACGGAAGGCGGTGACCAGCTGCTTGGGCATCGGGAACCGCCCGGCCTCGGCCTCGCGCGAGGCCGACATCAGGCCCAGGTTGACCGCCGGGGTCAGCAGGGTGGCCAGGGCGGTGCCAAGAAACGGCACCAGGGCCAGCACCGACACCACCGCCATGAACATGAAGAACAGGCCCGACATGGCCAGGGGTTGCCGCAGAAAGGTCTTTACGCCCAGCCGGACCCATTGCAGGCCGGTGGATGCGGGCACGGTGCGCAGCTTCATGGCACGGCCCTCAGGCGGGCACGCCGCCGGCGTCGCGCAGCGAGTCCGCCAGGTCGCGGGCCTGGCGCACGCGCTCGCGCAGCACACGCTCGAAATGGCCCGGGTCGTGCGGCTTGAGCATCGCCGCCTCGCGCGGCAGGTGCCAGTCCCACAGGCGCGAGAGCCAGAAGCGCAGCGCGCCGGCGCGCAGCATGGCGGGCAGCAGCTGGCGCTCGGCCGCCGTCAGCGGTCGCACCGACTGGTAGGACGCCAGCATGGCGTGCGCGCGGCGCTCGTCGTGCAGGCCGTCGGCCGCCTCGTCGCCGTGGAAGATGCACCAGTCGTTGAGGGTGACGGCCAGGTCGAACAGCCAGCTGTCGTTGCCGGCAAAGTAGAAGTCGAAGAAGCCGCAGAGGCGGTCGCCGTCGAACATCACGTTGTCGCGGAACAGGTCGGCGTGCACCGGGCCATGGGGCAGCGCCTTGAAGGCGGGCTGCGCGGCCACGTGGTTCTGGTAGGCCAGTTCGCTGCGGATCAGGGTGGCCTGGTCGTCGCTCAGGTGCGGCAGCACCACCGGCACGGTTTCGTTCCACCAGGCCAGGCCGCGCAGGTTGGGCTGTTGCATGGCGAAGTCCTGGCCGGCCAGGTGCATGCGCGCGAGCATGGCGCCCACGGCCTCGCAGTGCACCACCGAGGGTCGCAGCTCGCTGTGCCCGGCCAGCTTGTTGACCACGGCCGCGGGCTTGCCCTGCAGCCGGTGCAGGATCTCGCCCCTGGTGTTGGCGGCGGGCTCGGGCACCGGGATGCCCTTTTGCGCCAGGTGCTTCATCAGCCGCAGGTAGTACGGCAGCTGTTCGAAGCCCAGGCGCTCGAACACCGTGAGCACGTGCTCGGTCTCGGCGCCGTCCAGCACAGTGGTGGCGAAGTAGTTGGTGTTTTCAATGCCCCCCTGGATGCCGCGCAAGGCGGTGAGCTCACCCAGTTGGAGTTCGCGCAGCAGCGCAGCGGCTTCGTCCTGCGGGACTTCGGTGTAAACGGCCATGGAAACGGGAGAAGATCAGAAGCTCAGAAGGCGCCAGCGGCTGCGGCCGCTGCTGCCGCCCTGGCCTTCGGAGGGAAGCTCCGCGCCGTTCTGGGGGGCAATTTCATAGGCCGGGGCGCCGTTCTTGGGCTGCACGTCGATGCTGCGGGTCTGGCCGCCGATGCGCACCTCGTCGATGCGGGAGCCAGCGTCTTCGTGCGTGATGCGTTCGATCACCTTGGCCTCGCCCGCCGGCAGCCGGGGCTGTTCGACCGGGGTGGGCGCCGGGGTGCCGGTCTGTGCCAGCACGGGCAGGGACGCGGCAATGGCGAGGGCCAGCAGGAGGGATCGGAGCAGGGTTGGGGCGCGCATGCCGCATTGTAGGCATGGAGCGCCTGCGCCGCACCCTGGCATCCCCGACAATCGCCCCCATGTCCGAACAATCCACCCCGCGCCTGCTGCTGGTCGACGGCTCCAGCTACCTCTACCGCGCCTTCTTCGCTGGCGGCGACGCCATGAGTACCACCCTGCCCGACGGCACGGTGCAGAAGACGGGCGCCATCCGCATCATGATCAACATGATGCAGAAGCTGCTCAAGGACCACCCGTCCACCTGGGCCGCCTGCGTGTTCGACGCCTCGGGCCCGACCTTCCGCGACGCGCTCTACCCCGAGTACAAGCAGCACCGCAGCCCCATGCCCGACGACCTGCGCAGCCAGATCGCACCGATCCACGAGGTGGTGCGCCTCTCGGGTTGGCCGGTGCTGGACGTGCCGGGCGTCGAGGCCGACGACGTGATCGGCACCTTGGCGGTCGCGGCGGCCAGTCAGGGCATCGAGGTGCTGATCAGCAGCGGCGACAAGGACCTGGCGCAGCTGGTGAACGAGCACATCACCATCATCGACACCATGAGCGGCAAGGTGCGCGACCTGGCCGGGGTGGAGGCGGAGTTTGGAGTGCCCGCGCGCCTGATGCTGGACTACCAGATGCTGGTGGGCGACTCCATCGACAACGTGCCCGGGGTGAACAAGGTCGGCCCCAAGACGGCCGTGAAGCTGCTGCAGGAGTACGGCTCCATCGACAACCTGATCGCGCAGGCGGACCAAGTGAAAGGCGCCGTGGGCGAGAACCTCCGCCAGGCGCTGGACTGGCTGCCCACCGGCCGCCAGCTGCTGACTATCAAAACCGACTGCGACCTCAACGGCTGGGTGCCCGGCCTGCCGGCGCTGGATGCGGTGCGCATGGGCGAACCGCAGAAGGAGCCGCTGCGCGCGTTCTACGAGACCTATGGCTTCAAGGGCCTGGCCAAGGCGCTGGGGGGCGGCGAGGCGGCTGTGCCCGCGGCTGCGTCCGCCCCTGTGCCCGGCTCCACCAACGACCTGTTCAGCGATCCGGCGTCAGACATTCCGAGGGCGTCGAACCTCGCCTACGACACCATCCTCACCTGGGAGGCCTTCGACGCCTGGCTGAACAAGCTGGAGGCCGCCGAGCTGACCGCCATCGACACCGAGACCACCTCGCTGGATGAAATGGTCGCGCAGATCGTGGGCATCAGCTTCAGCGTGACGCCGGGCGAAGCCGCCTACATCCCGCTCAAGCACGAAGGGCCGGACGCGCCCGGACAGCTGCCACTGGACGAGGTGCTGGCCCGGCTCAAGCCCTGGCTGGAAAACCCGGCCAGGCAAAAGCTCGGCCAGCACATCAAGTACGACCGCCACGTCTTCGCCAACCACGGCATCGAGGTGCAGGGCTACGCGCACGACACCATGCTGCAGAGCTACGTGCTCGAAGTGCACAAGCCGCACGGTCTGTCGAGCTTGGCCGAGCGCCACCTGGGCCGCGGCGGCATCAGCTACGAAGACCTGTGTGGCAAAGGCGCGCACCAGATCCCGTTTGCCCAGGTGGACGTGGCGAAAGCCGCCGAATACTCGTGCGAGGACAGCGACCAGACCCTGGACGTGCACCGAGTGCTGTGGCCGCAGATCGAAGCCGACGCGAAGCTGAAGTTCATCTACGAGCTGGAGATCGCCAGCAGCGAAACGCTCTACCGCATCGAACGCAACGGCGTGCTGATCGACGCGCCCACGCTGGCCAAACAGAGCCATGAGCTGGGCCAGCGCATCTTCGCGCTGGAGCAGGAGGCGTATGAAATCGCGGGCCAGCCCTTCAACCTCAGCAGCCCCAAGCAGCTGGGCGAGATCTTCTTCGACAAGCTGGGCCTGCCGGTCATCAAGAAGACCGCCACCGGCGCGCGCAGCACCGACGAGGAGGTGCTGGAGAAGCTGGCCGAGGACTACCCGCTGCCGGCCAAGATCCTGGAACACCGCAGCCTCATCAAGCTCAAGGGCACCTACACCGACAAGCTGGCCCAGCTGGCGCTGCCGCGCACCGGCCGCGTGCACACCCACTACGCGCAGGCCGTGGCGGTGACCGGGCGCCTGTCCAGCAACGACCCCAACCTGCAGAACATCCCCATCCGCACCGCCGAAGGCCGCAAGGTGCGCGAGGCCTTCGTGGCCGCGCCGGGCCATGTGATCGCCAGCGCCGACTACTCGCAGATCGAGCTGCGCATCATGGCCCACCTGAGCGACGATGCGGCCCTGCTGCGCGCCTTCCACGAGGGGCACGACGTGCACCGCGCCACCGCGGCCGAGGTGTTCGGCATCAAGCCCGAGGAGGTCAGCAGCGAGCAGCGCCGCTACGCCAAGACCATCAACTTCGGCCTGATCTACGGCATGGGCACCTTCGGCCTGGCCAAGTCGCTGGGCATCGAGAACGCGGCCGCCAAGACCTACATCGACCGCTACTTCGCGCGCTTTGCCGGCGTCAAGCAGTACATGGACGACACGCGCGCGCTCGCCAAGGAACAGGGCTATGTGGAGACCGTGTTCGGCCGCAAGCTGGTGCTGCCGGACATCAAGAACGCCAAGGGCGCCAAGCTGGCCGCGCTGGAGCGCCAGGCCATCAACGCGCCCATGCAGGGCACGGCGGCCGACCTCATCAAGCTGGCCATGGTGGCGGTGCAGAAGGCGCTGGACGAGCAGGGCAGGGGCACCAAGATGATCATGCAGGTGCACGACGAACTGGTGTTCGAGGTGCCCGAGGCCGAACTGGACTGGTTGCGCACCGAGATTCCTCGCCTGATGGCGGGGGTGGCGCAGCTGAAGGTGCCGCTGCTGGCCGAGGTGGGCGTGGGGGTGAACTGGGACCAGGCGCACTGAGCGCCCGCGGTCTCAACCCACCGGCAGCACCACCTTGGTGTACGGGTGGTCGACACCTTCTGCCCACCAGTTCGCCCACAGCCGGTCCGCGCCGCCCGGCGCGTCGGCCTGCAGGGTCATGAAATTGCGGCAGCCGATCAGCCGGCGCCGGGCGGTCGGGAATTCCACCATCTGGCCGGTGAGCCCCGGCTCCAGGGTCTCGATCTGCTTGCAGGCCTCTTCGAGGAAGTAGCGCGCCACGCCGGCTGGCGGCGGGTGGGTCACGCCGCTGCTGGTGAGCTGGGTCAGGCTGCGCGCCTCGGGCGAAAGGTCGCTGCGGTCCGATTCGATCACGCCGATGGCGGCCACGTGCACGTCGCCTGAGAGCACGGTCACCCGCAGGCCGCGCGCACTGGCGTCCAGCAGGCGGCGCACCAGGCGCAGGCGCTCGGCCTGGTGGGGGTGGCTGGTCCAGTGGTCGCGCAGGTCGTCCTCCAGTTCCTCGATGGCCGGCAGGGCGCCGAGCATCGTCTCCAGCTGCTCGAAGCTGGGGTGCATCACCGGGATGCTGCTCATCACCAGCAGGTGCCGCAGGTCGCCGGCGGCCAGCTGGGCGTCGAGCCAGGCGTAGACGGCGCTCCAGCTGGCCGGGCTCATCACCTGGTCGGCGAGCACGGTCCTGCGTCCGGCGGCGTCGGTGGTTTCGCTGCGCGGCCGGCGCTCGCTGCGCAGGTCGAGCACCAGCAGGCCGGTGCTGCCGAAGCGGTAGGCGCTGTTGTGCGCGGTCTGGGCGTTCAGGGTGGCGGGCGGCGGTGCGCCCAGCATCTGGCGCTGGAACAGTTCGAACGCAGAGCGGGCGACCTCGAACAGGCCCTGGAACACGGGGCTGCCGTGCAACTCGCACGGGTGTGAGCCCCAGCCGTCGATGATGTCGTGGTCGTCCCACATCATCACGCTGGGCACCGAGGCCAGCAGCGCGGCGGTCTCGGGCTGGTTCCAGCGTTCCAGGTAGAACCCGGCGAAACGGGTCTGCAGCGCGGCGCGCAGGCTGTCGCTCAAGGGCATGTGGGTGCGGGTGAACCACTCGACCTCGCTCCATGCCCGCAGCTCGGGCACGGTGGCCCAGATGTCGTCGCTGTAGATCTGGTCGCCGCCCATGAGCAGCAGCTCCAGCGGCCTGACCGGGACGCCGTCGACCCGCTCCTGCTGCTCGTGCAGGCGGCCCATGCGGGCCCAGAGGGCGTTGGCGTCTTTCATGGTTTTGCGGGTGCGCGCGTCGGAAAAGCCGTTGCATGAGACGTAGGCCATGCTTGGCGTGGCGCCCAGGGCCGGCACCTGGAAGCTGTGGCTGCGGCCGGCCAGCCGGTAGCCGATGCGCTGGGACATCGCCGTCTGGCGCACCGCGATGTCGAAGCGCCAGGCGGTGGCGTCCAGGCCGGGCACCGGTCCGCTGGCGCCGTTGACCAGCTCGGCCGGCACATTCAGGCGCAGCGCCGGCTGCGGATCGGTGGCGTCGCAGACGATCATCAGGCTCAAACCCCAGACGCCACCCTGGCATCCGAGAAACTGCAGAATGGGTCCGGTCAGGGTCATGGCGCTGTCCTCCGATGCGCGCCATTGTGTGCCCGACCCGTGCGCGCCGCATCCCCTTTTCAACCACCCACAAGGAGACACCGATGCTCAACACCGACCTGATCACCGACAGCCAGGCCCTGCTCGACGCGAGGGCTTCGCAGGGCCATGCCACCCGCCGCACCGCACTCAAGGCCGCCCTGGGAGTGGGCTACGCCGCCTCGGTGCTGCCGGTGATGGCGCAGACGGCGATCAAGACGTCCACCGACGGGCTGACCGCGGGCGAGGTGATGATCGATGTCAACGGCTTCAAGATGCCCGCCTACCGCGCGGCGCCGGCCGGCAAGACCGGGCTGCCGGTGGTGCTGGTGCTGTCGGAGATCTTTGGCGTGCACGAGTACATCGCTGACACCGCGCGCCGGTTTGCCAAGGCAGGCTACCTGGCCATCGCACCCGAGCTGTTCGTGCGCCAGGGCGATGCGCAGAGCTATGGCGAGATGGCCAAGCTGATCGCCGAGGTGATCTCCAAGGTGCCGGATGCCCAGGTGATGGCCGATCTGGACGCGACGGTGAAGTGGGCCGCGGCCAACGGCGGCGATGCCAAGAAGCTGGGCGTGACCGGCTTCTGCTGGGGCGGGCGCCAGGTCTGGCTGTATGCGGCGCACAACCCGGCGGTGAAGGCCGGTGTGGCCTGGTACGGCCGGCTGGTCGGTCAGACCAGCGACCTCAATCCGAAGCACCCGGTGGATGTGGCGGCCGGCCTGCACGGTCCGGTGCTGGGTCTTTACGGCGCGGCCGACACCGGCATTCCGCTTGACACGGTTGATAAGATGAAAGCCGCTTTGGCGGCCGGCAATGCGGCGGCCAAGGTGTCGAGCTTTGTGGTGTACCCGGACGCGCCGCACGCATTCCACGCCGATTACCGGCCGAGCTTCCGCAAGGAGCCGGCCGAAGACGGCTGGAAGCGGGCACAGGCCTGGTTCCAGCAGCACGGCGTCGCCTGACGCTGCCCTGCAGACCCCACCCCCGGGCCGCCTGTGCGGCCCTTTCTTTTGGTTGACGACATTTCATGACCCTGATTGCGATCCTGTTGGGCACCGTGGCGGCGGGGGTGGGCAGCGTGTGGCTGGCCGCGGCGCTGGGCATGGGGGTGCTGGCGCGGTTCACGCAGCACATGCTGAGCCTGGCCGCGGGTGCGCTGCTGGCCACCGCCTTCATGCACCTGCTGCCCGAGGCGTTCGAGAGCCAGGCGGGCGCGCACGAGCTGTTTTCCCTGCTGCTGGGTGGTCTGGTGTTCTTCTTCCTGCTGGACAAGGCCGAGCTGTGGCATCACGGCCATGAACACCACCACGGCGGGGAGCACCATGGACACGGGCATGCGCACGCCCACGGTCATGACCATGCGCACGGGCACAACCACGACTACGGGCATGGCGCCCGTTCCGGCGGCTGGACGGTGCTGGCCGGCGACAGCGTGCATGCATTCGGCGACGGCATCCTGATCGCTTCGGCGTTTGTGGCCGACCTGCGGCTGGGTGCGGTGACCGCGCTGGCGGTGCTGGCCCACGAGGTGCCCCACCACATGGGCGATCTGGTCGTGCTGCAGCAGACCTCGGGCACGCGCCGCGCGGCCCTGGTGAAGGTGTCGCTGGCGGGCACGGTGACGGCCCTGGGCGGGCTGGTGGGCTACCTCCTGCTGGGCCAGCTCGAAGACTGGCTGCCGTACTTCCTGGTCGCGGCCTCCAGCAGCTTCGTCTATGTGGCGCTGGCCGACCTGATTCCCCAGTTGCAGAAGCGGCTCGGCCTTCGCGCGACGGTCGCCCAGATTGCCTGGCTGCTGGCGGGCATTGCCCTGGTGACCCTGGTCAGCGGGATGGCGCACGCCCACTGAGTCGCCGCCAGCGGCCTCAGCCGGTCGCCTCGCTGCCGAAACAGAACTCGAAACGGGCGCCCTGGCCCACGGCGCCTTCGCCCCAGATGTGGCCACCGTGGCGCTCCAGGATGCGCCGCACCGTGGCCAGCCCGATGCCGGAGCCCTCGAACTCGCTGCTGGTGTGCAGCCGGTTGAAGGCCTTGAACAGGCGTTCGGCCCGCGCCATGTCGAAGCCCGCTCCGTTGTCGCGGATGCAGAACACCGGCGCACCACCCGGAGCCGTTGGCTCGGCGCGGTTGAAGCTGATGCGGGCGTTGGCGGTCTGGCGGGTGTATTTCCAGGCGTTGCCCAGCAGGTTCTCCAGCACGATCTGCGCCATGCGCGGGTCGCAGTCGGCATACAGCCCTTCTTCGATCGCCACCTCGACCTCGCGCGTCGGATCGCGGTGGCGCTCCTGGCGGATCACGTCGTGCGCCAGCTCGCTGAGGTTGGTGTTCATGCGCTGCAGGGTGCCCTGGCTCACGCGCGCCAGCGCCAGCAGATCGGTGATCAGGCTGTTCATGCGATGGACCGAAGCCTCGATGCGCTCGAACAGGTCGATGTCCTCTGCGGTCATGCGCCCGGCCATCTGCTCGCGCAGCAGGTGGCTGAAGCCGTCGATGGAGCGCAGCGGCGATTTCAGGTCGTGCGAAACGGAGTAGGCGAAAGAGTCCAGCTCGCGGTTGAGGTACTGCAGCTGGGCGGTGCGCGCCGCCACACGGTGCTCCAGCGTGTCGTGCAGCTTGTGGATCTCGCGGTCGCGGCGCAGCCGTTGCAGCTCGGCGTTGCAGCGGCTGGCAAAGATGGTCAGCAGGGCGTCCAGATGGGCGTTCGGTGGCGGCCGCTGGCGCCAGACGGCGATGAGCAGCCCCACCGCCGAGCCGTCCCCATCGCGCAGCGGCAGGCCCAGCACGGACTGGAGCGGGGCCTCCGAAAACGGCGGCACCAGGTTCAGGTGGGCAGGGCGGGGACTCTCGAAGCGCAGCAGTGCAGGCTGCAGCAGGGCCTGTTCGCAAAGGGTCCGGTGCAGCGAATGGGTGCTGTTGGGGAGCAGCCGGCCGTCCCACACCAGGGCCAGGGTGCGCATCATCTTCTGGGTGTCCACTTCGCCCACCACGACGCCGTCGGCGCCGATGGCGTCGGCCAGATGCTCGACCAGCGAGCGGAAGAAGGCCTCGCCCGTGTCGCCCGAGACGCCCTCGGCCACATTCAGCAGCATGGCCTCGTGCCGTTTCTCTTCGTCCACGTTCATGGTGAAGGAAAGGGCGCAGGGCTCGTTGTCGATCTCGATGATCTCTGCCCACACCCTCACAGGCACGATGGCGCCCGCCTTGGTCCGCATCCGGGTCTCGTATCCCTGCAGCCGGCCGTCGCGCCGAAGGGTGGCCACATAGTGGTTGCGGTCGGTCTCGGAGACCCAGACGCCCACCTCCATCGACGTCTTGCCTTCGAATTCCGACTGTGTCCAGCCCAGCACCCGCTCGTTGGCGGGGTTGACCTCGACGAAGCGGCCGTCGCTCAGGCGGGTGATGGTCATGCCCAGCGGGCTGAAGTTGAACGCCTTCGAGAAGCGCTCGCGCGAGATCTCCAGTTCGCGGCGCGAGGCCACATCGGCCGACAGGTCGAACACCACCGCGATCAGCAGGCGCTCGGAGGCGCTCTGCGTGACCTCGGCATGCACCATGGCCGGGAACGCGCCCCCGTCCTTGCGCTGGGCCAGCCCCCGGAGGCCGCCAACCCGCCCCTGGGTGTCGATGAGCCGGCGGAACTCGGTCTGTTCCTCGTCGCGGGCCCACACCCTGGGTGGAGGATGACCCACCAGCTCCTCGTTCGTGTATCCGAACAGCGACTGGAAGGCCTGGTTGGCGTCGAGCACGTCCAGCGTGTCCAGCGACTGCACCAGGCAGGCGGCCGGCGTGCTGCGGAACAGGGCCTGGAAGCGGTCCTGGCTCTGGCGCAGCAGACGCTCGACCTCGCGGCTGTGCTCCAGTGCCAGGTTCTGGCTGCGGTAGGCGTCCAGCAGCCGCCGCCGGCCCAGGTTGACCGTGATCATCAGGCTGATGAGGATGGTGGTCTGCACAATCCACACGGTCCAGCCGGTGCGCGTCTCGGGCGTCGGCATCAGCTGCAGGTTCTCGGCGATGTTGAGCACCCCGAGGATGGCGATGCCCAGCGCGCCGCTGACCAGCATGTTCCTGCGTGAGAGAAAAACACCCGCAGCGACCACCGCCGCGATCATGACCAGCGCGGCCATGCTGCGCACCGTGCCATGGGCCACGATGGCCGCACCCGACGTGAAGATCAGCGTGTACACCAGCAGCGGCGCCACCAGCGGGCGCAGGCGCGTGGCGTACAGGACCAGCAGCAGGTAGTCGGTGAGCGAGAAAGCGAGGGCCACCCAGGTCAGCGCCACCAGGCCGTCCCTCAGATGGACGCCGAACGCCACCAGCGGACCGGCGATACCGATGCACAGCAGCAATGCCAGCAGGGATCGATCCTGGTAGCGCTGCAGACTGGGCGGCTGGCCGGTCGCCTCAGCGGCGGGGAGGGGGGCTGGCGCGTTCATCGGGATGTTGGCGCGGGTGTCAGGGAGAAGCGGAACTCGGCGCCTTCACCGGGCTTGCCGACACCCTGGATCTGGCCACCGTGCCGGTCCACGATGCGGCGCACCGTGGCCAGGCCGATGCCCGTGCCTTCGAACTCGCTCGGTCCGTGCAGGCGCTGGAATGGCTTGAACAGCTTGTCGGCATAGGCCATATTGAAGCCTACGCCGTTGTCCCGCACGAAAAAGCTCGCGCGGCCCGGGTCACCGTCCTTGCAGCGCCCCATCTCGATCAGCGGCTGTGGCTGGTCCCGGGTGTACTTGATGGCGTTGCCCAGCAGGTTCTCCAGCGCGATGCGCGCCAGCCGGGCGTCGCAGACGCTGACCAGGTCCGGCTCGATGCGCCACGCGAGAGGTCTGCCCGGGTGCTTGGCCTGTTCCGCGCGCATCACCTGTTCGGCGATCTCGCTCAGATTGGTCGGGCTCAGCGCCATCTTGCCCTGGCTCACGCGGGCCAGTGCCAGCATGTCGGCGATCAGGGTGCTCATGCGGTGGGTCGACGCCAGCACGCGCTGCAGCAGCTGCTCCTCATCGGCGGTCAGCCGTCCCTGCAACTGTTCGCTCAGCAGGCTCGTGAAGCCGTCGATCGCACGCAATGGCGACTTCAGGTCGTGCGACACCGAGTAGGCGAACGAGTCGAGTTCCGCGTTGAGCTTCTGCAATTCGGCGGTGCGCGACTGCACCCGTTGCTCCAGCGTCGCGTTGAGTTGCTGGATTTCGCGCTCGCGCCGCAGCCGCATCAGTTCGGCCGTGGCCCGGCTCGCAAAGATCGACATCAGCGCGCGCATCTCGGCGGTGAGTGTGATGGGCTGGCGCCACATGGCCGAGAGCAAGCCAATGGCGGTGCCGTCCTGGTCGCGCAGGCTCTGGCCGATGTAGGCGCTGGCCTGCATCCCGGTCATCGCCGACAGCGATGGGTAGGTGTGGGCGAGGCCTTGCTCGTGGACGCAGAGATCGCTGCGCGAAAGGGCCTCGCCGCAGGGGGTGCCCTCGGGGGCATAGACGATGTTGGGCACCAGGGCGCCGTCCATGGACATCGCCAGTGTCTGCACCTCCTGGTCGGGCATCAGCTCGCTGACCATCACCACGTCGGCCTTCAGGGTGGGGGCTGCGTGGCGGGCCAGCGCGGTGAAAAAGGCCGCGCCCGTTTCGCCCGTCATGCCCTGCGCCACGCTCAGCAGCAAGGCCTCGCGCCGCTTCTCTTCCGAAACGTTCACTGTGGACGACAGAATGCACTCTTCGCCTTCGATGTCGATCAGCACCGCCCACAGCCTCACGTCGACCGGCTTGCCGTCCCTGCCGCGCATCTGGCTCTCGTAGGCCAGCACCCGCCCGTCGCGCTTGAGCTGGTCGACGTAGGCCTGCCGGTGGGCTGGTGTGAGCCAGGCGCCGGTTTCCAGAGTGGTCCTGCCGCGCAGGCCGTCCGCGCCGACGTTGTCGTGGATGAGCCCCGCCCGGTTGACCTCCAGGATCCGGCCGTCGGACAGGCGCGTGATCGCGAGGTTCATCGGACTGAAGTTGAAGGCCTTGGCGAAGCGCTCCTCCGAGCGCCGCAGGCGTTCGATGGTGGCGTTCTGCTCGGTGATGTCGGTGACCGTGGTGATGATCAGCCGGTCCTGCGGATCGTCACCCATCTCGCTGCTGATCAGCGCCTCGAAGCGGCTGCCGTCGGCCCGCAGTCCCTGGACATGGACCTGGTCTGCGCGGCGCAGGGCAAACAGTTGTTCCAGGTAGAGGGCGCGCTGCTCCGGTTCGGCCCAGAGCATGGCGTCGGTGCAGCCGAGCACGTCCTCGCGGGTGTGTCCGTAGCAGCGCTCGAAGGCCGGGTTGACGTCCAGGATCAGGCCGCTGCGGGCCGACTGCGCAATCATCGGGCTGGGGCTGTTGCGGAAGATCCGGGTGAACCGCTCCAGGCTCTGGTCCCGTTCCTGCTCGCTGCGGATGCGCCGCTCCAGCTCGCGGCGCTGAAGATCCAGCGCCTGCTGGGCCCGGCTGCGGCTGTGGTAGACCATGATCGCCACCACGACCATGGTCATGGACTGGGTCAGCCACACCGTGAACCCAACCTTGAAGTTGGCCGGTTTGAACCAGCCACTCCACTCCATCCAGGTGAGGACGCCCAGGACCACCACGCTCAGGGTCACGGTGACGAACAGCGCGCGCCGGGGCAGGAAGATGCCGGCACCGGCCACCACTGCCACGAACAGGAAGCCCGCGGCGGTGCGCACCGAGCCGAAAGCCACGATGGCGATCACCGTCGAGATCAGGACCGCGGTCACCAGCAGCGGTGCTACGAGTCGCTGGAATCCCTTGCTCAGCAACAGCAGGACCGTCCAGGCCGACAGCGCGATCAGCGCGGGCGCGATCACCTCCGACAGGTTGGATGTGCTCAGATACACCAGGGGTGCCTGGACGGTGGCAGCAATGGCCACCAGCAGACCGATGGCCCGCAGTGGACTGGAAGAGGGTTCGGAGGACGGGCTGGACACGCGGGACAGGGCTTCAGGCATCGGTTGGCGTATGGGCGCGTGTCTGACCTATCGTCCCGTCAGCCGGGAACTTGACTCCGGGCACAGGGCAGGCCTGGCGTGTTGCACCATTCGCTCCAGCTGCCTGGAAAGAGGGCTGTGCGTCCGAAGCCGGCGATTTCCATGGCCAGCAGGTTGGGTATGGCGCTCACGCCACTGCCGCAGTGGTGCACCACCGCGGCCGGGTCGCGCGACCCCAGCAGGCGCTCGAAGTCGGCCCGCAGTTCGGAGGCCGGCTTGAAGCGGCCGTCCGGTCCGATGTTCTCGGTGAACGGCCGGTTGAGCGCCCCCGGGATGTGGCCCGCTACCGGGTCCAGTGGTTCGACCTCGCCGCGGAAGCGGGCCGCGGCGCGTGCGTCGACCAGTGTGAGGTCGGGCTGGCCCAGCCGGCGCGCAATGTCCGGCGCCGCCAGCGTTTCGGCGCGGGCAGGCTGCAGTTCGAAACGGCCGGCGGGGAGCGAAGGCGACGCGCCTTCGATGACCGCACCGCCCGCGGCCTCCCAGGCGGCCATTCCGCCGTCGAGCACCGCCACGGCCTCGTGGCCGCACCACTTGAGCATCCACCAGAGCCGGCCACAGTAGTTCGCGCCCTGCCGGTCCATCGCCACCACCTGCTGGCCCGGGTTCAGACCCAGCGCCTGCAGACGCCTGGCAAACGTTTCGCGGGAGGGCAGGGGATGCCTTCCGCCACTGGCGCGGTCGGGTCCGGTCTTGTCGCTCAGGTGCTCGTCTAGGTCCACATGCACCGCGCCGGGGATGTGGGCGGCTTCGAACTGCTGGCGCCCGGCGGCGGGGTTCATCAGGTCGAAGCTGCAGTCCATCATCAGCACCGGCTGGCGGTCGTCCAGGAGTTGCCGCAGCTGCGCGGCAGAAATGAGGGTTGTGTACATGTGGCTGATTTTCAAGTACGGAGGGACCGCTGACGATCACACCAAAGTCCTAAAGACCCACCCACCGCATGCAGACGCGCACGGATTCAGTGCTCTTCTGCCGGCGCGTGGGGCACGGCGCGCGCGCGCAGCACGGTGGCCGCGATGCCGCTGACGATGATCAGGCCCATGCCGGCCCAGCCGATCAGGGGCAGCCGGTCGCCGAACACGGTCAGTCCGAAGATGCCGGCGAACACGATGCCCGAATACTGCAGGTTGGCCACGACCATGGTGGCACCGCTGGCGTAGGCACGGGTCATGCACAGCTGGCCGCCCAGCGCCAGCAGCCCGATGGGCAGCAGCCAGAGCGCGGAAGGCCAGCTCCATGGCGTGGCACCGACGAACAGCATGCCGATCAGGCCGGCGACCACAGCCCCGATGGAGAAATAGAACACCGTGCGGCTCTCGGGCTCACCCGCCCGGCTCAGCGCCGACACCTGCAGGTAGGCGAAAGCCGCGAAGATGCCGGACATCAGGCCAACCAGTGCGCCCAGCATCTGGTCGGGAGCCAGGGTGGGGCGCAGCATCATCGCCACGCCGCCGAAGCCCGCCAGCACGGTCAGGAACAGGGGAGCCTGTTGCCGGACCGGCGCATTGCGGCCCTGGGTCAGCAGGGCACCGCCGAGCAGGAAGGTGGCGATCCAGACGCTGCTCATGTAGTTGAGCGTCATCGCCGTCGCCAGCGGGAGGATGGCAATGGCGTAGAACCAGGCGGTCAGCGAGATGGTGCCCACCACGCTGCGCCAGACATGCATCATGGGCACCGTGGTGCGCAGCGAGACGCCGCTGAACCGGGTGAACCCGTAGAGAAACACCACCCCCACCAGACCGCGGTAGGTGACGATCTCGAAGCTGTTGAAGTGCGCGGATGCGAACTTGATGCAGACCCCCATGCTGGCGAAAAACAGGGACGCCAGCAGCATCCAGAGGGCCTGCATGGGGTCTCAGCCTTTCAGCGCATCGCCGAGGCGGCCGCGGTACCACTCGTGGAAGTGCTGCATGCCGTCTTCCATCGGGCTCTGGTAGGGGCCGACCTCGTTGTCGCCGCGCTCGTACAGGGCCTTGCGGCCCGCGTCCATGCGCTCGGCGATCTCGTCGTCCTCGATGCAGGTCTCCATGTAGGCGGCGCGCTGCGCCTCCATGAAACCGGGTTCGAAGGCGGCGATCTCCTCGGGGTAGTAGAACTCCACCATGTTGAGTGTCTTGTCGACCCCCAGCGGGTGCAGGGTCGAGACCGTCAGCACGTGCGGGTACCACTCCACCATGATGTGCGGGTAGTAGGTCAGCCACACCGCGCCCTGTGCGGGCAGCTCGCCGTTGCGGTACTGCATCAGCACCTCGTGCCACTTCTGGTACGTGGCGCTGCCGGACTTGAGCAGGTTCTGGATGCCCACGGTCTGCACCGAGTACTCGGGCTTGAACTCCCACTGCAGGTCGTCGCAGGTGACGAAGTTGCCCAGTCCGGGGTGGAAGGGCACGACGTGGTAGTCCTCCAGATAGACCTCGATGAAGGTCTTCCAGTTGTAGTTGCAGGTGTGCAGTTCGACGTGGCCCAGCACCATGCCCTCGAAGCTCAGCGTGGACGCCGGACCCATGTTCGCCAGATCGGCGGCGATGTCGCGGCCGTTGTCTTCGAACAGCAGGCCGTTCCATTCGCGCAGCGAATAGCGCTTGAGATCGGCGCAGGGGTCGTGCGAGAAATGCGGGGCGCCCAGCAGGTTGCCCAGCTTGCTGTTGGCCGACTGGCCACCGCTGTAGGTCCAGCGGTGCAGGGGGCAGACGATGTGGCCACCGCTGTGACCCTTGGCGTTCTGGTTCAGGTTGCCGCGGCCCTTGAGCATCACGGCCTGTCGGTGGCGGCAGATGTTGGAGACGAGTTCGACGCCGTTGGCGGTGCGAACCAGCGCGCGTCCTTCACCCTCCTGTGGCAGGGCGAAGTAGTCGCCCAGCTCGGGAACCGCGTTCACGTGCCCCACGTAGCGGGGCCCGTGCTGAAAGATCGTTTCAAGTTCCCTGCGGAACAATGCCTCGTCGAAGTAGCTGGAAACCGGCAATTGGCTTGCGGCCTGCTGCAATTGAAGACTCAAATCAGACATGGTGGTCTTGACCTAAAGACTCCCCCTATGAAGGGGCAGGGTGAAGCGCTCGAGCGAGTGAACGATCTGCGCGGGATGGGTGAAGTGCTGCGTCCCTCCGGGCGTGCGAGGCCCGTCAGTTGAACAAAAAAGAGGCGGGATTGTACCCCGCCCCTTCCAGGCCCCTGCGGTGGCTGGAGATTGAGCGGACCGGGGGATAAAATCGCGCGCTGGCCCTGCCGTCCGCAGGGTGTCCGTCGGGTGTTTGCCACCCGCAATCGACTTCAGCGAATGACCTCTCCGACCCCCACAAAGTCCACCCGATCAAGCCGCTCGGCCGAAGCGTCTGCCACCCCGGCCAGCTACGAGGCCGCGCTGGAGGAGCTGGAGCAGCTGGTCGCCCAGCTGGATGCGGGGCAGTTGCCGCTGGACCAGCTGCTGGGTCGCTACCAGCGCGGCGCCGAGCTGCTGGCCTACTGCCGCACCCGGCTGGAGGCGGTGGAGCAGCAGATCAAGGTGCTCGAAAACGGCGAGCCCAAACCCTGGGACGGCCAATGAGCGCGGGCCTGTCGGACAACACCGCGTTCGTGGCCTGGCGGGTGCGCCAGCAGGAGCACGTGGAGCAGGCCCTGTCGAACTGGGTGCTGGCCGATGCGCCGGCGGGTCTGGGGCTGGTCATGCGCTATGCGGTACTGGACGGCGGCAAGCGCCTGCGCCCGCTGCTGGCGCTGGCAGCTTGCGAGGCCGTGCAGGGCGACCCTGCAGTGGCCATGCGGGCGGCCTGTGCGGTGGAGCTCATCCATGCGTATTCCTTGGTCCACGACGACATGCCTTGCATGGACAACGATGTGTTGCGGCGGGGCAAGCCCACAGTGCATGTGAAGTACGGCGAGGCGCAGGCGCTGCTGGCCGGCGACGCCCTGCAGGCCCTGGCGTTCGAGTTGCTGGTGCCCGACGACGGTTCGGTGCCTGCGGCGCTGTCGGCCCGCCTGTGCCGCCAGCTGGCCGTGGCGGCCGGTGCATCCGGCATGGCCGGGGGGCAAGCCGTCGACCTCGCCAGCGTCGGCGTGGCGCTGGACCAGAAGGCCCTGGAGGGCATGCACCGTCTCAAGACCGGTGCGCTGCTGCAGGCCAGCGTCATGATGGGCGCGTCCACCGCCGCTCTGGACGCGGCCGTGCTGCGGCAGTTGTCCACCTACGGCGCCTGCATCGGCCTGGCCTTCCAGGTGGTCGACGACATCCTGGACGTCACCACCGACTCCGCGACGCTGGGCAAGACCGCGGGCAAGGACGCCGCCGCCGACAAGCCCACCTTTGTGTCGCTCATGGGCCTGGAGTCGGCCCAGGCCTACGCCGACGAGGTGCTGGACCAGGCGCACCAGGCGTTGTCCGCCAGTGCCTTGCCCCACACCGACACCCTGCATGCGCTGGCCGACTGGGTTGGCCGCCGCGCGTCCTGAACCCGGAAAGCCGCCCTCAAGCGAAATACCTGCCCCATGAGCAACCTGCTGTCCACCATCGAATCCCCGGCCGACCTGCGGCGCCTGTCCCGCACGCAGCTGCGCCCCCTGGCCGACGAACTGCGCGACCATGTGCTGCAGAGCGTCTCGAAAACCGGCGGGCACCTCAGCTCCAACCTCGGCACGGTGGAGCTCACGGTGGCGCTGCACTATGTCTTCAACACGCCCGAAGACCGGCTGGTCTGGGACGTGGGCCACCAGACCTACCCGCACAAGATCCTGACTGGCCGCCGCGACCGCATGTCCACGCTGCGCCAGCTCGGTGGCATCAGCGGTTTTCCGCGCCGCGACGAGAGCGAGTACGACACCTTTGGCACCGCCCACTCGTCCACCAGCATCTCGGCGGCGCTGGGCATGGCACTGGCCGCCAAGATGAAAGGCGAGAGCCGCCACGCGGTGGCCATCATCGGTGACGGCGCCATGACCGCGGGCATGGCCTTCGAGGCGCTGAACAACGCCGGTGTCGAACACGGCCGCCTGCTGGTGATCCTCAACGACAACGACATGTCGATCTCGCCCCCGGTGGGCGCGCTCAACCGCTACCTGGCCCAGCTCATGAGCGGCCAGTTCTACGCCGCCGCCAAGAACGTCGGCAAGACTGTGCTCAAGGGCGCGCCGCCGCTGTTCGAACTGGCCAAGCGGCTGGAAGAGCACGCCAAAGGCATGGTGGTGCCGGCCACGCTGTTCGAGAAGTTCGGCTTCAACTACGTCGGCCCCATCGACGGGCACGACCTCGACTCGCTCATCCCCACGCTGGAGAACGTGCGCCACCTGCTGGACAACGGTGCGGGGCCGCAGTTCCTCCACGTGGTCACGAAGAAGGGGCAGGGCTACAAGCTGGCCGAGGCGGACCCCGTGGCCTACCACGGCCCCGGCAAGTTCGATCCCGCCGTGGGCCTGGTCAAACCGGCCACGCCCCCCAAACCCACGTTCACGCAGGTGTTCGGACAGTGGCTGTGCGACATGGCTGCCGCCGACCCCAAGCTGGTCGGCATCACCCCAGCCATGCGCGAGGGCTCGGGCATGGTGGAGTTCCACCAGAAGTTCCCGGGCCGCTATTTCGACGTCGGCATCGCCGAACAGCACGCGGTGACCTTTGCCGCCGGGCTGGCTTGCGAAGGCATGAAGCCGGTGGTCGCGATCTACTCCACCTTCCTTCAGCGGGGCTACGACCAGCTGATTCACGATGTGGCGCTGCAGAGGTTGCCCATGGTGTTCGCACTGGACCGCGCGGGCCTGGTGGGTGCCGATGGCGCGACCCACGCCGGTGCCTACGACATCGCCTACCTGCGCTGCATCCCCAACATGTCGATCGCCTGTCCGTCGGACGAGGCGGAAACGCGCCAGTTGCTGTCGACGGCCCACCACCAGGACCACCCGGTGGCGGTGCGCTATCCGCGCGGTGCCGGTGTGGGCGCGGCGGTGCCGGCCAGTCTGGATGGGCTGCCGTTCGGCAAGGGCGAGGTGCGGCGGCGTGGCCATGGCGTGGCCATCCTGGCCTTTGGAACCCTGCTGCATCCGGCGCTGGCGGCCGCCGAGGCGCTCGGTGCCAGCGTCGCCAACATGCGCTGGGCCAAACCGCTTGACATGGACCTGCTGCGCGAGATGGCGCACAGCCACCAGGCGCTCGTCACGGTGGAAGAGGGCTGCGTCATGGGTGGAGCCGGCAGTGCCGTGCTGGAGGCCCTGCAGGCCGAGGGCCTGTCGATGCCCGTGCTGCAGCTCGGGTTGCCCGACGAGTTCATCGAGCACGGTGATCCCGCCAGGCTGCTGGCCAACGTGGGGCTGGATGCCAGCGGCATCGAGTCGTCCATCAGGCAGCGTTTTGCCGACGTGCTGGGTGGCTCCGGTGGTCTCAAGGCGGCCGCCTGAACGACCGCGTTGAAGAAATTTCACGGCCTGTTTGAGGCGTTTCGAAAGCCTGCACGGTTTGAGTGCAGCAAGCTTGCAAAAGCCTGAAAGCGTTCACGATCCTGCTCTGATTTCGAGGGAAAACCCCCACGGAAGGGGGGGGGTGCGTTCCTACAATGGCCCGGACTGCAGAAGTCCCCGACCCTTCCGGGCGGGCATGAAATACCAACCACGGAGTCATACAACATGGATCGTCGTTCCATCCTCAAGCACGCCGGCATCGCCGGTGTGCTGGCCGCAGGAGCAGCCCCCGCTGTGCATGCACAGGCCGCCATCCGCTGGCGCCTGGCCTCCAGCTTCCCCAAGGCGCTGGACACCATCTACGGTGCCGCCGAAGTGTTCGCGGAAAAAGTCAATGCGATGTCCGGCGGCAAGTTCGTCGTCTCCGTGCACCCCGCCGGTGAACTGATGCCCGCGTTCGGCATCGTGGACGGTGTGCAGCAAGGCACCGTCGAAGCCGGTCACACCGCCCCCTACTACTACTTCGGCAAGGACGACACCTTCGCCATGGGTACGGCCATTCCTTTCGGCCTGAACAGCCGCCAGCTGACCGCCTGGTACTTCGACGGCAACGGCATGAAGCTGTTCCGCGAGTTCTACGACAAGTACAACATCATCAACTTCCCTGGCGGCAACACCGGGTCCCAGATGGGCGGCTGGTACCGCAAGGAAGTCAAGACCGTGGCCGACATCAAGGGCCTGAAAATGCGCATTGGCGGTTTTGCCGGCAAGGTGCTGACCCGCATGGGTGGTGTGCCGCAGAACATTCCTGGCGGCGAGATCTATCAGGCGCTGGAAAAGGGCACCATCGACGCGACCGAATGGGTCGGTCCGTACGACGATGAGAAGCTGGGCTTCTTCAAGGTTGCCAAGAACTACTACTACCCTGGATGGTGGGAAGGCGGTGCCCAACTCGACTTCTACATCAACAAGGCCGCCTTCAACGCCCTGTCGAAGGAATACCAGGCCATTGTTGAAGCTGCAACGGCCTACGCCCACACCGAGATGCAGGCCCGCTACGACGCCCGCAATCCGCAGGCGATCAAGCGCCTGGTGGCCAACGGCGCCAAGGTGCTGCCGTTCCCCAAGGCCGTCATGGACGAGGCCTTCAAGCAATCGATGGCCCTCTACACCGAGCTGAACGACACCAACCCGGCCTGGAAGAAGATCTACACCGACTACTCGGCCTTCCGCAAGGACGCCAACGTCTGGTTCCGCTTCACCGAAGCCAACTTCGACAACTTCATGCAGCGCCAGAAGCTGTAAGCTTCACGGCCTTCCGCAAAAGAACCCCGTCCCCACGGGGTTTTTTTGCGTGGAAGGTACCCTGACATTTTTCTGAATCCCTCGCGCCTGCACCCTTCAACACAAGGGGACCTTCATGTCATTCCTCCTCACGCTCTCCCGCCTGATCGACGCGCTGACCGAGCGCATCGGCAAGCTCGCCATGTGGTTCATCCTGGCGACCACCATGATCAGTGCCGGCAACGCCATCGTGCGCAAGCTCTTCGACACCAGCTCCAACGCCTTCCTGGAAATCCAGTGGTACCTGTTCGCGGCGGTGTTCATGCTGGGCAGCGGCTACGCCTTTCTGCGCAATGCCCATGTGCGCATCGACTTCATCTCGTCGAAGTTCAGCGCGCGCGGCCGCAACTGGGTGGACGTGATCGGCATCATCGTCTTCGTGTTTCCGCTGTGCTACATGATGGCCACGCTGGGCTGGCCGCTGTTCGTGAACGCCTACGAATCCGGTGAAATGTCGTCCAACGCGGGAGGCCTGATCCGCTGGCCGGTGTACGCACTGATCCCGGCTGGTTTTGCCCTGCTCGCGCTGCAGAGCCTGAGCGAGCTCATCAAGCGCATCGCCTTCCTGACCGGCAACGGTCCGGACGTGCTGGCCCATGAAGGTCCGAGCGAAGAAGAACTCCTGGCCCAGCAACTGCTGGAAGAAGAGCAGCAGCGCCTCAAGGCCGCGCAATAAGAGGCGAGAGAACCATCATGGAATTCATTGCATCCAATTTCGTGCCCATCATGTTCACCGGCTTGCTGGTGTTCCTGCTCATGGGCTTCCCGGTGGCGTTTTCTCTGGCCGCCACTGGCCTCTTCTTCGGTTTCATCGGCATGGAGGTCGGGCTGTTTCCGTCCAACCTGTTCCAGGCCCTGCCGCTGCGGGTGTTCGGCATCATGCAGAACGACACCCTGCTGGCCATTCCGTTCTTCACCTTCATGGGCATCATCCTGGAGCGAAGCCGGATGGCCGAGGACCTGCTGGAGACTGTGGCCCAGGTGTTCGGCCCCGTGCGCGGTGGCCTGGCCGTGGCCGTGATCCTGGTGGGCGCGCTGCTGGCCGCCACCACCGGCGTGGTCGCTGCGGCCGTGATCTCGATGGGCCTGATCTCGCTGCCCATCATGCTGCGCTACGGCTACAACCGGACGATCGCCACCGGCACCATCACCGCATCGGGCACGCTGGCGCAGGCGATTCCGCCGTCGCTGGTGCTGATCGTGCTGGCCGACCAGCTCGGCCGCTCGGTGGGTGACATGTACGCCGGTGGCCTGCTGCCCGGCCTGATGCTGGTGGGCCTGTATCTGGCCTTCATCGCGGCCGTGGCCATCTTCAAGCCCGACTGGGTGCCGGCGCTGCCCCAGGAGGCGCGCATCTACCGCGAACCCAACGGCGCGAGCGGCCACCGTTCATTGCTGGTGCTGCTGGCGATCTGCGGCGTGGCTGGCTACATCTGGGCCCAGAACCACAACGCCATCATCAACCCGATGATCGGGCGCGAAATGGACGCCGCAGGCGACGAGGTGGTCATCATGTCCATCACCGTGGCCTCGCTGCTGGCTCTGGCATTGGCCATCGTCAACCGCATCACCCGCATGGGCCTGCTGTCCCGCCTGGCCGAGCAGGTCACCTTCGTGCTGATCCCGCCGCTGGTCCTGATCTTTCTGGTGCTGGGCACCATCTTCCTGGGCATTGCAACGCCCACCGAAGGCGGCGCCATGGGCGCCCTGGGCGCGCTGATCATGGCGGCCTCGCGCAAGCGCCTGAGCCTCGACCTGATGAGGCAGGCCGGCGAGAACACGACCAAGCTGGCCATCTTCGTGCTGTCGATCCTGATCGGCTCCACCGTGTTCAGCTTTACTTTCAACGCCGCCGACGGTCACATCTGGGTCGAGCACCTGTTCGACAAGCTGCCGGGCGGTGCGCTGGGCTTCCTGATCATTGTGAACCTGCTGGTCTTTGTGCTGGGCATGTTCATCGACTTCTTCGAGATCGCCTTCATCGTGGTGCCGATGCTCGCGCCAGTGGCGGCCAAGGTGCTGCCGGAGCTGCTGCCTGAAGGCGCGCCGCCGGAGATGGCTCTGATCTGGTTCGGCATCATCCTTGCGATGAACCTGCAGACCTCGTTCCTCACACCACCCTTCGGCTTCGCTCTGTTCTACCTGCGCTCGGTGGCTGCCCGCAACGACTACACCGACCAGGTGACCAAGCAGCGCATCCCTGCGGTGACCACGGCGCAGATCTACAAGGGCTCCATCGCCTTCATCATCCTGCAGCTGATCATGGTGTCCGTCGTCATTGCCTACCCGAAGCTGGTGATCGGCAATATCGAGGCCGCCGCCAAGGTGGACGACGCCACTGTGACCGACATGCTCAACAATATGCCGGGCCTCGAACAGGAAGAGGAGCAGGACCCGACCCAGGGCATGGAGGGGGCCGAGCAGCCCGCCGAAGGCGATGCGGCCGAACCCGCTGATGAAGAGGAGGTCGATCCTGCCAAGGCGCTGGAAGACGAACTCAAGAGCGAGAAGACGGGGCAGTGAGCCCCTTCTGCGGAACCCGAAACATGCAGATTGATGTCAAGGTGCTGGATCCGCGCATGGCGGGCCAGCTTCCCTCCTACGCGACGGCTGGCAGCGCGGGCCTGGATCTGCGCGCCTGCCTGGACGCGCCGCTGACCCTGGCGCCCAACGCCTGGCAACTGGTGCCGACCGGGCTGGCGATCCACCTCGCCGACCCGGGCTACGCCGCCATGATCCTGCCCCGGTCGGGGCTGGGCCACAAGCACGGCATCGTGCTGGGCAACCTGGTCGGTCTGATCGACAGCGACTACCAGGGCCAGCTGATGGTGAGCGCCTGGAATCGCAGCGATGTGGCCTTCACCATCGAACCCATGGAGCGCATTGCGCAGATGGTCATCGTGCCCGTGGTGCAGGCCCGCTTCAATGTGGTGAGTGATTTCGCCCAGGCCAGCGAACGCGGCGAGGGCGGTTACGGATCGACCGGGCGCGGCTGACCGGCGCTGCCCGCGCGCTGCGTCAGTGCAGGGTGGGAGCCTGAGGCGGTTCGTCGCCGGGACCTGAGGGGTCCACCTGCATCCGGAAAAAGCCGGTGCCCAGCGTGCCCCGGCCGATTTCGCTGACCTCGGCCTCGCGCACCTCGTGCACTTTCAGCCGGATGCGCAGCGCGATGCCCGCCAGCGGGTGGTTGCCGTCCATGACCACGTGGTCCGGGTAGATGTCGCTGACGAAGAACAGACGGTCCTTGGGGGCAGCGGCGCTGCAACCCTCCGGCAGTCCCTCGAAGCCCATGCCTTCTTCCAGGTGCTCGGGAAACAGGTGGCGCGGCTCCAGGAACAGCAGCCGGTCGTCGTAGTCACCGAAGGCGTCGTGCGGCTCCAGCTGCAGTTCCAGCGAATCGCCGGCCTCGTGGCCCTGGAGCGCCTTCTCCAGGCTGGCCAGCAGATCATTGCCACCCACCAGGAACTCGACGGGCTCGTCCAGTGCATCGAGTTCTTCGCCCAGCGTGTCCTTGAGTGTCCAGGTCAGCGCGACCACACATTGTTCGGTGATTTTCATCCGACAATTGTCCCATGACACCACACACCGATTCCATCGCAGGCGCTCCTTCTGTGGACCTGCCGGCGCAGATGCTGGGCGGCATGTCGCCGGCCCGGTTCATGCAGCGCTACTGGCAGAAAAAGCCCTTGCTGATCCGCAATGCCTTCCCCGGTTTCCAGCCCCTGCTCACACGCCCCGAGCTGTTTGCGCTGGCCGCGCAGGAATCGGTCGAGTCCCGCCTGATCGTGCACAAGCCGGCCGGGTGGCAGCTCCGGCACGGTCCCTTTGCCCGCACGGCCTTTCCGCCCCTGAAACAGAAGCGCTGGACCCTGCTGGTGCAGGGGGTGGACCTTCACCTGGACGCGGCGCACGATCTGCTGGGCCGGTTCCGTTTTGTGCCCGACGCGCGCCTGGACGACCTGATGATTTCCTGGGCCAGCGATGGCGGTGGTGTAGGGCCCCATTTCGACAGTTACGACGTATTCCTGCTGCAGGCCAGCGGCCAGCGTCTGTGGCGCATCGGGCGGCAAAAGGACCTGTCGCTGGAGCCTGATGTTCCGCTCAAGATACTGAGCAACTTCGAGCCCGAGCAGGAGCACCTGCTCAACCCCGGAGACATGCTGTACCTGCCGCCGCGCTGGGCACACGACGGCATTGCCGTCGGCGACGACTGCATGACCTACTCGGCGGGATTCCGCGTGCCCCAGCGCGGAGGGCTCGCCGGCGAACTGCTCCAACGCATGGCCGACGAGTTCGAGGACAGCACGCTGTACCGCGACCCCGGGCAGGAGGCCACCGACCACCCGGCCGCGATGCCGGCCTCGCTGGAGGCATTCGCGGCCGATGCCCTGCAGCGCATGCTCGCCGAGCGCACTTCGCTGGCCTGCGCCCTCGGCGAAGTGATGACCGAGCCCAAGCCCCGTGTGTGGTTCGAAGAGCCCGTGGGCCCATGGCAGCCTGGGACGGCGTTGCGCCTGGACCGGCGCACCCGCATGATGTACGACTCAAGGCACCTGTTCATCAACGGAGAGAGTTTTCGGGCCGCTGGAGCCGACGCCCGCCTCATGCGCGTCCTGGCAGATCAACGTCGCCTGGGTGCGGCGCAGGTGCGCCGTGCCAGCGCCGACGCTCAGGCCCTGTTGAAGGACTGGTTCGAGGCCGGCTGGCTCCATGCGGAGTCCACGGCGGGTGGTGAAAAGGACTGAGAGATGACGCAACAGCCGATACCGGACGATCTCCCGGCATTGCCGGAAGGGCGTATTCAGGGGCGCCGCGAGTTTGCGGATCTGGTGCGGCTGGCATTGCAAACCGCCGCCCGCGATGGCTGGACCCAGATTGTGCTCAGTGATCCTGATTTCGCCGACTGGCCTCTGGGCGAGAGGTCCGTCATTGACGCCCTCAATGACTGGGCCTGTCGCGGCAGAAAGATCCAGTTCATGGCCATGGACTTTGACCGGCTGCGCGAGTTGCACCCCAGGCTCGTGCAGTGGCGCACGACCTGGTCGCACATCGTCGAAGCCCACGCATGCCGCGCGGTGGCGGGGGGAGAACTGCCCAGTGCCATCTGGTCACCCGACTGGACCATGGAGCGGCTGGACATCGGCCGTTGTCTGATGGTCGCCAGTCGCCGACCCGAGCGCCGAACGCTGCTCCAGGAACGGTTGCAGGCCTGCTGGCAGCAGGGCTGCCCTTCGTTTCCTGCGACGGTCCTCGGTTTGTGACAAGAATCCCAACGGCGTGTGTTTTTGCAACGCCAACTGTCAACAAAAGAAAAAGTTGACAAGGGTAAATACGGATTTGCAGTTCCGGCGTATGATTTCATTCCAGATCGCAATCGTTAATAGCGGTAAGCGACTGGGTCAACCAAGCCCGGATCATCGATTCGGGTTTTTTTGTGGTTGATTCATTTTTTTGTTTTCATCCACATCCTGAGGAATCACCATGAAAAAGACCGTTCTGCTGGCCAGCCTGCTCGCCGCCATCGCCCTGACCGCTTGTGGCAAGAAGGAAGAAGCTGCTGCTCCCGCTGCAGCCCCCGCCGTTGAAGCTGCCAAGGACGCCGCTGGCGCTGCTGTCGACGCCGCCAAGGATGCTGGCGCTGCCGCTGCCAACGCTGGTGCCGCCGCTGGCGCCGCTGCCGGTGCGGCTGCTGCCGACGCCGCTGGCGCTGCTGCCGATGCCGCCAAGGACGCCGCTGGTGCCGCCGCCGACGCCGCCAAGGCTGGCGCCGACGCTGCCAAGGAAGCTGCAGACAAGGCCGCCGAAGCTGCCAAGGCTGCCGCCAAGCCCGCTCAGTAATTGCCCAGTCGGTTCGGACTCAGGTCCGAATCTTCCGGTCAAAAGAAATGCCGCCCTCGGGCGGCATTTCTTTTGCCTGCGTGGCCCTTACTTCAGATCAGCGGCCAGCAACTCGACGATGCGCTTTCCATCGGCCGTGGTGTCGGGTTGTCCCTGGGCATTCAGCACGGACACCGTGGTATTGGTGCCGCTGCTGCGCACGGCAATCCGGTATTGCACCGGCTTGGCCTGGGCGGGCGAACTGCTGAAAAGACGGCTGAAAAAGCCGGGCTTGGCCGACTCGGCGGTGGCGTCTGCGGGCACGTAGCGAACGAAATACACGCCCTGGCTGCGATCGCGGTCCTCGACGGTGAAACCGGTGCGGTCCAGCGACAGGCCGACCCTGCGCCAGGCACGATCAAAGTCGTCCTCCAGCTGCACGGCGGGCTGGTTGTTGACGGTGACCACACGGGCCGCAGAAGGCGTCGGTGCCGATGCGGTAACCGCTTTGGCCTGGGCCTCGGTGACGCCGAGCTTGACCATCAGCCGGCGCATGAACTCCGTTTCCAGCTCGGGGTCGGCCGCGCGCGGCTGCCAGACGGTCTGGTCCTTGCGGGCATCGGTGTAGACCTCAATCATGCCGCGGTGGCTGATGTAGATCTCTGTGGCACCCGACGGGGTGCGCTCCAGCCGGGTGCGGAACCTGTCCTTCTCCCCTGTTGAATAGAGGCTGTCGAACACCTTGCCCAGTGTGGAGCGGATGACGTCCTGCGGCAGTTTGGCGCGGTTCTCGGCCCAGTCGGTCTCCATCACTCCCAGGGTTTCCTGGTCCAGGGTGAGCACAAAGCCGTTCTCCTGCCAGAAGTCCTTGACCGGCCCCCACACCTTGTCGGCAGGGCGGTCCACCACCAGCCAGCGCTGGCTGCCCGCGCGCTCGATGCGGACATCGCCGATCTTGCTGGCGGCGGTGTCGGAGGAGCCCGCAACTGGCTGGGCCGTCTGGTAGCCGCTGGCCGTCACGGTGGCGCCAGGCACCTGGTAGCGCGACTCGCGGCTGAGCTGGGTCAGGTCCGGCGGCACTTCGAGGGAGTTGACCTGGCGGGCGCTGCGGTAGTCGATCTTGTCTTCCTCGAGCACGGAGCAGCCCGTGGCGAGAAAGGCTGCCATGGCCACGGCGCCCCAGCGGAGCGACACGGTGGGGCGGATGCGCGAAGACAGGGAGCGTGAAGTGATGGACATGGGCAGCTTGGATGACGTCTTGGTGGGACCTGGCAGCGGCGTGATCAGATCAGGCCGCTCTCTTTGAGTGCCGCCTCGACCACCGGTTCCAACGGGGAGCTCATGGGCGTGAGGGGCAGGCGCATGGTGCCACCACACAGGCCCATGCGTTCCATCGCCCACTTCAAGGGGATCGGATTGGCTTCGACAAAGAGGTTCTTGTGCACGGGCATCAGGCGGCGCTGGATCTCCATCGCCTTGCGGGCGTCACCGGCGATGGCGGCCATACACAGTTCGTGCATCAGTCGGGGCGCGATGTTGGCGGTCACGCTGACATTGCCCTGGCCACCACACAGCATCAGGGCGACCGCCGTCGGGTCGTCGCCCGAGTAGATTGCAAAGCCTTCCGGCGCCTCGCGGATCAGCCACTGGGCGCGCTCGATGTTGCCGGTGGCTTCCTTGATCCCGACGATGCCGGGCACCGCCGCCAGGCGCAGTGCGGTGTCCACGCTCATATCGGCGACGGAACGGCCGGGCACGTTGTACAGGACGATGGGCAGGTCGCCGGTGGCTTCGGCAATCGCCTTGAAGTGCTGGTACTGGCCTTCTTGCGTCGGTTTGTTGTAGTAGGGCACGACCTGCAGCTGGCAGTCGGCACCGACGCCACGGGCAAATTTCGCCAGCTCGATGGCTTCGGCGGTGGAGTTGGCGCCGCAGCCGGCCATGATCGGCACGCGCTTGGCGGCCTGTTCGACGGAGACGCGGATGATCTCGCAGTGCTCTTCGACGCTCACCGTGGGCGACTCGCCCGTGGTGCCGACGACGCCGATGCAGTCGGTGCCTTCGGCGATGTGCCAGTCGATCAGCTTGCGCAGGGTGGGGTAGTCGACGCTGCCGTCGGGGTGGAAGGGGGTGACGAGGGCAACGATGCTGCCGGTGATGGTCTTCATGTTCTCGGGCTCAAGTCAGAGGCGCCGGCCTGTGCGCCGGACACGTTGAGGAAATCGATCCGGCGGCTCGCGCGCGAATCGTGCATTCTACCCAGCGCAGTCGCTCAGTCAGGGAGCAGGTGGCGCGCCGGCACGGAGGCGTCTGACGGACGTTTTCGCAGGGCGGTGATGCGCTGCACGAAGCGCTCCGGGTGGTCGCAGAAGCCGTTTTCATAGGCGACCACGTGCAGGCCGGCGCAGGCTTGCAGCAGCTCGCCGGGCTGCAGCAGGAAGTCGGGCCGGGACGGTCTGCCGACCGATTCGTTGCCGGTTGCAAAGGTCTCGTAGATCAGCACGCCACCCTCGGCCACGCTGTCCACGATCACGGGCAGCAGCGCGCGCCAGAGGTAGTTGGTCACCACCACGGCGTCGAAGCGTTGTCCTTCGAAGGGCCAGGGGCCGTTCTCGATGTCGGCCTGCACCACCCGCCCGGCGCTGGCCGCTGCTGCCACAGCGGTGGGGTCCCGGTCCACGCCGGTCACCGAATGACCGCGGCCGGCGAACCAGCGCAGGTGCCGTCCCTGTCCGCAGGCCACGTCCAGTACGGTGCCGCCGACCGGTACCAGGTGCGACCAGCGTTGCACCCAGGGGGAGGGTGACTCCGTGCCGTGCATCAGAAACAGCTCCAGAGCTGGTCGGCCAGATTCACCAGGAAGTCCGGGCGCTGGTAGAGCATCAGCGTGCCCAGCAGGGCCAGGGCCACGGCGGCCCAGACCAGCGCCCTGACGGCCAGCGGCCTCACGCGGCGGCCCCCACACGCTGCGGGCCGCGTTCGATGGCCGACTCGCGGACCGGCAAGTTCACCAGGGCCGCGAACACGCCCAGGGCGATCGAGATGTACCAGACAACGTCGTAGCTGCCGGTCCGGTCGTAGAGCACGCCGCCCAGCCAGACGCCCATGAAACTGCCGATCTGGTGGCTGAAGAACACGAAGCCGCCCAGCATGGACATGTGGGCCACGCCGAAAATCTGGGCCAGCATCGCGTTGGTCGGTGGCACCGTCGAGAGCCAGAGCACGCCCATCACGGCGGAGAAGACATAGACGCTTGTGGGCGTGAGCGGTGCCCAGAGGAAGACCACGATGGCGACCGAGCGCGCCAGGTAGATGAAGGCCAGGATGTGGCGCTTGGCCAGGCGCTGTCCCAGCGCGCCGGCGGCGTAGGTGCCGATCACGTTGAACAGGCCGATGATGGCCAGCGCGTAGCTGGCCACCTGCGGCGAGAGGCCGTGGTCCTTGAGGTAGCTGGGCATGTGCACGCCGATGAACACCACCTGGAAGCCGCACACGAAGTAGCCCGCCATCAGCAGCTGGAAGCTGCGGTAGCCGAAGGCCTCGCGCAGGGCCTGCCCGATGGTCTGTTCGCGCTTTGGTGCTGCCCCGCCCGTGAAACCCGGCTCGCGCAGGAACAGTGCCAGCGGCATGATCAGCAGCACCGCTGCCCCGAGGATGAGCAGCGCCTGCTGCCAGCCAAAGCCCGAGATCAGCCAGCCTTCCACAGGCACCATCAGGAACTGGCCGAAGGAGCCGGCCGCCGCCGCCACGCCCATGGCCCAGGAGCGGCGCTCCGCAGGGATCTGGCGACCGATCACGCCGTAGACCACGGCATAGGTGGTGCCGGCCTGGGCCGCGCCGATCAGCAGGCCGGCGGTCAGCATGAACACGAACGGCGTGGGCGAGAGCGCCATGCCTGCGAGGCCTGCCGCGTACAGCACCGCTCCGCCGACCAGCACCCGGAAGGCGCCGAAGCGGTCGGCCGCCATGCCGGCGAAGATGCCGAACAGGCCCCAGGCCAGGTTCTGGATGGCCAGCGCGAAGGAAAAATTTTCCCGGGTCCAGCCCATGTCCTGGGTGATCGGCTGCAGCCAGAGCCCGAAACCGTGGCGGACCCCCATGGAGAGGGTGACGATGGCGGCGCCACAGATCAGCACCTGTGCGGCGGACAGGCGTGCGGGTGACAAGGGGATGGGAGAAGCTGAAGACATCCCGGCACTGTAGCGAATCCGGCTTTCCCGAAGGCGTCGCAGGGTGGACGCGCGGTGGTGAAATTTCTCGCGCAGATTGATGAGCGCCTGGCATTGCTGGACAGGCGGTGGTCGATATCTGTGTTTGTATACAGTCTTTTGAAGGGCCTCGCCTTACAATTTGCCGATGGCAACCCAATCGAACGAGTATTCCGAAGGCTCCATCCGCGTCCTCAAGGGCCTGGAGCCGGTCAAGCAGCGGCCGGGCATGTACACCCGCACCGACAACCCGCTGCACATCATTCAAGAGGTGCTGGACAACGCGGCCGACGAGGCGCTCGCTGGGTTCGGCAAGAAGATCAAGGTCACGCTGCACACCGACGGGTCGGTGAGCGTGGAAGACGACGGCCGCGGCATTCCCTTCGGCCTGCACCCCGAAGAAAAGGCACCCGTGGTCGAGCTGGTGTTCACCCGCCTGCACGCCGGCGGCAAGTTCGACAAGGGCAAGGGTGGTGCTTACAGCTTCTCCGGCGGTCTGCACGGGGTGGGCGTGAGCGTGACCAACGCGCTCTCGACCCGTCTGGAAGTCACCTGCTTCCGCGACGGTCAGGTGGCGAAACTGGCCTTCGGTGCCGGCGACGTGATCGAGCCGCTGGTGGTGACGCCCAAGGGGGAGGGCGACCGCAAGCAGGGCACCACGGTGCGCGCCTGGCCCGACGCCAGGTACTTCGACTCGCCCGCGCTGCCGCTGGGCGAACTGACCCACCTGCTGCGCAGCAAAGCGGTACTGATGCCCGGCGTGCAGGTCACGCTGGTGAACGAGAAAAGCAGGGATACGCAGACCTGGCAATACAAGGGCGGTTTGCGCGACTACCTGCAGCATACCCTGACCACCGACCCGGTGATCCCGCTGTTCGAGGGCGAGGGCTACGCCGACGCCAGGGACGACAGCTTCGCCGATGGCGAAGGTGCGGCCTGGGCCGTGGCCTTCACCGAAGACGGCGCGCCAGTGCGTGAGAGCTACGTCAACCTGATTCCCACCAGCGCCGGCGGCACGCACGACAGCGGCCTGCGAGACGGTCTGTTTCAGGCGGTCAAGAGCTTCATCGAGCTGCATGCGCTGCTGCCCAAGGGCGTCAAGCTGCTGCCCGAAGATGTGTTCGCGCGCGCCAGTTATGTGCTGAGTGCCAAGGTGCTGGACCCGCAGTTCCAGGGCCAGGTGAAGGAGCGTCTGAACTCGCGCGACGCCGTTCGCCTGGTCGGCGGTTTCGTGCGCCCGGCGCTGGAGCTCTGGCTCAACCAGCACGTGGACTATGGCAAGAAGCTGGCCGAGCTGGCGATCAAGGCCGCGCAGAGCCGCCAGAAGGCTGGCCAGAAGGTCGAGAAGCGCAAGGGCTCGGGCGTGGCTGTGCTGCCCGGCAAGCTGACCGATTGCGAGAGCCGCGACACCGCGCACAACGAACTCTTCCTGGTGGAGGGCGACTCGGCCGGCGGCAGCGCCAAGATGGGTCGAGACAAGGAGTGCCAGGCCGTGCTCCCGCTGCGCGGCAAGGTGCTCAACACCTGGGAGGTCGAGCGCGACCGCCTGTTCGCCAACACCGAGATCCACGACATCTCGGTTGCCATCGGTGTCGATCCGCACGGGCCGAACGACACGCCCGACCTGAGTGGCCTGCGCTACGGCAAGGTCTGCATCCTGTCGGACGCCGATGTGGACGGTTCGCACATCCAGGTGCTGCTGCTCACCCTGTTCTTCCGCCACTTCCCCAAGCTGATCGAGGCTGGTCATGTGTACGTGGCGCGCCCGCCGCTGTTCCGTGTGGACGTGCCGGCGCGTGGCAAGAAGCCCGCGGCCAAGCAGTACGCGCTGGACGAGGGCGAGCTGCACGCCATCCTGGACAAGGCCGAGAAAGACGGCGTGAACCGCGAGAAGTGCCAGATCAGCCGCTTCAAGGGCCTGGGCGAGATGAACGCCGAGCAGCTCTGGGACACCACGCTCAACCCCGACACCCGCCGCCTGCTGCAGGTGACGCTGGGTTCGATGGACTTTGCCGCCACCGAGGCCCTGATCACGCGGCTGATGGGCAAGGGCGAAGCGGCCGCGCGCCGTGAACTCATGGAACTCCACGGCGACTCCGTGGAGGTGGATGTGTGATGCCCCGTCTGGCCCCGATATTCGGCGGTGTCCTGCTGGCGGTGGCGCTGGCGGGGACTGCGCATGCCGAAGTCTGGGCGTACCGCGACAAGAACGGCGTCACCCACTATGCCGACCGCCCGCTCCACGCCCGCTATGAGCTGCTCTACCCCGGTTCCGGCAACGCCAGGACGGGCGGTGGCAGCCGCCCCACCAGGTCCTCGGCGTCGGCCGTGACGCGCATGGAGCTGTCGACGCGATTCAAGGCGGTGCGGCATCTGATCCGCGAGGCGGCGAGCCAGCACGGGCTGGAGTTCGAACTCCTGCAGGCGGTGATCGCCACCGAGTCGGGCTTCGATCCCGGTGCTGTCAGCCCCAAGGGCGCAGTGGGCCTCATGCAGGTGATTCCCGACACCGCGGAGCGTTTCGGTGTCCGCGCCACCGGGCGGCAGAGTGTGAGCGAGCGCCTGACCGACCCGCGCACCAACATCCAGACCGGCGCGCGCTACCTGGCCTGGCTGATCAACTACTTCAACGGCGATGTGCGGCTGGCGGTGGCGGCGTACAACGCGGGCGAGGGTGCCGTGCTCAAGGCCGGTCGCCGCATTCCCAACTACCCTGAGACCATCAACTACGTGCGCAAGGTCACCGACCTGCACCACAGCCTCAAACCTCCGCGCACCGTCAGCGAGGCGCGGGCCGAGGCGATTCCCGCGGCCACACCCATGCCGCTGCGCCCGCCCGGCCGCGGCTGACCACGCCGGCGCAGGTGTGCCGTGATGGCACCCGTTCTTCCAGTTTGTGACCCCATGACCCAAGACCTGATCACTCCCGAACCTGTGGCCGAACCCGGCGACGACAACCTGGCCGCCTACGCGCAACGTGCCTACCTCGAGTACGCCCTCTCGGTCGTCAAGGGCCGTGCCCTGCCCGACGTGTCCGACGGCCAGAAGCCGGTGCAGCGGCGCATCCTCTACGCCATGGACCGCATGGGACTGGGCTTTTCCGGCAACACGGCGGCCAAGCCGGTCAAGAGCGCCCGCGTGGTGGGCGACGTGCTGGGCAAATACCACCCGCACGGTGACAGCGCGGCGTATGACGCGCTGGTGCGCATGGCGCAGGACTTTTCCCAGCGCTACCCGCTGATCGACGGCCAGGGCAATTTCGGCAGCCGCGACGGCGATGGCGCCGCCGCCATGCGCTACACCGAAGCGCGTCTGGCCAAGATTTCCGGCCTGCTGCTCGACGAAATCGACCAGGGCACGGTGGACTTCATCCCCACCTACGACGGCTCGTTCGAGGAGCCCAAGCAGCTGCCCGCACGCCTGCCCTTCAACCTGCTCAACGGCGCCAGCGGCATTGCTGTGGGCCTGGCGACCGAAATCCCCAGCCACAACCTGCGCGAAGTGGCCGACGCCTGTGTGGCCCTGGTCAAGAACCCCAAGCTGAGCGACGAGGAGCTGCTGACCATCCTGCCCGGCCCGGACTACCCCGGTGGCGGCCAGATCATCAGCCCGGCGGGCGACATCGCCGACGCCTACCGCACCGGCCGAGGCAGCCTCAAGGTGCGCGCGCGCTGGAAGATCGAAGACCTGGCGCGCGGCCAGTGGCAGCTGGTGGTGAACGAACTGCCGCCCGGCGTGAGCAGCCAGAAGGTGCTCGAAGAGATCGAGGAGATCACCAACCCCAAGGTCAAGGCCGGCAAGAAGGCGCTGACGCAGGAGCAGACCCAGCTCAAGGCGAGCATGCTGATGGTGCTGGACGCGGTGCGCGACGAGTCGAGCAAGGACGCGCCGGTGCGCCTGGTGTTCGAGCCCAAGAGCAGCCGCATCGAACAGCAGGAACTCATCACCGCGCTGCTGGCCCACACCAGCCTGGAGACCTCGGCGCCGATCAACCTGACCATGATCGGGCTCGACGGCCGGCCGACGCAGAAAAGCCTGCGCCTGATGCTGGAAGAGTGGATCGCCTTCCGCCAGACCACGATCACGCGCCGCAGCCAGCACCGCCTGAACAAGGTGCTGGACCGCATCCACATCCTCGAAGGCCGGCAGCTGGTGCTGCTGAACATCGACGAGGTGATCCGCATCATCCGCCACAGCGATGAGCCCAAGGCCGCGCTGATCGAGGCCTTCAGGCTCAGCGAGCGCCAGGCCGAGGACATCCTCGAAATCCGCCTGCGCCAGCTGGCCAAACTCGAAGCGATCAAGATCGAGCAGGAACTCAAGGAGCTGCGCGAGGAGCAGGGCAAGCTCGAAGACATCCTGGCCAACCCGGCGAGCTTGAAGCGCCTGATGGTCAAGGAGATCGAAGCCGACGCCAAGACCTTCGCCGACCCGCGCCGCACGCTGATCCAGGCCGAGAAGAAGGCCGTGGCCGAGATCAAGGTGGTGGACGAGCCGGTCACGGTGGTCATCTCCAGCAAGGGATGGGTGCGTGCGCGCACCGGCCACGGCCACGAGGCCGCCAGCTTCGCGTTCAAGGCCGGCGACGGTCTGTATGGCACGTTCGAATGCCGCACGGTGGACACGCTCATCGTCTTCGGCAGCAACGGGCGGGTGTACAGCGTGCCGGTGGCCAGCCTGCCGGGCGCGCGTGGCGACGGCCAGCCGATCACCACGCTGATCGAACTGGAGTCCGGCACGCAGCCGCTGCACTACTTTGCCGGTCCGGCCAACGCCACGCTGCTGCTCAGTGGCACGGGCGGTTACGGCTTCTTGGCCACGGTCGAAAACCTCATCTCGCGCCAGAGGGCCGGCAAGGCCTTCATCAGCGTGGGTGAGGGCGAAACCATCTGCGCTCCCTCGCACGTGGCCAACACATCCGGTGGCCAGCCGCTGGCTGCTGCCACGCACGTGGCCTGCGCTTCCACGGGCGGCCGCATCCTCACCTTCGAAATCGGCGAACTCAAGTCGATGGAGAAGGGCGGTCGCGGCCTGATGCTGATCGACCTGGAAGACAAGGACACGCTGGCGGGCGCCTGCGCCTACACGCGCAGCGTGAAGATCGAAGGCATTGGTCGCGGCGGCAAGGAGCGCGACGAGACGCTGGAGATCCGCAGCCTGAACAACGCCCGGGCCGCGCGCGGCCGCAAGGGCAAGGCGGCCGACCTGGGCTTCAAGCCCAACCGCATCACCCGGGTGGAGTGATGAGCACCGACGGTATCGGCCTGTTCCTGATGCTGGCGAGCTTCGCGCTCACCTTCTTCTTCGCGCGCATGCTGGGCAAGCGCCTGAAGTCCAAACGCGAGGCCGAGCGTGCGAAGCAGGCCGAGCGCGACCTGGCCCGGCAGAGCCGCCAGGTGCGGCGCGCGGCGGAGCGCAAGAAGAAGTCCTGAGACCCCATCCCCCTTGGCGACAAGGGGGCGGCGTTCCATCGCCAGAATGGCGTTTCTTTGAAAGGATGGCCATGAAGTCGATGGGCAAACGGGCCGAAGGCCTGCGGTTGGAGCGCATGCAGGCCTCGTCCCAGTGGCGCGGTCAGGGTTTCCACAACGTCTACCCGGTGGCGCCGGGGCTGCGCGACCCGAACGCTCCGTTTCCCAGTCTGAAGGACTTTCTCTGGGGTGGCGAACGTCGCGTGCCGACCGCGCCGCTGCCCGCGACCGATCCGCGTGAGGGCTGGCGCCGGGGGCCGCAGAGCGGCCTGCGCGCCACCTGGCTGGGCCACTCGACGGCGCTGATCGAGATTGGCGGAAAGCGCTTGCTGACCGACCCGGTCTGGGGGCCGCGCGCGTCGCCGTCCACCCTGGTCGGCCCCAGGCGCTTCCAGCCGGTGCCGCTCAAGGTCAAGGAACTGCCGGAGGTGGACGCGGCCCTGGTTTCTCACGACCACTACGACCATCTGGACTACCCCACGGTGCGCGAGCTCAACAAGCGCGGCGTGCCCTTCGTCACCTCGCTGGGCGTGGGCGCGCACCTGCAGGCCTGGGGCGTACCGGCCGAACGCATCACCGAACTGGACTGGTGGGAAACGCACCGACTGCCGGGCAGCGAAGTCACCGTCACCGCGGCGCCCTCGCAGCACTTTTCGGGCCGCGGCCTGAAAGACCGCAACGCCACGCTCTGGTCGTCGCTGGTGATCCGGTCGGAGAAGCACGGTGTGTTTTTCAGCGGCGACACCGGTCTGACCGATGCGTACACCGAGGTCCGCGAACGCCTGGGGCCGTTCGATCTGGTGATGCTGGAGATCGGCGCCTTCCATCCGGCCTGGGGCGACATCCACCTGGGGCCCGAGAACGCCATGAAGGCGCACCAACTGCTGGGTGGTGGCGTGCTGCTGCCAGTGCACTGGGGCACCTTCAGCCTGGCCATGCACGCCTGGGACCAGCCGGCCGAGGTGTTGCATGCGCTGGCCGAGAAGAACGGCACCCCGCTGCTGATGCCCCAGCTGGGGCAGGCGGTGGAACCCGCCCATGTGGCGCGCACCGATCCGTGGTGGCGGCGCGTCGAGACCAAGGCCGGCCCGACGCCCGTGGTCGAACCCGACCTGCCACCCAAGAACCTGCCCAAGGCCCTGCAGTGGCCACTGGACTGAACTACCCATGACAACGTCTGACGCCGTCTTCGGCCACCATCTCAAAGGCTTCCCCACGGGCGGCGCACCGCTCACGCGGGCGCAGATCCCGTCACAAGGCTGGAACCTGTTGCGAGGCGATCTGGCGCTGCCGCAGGCCGTGCTCAAACAGTCGGCCCTGCAGCACAACCTGCACTGGATGCGCGACTTCTGCGCGCAGCGCGGCCTGCACCTCGCGCCACACGGCAAGACCAGCATGTCGCCCGAACTGTGGCAACTGCAGTTGGACGCCGGGGCCTGGGGCATCAGCTTCGCCACCGTGTTCCAGGCGGCCGTCGGCGCGCGCCACGGCGTGCCGGTGCTGCTGATTGCCAACCAGGTGATCCAGCGCGCCGAGCTGGACGCGCTCGCGCTGCTGCACGCCGAGCGCCCGGGCCTGCGTTCGATGTTCCTGGTCGACTCGGTCGGGCAGGTGGACGCCATCGAGGCCTGGGCCAAGGACCGCGCGTTCAGTGGCTGCTTCGAGGTACTGCTGGAACTGGGCATCGCCGGTCAACGCACCGGCACCCGCACGGCCGGGGAGGCGCGGCAGACCGCCATGCGCATCGCCGCCAGCCCGGTGCTGTCGCTGGTGGGCATCGAGTGCTACGAAGGCACGACCGCCTACTGCGACCACGCCAAAGACCGCGCCACGGTGCAGGGCCTGATGGACCGGGTGGACGCCATCGCGCGCGAGGCCATCACCCAGGACTGGTTTGCGCATGAGGAAGTCATCCTTACGGCGGGTGGCTCGGCCATTTTCGACCTGGTGGCGGAGCGCCTGACACCCGACCTGGGTCGCCCGGTGCGGGGAGTGCTGCGCTCGGGGTGTTACCTCACACACGACCACCAGCGCTACACGCGCTACCTGTGCTGTGTGGGCGAACGCCTGAACCTGCGCGAGACCTTGAAGCCCGCGCTGGAGGTGCTGGCCTGTGTGCAGAGCCAGCCCGAGCCGGGCCTGGCGCTGCTGTCGATGGGCAAGCGCGACGTGGCCTACGACCTCGACCTGCCATTGCCCGTCTGGCGCTCGCATCCTCAGGCCCTGGGGCAGGGCGGTGCGCTGCAAGCGGTGCCAGCCCACTGGCGCATCGACGCGCTCAACGACCAGCACGCCTACCTGCGCTTTGACGCCTCCGCTCCCCCGGACGAGTGGCCCAGCCTGGGCGAGACAGTCGGCAGCGGCATCTCCCACCCCTGCACCACCTTTGACAAGTGGCGCTGGCTGCCGGTGGTGGACGAGGCCTACGGTGTCGTGGACGCCGTCACCACCTGGTTCTGACGGCCCGCAGCCATCGGCTGGCCGCCGGTTTTGGCATGTCTCCCTATTTTTGCTGCAATGCAGCAAAAATGCTTGCCAGTCCAAGGTTTTCACATAGAATTGCGTCATGCTGCACTGCAACATTTGTCAACCCGATGAATGTTTTCCCGGCGGCTGTTTCAACCCTTCATCTCAAGGAACCGACATGAACAACGCTGCAGAACAGATCATCTCCGCCAACAAAGCCAACCTGGAAGCCCTTGAAGGCGCCACCACCAAGGCCTTCGCCGGCGTGGAGAAGCTGGTTGAACTCAACCTGGCCGCTTCCAAGGCCGCGCTGGGCGAGTCCTTCGGCTACGCCCAGGCCGTTCTGGCCGTCAAGAGCCCCCAGGAATTCGTGACCGTGCAGACCGGCTTCTTCCAGCCTTTGGCCGAGAAGTCCGCCGCCTACTTCCAGCACGTGCAGAGCATCGCCACCGAAGGCAGTGCCGAGTTCGTCAAGCAGTTCGAAGCCAACCTGGCCGAAGCCCAGAAGGCCGTTGGCGCCTCGGTGGACCAGCTGGTGAAGAACGCACCGGCCGGTTCCGAAGCCGCTGTGGCCGCTTTCCAGAGCGCCCTGAGCAACGGCCAAAAGGCGGTTGAACAGACCCAGGCCGCGATCAAGAAGGCCACGACCCAGGCCCAGGCCAACTTCGCTGCCGCGTCCAAGCAGGCCACCGACCTGGCCAAGAAGGCCGCCAAGGTCTGACCGGACCCTGATCGGAACGGCCTTGGGCCGCGGTCATGAAGCAGAAAGAGGCTCCCTGGTGAGCCTCTTTTTCATGGCGTCTGCAGGTGGGGGCTCAGGTTCTTGCCAGCACCACAATGCCGGCAGCGATCAGCAAGGTGCCCGCCATGCGCATGGGGGTGACGGCTTCGCCCAGGAAGGCCCAGGCCAGCACCATCGTCACCACAAATCCCAGGCCGACAAATGGATAGGCCAGGCTCACATCGACCCTGGACAGGACCAGGAGCCAGACCAGGGCCGCGCCCGCATACAGACCCAGGCCCACAACCACCCACGGGTGGAACAGCACCGTCACCAGGGCCGGCAGACGAACGCCACCGGTCAGCGCACGGGCCACTTCGGGCGCACTCATGCCGGTCTTGAGCACAATTTGCGCCAGCGAGGTCATGGCCACGTTGGCCACAATGAGCAGCAGCGTTGAACGGTTCACGGAGGAGTCATCCTGCTGTGGAATAACCAAAAAGAATCAAGAATCGCCGAATATACTCCCGCCATGACGCTCAATCCGGCAGGTACGTCGGTCGCTCATCCCCTGTGTGTCGACCTGGATGGAACGCTGATTCGTACGGATCTGACGTTCGAATCGCTGCTGGCCGCACTGAAGCGGCAGCCCTTGCTGATCTTCTGCCTCCCCCTCTGGTTGCTGCGGGGTCGGAGCTACCTGAAACACCGCCTCGTGCAGGCGGGGCAGCTTGATGTGACGGTGCTGCCCTACCACGCCGATGTGCTCGATCTGATCGACAAGGCCAGACGGCAAGGAAGGCCTGTGGTGCTGGTGACGGGTAGTCACGAGTCACTGGCCAGTCAGGTGGCTGAGCATCTTTCCTTGTTTGATTCGGTGCTGGCGACCTCCGAGACTGTCAATCTGATCGGTGCGAACAAGGCGGCGGTGCTGGAGGATCGGTTCGGTCCGGGCCGGTTTGAATACGTCGCCAACGGGAGGGTGGACCTGGCCGTCTGGCAAAAATCAGGTGCGGCGGTCACTGTCAATGCCCCCCGTTCGATCGTGCGTCAAGTGGCCGGCATGGGCATCCCGCACCGGGACATTCCGAACACCTCAGGCCGATGGAGGACCTGGCTGCGGGCCATCCGCCTGCAGCAATGGCTCAAGAACCTGTTGCTGCTGGTGCCCATCATCACTGCCCACGAGGTGCTGAACACGCAGGCGCTGGGGGCCGCGACGCTCGCGTTCCTCTGCTTTGGTGCCTGTGCATCGGCAACCTACCTCATCAACGACCTGCTGGACCTGGAGGCCGACCGGTACCACCAAAAGAAGAAGAACCGGCCCTTTGCCGCGGGAACCCTGGATGTGCGTGCCGGTCTGGTCGCCGTCGTCGTCCTGATGGCATCCGGCCTGGGGCTGGCGTGGCTGCTCCCCGTGGGTTTCCAGCTGGCCCTGGGCACCTACCTGGTGACCACCCTGCTGTATTCCCTGTGGCTCAAGCGGGTGGCCAGCCTGGATGTGATCGTGCTCGCGGGCCTGTACACCCTGCGGATCATCGCGGGCGCCCTGGCGACCGGCATCAGCCTGTCTTTCTGGTTGCTCGCATTCTCAATGTTCATCTTTCTCTCCCTGGCGCTGGTCAAGCGGGTGGCGGAGCTGGTGGAAGTGCGAAAGAAGGAGATCGCCTCCGGCGTGACCCAGGGAAAGCTGCGTGGCAGGGAGTATGCGACGGAAGATGTGGTCGTGCTGCAGAGCCTGGGCGCAGCCAGCGGCTACCTGGCGGTGCTGGTGCTGGCCCTGTACATCCACAGCACCGAGGTGTCGCAGCTGTACCGCTCCCCCGAGATCCTGTGGCTGATCGCGCCCCTGATGCTGCTGTGGGTCACCCGCCTGTGGGTGGTCACGGCCCGCGGATACATGGACGAAGACCCCATCTTCTTCGCCGCCACCGATCCGGAAACCTGGGCCACCGGCGCCGTGGTGGCCTTGATTCTGACGGGCGCCACGCTGTTGCAGCTCTGAGCCCGACCCACCTCGGTTCATCGAACCTTCCTTTGCTTCACCTCAACATGAACAACCGTCCAACCGATGCCGGGCCCGCAGAGCTGCAATGGACGATGTCTCTGTGGCTTGTGACCTTTCTGGCGTTGTCGCTGCGCCTGATCTGGGCCTGGTGGGTGCCGGTCATTCCCAACTCGGATGGCGAGGCGTACGACGCGTTTGCCCGCACCCTGGTGCAGCACGGCACCTTCGGCTGGGAGCCTGACCACCCCACGTCGTTCTGGCCGCCGGGCACCACGTTCCTGCATGCCTCGCTGTTTGCGCTGTTTGGCATCCGCTATGAACCCATCGTTGCCATGAACATTGCGCTGTCCCTGGGCATCGTCTGGGTGACGGCGAGACTGGCCGCCCGTTTCTGGGGGCAGAACGTGGCCGTGCTGAGCGCGCTGGTGCTGGCCGCCTGGCCGACGCTGGTCATGTACCCGACCATTCTGGCGAGCGAGCTGCCCTTCCTGTTCCTGACTTTGCTCGCGTTGGACCTGTGGACCGCTCCGTGGGCAGGACGGACCGCCAGGGCGCTGCTGGCCGGACTGGTGCTGGGCTTTGCCGCACTCGTCCGTCCGCAGGCGCTTCTGCTGCCGCTGGTGTATGGCGGCGGACTGGCGCTGATGAATCGTGGAGGGCGGGGTGTGCTCCTTGAGCAGATCCGTTCCGTGGTTCTGGCTGGCCTCGCCATGGCCGTGGTGGTGGCGCCCTGGACTTGGCGCAACTACCAGCTCTATGGGGAAACCGTGCTCATCTCCAGCAATGGCGGTATCACGCTCTGGATGGGCAACACCCCGGGCACCGACGGTCGCTACATGGTGACGCCAAAGAAGTACAGCCACCTGCCTGAAAACGAGCGGGCGCAGGTGCTCGGACAGGAGGCCAAGGCATACATCCTTCAGGACCCGACGGCCTTTGCGGAACGAGCGGTCAAGAAGCTGCTGATCCTCTACACCAACGAGTCGGTGGGTGTGGGCTGGAACTCGCCAGGTGTTCGCGAAGCATTCGGTGAGGCATGGGAGCCTCGGCTCAAGCGCCTCACGCAGGCGACTTGGGGGCTGATCTGTCTGCTGGTGGTGGTGGGCCTGTGGTCGTCGCTGCGCAGAGCCGGTTTCGTGTCGACCCTGTTCTCACCGATCACGCTGAGCATTCTGTATTTCACCGCCATCCACATGGTCGTGGTCTCCCAGGAGCGGTATCACCTGGCGTTTGCCGGGCAGTGGGCCATTCTGGCCGCCTTGGGTCTTCTGCAACTGGCCGCCTGGCGACAGGGATGGGCGGCAACCGCGACCCGCCCGTCTCCCCAGTGACCCGCGCGAGCATCCGACCCATGTCCATCCAGAACACCCTGACCCCCACAGCCATCCAGCGGATGGCCGCCCCTCTGTATGCGGGCGTGCCCAGCGCCAAGGTGCGTTTGATGCAGGAGTACCGCTCGCACATCTGTCCCTTGCACGAGGTGATCCACGAAGTTCCGCCCCAGTCTGCGGTGCTGGATGTGGGGTGCGGAAACGGACTGTTGCTGAACCTGCTGGCCAGCCTTGGCCGGATTCGCCAGGGGCATGGGTTCGATGTGGCAGGGCCGGCCGTGGCCGTGGCCAATCAGGTCGCCAACGATCACGAGCTTTCCTCGGTCGTCGCTTTCGAGCACCGCTCCATCGAACAGGGAATCCCGCACCTGGGGCACGAGGTGGTGACGGTCGTCGATGTGCTTCACCATGTGCCGGACCAGCACAAGGCAGCGTTTGTGGCCGCCCTGTGTGAGGTGGTGCCGGCGGGAGGGCGTCTGATCGTCAAGGACATGGTGGTCCGGCCGCGCTGGCGGGCTGCCGCCAACCAGATGCACGACCTCGTGATGGCGCGCCAGTGGGTCGAGCACGTCGACTCCGACCAGGTGGAAGCCTGGGCTGCGCGCAGCGGCATGCAGGTGAGCCGGCGCGACCGCTTCAACACGCTTTGGTACGGGCACTGGCTCCTGGTGCTGGACAAGCACTGAGTCCGCATCCCGCGTAAGCACGGCGCCGCCGGGCAGGCGACGCGGCGTGCGGTGTTTTACGCCAGCTCGGCGATCAGCTCGATCTCGACACAGGCACCCAGAGGGATCTGGGCGACGCCGAACGCGCTGCGGGCGTGCGCGCCCACCTGGGGGCCGAAGACCTCGCCCAGCAGCTCGCTGCAGCCGTTGGTGACCAGGTGCTGTTCGGTGAAGCTGCCGGTGCTGTTGACCAGACTCATGACCTTGACGATGCGCTTGACGTCGTCCAGCGTCTTGCCGGCGGCCAGGCAGGCCGCGGCGAGGGTGCCCATGAGGTCGACGGCGATGGCGCGAGCGGCTGCCTTGCCCTCATCGGTGGTCATGGTCAGACCCAGCTGACCCACCCAGGGCTTGCCGTCCTTCTTGGCGATGTGGCCGCTGAGGAAGACCAGGTTCCCGGTCTGCACGAACGGCACATAGGCGGCCGCAGGGATGGCCACGGGGGGGAGTGTGATGGCGAGCTGGTTCAGCTTGTCGTAGACGCTCATTGAAGGCTCCGGAAGGTGTTGTCGGGAGGTAGCAGGGCATTCTATCGAGGGGGTGTCAGGCGTTCTTCAGGCGCACAGGAAATAATCGAGGGCTACGAGGAGACAAACACCATGAAATTCCGAACCGCGCGTTGGGGCGCTGCTGTCCTGTCACTGTTGCCTTCGCTGGCCCTGGCGGCCGATATGGACGGCGCTCAGCTGTCGGTGCTGTGGGGTGTGCCGTTTGCGGGCATCCTGCTGTCGATTGCCATCATTCCACTGGTGGCGCCCATCTTCTGGCACCACCATTTCGGCAAGGTCTCGGCGGCCTGGGCGCTGGCGTTCCTGCTGCCGTTCGCCCTGGTGTTTGGCCCCGGCGCGGCAGGCGCGGGCGTGGTGCATGCGCTGCTGGCCGAGTACATCCCCTTCATCATCCTGCTGACCGCGCTGTTCACCGTGGCCGGCGGCATCTACATCAAGGGCAACCTGCGTGGCAGCCCGGCGCTCAACACCGGCATCCTCGCCATCGGTGCGGTGCTGGCCAGCTTCATGGGCACCACGGGCGCGTCGATGCTGCTGATCCGTCCGCTGATCCGTGCCAACGACAACCGCAAGCATGTGGTGCACGTGGTGGTGTTCTTCATTTTCATCGTCTCCAACGCCGGCGGTTCGCTCACGCCGCTGGGCGATCCGCCGCTGTTCCTCGGCTTCCTCAAGGGCGTCGAGTTCAGCTGGACCCTGACCCACATCTTTCCGGAAACGCTGTTCCTCGTCGGCACCCTGCTGGTGCTGTTCTACGCGCTGGACTGGTGGTACTACCACACGCGGGAGGAGATCCGTCCCGCCGACCCTACGCCCGATGACCGCCAGTTCGGCTTCGACGGCGGCGTCAACTTCCTGCTGCTGGCCGGCGTGGTCGGCCTGGTGCTGATGAGCGGCCTGTGGAAGTCCGACGTGGTGTTCGACATCGCCGGCACCGAGGTCGGCCTGCCCGGCATCGTGCGCGACCTGGGACTGATCGCGATCACCGTGGCCTCGCTGCAGCTCACGCCCGGCAGTGTGCACGCCGACAACCAGTTCAGCTGGGGTCCGATGCAGGAGGTGGCCAAGCTGTTCGCCGGCATCTTCCTGACCATCATCCCGGTGATCGCCATGCTCAAGGCGGGCGTGGACGGGCCTTTCGGCGCCATCGTGCGGGCGGTGACCAATCCCGACGGCTCGCCGAACCCGGCCATGTACTTCTGGGCCACGGGCATTCTGAGTTCCTTCCTGGACAACGCACCCACCTACCTGGTGTTCTTCAACACCGCCGGCGGCGATGCGCAGGTGCTGATGACCACACTGGCGCCGACGCTGGTGGCGATTTCGGCCGGCGCGGTGTTCATGGGCGCCAACAGCTACATCGGCAATGCGCCCAACCTTATGGTCAAGGCCATCGCCGAAGACCGCGGCGTGAAGATGCCCAGCTTCTTCGGCTACATGGTCTGGTCGACGGGCATCCTGGTGCCGCTGTTCGCGCTGATGACCTGGCTGTTCTTCGTCTGAGGAACGGTACGATGCGCGGATGACCGATGGACTGCTGATCTGGATCGTGGTGGCGCTGGGCGTGCTCAACGCCCTGTGTCTGTTGTGGTTGCTGTTGCGCCGTCCGCCGGCCAACGCCGATGAGGCGGCGCAGCGCGCGCAGCTGCTGGCCGTGCTGCAGCAGCAGGGCCAGGCCACCGAACAGCGCATCGACCGTGTCGAGGGCGAGCTGCGCCGCGAGGTGGGTGACAGCGCCCGCACCGGCCGGCTGGAGATCCAGCAAACCCTGGCCACCTTCCAGGACACGCTGGTGCGCCAGGGCGCGGAAACCACCCGCACGCAGAACGCGCAGATTGACGCCTTCGCGCAGCAGCTGGTGCAACTGCGCGGCACCCTGGGCGACACGCTGACGCGCCAGCTGCAGGACCTGAGTGAAGCCAACGCGCGCCGCCTGGCCGAGGTGCGCGCCACGCTGGAAACCCAGCTGGCCCAGCTGCAGACCAGCAACGCCGCCAAGCTCGACGAGATGCGCGCCACGGTGGACGAAAAGCTGCACGCCACGCTGGAGCAGCGCCTGGGCGAGAGCTTCAAGCAGGTGGCCGAGCGGCTGGAGCAGGTGCACAAGGGTCTGGGCGAGATGCAGACCCTGGCGCAGGGCGTGGGCGACCTCAAGCATTTGCTGAGCAATGTGAAGACCCGCGGGATGTTCGGCGAGGCCCAGCTGGGCGCGCTGCTGGAGCAGGTGTTCTCGCCCGACCAGTACGCGGCACAGGTGGCGACGCGGCCGGGCAGCCGCAACATGGTGGACTTTGCGATCCGCCTGCCGGGGCGGGGCGATGACGGTGCGCCCTGCTGGCTGCCGATCGACGCCAAGTTCCCGAACGAGGACTACGAACGCCTGCTGGACGCGCAGCAGCGCGCCGACGCCGAGGGCGCCGAACTGGCCGCGCGCGGGCTGGAGCAGCGCATCCGGCTGGAAGCCAAGTCCATGGCCGAGAAGTACCTGGAGCCGCCGCACACCACCGATTTCGCCATCCTGTTCCTGCCCACCGAAGGCCTGTACGCCGAGGTGCTGCGCCGCCCGGGCCTGATGGAGGCGCTGCAGCGCGATCACCGCGTCACGCTCACCGGTCCGACCACGCTCATGGCCATGCTCAATGCGCTGCAGATGGGCTTTCGCACGCTGGCGCTGGAAAAGCGCAGCAGCGAGGTCTGGCAGGTGCTGGGTGCGGTCAAGACCGAGTTCGGCAAGTTCGGCGACGTGCTGGCCAAGGTGAAGAACCAGACCCAGACCGTGCTCAACACGCTGGACGCGGCCGAGGTGCGCAGCCGCGCCATGGGCCGGGCCCTCAAGACCGTCGAGGCCCTGCCGCAGGACCGCGCGCAGTCGCTGCTGCCGCTGGACGCTGCCGACGGCGATCCGGCTTGAGACCCGGCACCCGCACCGCCCTGGTCCGCCTGATCGGCGCGCAGATCTGCGTGCACGCCTGCATGACCGGATTTCGCATGGCTGCGCCGCTGATGGCGCTGCGCGAAGGTCACAGCGCCGTCGCGGTCGGCGTGCTGCTGGCCCTGTTCGCGCTGGCCCAGGTGGTCCTGGCCCTGCCCGCTGGCCGGTACGCCGAGCGCCATGGTCTGCAGCGCCCGTTCGTGCTGGCCAGCGTGGTGGCGACGGCCGGGGGGCTGTGCTCGGTCGCATGGCCGCAGTTTGGTGTGCTGTGCCTGACGGCGATCACCAGCGGCGCCGCCGTCTGCCTGGCCATGATCGCGCTGCAGCGCCACGTGGGCCACATGGCGAGCGACGCCACCGAACTGCGCCAGGTGTTCAGCTGGGTCGCCGTCGGGCCATCCATTTCAAACTTCCTCGGACCGTTTCTGGCGGGCCTGCTGATCGACGCCAGCGGCTTTCGTGCCGCCTACTTGCTGATGGCCTTGCTGCCTTCGCTGGCCTGGTGGTGGGTGCGGCGCGTGCCCGACCATCCCGCGCCCGACACGGGCGAAGCGCCGCGCCGGCAGTCGTCCTGGGGTCTGCTGCGGGACAAACCGTTCCGCAACCTGATGCTGATGAACTGGTTGCTGGCCTCGTGCTGGGACGTGCACACCTTCCTCGTGCCGGTGCTGGGTCACGAGCGCGGGCTCTCGGCCACGGTGATCGGCGCCATCCTTGGCTCCTTCGCGCTGGCGGCCACGGCCATCCGGCTGGTCATGCCCTGGCTGGCCTCGCGGCTGCACGAAGGCACGGTGATCGGCACCGCCATGGTCAGCACGGCCGCACTGTTCGCGCTCTACCCGCTGGTGCACACGGCCTGGCTGATGGGGCTGCTGTCGGTGCTGCTGGGACTGGCCCTGGGCTCGGTGCAGCCCATGGTGATGAGCACCCTGCACCAGATCACACCGAAACACAGGCACGGCGAAGCACTGGGCCTGCGCTCCATGGCCATCAACGGTTCCAGCGTGGTGATGCCGTTGCTGTTCGGGTCGGCCGGGGTGCTGGTGGGCGTGAGCGGCGTGTTCTGGACAGTGGGCTTCGCGGTTGGGACAGGGTCCCGGCTGGCCTGGCGCATGCGCGGGTCCGCACCCCCACCGCAGCGGCTCGACTGATTCCGGTTAAGCCCCCGGGAACTCGCGGGGTGGGTGGTGCTCCCTAGAATGCCCGCTCACCCGAAGGAAGCACCGTGCTCTTGTTGATTGTCTTGCTGCCTCTGCTGCTCGGGACCGTGGCCACCGCCTGCCTCGGTTCAAAGTCCCGCCCTCTCACCGCCCTGGCCGCCGGCCTGGTCACCGCGTCGGCGCTCGCGCTGCTGCTGGCGCAGGCACCGGCGGTGTTCGCCGGCCAGACGGTGATCAACGCCTGGCCCTGGGTGCCCGAGATCGGCCTGCAGCTGAGCTTCCGGCTCGATGGCCTTTCGCTCATGTTCGCCGGGCTGATCCTGTTCATCGGCCTGCTGATCGTGCTGTACGCGGCTTACTACCTGGCGCCCGAGGACTCGGCCGGCAAGTTCTACAGCTTCATGATGCTGTTCATGGCCGCCATGCTGGGCGTGGTGCTGTCGGACAACCTGCTGCTGCTGGTGGTGTTCTGGGAGCTGACCAGCATCTCGTCCTTCCTGCTGATCGGCTTCTGGAGCCACCGTGCCGACGCGCGCGCCGGTGCGCGGCAGGCGCTGGCCGTCACGGGCGGCGGCGGCCTGGCCATGCTGGGCGGTTTCGTGCTGCTGGGCCAGATCGCGGGCACATACGAACTCAGCGCCATGGCGGAGAACGTGGCGGCCATCCAGGCCGACCCGCGCTTCGTGCCCGCGCTGCTGCTGATCCTGCTGGGCGCCTTCACCAAGAGCGCGCAGTTCCCGTTCCACTTCTGGCTGCCCGACGCCATGGCCGCGCCCACACCGGTCTCGGCCTACCTGCACTCGGCCACCATGGTCAAGGCCGGCGTGTTCCTGCTGATGCGCATGCACCCAGTGCTCGCCGGCACCGGGCATTTCGAGGCCATCGTCAGCGCGGCCGGACTGGCCACGGTGTTGTTCGCGGCCTTCATCGCGATCTTCAAACACGACCTCAAGGGCTTGCTCGCGTATTCCACCGTCAGCCACCTGGGGCTGATCGTGTTCCTGATCGGTCTGGGCTCGCCGCTGGCGGCCGTGGCCGCCGTGTTCCACGTGCTCAACCACGCGGCGTTCAAGGCCTCGCTGTTCATGATCGCCGGCATCGTGGACCACGAGACCCATTCGCGCGACATGCGCCAGCTCGGTGGGCTGTGGAAGTTCATGCCCTGGACGGCCACCTTGTCCATGGTGGCGGCCGCGTCCATGGCCGGCGTGCCGCTGACCAACGGTTTCCTGTCCAAGGAAATGTTCTTCACCGAAGCCGTGGTCGGCACCAGCGGCATCTATGCCTGGCTGGTGCCCGCGCTGGTGACCCTCGCCGGCGTCTTCAGCGTGGCCTACTCGCTGCGCTTCGTGCACGACACCTACTTCAACGGCGAGTTGGGCGATGTGCCGAACGATCACCCGCACGAGCCCCCGCTGGGCATGAAGCTGCCTGCGATGCTGCTGGTGATCATCTGCATCGCGGTCGGCCTGGCGCCCGCGCTCACCTTCGGGCCGCTGGTGCACGTGGCCGCGACCGCGCTGTTGGGCCAGGCACTGCCCGAGTACCACCTGGCGATCTGGCACGGCTTCAACCTGCCGCTGCTGATGAGCGCCATTGCGCTGGCGGTGGGCGTGGGCTTGTACCTGTGGCTTGCGAAGGGCCGACGCCTGCACCACATCGCGTCGGAAAACTGGTTCGGTGTGGCCACGGGCCGCAGCATTTTCGAATGGCTGATCGACCGCCTGTTCGGCCTCTCGGGCCGGCTGACGGCGCGGCTGGAAACCGGTTCGCTGCAACGCTACGTGGGCTGGCTGCTGCTGACCGCGCTGGTGCTGGGTGCGCTGCCGTTTCTGGGCAGCGGCATCGGCACCGGGACCCGGCCCCAGATGCCGGCAACGCCGCTGGCCTGGGCCATGTGGGCGCTGCTGCTGCTGACCTGCATCGCCATCGCGCGCACGCACCACCAGCGCTTCCAGACCGTGGTGCTGGTGGGTGTGGTCGGTGTGGCGGCCTCGCTCACCTTCCTGGGCTTCTCGGCGCCCGACCTGGCGCTGACGCAGCTGTCGGTGGACATCGTCTCCACCGTGCTGCTGCTGATGGGCCTGGCTCTGCTGCCTCAGACCAGCCCGAAAGAAACCCCGGCGCTGCGCAAGGGCCTGCACGCGCTGCTGGCGCTGGGTGGCGGCGCGGCCATGTCGGTCATCACCTGGCTGGTGCTCACGCGCGACCACGAATCCATCTCGTGGTATTTCCTGCAGGAGTCGCTGCCCAAGGGCGGCGGCACCAACGTGGTCAACGTGATCCTGGTGGACTTCCGCGGCTACGACACCATGGGCGAGATCACCGTGCTGGGCATCGCCGCCGTCGGCGTGCTGGCGCTCATGGACGGCCTGCGCACGCGCCGCCCGGGCATGGACCCCGAGGGCCGCGCCTGGACCTTCGCACAACAGCCGTTGCTGCTGCGCGTGGCCGCGTCGGTGGTGCTGCCGCTGGCCCTGGTGTTCAGCCTCTACATCTTCATGCGCGGCCACAACCTGCCCGGTGGTGGTTTCATCGCCGGGCTGATCACGGCCGTGGCGCTGGTGCTGCAGTTCATGTCGCTGGGTCAGGCGCGGGCCGAGCAGTTCCTGCGCGCGGGCGGCGGGCGCCGCTTCGTGCGCTGGGTCGGCAGCGGCCTGGGCATTGCCGGTCTGACCGGCGTGGGCGCGTTCGCGCTCGGCCGTCCGTTTCTGACCAGTGCCCACGGCCACCCGCATGTGCCGATGCTGGGCGAACTGCCGCTGGCCACCGCTGCCATTTTTGACCTGGGCGTCTACCTCACTGTGGTGGGCAGCACGCTGCTGACGATCTCGGTGCTGGGTCAGGCCTCGCGCGAGTTGCCCGCCACCGCCACCCCCACCCCAAGGAGTGCCGCATGAGCATGGAATTTCTTCTCGCCACCGGCGTGGGCATGGTCACCGCCACCGGCATCTACCTCATGCTGCGCGGTCGCAGCTTCCCGGTGGTGCTGGGGCTGTCGCTGTTCGGGTATGCGGTCAACGTGTTCATCTTCCTGATGGGCCGGTTGTGGAGCAACGCCGCGCCGGTGCTGGTGGGCGAGGGTCCGGTGGCCGACCCTCTGCCGCAGGCGCTGGTGCTCACCGCCATCGTGATCGGCTTTGCGACCACCGGCTTCGTGGTGGAACTGGCGCTGCGCAGCCGCCACGAAGGCGGCAGCGACCACGTGGACGGCCACGAGCCAGGAGGGCCGCGCGCATGACGGGTTCGTTGTTCGGTTTCTGGCTGCAGCACGCCCCGGTGCTGTCGGTGGTGCTGCCCATGCTGACGGCGGCGGTGCTGCTGCTCATCGGCGATGCCGGCGGCATGGCCGGGCAGGGCGGGGCGCACGACGACGCGCCGCTGCGCTGGCGCCGCCGCATCGCGCTGCTGTCCACCGCGCTGGGCCTGTTCATGGCCGTAGGACTGGTGCGGCACGCGGCCGGCGGCGAGCTGCTGGTCTACCGCCTGGGCGAATGGCCGGCGCCGTTCGGCATCGTCATGGTGGTCGACCGGCTCTCGGCCCTGATGGTGCTGCTGACCTACCTGGTCGCGCTGCCGGTGCTCTGGTATGCCGCCAGTGGCTGGGACGGGCGTGGCCGCTACTTCCACGCCATCTTCCAGTTCCAGCTCATGGGCCTGTGCGGCGCTTTCCTCACTGGCGACCTGTTCAACCTCTTCGTGTTTTTCGAGGTGCTGCTGATCGCGTCCTACGTGCTGCTGGTGCACGGCCAGGGGCGCGAGCGCTTTCGCATGGGCGTGCACTACGTGGTGCTCAACCTGGTGGCCTCGGGCCTGTTCCTGATCGGTCTGTCGCTGGTCTACGCCGCCACCGGCACGCTGAACATGGCCGATGTAGGCCGGCGCCTGGCGCTGCTGCAGGGCGACACCCTGCTGTTCGCGCAGGCCGCCGCGCTGGTGCTGCTGGTGGTGTTTGGCCTCAAGGCTGCCATGCTGCCGCTGTACTTCTGGCTGCCCGGCACCTACGCCGCGGCCAGCGCGCCGGTGGCGGCGCTGTTCGCCATCATGACCAAGGTAGGCGTCTACAGCATCGTGCGGGTGCACTGGCAGATTTTCGGTGCTGAGGCCGGTGGCGCCGCGCTGGCGGTGGCCGACTGGCTGCTGCCGCTGGCCCTGGCCACCAGTGCGCTGGGTGTGCTGGGCGCGCTGGCGGCGCATGGCCTGGGCCGGCTGGTGGGCTACCTCACCGTGTCCTCGGTGGGCACCATCCTCGCCGCGGTGGGGCTGTTCAGTCCGGCGACGCTGTCGGCCGCGCTGTACTACACGCTGCACAGCACCATCGTGGTGGCGGGCCTGTTCCTGCTGGTGGAGCTGATCGCGGCGCAGCGCGGCGAGACCATGGACCGGCTGCAGCCGGCGCACGCGGTGCGCGAGCCGGTGCTGCTGGGCGTGATGCTGCTGTTCGGCGCCGCCTCGGCTGCGGGTCTGCCGCCGCTGCCGGGCTTCCTGGGCAAGCTCATGGTGTTGCAGGCCAGCAGCGGTCTGGTGGCGCAGGCCTGGGTCTGGAGTGTGGTGCTGGGGGTGGGCTTCCTCACCATCATCGGCCTGGCGCGTGCCGGCGTGATCGTGTTCTGGCATGTGCAGCCCGCGGTGGATCAGGGCGCTCCCGGCAGCAGTGCCCACCTGCAGGCCCCTGTGTGGGCTTTCATGGCGTTGACGGTGGCGCTGGCCGTGCTGGCCGCGCCGGTCAAACGCTACACCGACGCCGCCGCGGTGCAGCTCTCGGTCAACGCCGACTACGTGCGCGCCGTGCTCGGGCCGGACGCACCGCCCAGCATGCGCCCCTACGACGGCCAGCGCGCCGCCCCCGCCCAGGAGAAGCAACCATGAAATCCGACACCCTCGACCGCCGCGGTGGCTGGTTCGACCACCCGGTGCTGTCCCTGCTGCTGGCGGCCAGCTGGCTGGCGCTCTCGCGCAGCCTGGAGCCGGTGCACCTGCTCTCGGCCGCGCTGCTCGGCCTGATCGTCCCTCGGTTGCTGCGTGGCCTGCTGCACGCGGGCAGCCCGATCCGCTGGGGAGCCGCGTTCCGTCTGACCTTCGTGGTGCTGTGGGACATCGTGCTGTCCAACATCACCGTGGCCCGGCTGGTGCTCGGCCCCATGAGCCGTCCGCAGCCGGCCTGGCTGCGCGTGCCGCTGGCCTGCGAACACCACCGGGTCAACGCGCTGTTCGCCAGCATCATCACCATGACGCCCGGCACCGTCTCGGCCGTGGTGGACGAGGTGGCACCCTGCATCTGGGTGCACGCGCTCAATTGCGACGACGCGCCCGGCATGGTGGCCGAGATGAAGGCGCGCTATGAGGCACCGCTGATGGCCATCTTCCGGCTCGACGGGGAGGGCGCCACATGAGCGTGCTGGATATCGCGCTGACCCTGGGCATTGGCGCCGTCACCCTGACCCTGCTGCTCTGCGGCTGGCGCCTGCTGCGTGGCCCGACCATCGCCGACCGCGTGCTGGCGCTGGACACGCTCTACCTGAGTCTGGTGGCGCTGGTGGTGCTGCTCGGTCTGCGCTGGCAGACCCCGCTGCTGTTCGAGGCTGCGCTGATCGTGGCGCTGCTGGGCTTTGTCGGCACGGTGGCGCTGGCGCGCTACCTCAGCCGCGGCGATGTGGTGGAGTGAAACGATGGAACTGAACCCGGTGATCGAATGGGCGGCCGCGATCCTGATCGTGGTCGGGGCCTTCTTCCTGCTGGTGGGTGCCATCGGCATGGTGCGCCTGCCCGACTTCTACATGCGACTGCACGCGCCCACCAAGTCGTCCACCCTGGGCGTGGGTGGGGTGCTGCTGGCTTCGCTGCTGCTGGGCTGGGCGCAGGGGCGGCCCGGCCTTGCCGAGTTGCTGATCACGCTGTTCGTTTTCGTGACCGCGCCGGTGTCGGCGAACCTGCTGGCGCAGGCGGCACTGCATCTGCGGCTGCCTTCGCGCGCACCGCAGCCCGAGGCGCTGCCGCCTTCGGCGCCTCCGGGGCGCTGAAGCCCAGCCCCGCCAGGTAGCTGTCCATCACCTGGGCGCCAACCTGGACCAGGTCGAAGTCGCTGGTGTCGAGCAGCCAGTTGTCGAGCACGCCGGTGAGGATGGCCTTGAGGCCCAATGCCGCGCTGCGGGTAGGGATGGACAGGCGGATGCCCGCGTCGGCGGCTGCGGCCTCGAACTGCTGGGTGAGATAGAGCAGGTACTCGTCGCGCCAGCGCAGCTTGCGTTCGCGAACGGCCAGCATCTCGCCGTTGTACTCGACCTGCTGGGTGGCGATTTCGAACACGCGGCGCGCCTGTTCGTCGGTGGCGGTCTTGTGCAGGGCCGTCAGCACCGACATGCGCATCTGCTGCAGCGGCGTTTCCTCGGCCTGCGCGGCATAGGTCGACTGTTCCAGAGGCAGTGTCACCCGGTCCATCATGGCGTTGAAAAGATCGGCCTTGTCCTTGAAGTGCCAGTAGATCGCTCCGCGCGTGGTGCCTGCCGCGCTCGCGATGTCCTGCAGCGAGGTGCGTGAGACCCCGTTGGCCTGGAACAGCTGTTCGGCGGCGTCGAGCAGGGCGGTGCGTGTGGCTTCGGCGTCGGCCTTGGTGCGTCGGACCATGGTGATCTGTTGGTATAAAAAACAACCCTGCGAATATACATACATTCGTGTCTGTATGTATACTGCGACCCCTTCGGTAACGCTGGCATGCGCTTTGCGCAGGATGGCGTGTCCGTCCAGGTTCCGTCTTCATCCGTCGCCCATGAGGTTCTTCATGCCCGCTTCATCCCCCGTTTCCCCGACGCCGCCCGCGGCGCGCACATCCTCTGGCGCTCGTCTGCGCCAGACCTTCCTGCTGCTGCCCCTGGTGGCGGCGCTGGCCGCCTGCGGCAAGGCCGATGCACCGCCTGCCGGTGGCGGCGCACCGGGTGGGGGCATGCCCGCGCCGGAAGTGGGCGTGGTGACCGTTCAGCCGGGCGATGTCGGTCTGCAGACCGAACTGCCGGGCCGGCTGGAGGCCTCTCGCGTGGCACAGGTGCGGGCCCGCGCGGCCGGCATCCTGCAGCAGCGCCTGTTCAAGGAAGGCAGCGATGTAAAGGCCGGTCAGGCGCTGTTCCGCATCGACGCCGCGCCCTACCAGGCCACGTTGCAGAGTGCCCAGGCCAGCCTGGCCCGTGCCCAGGCGAACCTGGCCAGCACCACCGCGGTGGCCGAGCGCTACAAGCCGCTGGTGGCCGAGAACGCGATCAGCCAGCAGGAGTACACCAACGCGGTGGCGGCCCAGAAGGCCGCCGAGGCGGATGTGGCCGCCGCCAAGGCCGCAGTGCAAACCGCGGGCATCAATCTCAACTATGCGAGCGTGACCGCACCCATCTCGGGCCGCATCGGCCGGGCGCTGGTGACCGAGGGCGCGCTGGTCGGGCAGGGCGAGGCGACCGCGCTGGCCGTGATCCAGCAGGTCGACCCGCTGTATGTCAACTTCACCCAGTCGGCCACCGAGGCCATGCGCCTGAAGCGCGCGATGGAGGCCGGCCAGCTCAAGGGCGCCGGCGACGGCGCTGCCGCGGTCCGCGTGGTGCTCGACGATGGCAGCGAACACGCCAAGCCGGGCAAGCTGCTGTTCTCCGATCTGACGGTCGACGCCACCACCGGCCAGGTGACGCTGCGCGCCGAGGTGCCCAATCCGGGCGGCATGCTTCTGCCGGGGCTGTACGTGCGCGTGCGGCTGGAGCAGGCCGTGGCGAGCAACGCCATCACGCTGCCGCAGCAGGCGGTGACGCGCACGGCCCAGGGCGACACGGTGTCGGTGGTGGGCGCGGACGGCAAGATCGAACAACGCCCGGTCAAGGTGGGCGGGCAGCAGGGCGGCCGCTGGGTCGTGCTCGATGGCCTGAAGGCCGGCGAACAGGTGATGGTCGACGGCTTCCAGAAGCTGCAGATGATGCCCCCGGGCACCCCGGTCAAGGCCGTGCCCTGGGCGCCACCGGGCAGCCAGCCCGCAGCTCCGGCCGCTGCCGCGGCGGACGCCAAGCCCGCCGATGCTGCCAAGCCGGCTGCCGAAGCCAAACCCGCTGCGGAAGCCGCCAAGTAAGGAGCGCCCGACATGGCGAAATTCTTCATCGAGCGCCCCATCTTCGCGTGGGTGATCGCGCTCTTCATCATGGTGGCGGGCGCGGTGTCCATCACCCAGCTGCCGATCGCGCAGTACCCGCCGGTGGCGCCGCCATCCATCATCATCAACGCCACCTACCCGGGGGCGTCGGCCAAGACGCTGGAGGACAGCGTGCTGTCCGTCATCGAACAGGAGATGAACGGATCGCCGGGCCTGATCTACATGGAAGCCGTGGCCCAGGCCAACGGCACCGGCAGTATCACGCTGAGCTTCGAGCCCGGTACCAACGCCGACCTGGCGCAGGTGGATGTGCAGAACCGGCTCGCGCGCGCCACACCCCGCCTGCCCGCGGCCGTGACGCAGCAGGGTGTGCGCGTCGACAAGTCGCGCAACAACTTCCTGCTGTTCGCGATCCTGACCAGCGACGACCCCGCCCTGGACCCGGTGGCCCTGGGCGACTACGCCTCGCGCAGCGTCGTGCCTGAAATCCAGCGCCTGCCCGGCGTGGGCCAGGCCCAGCTGTTCGGCACCGAGCGTGCGATGCGCATCTGGATCGACCCGGCCAAGCTGCTGGGCTTCAACCTCAGCGCGGCCGACGTCACCAACGCGATCCGCGCGCAGAACGCCCAGGTCTCGGCCGGTGAAATCGGCGCACTGCCCAACGTGGCAGGGCAGAGCATCTCGGCCACCGTGGTGGTCAATGGCCAGCTCGCCAGCGTCGAGCAGTTCGGCAACATCGTGCTGCGCGCCAGCAGCGACGGCGCCACCGTGCGCCTGAAGGACGTGGCCCGCATCGAGCTCGGCGCCCAGGGCTACGCCACCTCGGCGCGCCTGAACGGCAAGCCGTCCACTGGCATCGGCGTGCAGCTGGCGCCCAGCGGCAACGCGCTGGCCACCGCGGAAGCCGTGCGTGCCCGCATGACCGAGCTGGAGAAGTTCTTCCCCAAGGGCATGAGCTGGACGATTCCCTACGACAGCTCCAAGTTCGTGAAGATCTCGATCCAGGAAGTGGCCAAGACCTTGGCCGAAGCCGTGGCCCTGGTGTTCCTGGTGATGCTGCTGTTCCTGCAGAACTGGCGCTACACGCTGATTCCCACGGTGGTGGTGCCGGTGGCGCTGCTGGGCACCTTCGCCGCGCTGTTGACCATGGGCTTCTCGATCAACGTGCTGACCATGTTCGGCATGGTGCTGGTGATCGGCATTGTGGTGGACGACGCCATCGTGGTGGTGGAGAACGTCGAGCGCATCATGAGCGAGGAGGGCCTGCCGCCGCTGGAGGCCACGCGCAAGGCCATGGGCCAGATCTCGGGCGCCATCATCGGCGTGACCGTGGTGCTGATCTCGGTGTTCGTGCCGCTGGCCTTCTTCAGTGGCTCGGTGGGCAACATCTACCGCCAGTTCGCGGCGGTGATGGGCGTGTCCATCGCCTTCTCGGCCTTCATGGCACTGTCGCTCACGCCCGCCTTGTGCGCCACGCTGCTCAAACCGGTCGAGGCCGGGCACCACCACGAGAAGAAGGGCTTCTTCGGCTGGTTCAACCGCACCTTCTCTCGCACCGCCAAGCGCTACGAGGCAGGCGTGTCGCGCCTGCTGCCGCGCGCGGGCCGCACCATGCTGATCTATGTCGCCATCGTGGCGGCCGTGGCACTGGTCTACCAGCGCCTGCCCGGTTCCTTCCTGCCCAATGAAGACCAGGGCACGATGCTGGTGAACGTGCAGCTGCCGCCGGGCGCGACCCAGGAACGCACGCTGGACGTGATGAAGCAGGTCGAAGGCTTCGTGCTGCAGCAACCGGAAGTGCAGAGCATGGTCAGCGTGCTGGGCTTCAGCTTCTCGGGCCAGGGCCAGAACGCGGCGCTCGCCTTCGTGACGCTCAAGGACTGGGCCGATCGCACGGCGCCGGGCAGCGACGCGCAGTCCATCGCCGGCCGGGCCTTCGGTGCGCTGTCGGGCATCCGGGATGCCTTCATCTTCCCGCTGAGCCCGCCCCCCATCCCTGAACTGGGTGCGTCGTCTGGCTTCAGCTTCCGCCTGCAGGACCGCGCCGGTCTGGGCCGCGACGCGCTGGTGGCCGCGCGCAACCAGATGCTGGGCATGGCCTCGCAGAGCAAGCTGCTGACCCAGGTGCGGCCGGATGGCCTGGAAGACGCGCCGCAGCTGCAGATCGACATCGACCGCGACCGCGCCAACGCGCTGGGCGTGGGCTTCGAAAGCATCAGCGCCGCCATCGGCACCGCGCTGGGCTCCAGCTACGTCAACGACTTCCCCAACGCCGGGCGCCTGCAGCGCGTGGTGGTGCAGGCCGATGCCACGGCCCGCATGCAGCCCGAAGACCTGCTGCGCATCAACGTGCTCAACAACAAGGGGCAGGCGGTGCCGCTGTCGGCCTTTGCCAGCACCCACTGGATCACCGGCCCGATGCAGACCGTGCGCTACAACGGCTACCCCGCCATGCGCATCAGCGGCAGCGCCGCGCCGGGCGTGAGCACCGGCCAGGCCATGGCCGAGATGGAGGCGCTGGCGGCCAAGCTGCCGCAGGGCTTCGGCTTCGAATGGACCGGCCAGTCGCGCGAGGAAAAACTCGCCGGCTCGCAGGCCATGATCCTCTACGCCTTCGCCATCCTGGCCGTGTTCCTCTGCCTGGCCGCGCTGTACGAAAGCTGGTCGATCCCGATGGCCGTGATCCTGGTGGTGCCGCTGGGCGTGCTCGGCGTGCTGCTGGCGACGCTGCTGCGCGGCTACGCCAACGACGTCTACTTCCAGGTGGGTCTGATCACCATCATTGGCCTGTCGGCCAAGAACGCGATCCTGATCATCGAGTTCGCCAAGGACATGCAGGCCCAGGGCCACAACGTGATCCAGGCCGCGCTGGCGGCGGCGCACATGCGCTTCCGTCCGATCGTGATGACCTCGATGGCCTTCACCCTGGGCGTGCTGCCGCTGTTCCTGGCCAGCGGGGCCGGCTCGGCCAGCCAGCGCGCCATCGGCACCGGCGTGATCGGCGGCATGCTGACCGGCACTGTGCTGGCGGTGGTCTTCGTTCCGATCTTCTTCGTCCTCGTGCGCACATTCTTCAAGGACAGCGAGCGCCAGCAGCGCCTGCACGAGTCCGAGGCCCAACACCATGGGGTACACCATGCCTGACACCCGTTTCTTCTCTCTTGGCGCGCTGGCGGCAGCGGCCCTGATCGCCGGCTGCTCGATGACGCCCACGCTGGAGCGTCCCGCGGCCCCCGTGCCGGCCACTTTCCCAGGGCAGCCGGCCTCGGTCGCGGCCAGCGGCCCGGTGCAGGCCTGGGAGAGCTTCATCACCGACGCCCGCCTGCGCGAGCTGGTGGCGCTGGCGCTGAAGAACAACCGCGACCTGCGCGTGGCGACACTCAACATCGAACAGGTGCGCGCGCAGTACCAGGTGCGCCGCGCCGACCAGGTGCCGACCGTCAACGCCACGGTGGCCGGCAACCGCCAGCCCACCCCCAGCGGCGACATCAGCAGCACCTACACGGCGGGTCTGGCCATGGCCAGCTGGGAGCTGGATTTCTTCGGCCGCGTGGCCAGCCTCAAGGACGCCGCGCTGGCCCAGTTCCTCGCCAGCGAGGAAGCGCAGCGCGCGGTGCAGACCAGCCTGGTCGCCTCGGTGGCCAGCAGCTGGCTCAGCCTGCAGACCGACGAGGCGCTGCTGGCGCTGACCCAGCGCACCCTGGCCACGCGCGAGGATTCGCTGCGGCTCACCAAGCTGCGCTTTGACAACGGTGCCGCGTCCGCGCTGGACCTGCGCCAGGCGGAGTCCCTGACCGCGGCGGCGCGCGCCACGCTGGCGCAACAGCGCCGGACCATCGCGCTCGACCTCAATGCCCTGACCTTGCTGGTGGGGCAGGAGGTGCCGGCGAACCTGCTGCCCGGCGCGGGCGACGTGGCGCCGTTCCAGCCGGTGCCCGAAGGTCTGCCGTCGGAACTGCTGACCCGCCGCGCCGACATCCGGCAGGCCGAACAGCAGATGGTCGCGGCCAACGCCAACATTGGTGCCGCGCGGGCCGCGTTCTTCCCGCGCATCTCGCTGACCGCTGGTATCGGCACCGTCAGCACCGAGCTCTCGGGCCTGTTCAGGGACGGGTCCTGGGGCTTCACGCTGGCGCCGCAGGCCCTGCTGCCGATCTTCGACATGGGGCGCAACCAGGCCAACCTGGACGCGGCCAAGGCTGCGCGCGACATCGCCATGGCCCAGTACGAAAAGGCCATCCAGGTCGCGTTCCGCGAGGTGGCCGACGCGCTCGCCGGGCGCGCCACACTGGGCGAACAGCTCGCGGCCCAGGAAGCTCAGGCTCAGGCAGAGACCGATCGCTTCCGCCTGGCCGAACTGCGCTACCGCAACGGCGTGGCAAGCTACCTCGATGTGCTGGACGCGCAGCGCTCGCTGTTCGCCACCCAGCAGGCGCTGGCACAGACCCGGCTGGCGCAGCAGCAGAACCAGGTGGCTTTGTACAAAGCCCTCGGCGGAGGGTATTAAGTCCTCAAGTCGTAGAAGCGCACGATGTGGTCCCAGGCCGACTGCGGGTCGTCGACCAGCTTGAACAGGTTCAGGTCCTCGGGCGATATCGTGCCTTCCTCGACCAGCACCTCCAGGTTCAGCAGGCGCTTCCAGTAGTGGCTGCCGAACAGCACGATGGGCACCGGCTTGGCCTTTTTGCACTGCACCAGGGTGATCACTTCGAACAGCTCGTCGAGCGTGCCGAAGCCGCCCGGAAAGGCCACCAGCGCCTTCGCGCGCATCATGAAATGCATCTTGCGCAGTGCGAAGTAGTGGAACTTGAAGCTCAGCTCGGGCGAGATGAAGCGGTTGCCCGACTGCTCGTGCGGCAGTGAGATGTTCAGACCGACGTTGAGTGCGCCCTCGTCGTGTGCCCCGCGGTTGGCCGCTTCCATGATGCCCGGGCCGCCGCCGGTGCAGATGAACAGCTGGTCGTGCCGCGGGCAGCCGCGGCTGTAGCGCGCCACGATGCGGGCGAACTCCCGCGCCTCGTCGTAGTAGTGGGCGTTGCGCAGCAGCGCCTCGGCCTTGCGGATGGTTTCGGCGTCACCGCCCTCGATGGCCTTCTCCAGGTTGGCTCTGGCCTCGTCTGGCTCACGGAAGCGCGCACTGCCGAAGACCACGATGGTGTTCTCGATGCCCAGTTGCTGCTGCGCGAGGTCGGGTTTGAGCATTTCCAGCTGGAAACGGATGCCGCGGGTCTCGCGTCGCAACAGGAACTCGGGGTCGGCAAAGGCCAGCCGGTAGGCATCCGCCTGCAGGGCGTTGCCGCTGTTGGAATGGGCCTGCAGGTCGGCCCAGGCGTCGGCGATGCGCTGTTCGCTCAGGTGTTGGGTGGTTTCCATGCGAAATCCTCGGTGACAGACAAAAACGGATCAGAGCCCGATGGCCAGGGCCAGCGGCACGAAGACCACTGCCAGGGCGTTGCCCAGCATGATCATGGCGGCGACCTTGTCGGGCTCCTGGTGGTAGCGCTCGGCCAGCATGAACTGCATCACGGCCGGGGGCAGGGCGGCAAACAGCAGCAGCTGTCCGCGCGCCGCGCCCTCCAGTCCCAGGGCCCAAGCAAGAGGGATGCCGATGGCCAGGCCGAGCAGGGGTCTGGCCAGTGCACCCAGCAGACCCAGTGCCAGACCGGAACGGGTGAGCGAGGTCAGTCGCACGCCCAGGGCGAACAGCATCATGGGCAGCATCGCATCGCCCAGCAGCTTCAGGCCCCCCAGCAGCACGTCGGGCGGACGGAGGTCGGTGAGCGCGCTGGCGAACCCGAGCACGGTGGCGATCATCAGCGGGCTGGTCAGCAGGTCGCGCGTGCGGGCCGAGGCGCTGGTGATGCGCGCGCCGATCGAAAAGTGGAACAGGTTGCTGACCGAGAACAGCGCGACCGCCGCACCGAAGTGCGCCGGGCCAAAGGCCAGCAGGGCCAGCGGCAGGCCCATGTTGCCGCAGTTGTTGAACATCACCACCGGCACCAGGGTGCGCGGCTGTGCACCGAACCAGCGCGCCAGCGGCCAGGCCAGCAGGCCGCTGCCCAGGATCAGCACCGTGCCGCCGATCAGCAGCGGCACATGATCGGCCAGGTGGAAGTCCTTGGCCGCCAGAGCCGAATACACCAGCACCGGCGCCAGCACGTCCAGCGCGATGCGGTTGAAGGTGGACAGGTCCGGCACCTTGCGGCGCGCGTAGCCGTAGCCGATGGCCACGATCAGGAAGACCGGGATGATGACGTCGGCGATGCGGGAGAGAAGGTCCATGGTGCAAGGGTAGCAACAACAAAAAAGGCTCCCTTGCGGGAGCCTTTCTGTGGAGCGGGGATCGGATCAGACACGCTTGCGGTATTCGCCGGTGCGGGTGTCGATTTCGATCTTGTCGCCCTGTTCCACGAACAGCGGCACAGCGATTTCGAAGCCGGTGGCGATCTTGGCGGGCTTGAGCACCTTGCCGGACGTATCGCCCTTGACGGCGGGTTCGGTCCAGGTGATTTCGCGCACGATGCTGGTGGGCAGTTCGACGGAGATGGCCTTGCCTTCGTAGAACACCACTTCAACGGCCATGCCGTCTTCCAGGTAGTTCAGGGCGTCGCCCATGTTCTCGGCTTCCACTTCGTACTGGTTGTACTCGGTGTCCATGCAGACGTACATCGGGTCGGCGAAGTAGGAGTAGGTGCACTCCTTCTTGTCCAGGATGATCTGGTCCATCTTGTCGTCGGCCTTGAAGACGACTTCGGTGCCGATGTTGCCCAGCAGGCCCTTGAGCTTCATGCGGACGGTGGCGGCGCCGCGGCCGCCGCGGGCGTACTCGGTGCGCAGGACGATCATGGGGTCCTTGCCGTGCATGATCACGTTGCCGGCGCGGATTTCTTGGGCGATTTTCATAGGGGTTCCAACAGTTGGGCCGCGGTTCCTTGTGCGGCGACGCTTCTAGCAAAGCCTTGAATTTTAACGCTTTCCAGTGACGAAGCCGATCAGCTGGCCGATCAGATCGGGCTGGGCCTGCAGGCGCTGGCGCGCCGCCAGGGCGCAAGGCTGCCAGGTGTTCACCACGTCCCAGCCCGGCCAGACGGTGCCGGGGGCCGTGATGCCGTTCCAGGCGCGGTGGAAATCGCGCAGCGAGGGCGGTGCCTCCAGCCAGTCCAGGAAAGCCTCCAGCTTGGCGTGGTGGGCGTTGTCGTGCTGCGGGTAGATGTGCCATACGAAGGGCTTGCCCGCCCACAGGGCACGCACCAGCGAATCCTCGCCGCGCACGAAGTTCAGGTCGCAGGACCAGAGCAGGTGGTCGTAGTCGTGCTGGGTCAGGCGGGGAACGGTGTGCAGCCGGGCCTGACCGGTGTCCAGACCCTTGCCACGCTCGGCCGCGACGGCGTCGGCGGCACGGCCGGCGGTGACCAGCCAGTCACTCGGGTCCAGTGCGCCCACCTCCTGGAGCACGGCGCGCAGGGCAGGGGGCTCGTAGCAGAACAGGCTGGCCCTGGGGAGCCCGCTGACCGGCAGCGACTGCGACGCCAGCCAGGCGGACGCGTCGAAGGCCGCCTGCCGTGCAGGCAGGTCCGCTTCGCGCAGCAGGCCTCCCGTCCGGGGGGTGAAACCCGGGTAGAAGAACCACTTGGTCAGGCCCTGCAGCGGCCCGGTCATGATGGGCGAGGGCAGGCGGTGGCAGCGCTCGACATAGGCCTCGGCGCTCATGTATTCCAGGTTCAGCCAGACCGGCGCCGCAGCGCCCTGTCGCACGCGCAAGGCCAGCTCATCCAGGCATTCCTGCGCCGGATCGCAGCCGAAGGCCTCGATCCAGACGTCGGCGGCGGGGCCGGCGTGGGCAACCTTCAGCGGCTCCGTCCAGTGGATCACTTCGACCCCGGGGATGTGACCCTCCCGGGCGCCGGGCACCATCCAGTCCAGATCGTCGGGCACGTCGATCCACAGACGCACACGCTGCTGGCGCGCCGCCAGTCCCGCGCACAACCGCCAGCACACGCCGATGTCGCCCAGGTTGTCGATGACCCGGCAGAAGATGTCCCATTGCATGCGCCGATTGTCCATGGCGGCGGATTCACAATACGGCCCCATGTCCAGTCCCGCACCCGACGCACCGCACTCCGAACAACTGCTGGCCGAAGTGGCGGCCCTGCCCGGGCTGCCGGGGGTGTACCGGTATTTCGACGCCCAGGACCAGCTGCTCTATGTGGGCAAGGCGCGCAACCTGAAGAAGCGCGTCAGCAGCTACTTCCAGAAGAACCACGACGGCACCCGCATCGGCCACATGGTCAGCCGCATCGTGCGCATGGAGACCACGGTGGTGCGCACCGAGGCGGAGGCGCTGCTGCTGGAAAACAACCTGATCAAGACGCTGAACCCCAAGTTCAACATCCTGTTCCGGGACGACAAGAGCTACCCCTACCTCAAGATCACCGGCACGCGCGAGACCTTCCGGACCGCCGGGACCAAACCGCTGCCGATGCTCGCGTTCCCGCGCATGGCCTATTACCGCGGGGTGGTCGACCGGCGGCACAGCTACTACGGCCCCTACCCCAGCGCCTGGGCGGTCAAGGAAACCATCACCCTGCTGCAGAAGGTGTTCCGCCTGCGCACCTGCGAGGACACGGTGTTCGCCAACCGCACACGCCCCTGCCTGCTCTACCAGATCAAGCGCTGCACCGGCCCCTGCGTGGACCTGATCGACACCGAAGCCTACGGGCGGGACGTGGCCGACGCCGAGCGCTTCCTGCGCGGTGAGACCCAGGAGGTGCTCGACGCGCTGCAGGCGCGCATGATGGCCCACGCCGAGAAGCTGGAGTTCGAGCAGGCGGCCGAGATCCGCAACCAGATGAGCGCACTGTCCCGCGTGCTGCAGCAGCAGGCGATGGACAACCTCTCGGACAAGGACGTCGACGTGCTGGCGGTGAAGGTGCTGGGCGGACGGGCCTGCGTGAACCTGGCCATGGTGCGCGGTGGCCGGCACCTCGGCGACCGGCCGTACTTTCCGGCCCATGTGGAGGACGCGACCCAGATCGACGAGGCGCTGGAATCCGAAGCCGAGTCATCGCCGGCCACCGACCCGATGGAACGGGTGCACGTGCGGGTGTTGGAGGCCTTCATCGCGCAGCACTACCTCGGGGCGGCGCTGCCGCACACCCTGGTGACCAGCCATCCCGTGAGCCGGACGCTGATGGAGGCCCTCACCGAGCAGAACGGGGCCAAGGTGCACACGGTGCACCAGCCGCGCGAACACCGGCGCGCCTGGCTGGACATGGCGCAGAAGAACGCCGAGATCGCGCTGGCGCGCCTGCTGGCCGAAGAAGGCTCTCAGCAGGCGCGCACGCGCGCCCTGGCCGAGGCGCTGGGGTTGCCCGACGACAACCTGGACGAGTTGCGCATCGAGTGCTTCGACATCTCGCACACGGCGGGTGAATCGACCCAGGCGTCTTGCGTGGTGTTCGAGGCGCACAAGATGCAGAACAGCCAGTACCGCCGCTACAACATCGACGGCATCACGCCCGGCGACGACTTCGCGGCCATGCGCCAGGTGCTGCTGCGGCGCTACGGCAAGATCGCCGAGGCGCTGCGGGCCGAGCAGGGTGTGGCACCGGAGGCCACGGCCGGGGCGGTGGATGTTCCGGCGGGTGCGGCGGACACGCCGGAACCCGCGGCCGAGGTGGCGGGCGAGGCGCCAAAGGGCCCGCGCATGCCCGACCTGGTGCTGGTCGATGGCGGCAAGGGCCAGGTCGGCATGGCGCGCGAGGTGTTCCAGCAACTGGGGCTGGACCTGTCGCTGATCGTCTGTGTCGAGAAAGGCGAGGGCCGCAAGGTCGGGCTGGAAGAACTGGTGTTCGCCGATGGGCGCGAAAAGGTGTAC
>QXGG01072496.1_pt1 | contig 201691 bp, 191 predicted proteins | sample 1982491 | NCBI WGS metagenome assembly QXGG01 (sample SAMN09924614, study PRJNA488089) | Wastewater metagenome, whole genome shotgun sequencing project. | isolation source: South African research farm wastewater | place: South Africa: Irene, Agricultural Research Council, Animal Production...
GCGACCTGCACTTCGGGGCTGCCGGTGTCGTTGGCAGCACGGGCGTTGTCGGCCACCACAGCGGCCTTGACGGTTTTTTCGATCATGGTGATTCCAGTCTGGTTACGTGCGACCCGCCGCAGCCAGCCGACCTTTCCCTGGAGAAATCCGGCCGCCACAACGGGCGTGAAGATGCCACCCGGATCGGGCGACAACCGCGCATTATAGACCAGTGGGTCAGGCTGCAGTGCGCAGCCAGTGGCGCAGGCGCTCGGCGCCCTGGGCCAGGCGCTGCGGGTCGCGGCTGGCAAAACACCAGCGAAGCCAGCCCGCGGCTTCCGGCCCGAAGGCGCTGCCCGGGGCCAGCCCCAGCCCCGCCTCCCGCACCAGGCGCTTGGCGGTGGCGAGACAGTCGTCCTGGCCTTCGAGGCGGAAAAAGGCGTACATGCCGCCCTTAGGCTCGGCCAGCTGCACGCCCGGGATCTCGCGCAGCAGGGGCACCAGGGTGTCCCGGCAGCGTTGGAGATGCTTCACCAACCCGGGTGTCACCTCGTCACCGCGCTGCAGCGCCACCGTGGCGGCGCGCTGCACGAACACGGGGGCACAGGAGGTGTTGAATTCGATCAGCTTGCCGACCGGGTGCGTCAGCGCCTTGGGCAGCAGCAGCCAGCCCAGGCGCCAGCCGGTCATCAGGAAGCTCTTGGAAAAGCTGTGGGCGACGATCAGCCGGTCATCGGGCTCGGCCACGTCCAGGAAGCTCGGCGCCGCACCGTTGGCCGTGTCGCCGGCGAAGTACAGGCGTTCGTAGACCTCGTCGGCCAGGACCCAGGTGCCGGTGCGGCGGCAATGCGCCAGGATCGCGGCCTGCTCGTCGCGGGTCAGCGTCCAGCCGGTCGGGTTGTTGGGCGCGTTGAGGATCAACAGCTTCGTGGCCGGTGTCACCGACGCCAGGAGGGCGTCCAGATCCATCACCCAGGCGCCATCGGCGGCCACCGTCAGCGGCACGGTGCGCACCCGGGCGCCCATGATCTGCGGCTGCGCCACAAGGTTGGGCCAGGCCGGCGTGACCACCACCACCTCGTCGCCCGCCTCCACCAGCGCCTGGGACGCGAGCATCAGGCCATTGACGCCGCCCGAGGTGACGGCGATGCGGTCGAACCAGTGGTCGGTGGCCAGTTGCGGGTGCAGGGTGTGGGTGTAACCGGCGATGGCGTGGCGCAGTTCGGGCAGGCCGAGGTTGTGGGCGTAGAAGGTTTCGCCCACGTTCAGCGAGGCAATCGCCGCCTCGCGGATGAAGTCGGGCGTGACCTCGTCGCTCTCGCCAAACCAGAACTTGAGCACGCCATCCAGGCCCATGCCCGCATTGGCCACCTCGCGAATGCGCGACTCTTCCAGACTCTCCACCACCGGCCGCATGAACGCTCCAATCAATCAGGGACGTGCCATGTTACAGCTGTGCGGCATCTCGGCCTGCTGGGGCGTGAGCTGGCGGATGACGCGGAAGCCGTAGCCCGAGCCCTCGACATCGAACTTCACACCCGGCGCGCCCTGCCGGTCCATCACGGCCACGGCCAGCGGCTGCTGGAACTGGTGGTCGGCCGCGCGCATGCGGGCGGTCTGGCCCGCCAGCGTGACCTGGGCCTTCTCCAGCTGGGCGGCGATGTCGGCCGCCTTCACCGAGCCGGCCTTCTCAATGGCCTGCGCCAGCGCTTCGATCATCAGCTGCATGCGCATGTGCACGTAGTCGTCGGCCGGGCTGGGAAAACGCTGGCGGAACGACTGGTAGAACGCTTCGGACTCGCGCGTCGGCACATTGGGGAACCAATCGGCCACGGCCACCACCCTGCCGATGCCGGCGTCGCCCATGGCCGCCGGAGCGCCCAGGGCGTTGCCGTAGAAGGTGTAGAAGCTGCCTTCGAAGCCGGCCTCGCGGGCGGCCTTGACCAGCAGGGTCAGGTCGTTGCCCCAGTTGCCGGTGAGCACGGCCTGCGCGCCGCTGGCCTTGATCTTGGCGGCGTAGGGCGCGAAGTCCTTGATGCGGGCCATGGGGTGCAGCTCGTCGCCGACGATCTTGACGTCCGGCCGCTGGGCCGCCAGTTGCTGGCGCGCCTCGGCGAGCACCGCCTGGCCGAAGGAATAGTCCTGGCCGATCAGGTAGATGCCCTTGAGCGCCTTGTCTTCCTTGAGCACGCTCATCAGCGCGCTCATGCGCATGTCGGCGTGGGCGTCGAAGCGGAAGTGCCAGTAGCTGCACTTGGCGTTGGTCAGCAGCGGGTCGACCGCCGAGTAGTTGAGGAACACCACCTGGCGCGCGGGCTCGCGCTCGTTGTGCTTGTTGATGGCGTCGATCAGACCGGCCGCCGCGGCCGACGAATTGCCCTGCGCGACGATGGTGATGCCCTTGTCGACGGCCGAGCGCAGACCCGAGAGCGCCTCTTCGGTCTGGCCCTTGCTGTCGAAGCGAACCACCTCCAGAGGCCGGCTGCCCCCTTGCGAGGCCGGCAGCTTCACGCCGCCGCGCGCGTTGACGCGCTCCGTGGCCCAGACCAGGTTGCGGTACACCGCCTCGCCGGCGTTGCCCACCGGGCCCGAGAGGCCTTCGATCATGCCGATGCGGATGGGCTCGGCCGCAGGCTGCGCCCAGGCGCTGGTGCATGACAGGGACGCCGCGAACAGGGCGGCCAGGGCGCCGCGGCGCGAGAAGTGTTCAGTGAATTGCATATTGGTGGGCTCCGTGGTTCACCGCCGCAAGGAGTCACCTACGCGACAGATTGATCGCAGTCTAATTCATAATTACAGAGGCTACCCCACCCGGGTATGGCGCGGGTTCGGGCGGAAGGATCAGACGGCGGTGTCGGCCGACAACTCGGCCAGTGGCCAGCGTGGGCGCACGTCGAAGTGGTAGCCCCCCGGCGCCAGATCCGTCAGACCGGCCTGCACGCGCAGGCCTGCGGCCAGGGCGATCATGGCGCCGTTGTCGGTGCACAGGTGCAGCTCGGGGTAGTGCACGCGGACCTTGCACCGGGCGCAGGCGGCGTTGAGCTGCTCGCGCAGCCGGCTGTTGGCGCCCACGCCACCAGCGACCACGAGGCGCTGCAGGCGGGTCTGGTCGAGCGCCGCGAGCGACTTCTTCACCAGCACGTCCACGATGGCGGCCTGCGCGCTGGCGGCCACGTCGGCCTTCTGCTGCGCCGTCAGCGGGTCGGCCAGGTGGCTGGTGGCCGGGCCATCCGGGTGCGCCTGGGCCAGGCGCTTGACCTGGGTGAGCACCGCCGTCTTGAGGCCGGCAAAGGAAAAGTCCAGATCGCCGCTGTGCAGCAGCGGCCGTGGCAGCTTGTAGGCCGCCGGATCGCCCTGCTGCGCCAGCTTCGACAGCGCCGGCCCGCCCGGGTAGCCCAGGCCCAGCAGCTTGGCCGACTTGTCAAACGCCTCGCCAGCGGCGTCGTCGATGGTCTCGCCCAGCAGCTCGTAGCGCCCCACCCCGTCCACCCGCATCAGCTGGGTGTGGCCACCGGAGACCAGCAGCGCGACGAAGGGAAACTGCGGCGGATCGGCGCTCAGGAAGGGCGAGAGCAGGTGGCCTTCGAGGTGGTGCACGCCGATCACCGGCTTGCCCAGGGCCATGCCCAGTGCGCAGGCCACGCCCGAGCCCACCAGCAGCGCGCCGGCCAGACCGGGTCCTCGTGTGTGGGCGATGGCGTCCACCGCCGACAGCGGCAGTCCGGCCTGGGCCATGACCGCGTCGGTCAGCGGCAGCACGCGGCGGATGTGGTCGCGGCTGGCCAGCTCAGGCACCACGCCGCCGTAGGCCTGGTGCATCTCGATCTGGCTGTGCAGCGCGTGACCCAGCAGGCGCGGCGTGGCGTAGCCACTGGCGTCGACCAGGGCGACACCGGTTTCGTCGCAGGAAGACTCGAATCCGAGAATCAACATAGGGCGGCGAGTGTACGGGCCACCTTCACTGCAAGGGGTAGCGGCTCAAGCGCTGGGTGTCCAGCAACCGGATCTCGCGCTTGTCGACCTCGATCAGGCCCTGGTCTTCCAGTTCGCGCAGTACCTTGGAGAAGTACTCCGGCGTCATCGACAGGCGCGAGGCGATGGAGGCCTTGCTCACCGGCAGCAGCACGCTGGCCGCGGCCTCGCCGCTCTCTTCGGGCAGGTCGCGCATCAGGTAGCCGATCACGCGCTCGACACCGCTGTGCAGCGAATAGGCCTGCACGTCGTTGACCAGGCCGTGCAGGCGGCGCGAGAGGCCTGCGAGCATGCGCATGCAGAACTGCGCGTCGCCCTGGATCTCGTGCATCACCGCCGCGCGCGACACGCTCAGCAGCAGGGTGTCGGTCAGGGCCTGGGCGTTGATGATGTAGGGCCGCTGCATGAACATCAGCGCCTCGGCGAAGCTGTTGCCCGGCCCGACGAGCTCGATGATCTTTTCCTGCCCGGCCGGCGAGATGGCGAACAGCTTGACCTGGCCCGCCACGGTGACATGGAACTCGTCGCAGGGGTCGCCGATGCGGAAGATGTCGGCGCCACGCGCGAACTCGCGCAACTGGGCGCCCTGGGCCAGGCGCTGCAGCTCGGGCGCCTGCATCTCCTGGAACAGGGGCAGCATCGAGAGGTAGCGCGGCAGGTCGAAGCGGGACAGGTCCATGGAAACAGGCGGTCGGGTCGGTGGAGCCACCGACTGTAGCCGCGAACCGCGACCAGAACCGGACAGCCCTTCAGGCGGCACGGGCCATGAAGCGCTGGTGCACCGCCGACAGCTTGTTGACCAGTTCCTGCGGACGCCGCACCAGCGCGTAGCCCTGGTCGCCGAACAGCGCGGGCAGGTAGTCGTGGGCGGTCTCGTCGATGGTGATGCAGAACGGCAGCAGACCGGCCGTGCGCGCGGCCTGCACCGCGTGGCGCGTGTCCTCCAGGCCGTAGCGGCCTTCGTACACGTCCAGGTCGTTGGGCTTGCCGTCGGTCAGCAACAGCAGCAGGCGCTGGCGTTCGGGCCGCTCGGCCAGCCTCGCGGTGGCGTGGCGGATGGCCGCGCCCATGCGGGTGTAGTAGCCGGGCTTGATGGCCCCCACGCGGTCGCGGGGCCGTGACCCCCAGGCCTCATCGAAGCCCTTGAGCTGGTGGATGCGCACGTTCTGCCGCCGCACCGAAGAAAAGCCCAGCATCTCGAACGGGTCGCCGCTGGCGGAGAGCGCCTCGCCGAACACATAGAGCGCGTCGCGGATCACATCGATCACACGCGCGGTCTGCGTGGCGTAGGCGTCCGTGGACAGGGAGAGGTCGGCCAGCAGCAGCGTGGCCAGGCTGCGCTCGCTGCGCACCCGGCGGCTGAAGACCGCGGGCGACTCGCTGCGCGGGGCGGCCGCCGCTTCCACGGCGTGGCGCACCCAGGCGTCCAGGTCGAGCTCGTCGCCTTCGGGCTGGGCGTGCAGGCGGCCCATGCCACCGCGCAGCACCTCCATGCGCCGGCGCACGCGGCGGGCCGTGACCTTCAGGGCCGGCGGTGGCGAAAAAACCGGTGGCTCGGCCGTCACCAGGGTCTGCAGCGCACAGTGGTCTTCGATCAGCTGCCCGCGGCGCCAGTCCCACTCGGGCAGACGGATGCCAGGGCCCAGCGGCCGGTCGTCGGCGGCGGCGCTGGGCAGGTCGAGGTCGAACTTCACGCGCGAGGCCGTGGTCTGTCCGTCGGGCGCGATGGCCAGCACATCCATATCGTTGGCCGCGGCCAGCGCGTTGCCGTCGTCGTCATCGTCGCTGGCGCGGTTGACCTTGACGAACTCGCCCCAGGACAGGATGGATTCGGCGCGGAAGAACATCATCAGCGGCGCCTTGTCGCGCTCGTCGGCCACCGTCTGCGCACGGCGGCGGCGCGCGTCCTGGGTGGTGGCTGGGCGCTCGGCGCCCGATGCCTCGGGGTCCTGGTCGCGCGCCACCGGCGCGGCGGCGGCGGCGGCCGTGGTGTCCAGCCAGAGCCAGACCGGCGCCACCTCGTCGGGCCGAACATCGCCGACCGGATGGCCGCCCACGGGTTCATCGTCCTGCCCGGCCAGCGCCTGCTGCACCCGGCGCTCGGCCTCGGCGGCTCGGCCGCGCAGGCGCGAGGGGGCTGGCCGCAGTGCGGTTTCGGCAGCCAGCAGCTGGGTGTGGCGTTCGGCCAGACCGGGGAAGGTGGCCAGCGCACGCTGCGTGGCGCGCCGGTTGTCGGCGATCCAGTCACCGGTGGGTTCGATGTGGGCGGCCAGCGCGGCCAGCCACAGGTAGAGCGCGCGGTTGAGCGCCGGGTCGGCGTGCACGGCGATCACCGGCGGCAGCGACAGCGCCTCGGGTTCCAGCCGGCCGGTGGCCGCGTGGGTGCCGGTGCCGGCCACGCGCTGCAGCCAGTCGCGGGCGCCGCCCACGCGGGTCTCGGCCGCGGGCGCCACCCGCACCGCCGGTGCGCCGCCTGCGGCGCGGAACATCAGGTGCAGCGTGCGCTGCATGTCGCCGAGGGTGACCGCGGCCGCATCGTGCTGGCGGTGGGCCGCGCGGCGGATGAAGCGGTCCCACTGTTTGCCGACCCACTCTTCCATCAGACGTTCCTTTCGAGGACGGCGGCCGCCTCGCGCTCGGCCTTGCGTTGGCGCAATGTTTCGCGCACCGCGTCGGCGCCGACCTTCCATTCCAGCAGCGGCTCGCTCTTTTGAGCGGTCCGCGTTTCTTCACACGAATCCAGGCACTGGCCGCACTGCACGCACGAGAACATCATGCGTTTGATGTTGCGCGGGTGCAGGCGCATGGGACAGCCGTTGTCGCAGGCCGAACCCTGCGGGTAGGTGGCGGTGGTGCAGGTGCGGCAGTCGCGGGCGTTGTCGCGGTCAAACGCCACCACCATGCCCTTGGGGTTGGCCATCCAGACCAGGCTCTGGAACAGGCCCACCGCGCAGCCGAAGCGGCAGAACAGGTGGCGAGCGAAGGCGAACTCCAGCGTGAAGATGAGCGATCCCGCGATGAGAAAGCGCGCCTGGTTGGGCGTGAGCGTGCCGCTGAACAGACCACCCCAGATTTCGGCCGGTGGCAGCAGGTAGGTCAGCAGCGTGATGGCCCAGAGGAAGCCGAACACGGCGCAGAGCGTGAAGAACACCGGCCACCAGCGGGCCGAGGGCTGGACGCCTGCGCGCCGGGTGCGGTGTTTGTCCCAGATGCTGAGCTTGCCGCAGGCGCGGTGCAGCGCGGTGTTGAGCGTTTCCACCAGCGTGAAGTGCGGGCAGAGCCAGCCGCAGTAGAGGCGGCCGTACTTCCAGGCCACGCCCAGGAAGGCGACGATCAGCACGATGGCGGGCAGAAAGGCCCTGACGAAGATCTGGATGGCGGCCTGGTTGGCGCTGATCTCGCCGGCGCGGAAGGCGTCGATGCCCAGACTCCAGCGCTGCCCCAGCACCCAGAGCTGGGCCTCGTGCAGGTCGAAGCGCAGCAGGTTCAGTGCGGGGGCCAGCAGGAACAGGGCGAAGAAGCCGAGCTGGAAGAAGAGGCGGCGGCGCTGCATGTTTGTGTGGCAAACGAGGAGGAAGGCGCAGCGCCGCCGCTGCAAACGGAATTCAGGTGCGGGTTCCGAGGATGGCGACCACCACCTCGTCGAGCGCGGCGGCGGTCTCGAAGTCGTCGGTCAGCGCGTCGACGATGGCCGAGCGGCAGGCCACGTGCAGCGGCAGGCCGCTGGCGACCAGGCGCGCCGCCATCACCAGCAGGCGCGTGCTCACGGTTTCTTCGAGGTCGTGGTCGGTCAGGCGGCGCAAGGCCTGCGCCAGCGTCACCAGGCGATCGGCCAGCGCGGGTTCGACACCCGCCTCGGCCACCACGATGCCGCGCTCCACGTCGGGCGCGGGGTAGCCGAAGGTCAGCGCCACGAAGCGCTGGCGCGTGCTGGGCTTGAGGCTCTTGAGCAGGTTCTGGTAGCCGGGGTTGTAGCTGACCACCAGCATGAAGCCCTGGGGCGCCACCAGCTGTTCGCCGGTGCGTTCGATGGGCAGCACGCGGCGGTCGTCGGCCAGCGGGTGCAGCACCACGGTGGTGTCCTTGCGGGCTTCCACCACCTCGTCGAGGTAGCAGATGGCGCCGCTGCGCACCGCGCGGGCCAGCGGGCCGTCGGCCCAGACCGTGCCCTGCTCGCCGATCAGGTGGCGGCCGACCAGGTCGGCCGCGCTCAGGTCGTCGTGGCAACTCACGGTGATGAGTGGCCGGCCCAGGCGCGCGGCCATGTGCTCCACGAAGCGGGTCTTGCCGCAGCCGGTGGGGCCCTTGATCAGCACCGGCAGGCGCTGGCGGAAGGCGTGCTCGAAGAGCGCGACCTCGCCGGCCTGTTCGGCGTAGAACGGGGCATTCACCAGATGCTGCTGTTCACTGTGGTCCATGACCGTGTCCTTGTTCCATCAGGCGCGTTGTGCGGGACGGGCACCGAGCACGCCACCACCTGCGCTGGTCTTCACGGTGTCGGCGCGCACCGGCTCGCCACCGATGAAGAAGCTGGCGAAGTACAGCAACTGGCCGAGCAGGAAGATCACGCCCCCGGCGACGCGGGTCCAGTAGAAGAAGGCCAGCTGGTCCTGCGTGGCCATGAAGCCCATGGCGCCTTCGGTGGGCATGCGCTGCAGCCAGACCTGGAGGATGCCGGCGCCGGTCAGGGCCAGCACCATCACGGACATGCCGATGGTCATGACCCAGAAGCTCCACATCTCGGCGGACTGGGCCTTCTGGCTGTTGGCGATGCGGCCGCGCAGCGTGGGCATGGCGTAGCTGATCAGCGTGATGACCACCAGCACATAGGCACCGTAGAAGGCCAGGTGGCCGTGGGCGGCGGTGATCTGCGAGCCGTGGGTGTAGTAGTTGACCGGGCTGAGCGTGTGGATGAAGCCCCACAGGCCGGCGCCCAGGAAGCCCATGACCGAGGTCCCCACGGCCCACAGCACGGCGGCCTGGTTCGGGTGTTCGCGGCGGCGGCGCTGCACCATATTGAAGGCGAACACCGTCATCATGAAGAACGGAATGGGTTCCATGGCCGAGAAGATCGAGCCGATCCACTGCCAGTAGCCGGGCAGGCCGATGAAGAAGAAGTGGTGGCCCGTGCCCAGGATGCCGGTCATCAGCGCGAAGGCGATGATCACGTACAGCCACTTGTCGATCACCTCACGGTCCACACCGGTGGTCTTGACCAGCACATAGGCCAGCAGCGCGCCCAGGATCAGCTCCCACACGCCTTCCACCCAGAGGTGGACGACGAACCACCAATACATCTTGTCGCGCACCAGGTTGTGCGGGTTGACGAAGCTGAACAGGAAGAAGATCGCCAGGCCCCACAGGCCCATCAGCAGCACCACCGTGATGGCGGTCTTGCGGCCCTTGAGCACGGTCATGGTGATGTTGAACAGGAAGGCCAGCGCCACGATCACGATGCCGATCTTGGTCGGCAGCGGCTGTTCCAGGAACTCGCGGCCCATGGTCTCCAGCAACTGGTTGCCGGTGAGTTCGGCCAGCTTGGCGTAGGGCAGCGTGAGGTAGCCGACGATGGTCAGCGCACCGGCCGCCAGGAAGACCCAGAACAGGATCTTCGCCAGCAAGGGCGAATACAGCTCGGTTTCGGATTCCTCCGGCACCATGTAGTAGGCCGCGCCCATGAAGCCGAACAGCAGCCACACGATGAGCAGGTTGGTGTGGACCATGCGGGCCACGTTGAAAGGGATGTAGGGGAAGAAAAGATCCCCGATCACGTACTGCAGGCCGAGGGTGATGCCGAAGATCACCTGTCCGGCGAACAGCACCATGGCGGCGATGAAGTAGTTCCTGGAGACCGACTGGCTCTGGTACTTGAGTGTTGCGATGGTCATGGTGCTTCTCCGGTCAGCCTTCGATGTTGGGCGGCCACTTCTCGGTGTTGATCTCGCCGGTCCACTTGAGGAACTCGACCAGATCGTTGAGCTGCTGCTCGTTCAGGTCGAACTGCGGCATCTGGCGGCGGTGCGGCGCCCCCGTGGGCATGGCCTTCATCCAGCCCTTGATGAAGTCGCCACCACGGCGCTTGTAGACGTTGCCCAGCTCGGGGGCGAAGTAGGCGCCCTCGCCCAGCAGCGTGTGGCAGCCGATGCAGTTGCGCGTCTCCCAGATCTTCTTGCCCGCCACGACGGCGGGTGTGATCGCCTGCGCGTTGGAGCGCTCGGGGATGCGTTTCTCGGTGTCGAAAACGATCACCGCGAACAGCAGCGCGAAAAACACGCTGCCACCGTAGAACATGTTGCGGGCGGTCTGTTTGGTAAACCCGCTTTGCGTCTGGCTCATGGAAGCCCTCCATCACTGGTTGATGGCGCGTATCCTCCTGTTTTGCTCGGGTATCGTCCTTGAACTGGTTCAAGGATGGGGTCACAAGGCCCGTTCACAGTGAGGTTCCATGGACACACAGACCGACACGAACGCACCGGACACCGATCTGCACACCGCCGTCATGGCCGCGCTGGCGACCGTGGACGACCCCGAAATGGGCGAGAACCTAGTGGACCTGGGCGTGGTCGGCGAGGTGCGCATCGACGGCACCTCGGTCGCCGTCACGCTCATTCCCACCAGCGCCACCTGCCCCATGGCCGATGTGATGGTGGACGACGCCCTGACCGCCGTGCAGCGTGTCTGCCCGCCCGGCACCGCGGTGGACGTGCAGATGGACTGGGACACCGAGTGGTCGCCCGAGCGGCTGGCGCCGGCGCTGCGGGCGCGCTTCGGATGGTGAACCCGCCCCCCAGGCCACCCCGCCCTGCGCGCCCGGCCGAGCCTCCGCCCCTGCCCCGCTGGGCCGTCGGTCTGGCCGTGCTCATGGCCATCACCAACCTGCTGGGCGCCGTGGGTGGCGGCCTGGTGCGCCTGGGCAGCCTGCCCGCGCAGGGCTTCGGCCCCACCGGCGCCCACGCCATCACGGCCCACGGCGCGGTGATGATGGCCGGCTTCTTCGGCGCCCTGATCGCGCTCGAACGCGTGGTCGCGCTGCGGCGCGGCCTGTGGGTGCCGGTGCTGGCGGCCCTGGGCGGCTGGCTGGCCTGGGGCGTGGGCCAATGGACCGCTGCGGGCGTGCTGTGGGTGGCCTCGGCCGCCGGGCTGGTGTGGCTCTACGCCTGGGCCGGATCGAACCGCGCCATGTCGCTGCCGCTGGCGGTGGAGGCCTCGGGTGCGCTGGCCCTGCTAGTGGCCAACACCGCCTTCGCGATGGGCCAGATGGACGCCGCCCGCATCGGCTGGAGCGCCTTCCTGGTGCTGACCATCGCCGGCGAACGGCGCGAACTGACGCGGCTGGTGAAGCTGCCCGGCTGGGCCTCGCAGGCATTTCTGCTGGTCTGGGCCGGCTCGGTGGCCGCCGTGCTGCTGGCGCTGTGGCAACCCGGTGTGGCAGCGGTGCTGTGGTGGACCACCATGGCCCTGCTGGCCGCCTGGCTGCTGCGCTGGGACGTGGCCACGCGCCAGTGGCGCGCCAAAGGCTGGGCCGGCCACACCGCCCTCTGTCTCGTCGTCGGCTACGTCTGGCTGGCGGCGGGTGCGGTGCTGGGACTCATGGGCCAGACCGTCGCCTGGCACGCGCTCTGGCTGGGTTTCGTCATGGCCATGGTCTTCGGCCACGCCCCCATCATGCTGCCCGCCCTGGCCGGCTGGCGGCCCGAACCCACGCGCTGGGCGCTGCTGCCGCTGGCGGTGCTGGGCGCGAGCCTGGCGCTGCGGGTGGGGGCGTCGGTCACGGACTGGGCGGCCGGGCTGGCGGCGGCGGGCGCCGGGCATGCGCTGGCCTTTGTGGTGTTCGGGGCTGTGATGGTGCGGGCGGTGCGACGAGGCCGCTGATCAGCCGCGCAGGCCCAGAATCTGGGCCGCTACACATATATATAGTGCTCGCCAGTGTCGACCGCGCCCGCCGCATTCAGCCCCAACGCCTCCCACCACAGCTCTGGCCATACACGCCCGCATGAACCTCACCGAACAACAGTTCTTCGACGATCTCGAAAAGAAACTCTGGACCGCCGCCAACAAGCTGCTGCCCAGCCTGGACGCCGCCGTCTACAAGCACATCGTGCTCGGCCTGCTGTTCATCAAGTACGTGTCCGACGCGTTTGAAGAGCGCCAGAAGGAACTCAAGGCCCAGTTCCTCGACCCGTCGCACGACTACCACATGAACCCGGCCGACTATCCCGGCACCTATGACACCGACGTGGCCGCCGAGCTGGAGGTGCGCGACTACTACACCGAGAAAAACGTCTTCTGGGTGCCGCTGGAAGCCCGCTGGCAGACCCTGGTGGACTGCGCCCAACTGCTGCCCGGTGCGGCACTGCCCTGGCCCCAGCCCGGCAAGGCCGAGCCCGAGAAGATGCGCACCGTCGGCTGGCTCATCGACAACGCCATGGAAGCCATCGAGCGCGAAAACCCCAAGCTCAAGGGCGTGCTCAACAAGAGCTTTGCCACCTCGCAGATCGAATCGCACAAGCTGGCCGAGCTCATCGCCCTGTTCTCCGACACCAACTTCCACGCCACCGAATACAAGGGCCAGCCGCTGGACCTCAAGGCCAAGGACATCCTGGGCCATGTTTACGAATACTTCCTCGGCCAGTTCGCGCTGGCCGAAGGCAAGAAGGGCGGCCAGTACTACACGCCGAAGTCAATAGTCAGCCTCATCGTCAACATGCTCCAGCCCTTCAAAGGCCGCGTGTACGACCCTGCCATGGGCTCTGGTGGTTTCTTCGTGCAGAGCGAAGAGTTCATCGAGCAGCACAGCGGCAAACCCGTCCAAGGTTCGAGCAACAAGGCCAGCGGCCAGATCAGCGTTTACGGGCAAGAGAGCAACCCCACCACCTGGAAGCTCGCGGCCATGAACATGGCCATCCGCGGCATCGACTTCAACTTTGGTGGCGGCCACGCCGACACGCTGCTCAACGACCTGCACCCCGACCTGCGGGCCGACTACGTCATGGCCAACCCGCCCTTCAACATGAAGGAATGGTGGAACGCCAAGCTGGAGAACGACCCGCGCTGGATCGCCGGCACGCCCCCGCAAGGCAACGCCAACTTCGCCTGGCTGCAGCACATGCTCTACCACCTGGCGCCCACCGGCAGCATGGCCCTGCTGCTGGCCAACGGCTCCATGAGCAGCAACACCAACAACGAAGGCGAGATCCGCAAGAAGCTGGTGGAAGACGACTACGTCGAATGCATGGTCGCCCTGCCTGGCCAGCTCTTCACCAACACACAGATCCCGGCCTGCATCTGGTTCCTCACCAAAGACAAGGCCAACGGCTTCAACCTGCACAAGAAAAAGCGCGACCGGCGCCAGCAGTTCCTCTTCATCGACGCCCGCCAGATGGGCTACATGAAAGACCGCGTGCTGCGCGACTTCACCCAGGCCGATATCGCCAAGATCGCCGACACCTTCCACGCCTGGCAGCAGGGTGAGGGGTACGAAAACGTCAAAGGCTTCTGCTACTCAGCCGATCTGGACGACATCCGCAAGCACGAACACGTGCTGACCCCTGGTCGCTATGTGGGCGCCGAAGACCAGGAAGAAGACGCTGAAGCCTTCGCCGACAAGATGGCGCGGCTGACGGCGCAGCTGGTGGAACAGTTCGCGGAGAGTGCGAAGCTGGAGGGCGAGATCAAGAAGAATCTGGCGAGGCTGGGCTATGACCTTTGATGCGGTGGTTCCGATTGAACAGATCACCGACGGCACGCCCATCACCTATGGCGTGGTTCAACCAGGAGTTGAAGACCCATCTGGCGTTCGGTTTGTGCGCGGCGGCGACGTCTTCAACGGCCGGATCAATGTCGACGGACTTCGAACTATCTCCCAGGAACTGAGTGCGCAGTACAAGCGAACGCTGCTGCGTGGGGGCGAGCTGCTCATTTCTCTTGTGGGTAACCCGGGTGAAGTCGCGATTGCTCCACCAAGCTTGGCGGGCAGCAATATTGCAAGGCAGGTAGGACTAATCAGGATCGATGAGGCGCGCTTTAATCCGTGGTTTGTTCTTTACTACCTGATGTCACCCGCGGGCAAGGCCCAGCTCTTCTCCTATTCGCTTGGCTCGGTTCAAAGCGTAATCAACCTCAAGGAGCTGAGACGCGTGCAGATTCCTGCGGTATCTCGTAGGGTTCAAGACGCTATTGTTGAAGCACTCAAGGGAATCGACGACAAGATCGACCTCAACCATCGCATCAACCAAACCCTCGAAGCCATGGCGCAAGCCATCTTCAAATCGTGGTTTGTCGACTTCGACCCCGTCAAAGCCAAGATCGCCGCCAAGGCCGAAGGCCGCGACCCGCTGCGTGCGGCGATGACCGCCATCAGTGGCAAGACCGATGCCGAACTCGACACCCTGCCCCCCGACCAGTTCGCTCCCCTCGCCGCCACCGCCGCGCTGTTTCCGGATGAGATGGAGGACTCGGAGCTGGGTGAGATTCCGAAGGGGTGGAAGGCATCTACCCTTGGTGACCTTTGCAGGGCTTTCGGCGGGCTGATCCAGACGGGCCCCTTTGGTAGCCAGCTCCATGCGCACGACTACGCGACCGAGGGGGTTCCCGTTGTCATGCCCCAGGATATGACCGGGCGAAGGATCAGCTCGGCCAAGATTGCCCGTGTCAGGGAGTTGGATGCTGATCGCCTACGAAGGCACCGCATGCAAGCCGGCGATGTTGTCTTCAGTCGTCGAGGTGACGTTGGCCGACATGCGTTGGTTACCCCGCGAGAGATTGGCTGGCTATGTGGCACCGGCTGCCTTCTGGTGCGACCAAGTACTGGTGAAAGGATCTCGGCATATGTCTCCTGTGCATTGGCACAACCTGAAGCGCTCGAATGGCTGACGCGCCATGCTGTTGGCGCGACCATGCCGAACTTGAATACGACCATCCTTTCCAACTTACCGATGGTTCTGGCGCCATCTGCCTTGATGTCTAGATTTCAAGAGCAGGTCGGGGCTATGGAGGCGGCAATGAACCTGTCCATTGCTGAGATCGGTACGCTTTCAGAGCTTCGGGACGCATTACTACCGAAACTGCTCTCCGGCGAACTGCAAGTCCACCAAGCCGAGGCCGAGGCCACCGCATGAGCGACACGTTGAGCCGTTCGACACATTTTCCGAATCTGTCGATTTTTTGGCGCTTTTTCGACAGATCCTGACCACGTGTCGATCGCATCGACCGGTTGAAGGACCACACAGAACAGCAAGAGGGAGAGGATGAACGCAACACAGACAACACCGGCCTTCAAGCCGCTCAAACCGTGGATGTCGTTTGCCGACCAGTTGGCACAGCTGGAACAACGCGGCATGGCGGTGGAGGACAGGGCGGCGGCGCTGGACTACCTGGAACGCATCGGCTACTACCGCCTCAGCGGCTACTGGTATCCCATGCGTGCCATCGACGTTGCTGCTTCGCTCGCACAGGGGCAGGCGGTCCGGTCCAACACCTTCAAGGAAGGTTCACGGTTTGAAGATGTGGTGCAGCTGTACGTGTTCGACAAGAAGCTGCGCCTGCTGGCGCTTGATGCGCTGGAACGCATCGAGCTGGCGGTGAGGGTGGATGTGGCGCATTTGCTGGGGCAGCGCGACCCAAAGGCGCATGAGAACCCTGCCTGTTTGCACGGCAACTTTGCCAAGAAGGTGATCATCAAAGGGCCAGACGCAGGGAAGACAGAGCACCAGGTGTGGTTGGCGAAGTTCCAGACGCTGCTGCACCGGGCGCGCAAGGAACCCTTTGTGCAGCACAACAAGCGACAGTACGGCACGTTGCCGATCTGGGCGGCCATTGAGGTGTGGGACTTTGGTCTGCTGTCCAAACTGTTTGCCGGGATGCAACATGCCGACCAGCAGGCGGTGGCCGCCATCTATGGCGCGCCCGATGGCCAAACCTTTGCGCAATGGTTGCGGAGCTTGAACTTCATCCGCAATGTGTCGGCTCACCACAGCCGTTTGTGGAACCTGAACGTGGTGGAACGGTCTTCGGTGCCGGCAGGTTGGCCGGCTGCTCTGGACAACGCCCGCCCGTTCTTCTATTTCTGCCTGATGCAGCAGTTGCTCAACGTGATCTGCCCCAACTCCACATGGGGGCAACGTGTAAAGGAGCTGCTGGAGGGCTTCCCGAGCACGACAAACGGGGTGTTGTCGCTGGATGACCTGGGCGTTGTCGCCGGCTGGTCGGAGGCCAAGCCATGGAAATAGCGGGCCCACAAATGAAAACCGACGCGTACACAGAGTGCAGAGGCGTCGGGCGTATTGCAGCTGATCTTACCGAAACCAACCGAATTTGGTCAAGGTTTATTTCACGCCAACCCTGGGAAGTGGGTGATGGGAGGGTTAAGTGTTTGATATTGTTGAATTTTCTCATTTCATCGCAAACCGAAGCAGTCGCCTGTCAGGCACTGTGACCAGCTGCAGCTCCTCACTTTTGGGCCCTGCTCCTCAGTTTTGGCTGGGGAGCTCCTCAGTTTTCAACGGGAGCTCCTCATATATCCGCCGCGCGAACCCTTCGCTGCTTTGAAACGTCGGGGATGACGATGCTGAACGAACAACAACTCGAAGACCTGTGCATCGGCTGGTTCCAGCAGACGGGCTGGCAGTTCGCGCACGGGCCGGACATCGCGCCCGAAGGCGACCGGCCTGAGCGGGCGGACTTTCGGCAGGTGGTGCTGCGCGACCGGCTGCTGGCGGCGCTGGCGCGCATCAACCCGCAGATTCCAGCCGCCGCGCTGGAGCAGGCGGCGCACACGCTGCAGACGGTGAGTGAGCCCATGCTGGTGGTGCGCAACCGGGCGGTGCACCGGCTGCTGCTGGGTGGGGTGGACGTGAGCTTTGCCAAGGCCGATGGCGAGGGCAAGACCAGTGATCTGGTCAGTCTGATCGACTTTGCGAACCCGACCAACAACGAGTTTCTGGTGGTCAACCAGTTCACCGTGGCGGGCACCAAGCAGCCGCGCCGGCCAGACCTGGTGGTGTTCGTCAACGGCTTGCCGCTGGCGGTGATCGAGCTCAAGAACCCGGCCAACGAGCAGACCGACATCTGGGATGCCTTCAACCAGTTGCAGACCTACAAGGACGAAGCGGCAGACCTGTTCAACTGCAATGCGGCGCTGGTGATCAGCGACGGGTTCACCGCCCGCGTGGGCTCGCTCACGGCCGACGCAGAGCGCATGCTGCCCTGGCGCACGATTGCAAACGAGAATGACCGCCCGCGCCTGCAGATGAAGCTGGAGACGCTGGTGCGCGGCTTCTTCAAGCCTGAGCTGTTCTTGGACTACGTGCGGCACTTCGTCTTGTTCGAGCAGGACGGCGACACCATCGTCAAGAAGATCGCGGGCTACCACCAGTTCCACGCGGTGCGCGAGGCGGTGCGCGCCACCGTGATTGCGGCGCAGGACGCCGACAAGGGGTTGCTGGAGGTGCGCGAGGAACGCGCCACCTATGGCAAGGAAGTGAAGCCCGGCTCACGCAAGGCGGGTGTGGTGTGGCACACGCAGGGCTCGGGCAAGAGCATCACCATGGCCTGCTACGCGGGCAAGCTGCTGCAGCAACCCGAAATGAAGAACCCCACCCTGGTGGTGGTGACCGACCGCAACGACCTGGACGGGCAACTGTTCGCCACCTTCAGCGCGGCCAGCGACTTGCTGCGGACCACGCCGGTGCAGGCCACCGGGCGCGACGAACTGCGGGACATGCTGGCTTCGCGTGAGGCGGGCGGCATCATCTTCACCACAGTGCAGAAGTTCGCGCTGCTGGACGGCGAGGCAGAGCACCCACTGCTCTCCAACCGGTCGAACATCGTGGTGATGTCGGACGAGGCGCACCGCAGCCAGTACGGCATGAAGGGCCGGCTGGACACCAAGACCGGCCAGTACGTGTACGGCTACGCCAAGCACCTGCGCGACGCGCTGAAGAACGCCACCTTCATCGGCTTCACCGGCACGCCGATTGCGCTGGAAGACAAGGACACCCGCGCGGTGTTCGGCGACTATGTCAGCATCTACGACATCCAGGACGCGGTGGACGACGGCGCGACGGTGCCGATCTTTTACGAAAGCCGGCTGACCAAGCTGGACGTGAAGCAGGCAGAGATCGACGCGCTTAACGCCCAGGTGGACGAGGTCTTTGAAGACGAAGAAGACGTGGCCGTTCGCGAGAAATCGAAGAGCGAATGGGCCGCTCTGGAAAAACTGGTGGGTGCCGAACCGCGCCTGCAACAGGTGGCCAAGGACCTGGTGCAGCACTTCGAGGCGCGCGTCAGCGTCATCGACGGCAAAGCCATGATCGTCTGCATGAGCCGCGAGATTTGCGTGCAGCTCTACAACGCGATTTGCGTGGGTGACGAAAAGACGAAGACGCCGCCCTTGCGCCCCGACTGGCACAGCGCCGACCCGGAGCAGGGCGCCATCAAGATCGTGATGACCGGCTCGGCCGCCGACAAGGCGCACCTGCAGCCGCACATCTACACCCACAAGGTGAAGAAGCGCCTGGAGAAGCGCTTCAAGGACCCGAAGGACCCGCTGAAGCTGGTGATCGTGCGCGACATGTGGCTGACCGGATTTGACGCGCCGTCGTGCCACACCATGTACGTGGACAAGCCCATGAAGGGCCACAACCTGATGCAGGCCATTGCGCGGGTCAACCGTGTCTTCAAGAACAAGCCCGGCGGTCTGGTGGTGGACTACATCGGCATTGCCAACGAGCTGAAGGCGGCGCTGAAGGACTACACCGACTCCAAGGGCAAGGGCGACCCGACGCACAACGCCGCCGAGGCGCTGGCCGTGCTGCTGGAGAAGATGGACATCGTGCGCGGGCTGATGCACGGCTTTGACTACGGCGCGTTCGAGACCGACGCGGTGCCGCTGCTGGTGCCGGCGGCAGAACACATCCTGAGTCAGAAGGACGGCAAGACCCGCTTCCTGGACACCATGACCGCGGTGGGCAAGGCGTTCTCGCTCTGCGGCACGCTGGACGAGGCGGTGGCACTGCGCCGCGAGATCGCGTTCTTTGCGGCGATCAAGGCGGCCATCACCAAGTTCACCACGGTAGACAAGAAGCGCAGCGACGCAGAAAAGAGCAACGCGCTCAAACAGATCCTGGACAACGCCATCGTGGCCGATGGGGTGGCCGACATCTTTGCGCTGGCGGGCTTGGACAAACCCAACATCGGGTTGCTGTCAGAGGAATTCCTCGAAGACGTGCGGCAGATGAAGACGAAAAATCTGGCCGTTGAGTTGCTGGAAAAACTGCTGCGCGACGAAATTAAGGCACGGGCACGCAACAACGTGGTGCAGGAAAAGAAGTACGGCGACCGCCTGCTGGAGACCCTGCGCAAGTACCACAACCGCGCCGTCGAGACGGCGCAGGTGATCGAAGAGCTGATCCAGATGGCCAAGGAGTTCCAGGCGGTGCTGGAGCGCGAGGCCGCGCTGGGTCTAAACCCGGACGAGATCGCGTTCTACGACGCCCTGGCCAACAACGAGAGCGCTGTGCGCGAGCTGGGCGACGACACCTTGAAAAAGATCGCCGTCGAGATCACCGAGAAGCTGCGTGCCAGCACGACGGTGGACTGGCAGGTGCGCGAGAGCGTGAGAGCAAGGCTGCGCATCCTGGTGCGCCGCACGCTGCAGAGGTGGAAGTACCCACCGGATCAGCAGACCGAAGCCGTCGAGCTGGTCTTGAAGCAGGCGGAGTCGCTGTCGAACGAGTGGTCGAAATGAAGCTCAAGGCAATGCACTGACCATCGCGACCACTCCCAGCACCACCACCAGCCAGCCCATCACCGCGCGCCGCCACAGCGCGGGGGCCTGGCGCAGCTCCATGTAATCCAGCGCGATCAGCGCGCCCTTGACGGCCGAGAGTGCGAGCACGGCAAGTGTGGCCACGGTGCCCAGATGTTGGCCGCTGACGGCAGCCCCCTCCCCCAGCCACCAGCTCGCCAGCGTGGCGAGCGCGAGCAGCGCGAAGATGGTGTCGGCTTTGTTCAATCGCATGTTCTTCACAGCCTTCAGCGGATGACGTAGACCAGCGGGAACAGCACCATCCACAGCAGGTCGACCATGTGCCAGAACACCGCGCCCGAGGCGGGGCCCATGTGGTTGGCCCGCCCGTAGGCGCCGGCGCGGGCCTTGAACCAGAGCACGGCGAACACGATGGCGCCCACCAGCACGTGCAGGTAGTGGAAGCCGGTGAGCAGGGTGTAGAGCAGCGTGAACGAATCGGTGGCCCAGTCGAAACCGGCCTGCACCTTGCCCGCGAACTCGTGGGTCTTGACGACCAGGAAACCGATGGCGCCCGCCAGCGCGGCCAGCAGCCAGTGCGCACCCGCCCGGCCCTGGTCCGCTTCAAAGCAGCGCACCGCGCGCACGGCGGCCCAGCTGGCCGCCACCAGCAGCAGGGTGTTGAGGGCCCCGGTGTGCAGGCTCAATGCGGCCTGGCCGGGGCCGAACACCTCGGGTTGCAGGTGGCGGGTGACCGCGAACGAGACGAAGAGCAGACCGAAGGTCAGCAGCTCGGCCAGCACCAGCAACCAGACCACACCGTCGCCGGCCAGGCGCGGCTCATGATGAACAGCCGACATCAGTGGGACGTTCCCTCGGAGCGCGTGATCTTGTTCCATACGTTGTACTTGCCCACCGGCTTGCTCATGGGCAGGCGCTTGACTTCCTTGAAGGTGGCGGCGTCGTAGACGATCAGCGCACCGTCCATTTCCCAGACGCTGGCCAGCGCGTACTTGCCGTCCTTGGTGAACTCGATGTGGGCCAGGGTCTTGCCGGGTTCCTTCACCGTGGCCACGGGCTGCAGCGTGGTCTTGTCGATGAGGGTCATGGTGTCCTTGGCGGTCGGGCTCATCATCGAGTCGGTCCAGGCATAGCGGCTGTTCTCGTGGCTGCGCATGAAAAAACCCGGACCGGGCGTGGGGATGGTAGCGACCGGCTTCCAGGTCTTCATGTCGATCACGTCGATGGCGCCGCCTTTCAAGTTCGGAGAGGCCAGCACGGTGCTGCCGTTCCACGCGAAGGTGATGCCCGAGCCCAGGTGCGGCATGCCGGCGATGGGCAGGTCGGCGATCTTGCGGCGCACGTCGAGGTTGACCACCTGCGCGGTGGCGGCGCCGTCGCCGGTTTTCGGCCGTGTGGCCCCCAGCACATGGCGGTAGCTCTGGTCGAAGAAGAAGTCGTCCAGCGGCTCTTCCAGCGGCGTGCGGCGCACACCCAGGAAGCCGGGTTTGGCAATCGCCTCGCCCATCTTGTAGTCGTGCACCAGGCCGTCGTAGATCGGCGCGGCCTTCGGGTCGTAGGAAATCTCCCAGAGTTCGGGAATGTCCTTGAGCGCGACCACGAAGCTGTTGCGTGGCGTGGCGTCGTACACGGCCGACACGCGCGAAGTGGCCTTGCCGTCCAGCGTGGCGGCGGCGTAGGTCTGCCGGAGGTTCAGGTCGGCGTCGAACAGCACCACGCTGTGCGGCAGGTAGTTGGCGGCCATGACCCATTGGCCGTCGCCGCTCACCGCCACGTTGCGCATGTTCAGGCCGGCGCGCACCTCGGCCACCACGCGCAGGCGCCAGAGGTCGTACTTGGTGATCCAGCCGTCGCGCGAGCCGAAGAACACGTAGCGCCCATCGGGCGTGAACTTGGGGCCGCCGTGCAGCGCGAAGCGACTGGCAAAGCGGGTGATAACTTCGAACTTGTCGCCGTCGAGCAGGCTGATGTGGTGGTCACCGCCCTCCACCACCACGAACAGGTTCATCGGGTCGGCGGACCACAGCGGCTTCGCCGGCTCGCCCTTGGGCACTTCGTTGAAGGTGCGGGAGGCACGGATGTCGGCCTCGGTCCAGCGCGGCGTGGGCAGCACCGGGGTGCGGATGTGGGCCGCCAGCGCGCTGATTTCCTCGGCGCTGAGCTGCTGGGTGAAGCCCGGCATCTGCGTCGCGGGGCGGCCGTGCTGGATGACCTTCAGCGCCTCGGCCGGGCGCAGGCGCTCCAGGCTTTCGGGCAGCAGGGCCGGGCCCATGGCGCCGGTGCGCTGCTCGCCATGGCAGGCCGCGCAGTTCTGCTGGTACAGGGCCTTGGCGTCGATGGTCTGCGCGCCGGCCATGTCGACGCCCATCCAGCACAGGCCCAGCACCAGCGCGGCGCGTGCGGTATTGGCCAGGCGTTCGGTCCAGCGGTTCGCGGGTTCAGACATGGTCCACCTCCTTCATCAGGATGGTCGTGCGGCGGGTGGACGCCGTGGCGTCACCGGCCGGCAGACCGATCTCTTCGTCGCTCAGGTAGCAGCCCGGGTCCTCGGCCCAGGCGTTGCCGGTCAGCTGCTGCGCCCGCGTGCGGGTGTTGCCGCCGCAGATGGCGAAGTACTGGCATTTCGCGCAGCGCCCTTCCACCGGGCGCGGGCTGGCCTTGAGGCCGGCCATCAGCGGGTCGGAGGTGTCCATCCAGATCTGCGAGAACGGGCGCTGGCGCACATTGCCCAGGGCGTGGTGCCACCACATGGTGTCGGGGTGGACCTCGCCGAGGTTGTCGATGTTGGCGACGTTCACGCCGCTGGCGTTGCCGCCCCAGGCCACCAGGCGTTCGCGCAGGACCTCGGTCCAGCGCGGGAAGCGCTGCGCCACCCACTGCAGCAGGTAGGGGCCGTCGGCGTCGTTGTTGCCGGTCACGTACTCCTCGTCCAGACCTTCGCAAGCGGCCTGCCAGGCGCGGTCGTACAGCCGGTCCAGCGCGTCGCGGGTGGACTGGAACTGTGCGTCCTTGCCGCGGTGGATGTTGCCGCGGCCGGCGTAGTTGAGGTGCGAGAAATAGAACTTGTTGACCCGCTCGGCGCGCATCAGGTCGAGCAGTGGCGCGAAGTCGTGCGCGTTCATCGCGGTCATGGTGTAGCGCAGGCCGACCTTGACGCCGCGCTCGCGCAGCAGGCGCACCGCCGCCAGGCTGCGGTCGAAGGCGCCGTCGAGCCGGCGGAACTTGTCGTGCGTCTCGCGCAGGCCGTCCAGGCTGATGCCCACATAGTCGAAACCCTGCGCCGCGATGCGGTCGGCCATGGGCGCGTCGATCAGCGTACCGTTGGTGGACAGGCCGGTGTAGAAGCCCATGGTCTTGGCGCGCTCGGCGATGTCGAAAATATCCGGCCGCATCAGCGGCTCGCCACCCGAGAGGATGAGCACCGGCACGCGAAACGCATTGAGGTCGTCCATCACCGTGGCCACCTCGTCGCCGCTCAGTTCACCCGTGTAGTCGTGGTCGGCCGAGAGTGCGTAGCAGTGTTTGCAGGTGAGGTTGCAGCGTCTGATGAGGTTCCAGATCACGACGGGTCCGGGCGGCGTGCCCGACCCGCGGCGGCTGGCGGCGGGCCACTGCCCGGTCTGTTCGGCTTGCGCGAGTTCGCGCATGTACTGGCTGATGCGGAACATGGTTCTCAGCTTTCGGAAATCCGCAATCCTGTCTTCTTGAGGATGGCGGTGGAATAGAGGATGTCGTGCGCGCGGCAGGCGTCGCCGAGCAGGGCTGCGACCTGCTGCGCCTGGGCCTCGACCTCGTCGCGCGAGCGGCCGTGCAGCATGGCGAACAGGTTGTACGGCCAGACCGGCGGCTTTCTCGGGCGGCGGTAGCAGTGGCTCACGAAGGGCAGCTGGCCGATGCGTTCGCCGAGTTCGTCGACGCGTTCGTCGGCCACGTCCCACACGCTCATGCCGTTGGCGGTGAAGCCCAGGCGGTAGTGGTTGGGCACGGCGCCAATGCGGCGGACCAGGCCTTCTTCCAGCATGGCCTGCAGGCGCTCGCGCACCTGTTCGCCGCTGATGCCCAGCGCCGCGCCCACGGCCTCGTAGGGGCGGGGCACCAGCGGCAGGCCCGACTGGGTGGCGCGGATGATGCGGCGGTCCAGTTCATCCAGGGACATGGTGGCCTCCGGGCAGCAGGGGCAGGCGCAGTTCGACAAAGAACTCGCGCTCCTTGGGAAAGGCGTAGACCGGCAGGCCGGTCATGGCCTCGATGTCCTGGGTCACGCGGTCCACCTGGTCGGCGTGTTCGACCGCGATCACGAACCACATGTTCAGCGGCGTGGCGCCGGGCTGGTCGGGGTGGGCCGACTCGCGGCGGTAGTTGTGGGCGATCTCGGGCATCGCCCCCAGCTGCGCGGCCACCGCATCGAAGCGCTCCTCAGGCACGGCCATGGCGGCCAGCACGAAGCGGCCACCGGCGCGTTCGATCTGGAACAGCGGGCCGAAGCGCGTGAGGTCGCCATGCGCCAGCAGGCGCTGCAGACGGTCGATCAGCATGTCCTCGGTGCAGCCCAGTGTGGCGGCGACCTCGGCAAAGGGCCGGTCGCAGAGCGGAAAGCCTCCGTGCAGGCGGTCGATCAGGCGCAGGTCATCGGGCGAAGCCATGGGGCACCTCCGGCAAAGGGGCTGCGGCGGGCGCGACGCTCCAGCCGCGGAAGCGGCGTGCGCCGGTCTGCTTGAAGCGGCGGGTGGAGAACAGCACCTCGCGCGGATGGCTCGCCAGACCGGCGGCGTGGGTCACACGCTCGATCACGGCCATGACCGCCTCGCGGTTCGTCCCGTGCACCATCGCATACAGGTTGTAGGGCCAGCCTTCGGCGCGCGTGCGGCGGTAGGCCAGGGTCACGCCCGCCTGTTCGGCCAGCGCCTGGCCGCAGGCGTCCACGCGCTCGTCGGGCACGTCGAACACCGTCATGGCGTTGGCTGAAAAGCCCAGTTCGTGGTGGCGCACCACGACACCGAAGCGCTTGAGCCGGCCCTCGGCCAGCCACTGCCCGATGCGCTCGGTCACACCGTCCTCGTCGCCACCGAGTTCGTCGGCCCACTGGGCATAGGGGCGCTCCACCAGCGGCAGCCCGGCCTCGACGCGGCGCGCGAGCGGCCACTGGCTGGAGGGCAACGGCGCGAGTGAGGCCACGGCGGCGGTGGCGCGCATGGGCTGGTGCGCGGTGTCGCCGCCCAGATCGAAGCCCAGATCGATGCGGTAGGGCCGGACCATGCGCAGCCGCAGGGCGGGCAGCCCGGTGGCGTGCTCCAGCCCGCTCACGCCCATCTCGACGGCGTGCCGGTCGGCGCCGGTCATCACGAACCAGAGGTTGTGGTGGTGCTCGCGCAGGTAGTTGTGGTTCACGCCCGGATGGGCCGAGACGGCGGCGGCCACGGCCTCGATGCGGTGCGGCGCCACGGCCATCGCGGCCAGCACCGCGTCGCCACCGCTGCCGTGGGCGAACACGCCGCCGATGCGGCTGATGCGGCCGTCGTCCTGCGCGGCCTGCAGCTGCGCCAGCACCTCTTCCCGGTCCAGTCCGGTCTGCGCAGCGAGCACACCGAAGGGATCGCGGCACAGCGGGAAGCCGTGCTGCCAGTCGTTGAGCAGGCGCAGGTCGGCGTTCATCGCGGCGTCCACGGCTCAGAACCCCATGCGCGCGGCGCGCGAGGTAAAGAAGATGCCACTGGGCGCGGGCACGTCAAGCCGCGCGCGGGTGGCGAAGGTCTGCGTGTCGATCACGCTCACGCGGTTCTCGTCGCGGCTGCTGATCCACACGGTGTCGCCACGCGGCGTGAACTCCATGTGCAGCACGGCCTTGCCCGGCTCCAGGGTCTGCACGATCTGCTGGCGCTGGGTGTCGATGACCTGCACGCGGTGGTAGTCGGGCACCGAGAAGTTGACCCAGACCTGGCGGCCGTCGGGCCGCGCCATCACGAACACCGGCTGGCCGGCGACCGGGATGCGGCCGACTTCCTGCCAGCTGTCGGTGTCGACCACCAGCACCTCGTGCCGGCCGATGGCGGGCAGGTAGGCGCGGCGCCCGGCCACGGCCCAGCCGCGCAGGTGCGGCATTTTGTAGACCGGCAGCGGCTCCTGGCCCTTGCCGTAGCCGCCGAGGATGCGGCGCACCTGGGGCTGGTCGGCCCAGAGGTCGACCATGGCCAGACCGTCTTCGCCGAACAGGCCGGCGATGTAGTGACGGCCATCGGGCGTGACCAGCGCGTCGTAGGGCTGGCGTCCGATGCCGTCGAATTTCTGTGTGGTGACCTTCTTCGGGTCCGAACAGTCGGTGACCCAGATCGCGTCGGCGTCGAACAGGCTGTAGGCGAAACGCCGGCCCGGCAGGTCGACCAGGCCGACCACGCGGGACAGCTTGCCGGGCGCGTATTCGGCCGGAATGTCGGCCACCAACTCCAGTGAGCGCGCGTCGAACACCTTCACGCCGCCGGGCGTGTAGTTCTGCGCCGCCACCAGGGTGCCATCGGCGCTGATGGCGCCGCCGATGGAGTTGCCGGCCTGCATCACGCGCTTGGCAATCCGCTGAGTGAGCAGGTCGACCATGGTGAGCGCGCCGTCGCGCCCGAACACGTAGGCATAGCGACCGTCGCGCGAGAACACCACCGAGGCGTGCGAGAGGTCGCCCAGGCCGGGCACCTCGCCAATCAGCGCGCGGGTGGACGTGTCCACCAGGTAGAGCGTGCCGTTGGCGCGGCCGATGACCACGCCCAGGTCGCCGGTGCCGCGCAGCACGGGCGCAGCGCAACCGGTGAGGCCGCCCACGGCGGCGATGGACGAGAGGGTGGCCGCAGCGGACAGCCATTCACGGCGCTTCATGGCGTTTTCACCACTTCTTCAGGAAAGCCCTGCTGCAGGCGCAGCGCGATCCAGCGCGCCTCGGGCTCGCTGAGCATCGCCTTCCAGGGCGGCATGGGGGTGCCCGGCCGGCCGTGGAAGATCACGGCGGCCAGACTGTCGAGGGGAAACTCGGCCAGGGCCTCACGCGTCAGCGCCGGGCCGAGGCCGCCGGTCAGGCGCATGCCGTGGCACGAACCGCAGTCCTGCCGCACCATGCGCACCAGCTCCCGCGAACGCGAGGCCTCGGGCGAAGGCTCCGACTGCGCGAAGGCCAGCACAGGCCCCAGCAACAGCGCGGACAGGATGGAAGCGGTACGCAGCACGGCAGGCCTCCCGGATCAGGACTTGAGGATCACCGCGATGGCGTCCTTGAGGTCGGGGTCGGCGATCTTGTCGGGCCCGTTGGGCGACATGGGGATGGGGCCGAACACGCCGGACCCGCCCTTGCGCACCTTGTCGAACAGCTTGGCCGTGACATCCTGGCCCTTGTACTTGGCCGCGATGTCCTTGAACGAAGGCCCGACCAGCTTCTTGTCCTTGGCATGGCAGGCCATGCACCCGGCCTTGTTCATGGCCGCCTCGCCGTCGGCGAAGGCAACGCCGGAACCCAGCGCCATGAACGACGCCAGCAACAGCAGATTCAGTTTTCTCATTTCAAACTCCAAAAGAGCAACAACAACGAAGTGCCTCCAACCCAGGGGCCCCGTGGAACCGGCTTCGCCGGGCCACCAGGGCCGTCCCCCCTCGAAGCGCCGCAGGCGCGCCACGGAGGGGGGAAGCCGCGTCAGCGGCGCAGGGGGGTGCCCTCAATACACATCGTGTTGGGTGTTGTGCACGTTGAAGTGCCCGGTCGGCGTGATCAGGCGCGGGTCCTTGATCACGGCCTTGAGCTTGAGCGTCTTGTCGTCCACGATCACCAGCGCGCTCTCCTTGTTCTTGGCGCTCCACACCGAGAACCAGACCTCGTCGCCGGCCCTGTTGAACTCGGGCTGCACGACGCGCTTGGCGCCGTCGTCCTTGATGCCCGCCCACTCGGCGATCGGCAGCACGGTGTAGCCCTTCTCCAGGTTGTCGATGTCGTACACCGCGACCGATTGCGAGATCTTCGGATCGGGGTTGAGCGGTGTGTCCGAGTACAGGTGCCTGCTCTTCGGGTGGCTCTTGATAAAGAGCGCGCCGCCGCCCTGGCCCTTGAGGGTCTGCACCACCTTCCAGGCATTCTTGGGGTGCTTGACCGGGTCGGTGCCGATCAGGGAGATGGTCTCGTCGCCCAGGTGGCCGGTGGACCACACGGGCCCGTAGGTCGGGTGCACGAAGTTGGCGCCACGGCCCGGGTGCGGGATCTTGCCCACGTCGATCAGCTTGGTCAGCTTGCCCTCTTTCAGGTCCACCGCCGCGATCTTGTTGCTGTTGTTGGCCGCCACCATGAAGTAGCGCTTGGTCGAGTCCAGGCCGCCATCGTGCAGGAAGCGCGCGGTGCCGATGGTGGTGACCTTGAGCGCATCGATGTTGGAGTAATCCACCAGCAGGGTCTGCCCGGTTTCCTTCACGTTCACCACGAACTCGGGCTTGTAGTGGCTGCCCACGATGGAGGCCACGCGCGGCTCGGGGTGGTACTCCTGCGTGTCGACCGTGTTGCCTCGGGTGGCCACGATCTTCAGCGGCTCCAGCGTGTCGCCGTTCATGATCACGAACTGGGGCGGCCAGTACGAACCGGCGATCGCGTACTTGTCTTCAAAGCCCTTGAACTTGCTGGTCTCGACCGAGCGCGCTTCCAGGCCGGTGCGGATCTCGGCCACGTTGTCGGGCTTCTCCATCCACAGGTCGATCATGTTGATCTTGGCGTCGCGGCCGATCACGAACAGGTAGCGACCCGAGGCCGACAGGCGCGAGATGTGCACCGCGTAGCCGGTCTTGACGATGTTGATGATCTGCTTGGTGTCGCCATCGATCAGCGCCACCTCACCCGTGTCCCGCAGCGTGGTGCTGAAGATGTTGGTGATGTTGTAGTTGTTCATCTTCTTCGTCGGCCGCTTCTCGGGCGGGACGATCACCTTCCAGGTGGCCTTCATGTCGGCCAGGCTGTATTCGGGCGGCGTGGGCGCGTCGTGCTGGATGTAGCGCGCCATCAGGTCCACTTCCTTCTCGCTCATCTCGCCGCTGGTCTGCCAGTTGGGCATGCCGGCCGGGGAGCCGTAGGCGATGAACACCTTGAGGTAGTCCGTGCCCTTGCCGATGGTGATGTCGGGTGTCAGCGGTTTGCCGGTGGCGCCCTTGCGCAGCACGCCGTGGCAGCCGGCGCAGCGCTCGAAGTAAATCTTGCGTGCGGTGTCGAACTCGGCCTGCGTCATCGGCGGCGCCTTGGGATTGGTCGCCTGGTACATCGGCTCGTTGACCAGCGGCGATCCGCCGGCCTGGTAGTTGGCTTCCGCCGGGCTGAGCTTCTTGTCTGCAGCCGCCTGCGCGAACGCGCCGGTGCCGATCAGTGCCGCCATCGCCAGCATCGTCAGGCGAATCGTGGTGCGGGATCTCATGATGTTCTCTCTCCGTCGTGGAGCAGCGTTTGAAGTGGCCGTCCCTGGTGGGGCGCTGTGCCCGCTCGCCCGGCTGCTGTCCATGGCCGATGCGAGCAGGCACATGCTCTGCCCGGTCACAGGCGTTGTCCTTGAACTGGTTCAAGGACGGTCCTCCGTCGCGTCCGAACAATGGGCCTCACAACAACGGACGTCCCGGCGATGCAGCCGGGCCGCCATCCCACGACGGAGCGAGTCATGAACCTGGTCAACCTGATCACCCCCGCGCGGACCGCCGATGCCGATGGCTGCGCAGCGCCTCCGGGCACGGTGACGCTGGTGGGCGCGGGCCCGGGCGACCCGGATCTGCTGACGGTGAAGGCGGTGAAGGCCCTGCAGGCGGCGCGGCTGGTGCTGTACGACCACCTGGTCAGCCCGGCGGTGCTGGAACACCTGAGCCCCGACGCCGAGCGCATCTATGTCGGCAAGGAAAGCTCGCGCCACACCCTGCCCCAGGCCTCGATCATCGAACTCATGGTGCAACTGGCGCGCAGCGGCCGCTCACTGTTGCGGCTCAAGGGCGGCGACGGCTACATCTTCGGCCGCGGCGGCGAAGAGGCCCAGGCCCTGGCCGCCGAGGGCATTCCGTTCACCGTGGTCCCCGGCCTCACGGCCGCTCAGGGTGCCGCGGCCTCGGTCGGCATTCCGCTGACCCACCGCGACCACGCCTGTTCCCTCGTGCTGGCCACCGGCCACCTGCGCGACGGCCAGGGCCTGGACATGGACTGGGCCATGCTCGCGCGCCCGCGCCAGACCGTGGTGCTCTACATGGGTGTGAACAACCTGCCCGAGATCTGCCGCCAGCTGATCGCCCACGGCCTGTCGCCGCAGACGCCAGCCGCACTGGTCGAGAAGGCCACCCTGCCCGACGAACGCTGCATCACCGGCACGCTGGCCGAGCTGCCCGCGCTGGCGCTGCGCCACCAGGTGCGCCCGCCGGCGCTGATCATGGTCGGCGGGGTGGTGTCGGTGCGCGCGCAGCTGGTGCCCTCAGCGCCCCCGGTCGCAGCGGCGGCCGCGCCGGTCCATGCCGTGGCCTGATAACAGAAAGAACGCGCGGACACGGGTCAGACGAGAGTGGCTTTGATACGCTGGCGGGCTCCGCCCACGAGCCCTTTGCCGCCATGCCGACCACTTCCCTGACCCTGATCTCTTCCATGGCCACCAAGGCCCTGCTGGCCGACCTGGTGGCCGCGTATTCGGCGCAACAGCCGGACACCATGGTCGCCGTCACTTCGGTCGGCGGCGTCGACGCGGCCAAACGCGTCGTGGCCGGCGAGGCCTTCGACATCGTGGCCCTGGCCTCGGACGCGATCGAGAAGCTGGCCGCCAGCGGCCACGTGGCGGCCGACAGCCGCACCGACATGGTCCGCTCGGCCGTGGCCGTGGCCGTGCCGGCCGGCACCCCGCACCCGGACATCACCACCGAAGCCGCGCTCAAGGCCGCCGTGCTCGCCGCGCCCACGCTCGGCTACTCCACCGGTCCCAGCGGTGTGCAACTGGCGAAGCTGTTCGAGCGCTGGGGCATTGCGCAGCAGATCGCACCGCGCATCGTCACGCCGCCGCCAGGCACCTCGGTGGCCTCGCTGATCGCCAAAGGCGAGGTTGCGCTGGGCTTCCAGCAGCTCAGCGAAATGTCAGGGGTTCAGGGCATCGACGTGATCGGCGGCCTGCCCGAGGCCGTGCAGATCGTGACCACCTTCTCGGCGGCGCGTGCCACCGTGAGCACCCAGGCCGGGGCCGTGCAAGGCTTCCTCGACTTCCTGGCCAGCCCGCAGACCGCCGACCTCAAGCGCCGGCACGGCATGACGCCGGCCTGACAAGGGCTTCGGCCGCCCCCCGGGCGCGGCGCGGTCAGGGGGTGGCGGCGGCGCGCTGCTGGAGCGCCCAGTAGGCCAGCCCCATCGACGTGTCGGCGGCAACACCGCCGCCCAGGGTTTCCGGCAGCTTGGGATACACGCCGTCGTAGTTCACGATGGCAATCGCGTCCTCGGGCCGCCACAGCCCTTCGGCCGCAATCGCGTTGTAGGTCGCCTGGAAGGCGGCCAGCCAGCCCGGGCTGGTGCTGAACGCATTGCTCGCAAACCAGATGAAGGGCCGGCCGCGCACGTGGGTCTCACGGATCGCCCGGCGGAACGCCTCGCCGAGCTTCCCGCTGGTGCAGGCACCCAGCGGACACTCAATGAAGGTGCCTTTGCTGCTGCGGAAAGCCAGCACTGCGTTGGCATTCGCGTAGATGTACCTGGGGTTGGTGGGGTCGAAGTTCTGCGGCTGCCAGCCGGTGTAGACGGCTCCGTAGCGGCGGCTCGCCGGCGCGGTGGGGTCGGTGTAGATCGCTTCGGCCTGGGCCACGGTGCGACCATTCCAGCGGCTGGTGTCGCTGGTGTAGAAGGCAATGGCCTCCGGGTTGAGGCTCTGGTCCATGTCCGGGTAGAGCACCTGGAGGTTGTTGAACGCGAGAAGCGGCAGCCACGCAGACGTGCCCGGGGGCACCGGGTATTCGGTGATCAGGTTGCGCGTGGTCATCTTGCGGATGAGGTTCGCGCTCTGTTCGTCCGTGATCTTGGCGTTGTTGCCCCAGATGCCATGCGCGTTCTGGCGCACGTAGGTCCACTGTGCGTCCAGCGCGGCGTTGTCGGCCAGCTGGTTGTTGCCATGCAGGGCGATGAAGACCCGGGGCCGGTTGGGGCCGGTCGGGCCGCAAGGCGGGCTGGCGCAGGCCGAGGCCATCACGTGGTAACCCACGCCTTCGTACCGGTGCGTCGCGGTCATGGTGGCCTGCAGGCGCAGGCTTTCTTCCTCGCTGGCGGTGTAGAAGTGCACGCCCTGGCGCACCACGAGGAAGCGGTAGAGCGGCGTGAACCCGGCCGCTGGCGTCTGGCTGGCGTAGTAGGCGATGCCCTCGTAAGTGAACTGCGGGAGGTTGGCCTCGACATTGGCCCGCTCGGCCTCGCTGATGGTGTAGAAGTGGACACCGGTCTGCGTGTTGTAGAAGCGGTACACCGGGCTCAGCCCGGCTCCGGCGGCGCCGGCCGCGTAGAAGGCCTCGCCCTCCGGGCTCATGTGGGCCGCGGTCCGGTACACCGCCTCGCGCTCTTCGATGCTGGTGGTGTAGAAGTGCGCGCCCGTGCCCGTGTTGTAGAAGCGGAACACCGCCACCCGGCCCGAAGCGGCCTTGCGCACATTCGCCACCCCGAGCGAGACAGGCACCGCGTCTGCGCCGCCGGTCGAAGACGTCGTCCTCGCGACCACGCCAGCACCGGCCGCCTGCTGCCGGGCGCTGGCCTCCTGGTCTGTCTGGCCACCACCACAGGCGGTCAGAAGACCCGCGGACAACACCGCCCACGCCACACCTCGCTTCAACCACACCATGGGCACCCTCTGCTTCCGGAAAACGCACGAACCCGGAATTGGACCCGAATCCCCCGCCGTCATTCGGCTGCGGCCCGCCGGGCTGACAGGCGGCGCCGTTTCACCCACCAGTCGGTGCGCCTCGCACGCCGCGCGGCGGCACGAATGTTGCTGCCGCCCCAGGGCATGAAATCGGCCTTCTGTTTCCTCATTGCCGCCAAACGCTGTGAAATCGCTGGTTTGCAGCAGTTGGCGCTGACCAGCGCCCTGGTCAACGCCACCGGTCGCTTCATCCATGCGCTGCAGCGCGAGCGCGGCCTGTCCAACCTGTATCTCGCCTCGCAGGGACAGCACTGGTCCGATGAGCGCCTGGCCCAGGTGGCGTGCTGCGACGAGCTGCAGGCCGAGGTGCGCGCCGCCTTCGACACCCTGGACACCGAGACCCCGCGCGCCGGCAACGGCGCCCGCCTGTTCAGCCGCATCGCCTATGTGCTGCAGGGCCTGGACGCCCTACCCCTGCTGCGCCTGCGTGTGCAGACACAGGTCTGGAGCGCCGCACGCGCCACCGCCGGCTACATCCGCCTGATCAACGGCCTGCTGGCGGTGGTGTTCGAGGCCGCCGACAGCGCCTCCGACCCCGACATCTCGCGCCGCCTGGTGGCCCTGTTCAACTTCATCCAGGGCAAGGAATTCGCCGGCCAGGAGCGCGCCACCGGCTCGGCCCTGTTCGCGGCGGGCTGCGCGCAGGCCGACGGCCAGCAGCGCCTGCTGCACCTGATCGACTCGCAGGAACGCTGTCTGCAGGTGTTCGCCGACTTCGCCAGCGAGCCGCTGCGCGAGGCCTGGGCCGCCGTGCAGCGGCACGACACGCAGGCCTCGCTGGAGCGGCTGCGCCGCATCCTGGCCACCTCGCTGCCCGGCGGCCCGCTGGACACCGGCCTGAGCCAGATCTGGTTCGACGCCTGCACCGCCCGCATGGACACCATGAAGACGGTGGAGGACGCGCTGGCCTCCGAGCTGGAGGCCCTGTGCCACCAGCGCCTGGCGGCCGCCACCCGCGACCTGGCCGACTTCCAGAAGTGGCAGCGTGCCGAATCGCTGGGCGAGGACCTGCCCGAACACGGCGACTTCTTCGACGAAGGCCAGGCCACCCCCGCGCCGCCGGTGAACCTGGGGCACCCGGTGCAGGCCTACGGCCCGCAGGTCGAGCGCTCGATCCTCGAACTGGTGCACGAACAGGCCCAGCGCCTGCAGCAGATGGGTGACGAGCTGGACATGGTCCGCGCCAGCCTGAACGAACGCAAGATCGTCGAACGCGCCAAGGGCCTGCTGATGGCACACCGCCAGCTCAGCGAGCACGAGGCGCACAAGACGCTGCGCCAGATGGCGATGAACCAGAACCGGCGCCTGGTGGACGTGGCGCAGGCGGTGCTGGCCATGGCCGAGATCCTGCCGCCGGGCCTGCGCTGAGCCGCCCTGCTGCGGCGCACAAAAGCTGTGCCGCACCACAACAGCGCACCAGTTTGAAGCCACCCCGACGGCGCCCGCCGCCCCACCGCCTCACTGAGCGTTTCAAAAAACACATACAAATCAAAAACTTACCCCAACACGGCGGCACAGAGCAACAAGCTGGCACGGTCCGTGCTGAAGGATAGACAACGGGACGTGCCAATGGCGGCACACCCTCCCGACCGTCTCAGGACACTCAGGACAACGGCGTCCATTTCTCGCCCCCGACAGGGGGGCCTGAAATGGGCGCCGTTTTGTTTTTCCGGTTTCAGTTTTTGGTTTTTTTCTTCACAGGAGTTGAGCATGAACGACCACCGCGCCACGACACCCGAGACCGCCGCCGCGCCCACCGCGGACAGCGCCTCGCGCCGCGACTTCATCAAGAAGGGTGCGGCCGCCGCCACCTTCTTCTCCACCCTGGGCCACAGCGGCGTCTGGGCCGCCGGCTCCGACGCGCCGGAAAAGACCGAGGTCAAGATCGGTTTCATCCCCCTGACCGACTGCGCCAGCGTGGTGATGGCCAGCGTGCTGGGTTTCGACAAGAAGTACGGCGTGACCATCGTGCCCACCAAGGAGGCGAGCTGGGCCGGCGTGCGCGACAAGCTGGTCAACGGCGAACTGGACTTCGCCCACGTGCTCTACGGCCTGGTCTACGGCGTGCACATGGGCACGGCCGGCCCCAAGAAAGACATGGCCGTGCTGATGAGCCTGAACAACAACGGCCAGGCGATCACGCTGTCCAAGGCGCTGGCCGACAAGGGCGCGGTGGACGGCCCGTCCCTGGCCAGGTTCATGGCCGCCAACAAGCGCGAGTACACCTTCGCGGGCACCTTCCCGACCGGCACCCACGCGATGTGGATGCACTACTGGCTGGCCGCGGCGGGCATCAACCCGATGTCGGGCGCGCGCCTGATCACCGTGCCGCCGCCGCAGATGGTCGCCAACATGCGCATCGGCAACATGGACGGCTTCTGCGTCGGCGAACCCTGGAACCACCGCGCCATCATGGACGGCATCGGCATCACTGCCAACACGACGCAGGACATCTGGAAGGACCACCCCGAGAAGGTGCTGGGCACGTCGGCCGAGTTCGTCAAGAAGAACCCCAACACCACCCGCGCGGTGATGATGGCCGTGCTGGAAGCCAGCCAGTGGATCGATGCCAGCCTGTCCAACAAGATGAAGATGGCCGAGACCGTGGCGGGCAAGGCCTACGTCAACACCAGCGTGGATGCGATCAACCAGCGCATCCTGGGCCGCTACCAGAACGGCATGGGCAAGACCTGGGACGACCCCAACCACATGAAGTTCTTCAACGACGGCAAGGTCAACTTCCCCTACCTGTCCGACGGCATGTGGTTCCTCACCCAGCACAAGCGCTGGGGCTTGATCAAGAGCCACCCCGACTACCTCGGCATCGCGAAGCAGATCAACCAGATCGAGCTCTACAAGTCCGTCGCAGGCGCCATGGGCATCAGCGTGCCCAAGGACCCGATGCGCAGCAGCAAGCTGATGGACGGCGTGGTGTGGGACGGCAAGGACCCCGCCAAGTACGCCGACGGCTTCGCCATCAAGGCCTGACCCTTCACAAGGAGCACCACCATGGTCGCCGCTGTTTTTCACATGCCGCTGGAGGCTTCGGCCCCGCCCGCCGCCAGCCCCACCACCTCGCCCATCGCCAAAGCCATGATCGCCTCGCAAGCCAGGCCCGCCGCAGCGCCCCCTGCTCCGAAAAAGCCTGCGATCGATCTGCGCAGCTTCTGGATGGCCGTGCTGCCGCCGGTGCTGGGCCTGGCGGTGCTCGTGCTGGTCTGGCAGGCCATCGCGTCCACCTCCAACAGCGGCATACCCAAACCGGCCGAGACCTGGGCGCAGGCGGTGCAGGTGTTCTCCGACCCGTTCTACCGCAACGGCCCGAACGACCAGGGCGTGGGCTGGAACGTGCTGGCCTCGCTGCAGCGCGTGGCTATCGGCTTCGGCATGGCGGCGCTGGTGGGCATCCCGGCGGGATTTGCCATCGGCCGCTCGGTCTTCCTCTCGCGCATGTTCAACCCGCTCATCAGCCTCCTGCGCCCGGTCTCGCCGCTGGCCTGGCTGCCCATCGGTCTGCTGGTGTTCAAGGGCGCCAACCCGGCCGCCATCTGGACCATCTTCATCTGCTCGATCTGGCCCATGGTCATCAACACCGCGGTGGGCGTGCAGCGCGTGCCGCAGGACTACATGAACGTGGCCCGCGTGCTCAACCTCAGCGAGTGGAAGATCTTCACCAAGATCCTGTTCCCCGCCGTGCTGCCCTACCTGCTGACCGGCGTGCGCCTGGCGGTGGGCACCGCCTGGCTGGTGATCGTAGCGGCGGAGATGCTGACCGGCGGCGTGGGCATCGGCTTCTGGGTCTGGGACGAGTGGAACAACCTCAACGTCTCCAGCATCATCATCGCCATCTTCGTGATCGGCATCGTCGGCCTGCTGCTGGAGTTCGCGCTCATCAAGCTGGCCTCTCTCTTCACCTATGAGGAAGTGAAAGCATGAACACGAAGTACATCGACATCCAGGGCGTCGAGCAGACCTTCAAGACCAAGAAGGGCCTGTTCCCCGCGCTCAAGGACATCAACCTCTCCGTCGCCAAAGGCGAGTTCGTCGCGCTGATCGGCCACTCGGGCTGCGGCAAGTCCACACTGCTGAACCTGATCGCCGGCCTGACCACGCCCACCAGCGGCGTGCTGCTGTGCGCCGACAAGGAAATCGCTGGCCCTGGCCCCGAGCGCGCCGTGGTGTTCCAGAACCATTCGCTGCTGCCCTGGCTGACCTGCTACGAGAACATCTTCCTGGCTGTGGAGCGGGTGTTCGGCCGCACCGAAACCCGCATCCAGCTGAAGGTGCGCACCGATGCGGCGCTGGAACTGGTGGGCCTGAAGGCCGCCGCGCAGAAGCGCCCCGGCGAAATCTCGGGCGGCATGAAGCAGCGCGTGGGCATTGCCCGTGCGCTGTCGATGGAGCCCAAGGTGCTGCTGATGGACGAGCCCTTCGGCGCGCTGGACGCGCTCACCCGCGCCAAGCTGCAGGACGAGCTGCTGGAGATCGTCGGCAAGACCCACGCCACCGTGGTCATGGTCACGCACGACGTGGACGAGGCGGTGCTGCTGTCCGACAAGATCGTGATGATGACCAACGGGCCGGCCGCCACCATCGGCGAGGTGCTGAGCGTCGACCTGCCGCGCCCGCGCCACCGCGTCGCCCTGGCCGACGATCCGCAGTACCAGCAGCACCGCAAGGCGGTCATCGACTTCCTCTACACGCGCCAGGCGCACGTCGAGAAAGCCGCCTGAGCGCACGCACCCCAAGCTGGTGCATCCCGCCCGTGATTCGACGGGCACGAAGCTTGCAAGAAATCGGGCGAAGGCTGACGAAGGCCTTCCCTCTCTGCGCCACACCGCGTTCGCGGTGAACAGGCGCCTCCGCGACCGCAGCGCCCGCCCGGGTGGCCTGCGGCCGTGGTGCATCCACCCCGCCCCACTCCACAGACCACGACCATGGCCGGATTCCGCTCGTTCCTCCAAAGTGGCCACACGCCCACGCTGTTCGCCGCCTTTTTCTACCTGATGTTCTCCTTCGTCATCTGGGTGATGAACGGCGCCATGGCCCCCTTCATCAGCGAGGAGTTCAACCTCACGCCGGCGCAGAAGGGCCTGCTGCTGTCCATCCCCATCGTGGCCGGCGCCATCATGCGTTTCCCCCTGGGTCTGCTGGCGCAGTACGTGGGCCGCAAGACCGCCACGCTGGTGGAGCTGAGCCTGATCACGCTGACCATGGCCTTCGGTTACTTCTTCGTGCACAGCTACGACGACCTGCTCAAGCTCGCCCTGCTGCTGGGCGTGGCGGGCGCCAGCTTCGGCGTCGCGATGTCGCTGGGTTCGGGCTGGTACCCGCCGAAATACAAGGGACTGGCCATGGGCCTCGTGGGCGCGGGCAATGTGGGCACCGCCGTGGCCGCGCTGCTCGCGCCGCCGCTGGCGCAGACGTTCGGCTGGCAGACGGTGTACGGCTTCGCCGCCCTCGCCTCCTTCGTGCCCATGCTGGTGGTGGCCTTCATGGCCAAGGAACCGCCCGACCGCGACGAACATGCGAACCTCAAAGACCACCTGGCCTGCCTGCTGGAGAAGGACGGCTGGGTGTTCAGCCTGATCTACGTCGTCACCTTCGGCGGCTTCATCGGCATCACCACCTTCCTGCCCACCTACTACCACGACCAGTTCGGCGTGAGCAAGGTGCAGGCCGGCCAGCTCACCATGCTCGCCGCCTTCATGGGCGCCGCAGTGCGCGTCTTCGGCGGCTGGATTTCGGACCACTGGGGCGGCGTCAACACGCTGACCGTGGTGCTGGTGGTGGTGGCCGCGGCGCTGGTCGGCGTGGGCCTGTCCTCGCAGTCCATCGTGCTCACCACGCTGCTGCTCATCGTGTGTTTTGCTGCGCTGGGCGCGGGCAACGGTGCGTTGTTTCAGCTGGTGCCGCTGCGCTGGCCCACCTCCACCGCCGTGGCCGGCTCCATGATCGGAGAGATCGGCGCCCTCGGCGGTGGCCTGGTGCCCATGCTCATGGGCCAGTCCAAACAGAACACCGACAGCTTCCTCACCGGCTTCATCGTGCTGGCCGTGTTTTCGCTGCTGATGCTGGGTGTGATGCGCAAGATGCAGGTGCGCTGGACGCGGACCTGGGCGGAGAAAGGTGGGCGGGCGCGGACCGCGTGACGGGCCTACCCGCAACCGGCTGAGGGGTATGAGCCGCGAAGAGGGCGCCAGCGAAAGAAGTGACTACATTCATCAGCCATGAACGCAAGCACCACGACGCCCCAGACTCCTCCGCCTCGCCCGAAAACCTCGACCGACAAGAGCAAGATCCGCTTCCTGTTGCTGGAAGGCATTCACCCCTCGGCCGTCGAGGTGCTGCGCGCGGCGGGCTACAGCCAGATCGAGAGCGTTCCGGGCGCCCTGCCCGACGATGAGCTCAAAGCCAAGATCGCCGACGTGCACTTTCTGGGCATCCGCTCGCGCACCCAGCTCACCGCCGAGGTGCTGAGCCACACCCACCGCCTGGCCGCCGTGGGCTGCTTCTGCATCGGGACCAACCAGGTGGACCTGGCCGCTGCGCGCGAACGCGGCATCGCGGTGTTCAACGCCCCCTTCTCCAACACCCGTTCGGTGGCCGAACTGGTGCTGGCCGAAGCCATCCTGCTGATGCGCGGAGTCCCCGAAAAGAACGCCGTGGCGCACCGCGGCGGCTGGCTGAAATCGGCCAGCAACTCGTTCGAGATTCGCGGCAAGACACTGGGTATCGTGGGCTATGGCGCCATCGGCACGCAACTCTCGGTGCTGGCCGAAGCGCTGGGCATGCAGGTGGTGTTTTTTGACGTCGCGACCAAGCTGCCACTGGGCAACGCCAGACCGGTCACCAGCCTGGACGAGCTGATGGCCACCGCCGACGTGGTGAGCCTGCACGTGCCCGAAACGCCCGCCACGCAATGGATGATCGGCGCCGCCCAGATCGCACGCATGAAGCCCAGCGCCGTGCTGATCAACGCCTCGCGCGGCACCGTGGTGCAGGTGGATGCGCTGGCCAGCGCACTGCAAAACCAGTCCCTGCTCGGAGCCGCCATCGACGTCTTCCCCGAAGAGCCGCACAGCAACAAGGACACGTTCGAATCGCCCCTGCGCGGCCTGGACAACGTGATCCTCACGCCGCACATCGGCGGCTCCACGCTGGAGGCACAGGAGAACATCGGCATCGAGGTGGCGGAAAAACTGGTCAAGTACAGCGACAACGGCACCACCACCTCGGCCGTCAACTTTCCCGAGGTGGCTCTGCCCGCACACCCCGGCAAACACCGCCTGCTGCACATCCATCGCAATGTGCCCGGCGTGCTCTCCGGCATCAACCGCATTTTTTCGGACCACCAGATCAACATCTCGGCGCAGTACCTGCAGACGCGCGACGACGTAGGCTACGTGGTGATGGACATCGACGCTGGGCACTCCGAGCTGGCGCTGGCCGAGCTGGCACGCGTGCCGGGCACCCTGCGCAGCCGCGTGCTGTTCTGAGGGCTGGCGCCGCACCTGCTGGCCGCCAGCCAGTCGCAGGATGCGCAAGAAGCGTCAGCGCACAGGCAGGCTTGTGCGGACACCATAAAACGGCACAATGCCGTGAAATGGCCAGCGACCTCTCCCCCGGCCAGGCTGCACAGCTCACTCACTCACCATCCATTCGGAAGACCAGATGCGCCACCTGGTGGATCACGCGGACCGCTTCCAGTCCGAGCAGGCTGGCTGAGGGAACGGCTCATGCGGGTCTTCAACATCTACCGCTACGACCCGGACAAGGATGTAGCGCCGCGCATGCAGCGCTACCAGATCGACGTGCACCCGGGCGACCGGATGTTGCTGGATGTCCTGATCCGACTCAAGGCCATGGACCCGACACTGAGCTTCCGCCGGTCCTGCCGCGAGGGTGTCTGTGGTTCAGACGCCATGAACATCAATGGCAAGAACGGGCTGGCCTGCCTCACCAACATGACGACCTTGCCGCAGACCGTGACCCTCAAGCCACTGCCTGGGCTGCCGGTGGTGCGCGACCTGTTCGTCGACATGACCGGATTTTTCAAGCAGTACCACTCGGTCAAGCCGTGGCTCATGACCGAGTCGCCGCCACCAGCCCGGGAGCGACTGCAGTCCAGCCAAGCCCGTGAAGAACTCAACGGCCTGTACGAATGCATTCTGTGCGCCTGCTGTTCGAGCGCGTGCCCGAGCTTCTGGTGGAACCCGGACAAGTACGTTGGCCCTGCTGGCCTGCTGCAGGCCTACCGATTTCTCGTGGACAGTCGCGATGAGGCCACCGGAGAAAGGCTGGACGACCTGCACGACCCCTATCGCCTGTTCCGCTGTCGGACCATCCTGAACTGCACCGATGTGTGCCCCAAGGGTCTGAACCCGGCTCTGGCCATCGGCAAGATCAAGGAAATGATGGTGCGGCGCGCTGCCTGACTCAGTCAGTCAGGGGCAACCCCCAGCACCGCAAACGCCGCCTGCAAGCGCGCCTCGTACCGCAGCCTGAACGCGGCCACTTCGTCGGGCGCCCACTCCTCAAACCCCGCGCCGCTCTTCATGCCGGTGCGACCCTGCTTCACCAGATCGGCCACGCAGGCCGGCGGGGTGATGATGTTCGACAGGCTGGGGTAGACCGACGCGCCGGAGGCGACGTGCGTGTCCCATCCGGACATTTCTTTCTGCGCCATGGGGCCAAGCGCGGCGAAGCGGAAACCGAAGCCGAAGCGCACCGCGTCGTCGATGTCCTGCGGGGTGACCAGCCCACGATCCACCAGCGAGAGGGCTTCGCGCATCAGCGCGTGCTGCAGGCGCGTGATGAGCAGGCCGGGGATGTACTGCCTGATCAGCGTGGTCTTCTTGCCGGTGGCCTGGATGAGGCGGCACACGCCTTCGGCCAGCGGCAGGCTCGTCCTGGAACCCAGCGCCACCTCCACCATGGGCACGATGTGCGCGGGCATGGAGTAGTGGACGTTGAGCATGCGATCGGTGGTGCCCAGACCCTCGGTCATCTCGTCGATGCCGTGGCCCGAGCTGTTGCTGCCGATGGGAATGTGCGGCGGCACGCAGCGGTCCAGAGCGGCGAACAGGGCGCGTTTGGCGGCCAGGTCCTCGCTGATGGTTTCGATGACCAGGGCCACGCCGCCCCAGTCGTTCCATTGGTTCAGGTCGGCGGCCAACAAGGGACCGGGTGGATGCACCGGCTGCAGCGTCGCGGCCAGTGCGCCGATGGCGGGCAGCCGGGCCTGCAATCGGGCCACATCGCGGCCGAGCAGCACGACCGGGTGGCCCGCGGCGCTGAAGATGGCGGCGATGCCGGCGCCCATGTGGCCGGAGCCGATGATCACGAGGGTGTGGTTCACGAGCCGTTCCTTGTCAGGTCTTGTCTGGCACAAACACGGCATTCGGCACGAGGAGCGCCTTGGTCATTCTCGACGCCTGGCACTCAGATCGACAGCCAGGTCGCACCGGCAAAAGCCAGCAGGAAAAGCATGGCAAACGTACGACGAATGCCTGCGGACCAACGGTCCACCCGGTTCTTGAGCAGCCTGTAGAGGCGGATGTCGACCTCCCCCACCAACGCGGAAACCAGGAACGTCAGGCCGACGGCGGACCAGAAAAGCGTCATCGGCGTGGCGTCCGTCCACACGGCATAGAGCGTGCGCACGACCGGCACATGGCAAAGGTAGATGGCATAGCTGTAGCCTCCCAGGCGGTCTCCCACGGCATCCACCACAGGCTGTGTCCAGGTGGGAACGTGGTGCGTCAGGCTGTGCACCAGCAGTGCCGCCCCGACACCCATGCACCACCTCACCTGCATGACACCGAGCGACGACCCGACGTAGAACAAGGTCACCGCGAGCACGGACGCCAGCACAGGATGAACCGACCGGTCCCGCCACACCAGGGGAATCAGCATGCCCATCGCAAAGCCGACGTTGACCGTCACAAATGGCAGCAGGAAGGGGTGGTAGACATTGACCTGCGGGTTGTCCGGCGAAGGATGTTGTTCAGCAGGATCAGCGCCAGCCATCCCACCAGGAAAGACACCGCGCTGCCTGTCCTCCGGAACCAGATCAGCAAGGCGACAAAGACATAGAAAGCGATCTCGAAAACCAGCGTCCATTCGACCCCCAGCGGATAGGTCGTCCCTCCGTACGGAAACAGGGACAGCGCACGCCAGTCAAAGGGTGGCTTGATCGGAGACGCCAGGGACGCCAGAAACACCAGCGCCACCACGATGTAGTAAATCGGGTAGATGCGCACCACCCGGTGCATCAGGAAGGTGGGCGCGTCGCTGCGCATCATCAGCATGGCCATCAGGTTGCCGGACAGCGCAAAAAAAAGCGTGACCCCCACGCCGCCAAACCACATGGGCACGAAGCCGACATGCGCGCCCTTTTTCATCATCGTCAGGTACACCGCCGCGTGGTAGAGCACCACCATGGACGCAGCAACGAAGCGCAGCCACTGAAGGCTGACGATCTTGCCCATGGGCTGACTGGGGGACGGAGGGAGGGTCATGGAGGGTCCAGGTGCAGGTCGCGGGATTCTAGAGAACACGGCTTGCACACCCTGAGGGAACCTGGAACGCATACAAAAACATGCTTTCGAATCCGAAAAAAACCCGATACGGGGCTCGGATAGTCAGTTTTTCTGTTTCTTCAGGGAGTGATTCGACATGATACGAACGAGCATCGTCAGTGCTCTGTGCGTCTGCGCGCTGCTGAGCGCTTGCGGAGGCGGGAGCGAACAAGACCAACCACAGGCGCAGGAACCACGCAGCGACACGGCGTTGGCAGACACCACAACCGCCGGTCGCCCTGCTGAGGCCCCTGGAGCCACAGCAGCAGACAACGAGGCCTGGGCCGGATCGGCGGCCCTGAATCAGGCCGAGGTCCAGCAGGTTCGAGAGGCAGAAAACATCGAACAAGCCGCGTCGAGCGCCGCCCGAAAAGCAGTGACGGCGCCCGCAGCCCCTATCTACCGCTTCTTCAACAACCAGACAGGCGCCCGCCTGCTGACCAAGTCCATCGCAGAACGGGACGCCATCCTCAACACCTTGTCCCAGTTCCGCTACGAGGGCCCGGTCTTTGCCGCCTGGCAGACCACCGATACAGGCCTCGCGCCCGTGTACCGGTTCGCCAACACCCGGAATGGCACACATGTCTTCACCATCAGTGAAACCGAGCGGAACCACATCCTGGCCACCATGCCCTGGATGGCACTGGAGGGCACCGCCTACTACGCGGCCAGAACCGCGCTGCCCGGCACCACTGCGCTCTACCGCTTCTATCACCTGCAACGCGGTTTCCACTTCTACACCGCCAGCGTCGGCGAACGCGACCACCTGATCGCCAATCTGGCCAGCACTTACCGCTATGAGGGTGTCGCGTACTACGTCAATGCAACCGTGGGTAGCTACAGCAAGGCTCTGGCTTCGTTCGCCGGCAAGGTGAATGCGTACGGAAACGTAAACGCCGCCGGAGAGAGTGCAAGGTTCGGTGGGCTGCGTGGCTTGGTCTTTGATCCGGCGGGGACGTTGTACGCCGTCGACAGCAAACAGACCTCAGCTGACTATCTCGGATACCCCGAGATAAGGAAGGTTTCACCCAACGGAACGGTCAGCAGCTTCGTTGGCTCCTGGAACAGCCCGGTCGCCTACCGAGATGGCGTCGGCAGCGGAGCCGCGCTGTTCGGTATGCAGGCCATCACGTTCGACGCAAATGGAATGGGGTACACCGGCGACAACCACACTGTAAGAACCATCAATCCGACTGGGGTCGTCACCACCATCGCGGGAGATCTCAGGAATTCAGGGTATGTCAATGGACAGGCGCAGGCAGCCCGTTTCCTAGGCATCCGGGGCATCGCACGTGATTCCAGCGGCAACATTTTCGTGAGCGAGTGCTATACCGGTGCCGTCTTCCCCAGCTCGCGGATCAGGAAGGTCACACCGGCCGGCGTTGTCAGCACCTTTGCTGGCGCTCCAACCCAGTACAGCAACTTTGGCTATGCCGACGGTCAGGGAACCGATGCGCGCTTCAGGTGCCCTGGACAGATTGCCGTGGATGCGAGCGACAACCTCTACGTCGCTGACGAGGGAAATCACCGCATCCGAAAAATCACACCGTCGGGCTTGGTGACCACACTCGCAGGACAAGGCGCCTATGGCGTTGTGGACGGCGAGGGTACTGCGGCGCGTTTCGACAACCCTTATGCCCTCACGGTGGACATGGCCACGGGCAACGTGTACACGGCTGACTGGGATGGCTACACCGTCAGGAGAATCACGCCATCCGGTACGGTCACAACCATTGTTGGCTCACCGTACGCGCGTGGTGTGTTTTTCGGCGCCCTACCCGCAGGTCTGGCAGAAGTTGGCGGCCTGGCGATCCGCAATGGTCGTCTCTACATCGCCTCTCTGAACGGCATCTACTGGACCAACCTTTGACACCACCAGTGGTCCACTAAAATCGCGGGTTGCCCGGGCGCCGTTCGGCGCCCGTTTCTTTTTCCGGACCTTCCTCATGACCACCTCGCGCATCGACGGCGTTGCCGTCACCACCCAGGCCAATGTCTACTTCGACGGCAAGTGCGTCAGCCATGGCATCACCTTCCCCGACGGCACCAAAAAGTCGGTCGGCGTGGTGCTGCCCGCCACCCTGACCTTCAACACCGGCGCGCCCGAGATCATGGAATGCGTGGCCGGTGGCTGCGAGTACAAGCTGGCCGGCACCGATGCCTGGATCAAGTCCGGCCCGGGCGACAAGTTCAGCGTGCCCGGCAACAGCAGCTTCGACATCCGCGTGACCGAGGCCTACCACTACATCTGCCACTTCGGCTGATCCGCGGCCGATCCCAAAGAGAGCACACACATGGCCACCATTCTTCAGAACCTGCCCGCCCAGCAGAAAGTCGGCATCGCCTTCTCCGGCGGCCTGGACACCTCCGCCGCCCTGCTGTGGATGAAGCAGAAGGGCGCCCTGCCCTACGCCTACACCGCCAACCTCGGCCAGCCCGACGAGAGCGACTACGAAGAGATCCCGCGCAAGGCCATGGCCTACGGCGCTGAAAAAGCCCGCCTGGTGGACTGCCGCCTGCAGCTGGCGCACGAAGGTATTGCCGCCATCCAATGCGGCGCCTTCCACATCAGCACCGGCGGCATCACCTACTTCAACACCACCCCGCTGGGCCGCGCCGTGACCGGCACCATGCTGGTGGCCGCCATGAAGGAGGACGACGTCCACATCTGGGGCGACGGCAGCACCTTCAAGGGCAACGACATCGAGCGCTTCTACCGCTATGGCCTGCTGACCAACCCGAGCCTGAAGATCTACAAGCCCTGGCTGGACCAGCGCTTCATCGACGAGCTGGGCGGCCGCAAGGAAATGAGCGAGTTCCTGATCGCCAACGGCTTCGACTACAAGATGTCGGTCGAGAAGGCCTACAGCACCGACAGCAACATGCTCGGCGCCACGCACGAGGCCAAGGACCTGGAACACCTCAACAGCGGCATCCGCATCGTCAACCCCATCATGGGCGTGGCGTTCTGGAAGCCCGAAGTCGAAGTCAAGGCCGAGGAAGTCACGATCCGCTTCGAGGAAGGCCAGCCGGTCGCCCTCAACGGCCAGACCTTCGCCTCGCCGGTCGAGCTGTTCCTCAAGGCCAACGAGATCGGTGGCCGCCACGGCCTGGGCATGAGCGACCAGATCGAGAACCGCATCATCGAAGCCAAGAGCCGCGGCATCTACGAAGCCCCGGGCATGGCGCTGCTGCACATCGCCTACGAGCGACTGGTCACCGGCATCCACAACGAAGACACGATCGAGCAGTACCGCATCAACGGCCTCAAGCTGGGTCGCCTGCTCTACCAGGGCCGCTGGTTCGACCCGCAGTCCATCATGCTGCGCGAAACCGCCCAGCGCTGGGTGGCCCGCGCCGTGACCGGCGAAGTGACGCTGGAACTGCGCCGCGGCAACGACTATTCGATCCTCAACACCGAGTCGCCCAACCTGACCTATGCGCCCGAGCGCCTGTCGATGGAGAAGGTGGAGGACGCCCCGTTCAGCCCGCTGGACCGCATCGGCCAGCTGACCATGCGCAACCTCGACATCACCGACACGCGCGCCAAGCTGGGCATCTACGCCCACACCGGCCTGCTGTCGATGGGCGATGGCACGTCGGAGATCTTCAAGCTCGAAGGCGGGAAGTGATCTGACTTCGTGGAGCGGGCGGTGCCGGGGTGCGGCGCTGCGCCGCTCATGTCCCCCGGCGGCCTGCGGCCGCCTCCTCCTTTACTTCGCTTTGCAGCACCCCACCCCGGCACCGCCGTGGGCACGCAAAGAATCGAAGACTTCAGATGACGACTGGTTCCGGCTCCAGCCGGATGCCAAAGCGCTCGTAGACGCTGGTCTGGATCGCCTTGGCCAGGGTCATCACCTCGCCACCGGTGCAAGGGTGCTCGTCATCCCCCCGGTTGACCAGCACCAGCGCCTGCTTGTCGTACACGCCCGCATGGCCCATGGTCTTGCCCTTCCAGCCGCAGGCGTCGATGAGCCAGCCGGCGGCCAGCTTGATGCTGCCGTCGTCCATCGGGTAGTGCACCACCTTCGGATCGCGCGCGATGATGTCGGCGCACTGCTCGGGCGTCACCGTCGGGTTCTTGAAGAAGCTGCCGGCGTTGCCGATGACGGCCGGGTCGGGCAGCTTGGCGCGGCGGATCGCGACCACCCAGTCGAAGATCTGGCGCGCATCGGGCTGGCGGATGCCCGTCTCGTCCATCTTGCGCTCCAGGTCCAGATAGCCCAGCACCGGTTTCCAGGGCTTGGGCAGCCAGAAGCGCACCCGCGTGATGAGTGCACGACCTTTCAGGCCAAAACTGCGCTCGTCCGAGGGTGCGTGCTTGAACACCGAATCGCGGTAACCGAAACCGCACTGGGCCGCATCCAGCGAAAACATCCGCCCGGTCTCCAGGTCCATCGCGTCCAGCGAGTGGAACCGGTCCTGCAGCTCGACGCCATAGGCGCCAATGTTCTGCACCGGCGCCGCCCCCACCGTGCCCGGGATCAGCGCCATGTTCTCCAGCCCCGGCCAGCCCTGCTCCAGCGTCCAGTGCACGAAGTCGTGCCAGCCCTCTCCGCCGCCGGCCTCCACCAGCCAGCCCTTGTCCGTTTCTTCGACCAGCCGCCGCCCGGCGATCTCCACCTTGAGCACCAGGGCCTTGAGGTCTCCCGTCAGCACCAGGTTGCTCCCGCCGCCCAGCACGAACACCGGGTGTTCCGCCGACGGCTGCCGCCAGTCGGGGCTGGCCATCAGGCCGAGCAGATCATCGACGGAGCGCAGACGAACGAGGCGTTGCGCACGCGCGGCGATGCCGAAGGTGTTCATCGGCTGGAGGGCGACATTGTTCTCGACTAACATCCATGGATTGTCTCATTCACGCATCCGGGAGTACCACTCATGCCCTCTTTCGACACCGTTCTTGAAGCCGATTTCGTGGAAGTGAAAAACGCGGTCGACCAGGTGGCCAAGGAGATCGGCACGCGCTTCGATTTCAAGGGCACCAGCGCCAGCATCGAGCTCAAGGAAAAAGACAAGGAAATCACCCTGTTCGGCGACGCCGACTTCCAGCTCCAGCAGGTCGAGGACATCCTGCGCAACAAGATGACCAAGCGCAACGTCGACGTGCGCTTCCTGGACATCGGCAAGGTCGAGAAGATCGGCGGCGACAAGGTCAAGCAGGTGGTCAAGGTGCGCAATGGCATCGCCAGTGAAGACGCCAAAAAGATCCAGCAGACCATCAAGAACAGCAAGATGAAGGTGCAGGCGGCCATCCAGGGTGACGCGGTGCGCGTGACCGGCGCCAAGCGCGACGACCTGCAGGCGGCGATGGCCCTGATCCGCAGCGAACTCAAGGAACTGCCGCTGGGCTTCAACAACTTCCGCGACTGAGCGACACCGGCTCCCTCGCCTCATGCGCAGCCCCTTCCGTCCTGTCCCGGCGCTGGTCCTGGCAATACCGCTGATGCTCGGCGGGCCGGCTCTCGCCGCTGTCTTCAAGTGCAAGGCCCCGGATGGCGCCACCATCTTCCAGGACAGCGAATGTGGTCCCGGAAGCCAGCCGCTGCAGGCGCCGAAAGCTGGCAACAGCCCCCCGGTCGATCTGACCCAGCCTCTGGACAAACGATTCAAGACACCCGAAGAAAGGGACCGGCTGATGGCGGCCCTCAAGATCGCAGGGCTTGATCTGGGCATGCGCAAAGGCATCGAGTTCTGCAAGACCCACGCGGCCGCGCATGTGGCCGGCATCGAGCAGGTCTACAGCGGGTGGCGCCAGCAGCACGCCGTCGCAATCGGCACCGCCGACCGGCTGATCGAGAAGTACACCACCACGCGCGAGCGTGCCGATGGTGTCAGCGACATCGTCGCCCTGCTGGAGCAGTCCCTTCAAACGCGGGCCGGCAACGATGCGGCGCGCAACACGGACAACTGCAAGAGCGCGCCGGTCAAGCTGCGCTCCTTCCTGGACAACCGCCACACCGATATCTATTCGGCGGTCGGCAGCGGCCGCTGATACTCACCACGTGGGGATGCATGTCGACGAAGCCCGTCTTTCACGCCGTGTCGACCGCCCTGCTCCTGGCCCTGCTCGCGGGTCAGGCGGCCGCCCAGACCTCACCACAGGTGGCACTGTCCGGCGTGTCTGGGCAGAAGGCCTTGCTCGTGGTCGACGGCGCTGCACCAAAGTTCCTGGTCGCCGGACAGACACACCAGGGAGTGAAGCTCCTGTCGGTGGATGGTGACTCGGCCACCGTGGACATCCAGGGCCAGCGACACGTGTTGCAGGTGGGCGCGGCGCCGGTGAGCGTCGGCAACGGGCGTTCGGACGGGGGAGGACAGCGCATCGTGCTGACCGCCGACCCCAGCGGCCACTTCCTGCCCGATGGCCAGATCAACGGCAAGTCGGTGAAGTTTCTGGTGGACACCGGCGCCACCACCGTCGCCCTCGGGGCGGCCGAAGCCCGGCGCATCAACCTGAAGTACGACCACGGGCGCCGCATCCAGATGAGCACCGCCAATGGCCTGTCCACTGGCTACCTGATCCGTCTGGCGTCGGTGCGGGTGGGCGATGTCGTGGCCTACGACGTGGACGCCGTGGTCTCGCCACAGCCCATGCCCTTCGTGCTGCTGGGCAACAGCTTCCTCAACCGCTTCCAGATGCAGAAGAACAACGACCAGCTGACGCTGGAGAAACGTTTCTAGACCTGCGCCGCGGTCACGACGATCTCGATCTTCCACACCGGGTCGGCCAGCGCGGCCTGCACCGTCGCCCGGGGCGGCGCGGTGCCCGGCACCACCCAGGCGTCCCAGACCTCGTTCATGGCCCCGATCTCGCGGATGTCGGTCAGGTAGATCTGCGTGCGCAGGATGCGCGACTTGTCGCTGCCCGCGTCCTTCAGCCGTTGTTCGACCTGGGCCAGCACGTCGGCGGTCTGGCTGCGGATGTCGGTGGCCTCGCATTCCGGCACCATGCCGGCGAGGTAGACCACGCCGTTGAACACGGCGGCTTCGCTGTAGCGCGCGGCCATGCCGTGGCGCTGAATCTCTCGGGTGGTGTCGTGGCTCATGACTTCTTCGCTCCCAGCTTGCTTTCCTTGCCTGCGAGCAGGCGGTTGATGTTTTCCGCATGCCGCCAGATCAGCAGCAGGGCCATGAGCGCCAGCGCCAGCACCTGGGTCGACGGTGCGGTCCAGGCCACGTGGTTGCCGAACAGGAAGAACGTGGGCGCGAAGATGGCCGTGACCATGGACGCCAGCGACGAATAGCGGAACGCGTAGGCCACGATCACCCAGGTCAGCAGCGAGGCCAGCCCCAGCCAGGGGTTGAAGCCGATGATCACGCCCGCCGCGGTGGCCACGCCCTTGCCGCCCTCGAATCGGAAAAACACCGGCCAGAGGTGACCCAGGAAGGCCGCCAGCCCGACCAGGGCCACCGAGCCATCGCCCAGGCCCCAGGCCTCGCCCCACCATTTCACGGCCACCACCGGCACCCAGCCCTTGAGCGCGTCCAGCAGCAGCGTGAGGATGGCCGCCTTCTTGCTGCCCGAGCGCAACACGTTGGTGGCGCCCGGGTTCTTGCTGCCGTAGGTGCGCGGGTCCTGCAGCCCCATGAGGCGGCTGACGACCACGGCAAACGACAGCGATCCGATCAGGTAGGCCACGATGGTGGCGATGGCAGGGGTCAGGAATTCCACGTTCGACGTCCTTGTTGACGCCGCACGGCGGCGGCGCGGGCAACTATTCTGCCAGCGCGCACTGCACCGGCTTCGCGCCCAGCGACCCCACGAGCACGGCGGGATCGATGCCGACCAGAAAGCCGCGGCGCCCGCCGTTGATCCAGATCTTCGGCAATTCGAGCACGGTCGACTCCACGTAGACCGGCATCTCGCGCTTCAGGCCGAGCGGCGAGGTGCCGCCCACCAGATAGCCGCTGTGGCGGTTGGCCACCTCGGGCTTGCAGGGCTCGACCGACTTGGCGCCGATCTGCCGGGCGAGGTTCTTGGTGGAGACGGTGCGGTTGCCATGCATCAGGATGGCCAGCGGCTTCGCCGTCTCGTCCTGCATGATCAGCGTCTTGACCACCGCGAACGGGTCGAAGCCCAGCACCGCCGCGCTGTGCTGGGCCCCGCCGTGCTCCAGGTACTCGTAGGGGTGCTCGGTGAACACCACGCCGTGGGCCTTGAGCCAGGCGGTTGCGGGCGTTTCACTGACGTGGCTCTTCTTCGCCATCACTGGGCCGGGTCGCGCAGCTCCCAGCGGATCGTGTCGATGGCCTTGAGCAGCTCGGGCGAGAGCGTGGTGTCCCACGCGTCCAGGCACTGCTCCAGTTGTGTCACCGAGGTCACGCCGATGATGGTGCTGGCCACCTTGGGGTGGTGGTAGCAGAAGGCCAGCGCCAGCTGGGCCGGCGTCAGGCCGTGTTCGCGCGCCAGCGCGTTGTAGCGTTTCGCGGCGGCCAGCGCCTCGGGCCGGCCCCAGCGCTGCGCCTTCATGCTGTCGTACAGCGCCATGCGGCCATGCGTGCCCACCAGACCGGTTTCGTCGTACTTGCCGGTCAGCAGGCCAAAGCCCAGCGGCGAGTAGGCCAGCAGCGACACCCCCAGGCGGTGGCAGGTTTCGTCCAGACCGTTTTCATAGGCGCGGTTGATCAGGCAGTAAGGGTTCTGTACCGTCGCCACGCGCGGCAGACCCATCTGCTCGGCGATGCGCACGAACTCGTGCACACCGTAGGGCGACTCGTTGGACAGGCCGATGGCGCGCACCTTGCCGGCCTTGACCAGCTCGGCCAGCGCTTCGAGCTGCACCTCGATGGACGGCATGGGCTTGTCCTTGGCCGGATCGAAGTAGATCGCGCCAAACGCCGGCACGTTGCGCGCTGGCCAGTGAATCTGGTAGAGGTCGATCACGTCCGCCTGCAGGCGCTTGAGACTGCCTTCGCAGGCTTCGATGATCCCGGCCTTGCTGACTTCGCCGCGAATCCAGGGCATCCCGCGCGCCGGGCCGGCGACCTTGGTCGCCAGCACCACCTTCTGCCGCGCACCGGGGTTCTTCGCAAACCAGTTCCCGATGATGGTTTCGGTGGAGCCGCAGGTCTCGGCCCTGGCCGGCACCGAGTACATCTCGGCGGCGTCGATGAAGTTGACACCGCGAGCCAGCGAGCGGTCGAGGATGGCGTGGGCGTCGGCCTCGTTCACCTGCTCGCCGAAGGTCATGGTGCCCAGGCAGATGGGGGTGACGGACAGGCCGCTCTGGCCGAGGGTGACGTGGTTCATGGGTGATTCTGGAAAGGATGGACACGCGAGACAGCCGGCGAGTTTAGAAGCGAATCAAAGCCCACGCTGTCCTGCGCGTTCCCGCGCCCGCTCCTCCTCCTTCAGGCGCAGCACGCGCCGCTGCACCTTGCCGGTGGTGGTCATGGGCAGGGCGTCGACGAACTCGATCTCCTTGGGGTACTCGTAGGGCGCGAGCTTGCCCTTGACGTGGGCCTGCAGGCTGGCGACCAGCGCCTCGTCGCCGGTGGTGCCCGGGGTCAGCACCACATAGGCCTTGACCACCGCGCCGCGTTCGGGGTCGGGCTTGGGCACCACCGCGGCGTTGGCCACCGCCGGGTGCTTGACCAGGCAGTTCTCGATCTCGCTGGGCCCGATGCGGTAGCCGGCGGCCTTGAACACGTCGTCGCTGCGGCCCTGGTACCAGAGGTAGCCGTCGGCGTCGCGCACCGCGAGGTCGCCGGTGCGGCACCAGCTGTCCGCCATGTCACCGGTGAACTTGGCTTTTGTGGCGGCCTCGTTCTTCCAGTAGCCCAGGAAGAAGATCGGGTCCGGGTCGCCGTGGATGTCGAGCCGGTGCACCGCCACATCGCCCGGCACGCCGACCGGGCACTCGTTGCCCTCCTCGTCGATCATCGCCACGCGGTGACCCGGGTAGCCCTTGCCCATGCTGCCCGGCTTCGCGGGGTAGAGCCGCGCGCAGTTGCCGACGATGTAGTTGATCTCGGTCTGACCGAACATCTCGTTGACGGTCACACCCAGCTGCTCGCGGCAGTAGGCGAACACCGCGTCGCCCACCGCCTCGCCCGCACTCATGATGGCTTCGAGCTTCAGCGTGAACTGTTCGCGCGGCGTCGGGAAGGCTTTCATCATGGCCTTGAGCGCGGTGGGGAACAGGAAGGTGTGGGTGACGCCGTGGCGCTGCATCAGATCGAACGCGGTCTGTGGCGCGAAGCGGCCGTTGAAGCCAACGATGGGCCGGCCGAAATACAGCGTGGGCAGCAGCGCGTCCATCAGGCCACCGGTCCAGGCCCAGTCGGCCGGCGACCAGAACACCGCCTGCGAGGGCACCGACGAATCGAACGGGTCGAAACCGAACCAGTTCTGGCTGCATACGAAACCGGTGAGGTTGCCGATCAGCGCGCGGTGCGGAATCAGCGCGCCCTTGGGGTTACCGGTGGTGCCGCTGGTGTAGATCAGCACCGCCGCCTCGTCCGCCAGCGTGTTCACCACCTTGAACTTGGCCGGCTCCTGCGCCAGCACCGCCGACCAGTCCAGCACACCCGGCGCCGCGGCGTCCACCGCGATCACGTGGCCAATCAACGGGCACTGCGCCGCCACCGCTTGCAGCGCCGGCAGGGTGCTGGCGTCGCAGATGGCCACAACCGCCTCGCTGTCGTGCAGGCGGAACTCCAGCGCCTCGGGCCCGAACAGCTGCGACAGCGGCATGCCGACCGCCCCCATCTGCAACACGGCCATGTAGGCCACGGCGGTCTCGAAGCGCTGGGGCAGCACGATGGCCACGCGGTCGCCGCGGCGCACGCCCAGCGCCGCGAGCGTGTTCGACAGCCGGTTGGCCTGCGCCTGCAGCTCGGCATAGCCGTGGTAACGGTCCTCACGGTCGGACGAACAGGCGATGACCGCCGTCTGCGAGGCCGTGGCCGGGTCAGCCGCCCAGCGGCGCGAACAGACCTCGGCCATGTTGAAGTGCCTCGGCACCTTCCAGCCGAAACGCCGGTGCAGATCGGCGTAGCCATCGGCCTGCGGGCGGGGTTTGTGGGTGTCGCTGTGTTGACGCTGGCGCATCGCGTGTCTCCGTCTCGTTCCTTATGATGGATCGAATGTATCAAGCCCTGAACGCCTCCCGCAGCCGCTTCGTGCCCGTGCGCCACCTGTCCTACCACGTGCGCGAATGGGGCACACCGGTGGCCGGTGAACCGCCGCTGGTGCTGGTGCATGGCTGGATGGACGTCGCGGCCTCGTGGCAGTTCATGGTGGACGCGCTGCGCACACCGCGCTGGATCGTGGCGCCCGACTGGCGCGGCTACGGCCTCACGAAATCGGGCATCGGCGACGGACCGCCCGCCGACAACTTCTGGTTCCCCGACTACCTGGCCGACCTGGACTTCCTGCTCGACGCGCTCGCACCCGGCCAGGCGGTCGACCTGGTGGGCCACAGCATGGGCGGCAACGTCGCCATGATGTACGCGGGCGTGCGGCCCGAGCGCATCCGGCGCCTGGTCAACCTCGAAGGCTTCGGCATGCCCGAAACGCGCCCGGCGCAGGCACCGAGCCGCTACGCGCAGTGGATCGACGAGCTCAAGGCACTGCACCGCGGCGAGATGGACCTCAAGGCCTATGACAGCGCCGAGGGTGTGGCGCGGCGGCTGATGAAGACCAACCCGCGCCTGACGCAAGACAAGGCGGACTGGCTGGCCCGCCAGTGGGCCGCGCCGGACGCCCAGGGCCGCTGGACCATCCTCGGCGACGCGGCGCACAAGGTGGTCAACGCCCACCTCTACCAGGTGCCCGAGGCGCTGGCCCTGTACGAGCGGATCAGCGCGCCGGTGCTCTCGGTGACGGCCAGCGACGACAGCCTGGGCCAGTGGTGGAAGGGCCGCTTCACGCTGGAGCAGTACCGCGAGCGGCTGCGCCACGTGCCCCAGCTCACCGAGGCGCACATCGACAACGCGGGCCACATGCTGCACCACGACCAGCCGGAAGAACTGGCACAGCTGATCGAAAACTTCCTGGCGTGAGAAAATCGCGGGTTTCGCGGGGCTGCCCCGCGCCACCGACAGCGAGAACACACCATGGAAGCCGAACGCATCAACGCCATCCGCAATCAACTGGCCGACCTCAGCGCACGCGTGGTCGAGCTCCGGAGGTATCTTTGACTACGATGCCAAGGCATTGAAGTTGTCGGAGGTCGCCAGCGCACTGGAAGACCCCGCCGTCTGGGACAACCCCAAACGCGCCCAGGAGCTGGGCAAGGAAAAGAAATCGCTGGAAGACGTGGTGCTCGTGCTCGACCGCCTCTCCAGCGAATTGGCCGACAACAGCGAACTGTTCGAGATGTCCGAGGCCGAGGGCGACGACGCCGGGCTGGAGACCATCGAAGGCGAGGCGAAGAACGTGCAGGCCGAGGTCGAGAAGCTCGAATTCCGCCGCATGTTCAACAACCCGGCCGACCCGCTGAACTGCTTTGTGGACATCCAGGCCGGCGCGGGTGGCACCGAGGCCTGCGACTGGGCCAGCATGCTGCTGCGCCAGTACCTCAAGTACGCCGAACGCAAGGGCTTCAAGACCACGGTCGAGGACGAGACCCCAGGCGACACCGCCGGCATCAAGAGCGCCACCATCAAGGTCGAGGGCGAATACGCCTACGGCCTGCTGCGCACCGAGACCGGGGTGCACCGCCTGGTGCGCAAGAGCCCGTTCGACAGCTCGGGCGGCCGCCACACCTCGTTCGCCTCGCTGTTCGTCTACCCCGAGATCGACGACTCGATCCAGATCGACATCAACCCCGCCGACGTGCGGGTGGACACCTTCCGCGCCTCCGGCGCCGGCGGCCAGCACATCAACAAGACCGACTCGGCCGTGCGCCTGACGCACATTCCGACCGGCATCGTGGTGCAGTGCCAGGACGGCCGCAGCCAGCACAGCAACCGCGACGTCGCCTGGCAGCGCCTGCGCTCGCGCCTGTACGACCACGAGATGCGCAAGCGCCAGGAAGAGCAGCAGAAGCTGGAAGACACCAAGACCGACGTGGGCTGGGGCCACCAGATCCGCAGCTACGTGCTGGACAACAGCCGCATCAAGGACCTGCGCACCAACGTCGAAATCTCGGCCACGCAGAAGGTGCTCGACGGCGACCTGGACCCGTTCATCGAAGCCTCGCTCAAGCAGGGCGTGTGATGGTCGGCGCGCTGATCTTCGACATGGACGGCACGATGATCGATTCGATGCCGTGGCACCAGAAGAGCTGGGTGGCCTTCTGCGAGCGCCGCGGCCTGGACATCGACGTGCCCGACCTGATGCGCCGCACCACCGGCCGCACCGGCATCGAGTGCATGGTCGAGCTGTTCGGCGGCCTGCCGCCCGAACAGGCGCAGGCCTATGTCGACGAGAAGGAAGGCATCTACCGCGAACTGTTCGCCCCCGTGTTCGCCGAGATCGCCGGCTTCAAGGCCTTCCTCGGCCAGGCGCAGTCGCGCGGCCTGGCGGTCGGCGTGGGCACGGCCGGTGACCGCCACAACCAGGCCTTCGCCTACCGGCACCTGGCGCTCGGCCAGACCCTGCCCACCGTGGGCGGCGACGAAGGCCTGCCCGGCAAGCCCGAACCCGCGATCTTCCTGGAGGTGGCGCGCCGGATCGGCGTGGCGCCCGAGCACTGCATCGTGTTCGAGGACGCGCCCCTGGGCATCGAGGCCGCGCGCCGCGCCGGCATGCGCGCCGTGGGCATCTGCAGCTCGCACCACGCCGACGAACTCGACGGGCCCCATGTGCTGGCCCGTGTTCCCGACTACCAGACCCTGATCCAAACCCGTTTTCTGGAGACCGTCCATGCAACTGCGTGAGGCCACCGGCCCTGCGATGGTGATCCGTCGCGAAGACTACACCCCGCCCCCGTTCTGGATCGACCGCATCGAACTCACGTTCGACCTCGACCCGGCCAAGACCCGCGTGCTCAACAAGATGGTCCTGCGCCGCAACACCGAGGTGCCGGCGCAGCCTCTGCGCCTGGACGGCGAAGAGCTGAACCTGGCGCGCGTGGTGCTCAATGGCGGCGGCTGCTCGTTCAAGATGGACGGCGACGCCTTGGTGCTGGGCAGCCTGCCCGAAGGACCCGAGCCCTTCGAACTGGAGATCTTCACCACCTGCTCGCCCGAGAAGAACACCCAGCTCTCGGGCCTGTACCTCAGCCAGGGCGACTTCTTCACCCAGTGCGAGGCCGAGGGCTTCCGCCGCATCACCTACTTCCTGGACCGTCCCGACGTGATGGCCAGCTACACCGTGACGCTGCGCGCCGACAAGGACAAATACCCCGTCCTGCTGTCCAACGGCAACCTGGTCGAGCAGGGTGAACTGCCCGACAACCGCCACTTCGCGAAGTGGGTCGACCCGCACCGCAAGCCGTCCTACCTGTTTGCCCTGGTGGCCGGCCGCCTGATCTCGCGCGAGCAGCGCATAGTCACCCGCGCCGGCAAGGAACACCTGCTGCAGGTCTACGTGCGCCCGGGCGACATGGACAAGACCGAGCACGCCATGAACTCGCTGATCGCCAGCGTGGTCTGGGACGAGGCCCGCTTCGGCCTGCCGCTGGATCTGGAGCGCTTCATGATCGTCGCCACCAGCGACTTCAACATGGGTGCGATGGAGAACAAGGGCCTCAACATCTTCAACACGAAGTACGTTCTCGCCAACAGCGCCACGGCCACCGACACCGACTTCGCCAACATCGAGTCGGTGGTCGGCCACGAGTACTTCCACAACTGGACCGGCAACCGCATCACCTGCCGCGACTGGTTCCAGCTCTCGCTCAAGGAGGGCCTGACCGTCTTCCGCGATCAAGAGTTCAGCATGGATCTGTGCGCCGAGCCTTCGGCGCGCGCGGTCAAGCGCATCGAGGACGTGCGCGTGCTGCGCACCATGCAGTTCCCCGAGGACGCCGGTCCGATGGCCCACCCGGTGCGGCCCGACCAGTACGTGGAGATCAACAACTTCTACACCGTCACGGTGTACGAAAAGGGTGCCGAGGTCGTGCGCATGATGCAGACCCTGGTGGGGCGCGACGGTTTCCGCAAAGGCATGGACCTGTACTTCCAGCGCCACGACGGCCAGGCCGTCACCTGCGACGACTTCGCCCAGGCGATTGCCGACGCCAACCCCGACAGCGAACTGGCGCGCCAGCTCGTGCCGTTCAAGCGCTGGTACAGCCAGTCGGGCACGCCGCGGCTGCAGGCCAGCGGCCACTACGACGCCGCCGAGCGCCGCTACACCCTCACGCTGAGCCAGAGCTGCCCGGCCACACCGGGCCAGAGCGAGAAACAGCCCTTCGTGATCCCGGTCGCGCTCGGCCTGATCGACGCCCAGGGCCAGGACCTGGCGCTGCGGCTGCAGGGCGAATCGCAGACCAGCCGCGGCACCCGCCTGCTGGTGCTGACGCAGGCCAGCGAGAGCTTCGTGTTCGAAGACATCGACGCCGAGCCGGTGCCGTCCCTGCTGCGCGGCTTCTCTGCGCCGGTGATCGTCGACAACGGTCTGACCGACGACCAGCTGCTGCACCTGCTGGCGCACGACAGCGACGCCTTCAACCGTTGGGAAGCCGGCCAGCAACTGGCCCTGCGTCGCGCGGTGCAGGCCGTGCGCGCCGAGGGTCCGGTGGGCGCTGCGCCGCTGGACGAAGCCTTCATCGGCGCGATGCGCGCCGTGCTGCGCCACCCGGTGCTGGACGCCGCGCTCAAGGAGCTCGTGCTGACCCTGCCGGCCGAAACCTACATCGCCGAGCAGCTGGACGTGGTCGATCCGCAGCGCATCCACGCGGTGCGCGAAACCATGCGCGAGCAGCTGGCCCAAGCGCTGCAGGCCGACTGGGCCTGGGCCTATGAACAGCACAAGGACAACGGCGCCTACCGGCCCGACCCGCTCAGCAGCGGCCGCCGCGCCCTGGCGGGCATGGCGCTGACCATGCTCTGCATCGCAGCGCGCGAGACCGGCGACACCGTCTGGCCCGGCAAGGCCTACCAGCGCTTCAAGGACGCGGGCAACATGACCGACCGCTTCAACGCGCTGTCGGCCCTGGTGGTCAGCGGCCAGCCGCTGGCGCAGGAGGCGCTGGCGCGCTTCCACGCGATGTTCAAGGACGAGGCCCTGGTGATCGACAAATGGTTCGCGCTGCAGGCCGGCGCGCCCGACCGAGGCGGCAACGTGCTGCACGCTGTGCGCCAGCTGATGACCCACCCCGATTTCAACCTGAAGAACCCCAACCGCGCGCGCAGCGTGATCTTCAGCTTCTGCGCCGCCAACCCGGCCGGCTTCCACCGCAGCGACGCGGCGGGCTACGTGTTCTGGAGCGAGCGCGTGCTCGAACTCGACGCCATCAACCCCCAGGTCGCCGCCCGCCTGGCGCGCGCGCTGGACCGCTGGAAGAAGCTGGCCGAACCCTACCGCAGCGCCGCCCGCGAGGCCATCGCCCGCGTGGCCGCCAAGTCCGACCTGAGCGCCGACGTGCGCGAAGTCGTCACCCGCGCCCTGGCCGAATAAATCACTGGAGCCTTCATGAAACGCATTTCCCTCACCCGCTACCTCGTCGAGCAGCAGCGCGTCGACGGCCACATCCCCGGCGACCTGCGCCTGCTGCTGGAAGTGGTCGCGCGAGCCTGCAAGCGCATCAGCCAGGCCGTCAACAAGGGCGACCTGGGCGAGGTCATGGGCACGGCCGACACCGAGAACGTGCAGGGCGAGGTCCAGAAGAAGCTGGACATCATCGCCAACGAGGTGCTGATCGAGGCCAACGAATGGGGTGGCCACCTGGCGGCCATGGCCAGCGAGGAAATGGACAGCATCTACCTGGTGCCCAACCGCTACCCGCAGGGCGAGTACCTGCTGATGTTCGATCCGCTGGACGGCTCGTCCAACATCGATGTCAATGTCTCCATCGGCACCATCTTCAGCGTGATGAAGAAGCCCGAGGGCAGCCCGGGCGTGAGCGAGGCCGACTTCATGCAGCCGGGCAGCCAGCAGGTGGCCGCCGGTTACTGCGTCTACGGCCCGCAGACCACGCTGGTGCTGACCGTGGGCGACGGCGTGGCCATGTTCACGCTGGACCGCGAGCAGGGCTCGTTCGTGCTGACCAAGGAAAACGTGACGATCCCGGCCGACACCAAGGAGTTCGCGATCAACATGAGCAACATGCGCCACTGGGCGCCGCCGGTGAAGCGCTATGTGGACGAATGCCTGGCCGGCAAGGAAGGCCCGCGCGGCAAGGACTTCAACATGCGCTGGGTGGCCTCGATGGTGGCCGACGTGCACCGCATCCTCACCCGCGGCGGCGTCTTCATGTACCCCTGGGACAAGCGCGACCCGGACAAGCCGGGCAAGCTGCGCCTGCTGTACGAGGCCAACCCCATGGGCTGGCTCGTGGAACAGGCCGGTGGCGCCGCCACCAACGGCCACGGTCGCATCCTGGACATCACCCCGACCAAGCTGCACGAGCGCGTGAGCGTGATCCTGGGTTCCAAGAACGAAGTCGAGCGCATCACGGCCTACCACCTCGAGGCCGAAGCGGCCAAATGAGTTTTTGCTAGAATCTCGGGCTTCGCCGGTGTAGCTCAGTTGGTAGAGCAGCTCATTCGTAATGAGAAGGTCGGGGGTTCGACTCCTCTCTCCGGCACCAATCCCAAAGCCCTGACTCGAAAGACTCAGGGCTTTTTCATTTCATTCACCCCATGGACGCCATCGCCTCTTCCATTGCCGCCCTGTTCCCCCTGGGCTGGATCCACTACCTGGCCGGCGGGCTGCTGATCGGCGCGGGCGTGGCCCTGCTGTTCGTCTGCACCGGCCTGGTGGGCGGCATGAGCACGGTGTTCTCGTCCACCTGGTCGTTCGTCGTGCGGCGGCCGTTCTTCCAGCAGGCGCGGTTCACCGATTCGCGGGTCTGGCGCCTGGTCTACGCCGCCGGCCTGGTCCTGGGAGCGCTGGTCTGGTGGCTCGGATTTTCCGATGGCACGCCCGGTTCCACCGACATCCCGGCCTGGCAGTTGCTGCTGGGGGGCGTGCTGGTGGGTTACGGCGCGCGACTTGGCAACGGCTGCACCTCGGGCCACGGCATCTGCGGCCTGGGTTCGCTGCAACTGCCCTCGCTGGGGGCGGTGCTGACCTTCATGGCCACCGCCTTTCTGGTGGCCAATCTGGTCGGGAGCTTCGCATGAGCGGTTTTTCTCTGACCCCCTCGAAAGCCCTGGCCGTGCTCGCCAGCGGGGCGCTGTTCGGCTTCGGGCTCTCGCTGGCCACCATGATCCGGCCCGAGGTGGTGCTGAGCTTCCTGCGCTTCCAGGACATGGGGCTGATGCTGGTCATGGGCGGCGCGGTGCTGGTCACCCTGCTGGCCTACCGCTTCAGCCCGGCGCTGCTGCGCCAGCCGCTGCTGGGCGGCTACTTTCACCAGCACGTGAGTGTCTGGAACCGCGACACTCTGATGGGTGCCGCCCTGTTCGGTGCCGGCTGGGGCCTGTGTGGCGTCTGCCCCGGTCCGGCCATCGCCGGGCTGGGCACCGGCAACTGGGACCTGCTGTGGGCGCTGGGCGGCATTGCCCTGGGCGCCCTGCTGCAGGGCCTGCGCGCCCGCGCCTGACGAACTTCCTCTCTGCCGGCCGATCCCAACCCATTTTCCGGAGAACACCATGATCACCCGCCGCCTCTCGCTCGCCCTGCTGGCCACCTCCGCCCTCGGGCTGATGGCCTGCTCCAAAGAAGATGCTGCCAGCGGACAGCCCGCGGCCGCCGCCCCGATCGATCCCGCCCAGGCCTACGACACCGTGTCCCGGGAGGCCAAGGGGTTCACCGCCGGCGCGATGATGAGTGCCCACACGGTCTATGTGCTGTTCGACCCGCAGTGCCCGCACTGCAGCCACCTCTGGGAGTCGTCCCTGCCGCTGCAGACCAAGGTGAAATTCGTCTGGGCACCGGTGGCCATCATCGGTCCCAAGAGCCTGCCGCAGGGCGCGGCGCTGATGCAGGCGGCCAACCCGGTCGAGACCATGACCGCGCACGAAAAATCGCTGTTGGCGGGACAAGGTGGAATGTCCGCCTCGGCCAGCATCCCGGCCGAGATCGAGGCCACCATCAAGGCCAACACCGCCCTGCTGGACCGGCTGGGCGCCGACTCGGTGCCCTTCATCGTGGCACGCCATGCGGGCAGCGGCCAGGTGATCACCCGCGCAGGCTCCATGGACACCGCCGGTCTCTCCAGCTGGCTGGGCATGCAGCCCTGACGCACCGGCCCGCTGCATGGACATCCTCACCCTCGCCCTGCTGTTTGCGGTGGGCAGTTTCCTGCTCAAGACCCGCGAACAGCGCCAGCGCATCGCCCTGCTGGGCGCCCACCTCGGACAGTTCCAGATCGAGAAGCTGATGGAGCGGCTCAACGACGGCTACCTGAGGGCGCTGGACGAGCCGGACGAGCAGCGCCAGCAGCAGATCTGGTCGCTGCACACCGCCACCGAGGAAGCGCTGGCCCAGCAGTTCGAGCGCTTTGCGCAGGCGTTCTCGCAGGCCGACGCCTCCTCCACCTGGGTCAACCGCAACCCGCTGCCCCAGGCCCACCGCTGGCTGCCCGCCTGGCTGGCCCCGGGCTTCGATGCTCGGGCCCTGATGCAGCTGCACGCGCAGGGCATCGCGCGTGTGGTCGCCAACCCGCAGCAGTGGCCGGTGCGCGAGCGCGCCCGCACCCTGCTGGCCGAGCTCTACCTGATGCAGCACAGCTGCCACTGGTTCTGCCGCTCGCACGCTCTGGCGTCGGCTCGGCTGCTGGCCCGCCACAAAACCGCCTACGCGCAGGTGCTGCAGGCGGTTTCCCCTGCCACGCGGGAGGGCTATCAGGCCCTCACCGGCGTGCGCGCCACTCTTCCCTGACCATCAAGACCATGCGAATCCTCCACACCATGCTGCGCGTCGGCAACCTGCAACGCTCCATCGACTTCTACACCCAGGTGCTGGGCATGCAGCTGCTGCGCACGTCCGAGAACCCGGAATACAAATACTCCCTCGCCTTTCTCGGTTTCGACGGTGGCAACCCCGGCCAGGCCGAGATCGAGCTGACATACAACTGGGGCGTGGAGCAGTACGAGCTGGGCACGGCCTACGGCCACATCGCGCTGGGCGTGTCCGACGCCTATGCGGCCTGCGACAAGATCCGCGCCGCCGGCGGCACCATCACGCGCGAGGCCGGCCCGGTCAAGGGCGGCACCACGGTGATCGCCTTCGTCACCGACCCCGACGGCTACAAGATCGAACTCATCCAGCGCGCCGACACCGGCGCCGGTCAGGGCCTGCGCTGAGCCGGACCACCAACAAAAAAGCCCGCTGGACAGCGGGCTTTTTTGTTGGCGAAGGGGTCGCTCAGGGAGCGATCACCACCTCCACACGGCGGGCCTCGGCGTTGTTGCCGGAGCCCGTGGCGGTCTCGGGCTTCTTGAGTTCGATGCCCGACTCGGCCACGCCGGCGGCCTTGAGCGCGTCGCGCACCGCAAGGGCACGCTGCTTGGCCAGCTCGGCGTTCTTGGCCGGATCGCCAGTGGAGTCGTGGAAACCGGAGATCACCAGCTTCTGGCCCGCCTTGCCGGCGGCGATGGCATCGGCCAGCGCTTCCACAGCGCCCGGCGCCAGGTCGGACTTGCCCGACGCGAAGTAGAACTTCACCACGCCGTTTTCCACCACCACGCTGGCATCGTCGCTGCCCGCCGCCGGGGCCGCGGCCTCGGGTGCCGCCGCGGGCGGGGCGCTGGCCGCGGCACCGTTCGCTGCCCCTGCGGAGGCGTCTCCCGCCGTCGCTGCAGCCACCGCGGCCGGGGCTGCCTTTGCGCCCGAGCCACGCACCTTCTGGATCGCCACACCGATGGCCAGACCGACCGCCATCAGCACCACTGCGATCAGCACCACCGCCGCGACGCGGTATTCCTGTTGTTCGTCCTGGGAAGACATGGGCAACACTCCGTGAAGAATAATGAGGGATTGAAATCAGCCCCCTGCAGCTCCTCCCTGAAGGAGTCCGACAGGCGCAAAAACCCGAAGATTGTAAATGGCTGCCCCTCGCGCCCGACCGCTGCCCTTCATGCCCCGCAACCGCCCCCAGAGCACCTGGGAACCCTCGCAACGCGATGGACGGCAGATGATGGCGGACACCCTGGCGCAGTGGCGCTCGCTCGGCCCCGACGCCGACCTCTGGGTGTTCGGCTACGCCTCGCTGGTCTGGCGCCCCGAGTTCGAGGCCGCCGAGCAGCGCCTGGCCCAGGTGCACGGCTACCACCGCTGCCTGAACATGTACAGCCGCGTCAACCGCGGCACGCCCGAGCGCCCGGGCCTGGTGTTCGCGCTCATGCCCGGCGGCAGCTGCACCGGCATGGCGCTGCGCCTGCCGCACGACCAGGTCGAGGCGGCCATGCCCGCACTGTGGGCGCGCGAGATGCCGAACCCGGTCTACGACCCCAAGTGGCTGCTCTGCCGGACCGCGCAGGGGCCGGTCTGCGCCCTGGCCTTCACCCTCTCGCCCCGCAGCCCCAACCACACCGGACCGCTGAGCGACGCTCAGTACCGCGACATCTTCGAACACGCACGCGGCCGCTACGGCACCACGCTGGACTACGCACGCCAGACCCTGCAGGGCCTGCGCGCGCACGGTATTGAAGACCGTGCGTTGGCGCGGCTGCTCAGCATCGCAAACGATCTGCCCTGAACACGACACCACCAGGACCCACCATGAACATCGCCGACCTGCGCAAGAGCTATGAAAAAGCCGAACTCAGCGAATCCGCCTCGCACGCCGACCCACTGCAGCAATTCGACCAATGGCTGAACGAGGCCATCCGTGGTGAAGTGCCCGAGCCGAACGCCATGACGCTGGCCACCGTGGGCGCCAACCTGCGGCCCACCACGCGCGTGGTGCTCATCAAGGGGTACGACGAACGCGGCATCGTCTGGTACACCAATTACAACAGCCAGAAGGGCCGGCAGCTGGCTGGCAACCCGTACGCCGCGCTGCAGTTCCACTGGGTCGAACTCGAGCGCGTGGTGCGCATCGAAGGCCTCGTCGAGAAGGTCAGCGACGAAGAGAGCGACGAGTACTTCCACAGCCGCCCGCTGGACAGCCGCATCGGCGCTTGGGCCAGCCCGCAGAGCGAGGTGATCGAGAACCGCACGGTGCTGGTCACCAACGCCGCGAAGTACGGCGCCCAGTTCATGCTGCGCCCGCCCCGCCCGCCGCACTGGGGCGGCTACCGCCTCAAACCCGACACCTGGCAGTTCTGGCAGGGTCGCAAGAGCCGCCTGCACGACCGGCTGCGCTATTCCCTGCAAGCCGACGGTGAATGGCTGCGGGAGCGCCTGGCGCCGTGAGCGCCCCCTCAGAGTCGTTCGATCGCCTGGTCGGCAACGGCTGAGAGGTGGTCCGCAGCCACCAGGCCGGGCGCTATCTCCGCCAGCGGCACCAGCACAAACGCCCGTTCCCGCATGCGCGGATGCGGTACGGTCAGTGCGGGTGAGTCGATGCGGGCGCCGCCGTACAACAACAGGTCCAGGTCCAGCGTGCGCGGGGCGTTGCGGTAGGGGCGCTCGCGGCCGGCGGCGTTTTCGATCGCCTGCAAGGCGTGCAGCAGCGCGGGCGCAGTGAGCGTGGTGGCCACTTCCGCCACGGCATTGAGGTAGTCGGGACCGCTGGACTCGATGGGCGCGGTGCGGTAGAGGCTGGAGGCCTTGACGAGCCGCAGGCCGTGCGTGCTGCCCAGCGCCTGCAGCGCCTTGCGCAGGGTGTCGGCGGCATCTCCGAGGTTGGCACCGAGGGCCACGTAGGCCGTGACCTCGGGGCGCCCGGTGTCGCTCATATCTGCAAGAGGTCTATTGTCAGTCGGCCGACGGCGCAGGAGGGGCGCCTTCACCACCACCGGACGGCTTGCGGCGGCGACGGCGGCGCTTGCGGGCCGGCGCCTCGCCCTCGCCGGGCGCGGCGTCGTCGTCGACATGGTCGCTGTCGGGAGCAAAAGCGCTGCCATAGAACACGGTGCGCGCAGGGCTCTCGTCCTGCTCGTCACCGCCCTCCGCGGGGCGGAAACGCGGATCGTCCCGCACCGGCTCGGCGACGCCCGACGCCGGATGGTCGGCGTCGGTCTTCTTTACGCGGCGCGCCTTGCCGCCACCGCCAGCCCCCTTGGGCTGACCGGCCTTGCGCTGCGCGTCGACCATGTCCTGGCGGTGGTCGTCGTCGGCGGTGCTGAAGGTTTCCCACCAGTGCGCCAGCTCTTCGTCGACTTCACCGGTTTGCGCGCGCAGGCGCAAAAAGTCGAAGCCGGCGCGGAAGCGCGGCTGTTCAACCAGGCTGAACGGACCGGTGCCCACGCGCTTGTCGAAGCGCGGCTGCATCATCCAGATCTCGCGCATGTCGGTGCCCAGCTTGCCGCGGCCCGACACGTCGCCGATGCGCGCGTCAAAGGCTTCGTCCACCGCGTCCTGCAGCGCCGCGAACGGGGTGGGCGGGCGCTGGTTGCCGCGCGGTTGCAGCCGCCGCTCCCAGCCCTTGCGCACGTCGGCCCAGAGCACGCAGGCCAGCAGGAAGCTGGGCGCCACCGGCTTGCCCTCGCCGACGCGGCGGTCGGTGTCCTGCAGCGCCAGCTTGACGAAATCGTCCTCGGCCCGCTCGACCACCAGGTCGAGCAGCGGGTAGATGCCGCGAGCCAGGCCGTGGGTCTTGAGCGCCTCGACGCTGGCCAGCGCGTGGCCGGTCTGCAGCAGCTTGAGCATCTCGTCGAACAGGCGGCTCTGCGGGACTTCCTTGAGCAGGTCCACCGAGGACACCAGGGGTTCGCGCGTCTTGGCGTCGAACTTGAAACCCAGGGCATTGAGCTTGGCGGCGAAACGCACGGCGCGGATGATGCGCACCGGGTCTTCGCGATAGCGCGTGGCGGCGTCGCCGATCATGCGCAGCGTCTTCTTCTGCGCGTCGCGGATGCCCTGGTGGAAGTCGACCACGATCTGCGCCTCGGGGTCGTAGTACATGGCGTTGATCGAGAAGTCGCGCCGCGCGGCGTCCTGCTCGATCGGACCCCAGACGTTGTCGCGCAGCACCCGGCCGCTGGCATCCACCGCGTGCTTCATGCCAGAGAGCTCGCCCTTGCTGGTGCGCTCGTTGCCGCTGACCTGCTCGGCGTCGGCGCTGTCGAGGTAGGCGCGGAAGGTCGAGACCTCGATCACCTCGTGTTCGCGGCCGCGGCCATAGATCACGTGCACGATGCGGAAGCGCCGGCCGATGATGAAGGCGCGGCGGAACAGGTTCTTGACCTGCTCGGGCGTGGCGCTGGTGGCGACGTCGAAGTCCTTGGGCCGCAGGCCCAGCAGCAGGTCGCGCACCGCGCCGCCGACGATGTAGGCCTCGAAGCCGGCCTGTTTGAGGGTGCGCACCACGTCCAGGGCGCGCTGGTCGACCAGCTTCGGGTCGATGCCGTGGACGGAAACCGGCACGTCTTCGCGCTTGCCGAACTTGCTGGCCTTGGCGCTTTTGCCGGAGGCCTTGCCCAGCAGCTTGTCGATGAATTTCTTGATCATTCGAATAGGTTCAGGATGCGCCAGCCTCGCTCGGTGGCGATGGCGCTGAGGCGGGGGTCCGGGTTGGTCGCCACCGGCTCGGTCACTTTCTCCAGCAGCGGGAGATCGTTGAGGGAGTCGCTGTAGAAGCTGCTGTGCTCCACGTCGGCCCAGGACAGGCCGCGGGAAGCCAGCCATTGTTCCACACGCGCGACCTTGCCCTCTCGGAACGAGGGGGTGCCCCAGATGGCACCGGTCGGGTTGCCCTGCGGGTCGCGCTCCAGGTCGATGGCGATCAGCTCGGAAACACCGAAGGCCGCGGCGATGGGGCGGGTGACGAATTCGTTGGTGGCGGTGACGATCAGCACCTGGTCGCCCGCCGCCTGGTGGCGGCGCACCAGCTCGACAGCCACCGGCCGGATGGCGGGGCGGATCACCTGGTCCATGAAGCGGCGGTGCGCAGCGTTGGACTTGTCCACCCCGTGCTCGGCCAGCGGGGCGACCGAGAAGCGGATGTACTCGTGGATGTCCAGCGTGCCGGCCTTGTACTGCTCGTAGAAGGCGTCATTGGCGCGGGTGTGGGTTTCGGCGTCGCGCCAGCCCAGCGCCACGGTGAACTGGCCCCAGGCGTGGTCGGAGTCCAGGGGCAGCAGGGTGTGGTCCAGGTCAAACAGCGCGAGTCTCATTCGGGGAAGTCTTCATTCGTTGTCCAGCATGGACTTGATCAGCGGAATCGTGATGGCGCGCTGCGTGCGCAGGGCGTAGGCGTCGAGTTGGTCCAGCAGCATCATCAGGCTGGAGAGGTCGCGCGAGAAGCGGTTGAGCATGAAGTCCATGACCTCGTCGCCCAGAAACACGCCGCGCTCGTCGGCGGCGCGCCGCAGCACGGAGCGGCGCTCGGTCTCGCCCAGGGCCTTGAGCTGGAACACATGGCCCCAGCCCAGGCGCGTGCGCAGGTCTTCGCGCAGCCGTAGGTCGGCCGGCGGCCGGTCGGCCGCGGCCAGCACCCAGCGCGCCGGGCCGTGGGCCGGGGTCTGGGCGTTGACGAACCAGTTGAAAGCCGCGGCCTGCTGCTCGGCGGTGTAGAGGTGGCAGTCGTCGAGGATCACCGCGTCCCAGCTCTCGTCGAACTCGATCGGGTGCAGGATGCCCGCCCCGATCCAGCCGGTGCGGGCGCCCAGGTCGCGCAGGGTTTCGCGCACCGCCCGCAGCAGGTGGGTCTTGCCGCTGCCGGGCTCGCCCCAGAGATAGGTGGGCACCGGCGACCGCAAGGGGTTGTAGGTCCACAGCCGCAGGTGCTCCAGCACGGCCTCGTTGCCCGCCGCCACGAAGTTGTCCAGCGTGGGCACGGGCGCCAGCCCGATGTCCAGCGCCATCTGTTTCATGGGCGGCTGAACCGGTTTCATTCCGCGCCGTCCTTTGGCTGGGCCGGCGCGGCCGGGGCGGTGGCTGCGCCGGGCAGGTACAGGTCGCTGGCCAGGTAACCGGCCTTGGCGCGGCGGATCGCCACCAGCAGCACGGCGCTGGCCGGCAGCGCGATCAGCACGCCCACGAAGCCGAACAGGTGGCCAAAGGCCATCAGGGCGAAGATGACCGCGATGGGGTGCAGGCCGATGCGCTCGCCCAGCAGGCGCGGCGTCACGTACATGCTTTCGGCCACCTGGCCCACCGTGTAGACCACACCGACAAGCACCACGCCGGTCAGGCTCTGGAACTGCAGCACGGCGGCCAGCAGGCCCATCACCAGGCCCAGGCCGAAGCCGAGGTAGGGCACGAACACGGCCAGACCGGTGAACACGCCGATCGGCAGCGCCAGCTTCAGGCCCACCAGGGCCAGCGCCACGGTGTAGAACACCGCCAGCACGCCCATCACCAGCAGCTGGCCGCGCAGGTACTGGCCCAGCACCTCGTCCGTTTCGTCCAGGAAGCTCTGCACCGAAGGCAGCCAGCGCGGCGGAATCAGCCGCTTGCTGCGCTCCACCAGCCCTGACCAGTCCAGCAGCAGGTAATAGGCCACGATGGGGGTGAGCACCAGGTTGCCGAACACCGCCGCCAGCGCGCTGCCGCCGATGCGCAGCGAGGACAGCAGGCCGTTGATCAGTTCCTGTTCGTGCCCGGTGACAAGATCCTTGAGCCACTCGCGCACCTGGGCCACGTCGATCTGCAGGTCGATGCCAAAGCGCCCCGCCAGCGGCACCAGGCTGTCGTTGACCCGGTCCAGCAGCGCCGGCACCTGCTCCTTGAGCAGCGGCACCTGCTTGGTGATCACCGGCACGATCAGCAGCACCACAGCCAGCAGCACCAGCATGAGCAGGGCGATGGCCACACCCGCCCCGAGCCAGCGGGGAATCCGCCGGTCGTTGAGCTTTTCCACCAGGGGATGCAGCGCGTAGGCCATCACTGCGGCCAGCACGAAGGGCATCAGCACCGGCGCCAGCACCGTCAGCAGGGCCCAGACCGCCACGGCGATGGCGACCCAGGTCAGGGAACGGATCTGCGCGGGGGAAAGGGTCATGGGGTGCAAGCTCGGGTGAACGGGGGCCGGAGGGCGAACCCTTAAAATCAGCCGCAAATTCTAGTCCCCGGCCCGCGCGGGCCCTCTCCCCGCCCTCCCCCCTATGACCTCCAGCACCACCCCCCTTTCCTACAAAGACGCCGGCGTCGACATCGACGCGGGCGACGCGCTGGTCGAGCGCATCAAGCCGCTGGCCAAGAAGACCATGCGCGAAGGCGTGCTGGCCGGCATCGGCGGCTTCGGCGCGCTGTTCGAAGTGCCCAAGCGCTACCAGGAGCCGGTGCTGGTGAGCGGCACTGACGGCGTGGGCACCAAGCTCAAGCTGGCCTTTGAATGGAACATGCACGACACCGTGGGCATCGACCTGGTGGGCATGAGCGTCAACGACGTGCTGGTGCAGGGCGCCGAGCCGCTGTTCTTCCTCGACTACTTTGCCTGCGGCAAGCTGGACGTGGAAACCGCTGCGGCCGTGGTCGGCGGCATCGCCAAGGGTTGTGAACTCTCCGGCTGCGCCCTGATCGGCGGCGAAACCGCCGAGATGCCCGGCATGTACCCAGCCGGCGAATACGACCTGGCCGGCTTCTGCGTCGGCGCGGTCGAAAAGTCCAAGATCCTGACCGGCAAGGACGTGAAACCGGGCGACGTGGTGCTGGGCCTGGCCTCGCACGGCGTGCACTCCAATGGCTTCTCGCTGGTGCGCAAGTGCATCGAACGCGCCGGCAGCGACCTGCCCGCCACGCTGGACGGCCAGCCGTTCAAGCAGGCCATCATGGCCCCGACCCGCCTGTACGTGAAGAACGTGCTGGCCACACTCGCCAAGCACCCCGTCAAGGCCCTGGCCCACATCACCGGCGGCGGCCTGCTGGAGAACATCCCGCGCGTGCTGCCCGAGGGCACGGCCGCCCACCTGAGGAAGGGTAGCTGGCCGCAGACCGAGCTGTTCGCCTGGCTGCAGAAGGTCGCCGGCATCGACGACATCGAGATGAACCGCACCTTCAACAACGGCATCGGCATGGTGGTGGTGATCGACGCCGCCGAAGCCGCCGCCTGCGCCGCCACGCTGCGTGAACTGGGCGAGACGGTGTATGAGATCGGCACCATCGCGCCCAGGGGCGACGGCGCCTCGGTGGTCGTGGCCTGATGTCCTGATCTGATCGAAACCTGTCCGCGGTGGTGGCGGACAGGCGGCGTCCCGGCGGGAACAATGCAGCCATCTTTTCAACGGAGCTGCCCCATGAACACCGCCCTGCTGGTCATCGACGTCCAGGAATCCTTCCGCCACCGTCCTTACTTTGACGCCTCGGCACTGCCGGCCTACATGGCCGAGCAGAACGCCCTGATCGACGGCTGCGTCGCCCAGGGCATCCCGGTCGTGCGCATCCTGCACAGCGACGGACCGGAGACGTCGGACAACCCCTTCTCTCACGCCAGCGGCCATGTCCGCCCGCTTGCCGAGCTGTCCGTTTTTGATCCGGCCGCCAGCTTCGTCAAGCGCCGGCACAGCGCCCTGGTCGGCACCGGGCTGGACGTCTGGCTGACCGAAAACGGCATCCGCCGCCTGATCGTCAGCGGCATCCGCACCGAGCAGTGCTGCGAAACCACCACCCGCCACGCCTCCGATCTCGGCTGGGAGGTCGACTATGTGCTGGACGCCACGCTGACCTTCGACATGACCCAGCCCGACGGCTCGCCCCTGACCGCGGCCGAGATCAAGGCCCGCACCGCCACCGTGCTGCAGGGCCGCTTCTGCACCCTCACCTCGGTAGGCGAGGCGCTGGCACGCGCCGAGGCAGCGGCGTGACCCGCCCGTTCGGCATCGCCATCCTGGCCTTCGACGATGTCGAGGCGCTGGACCTGGCCGGTCCCTACGAGGTGTTCACCACGGCCTCCCGCATGGCGGCCCGCCCCGAGGCCGCGGACTGGCCCGGCCAACCGGTCGCAGCGAGCTGGCGGGTGGACTGTGTGGCGCGCACCCGGGCGCCGGTGCGCGCCCGCGCCGGGTTGCAGGTGCTGCCGACCCGGGATTTCAGCGACGAGACGACGGTGGACCTGCTGGTCGTGCCCGGTGGTGTGGTCGACGCCGCCGCCCGCTGCCCGGACACGCTGGCCTGGGTGCGCCGCGCCAGCGCGCAGGCGACGCTCACGGCCTCGGTCTGCACGGGCGTGTTCGTGCTGGCCGCCGCCGGGGTGGTGACCAACCACCGGGTGACGACGCACTGGGAGGACCTGGCCGACCTGCGCCGCCAGTGGCCGTTGCTGGACGTGGTCGATGGCGTGCGCTGGGTCGAGGACGGCCGCGTGTTCAGTTCGGCGGGCATCAGCGCCGGCATCGACCTGTCGCTGCACCTCGTGGCCCGACTGACCTGCCCCGAACTGGCCGAACGCACCGCACGACAGATGGACTACCGATGGATGAGCCGACCCGACTGACACCACCCACCGTGGTGGACGTGCACTTTGTGCTGCTGGACGACAGCCTGATCCTCGACTGGGCGGGCCCGGCCGAGGCGCTGCGCATGGCCAACCAGTCGCTGCTGGCCAAAGGCCGGCCGGCGGCCTTTGCGCTGCATTTCACCGGCCCCCGCGCCGAAACGGTCAGTTCGGTGGGTGCCCGGGTGTCGCATCTGGCCCCGCTGCCCGACCTGTCTCAGCCCCAGCGCCCGCAGTGGGTGGTGCTGGTGGGCCAGCCGGGCGACCGGGTGGAGCTGGACAGCCCTGCGGCGCGCGAGTTGCTGCACTGGCTGCGCGGCCTGCGCCTGACTGAGGGACAGGTGGAGCTGATGTGCATTTGCGCAGGTGCCGTGGTGGCCGCCCGCGCCGGCCTGCTGGCGCGCCGCAAGGCCACGACGCACCACCACCACCTGGACGAGCTGCGCCAGTCCGCGCCCGACTGCGAGGTGCTGGCCAACCGGGTGTTCGTGCTGGACGCTCCGGTGTTCAGCAGCGCCGGCGTGACCACCGGCATCGACCTCACGCTGCACCGCATCGCCGCCCGTCTGGGGCCGGCACTCGCAGCCGAAGTGGCACAGACCATGGTGGTGGCGCTGCGCCGGGGCCCGCAGGACCCCGAACTCTCGCCCTTCCTGCACCACCGCGACCACCTGCACCCCGTCCTTCACCGGGTGCAGGACGCGGTGAGCCAGGCGCCGCAGGAGGCCTGGACCGTGCCGCGCATGGCAGACCGGGGCCACACCTCGGCGCGCCACCTGACCCGCCTGTTCGAAGAACACGCGGGGGTGTCACCGCTCACCTACCTGCAGCGCATCCGGCTCGCGGTGGCCCAGGCAGCGCTGCAGAGCGGGCACAACGTCACGCAGGCGGCGCAGATTTCGGGGTTCGGGTCGGACACCCAGTTGCGCCGCGCCTGGCACCGGCACGGACAGCCGGGCACGCCCGGCACCACGCACAGAGCGGCGGCCCGCTGAGCGGTCAGCCCCGGGCGCGGCGCAGCTCGTTCAGCCGCGACTGAATGGCGTCGCGGTCCAGCGCATCGTCGGTATGGGCGATGTAGACCTCCAGGTCCTGCGCGGCCAGGGCCGCATCGCCCATTTCGGCCCAGGCCAGGCCCCGGTCGCGGTACTCGATCCAGGCATCGGGCAGCAGGATCAGCAGCCGGTCCTGCACCGCGATCAGGCGCAGCCAGTCTTCCTGCGTGCGGTGGATTTCCTTCAGGTTGCGCAGCATGCGGGCGATGATGTCGCGCGAGGGCGCCGCCTGCAGGTACAGGCCCACCGGCACGTCGAAGTCGTCGACCAGCCCGTTGCGCCGCTTGTAGGGTTCCAGCCGCTCGGACAGCTCCTCGCGGCTGAGCGACTGGCCGGTGAAGGGGTCGATCACCACCTGCCCCTCGGGCAGATTGATCTTGACCAGGAAGTGCCCGGGGAAGTTGATGCCGCGCGCCTTCAGGCCCAGGCCTTGCGCCAGCTCCAGCCACAGCACCGCCAGCGAGATCGGGATGCCGCGGCGCGTCCTGAGCAACACGTTGAGGTGGCTGTTGTCCGGGTCGTGGTAGTCGTTGACGTTGCCGCCGAAGCCCAGATCCCGGAAGAAAAACTGGTTGAGCGCGCGCAGGCGCTGCAGGGGCTCGGCGTCCGAGGGGCTGCGCCGGCGCAGGCGGGAGAGCAGCACATCCACCTCGCCCAGCACCTCCTGCACATCCAGGTCCGGGTATTCGTCCTGGGCGATGGAAGCGGCCGCTTCCAGCAGGGGCAGGCTGTCGTCGTCCTTCACCAGGGAGGCGAAATACGCCAGCGGCGTCGACGAGGGGAGTTCAAAGGCAGAAGGCATGATGGGTTCATTTTCGGACGAATTGCCGAAGTTTTAAACCCGAGAGCATCAGCGCGACAAAGTACAGCAGCGCCGCCCCCACCACGATCGCGGCCATCAGGCCGACCCGCAGCAGCGCGCCGCCCTCGAACGCCACCCAGTTCACCGAACCGGCGCTCCACATCAGGAACACCGCCAGCAAGGCGCTGGCGGCCAGCACCTGCATCGAAAACCGTGCCCAGCCCGGGGCCGGCCGGTAGGCGCCGCGCCGCACCAGACCGATCAGCAGCCACAGCGCGTTGACCATCGCGCCCAGGCCGATGGCCAGCGCCAGGCCGGCATGGGCCAAACGGGGTACGAACAGCAGGTTCATGGCCTGGGTCAGCAGCAGCACCACGATGGCGATCTTCACCGGCGTGCGGATGTCCTGGCGCGCGTAGAAGCCGGGCGCCAACACCTTGATCGCCACCAGACCGAGCAGACCGGCGCCGTAGCCCATGAGGGCGGTCGTGGTCTGGGTCACATCGCGCTCGGAGAACGCGCCGTAGTGGTAGAGCACCGCCACCAGGGGCTTGGCAAAGGTCAACAGGGCCACCGCGCAGGGCACCGCCAGCAGCACCACCAGCCGCAGACCCCAGTCCAGCAGCGCGCTGTAGCGCTCGCCGTCGTCGGCAGCCCGGGCGGCCGCCAACTGAGGCAGCAGCACCACGCCCAGCGCCACCCCCAGCATCGCGGTCGGGAACTCCATCAGCCGGTCGGCGTAGCTGAGCCAGCTCACGCTGCCGGTGGCCAGGTGGGATGCGATCTGCGTGTTGATCAGCAGCGAGACCTGCGCCACGCTCACGCCCAGCAGGGCCGGCAGCATCAGCGTGGTCACGCGCCGCGTGCCCGGGTGCGCCCAGGCCGTCTTGAGCGACGACCAGCGCAGGCCCACGCGCGGCAGCATGCCGATGCGCAGCAGCGCCGGGATCTGGACCCCCAGCTGCAGGGCGCCGCCGAGCATCACGCCGGCCGCCATCGCGTAGATCGGCTCGATGCCCAAGGACTCGAACCAGGGTGCGCCCAGCCAGGCGGCCCCGATCATGGCCACGTTCAGCAGTACCGGCGTCGCAGCTGGCACGGCGAATTTTTTCCAGGTGTTCAGCACACCCGCCGACAGCGCCACCAGCGACATGAAGCCGATGTAGGGAAACATCCAGCGCGTCATCAGCACCGCCGACTCGAAGCCCTGGGGGCTCTGCTTGAGGCCGCTGGCCATGGCCCAGACCAGCACGGGCGAGATCGCCACACCGACGACGCAGGTGGCCACCAGCGCCCAGACGAGCACAGTGGCGATCTGGTTCACCAGCTCGCGGGTGGCATCGTCACCGTCCTTGGCGCGCACGCCGGCGAGCACCGGCACGAAGGCCTGGCTGAATGCGCCCTCGGCGAACAGCCGGCGCAGCAGGTTCGGAATGCGGAAGGCGACGTTGAAGGCGTCGGTCAGGGCGCTGGCGCCGAACGTGGATGCCATCAGCAGCTCGCGCACCAGACCGGTGATGCGCGAGGCCAGCGTCAGCAGGGAAACCAGGGAGGCGGACTTGAAGAGCGACACCGCGGCAGTGTAACCACCCGGCCACCGCCCGGCGGGCAGAACTGGCTCTGCTTGGGGGTGCGTGGTAGAATCGCGGGCTTTGCTGGCAACATCCCCAAACACTCAAAGGATATACACATGGCAACCAAGCCGAAGAAAAAGAACCCCCGTCTGGCGTCTGGCCGCAAGCGCGTCCGCCAGGACGTCAAACTGAACGCCGCCAACACCTCGCTGCGTTCCAAGTACCGCACCGCCGTCAAGAACGTCGAGAAGGCTGTTCTGGCCGGTGACAAGACCAAGGCCGCCGAGCTGTTCGGCAAGATGCAGGCCGTGGTCGACAGCGTCGCCGACAAGGGCATCTTCCACAAGAACAAGGCCGCTCGCGACAAGAGCCGCCTGTCCGCCAAGGTCAAGGCCCTGGCCACCGCCGCCGCCTGATCGGGCGACGTGCACCAGCCCGGACCGGTTCTCCGGTCCGCCGTTTGAAACGGTGCGCTGCCAGCAAAAAAAGAAAACCGCCCTCCGGGGCGGTTCTTCTTTGGGCGCTCGACAACCGACAGGAGAGGTTTTCGGCGCGCGTGACCGCCCCCCAGGGCACCCGTGGAACTGGCTTTGCCAGGCCACAGGGTGCGTCCCCCCGCGCAGCAGGGGGGAAGCCGCGTCAGCGGCGCAGGGGGGACTTCATTCAGTCATCCCCGCCGATGAGCCCACCCAGCAGGCCGCCACCCAGGATGCCCGCGGCCAGACCGCCCTGCTCGCCACCCGAGCCACCGCCGCCCTGCGTGCGCGGCGCCGCTGCGAAGATGCGCGAGGCCAGGCGCGCAAACGGCAGCGACTGGATCCAGACCGTGCCCGGACCGCGCAGGGTGGCAAAGAACAGGCCTTCGCCACCGAACAGCGCGGTTTTCACGCCACCCACGAACTGGATGTCGAAATCGATGCCCGTGGTGTAGGCCACCACGCAGCCGGTGTCGACCCGCAGCACCTCGCCCGGCGCCAGATCGCGCTTGAGCACCGTGCCGCCCGAGTGCACGAAGGCCAGACCGTCGCCTTCGAGCTTCTGCATGATGAACCCTTCACCGCCGAAGAAGCCGGTGCCCAGCTTGCGCTGGAAGGCGATGCCCAGGGACACGCCCTTGGCCGCGCAGAGGAAGGCGTCGCGCTGGCAGATCAGGGTGCCGCCGATCTGCGACAGGTCGAAGGGAATGATCTTGCCGGTGTAGGGCGCCGCGAACCCCACCTTGCGCTTGCCGCTGCCCTGGTTGGTGTAGACCGTGGTGAACAGCGACTCGCCGGTGATCAGGCGCTTGCCCGCACCCAGCAGCTTGCCGAAGAGGCCGCCGGCGCCCGACCCGGCCGAGCCGTCACCGAAGACGGTGGTCATGCCGATGCCGTCCTCCATGTACATCATGCTGCCGGCCTCGCCGATCGCGGCCTCGCCCGGGTCCAGCTCGATCTCGACGAACTGCATGTCGTCGCCGTGCAGGTAGTAGTCAACAACGTCCATTGCCATGGGAACACGCTCCTGATTCGGTTGGGAAGAAATCCGGAGCGGGAGCATACCCGCGAAGAAACGCGGGCTTCAGCCCTTGGCGGGCGGCTCGGGCAGCAGGCAGCCTTCGACGACCTGCAGGTCGTTGTCCTTGGCGAAGTTCATGACGAAGTCCCAGGCCATGGGCTCGGCCTCGCGCAGGTCGGTGTGCACGATCACCACCTTGGTGCCGTTCATCACCGTCGGCACGCACCAGGGCGAGTAGGCGATGTGGCTGCCGATGCGGCCGGACGCACCACCCGGGCCGAACGGGCTCATCACGCCCGCCAGACGCTCCGCCCAGTCGCTGGGACGAAACGTGCGCCCGTCCCGGGTGATTCCCTGGATGAACACTTGTTTGGTGGTGGGGCGGTCGGCCATGGAATGGAATGCCGTTGCGGATGGCGGTATTCTATCTTATATAAGACTTGAGATCAGGGTTAACCCGGCCGACGGCGGCTGACGGTACTGTGCCGCATCTCTGTGATGCAGAACAAGCAAAGAAGATGCCGGTGCCTGCCCCTAAAATCGCCTTTCAACGGCTCAACCTGCGTTGAGCCGCTTCTTTTTCTGGCCCCTGCTTCCGGAGTTTCCTCATGAAAGCCGCCCCCATCGTTCCGTCTTCGCCCCATGTGATGAACACCTACGGCCGCCTGCCGATCGCGCTGACGCACGGCAAGGGATGCCGCGTCTGGGACGTCAACGGCAAGGAGTACCTGGACGCACTGGCCGGCATCGCCGTGAACACCCTGGGGCATGGCCACCCCAAACTGGTGAAAGCGCTGCAGCAGCAGGTGGCGGACATGATCCACTGCTGCAACTACTACCACGTGCCCGGCCAGGAAGAACTGGCCAAGCTGCTGGTGGAGCGTTCGGGCCTGACCAATGCCTTCTTCTGCTCCACCGGGCTGGAGGCCAACGAGGCTGCGCTCAAGCTGGCGCGCAAGTTCGGCCACGACAAAGGCATCGAGAAGCCGCAGATCGTGGTCTACGAGAAGGCCTTCCACGGCCGCTCCATCGCCACCCTGTCGGCCACGGGCAACCCCAAGGTGCAGGCCGGCTTCGGCCCGCTGGTCGAAGGCTTCATCCGCGTGCCGGCCAACGACCTGGAGGCACTGAAGAAAGCGACCCAGGGCAACCCGAACGTGGTCGCCGTGTTCTTCGAGACCATCCAGGGCGAAGGCGGCATCAACCCCATGCGTGCCGAGTACCTGCAGGGCGTGCGTGCGCTGTGCGACGCCAACGACTGGCTGATGATGATCGACGAGGTGCAGTGCGGCATGGGCCGCACCGGCAAGTGGTTTGCTCACCAGTGGGCCGGCATCAAACCCGACGTGATGCCGCTGGCCAAGGGCCTGGGTTCGGGCGTGCCGATCGGCGCCGTCGTCGCCGGCCCCAAGGCCGCGAACATCTTCGGTCCGGGCAACCATGGCACCACCTTCGGTGGCAACCCGCTGTCCATGCGCGCGGGCATCGAGACCATCCGCATCATGGAAGAGGATGGCCTGCTGCAGAACGCCGCCAGGATGGGCACGCTGATCCAGACCAAACTGGTCACCGCCCTGATGGGCAAGAAGGGCGTGAAAGAGGTGCGCGGCCAAGGCCTGATGATCGGCATCGAGCTGGAGCAGCCCTGCGGCGTGATCACGCAGCGCGCGGCCGACGCCGGCCTGCTGCTGTCGGTCACGGCCGACAACGTGATCCGACTGGTGCCGCCGCTGATCATCAGCGGCGCCGAGGCCGACGAAATTGTCGCCCGCCTGCTGCCGATCATCGAGACCTTCCTGAAAGAACAGGGCTGACCGCCCGGAGCGCACCGCATGAGCATCCGCCACTACCTGCAGTTCAAGGATTTCAGCGCCGAGGAATACGGCTACCTGCTGCGCCGCGCCGCCTTCATCAAGGCCAAGTTCAAGGCCGTGGAGAAGTACCAGCCCTTCGCCGACCCGGACCGCACCCTGGCCATGATCTTCGAGAAGGCCATCACGCGCACCCGCGTGAGCTTCGAGGCCGGCATGTACCAGATGGGCGGCTCGGTGGTGCACCTGACCACCGGCGACAGCCAGCTCGGCCGCGCCGAGCCGATTGAAGACAGCGCGCGCGTGATCAGCCGCATGGTCGACATCGTGATGATCCGCACCTTCGGCCAGGACAAGCTGGAGAAGTTCGCGGAGTTCTCGCGCGTGCCGGTCATCAACGGACTGACCAATGAGTTCCATCCCTGCCAGATCCTGGCCGACCTGTTCACGCTGACCGAGTACCGCCCGGCTCCCAGCGGCGACCCGCTGGACGCCGTCCGCGGCAAGGTGGTGGCCTGGGTGGGCGACGGCAACAACATGGCCAACACCTGGCTGCAGGCGGCCGAGCTGCTGGGCTTCACGGTGCACGTGAGCACGCCCAGCGGCTACGAGGTGGACGCCAAGCTCGCCGGCATCACCAACCCGGCCTGCTACAAGGTGTTCAAGGACCCGAAGGAAGCCTGCCGGGGCGCCGACCTGGTGACCACCGACGTGTGGACCAGCATGGGCTACGAGGCCGAGAACGAGGTGCGCCGTGCCGCCTTCAAGCAGTGGTGCGTGGACGAGGCCATGATGGCCGTGGCCCAGCACGACGCGCTGTTCATGCACTGCCTGCCCGCCCACCGCGGCGAGGAAGTGACCGCCGAGGTCATCGACGGCCCGCAGAGCGTGGTCTGGGACGAGGCCGAGAACCGCATGCACGTGCAGAAGGCGCTGATGGAATACCTGCTGCTGGGCCACCTGGCCTGAGCCGTCCCGTGAGCGCCTGCACGACCTGCGGCGCCTGCTGCGCCAGCTTCCGCGTGGACTTCTCGGTGTTCGAGACGCAATCCGAAGGCGGCAGCGTGCCCGATGGCCTGTGGGTGCCGGTGACCGACGGCATCAGCCGCATGCGCGGCACCGACCACGGCCGTCCGCGCTGCGCGGCGCTGTACGGCCCCGTGGGCCAGAAGGCGACCTGCGGCATCTACGAATGGCGACCCAGCCCCTGCCGCGAGTTTGAAGAGGGCAGCGACGCCTGCGACACCGCGCGGCGCCGCCACGGGCTGGCACCGCTGGCCGGCCACTGACAGCCCCATGCAAGCCCTGCTCGACGCCATTGCTGGCGCCACACCCGGCACCGACGCCTGCCGCCTCTTCCATGGCCGCGGTGGCCTGCACCCCGGCAGCGAGGACTGGGCACTCGACTGGTACCCGCCCGTGTGGGTGCTCACCAAGTTCGGAGAGGCCACCGACGACGAGACCCGTGCCGTGGGTGAGGCGCTGGCCGCCCGGCAGGCCCAAGTCGCGCCCGGCCAGCCGCTGAACTGGGTGTTCCAGCGCCGCCAGCCCGACGGCCCGGTCAGCCGTCCCGTCACCGACGTGATGGCCGGCGGCGTGCCCGATCCGCATGTGGTGACCGAAGACGGTGCGCGCTACCGCGTGCAGGTGCAGCGCGGCCAGAACCACGGCCTGTTCCTCGACATGGCCGAAGGCCGGCGCTGGGTGCGCGCGCATGCGCAAGGCGCCAAGGTGCTCAACCTGTTCGCCTACACCTGCGCCTTTTCGGTAGCCGCGCTGCAGGGCGGCGCGAAAGAGGTCACCAACCTCGACATGGCGCAGGGCGCGCTGACCACCGGCCAGCAGAACCACCAGCTCAACGGCATCCACGGCCGCGCCAAGTTCCTCGCGCACGACCTGTTCAGCTCCTGGGGCAAGGTCACGCGCATGGGGCCGTACGACCTGGTGGTTGCCGACCCGCCGAGCTACCAGAAGGGCAGCTTCGTGGCGACCAAGGACTGGCCGCGCCTGCTGCGCCGCCTGCCCGACCTGCTCAAGCCGGGCGGCCGTGCCCTGCTCTGCCTGAATGCGCCGGAGATCCCCGAACAGTTCCTGCGCGACCAGCTGGCCGCCGAGGCGCCGGCACTGGTGATCGAGCAGCGCCTGCCCAACCCCGCCGCCTTCGCCGACGCGTCGCCCGACCGCGCGCTGAAGGTGCTGGTGGTGCGGCTGCCGGCGCTGGCCTGACGCGTTTCAGTGGCAGCCGCCCGAGCGGCCGCTGCAGCCCTTGCAGGCCCCGCAGGCCGACGGTGGTGGGGTCTCGGCCTCCGCCGGGTTGCGCGGCTGCGCCCCGGACCGCACGCGGCGCCACCACGGCCGCAGCAGGTAGACCAGCGCGCCGCCCACGCACAGCAGCACGATCAGAAACTGGATGTTCATGAACCGCTCCAGGCCAGCACCAGCCGGTAGGTGAACCACGAGGCCACCCAGGCCAGGGCGAACAGGTAGACCGTGACGATGGCCGCGTGGCGCCAGCCACCCGCCTCGCGCTTGACGGCCGCCAGCGTGGCCACACACTGCGGCGCGTAGACGAACCAGACCAGCAGCGACAGCGCCGTGGCCAGCGACCACTGGCTGCCGATCAGGCCACCGAGTGCGTCGGCCACCTGGTCGCCGCTGGCGCTCAGCGCGTACACCGTGCCCAGCGCCGCAACCACGACCTCGCGCGCGGCCATGGCCGGGATCAGCGCCACCACGATGCGCCAGTCGAAACCCAGCGGCGCGAACAGCGGTGCCAGGAACAGGCCCAGGCGGCCGGCGAAGCTGGCTTCGACCGGCGCCCCGGTGAACCCCTCGGGCGGCGCCGGGTAGCTGGAGAGGAACCACAGCAGCACCATCAGCGCCAGGATGATCCCGCCCACGCGCCGGATGAAGATCAGCGCGCGCTCCCACAGGCCGCGCGCGATGTTGCGCACGCTGGGCCAGCGGTAGGCCGGCAGCTCCATCAGCAGCGGCGTCGACCGGCGGCCGGCGCCGCGGCGCGAGACGATGAAAGCCACCGCCATCGCGCTGGCGATGCCCAGCGCGTACAGCCCGAACAGCACCAGACCCTGCAGGTTGAACAGGCCCGCCACCGCGCGCTGCGGCACGAAGGCGCCGATCAACAGCGCGTACACCGGCAGCCGCGCCGAGCAGGTCATCAGCGGCGCCACCAGGATGGTGAGCCAGCGGTCGCGCCAGTGGCTGATGGTGCGCGTGGCCATGATGCCGGGCACCGCGCAGGCGAAGCTGGACAGCAGCGGAATGAACGAGCGGCCCGAGAGCCCCACGCTGCCCATCAGCCGGTCCATGAGGAAAGCCGCGCGCGGCAGATAACCCGAATCTTCGAGCAGGAAAATGAACAGGAACAGCACCAGGATCTGCGGCAGGAAGACCAGCACGCCGCCCACGCCCGCGATCACGCCGTCCACCAGCAGGCTGCGCAGCGGGCCTTCGGCCATGTGCGCAGCCACCTGTTCGCCCAGCCAGCCCATGCCCGCTTCGATCAGGTCCATGGGCCAGGCGGCCCAGGCGAACACCGCCTGGAACATCAGCAGCAACAGGCCCGCCAGCAGCACGTAGCCCCAGACCGGGTGCAGGGCCCAGCGGTCGATGCGGTCGTCGGCGGTCCAGCGGCGCGGCGGCTCGTCCAGCACCGCGGCCAGCAGGCTGCGCACGCGCAGGTTCAGCTGCCCGGGGTCGGTCGCCACGCGCAGGTTCAGCTGCCCGGGGTCGGTCGCCACGCCCAGGTCGCCGGGTGCTTGCGCTGGCGGCAGACCGGCCGCCATCAGTTCGTCGAGCTGGCGCAGCAGGGCCTGGGCACCGTCGCGCTGCACGCCCACGGCCGTGACCACCGGCAGGCCCAGTTCTTCGGCCAGGCGGGCGGTGTCGATGCGCAGCCCCCGCGCCTGCGCCACATCGGCCATGTTCAGCACCAGCACCATCGGCAGGCCCAGCGCCTGGGCTTCCAGCACCAAGCGCAGGTTCAGGCGCAGGTGGGTGGCGTCGACCACGCAGACCAGCAGGTCGGGCCGCGCCTCGCCGGGCAGGCGGCCGGTGACCACGTCGCGCGTGACCGACTCGTCCTGGCTCAGCGGCTCCAGGCTGTAGGTGCCCGGCAGGTCCAGCACCTGGGCCCGCCGGCCCTGCGGGGTTTCGAGCCAGCCCTGCTTGCGCTCGACCGTCACGCCGGCGTAGTTGGCGACCTTCTGGCGCGCACCGGTGAGCAGGTTGAACAGCGCGGTCTTGCCGCAGTTCGGGTTGCCCAGCAGCGCCAGGCGGGGCAGTGCCACAGCGCCGTTCATGCCGCCTCCCGAACGCGCAGCAGCGCCGCCTCGTGGGCCCGCAGCGCGAAGGTCGAGCCACCCACGCGCACGGCGATCGGCCCACCACGGCCGCCGGCGCGCGCCACGATTTCGACCACCTCGCCGGGCAGGAAGCCGATCTCGGCCAGGCGGTGCAGGGTCCGGCGAACCTCGGGGTCGTGCACCGTCGCAAACCCCTGCAGCAGCGCCGGGGTGCGCAGGGGCCAGGCGTCGAGCGTGCGCGGCGCGGTGTCGCGGGCGTCCGGGCAGGCGCCGGTGCAGGAAGGGGACGGGGCAGTGGACATGGTGGAACCCGACATTGGAAGAAGAGATGTTTTCAATGTAATCAAACGAGAGTGGTTCTCATTTGCTTTTAATCAAAATCTGGCCGGATTTCTTTGCCCTGCATCCGATTTGCTTTAGGTCTAAATTATTGTCTGATCGTTGGGAATAACCGACACCACGGTTTTTTCGTGGGTGCTACCTTCCGCTAACCATGAAAAAGCTCTGGGACATTTCCCCTCCTGTGCACGCCGGATCGCCCGTGTTTCCGGGCGACACGGCCTATTCGCAACAGTGGGTGGCCCGCATCGGCCCCGGCTGCCCGGTCAACGTGAGTGCCATCACGCTGAGCCCGCACGTGGGCGCCCACGCCGACGCGCCGCTGCACTACGACCCCGAGGGCGCGGCCATCGGCGCTGTGGACCTGCAGGCCTTCATCGGCCGCTGCCGGGTGGTCCACGCCATCGCTTGCGGGCCGCTGGTGCGGCCGGAGCACATCGCGCACGCGATGGACGGCCTCCCGCCACGGGTGCTGGTCAGGGTCTACGAGCACATGCCGCAGGACCGCTTCGATACCGCCCTGCCCGCCTTCGCACCCGAGACCGTGGCCCTGCTGGCCGACCGCGGCGTGGTGCTGATCGGCATCGACAGCGCCAGCATCGACCCGGCCGAGAGCAAGGCCCTGGACAGCCACCAGACCATCCGCCGGCGCGGCCTGCGCGTGCTCGAGAACCTGCTGCTGGACGACGTGCCCGAGGGCGACTACGAGCTGATCGCCCTGCCCCTGAAACTGACCACCGCCGACGCCAGCCCGGTGCGCGCGGTGCTTCGTGAACTGTGAACCCGAAGGAGACCCACCGATGACCACCAAAGAAGACTGCCTGCAGCGCGACATCCAGGACCCGCTGCGCGACCTGCGCGACGAGTTCAACCTGCCCGTCGACACCATCTACCTCGACGGCAACTCGCTGGGCGTGATGCCGCGCGCCGCCCCCGGCCGCGTGGCTCAGGTGGTGACGCAGGAATGGGGCACCGACCTCATTCAAAGCTGGAACAAGCACGGCTGGTTCCAGATGCCGGGCAAGGTGGGCGACAAGATTGCCCGACTGATCGGCGCCGGCCCGGGCGAGGTGGTGGCCACCGACAGCACCTCGGTCAACCTGTTCAAGGTGCTGAGCGCGGCCATGAACATCGCCGCCGCCGACGCACCCCAGCGCAAACGCATCGTCAGCGAGCGCAGCAACTTCCCGACCGACCTCTACATCGCCGAGGCGCTGTGCAAACAGCACGGCATGGAACTGGTGCTGGTGGAGCCCGAGGACATCGCCGCGTCGCTGACGGCCGAGGTCGCCATCCTGATGCTCACGCACGTGAACTACCGCACCGGCGCCATGCACGACATGGCGACCGTGACGGCCGCCGCGCACGCCGAAGGCATCCTGACCGTGTGGGACCTGGCGCACAGCGCGGGCGCGGTGCCGGTGGACCTGAAGAAGGCCAAGGCCGACTTCTCGGTCGGCTGCGGCTACAAGTACCTCAACGGCGGGCCCGGCGCGCCGGCCTTCGTGTGGGTCAACCCGCTGCACGCCGACCGCTTCTGGCAGCCGCTGGCCGGCTGGTGGGGCCATGCCGCGCCCTTCGCCTTCACACCCGACTACCAGCCCGCACCCGGCATCACGCGCTACCAGTGCGGCACGCAGCCCATGATCAGCCTGGCCGCGCTGGAGTGCGGTGTGGACACCGTGCTGGGCGCCGAGCCCTTTGGCGGCATGGCCGCGCTGCGTGCCAAGTCGCTGGCGCTGACCGACCTCTTCATCCAGCTGGTGGAAGAGCGCTGCGCGGGCCACGGCCTGGGTCTGGCGACGCCACGGGAACACGCGCTGCGCGGTTCCCAGGTCTGTCTGACCCGAGACGAAGGGGCGTACGCCATCGTGCAGGCCCTGATCGCGCGCGGCGTGATCGGCGACTACCGCGCCGGCGACGGCGGGCGCCACAAGGACATCCTGCGATTCGGCTTCACGCCGCTGTACATCGGCTTTGTCGACGTGTGGAACGCGGTCGAGTACCTGAAGCAGGTGCTCGAATCGGGCGAGTGGAAGCGCCCCGAGTTCAACCAGAAACATGCGGTGACCTGAGAGGAGACGCCATGACCTGCCCCTACCACGACACCGGCGGCAGCACGCCCGCCTCGGCCACCGAATCCATCGTGCGCGACGAGAAGGCGCAGCTGGACTTCAGCCGCGACATGAGCTACGGCGACTACCTGCAGCTCGACGCCATCCTGACGGCGCAGAAGCCGCTCTCGCCCGCCCACGACGAGATGCTGTTCATCGTGCAGCACCAGACCAGCGAGCTCTGGATGAAGCTGATGCTGCACGAGCTGACCGCCGCGATCCGCAACATCGCGGCCGACGAGCTGAACCCCGCTTTCAAGCAGATGGCGCGCGTCTCGAAGATCATGGAGCAGCTGGTGCACGCCTGGGACGTGCTGGCCACCATGACGCCGCCCGAGTACAGCGCGATCCGCCCCTACCTGGGCCATTCCAGCGGCTTCCAGAGCTTCCAGTACCGCTGCATCGAGTTCGCGATGGGCAACAAGAACGCCGCCATGCTCAAGCCGCACGCGCACCACCCGGAGCGCGCGGCCATGGTGCAGGCGGCCTACGAAGCGCCTTCGCTCTACGACGAGTGTCTGCGCCTGATGGCGCGCCGCGGCATCGCCGTGCCGGCCAGCCATCTGGAGCGCGACTGGACCCAGCCCTACGAGGCCAGCGAGGCGGTCGAACAGGCCTGGCTGCAGGTCTACCGCAACCCGAAGCAGCACTGGGATCTGTACCAGCTCGGCGAAGAACTCACCGACCTGGAAGACGCCTTCCGCCTCTGGCGTTTCCGCCACGTCACCACGGTCGAGCGCGTGATCGGTTTCAAGCGCGGCACCGGCGGCACCGGCGGCGTGAGCTACCTGCGCAAGATGCTCGATGTCGTTCTTTTCCCCGAGATCTGGACCCTGCGCACGGCGCTCTGATCTCCCCGCTCCGGCATGATGGCGCATGGCCGCCATCACCCTCGCCCACCTGCGCCGCCACGCCGTGGCGCGCAGCCTGTTCCCTCCCACCACCCTGCCCAAAGCCATCGATCGCCTGGGCTTCGTGCAGGCCGACCCGATCCGTTCGCCCGCCCGCGCGCAGGACCTGACGCTGCGCCACCGCGTCCAGGGCTACCGGGTGGGCGACCTGGAGCGGCGTTACCCGAAGCTCCGGGTCGAAGAGGACTTCTTCGTCAACTACGGCTTCGTCACACCCGAGCTGCACGCGCTGATGCACCCTCGCAGCGCGCTGCGCGAGTGGCCCGCCGAGCGCTGGGCCCAGGCCGAAGCGGTCTGGCACTTCGTGCGGGCGCGCGGCGAGGCGCACCCGCGCGAGGTGGACGACCACTTCGCCCACGGCCACACCACCAACGGCTTCGGCGGCCGGTCCAAGGCCAGTACCCAGCTGCTGGACGCCATGCACTACCGCGGCCAGCTGCGTGTGGCGCGGCGCGACAACGGCATCCGCCTCTACGCGGCCCACCAGCCGCAGACCGCGCCCGACGATGTGCCGGCCACGCTGGACCGGCTGGTGGACGTGCTGGTGAACAAGTACGCGCCGCTGCCCCAGCCCGGCCTTCGCCAGCTGGTGGCCATGCTGCAGCACGCGGTGCCGCAGTGGAAGGGCCAGTTGCGCGCGGCGCTGCAACGCGCCATACAGCGCCTGCCGAATGCCGAGCTGGACGGCGTGCGCTGGTTCTGGCCGGATGGCGAAGACCCCGCCGCGCGCCGCTGGAAAGTGGAAGAGCGCGTGCGCCTGCTGGCGCCTTTCGACCCCGTGGTGTGGGACCGCGACCGCTTCGAGCGCCTCTGGGGCTGGGCCTACCGCTTCGAGGCCTACACCCCGCCCGCGAAGCGCGTGCGCGGCTACTACGCGCTGCCGCTGCTCTGGCGCGACGAAGTGATCGGCTGGGGCAACCTGTCGGTGGTGGGTGGGCGCCTGCAGGCCGACGTCGGCTATGTCAACGGACAGGCGCCGAAAGACCAGGAGTTCCGGCAGGCGCTGGATGCCGAGCTGGCGGACATGGCCGCCTGTCTCGGCGTCAATTCGCCTTGATGTTGTTCTTCTGAATCACGTCGGCCATGGCCGCGGTGTCGGCGGCGATGCGTTTGGCCAGGCCCTCGGGCGATGTGCCCGCCACCTGCCAGCCCTGGTTCAGGATCTTCTGGCGGATCTCGGGGCGGCGCACGATCTCGGCGAGCAGCGTGGCCAGTTTCTGCACATGGGCCTTGGGCATGCCCACCGGTGCGGCCACAGCGTTCCAGATCTCCAGCTGCAGACCCTGCACGCCCGCATCGGACAGGCTGGCCACATCGGGCACCACCGAACTGCGGCCCATGGACGTGACGCCAATGGCCTGCAGCTTGCCACCCTTGACCTGCGCCATGGCCAGCCCGGGCGGCAGCAACGCCATCTGGATCTGGCCGCCGATCAGCGCCGTGATCACCTGCGGGTTGCCCGGGTAGGGCACATGCACCGGCGCAATGCCGGCCTTGGCCTTGAGCAGCTCCATGCCCAGGTGGGCCACCGTGCCCACGCCGGGGGTGCCGTAGTTGAGCTTGTCGCCCTGCGCCTTGGCCTGGTCGAAGAAGGCCTTGCCGACCGGTGCGCCTGCGGGCGCCGCCAGCACCAGCGGCGAGACCGCGATCAGCGAGACCGGCTGCAGGTCCTTGAGCGGGTCGTAGGTGGTGGCGGGGTTGAGTATCTTGGCGATGGTGAGGTTGCCGTTGATCATCAGCCCGATGGTGTGGCCGTCGGTGGCGCGGGCCACGGCGTCGGCACCGATGTTGCCCCCCGCGCCGGCCTTGTTCTCGACGATCACCGGCTGGCCCAGCGCCTGCGACAGCGGCTCGGCCAGCAGGCGCGCGGTCAGGTCGGGCGAGGATCCGGCCGGGAAACCGACCACCATCTTCAGCGGCTTGCTGGGCCAGGCGGTCTGGGCGAAGGTGGACGACGCACCGAGTGCAAAAAACATCCCTGCGGCGATGGTGGCGGCAATGGCTTGGCGGCGTGGCTGGCTGGGCATGGGTCGGCTCCTTGGAAAGTGGTCAGGCCGCGAGGGGATCGGGCGGCCCGCTGTACAGCCAGGGATTGTCCATCAGCGATTCGCCCAGCACCGCCATGGCCGCATTGCGCGCCAGGCGCAAGGCTCCGCTGGCGTGGAAGATGGTGCCGTTGCGCTGCGAGCGGGCCTGCACGCGCGCGTTGCGCTGCCAGCGGGTCTGCGCGTAGCGCGCAAACAGCGTGGCCCAGTCGATGGGGCCCTGGGCCGCGCCGGCCAGGCGACCGAGCGTCCAGGCGTCTTCTATGGCCATGGCCGCTCCTTGCGCCAGGTAGGGCCGCAGCGGGTGGGCCGCATCACCCAGCAGGGCCACGCGGCCGCGGGCGTGTTCGCCGGGTCCGGCCACCGGCGAGCGGTCGTTCAGCGCCCAGAGCTTCCACTCCCCCACCCGGTCGAGCATGGCCCTGAGGTCCGGGCAGACCGGCCCCAGCGCGCGCAACAGGTCGGCCTGCCGCGCCTCGTGGCTCCAGCTCTGGGGGTCGCTGCCGGGCGGGCCGCCGTGGCCGCGACCGAGCAGCCCCTCGACCACCGCAACCACGTTGAACCACTCACCGCGCCGCACCGGGTAGTGCACCACGTGCAGGCGGGGCCCAAGCCAGGCGGTGACCACCGGTGCGCGCATCACGTCCGGCAACTCGTTGGCCGCCACCATGCCGCGGTAGGCCAGGTGGCCGCTCACCCGCGCCGGCCGGTTGCCCAGCAGGCCGATGCGCACCCGGCTCCAGAGCCCGTCGGCCCCGACCAGGGCATCGGCCTCGTAGACGGCGTCGCTCTCGCAGGTCACGCGCAGGCCGTCGGCCGTCTCCTCGTACCCGGCCAGCCGGGTGTCCAGACGCAGCCGGATGCGGGGCTCGCGCTGCACCGCTTCGAGCAGCAGGCCGTGCAGGTCGGCGCGGTGGATGGTGGCGTAGGACGCACCGTAGCGCGCCCGGCTGACGGCCCCCAGACGGAGCCTGCCCAGCGAGGCCGCGTTGTGCGCGTCGCGCACCTGAAGCGACTCGGGGAAGGCTGCGCAGGCGTGCAGCGCACCGGACAGGCCCCAGGCCTCGAGCACCCGGACGGCGTTGGGGCCGAGCTGCAGGCCCGCCCCCACCTCACCGAACGCGGCGGCCTGCTCCAGCAGGTCCACCCCCACGCCAGCGCGCGACAGGGCCAGCGCACACGCCAGCCCACCGATGCCGCCACCGGCGACGACGACCTTTTGATTCATGGCGGCGATTGTGCCGGTGCGCCACCCGCCGGCGTTGACGAATGTCAGGGTTGTTTGCGACGGTCCGGCGCCGGGCCGCCCCAAGCCGGACCAGCCCCCGGACCCGGCAAGGACCGGGGCCCTCCCCGGTCCTGGGGCAGCGACCCGCGCAGCGGCGGAGCGTGGGGCTACAGCACCCTGTTGAACCAGAACAGCGACAAGCCCGCAGACAACAGCACCAGCACCGCCGCCGCCAGCGCCAGCAGGCCCGAGACCTCGGTCTCCTTCTTCTCCACCGTCAGCCGCGTGCTCAGCGACTCGTACACCTGCTGGAGGTTCTCGGCCGTGCCGGCGTAGAAGTACTCGCCCTTGGTGTCGCGCGCCACCGCCTTGAGCGTGTCCTCGTCCAGCCGCACCCGCATCGACCAGCCCTCGAAACCAATCACCTCGCCGTCCACCGTGCCCACACCCACGGTGTAGACGCGCACGCCGCGGTCGGCCGCCATCTTGGCCGCCTCGTCCGTGTCGACACCGGTGGTGCGCTGGCCGTCGGTCAGCAGGATGATCGCGGCCGAACCGTAGGAGCCCGGCGGCACTGGCTCGAACGGTTTCTTCTCGGTCTGCGGCTGGTCGATGGCCCGGCCCTGCGGCGCGAACGGGTCGTTGCTGGCACGGCCGTAGGTCACACTGGCCAGATCGACTTCGCCCGGAAACAGCTCGGAGAGGGCGACCACGATGGCGCTGCCGATGGCCGTGGCGCGCTGCAGCTGGAACTTGTCGATGGCGACGTTCAGGTCTTCGCGGCTGAGCGTGACCGGCTGCACCACCTGGGCCGAGCCGGCAAAGGCCACGATGCCCACCTTCACATGCCGCGGCAGCTCCTTGAGGAAGGCCTTGGCCGCGTTCTGCGAGGCCACCAGGCGGTTGGGCTGCACGTCGGTGGCGCGCATGCTGCCCGAGACGTCCATGGCCAGGATGATGGTCTGCTGGGTCGAGGGCAGCGTGACGGTGGCCACCGGTCGCGCCGCGGCCAGCAGCATGGCGGCAAACGCCAGCAGCAGCAGCAGGGGCGGGATGTGGCGCCGCCATCCGGTTGTGCGGCCCATGGCTTCGCGCACGATGGACAGGCTGGCGTAGCGCAGCGCCACCTTCTTGCGGCGGCGCAGGATCCACCAGTACAGCAGCACCAGCAGGGGCAGCACGGCCAGCAGCCAGAGGAACTGCGGCCAGAGGAAGTTGACGGGCAGGTCCTTCATGCGGCGGCTCCGGAAAGCGTGGGCGCGAGGTGGGCGGGCCGGCCCTGCCACAGGCTGCTGCGGCGCTTGCGCAGGTCCACGAAACGCAGGATGGCGTCGGCCAGGTCGTCGCCGGTGGACAGCTCCAGCGTGTCCACGCCAGCGCGGCCCAGGCTCTCGCGCAGCGTGGCCTCGCGCTGCGCGGCCAGGCGGGCAAAGCGCTGGCGGAAGCCCTTGTCGGCGGTGTCCACCATCAGCTGCTCGCCGGTTTCGGCGTCGCGGATGGGGATCATGCCAAGGTCGGGCAGTTCCAGCTCCAGCGGGTCCAGCAGGCGCACCGCCACCACGTCGTGGCGCCGCGCCAGCTCACCCAGCGGCTTCTCCCAGCCGGGCTCGCTGATGAAGTCGGACACCACGAACACCGTGGAGCGCTGGCGCACGCTGAGCGTCGCGGCGTGCAGCAGGTCGGCCAGGCGGGTGGCACCCGCTTCCTTCGTGCCACGCGGGGGCGGCGCCGAGGCATCGGCGCCGATGAGCTGCAAGAGCCGCAAGACCTGCAGGCGCCCGCCGCGCGCGGGCAGCACGGTGTCGACCGCGGCACCACCGCGCGCGCCATAGAGCATCGCGCCGACGCGGTTGCCGTGGCGGCTGATCAGGCGCGCCAGCACGCCGACAAAGCCCTGCAGCAGCTCACGCTTGCGCTGCTCGCCCGAGCCGAAATCGACCGAGGGGCTGAGGTCCAGCAGGAACCAGGCGGCCATCTCGCGGTCCTCGGTGAACACGCGCACGTGCGGCGTCTGCAGCCGCGCGGTGACGTTCCAGTCGATGTGGCGCACGTCGTCGTGGTGCTGGTATTCGCGCAGGTCCGCCAGGTCCAGCCCGGTGCCGCGCATCAGCGTGCGGTGGTCGCCCTGCAGCAGGCCGTCGAGCCGTTTCAGGACCGTCCATTCCAGACGCCGCAGCAAGGCCTCCGTGCGCCCGCCGTCGCCCACCGGCAGATCGGCCGGTGGCGGTGGCGCCTTTCGCTTGAACAGGCTCAGCAGCATGGCGGTGCTCCGGTCAGGCCACCTTGCGCTCATACTCCAGCGGCTTGGCCGGGGCCGGCACCGCCTTCATGATGCGCTCGATCAGGGCGTCGCTGCTCAGCCCTTCGGACAGGCCTTCGTAGGACAGCACCACGCGGTGGCGCAGCACATCGGGCACCAAGGCCACCATGTCCTCGGGCAGCGCGTAGCTGCGGCCGCGCAGCAGGGCCAGCGCCCGCGCGCCCTCGACCAGGCCGATGGTGGCACGCGGACTGGCGCCGTAGGTGATCAGTCGGCCCACGTCCTTGAGCCCGTGCCTCTCGGGCGTGCGTGTGGCCGACACCAGCTTCACCGCGTACTGCACCAGTGAAGGATCGACATACACCTCGCGGCACTGGGCCTGCAGCGCCGCCAGCTGGTCGGTGGTGGCCACGGCGTTGACCTGCACCGCCGGGCCGGTGACGCGCTCGACGATGACGTATTCCTCCTCGTCGGTCGGGTAGTCCACCAGCACCTTCATCATGAAGCGGTCCACCTGCGCCTCGGGCAGCGGGTAGGTGCCTTCGGTCTCGATCGGGTTCTGCGTCGCCATCACCAGGAAAGGCTCGGGCACACGGTGCGTCTCGCCGGCGATGGTCACCTGCCGCTCCTGCATCACCTCCAGCAGCGCGCTCTGCACCTTGGCCGGCGCGCGGTTGATCTCGTCGGCCAGCAGCAGGTTGGCGAACACCGGGCCGAGCGCGGTGGAGAAGTCGCCCGTCTTCTGGTTGTAGATGCGCGTGCCCACCAGGTCGGCGGGCACCAGATCGGGCGTGAACTGGATGCGCTTGAAGCGGCCCTGCACAACGTTCGCCAGGGTCTTGACCGTCAGTGTCTTGGCCAGGCCGGGCACGCCCTCGACCAGCAGGTGCCCCTGCGCCAGCAACGCAACCATGACGCGCTCCAGGAACCGGTCCTGCCCGACCACCACGCGCTTGACCTCGTAGAGGATCTGCTCCATGAGCTGGGCGGTGTCGGGGCTGGTGTGGTCGCTCATGAAACGCTCCTTGGTGTCAGAAGGGAGGAAGTCCGGCGGCGGAGGCCGCGCTCTCGATGGGCACAGCAAAACCGATGCCCAGGAAGGTCCGGGCGCGGGTCGGGTTGAGGATGCCGGTGACCACACCGACCACCTCGCCATCCATGGTGACCAGCGGTCCGCCGGAGTTGCCGGGGTTGGCGGCGGCGTCGAACTGGATCAGGTTGTCAATCTCCTGCGTGCCCTCGGGCGACTTGAAGGAGCGGCCCAGGCCGGAGATCACGCCGGCCGAGGTCGAGGGGCCGATGCCGAAGGGGAAGCCCACCGCCACCACCTCATCGCCTGGCACCAGATCGGCGGTGGTGCGCAATGTGGCTGCGTGCAGGTCGTCGGGAATGGTGTGGGCCTGCAGCACGGCCAGGTCGTGCTGGGCCTGAATGCCCGCCACGCTGGCCCGGGACTCGCTGCCGTCGGCGAAGGTCAGCTTGATGCCCTGGGCGGACTGCACCACATGCAGATTGGTCAGGATGATGCCCTCGTCCTGGATCACCACCCCGGTGCCCACGCCCTGCTCCACTTCCTCGCCCTTCTTGTCCTTGTCGTAGGCCACCACGCGCACCACGGCGGGGCGGATTTTCTCGGCGGCGCGCGCAGCGCGCGAGGGCAGGTTCTGGGTGCTGAGGGTGCGCAGGACGGCGGCGTCGATGTCCTTCTGTGTCAGGGCCCTGGGCGCCTTCGCGGACTGCTGCCACCAGAGACCGCCCAGCAGGGCCAGCACCAGCAGCCAGGCACTCCAGATCACGCGGTGGTCCCGGCCGGCGCCGGCCAGCCGCTGGCGCCAGTGCGGCCGGGGCGCTGCGGGTGCCGGTGCCGGTGGCGCCTCGCCCTGGACCACATCGCTCTTCACCCGCGCCGCCTCCGGCGCTGGGCCGGGGCGGGCCGATCGGCTGTAGAGCGGGGTCTGGCGCATGGCGGACTCCTGATGCGCCCGGCGCGGGCGCGTTGAACGGATGATGCCGGTTTGCGGCGCCGGGCTCAAGCGCCCAGCAACTGCCTCAACACGTAGGGGAGGATTCCGCCGGCCCGGAATTGGTTCACTTCCACCGGCGTGTCGATGCGCAGCATCAGCGGACGGGTCAGGCGCGTGCCATCGGCGCGGGTCACCACCAGGGTGGCTTCGCTCAGCGGCCGCAGGTCGGGCCGGGGCAGCACGTCGATCTGCTCGTCACCGCGCAGGCCCAGCGACTCCCAGGAATCGCCCGGCGCGAACTGCAGCGGCAGCACGCCCATGCCCACCAGGTTGCTGCGGTGGATGCGCTCGAAGCTGCGCGCCACCACCGCCCGGATGCCCAGCAGCTGCGTGCCCTTGGCGGCCCAGTCGCGGCTCGACCCGGTGCCGTACTCCTCGCCCGCGAACACCACGGTCGGCACGCCGGCCGCGCGGTAGCGCATGGCCGCGTCGTAGATGCTCATCTTCTGGCCCTGGCCCGTGCCCTCGTGCTGGTAGAGCGTCCAGCCGCCCTCCTCGCGCGAGCCGTCGGCGCCCGCCGGCAACATCAGGTTCTTGATGCGCACGTTGGCAAAGGTGCCGCGGATCATCACCTCGTGGTGGCCGCGCCGTGCGCCGTAGCTGTTGAAGTCGGCCTTCTGCACACCGTGGGCCAGCAGCCACTGGCCGGCCGGCGAAGCTTCGGCAATCGAGCCCGCGGGCGAGATGTGGTCGGTGGTGATCGAGTCGCCGAACAGCGCCATGACGCGCGCGGCGCGCACGCCGGGGTCGGTCTGTTCCGGCGCCTGCAGCGCAAAGCCGTCGAAGAACGGCGGCTCGGCGATGTAGGTGCTCTGGGGCCAGGTGTAGGCCAGGCCGTCCACGCCACGAATGCGCTCCCACAGCGGGCCCGGCTCGGTGGCAATGCGCTCGTAGTTCTCCCGGTAGGCCTTGCCGTGCATCGCGGCCTTCATCAGCGCATGCACCTCGTCGCTTGAGGGCCAGATGTCGCCCAGGTACACCGCCTGCCCCCGGGTGCCGAAGCCGACCGGTTCGGTCATCAGGTCTCGCAGCACGGTTCCGGCGATGGCATAGGCCACCACCAGCGGCGGGCTGGCCAGGAAGTTGGCCTTGAGCCGGGGATGGATGCGCGCCTCGAAATTGCGGTTGCCCGAGAGCACGGCCGCGCAGACCAGGTCGTTCCGGGCGATGGCCTCGCCGATGTCCGGCCGGAGGTCCCCTGCATTGCCGATGCAGGTGGTGCAGCCATAGCCGGCCAGGGCGAAACCCAGTTTCTCCAGGTACGGCAACAGGCCGGTTCGGGTCAGGTACTCGGTGACGACCCGCGAACCGGGCGCGAGCGAGGTCTTGATGTGCGGCTGCACCTTCAGCCCGGCCTCGACGGCCTTCTTCGCCAGTAGCCCGGCGGCCAGCATCACGCTGGGGTTGCTGGTGTTGGTGCAGCTGGTGATGGCGGCGATCAGCACGTCGCCATTGCCGATGGTCAGCTTCTTCTGCGCCGCAGGCAGGGGCGGGTCGGCCGGGGCGTGGGCGGTGGCGCGCGCGGGTCTGTTGGCCTCCATCTCGGCCACGAAGCGTGGTGCGCCAGGCGGGGTGGGCGTGGCCTTCTCGGGTGCCAGGGTGTCGGCCGGCTCACCCGGATCGGGCTGGTGGCGCGTGTGCAGCAGCGCCGCCGGCTGGTTGAAGCCGTTTTCGGCGGCGGGCCGGCTGAACAGGTCGGCGAACTGCCGGGCCACGTGGCCGAGTTCGATGCGGTCCTGCGGGCGCTTGGGACCGGCCAGGCTGGGCGTCACCTGCCCCAGGTCCAGCCGGACCACCTGCGAGTAGTGGATGTCGCCCGCCGCCTGCGAGGCTCCCACGGCACCCGGCACGCCGAACAGGCCTTGGGCACGGAAGTAGGCCTCGAAGGCCTCGATCTCGACGCTGCCGCGGCCTGTGCCGCGAAAGTAGTCGATGGTCTTGCCGTCGACCGGGAAGAAGCCCATGGTCGCGCCGTACTCGGGCGCCATGTTGGCAATCGTCGCGCGGTCGGGCAGCGAGAGCGAGGCCGTGCCCTCACCGAAAAACTCGACGAACTTGCCCACCACCTTGTGCTTGCGCAGGATCTCGGTGACGGTGAGCACGAGGTCGGTGGCGGTGCAGCCCTCGCGCAGGCGGCCTGTCAGCTCGAACCCGACCACGTCGGGCGTGAGGAAGGCCACTGGCTGCCCCAGCATGGCGGCCTCGGCCTCGATGCCGCCCACGCCCCAGCCCACCACGCCGATGCCGTTGATCATCGTCGTGTGGCTGTCGGTGCCCACCAGGGTGTCGGGGTAGTAGAGCCCGCCCTTGAGGTGCACGCCGCGCGCCAGGTGTTCCAGGTTGACCTGGTGCACGATGCCGAAGCCCGGCGGCACCACGCCGAAGGTCTCGAAGGCCTGCATGCCCCACTTGAGGAACTGGTAGCGCTCCTTGTTGCGCTGGAATTCCAGCTTCATGTTCAGGTCCAGGGCGTTCTTCGTGCCGTAGTGGTCCACCATCACCGAATGGTCCACCACCAGGTCCACCGGCACCAGGGGTTCGATGCGCTTCGGATCGTGGCCCAGGCGCTGCGCGGTGCTGCGCATGGCGGCCAGGTCGGCCAGCAGCGGCACGCCGGTGAAGTCCTGCAGCACCACGCGCGCCACCATGAACGGGATCTCGTCGGTGCGGAGTGCGTTGGGCTGCCAGTTGGCCAGTTGCGCCACCTGCTCGGGCAGCACCTTCTCGCCGTCGCAGTGACGCAGCACGCTCTCCAGCACGATGCGCAGCGACACCGGCAGTCGGCTCACATTGGGGAACTGCTGCGCCAGGGCGGGCAGCGAATAGAAGCGCCCCGACTTGCCGGACGCAGTTCGAAAGGTTTTGACAGTGCTGGAAAACGGATGCTGGAAGCGGGTGTTCGGCACGGGGGCGTCTCCTTGGAATACGCGGCCCATTGTGGTCAGGGCGAATGCCTGTGCGGGGCGCGCGGGTATCCGGCAAGCACACAACCGGTCGATGCGGGACAATCCACACCCTGATGAAAGCCCCCGAACTGCTCCTGCCCGCCGGCTCGCTGCACCGCATGCGCGCCGCCTACAACTTCGGCGCCGACGCCGTCTACGCCGGCCAGCCGCGCTATTCCCTGCGCGCGCGCAACAACGAATTCCGCCTCGAACAGATCGCCGAAGGCATCAACGAAGCCCACCAGCGCGGCAAGAAGTTCTTCGTCACCAGCAACCTGATCGCCCACAACGACAAGCTGCGCACCTACCTGCGCGACCTGCAGCCGGTGGTGGAACTCAGGCCCGATGCGCTCATCATGGCCGACGCCGGCCTGATCATGCTGGTGCGCGAGCAGATGGAAAAAGGCCTCTGGCCCGAGGTGCCGATCCACCTCTCGGTGCAGGCCAACACCACCAACAGCGCGGCGGTGAAGTTCTGGCAGAAACAGGGCGTCAGCCGCATCATCCTCAGCCGCGAGCTGAGCCTGGACGAGGTGCAGGCGATCCGCAACGACTGCCCGGACATCGAGCTGGAAGTGTTTGTGCACGGCGCGCTGTGCATCGCCTATTCGGGCCGCTGCCTGCTCAGCGGTTACTTCAACCGGCGCGACCCCAACCAGGGCACCTGCACCAACGCCTGCCGCTGGGAATACAAGACCCAGGCCGCGACCACCGACACCGACACCGGCGACGCTGCCCCGGTGGCTAAGCTCGACGGCTTCAACTTCGCGCAGGAAGACGAGGAAGCCGCCAGCGCCTTCTCGACCACCGGCAGCGGCCAGCGCCACCCCGAGGCCAACAAGGTCTGGCTGATCGAGGAAGCCGGCCGCCCCGGCGAGCTGATGCCCATCATGGAAGACGAGCACGGCACCTACATCATGAACAGCAAGGACCTGCGCGCCGTCGAGCACGTGGGCAAGCTGGCCGCCATGGGCATCGACTCGCTCAAGATCGAGGGCCGCACCAAGAGCCACTACTACGTGGCGCGCACCGCGCAGGTCTACCGCCGCGCCATCGACGACGCCATGGCCGGCAAGCCCTTCAACCCCGAGCTGCTGCTCGAACTCGAAGGCCTGTCCAACCGCGGCTACACCGGCGGCCTGATGGAACGCCGCCCGGCGCAGGACTACCAGAACTACATCACCGGCCACAGCGAAAGCCACCGCAGCCAGTTCGTGGGCGAGGTGCTGCAGGTGCGCGAAGACGGCTGGGCCGAGGTGGAGACCAAGAACCGCTTTGCGGTGGGTGACCGGCTGGAGGTGATCCACCCCAGCGGCAACCGCGTGGTGCAGCTGGACGCCATGCGCAACCAGGACGGCGAGGCCATCGACGTGGCCCAGGGCAGCCCCATCAAGGTCTGGGTGCCGCTGGCGGCGCCCAGCGAAGGCGCGCTGATCGCCCGGTTGATCGCCTGATTGGCTTTCAGCGCGCCGCGTCGCGGAAGAAGGCGGTACGGTCCTCGTCTGCCGGGTGCGAGGCGAAGCCCAGGCCCCAGAAGCCGCCCATGTCCTCATCGCCGTCGGAGCCCGTCTTCTGCTCGGCCTTGCACACCGGCGCGCTGCCCGCCGGCACGGGTTTGAGGATGTCGTCGCCGCAGCGCTTGAACAGCGCAAAGCGCTCGAACAGCCGGGTCATCACCGCTGGCGACAGACCCGCGTCGCGCAGCACGGTCACGCTGTAGGCATCGGCCTCGCGCTCGGCCTCGCGCGAGTAGTGGGCCTGGCCCAGCCAGAGCGGTACCGTGGCCAGCACGCCGCTGTAGTCGCCCCAGAGCGTCGAGGTGACGAAGCCCAGCACGCCCACCTGCACCAGCATGCGCACGCCATGCCGATGCTGCACATGGCCCAGTTCGTGCGCCAGCACGCCCGCGATCACCTCGGTGTCGTGCTGCAGCAGCCGCGCCATGTCGTCGGTCAGCAACATGGTGCCGCCCGGCAGTGCCAGCGCGTTGGGACCGATGTCTTCGCTGTCGCGGATCAGCAGGCGCGAGGGCCGCACCGCCACGCCGCGCGCCGCCTGGGCCGCCGTGTGCGCGCGCAGCACCCGCTGCCAGGCCTGCTCGATGGCCTGCTGCTCCTGGGCGCTCAGCTGGCTGGGCTTCACGAAATCGTCGACCTGATCCAGCACCGTCTCGCCGATCTGCTGCTCGACACCGTCCGGGAAGCGGTCGGCCACCGCACGCGCCGCCCAGGGCAGGCCCCAAACGTAGCCAGCCGCGCTCACCGCCACCAGCAGAAGCAGGCTGGCCAGCACGCCGCGCCAGCTCTGCTGCAGCCGCACCACCACCGATTCCACGTGACCCGCATCGCGGACCCAGGCGTCCCAGGCCGCCGCGTCGTCGGACTGGATGCTGCCGCCGTCGGGCAGCTGGGCGATGCGCGGCCCGCGCCGCGTGCGCTCGGGCCATTGCACCCGCCGGGCCTCGATCACGCGGTCCACGTCCGGCCCTTTCAGATGCAGCCGCCCACCTTCGAGCGAGGCCAGCACCTCGCGCGGGCGGCTGCTGCGGCCGTCGAAATAGCGGACCGCGAGGCCCTGGCTCGCGGACGGGGCCGAGGTGTCCATGCGTGCCGTGCTCAGAGGCCCACGTCCAGACCGAAGAAATCGCCGGCCGCGTCGCCCGCCGCCTCGGCGGGCCGATCGTGTTCCGCCGCCAGCAGGGCCTGCATGTCGGTGACGGTGCGCACGTGCACCGCCTCCAGCCGCAGGCGCGCCATGGCCACCTTGGCGAAGGGCCAGTACAGCCCCAGGGTGATGCCGATCAGCAGCCCGTTCTTTATGCTCATCCAGAGCATGTCGCGAAAACGCAGCTGGCTGATGAAGCGCATCTGGCCATTGCCGGTCTTGGTCCAGACCAGGTTCTGCAGGCGGGTGGTGATCCAGGGACCGATGCCCAGGAACATGAGCACCCAGAAGCCGACCACCAGGACAGGCAGCACCCACATCATCTCGCCCAGCAAGCCGCCCAGCGCGTCGGCGCTGCCGAAGCTGGTGACGACGTACAGCGCGATCAGCCCCATCACCCCGGCGAACAGCAGGAAGGGCTTGATCGCTAGCAGGTAGAACGAGCCCACGCTGGCGCGGAAATCGGTCTGCAAGGGCCCGAGCGCGTAGTGCCGGTGCTGGTAGGCCTTCATGCGCCACAGCAACCACGGCAGCGTCAGCACCAGCAGCACAAACGCCAACCCGAAGGACGCCATCACCCACTCGGGCGGGGCCTGCTCCGGGTCCTCGGGGATGGCGAACGACAGCAGCACCATGGGCAGCACCACCAGAAACGGCGGCAGGTGCGCCAGGTAGGCGTCGCGCAGCGATCCCACGAAGCGGAACCTCAGCCCTCGCCAGCTGGTGTTGCCCATGCGGAAGGCCATGGACGAACGCCACAGGGCCGGCCACAGCGCGGCCAGCGCCACGAAAGCCACCAGGCTCGCCACGGCGGAGAAGCTGTTGGCCCAGTTGTAGAGCACGAACAGCACCCCGACCAGCGCCCAGCCCTTGAACATCTGTTTGGGGTCGCCGTGAAAGCCCAGCGGATCGCCATCGACCAGTGTGTTGCCCCAGAAGTAGCGCTGCCGCCGCACCTTGGCCCAGGGCCAGTACAGGCCCAGCGTGACCAGAAGCAGCAGCAGGTTGACGATCCAGATGCGGAAGTACTCGCCGCCGGAGCCGGTGAATTCAATGGGCAGGCGGCGGACGGTGGCGACGGTGGAAGGCTCGATGTGGTTGTCGTTGAAAGGCATGTGACAGCAGGACAGTGGTGACAGACGCGGCATTGTGCCCGTCCGCCCATCCGCGTCCCGCTGCGGCCGTCGCCTCGCGGAACCCGCCCGGCGGGCCGAAGGCTCAGGCCATCACCAGGCCCTGCGCCCGGAGGGCGCCGGCCCATTCCAGCTCGGCCATGACCAGCACCATCAGCGCCTGAGCCAGCACCCAGCCCAGACCCAACGCGGTCAGCGGCAGGCCGGCACCGAAGGCCAGCCAGAGGCTCGCCCCGACCCAGGCGAAGTTGCCGGCCGCCAGCAGCTTGACGCCACCCGCCGGAGGTTCGGCCCGGCTCGCGAGCCAGGCGGCCAATGAGGCCGCGCCGAACACAACCAGCGCCGCCACCTGCAGCCAGGCGGCCGGAATGCCGGTCCAGCCGGACAGCGGCTCGGCCAGCACCAGATGGGACAGGCCCATGCCCAGGCCACTGGCGGCATCGAGCCAGAGCACGCGGCGCAGGGTGGAAGCAGAGATGGTGAACATGGTGGACTCCTTGCAGTGAAACGATGGGAGCCCGATGCTCGCGGCGCCAGGGCATTGCGTCCATGACCTCGCAGGTCATGGTTCGCGCGGCGTCCGGGCCTACCATGTGCCCATGTCGAACGCCGCCTTTCCCCACGCCAGCCGCCGCCTCTCGGTCGGCGACCACCTGCGCCACTGGCGTCAGCTGCGCCACCTCAGCCAGCAGGACCTTGCCCTGGACGCCGAGCTCTCGACCCGCCACCTGAGCTGCGTCGAGACCGGCAAGGCCAGCCCCAGTCGCGAGCTGGTGCTGCGCCTGTGCGAACGGCTGGCGGTGCCGCTGCGCGAGCGCAACGCCTGGCTGGTCGCGGCCGGCTACGCGCCCATGTACCGCGAACAGCGGCTGGACGAGCCGGCGATGGACGCGGCGCGGCGCGCGGTTCAGCACATCCTCGACAGCCACGAACCCTGGCCCGCCGTGGCCTTCGACCGCCACTGGCACATGGTGCTGTCCAACCGCATGGTTGCGCCGCTGCTGAGCGGCGTCGACCCGGCCCTGCTGCAGCCGCCGGTGAGCCTGCTGCGCGTGAGCCTGCACCCGGGCGGCCTGGCGCCGCGCATTGCCAACCTCGACCAGTGGCGCGAGCACCTGTTCGCGCGGCTGCAGCAGCAGATCCGCGCCACCGGCGACGAGGCCCTGGCGGACCTGCTCGCCGAGCTGCGCGCCTACCCGGGGCAGGCGCCCGGGTCGGCGGCGCGCCTGGCCGGCGAGCACCCGGGGGTGCTGATGCCCTTCCTGGTCCATACCCCGGCCGGCGTGCTGCACCTGATCAGCACCACCACCGTGTTCGGCTCGCCCGCCGACATCACCTTGCAGGAGCTGGCGCTGGAGACCTTCTTTCCCGGCGACGAAGCCACGGCACAGGCGCTGCGCGCGCTCGCCGCTACCATGGCCGCATGAACCAGCGCCAGAACCGGACTCCGATCTCCACCGCCCTGCTCCAGCAGCTCGCCGCCATCGCCACCCGATGGCCGAGTCCGAAGGTCCGGCGCCTGCACATCCCGCAGCGCCCCGGCGAACCGGGCGAACACGACGCCGAGTTCTGCGCCATCGAGCTGGAAGACGGCGCCTTCGGCCTGTCCTACATCCTGCTCGGGGGCACGCTCGACCACCTGCTCGCCCGGCACGGCAGCGACCGGCACGACGCGCTGGCGGGCGCCGACCCGATGGCACTGGCGCAGCGGCTGGCCGGTGGCGACGAGGTGGAGCGCGCGGTCGCGCTTGCCGCGGTCAACGCGCTGACCGACTCGGTCTGGCGACGCATCGGCTACACGCCACCGCCGGCCGGCAACTCGCTGGGCGATGTGGTGCTCGGTCCGCAGGATCACCTGGGCATGATCGGTTTCTTCCCGCCGCTGGTGCGGCGTGTCGACGAAGCCGGCGGACGCCTCACCGTGGTGGAGATGAACGCGGAGATGGTGGCGCGGCAGCGGGAGCGTTTTCCGAAGGTCCACATCACGCTGGACCGCTCGGCGCTGGCCGCCTGCAACACCGTGGTCGGCACCTCGACCATGCTGCTCAACGATTCTCTGGACGAGATGCTGGCGGCGGCACCGAACGCCACACGCTTCGCCGTCATCGGCCCTTCGGCCGGGCTCTGGCCCGACGCGCTGTTTGATCGTGGCGTGACGCTGTTGGGCGGCACGCAGGTGGTCGATGGCGCCGCCTTCGCCGAGGCCATGGCCACCGGTGCGTCGTGGAGTTCTGCCAGCCGCAAGTTTGCGATTGCGCGCGACGGCTGGCCCGGCTGGGCGGCCCTCACGGGCGGCCCGGCCTGAAACGGACACCCGATCAGAAGGTGCGCGTTTCGTTGCGGCTGCCCGCCGCGATGGACAGTCCCCATTGCGCAAAGGTGATGGTGGAACCGTCGGAGGAGCCGTTGAAGCGCACGCCCAGCGCCTCCTCACCATCGATCCACAGCACCTGGCTGGTGGTGCCCCCCTGCGACACGGCCACGGGCACCCGCTGGATCACTTCCCCCCGGGTCATGCCAGGGCGCAAGGCCAGGAAGGCCTGGTAGAGGGTGCCGGTGCCGCCACCGCCATTGCCAGCAAAGCGGAAGGTGCGCAGATAGGAGCGCCCGGTGGTGCGGTCGGTCCAGCGGGCCGTCGCGATCCGGTCGCCGGAGAAAGTCACCTCCAGGATTTCTGTATCGGTCTCCCAGCGCAGCACCGAGGCCGAGGTGCCGGACACAGGCGCCCGGTTGACCAGGCGCTGCACATCGTCCCGGGTCATGCCGGCGCGCAGGTCGTTGAAGGCGGCGTAGAGCGGCTGGTCGTCGCCGTCATCGCCACCACCACAACCGGCCAGCGCCAGCCCGAGGCCGGACAGAAGACCCAGACCCAGCTGGCGACGGCTCAGCGCTGGATAGCGGAATGGCTTGTTCATTGTGAGTTCCTCCTGATGTATTGAAAGGCGTGGCAGGACGTCCCGCCACGTCCGGGCCGGATGTTAGCGGCGGCCACCCTGTGCCAAACCGTCACCAGCCATGAAAAACGGCCCCGAAGGGCCGTTTTTCATTCATCGAAGGGATGCCGATCAGGCCACCGTCTTCGCGGTCTCCACGTACTCCTCGATCTGGTCGAAGTTCATGTACTTGTAGATCTGGTCGGCCTTGGCGGTGATCACGCCGGTGGCGGCCAGGTACTCTTCCTTGGTCGGCAACTTGCCCAGCTTGGACGCCACGGCGGCCAGCTCGGCCGAGCCCAGGAACACGTTGGTGTTCTTGCCCAGGCGGTTCGGGAAGTTGCGGGTGGAGGTGGAGATCACCGTCGCGCCTTCGCGCACCTGGGCCTGGTTGCCCATGCACAGCGAGCAGCCGGGCATTTCGGTGCGGGCACCGGCGGCGCCGAAGTTGGCGTAGTGGCCTTCCTTGGTCAGTTCGGCCGCATCCATCTTGGTCGGCGGTGCCACCCACAGCTTGACCGGGATGTCGCGCGCGCCGCCCAGCACGGTGGCGGCCGCGCGGAAGTGGCCGATGTTGGTCATGCACGAACCGATGAAGGCCTCGTCGATCTTGGTGCCGGCGACTTCGGACAGGAACTTGGCGTCGTCCGGATCGTTCGGGCAGCAGACGATCGGCTCGGTGATATCGGCCAGGTCGATCTCGATCACGGCGGCGTATTCGGCGTCCTTGTCGGCTTCGAGCAGCTCGGGCTTGGCCAGCCAGGCCTCGACCTTCTCGATGCGGCGCGCCAGGGTCTTCGCGTCCTGGTAACCGTCGGCGATCATGTTCTTCATCAGAACGATGTTCGACTTCAGGTACTCCTGCACCGGCTCCTTGTTGAGCTTGATGGTGCAGCCGGCGGCCGAGCGTTCGGCGGAGGCGTCGGAGAGCTCGAAGGCCTGTTCCACCTTCAGGTCGGGCAGACCTTCGATTTCCAGGATGCGGCCCGAGAAGATGTTCTTCTTGCCGGCCTTGGCCACGGTCAGCAGACCGGCCTTGATGGCGTACAGCGGGATCGCGTGCACCAGGTCGCGCAGGGTGACGCCGGGCTGCATCTGGCCCTTGAAGCGGACCAGCACCGACTCGGGCATGTCCAGCGGCATCACGCCGGTGGCGGCGCCGAAGGCCACCAGACCGGAACCGGCTGGGAAGGAAATGCCGATCGGGAAGCGGGTGTGCGAGTCACCGCCGGTGCCCACGGTGTCGGGCAGCAGCAGGCGGTTGAGCCAGCTGTGGATCACGCCGTCGCCCGGGCGCAGGGACACGCCGCCGCGGCTGCTGATGAAGGCCGGCAGTTCGCGGTGGGTCTTCACGTCCACCGGCTTCGGGTAGGCCGCCGTGTGGCAGAAGGACTGCATCACGAGGTCGGCCGAGAAGCCCAGGCAGGCCAGGTCCTTCAGCTCGTCGCGGGTCATCGGGCCAGTGGTGTCCTGCGAACCGACGGTCGTCATCTTGGGCTCGCAGTAGGTGCCGGGGCGCACGCCCTGGCCTTCCGGCAGGCCGACGGCGCGACCGACCATCTTCTGTGCCAGGGTGAAGCCGGCCTTGCTCTCGGCGGGCGCCTGCGGCAGGCGGAACTGGGTCGAGGCGGGCAGGCCCAGGAACTCGCGCGCCTTGGCGGTCAGCGAGCGTCCGATGATCAGGTTGATGCGGCCGCCGGCGCGCACTTCGTCGAACAGCACGTCGCTGCGCAGCTTGAACTCGGTGACGGTCTCGCCGTTCTTGACGATCTTGCCGTCGTAGGGCATGACTTCAATGACGTCGCCCATCTCCAGCTTGCTCACGTCCACTTCGATCGGCAGCGCGCCGGAGTCTTCCTGCGTGTTGAAGAAGATCGGGGCGATCTTGCCGCCCAGCGTGACGCCTCCGAAGCGCTTGTTCGGCACGAAGGGGATGTCCTGGCCCGTGGCCCAGATCACGCTGTTGGTGGCCGACTTGCGCGAAGAACCGGTACCGACCACGTCGCCCACGTAGGCCACGAGGTTGCCCTTCTTCTTCAGGTCCTCGATGAACTGCATCGGGCCGCGCTTGCCGTCTTCTTCCGGCTTGAAGGCCGCGTCGGGGCGCGTGTTCTTCAGCATCGCCAGGTAGTGCATCGGGATATCCGGGCGGCTCCAGGCGTCCGGGGCGGGCGACAGGTCGTCGGTGTTGGTCTCGCCGGGCACCTTGAACACGGTGACGGTGATGCTCTTGGGCACTTCGGGGCGGGTGGTGAACCACTCGGCGTCGGCCCACGACTGCATGACTTCCTTGGCCTTGGCGTTGCCGGCCTTGGCCTTCTCTGCGACGTCGTTGAAGAAGTCGAACATCAGCAGGGTCTTCTTCAGACCTTCGGCGGCGACGCCTGCCACTTCGGCGTCGTCCAGCAGCTCGATCAGCGGGTGCACGTTGTAGCCACCCACCATGGTGCCCAGCAGCTCGGTGGCCTTGGCCTTGGATATCAGGGCGACCTTTTCGTCACCATGGGCCACGGCGGCCAGGAACGAGGCCTTGACCTTGGCGGCGTCGTCCACGCCCGGCGGCACGCGGTGCGTCAGCAGGTCCAGCAGGAAGGCGTCTTCACCGGCGGGCGGGTTCTTGATCAGTTCGATCAGGGCGGCGACCTGCTTGGCGTCGAGCGGCAGCGGGGGAATGCCCAGGGCGGCGCGTTCAGCGACGTGGGCGCGGTAGTCGGTCAGGAAGGTCGACATGGCGTTCTCCGGTGGGGTGGGTGATGGTTGGTGTTCGAAAGTCATGCAAGAAACCAGCCGCGCACGGTCTCGGGCAGGGCATGCCCGGTCTGGTGCGCGCGCTCGATCACTTGCCAGTAATAGCGGTAGCTGGCGCGGTCGTGCAGCCGGCCTTCGTACTGCACCGGCGCCCAATCAGCGGCCGCGGCGCGTTCGACGATGGCCAGCGCGGTCTCGATTTCTGCCTCGGCGGGTGAAAACGCGGCGACGATGGCGCGGATCTGGTCCGGGTGGATGCTCCACATGCGGGTGTAGCCGAGTTCGGTGGCCGCCTTGCGCACGGCGTTCTGCAGCGCGGGCAGGTCCTTGAACTCGGTCACCACGTTGTGTGAAGGCACCTTGCCGTGCGCGTGGCATGCCGCCGCCATCTCGATCTTGGCCCGCAGCACGTGCGGGTGGCTGAACTGCCCCGCCAGCGTCATCGCCGAGGCGGGAATCGCCCCGCCGTGGGCCGAGACGAAGTCCATCAGACCGAAGCTCAGGGATGCGACGCGCGGGTGGGCCGCGATGTCGAAGGCGCGGTGCACCGCGGCCGGCGACTCGATCAGCACATGCAGCGGCAAGGCGGCGGCGCCAGCGGCGTCCATGGCCGCCACGGCGCGTTCGACGTCGGCCACCGACTCCACCTTGGGCACCATGAGGTGGCACAGCCGCGCGCCGGCCTGACCGGCAATCGTGGCCACATCGGCCTCGAAGTGGGGATGGTTCACCGGGTGGACCCGGGCGGCGACGCGGGCGGCTGCTGGGGCGCCCAACGCCAGTTCCGTGACCAGGGCCGCGTGCTCGGCCTCACCACCGACGGGCGCCCCGTCTTCGCAGTCGAGCGTGACATCGAAGACGCAGGCGCCGAACTCGGCACTCAGTTCGGCCTGCAGCTGCAGGCTCTTCCTCATCCGCGCTTCGACACCGCTGTAGTGATCGCAGACCGGCAATGCAAATGCACCGGCCTGGGCTCCAACAAGGATGTCGCGCGGGTGAGGTTTCACGGAGTTACCAAGCGGTTACCAGCTCAGAGCAAGTGCTTGACGCCGTCCTTCTCGCCTTCGAGCTCGGCCAGGGTCTTGTTGATGCACTCTTGCGAGAAGGCGTCGATGGGCAGGCCTTCGACGATCTTGTACTCGCCACCTTCGCAGGTGACGGGGTAGCCGAACATGACTTCCTTGGGGATGCCGTATTCGCCATTGGACGGGATGCCCATGGTGACCCATTTGCCGTTGGTGCCCAGGGCCCAGTCGCGCATGTGGTCGATGGCGGCGTTGGCGGCGGAAGCAGCCGACGACAGGCCACGGGCGGCGATGATGGCGGCGCCACGCTTGCCCACGGTGGGCAGGAACACGTTGGCGTTCCAGTCGTGGTCGTTGATGGTGTCCTTCACGGACTTGCCGTTCACGGTGGCGAAACGGTAGTCGGCGTACATGGTGGGCGAGTGGTTGCCCCACACGGCCAGCTTCTCGATGTCGCCCACGGCGCAGCCGATCTTGGCGGCGATCTGCGAGGCAGCGCGGTTGTGGTCCAGGCGCAGCATGGCGGTGAAGTTCTTGGCCGGCAGGTCGGGGGCCGACTTCATGGCGATGTAGGCGTTGGTGTTGGCGGGGTTGCCGACCACCAGCACGCGCACATTGCGCGAGGCCACGGCGTTCAGGGCCTTGCCCTGGGCGGTGAAGATCTGGGCGTTGGCGGCCAGCAGGTCGGCGCGCTCCATGCCGGGACCACGGGGACGGGCGCCGACCAGCAGGGCGTAGTCGGTGTCCTTGAAGGCGGTCATCGGGTCGCTGTGAGCTTCGATGCCGGCCAGCAGCGGGAAGGCGCAGTCTTCCAGTTCCATGATCACGCCCTTGAGCGCGTTCTGGGCCTTCTCGTCCGGGATTTCCAGCAGCTGCAGGATCACGGGCTGGTCCTTGCCCAGCATTTCGCCGGAGGCGATACGGAACAGCAGGGCGTAACCGATCTGACCTGCGGCGCCAGTGACGGCAACACGGACGGGCTTCTTGCTCATGGTGAAAACTCCAGAAGGGACGTTGGGAAATTGAAATATCGATGGGGCTTGACCCCTTGGACAGCCCGCGAGTGTACCCGCGTAAACCCGTAGGCGTCAATTTGTCTTATGTCTTATATAAGATATGATTGCACATCAAAAATAGCGGGCCACGGCGTTGGGTCATTTGCCCGCTCACCCACCGACAACATGGCCTCCGCACATCCTTCGCAGCCCGACCTGTCCCAGGAGGAATCGCGCGCACCTGCCGACTCGGCGGGCACCGGACCGGCCGCGCCTCTTCCGCCAACACCGGCTTTCAGCCCCCTGTACCAGCAGATCAAGTCGCTGATCCTGCGCAGCCTGCAGGCAGGCGAATGGAAACCGGGCGACATGATCCCCAGCGAGTTCGACCTGGCCGCCCGCTTCCGCGTGAGCCAGGGCACGGTGCGCAAGGCCATCGACGAACTGGCCACCGACAACCTGCTGGTGCGCCGCCAGGGCAAGGGCACCTTCGTGGCCACCCACGCCGAACAGCACATCCAGTACCGCTTCCTGCGTGTGCTGCCCGACGCGAGCGCGCCGGAAGCCCAGGGCCCGGCCGAGCGGCGCATCATCGAATGCCGCCGCCTGCGTGGGCCGGCCGAGGTGGCCCGGCAACTCGACCTCAAGGGCGGCGACTCGCTGGTACAGGTCCGGCGCGTGCTCTCGTTCTCCGGCACGCCCGCCATCCTGGAAGACATCTGGCTGCCCGGCGCGCCATTCAAGGGCCTGAGCATCGAAACCCTGTCCAGCGACAAGGGTCCCATGTACGCCCTGTTCGAAGCACAGTTCGGCGTGCGCATGGTGCGCGCGACCGAGAAGATCAAGGCCGTGGCCGCCGATGCCGATGCCGCAGCACTGCTGGGGGTCGAAGTGGGCCACCCGCTGCTGAGCGTGGAACGTCTGGCCTACACCTACAACGACGTGCCGATGGAACTGCGGCGCGGCCTCTACCGCACGGAAACCCGGCACTATCACAACGAACTGAACTGAGTCGCCAACGCGCCGGAGCCCGACACGTCAAGGCCAGATGTCAGGCCTGGGTATGCTGCGTTGCAATAGAATTTCAAGGTTTGTAATTCGGGTTACCACCGAGTTACAAGCTCCCTTCCAACCCCGAACCCCACGGAAGAAAGCCCCACCATGACCGAGTTGACCAAGAAGCGGCCTGAGTTCCGCAACATCAACGCCTTCAAGGATCTGACCACCTACCGCCTGCCTCTGGCCGGCTGGGTGTCGATCCTGCACCGCGCCAGCGGTGGCCTGATGTTCATCCTGCTGCCCCTGATCGTCTGGCTGTTCGACACCTCGGTGTCGTCCGAGATCTCTTACGAACGTTTCAGCGCAGCCTTCTCGGGCGGCATCGGACTGGTTCCCGGCTGGCTGTTCAAGCTGGTGGTGCTGGCCATCATCTGGGCCTACCTGCACCACCTGATCGCCGGCCTGCGCCACCTGTACATGGACATGACGCACTCGGTGACCAAGGAGTTCGGCAAGTCCTCCGCCATCGTAACGCTGGCCCTGTCCATCGGACTGACGCTGATCCTCGGCGCCAAGCTGTTCGGCCTGTACTGATCCCGCGAAAGAAGGAAACCAACATGTCCGTCAATTACGGCTCCAAACGCGTCGTCACCGGCGCCCACTACGGGCTGCGCGACTGGCTCGCCCAACGCATCACCGGCGCGATCTTCGCCCTGCTGACCCTCATCGTGCTGGCCAAGGTGCTGCTCACCAGCGGCCCTCTGGGCTACGAGGGCTGGGCCGGCATCTTTGCCCCCCAGTGGATGAAGGCACTGACCTTCGCGGCCTTCATCGCCATCGCCTATCACATCTGGATCGGCATGCGCGACATCTGGATGGACTACGTCAAGCCCACCGGCATCCGCCTGGCCCTGCACATCTTCACCATCGTCTGGCTCGTGGCCTGCCTGGGCTGGGCTGTTCAAGTTCTCTGGAGACTCTGATCCATGACCACCACCGCATCCCTTTCCAAGCGCAAGTTCGACGTGGTCATCGTCGGAGCCGGCGGCTCCGGCATGCGTGCCTCGCTGCAACTGGCCCGCGCCGGCCTCAAGGTGGCCGTGCTCTCGAAGGTCTTCCCGACCCGCTCGCACACCGTTGCAGCGCAGGGTGGCGTGTCCGCCTCGCTGGGCAACATGAGCGAAGACAGCTGGGAATACCACTTCTACGACACCGTCAAGGGTTCCGACTGGCTCGGTGACCAGGACGCCATCGAGTTCATGTGCCGCGAAGCGCCCAAGGTCGTGTATGAGCTCGAACACTTCGGCATGCCGTTCGACCGCAACCCCGACGGCACGATCTACCAGCGTCCGTTCGGCGGCCACACCGCCAACTACGGCGAAAAGCCAGTGCAGCGCGCCTGCGCCGCGGCCGACCGCACCGGCCACGCCATGCTGCACACGCTGTACCAGGCCAACGTGTCGGCCAAGACCACCTTCTTCGTGGAGTGGATGGCGCTGGACCTGATCCGCGACGCCAGCGGCGACGTGGTGGGCGTGACCGCCCTCGAAATGGAAACCGGCGACACCTACGTGCTCGAAGCCAAGACCGTGCTGCTGGCCACCGGTGGTGCCGGCCGCATCTTCCAGTCCTCGACCAACGCCTTCATCAACACCGGTGACGGCCTGGGCATGGCCGCCCGTGCCGGCATCGCACTGCAGGACATGGAGTTCTGGCAGTTCCACCCCACCGGCGTGGCCGGCGCGGGCGTGCTGCTGACCGAAGGCTGCCGCGGCGAAGGCGCCATCCTGCTCAACAGCAACGGCGAGCGTTTCATGGAGCGCTATGCGCCCACGCTGAAGGACCTGGCACCGCGCGACTTCGTGTCCCGCTGCATGGGCCAGGAAATCCTGGAAGGCCGTGGCTGTGGTCCCAACAAGGACTACATCCACATGAAGCTGGACCACCTGGGTGCCGACACCATCCACAAGCGCCTGCCCTCGGTGTATGAGATCGGCGTGAACTTCGCCAACGTCGACGTGACGCGCGAGCCGATCCCGGTCGTGCCCACCATCCACTACCAGATGGGTGGCATCCCGACCAACATCCACGGCCAGGTGGTCGAGCGCTTCAACGGTGAAGACCGTCCGGTCAACGGCCTCTACGCGGTGGGCGAATGCTCCTGCGTGTCGGTGCACGGCGCCAACCGCCTGGGCACCAACTCGCTGCTGGACCTGCTCGTCTTCGGCAAGGCCGCCGGCAACCACATCATCGCCAACGTCAACCCCAAGCAGGAGCACAAGGACCTGCCCAAGGACGCCGCCGACAAGACCCTGGCCCGCCTGGCCCGCCTGGACAGCGCCAAGAACGGCGAGTACGCCCAGGACGTTGCCAACGACATGCGCGCCATCATGCAGACGCACGCGGGCGTGTTCCGCAGCCAGGAGTCCATGGACGCCGGTGTGCAGAAGATCAACGCCCTGCGCGAGCGCGTGGGCGCCATCGGCCTGAAGGACAACTCCAAGGTGTTCAACACCGCGCGCATCGAAGCGCTGGAAGTCGAGAACCTGATGGAGGCCGCCCAGGCCACCATGACCAGCGCGGCCGCCCGCAAGGAATGCCGCGGCGCCCACCTGGTGCGCGACTACGAACACGACGTCAACCACCCGACCTGCCCGCTGGGCCGCAACGACGCCGAGTGGATGAAGCACACCCTCTGGTACCAGGACGGCAACAAGCTGGACTACAAGCCGGTGCGCATGAAGCCCCTGACCGCCGAAACGGTGCCCCCGAAGCCCCGCACCTTCTGACCGGAATCAGCGAACACAAGGACACTGAAAAATGGCACAACGCACTTTCAAGATCTACCGCTACGACCCGGACAAGGACGCCAAGCCGTACATGCAGACCATCCAGGTCGAACTGGACGGCACCGAGCGCATGCTGCTGGACGCCCTGATCAAGCTCAAGGCCGTGGACCCCACGCTGTCGTTCCGCCGCTCCTGCCGCGAAGGCGTGTGCGGTTCGGACGCCATGAACATCAACGGCAAGAACGGCCTGGCCTGCCTGACCAACCTGAACACGCTCAAGGGCGACATCGTGCTCAAGCCGCTGCCCGGCCTGCCGGTCGTTCGCGACCTGATCGTGGACATGACGCTGTTCTTCAAGCAGTACCACAGCATCAAGCCCTACCTGATCAACGAGACCCCCGCCCCCGAGCGCGAGCGCCTGCAGAGCCCCGAAGAGCGCGAAGAGCTCAACGGCCTGTACGAGTGCATCCTGTGCGCCAGCTGCTCCACGAGCTGCCCCAGCTTCTGGTGGAACCCCGACAAGTTCGTCGGCCCCGCCGGTCTGCTGCAGGCGTATCGCTTCATCGCCGACAGCCGCGACCAGGCCACCGCCGAGCGTCTGGACAACCTGGAAGACCCGTACCGTCTGTTCCGCTGCCACACCATCATGAACTGTGTGGACGTCTGCCCCAAGAGCCTGAACCCCACCAAGGCCATTGGCAAGATCAAGGAACTGATGGTGCGCCGCGCCGTCTGATCCCGCGTTTTATGACCATGAATGCCAGCCCCGGTGACGCCGTGCTCGATGCCCCGGCATTGAGCAAGCTGCGCTGGCGCTGCCGCCGTGGGCTGCTCGAGAACGACCTGTTCATCGAGCAGTTCTTTGCCAGACATGAGTCTGGCTTGACTGTCAGGCAGGCCGAAGCTCTGGGGGTTCTAATGGACCTTTCCGACAACGATCTGCTTGATCTGTTGCTCGGCCGCAAGAAGCCCGAGGGCCTACAGGCCAGTGACGACGTCACTCAGGTGCTGGGCATGCTGCGCGCTGCCCGACGACCCGATTAACCTCTACCAGGAAACCGCATGAAACTCGTAGACAACAAAGCCACCCTGTCGTTCTCCAACGGCAGCCCCAGCGTCGAGATGCCGGTGTACGGCGGCAGCATCGGTCCGGACGTGATCGACATCCGCAAGCTGTATGCACAGACCGGCATGTTCACCTACGACCCCGGCTTCCTGTCCACGGCGTCCTGCCAGTCGGCCATCACCTACATCGACGGCGACAAGGGCGAACTGCTGTACCGCGGCTACCCGATCGAGCAGCTGGCCACCCAGGCCGACTACCTCGACACCTGCTTCCTGCTGCTCAATGGCGAACTACCCAATGAGACGGAGCGAGGCGACTTCCACAAGCTCGTGACCAACCACACGATGGTCAACGAGCAGATGCAGTTCTTCCTGCGTGGCTTCCGGCGCGACGCCCACCCCATGGCCGTGCTGACCGGTCTGGTAGGCGCCCTGTCGGCCTTTTATCACGACAGCACCGACATCAACAACCCCGAGCACCGCCGCATCGCCGCGATCCGCCTGATCGCCAAGATGCCCACGCTGGTGGCCATGTCCTACAAATACGGTGTGGGCCAGCCCTACATGTACCCGCGCAACGACCTGAGCTACTCGGGCAACTTCCTGCGCATGATGTTCGGCACGCCCTGCGAGGACTACAAGGTCAACCCGGTGCTGGAAAAAGCGCTGGACCGCATCTTCATCCTGCACGCCGACCACGAGCAGAACGCCTCCACCTCCACCGTGCGCCTGTGCGGCTCGTCGGGCACCAATCCGTTCGCCGCCATCGCAGCCGGTGTGGCCTGCCTCTGGGGCCCCGCCCACGGTGGCGCCAACGAAGCCTGCCTGAACATGCTGGAAGACATCCAGCGCAACGGCGGCGTGGCCAAGGTCGGCGAGTTCATGAACCAGGTGAAGGACAAGAACAGCGGCGTCAAGCTGATGGGCTTCGGTCACCGCGTGTACAAGAACTACGACCCGCGCGCCAAGCTGATGCAGGAAACCTGCAACGAGGTGCTGGCCGAGCTGGGTCTGGAAAATGACCCGCTGTTCAAGCTGGCCAAGGAACTGGAAAAGATCGCCCTGGAAGACGACTACTTCGTGCAGCGCAAGCTCTACCCGAACGTCGACTTCTACTCCGGCATCGTGCAGCGCGCCATCGGCATTCCGGTCAGCCTGTTCACCGGCATCTTCGCGCTGGCCCGCACCGTCGGCTGGATCGCCCAGCTCAACGAAATGCTGGCCGACCCCGAGTACAAGATCGGCCGTCCGCGCCAGTTGTTCACGGGTGCCGCTCGCCGCGACGTCCCCGCCAGTTTCAAGCGCTGATCCCGCCTTGCCCCACAAAACCCGCCTCTGGCGGGTTTTGTTTTTTGCGGGGCCTGACATCGCCAATGACGATGCCAAAGTCACCTCAAAAGCAAGAGAATCCATGAAGTCATCTTGAAACACGATGACTTCCTCATGAACGCCCCCGACCGCGCCTTCACCCGCCGACTTGACCTGACCACGCTGCAGCTGTTCGTGGCGGTGTGCGAGCGCGGCAGCATCGGCAAGGCGGCCGAGACCGAGTTCATGGCGCCGTCGGCGGTCAGCAAGCGGCTGTCGGATCTGGAGACCACGGTCGGCACGCCGCTGCTCATGCGCCACGCACGCGGCGTCACGCCCACCCCGGCTGGCCAGAGCCTGCTGCACCACGCCCGCTCGGTGCTGTTCAGCCTCGACAAGATGCAGGGCGAGCTCTCGGAGTACGCCGACGGCGTGCGCGGCCATGTGCGGGTGCACGCCAACATCTCGGCCACGGTGCAGTTCCTGCCCGAAGACCTGGGCGGTTTCATCCGCGCGCACGACGCGATCAAGATCGACCTTGAAGAACACCTGTCCACCGAGGTGCTGCGGGCGGTGCAGGAAGGCGCGGCCGACCTGGGCATCTGCCACGTCGGCGGCGACGACCCGATCCAGGGCCTGCAGACCCTGCCCTACCGGCAGGACCGGCTGGTGCTGATCGTGCCGGCCCGCCATCCGTTGGCCGGACACACGGCCATGGCCTTCGCCGACAGCCTCGAATGGGACCACGTCGGCCTGCACGCCAACAGTTCCATCTACCGTGCCATGCACGCCGCCGCCACCGCCAGCGGCCGCAACATCCGGCTGCGCATCCGCGTCTCGGGCCTGGACGCCATGTGCCGCATGATCCACAACGGACTGGGCGTCGGCCTGATGCCGCGCCGCGCCTTCGAACTGATGCAGGGCGCCGGCGACCTGCAGGCAGTCGATCTCACCGACGACTGGGCCACGCGCCACATCGACCTGGTGGCGCGCGACTTTTCCAGCCTGCCCGTCAGTGCCCGGCTGCTGGTGGACCACCTGTCCACACCGCCCGCCGGGTCCGCAACCCCGACCTAGAATTTCAAGCCCCACAGGAGAACCCCACCCCATGGCACGCACGCTCTACGACAAGATCTGGGACGAACACGTCGTCCACACGGAGGAAGACGGCACGTCCGTCCTCTACATCGACCGCCACCTGGTGCACGAAGTTACCAGCCCGCAGGCGTTCGAGGGCCTGCGCCAGGCCGGCCGCAAGGTCTGGCGCGTGAGCTCGGTGGTCGCCACCGCCGACCACAACACGCCCACCACCGGCTGGGAACTGGGCTACGACGGCATCACCGATCCGATCAGCAAGGAACAGATCACCACGCTGGACAGCAACATCAAGGAATTCGGCGCTGCGGCGTTCTTCCCCTTCATGTCCAAGCGCCAGGGCATCGTGCACGTGATCGGCCCCGAGAACGGCGCCACCCTGCCCGGCATGACCGTGGTCTGCGGCGACTCGCACACCTCCACCCATGGCGCCTTCGGCGCGCTGGCGCACGGCATCGGCACCTCGGAAGTCGAGCACGTGATGGCCACGCAGACCCTGCTGGCCAAGAAGGCCAAGAACATGCTGGTCAAGGTCGAGGGCCAGCTCGCCAAGGGCGTGACCGCCAAGGACATCGTGCTGGCCATCATCGGCAAGATCGGCACCGCCGGCGGCACGGGCTACACCATCGAGTTCGCCGGCAGCGCCATCCGCTCGCTGTCCATGGAAGGCCGCATGACGGTCTGCAACATGGCCATCGAAGGCGGTGCGCGCGCCGGTCTGGTGGCCGTGGACGAGAAGACCATCGAATACGTCAAGGGTCGCCCGCTGGCCCCGACCGGCGTGGAATGGGACCAGGCGGTCGCCTACTGGAAGTCGCTGCACTCGGACGCCGACGCGGTGTTTGACGCCGTGGTCGAGCTCGATGCGACGCAGATCCTGCCGCAGGTCACCTGGGGCACCTCGCCCGAGATGGTGCTGGGCGTGGACGCCCGCGTGCCCGATCCCGAGAAGGAGAAGGACGCCAGCAAGCGCGGCGCCATGGAGCGGGCGCTGACCTACATGGCGCTCGAACCGGGCAAGCCGCTGGCCGACATCTTCGTCGACAAGGTCTTCATCGGTTCCTGCACCAACAGCCGCATCGAAGACATGCGCGAAGCCGCCGCGGTCGTCAAGAAGCTGGGCCAGAAGGTCGCGAAGAACATCAAGCTGGCCATGGTCGTGCCGGGCTCCGGTCTGGTGAAGGAACAGGCCGAGCGCGAAGGCCTGCACGAGATCTTCAAGGCCGCCGGCTTTGAATGGCGCGAGCCCGGCTGCTCGATGTGCCTGGCCATGAACGCCGACCGGCTGGAGCCGGGAGAGCGCTGCGCCAGCACCAGCAACCGCAACTTCGAAGGCCGCCAGGGCGCTGGTGGCCGCACCCACCTGGTCTCGCCTGCGATGGCCGCCGCCGCCGCGATCCACGGTCATTTCGTCGACATCCGCACCATCGCCTGAACGTCTTTCCCGAGCACTTTCCCAAGGAGCCCACCATGTCCTCGTTCAAGACCCTGCTCGCCACCGCCACCCTGATGTCCCTGGCCGCCTGCAGCACCAACACCGTGCAAGGCGTCAAGCAGGACGCCCACGTCGTCAAGGACAAAGCCATCGAGGTCAAGGACGTGGTGGTCGACAAGGCCATCGAGATCAAGGACAAGGCCGTCGAGGGCGGCAAGTCCGCCGGCCAGGCGGTCGGCTCCGGGCTGGAGAAAGCCGGCGAAGCCGTCAAGGGCGCGACCAACTGAACATCCACACCATGCAGACATTCACCATTCACCAGGGCCTCGTGGCCCCCATGGACCGCGAGAACGTCGACACCGACGCGATCATCCCCAAGCAGTTCCTCAAGTCGATCCGCAAGACCGGCTTCGGCCCCAACCTGTTCGACGAGTGGCGCTACCTGGACCAGCCGGGCGAACCCGGCGTGCCCGAAAGCGCACGCAAGCCCAACCCGGACTTCGTGCTGAACCAGCCGCGCTATCGTGGCGCCTCGGTGCTGCTCACGCGCCGCAACTTCGGCTGCGGCTCCAGCCGCGAACACGCGCCCTGGGCCATCGACCAGTACGGCTTCCGCGCCATCATCGCGCCCAGCTACGCCGACATCTTCTTCAACAACTGCTTCAAGAACGGCCTGCTGCCCATCGTGCTGAGCGAGCCACAGGTGGACCAGCTGTTCAACGACGTGTACGCCTTCCCGGGCTACCAGCTGACCATCGACCTGGAGCGCCAGGTCATCGTCAAGCCGCAGGGTGAAGAAATCCCCTTCGAGGTCAACGCCTTCCGCAAGTACTGCCTGATCAACGGGCTGGACGACATCGGCCTGACGCTGCGCCACAAGGACAAGATCGAGGCGTTCGAGAAAGAGCGCCTGGCGACCAAGCCCTGGCTCGCCCACACCATGTGATTCACCCCAACTTCAAAACCCACCCAATGAAAATCGCAGTTCTCCCCGGTGATGGCATCGGCACCGAAATCGTCGCCGAAGCGGTCAAGGTCCTCGACGCACTCGACCTGAAGTTCGAGATGGAATCGGCCCTGGTCGGTGGCGCCGCCTACGACGCGCACGGCCACCCGCTGCCCGAGTCCACGCTCAAGCTGGCCAAGGAAGCCGACGCCATCCTGTTCGGCGCCGTCGGCGACTGGAAGTACGACAAGCTCGACCGCCCGCTGCGCCCCGAGCAGGCCATCCTGGGCCTGCGCAAGAACCTGGGCCTGTTCGCCAACTTCCGCCCCGCCATCTGCTACGAGCAGCTGGTAGGCGCCTCCAGCCTCAAGCCCGAGCTGATCGCCGGCCTGGACATCCTGATCATTCGCGAGCTGACCGGCGACATCTATTTCGGCCAGCCGCGGGGCCGCCGCGAGGCCCCGGACGGCGAGTTCAAGGGCGCGCCCGAGGCCTTCGACACCATGCGCTATTCCAAGCCCGAGATCGAGCGCATCGCCCACGTCGCCTTCCAGGCGGCGCGCAAGCGCAACAAGAAGGTGACCTCGGTCGACAAGGCCAACGTGCTGGAGACCTTCCAGTTCTGGAAGGACACCATGATCGAGGTGCACGCCCAGTACCCCGATGTCGAGCTGCAGCACATGTACGTGGACAACGCCGCGATGCAGCTGGTCAAGGCGCCCAAGGCCTTCGACGTGGTGGTCACCGGCAACATGTTTGGCGACATCCTGTCCGACGAGGCCTCGATGCTGACCGGCTCGATCGGCATGCTGCCCTCGGCCTCGCTCAACAGCAGGAACCAGGGCCTGTACGAGCCGAGCCATGGCAGCGCGCCCGACATCGCCGGCAAGGGCATCGCCAACCCGCTGGCGACCATCCTGTCGGCTGCCATGATGCTGCGCTTCTCGCTCAACCAGGAAGAAGCCGCCCAGCGCATCGAAGCCGCGGTGCAGAAGGTGCTGGCCCAGGGCCTGCGCACCGGCGACATCTGGAGCGAAGGCACGACCAAGGTCGGCACCGTGGAGATGGGCGACGCCGTTGTCAAGGCGCTGGCCTGAACCCGGGCACCCGCCGATGAGCGCGCCGCTGTTCACCTTCGACAACAGCTACGCGCTGATGGAGGGCATGTCCGTGCCCTGGCAGCCGGCGGCGGTGCCGGCGCCGCGCTGGTTGCATCTGAACCGGACGCTGGCCGACGAGCTCGGGCTCGATGCCGATGCCCTGGCGTCCGACGAGGGCCTGGCGGTGTTCGCGGGCAACCGCGTGCCCGAGGGTGCCACGCCAATTGCGCAGGCCTACGCCGGCCACCAGTTCGGCGGCTTCTCGCCACAGCTGGGTGACGGTCGCGCGCTGCTGCTGGGTGAGGTGTTGGACGCGCGCGGACAGCGCCGCGACATCGCGTTCAAGGGCTCGGGCCGCACGCCGTTCTCGCGCGGCGGCGATGGCAAGGCCGCCGTTGGGCCGGTGCTGCGCGAGGTGCTGATCAGCGAGGCCATGCACGCGCTGGGCATCCCCACCACGCGCTCGCTGGCGGCGGTGGCGACCGGCGAAACCATCCGACGCGAGCGCCCGCTGCCCGGTGCCATCCTCACGCGCGTGGCGGCCAGCCACATCCGCGTCGGCAGCTTCCAGTTCTTCGCCGCGCGCAACGACACCGAACGCGTCCAGCAGCTCGCCGAACACGCCATCGCCCGCCACGACCCGGCGCTGGTGGGCCGCGAGGACCGGTTCCTCTGTTTCTACGAAGCCGTGGTGCAGCGCCAGGCGAAGCTGGTCGCGTTGTGGATGTCGGTCGGCTTCATCCACGGCGTGATGAACACCGACAACATGACGGTGTCGGGCGAAACCATCGACTACGGCCCCTGCGCCTTCCTGGAGGCCTACGACCCGCAGACGGTCTTCAGTTCCATCGACACCCACGGCCGCTACGCCTTCGGCAACCAGCCGGGCATCGCGCAATGGAACCTCGCGCGGCTGGCCGAAACCCTGCTGCCACTGTTCCACACCGGCGACGAGCAGGCCGTGGCCGCCGCCACCCGGGTGCTGGACGGCTTCGGCGCGCATTTCGACCGGCACTGGCTGAACCTGCACCGCCTCAAGCTGGGCCTGCGCAGCGACAGCGCCGACGACGAGGCCGACCGCGCCCTGGTCAATGAGCTGCTGCAACTCATGCGCGGGCACCGTGTCGACTTCACGCTGGGCTTCCGCCGTCTCTCGGCCGTGCTGCGCGGGTCGCCGCAGGACTGGCTCGTGCTCTGGGGCGATCAGCCCGCCGTCGCCGGCGAGTGGCTGGCGCGCTGGCAGCGGCGCCTGACCGCGCAGGGTGAGCCGGCGCACGAAGTGGCCGCCCGCATGGACGCCACCAACCCGCTGTTCATCCCGCGCAACCACCTGGTCGAGAACGCACTGGACGCCGCCAGCGAGTCCGGCGACCTGCGGCCTTTCGAGCGCCTGCTGGCCATCGTGACCGCCCCGTACACCGAGCGCACTGAAGACGCCAGCGCCGCCCTGCCCGGCACGCCCGAACAGACCCAGGGCTACCGCACCTTCTGCGGCACCTGAGGCCGCGGATGTCGAAAACGGCGGCCCTGTTTCGTCGTCGTTCCAAGGCCCTGGGCCTTGCCGTTCACCGACACCCCGACCAAGGAGCAACCCCATGAGCACCGGCACCGTCCGCTTCCACCGCATCCTCAAGGCGCCGCCCGAGCGCGTCTACCGCGCTTTCCTCGACCCCGACGCGATGACCAAATTCCTGCCGCCGCACGGCTTCACCGGCCGCGTGCTGGAGATGGACGCGCGCGTCGGCGGCGTCTACCGCATGCAGTTCACCAACTTCTCCAGCGGCCACACGCACGCCTTCGGCGGCAAGTACCTGGAACTGGTGCCGAACGAGAAGATCGTCAACACCGACCTCTTCGACGACCCCAACCTGCCCGGCCAGATGATCACCACCATCAGCCTCAAGGCCGTCTCCTGCGGCACCGAGCTGACGGCCGTGCAGGAAGGCATCCCCGCGGCCATTCCGGTCGAGATGTGTTACCTCGGCTGGCAGGAGACGCTGGCGCTGCTGGCCCAGCTGGTCGAACCCGAAATCCCGGGTTGAACAGGCCCCCACGCTCCGCCGCTGCGCGGGTCGCTGCCCCCCGAGGGGGCTGTTTCGGCTTGGGGCGGCCCGGCGCCGAAACTCACTTCGTGGGCAGCGCGCGCACTCGCTGCGTCGCCTCGCTGTCCACCGACAGCGGCTGGTGGCCCCGCGCGCTCAGGTAGCGCTCGCTGAACAGGCCGAACCAGGCGTCCAGCGCGTCGGCGGCGGCGGCGTCACCGGCCAGGTCCAGGCACATCGCCGCGACCTCGGCGGTGCAGAAGTGGTGGTCCTGCGCCGAGCGCCGCAGCTTGTAGCGCGAGGCGTGCGCCGGTTGCAGCCCCAGCACCGGCGCGCTGTCCAGCCAGGGGCTCTTGCGGAACATCTTGCGCGCCTCGGACCAGGTGCCGTCCAGCAGCACGAACAGCGGCCGGCGCCCGTCGTCCACCACCGGCGCCGTCACGGCGCGCGACGGCGCGGCGTACTCGGTCGGAAACACCACATGGGGTCGCCATTGCGGATCGGCCAGCAGCGCCAGCAGGGCGGGGTCGACCTCGGTGCGCGACCAGCCGAAGGCCCAGGTGTCGGGCACCACGTCGGCGATCAGCCAGCCGGTGTTGGTCGGCTTGAGCGCCTCGATATCGCCCAGCAGCAGGCAGAAGCCCGCGTTCGACGGCACGACCGGCCGCAGGGCGCAGATGCAGTGGGTGGCGGGCAGGCGGCAGCCGCTGCAGCGCACCAGGCCGGCGCCGCGGGCGACATACGGCTTGCTGGAGGCCGCCAGGCGCAGCGCGCGCTGGCGCGCGACCGCGTGGGGAACGGATGAAGCGACGGCTTCCGGGGTGACAGGTGACATCCGTCAAATGTATGCTCCCCGCGATGAACATCCTGACCTCCCTCGACGCCCTGCGCGCGCTCTACGACCCGGTGCGCGAGCGCTCGTCCAAGAAAGAGATTCCGCAGCTCGACGCGCACGCACGCCGTTTCATCGGACTCTCGCCCTTCGTGGTGATCGGCAGCGGCGATGCCGCGCACGGCATGGACACCTCGCCGCGCGGTGGCGCGCCGGGCTTCGTGCACGCGCCGGACGCCCACACCCTGCTGATCCCCGACGCGCCCGGCAACAACCGGCTGGACACGCTGGAGAACATCGTGCGCGGTGGCGAAGGCGGCGCCCCGGTCGGGCTGCTGTTCCTGATCCCGGGCGTGGACGAAACCCTGCGCGTGAACGGCCGCGCCCTGCTCAGCACCGACCCGGACGATCTGCAGCGCTGCGCCGAACCGCACCGCCTGCCCAAGCTCGCGATCCGGGTCACCGTGCAAGCCTGCTACCTGCACTGCGCCAAAGCGCTGATGCGCTCGCACCTCTGGGACGCACAACACCAGGTCGAGCGTTCAGCGCTGCCCAGCATGACCGAGATGATGCGCGACCAGATTCGCGAATTCCGCGGCGAGGAGGTCGCCGCGGAAACGCAGGAGCAGATGCTCGAGCGCTACCGCCAGACGCTCTGACGGCGCGGCGGCGGCCGCGCCTCAGGGCAGGAAGTTCAGCCCCTCGGGCAGCGGCGGCACCAGCGGCACCTCGAACAGCGGACCGGGCCCATCGGGGTCGATCACGACACTGCCCCCGCTGCGGAAGAACTCCGCGATCTGCGTCTGCGCCAGCACCGCGATCGTCGGTCCCGCCGGGCTCGCGAGTCCGGTCAGGAAGGTGTGCGGGTTCTTCGGCACCGCCGGGTTCGCGGCGACGGCCAGGTCGTTGCGGAAGTAGGTGGTCTGCGCCTGCAGGCCACCGGCGCGCACGATCGCGGTCGAGGTCGGGTTGGGCACGGTCTGGTCGCCCTTGGCCATCTGCAGGATCACCGGCTTGGCCGCGCTGCCGGGCAGCGGCTGCTGGCGGATCAGGTGGGCGTAGGACACCGGATTGCCCGCCTGCTGCACCCATTCCCAGCGGTCGATCACCTGCGCGATCTCCATCGCCCCCGGCACGTTGTTGACCACCGGTGGCAGGTCGCGCAGGGGCATGTTCTCGAAGAAGTTGAACGGCACCGGCAGGCTGGCCGACGGCGGCAGGTTGAGCAGCTGCGGCACCCGGGTCGCCAGCGCCAGACCGGTCAGGCCGCGGAACGCGCCCAGCCGCGCGACCTCGGCGATGGAGCCACCCGGCACGTTGGGCACGCCGGCCTGGATGGACGGCTCGACGCCCAGCAGCATGGTGCCGTAGATGCCGCCGAAGGACTGGCCGGCGTAGTAGATGCGCTGCGCGTCGAGGTCGGTGCTGCCATCGCCCTCGACATCAATGCCTGCCTCCACCTGGCGCACCAACTGCATCAGGTCAATCGCGGTCTGGCGCAGGCCATCGCGGCTGGAGATCGCAGTGCGCGGCGGCGCGGCGCTCGATCCCTCGGTGCTGTCGATGGCGCCGTTGCCGTCCTGGTCGAAGCCGCGGCCGCCGGAAGGCACCGACACCACACCGCCGGCGGTGGTCAGGTTGAGCACGCCGGCCGCGCCGCCGCCGTGGCCCACCACGTTGATCGACAGCGTCGCAATGCCGCGCGAGGCCAGCACGGAGGCCACCGTCCACGGCGCGCCGAACATGCTGTCGGTGAAACCGTGGCCGAAGATGGCCACCGGCCAGCCCGCCGCGGGTTTGGCGCCGGCCGGCAGGAAGAGCTGGAACACCAGCTCGTTCGTGCCCTGCGGTTGCGGCCGGCCCACCAGCGTCGGGGTCGCGGGGATGTACTGGCCGGCGGCGAGGTAGTTGGGCGACTGGTAGCGGCCGTAGGCGATCAGGCCGACGGCGCCGGGCACCACATAGAGCGCACCCAGCGGCACGGCCTGCGGCGCCAGCGCGCCCGGGGCGGCCCCGACCTGGCGCTGCAGGTCGACCGCCGCCACACCGTTCAGCGGAAACACCGCGCGCACCGGTGCGCCGGCCGCGCTGCCGATCATGAAGTCCACCGGCGCCGGGTTCGTTGCCTTGATGCGGCGCATCACCTTCACCAGGTCCCCGGTGGCGCTCTGCGTGGTGAACACCGACGCCGCCGCCACCGCCAGCCCGCGCCCCAGGCGCACCGCCGACGCCCCTTCGTGCATCTCGCGGTGGTGTTCGGCGCGGTGGCGCCCGCCGCCCAGCGCGGCACCGGGCACGATGCGCCGGCCCCTGGCGTCGCGCACGCCGTTGGTCACCACCAGCACATAGCGCGAACGTTCGGCCAGCAGCTCGTCGGGCTCGAACACCAGCGTGCGCGTGGCCGGGTCCCACAGCACCTGGTTGATGCCCACCTTCTGGCCGAAACCGCGCAGGGTCTGCGTGTCGCCCAGGTTGTAGAGGAACACGGTCTCGCTGCTGACCGAGGCCACATCGATGTCGCCGGTGAACGGCACCGTGATGCGCGGCTGGGTCGAGAAGCCGTCCAGCGTGTTGATCACGTCGATGTCCTGGCAGTCGCTCACCCGCACCGCGCAGTCGGGCCGGGGCAGGTTGACACGGCGGAAGGTCGCGTTGCCGAAGTCGACCACCGTGTGGCGGTTGCTCGGGAACGGACCGGCCGTGTCGTCGTCGCGCACCGACACGTTCTGCGCGAACGCGGCGGCGGGCAACGACACCAGGGGCAGCACCAGGGACAGCGACAGCAGCAGGCGACGGGAAGCAACGGCCATGGCAGGACTCCTCTGTGTTGGAATGGACCCCGCTTGTACGCCGAAAGACTTCGTGCGACCAGAGGGGATCACCGGTGGCAGGCCTGCCCGCTGTCACCTCGGTTGCTTATGCTGGAGGCCTTTTCTTCTCGCTTCCTCTCAGGACCCTGCCGTGAACGACCTCAACCCCGTCATCGCCCTGCTCGGGCGCCGCATTCGCCTCGCTGTTATCGGCGGCGGCCCGGGCTCCTTCATCGGGCCCATCCACCGCATGGCGGCCCGCCTGGACGACCGCTACGACATCGTGGCCGGCGTGCTCTCTTCCGACCCGCAGCGCTCGGTGGCCGCCGGGCTGGCGATGGGCCTGGCCCCGGACCGCTGCCACCCCGATCTGGCCACCCTGCTGGCGGCCGAAACGCAGCGCCCCGACGGCATCGACGCGGTCGCCATCATGACGCCCAACGACGGCCACTTTCCCGCTGCGATGGCGGCGCTGGAGCACGGCTTCGACGTCATCTGCGACAAGCCCATGACCAACACCCTGGCCGAGGCGCAGACGCTGTTCGAGAAAGTCCAAGCCAGCGGCCGTGTGTTCTGCCTGACCCACAACTACAGCGGTTACCCCATGGTGCGCCAGGCCCGCACCATGGTGGCCGACGGCCAGCTCGGCGAGATCCGCCTGGTGCAGGTGGAGTACGTGCAGGGCGGGCGTGCCAAGCCCGGCCCCGGCCGCGTGGCCTGGAAGGCCGACCCGGCGCGCGGCGGCCCTTCGCTGGTGATGGGCGACATCGGCACCCACGCCCACCAGCTGCTGCGCTTCATCAGCGGGCTGGAGGTCGGGGAGGTCGCGGCCGAGCTCGGCTGCGTGGTGCCCGAGCGCAGCGCGCACGACTTCGCAGGCGTGCTGCTGCGCATGGCGGGCGGTGCGCGCGGCAGCTTCTGGGTCACCCAGGCCGCCGCAGGGGTGGAGAACGGCCTGCGCACCCGCGTCAGCGGCTCGCGCGGCTCGCTCGAATGGCAGCAGGAACATCCGCAGGTGCTGGACTTCAAGCCGCTGGACGCCCCCGCCCAGCGCCTGACGCCGCGCGGCCCGGGCGCCCTGCCGCTGGCGCTGCGCGGCACCCGCGTGGCCGCCGGCCACCCCGAGGGCTTCCCCGAGGCCTTCGCCAACCTCTATTCGGACGCGGCCGAGGCCATCGCGGCGCGGCGCGCCGGTCAGCGCCCCGACCCCTTGGCCCTGCACTTCCCCAACGCGCACGACGGCTGGATGGGCATGCGCTTCGTCGACGCGGTGATCCGCTCGGCACAAGCCGGTGGCGCCTGGACGGCCGCATGACGCGGCCCACGCGCTCCCGCCGCCAGGTGCTCGGCACCCTGGCCGCCATGGGTCTGGGTGCGCTCACCGCGGCCCGGGCCGACACCACAGGTCTGCCGACCACCGACTGGCCTCAGGCATCGGCCGTGCCCGGCGGCGTGGCCCGGCTGGCCCTCGGCCCAGCCACGGACCGGCCCAGGGCCTGGGCCGGCGAGGCGCCCCTGCTGGTGGTGGGCGATCCGGCGGGCTGGACCGCGCTGGTCGGCATACCGCTGTCGGCCACCCCCGGGGACGCACAGATCGAGGTTGAGACCGGTGGGGGTCGGCGCGCCCTGCCCTACCGGATCGGCCCAAAGGCCTACGCCGAGCAGCGCCTGACGGTGGCCCCACGCACGGTCGAACTCTCGTCCAAGGACCTGGCGCGGCACGAGCGCGAACGGCTCCACCAGCAGGCCGTCATCGCCCGCTTCACCGAACCGGTGCCGCGCGACCTGCGCATGCAGGCGCCGGTGGACGGGCGCCGCTCCAGCTCCTTCGGGCTGCGGCGCGTGTTCAACGGGCAGGCGCGCCAGCCCCACAGCGGCATGGACATCGCGGCCGCGACCGGCACGCCGGTGGTGGCCCCGCTGGCGGCCCGGGTGGCCGACACGGGCGACTACTTCTTCAACGGCCAGACCGTCTGGCTGGACCATGGCGGTGGCCTGCTGTCCATGCTGTGCCACCTCAGCCGCACCGATGTGCGGGCGGGCGATTCGCTGGCGGCCGGCCAGCCGCTGGGCGCGGTGGGCGCCACCGGCCGCGTCACCGGCCCGCACCTGCACTGGAGTGTGCTGCTCAACCGGACCTCAGTGGACCCGGCGTTGTTTATTCACGCTTGATCCCGTTTTTTGGGGCGGGGAATGGCGGCCAGCCGGAGCGCCGCGGGCACAATGCGCGCTCCCCTTGTTGCCCGAATGTCCGCCCCGGAGGCCCCGTGTACCGTTTGCCGCTCGCCATCGCCGTCCTCATCGCCCTGGCGGCGTGCTCATCGACCAAGCGGCAATGGCAGAAGGAAGGCGTGAGCGCCTTCGACACCGCCAACGTGGAGTCGGAGTGCAAGTTCCAGACCGGACTTGCCAAGATCAAGGGCGACCAGGCCGAAGAACTGGTTCGCCACTGCATGCAGGCGAAGGGGTTCCGGCTGAACTAGCCCACCCCCACGCCGCCTTCGGCGTTACCCCCTCGAGGGGGCGATGCCTGCGGCCCGGCAAAGCCGGTTCCGCGGCATCCGCGAATCAGCCAGCGCCGCCGATGCGCTCCAGGCCACCCATGTAGGGCCGCAGCACCACGGGCACGGTCACGCTGCCGTCGGCGTTCTGGAAGTTTTCCAGCACCGCCACCAGCGCACGCCCCACGGCGAGGCCGGAGCCGTTGAGGGTGTGCACCAGCTCGTTCTTGCCCTGGGCGTTCTTGAAGCGCGCCTGCAGGCGACGCGCCTGGAAGGCCTCGCAGTTGGACACCGAGCTGATCTCGCGGTAGGTGCCCTGCGCCGGCACCCAGACCTCCAGGTCGTAGGTCTTGCTGGCGCCAAAGCCCATGTCACCCGTGCACAGGCTCATCACCCGGTAGGGCAGGCCCAGCGCCCGCAGGATGGCCTCGGCGTGGCCGGTCATCTCTTCCAGCGCCTCGTAGCTCTTCTCGGGGTGCACGATCTGCACCATTTCCACCTTGTCGAACTGGTGCTGGCGGATCATGCCGCGCGTGTCGCGTCCGGCGCTGCCCGCCTCGGAGCGGAAACACGGCGTGTGCGCCGTCATCTTGATCGGCAGCTCGGCCTCGGCCAGCACGGTGTCGCGCACCACGTTGGTCAGCGTCACCTCGCTGGTCGGAATCAGGTACAGCGCCTGGTTCTCCTCAGCGCCCTCCTGCCCGCCCTTGTTCGCCGCGAACAGGTCGGCCTCGAACTTGGGCAGCTGGCCGGTGCCACGCAGGGTGTCGGCGTTGACGATGTAGGGCGTGTAGCACTCGGTGTAGCCGTGCTGCTGGGTCTGCGTGTCCAGCATGAACTGGGCGAGCGCGCGGTGCAGGCGGGCAATGGGGCCGCGCATGAAGGTGAAGCGCGAGCCGGCCAGCTTGGTGCCGGTGTCGAAGTCCAGGCCGAGCTTCTCGCCGATGTCCACGTGGTCGCGGACCGGGAAGTCGAAGGTCTTGGGCGTGCCCCACTGGCGCACCACCACATTGCCCTCTTCACCCGCGCCCACCGGCACGCTCTCGTGCGGCAGGTTGGGCACAGCCAGCAGCAGGGTCTGCAGCTCGCCCTGGATCACGTCCAGCCGCGCGGCCGAGGCTTCCAGTTCGGCCTTCATCTCGCCCACCTGGGCCATCACCGCGTCGGCCTCGGCGTGCTGGCCCTTGCCCTTGAGCATGCCGATCTGCTTGGACAGGCTATTGCGCTGGGCCTGCAGGCTTTCGGTGCGGGTCTGCAGCGCCTTGCGCTCGTGTTCCAGCGCCTGGTAGGCGGACACGTCGAGGTAGGGCTGGGGGTTCTTGCGGGTTTCCAGGCGCGCGACGACGGCGTCCAGGTCTTTGCGGAGTTGAAGGATGTCTAGCATGGGGGAATTGTAGGGACTGGGTTCAGTGCAGATGGTCGATGGCGCCCTCGCCGTCGATCTTCAGCCCCTTGGGCAGCGGGAACTTGATGGTCTCGGTGATGCCGTCGAGCTTGCGCACCGAAATCGCGCCGAGTTCGCGCAGGCGGTCGATCACCTGCTGCACCAGGATGTCGGGCGCCGAGGCACCAGCCGTCAGGCCCACACGTTGCTTGCCATTGAACCATTCGGCCTTCAGCTCGCTGGCGTTGTCGACCATGTAGGCCTCGGTGCCCAGGCGGTGGGCCACTTCGCGCAGGCGGTTGCTGTTGCTGCTGGTCGGGCTGCCGACCACGATGACGATGTCTACCTGCGGGCTCAGCAGCTTGACGGCGTCCTGCCGGTTCTGCGTGGCGTAGCAGATGTCCTGCTGCTTGGGCTCGCGCACCTTCGGGAACCGCGCCTTCACCGCGGCCAGGATGCCCGCCGTGTCGTCCACGCTCAACGTGGTCTGCGTCACCACCGCCAGCAGCTCGGTCTGCTTCGGCTGCACCTTGGCCACGTCGTCGATGTCTTCGACCAGGTGGATGCCTTCGCTGAGCTGGCCCATGGTGCCTTCCACCTCGGGATGCCCCTTGTGGCCGATCATCAGGAACTCGTAGCCCTCCTTGAACAGCTTGGCCACCTCGACGTGCACCTTGGTCACCAGCGGACAGGTGGCGTCGAAGATGCGAAAGCCCCGCCGCTCGGCCTCCTTCTGCACGGCCTGGCTCACGCCGTGGGCCGAGAACACCAGCGTGGCGCCGGGCGGCACCTCGTCCAGCTCCTCGATGAAGATCGCGCCCTTGTCCTTGAGGTCGTTGACCACGTAGGTGTTGTGCACGATCTCGTGGCGCACGTAGATGGGCCGGCCGAACTTGGCCAGCGCGCGCTCGACGATCTCGATCGCGCGGTCCACACCGGCACAGAACCCGCGCGGCTCCGCCAGAAGGATCTCAGCCCCCACGCTCCCCACTTCGTGTGGTTCGCTGCCCCCCGAGGGGGCCCTCGCTTGCTTGGGGCGGCCCGGCGCAGCGCTCGATTTTTCGCTCATCAGAGCACCCCGATCAGCTGGACTTCAAATTTCACCGGCTGACCCGCCAGCGGGTGGTTGAAGTCGAACAGCACCGCACCGTCCTCGCGCACCTCGACCACGGAACCGGCGTACTGGCCCAGGCCATCGGGGGTGGGGAACTGCACCACGTCGCCCGCGGTGTACTTCTCGTGCAGGTCGCCCAGCTCGTTGAGCAGCTTGCGCGCGACCCACTGGACCATCTCGGGCTGCCGTTCGCCAAAGGCCTCGCCAGCGGCCAGGTCGATCACCGTGGTCGTGCCCTCTTCCAGGCCGATCAGGCGCTGCTCGATGGCGGGCGAGAGCTCGCCGGCGCCCAGGCTCAGGGTGGCGGGCTGGCCCTGCTCGAAGGTGTCGATCACCACCTTGCCCTGGGGGCCGGACAGGCGGTAGTGCAGGGTGAGAAAGGAGCCTTCTTGGACGTGTGTCATGGACAAATGGGGGATGAAACAGGGGGTGCGGCGGACGCAGCGCGCACAGGACGGCCCGGACGACGGCGCCGGGCGAGGGCCTCTATTGTAAAAACCGGCGACCGCCCCGGCGGCAACAGGGAGTACACACAGATGAATGGTTTGGCCGCCACCGGGCTCAAGAGCCTGCCCGCCGACGCGCGCCCGCGCGAAAAACTGCTCAGCCGGGGCCCCGGCGCACTGGGCGACGCCGAGCTGCTGGCGCTGCTGCTGCGCACCGGCATCAGCGGCAAACACGTGATCCAGCTCGCACAGGAACTGCTCGACCGCTTCGGCGGTGTCGGCGGGCTGCTGCACACCAGCGCGGAGGCGCTCAAGACCGTCAAGGGTCTGGGGCCGGCGAAACGGGCCGAGGTGGTGGCGGTGCTGGAACTGGCCCGCCGGGCGCTGGCGCAGGAGCTGCAGCAGCGCCCGCTGTTCGACAGCCCGAAAGCAGTGCGCGAGTACCTGCAACTGCAGTTGGGCGCCCGCGCGCACGAGGTGTTCTGCGTGCTGTTCCTCGACAGCCAGAACCGGCTGCTGGCGCTGGAGGAGCTGTTCCGCGGCACCCTGTCGCAGACCTCGGTCTATCCGCGCGAAGTGGTGCTGCGCGCCCTGCACCACCATGCAGCCGCCGTGGTACTGGCCCACAACCACCCGAGTGGCGAAGCCCGCCCGTCGCGCGCCGACGAATCGCTGACGCAGTCGCTCAAGGCCTCGCTGGCGCTGGTGGACGTGCGGGTGCTGGACCACTTCATCGTCACCCGCGACCAGGCCGCCTCGATGGCCGAAATGGGCCTGGTCTGACAGGTCATGCCCCCTGGGCGAGAATTGCGCCACCATGAAAGTGCGCGCCCTCGCCGACCTCAAGACGCTGCAGAAGGTGATCGCCCAGCGGGCGGCGGCCGAAGCCGCGGCGCGCGAGGCCGAGCGCCTGCACGCGCTGCGCATGGACCGCGAAAAGCGCCTGTTTGAACTGGCGGTAGGCCCGGTGCGGCCCCTGCCCCATCACCGGCGCGTGATCCATCCACCCGCGCCGGTCTCCACCGAGCCGCGGCAGCGGCAGCTCGACGAGCACGCGGTGATGCGCGAGGCGCTGTCGGACGAGTTTGACGTCGAGACCCTGCTGCACACCGACGAGGCGCTGAGCTTCCGCCGACCGGGCCTGGGTCCGGATGTGACGCGCAAGCTGCGCGAGGGTCACTGGAGCATCCAGAAGCACATCGACCTGCACGGCCTGCGCACCGACGAAGCCCGCGAGGCGCTGGGCCGCTTCATCCGCGAGGCGCACCAGCTGGGACTGCGCTGCGTGCGCGTGGTGCATGGCAAGGGGCTGGGCTCGCCGGGCCGCACGCCGGTGCTCAAGGGCCGGGTGCAGCGCTGGCTGGTGCAGAAGAAGGAAGTGCTGGCCTTCGTGCAGGCGCGCCCGGCCGAGGGTGGCGCCGGGGCGTTGGTGGTGCTGCTCAAGCCGGTGGGGCGCTGAGCCCCGCCGGCTCACTGCGGCGTGTTCCGCATCCAGTCGGCCGTCTTGAAGAAGCTGTCTTTCAAGCGCACCCGCAGATCTTCAGGCACACCGGTCTCCCCCATCGCCTGGTCCATGCAGGCCAGCCACTGGTCGCGCTCGACGATGCCGATCTTGAAGGGCATGTGCCGCATGCGCAGGCGCGGGTGGCCGAAGCGGTCTTCGTAGTGCGAGGGGCCGCCGAGCCAGCCGCAGAGGAACCAGAACAGCTTCTGCCGCGCCTCGTCCAGCGTGCTGCCGTGTGCCACCCGCAGCTCGTGGTAACCCGGCTCGATGTCCATCAGGTCGTAGAAGCGGTCGACCAGCGCCCGCACACGGGCTTCGCCGCCGATCCATTCGAACGGTGTGGCGGGGGATACGGGGACGGGCGTTTCTTGTTCGTTCATGTTGTTTGAAGTTCAGACTGCAGCTCGACGCAGCGTTTCGACCACCGGGGTGCGCAACACGCTGCGCAGCCCCCACCAGCCCGCCGCCAGCGCCAGCACGCCGCCCGCCAGGCCGCCGGCCAACGGCACCCAGGGCGACGGCTGCCAGCTGAACTCGAAGGCGTATTTCGCCAGCGCCCAGCCGACGGCGATGGCCACCACCGAAGCCAGCACGCCCGCCAGCAGGCCCACACCGAGCAGCTCGACCCGCTGCACGTCGCGCAGCAGCTTCGAACCCGCGCCCACCGCGCGCAGCACCGCGAACTCGCGCTCGCGCTCGCCGCGTGTGGCCGTGATCGTGGCCAGCAGCACCACCAGGCCGGCGGCCAGCGCAAAACCGAACAGGAACTCCACCGCGCTGATCACCTGCCCCAGCACACGCTGCACCTGCGCAATGGTCTGGCTCATGTCGACGTTGGTGATGTTCGGAAACTGGCGCACCAGCGCGTTGTCGAAGGTCTTGTTCGCGTCGGGCACGCGGTAGGCGCTGATGTAGGTGGTCGGCAGATCGGGCAGCTGCGACACCGGGAACAGCACGAAGAAGTTCACCCGCATCGAACCCCAGTCGACCTTGCGCAGGCTGGTGATGCGGCCCTCGACCGGGATGCCCGCCATCTCGAAGCCGAGCCGGTCGCCGAGCTTGAGGCCCAGTTCTTTGGCCAGCCCTTCTTCCACGCTGAGCCCGTCCTGTTCCTCTGGCGTCCAGCGGCCGGCGACGATGTCGTTGTGGACCGGCGGCTGGGCGCTGTGCGAGAGGTTGAACTCGCGCTCGACCAGGCGCTGGGCGCGGTCGGTCTCGAAGTTCTCCGGCTGCACCGCAGCGCCGTTCACGCTCACCAGGCGGCCGCGGATCATCGGGTACCAGTCGTACTGGCCGATACCGCCGTCGGTCAGTGCCTGCCGGAACGGATCGGCCTGCTCGGGCTGGATGTTGATGACGAAACGGTTGGGCGCATCGGGCGGCGTGGCGTTGCGCCAGCTGGCGATCAGGTCGGTGCGCAGCAGCACCAGCAGCACCAGGGCCAGCAGCCCCACCGCGAGCGCGCTGATCTGCACCACGGCGTAGGCCGGCCGGGCGGAGAGCTGGCGCGTGGCCAGCACCAGCGCGCGCGGCGCGGTGCTCTCGTTGACGCTCCGGCGCAGCAGCCAGACCGCCGCCCAGCTCACCAGCGCAAACACCGCCACCGCGGCGGCAAAACCACCGACCGCGATGCCGCCGAGCTTGAGGTCGCGGCTGGCGGCCAGCAGCAGCACCGCAAAGCCTGCCACACCCAGGCCCAGCACCGCCAGCGTGGCGGGCTTGAGCTGGCCGACGTCGCGCCGGATCACCCGCAGCGGCGGCACCTGCGCCAGCTGCAGCACCGGCGGCAGGCCGAAGGCCATCATCAGCGTCAGGCCCATGCCCAGGCCCAGCAGCACCGGCCAGAACGTCGCGGCCGGCAGCGCCGACTCGACCAGCCCGGAGAGCAGCAGCACGAACACGTAATGCAACCCGAAGCCCGCCAGCACCCCCAGGCCGCTGGCCACCAGGCCGACCACGGTGAATTCGAAGGCGTAGGCGCGCGCCATGGTGCCCTGCGACAGGCCAAGCACGCGCATCATGGCGCAGTCGTCCAGGTGGCGCTGGGCAAAGCCGCGCGCCGCGATGGCCACCGCCACCGCCGACAGCAGGGCCGCCAGCAGCGCCACCAGGTTGAGGAATTTTTCGGCGCGTTCCAGCGTTTGCTGCATCTCGGGCCGGCCGCCTTCGAGCGACTCCAGCCGCAACCCGCGAATCTCCGGTTTCCTCAGTTCGGCCTCTGCCCAGGCCACGTACTGCTTCACTGCGGGGTCGGCGCCCGCCACTGCCAGCCGGTAGCCGACGCGGCTGGCCGGCTGCACCAGGCCGGAAGCGGGCAGGTCGGCGGCATTGATCATGACGCGCGGCGCGAAGCTCATGAAGCCGGCGCCGCGGTCGGTCTCGACCACGATCACCTTGGCCAGCGTGAGGCTCGCGTCGCCCAGCAGCAGCGGCTGGCCGATCTGGAGCTGCAGCGCCGACAACAGGGCTGCGTCGACCCAGGCCGTGCCGGGGGCGGGAATGTCGCGGGTGGGCGCGTCGGCCGCCTCGGGGCCGTCGGCCACGCGCAGGCTGCCGCGCAGCGGATACCCGGGTGCCACCACCTTGAGCGCCACGAGGCGCGCCGCGCCGCCCTCTTCGTCCCGCGCCCTGCCCATGGTCGGGAAACTCAGGGTCTGCACCGTCTGCAAGCCCAGCTCGGCGGCCTTGGCGGCAAACGCCGGGGGCGCCGGCTGGTCGCTCTGGATCACCGCGTCGCCACCGATCAGCGCCCGCGCGTCGCGCTGCAGGCCACCCTGCAGCCGGTCGGCAAAAAAAGCCACCGCCGTCAGCGCCGCCACCGCCAGCGTCACCGCCAGCAGCAACAGCCGCAACTCGCCCGCGCGCCAGTCGCGCCAGAGTGAACGCCAGCCCAGGGACCAGAACGAGACCGGAAGGGAATCAGAAGCAGCAGCCATCCGGCGACCTTACCGCAAGCGCATCAACCGCGCGCGTCCGTATGGATAAGCATGAAACGCAGCCGGGGCGCACATTCCCGTCGAGAATGCCGTGGGTCCGGCTCCGCCGGCCCGCAGGCATTGCCCCTTGAGGGGCGGAGCCGGCTACACGCAGTGAGCCGGCGATGGGGGTGGGCCTTACTTCGTCCCGAAGATCCGGTCGCCCGCGTCGCCCAGGCCCGGCACGATGTAACCATGTTCGTTGAGCTCGCGGTCCACCGCCGGGGTGTAGATCGGCACGTCGGGGTGGGCGTCGTGGAAGGTCTTGATGCCCTGCGGGCAGGTGACCAGGCACACAAAACGGATCGAGCGCGGGTTCGTGGCCTTGAGCCGGTCCACCGCGGCAACAGCCGAGTTGCCGGTGGCCAGCATGGGGTCGAGCACGATCACGTCGCGCTCCTCCATGCCGCTGGGCATCTTGAAGTAGTACTCCACCGCCTTGAGCGTGGCCGGGTCGCGGTACAGGCCGATGTGGCCCACGCGGGCGCCGGGCAGCACCTGCAGCATGCCGTCCAGAAAGCCATTGCCGGCGCGCAGGATGGAGGCCAGCACGATCTTCTTGCCGTCGATCACCGGCGACATCATCTTCTCCAGCGGCGTTTCGATCTCGATCCGCTGCATCGGCATGTCGCGCGTGAGCTCGTAGGCCAGCAGCGCCGACAGCTCGTGCACCAGCTCGCGGAAGCTCTTGGTGCTGGTGTCCTTCTTGCGCATCAGCGTGAGTTTGTGCTGGACCAGGGGGTGATCGATGATGTGGACGTCGCGGCTCATGAACGGGGACTCGAAAAAATGAATGGCCAGCCACCCTGGGCTGGCGCTGCCGCAAGTTTATGCCGCGGGGGGCGGCATGTCGTCGAAGACGATGCGCTGGGGGTGCGAGAAGCACAGGAAGCGCCTGTGCGTGGCCCGGCCGACGGCGCACAGGCCCACGCGCTGGGCCACGTGCAGTCCCATTTCGGTGATGCCGCTGCGCGAAACCACCACCGGCACCCCCATCTGGGCCGACTTGATGACCATCTCGCTGGTCAGGCGGCCGGTGGTGTAGAACACCTTTTCGCCTGCGGGCAGCGGCTGCTGCAGGGCCATCCAGCCCGCGATGGTGTCGACCGCGTTGTGGCGGCCCACGTCTTCCACGAACAGCTGCAGGTCTTCGTTGACGAACAGCGCACAGGCGTGCACCGAGCCGGCGGTCTTGTAGGTGCTGTCGTGCAGGCGGATGGTGTTGACGATGCCGTACAGCTGCGACTGACGCAGCGTGGCCTGCGGCGGCAGCACGATGCGGTCCACATCGTCCATCAGGCCACCGAACACACTGCCCTGGCCACAGCCGGTGGTGACCACGCGGCGTGCGGTGCGCTCCTCGATGCGGTCGATGCCCGCGCGCGTCACCACGGCGGCGGCGCCCACGTCCCAGTCGACGGTGATGGACTCGATGTCGTGCACGCCGCCCACCAGCCGCTGGTTGAGCAGGTAACCCAGCACCAGCCATTCGGGGTGGGCCCCCAGGGTCATGAGGGTGACCAGCTCGCGCTTGTCCACGTAGACCGTGAGGTCGCGCTCGGCCGGGATGCGGATGGCGCGCGGCTGGCCGGACTCGTCCACCACCGTCACCTCGCGGGTGAGGTCGGCATGGGCCTGCGTCAGGCGCGGCCGCAGCGCAGCAGCTTGGTCGGGAGCGACGGCGTGGGGCAGATCGGCCAGGTTCATGCGGTCGAGGATACGCCGCCGCGCGGGCGGCGACAGCCGTCAGGACTTCTTGGCAGGGGCTGCCGCGGCAGGTGCGGGCGCCGCCGGGGCTGCAGGAGCCGCCGCCGAAGCCGGCGCCGGCCAGACAAAGGGGCCCGGATCGGCGCAGGGCGGCGTGGCCGTGGCCGGCTTGGCCGCCTTGCCCGCGGCGGCCAGGGTCTTCTGGTGGTTGGCCGCCGCCTTGTCCATCGACAGGCAGAGCTTGTAGGCGTCCACCTTGCCGGCGTGTGCGGTCTTGGCCTTGGCCTCCTCGGCCTTGGCCTTGGCGGCGTCGTCCAGCACGGGGGCGGGCAACTTGGCCAGCGTGGCCGTAGACACGGCGGCCAGCGCCATCAGCAGGAATGTCTTCTTCATGGTGTCGTCCTCAGGGTCAGGCCTTGGCGGGCGCCTGCAGCGGTGCGGCCGGACCGGACTTGCTGCGCTGGGCGGGGATCTTGCCGGCCTTGACGTCGTCGTACCACAGCTCGTGGTGTTCCTTGGCCCAGGCCTCGTCCACGTAGCCCGTTTTCATGGCGCCATAGGCGCCCTTGACGCCGACTGTGCCCATGTAGATGTGGCCCATGATGAGCGTCATCATCACCAGCGCGCACACCAGATGCAGCATGTGGGCGATCTGCATGTCGCCACGCAGGTACAGCATGCCCGGCAGCAGCTTGTCCAGGAACAAGCCCGAACCCACCACCACGATGCCGGGAATGGTCACGCCCCACCAGAACAGCCCCTTCTCACCGGCGTTGAAGCGGTGCGAAGGCACTTCCTTGTCACTCAGCATGCCGCCGGCCTTGCTGAGCCAGACGAAGTCGGCGGCGTTGGCGATGTTGTCCTTGATGAAGGTGATCACGATGATCAGCAGCGACACCGCGAACAGCGGGCCCACGAAGTTGTGGACATTCTTCAGCGCGAAGGTCAGCCAGCCGAACAGCGTGCTGCCGATCACCGGCAGCAGGAAGAACTTGCCGAAGGCCATGACGATGCCCGAAACCGCCAGCGCGATGAAGGCGCCGGCGTTGGACCAGTGGGCGGCGCGCTCGAACGGGGTGAAGCGCTCGATCTTGCGGCCCGTGTCGGGCAGGTGGCCGCCCAGCGGGCCCTTGGTCTTGTAGAAGATCGCCAGCGTCAGCAGCACGATGAAGAGCAGCGCACCGCCGTAGGGGATCAGCCAGTCGTTGCGCACCTGGCGCCAGGCCTCGCCCGCAGTCGTCAGACGCGAACCCGGGTACTGCACGAAGGGCTGGATCAGGTTGCCGGCCTCGGGCGCCTGCGTCACCGGCAGGCTGCTGTAGCCGGTCACGCCCTTGCCCACATCGCGCCACATGGGCGCGTTGTTGCCGGGCTGCACCAGCTTGCGCTGGGCATTGGTCTGGCTGGCGTAGTTCGGGTCGGAGCTGGCGTCGGGCGCGATCTCGAAGATGTTCGCGCTCTTGACGCCGCCCACGGCCGGGGCCGCCTGCTGGGTGGCGGGCGGTGCGGGATCGTCGGGCGGGGTGCTGGCGGCCTGTGCGTGGACCAGGCCCAGCGTCCCGGCCAGCGACAGCGCCACGCCCCAGCCGCGCAGTCGGGCAAAGGTAGGTTGGCTCATGCGCGGTTCCTCACTGAGAGCTGACGCGGGTGTAGTCGTTCATGCCGTACTGGGCCCGCGCCTTGAGCTGCTGCTCCCAGCTGGCCTTGTCGCCGACCGTCCATCCCGGCTGCTGGTACTGGCTCTTGCCGACGCCGGCATAAGGCGCGGTGTCCTGGCGCACACCGGTGGTTTCCTGGGGCTTCTCGCCACAGGCGGAGAGGACCGTGGCGGACGCCAGCAGCCCGAGGATCGTCAGGGTCTTGCGCATCACGACTTGGTCCCTCCCTGTGCGGTGCCGTAGGCCGTGCCCCAGCCCCAGACTTCGGCGCCCTTGCCACGGCGCAGCACGCGGCTGCGGAAGATGTCGGCCACCACGTCGCCGTCACCGGCGAGCAGGGCCTTGGTCGAGCACTGCTCGGCGCAGGCCGGCAGCTTGCCTTCGGCCAGGCGGTTGCGACCGTACTTCTCGAACTCGGCTTCGCTGCCGTGCTCCTCCGGGCCACCGGCGCAGAAGGTGCACTTGTCCATCTTGCCGCGCACACCGAAGGTGCCCTGGCTGGGGAACTGGGGGGCGCCGAAGGGGCAGGCGTAGCTGCAGTAGCCGCAGCCTATGCAGACGTCCTTGTCGTGCAGCACCACACCTTCGTCGGTGCGGTAGAAGCAGTTGACCGGGCAGACCGCCATGCAGGGCGCGTCGCTGCAGTGCATGCAGGCCACCGAGATCGACTTCTCGCCCGGCACGCCGTCGTTGAGCGTGACCACGCGGCGGCGGTTCACGCCCCAGGGCACCTCGTGCTCGTTCTTGCAGGCGGTGACGCAGCCGTTGCACTCGATGCAGCGCTCGGCGTCACAGATGAATTTCATTCGTGCCATCGCGCGTCTCCTTATGCTTTTTCGACGTTGCAGACCGTCGTCTTGGTTTCTTGCATCATGGTCACGATGTCGTAACCGTAGGTGGTCGAGGTGTTGATGGCCTCGCCGCGCACCACCGGCATGGCGCCGGCCGGGTAGTAAGCCTTCATGTCCTCACCCTGCCAGCGGCCGGAGAAGTGGAAGGGCATGAACACCGTGTGCTCGTCCACCCGCTCGGTCACCAGGGCCTGCACGTTCAGGCGCGCACCGGTGGGGGTGCTGACCCAGACGCGCTCGCCGTTGCGGATGCCGCGCGCCGCCGCGGCGGCCGGGTTGAGCTCGATGAACATCTCCTGCTGAAGCTCGGCCAGCCAAGGATTGGAACGCGTCTCTTCACCGCCACCTTCGTACTCGACCAGCCGGCCCGAGGTCATGATGAACGGGAATTTCTCGTGGACCTTGTCCTCGACGTTTTTCTGCTGCAGCGACTTGTAGAGGATGGGCAGGCGCCAGCGGTTCTTCTGGTCGTCGTGGCTCGGGTACTTGGCCACCAGGTCGGGACGGATGCCGTAGATCGGCTCGCGGTGCTGAGGGATGCCGTCGGGGAAGTTCCAGACAATCGCGCGCGCCTTGGCGTTGCCGAACGGGTGGCAGCCGTGGGCCATGGCCACGCGGATGATGGCGCCCGTCGGGTCGGTCTTCCAGTTCTTGCCTTCGGCCTTGGCCTTCTCGGCATCGCTCAGGTCGTCCCACCAGCCCAGCTTCTTGAGCAGCAGGTGGTCGAACTCGGGATAGCCGGTGGTGATCTCGGCACCCAGCGAATGCGAGCCGTCCTCGGCCAGCAGGCTCACGCCTTCACGCTCGACGCCGAAGTTGGCGCGGAAGTTGCCGCCACCGTCCATCACGTGCCTGGAGGTGTCGTACAGGTTGGCCGAGCCCGGGTGCTTGATCTCGGGCGTGCCGTAGCAGGGCCAGGGCAGGCCGAAGTAGTCGCCGGACATGTCGTAGCCGGTTTCCTTGTCCACCACCTTGCCCTTGCACTTGAGCGTCTTGATGTCGAAGGCGCCCATGTTGCGCATGTGGGCCTTCAGGCGCTCGGGGCTCTGGCCGGTGTAGCCAATGGTCCAGACGCTGCGGTTGATCTCGCGCAGGATGTCCTCGGGCACGGGCTCGTCCAGACCCTTGACCTGCTGCATCTTGTAGTTCTTGCACAGCTCCTTGTCGAAGCCCAGCTTCTGCGCGAACTGGTACATGATCATGTGGTCGCTGCGGCTCTCCCACAGCGGGTCGATCACCTTCTCGCGCCACTGGAGGGAGCGGTTGGATGCGGTGCAGGAACCGCTGGTCTCGAACTGCGTGGCCGCCGGCAGCAGGTAGACCGCGCGGTCGGGGTTCAGGTCTTCAGGCTTGCCGGGCATGGCGGCCATCGCCGCGGTGGCCGAGGGGTAGGGATCGACCACGACCAGCAGGTCCAGCTTGTCCATCGCGCGCTTCATCTCCAGACCGCGGGTCTGCGAGTTGGGCGCGTGGCCCCAGAAGAACACGCCGCGCAGGTTGTTCTCCTGGTCGATCAGCTCGTTCTTCTCCAGCACACCATCGATCCAGCGCGAGACGGTGATGCCGGGCTTTTCCATCATGCCCTCGGCGTACTGGGCCTTGATCCAGTCGTACTCCACACCCCAGGCGGCCGCGAAGTGCTTCCAGGAGCCGGCGGCCAGGCCGTAGTAACCCGGCAGCGAATCGGGGTTGGGGCCGACGTCGGTGGCGCCCTGCACGTTGTCGTGGCCGCGGAAGATGTTGGTGCCGCCACCACTCTTGCCCACGTTGCCCAGCGCCAGCTGCAGGATGCAGGATGCACGCACCATGGCGTTGCCGATCGAGTGCTGGGTCTGGCCCATGCACCAGACGATGGTGGCGGGCTTGGCTTCGGCCATCATCTTGGCCACCTTGGCCATCTGCTCTTCCTTGACACCGCAGGCCTCTTCGACGGCCGCCGGCGTCCACTTGGCCAGCACCTCTTCACGCACCTTGTCCATGCCATAGACGCGGTCGTTGATGTACTGCTTGTCTTCCCAGCCGTTCTTGAAGATGTGGTGCAGCAGCCCGAACAGGAAGGGAATGTCGGTGCCTGAGCGGATGCGCACGTATTCGTCGGCCTTGGCGGCTGTGCGGGTGAAACGCGGGTCCACCACGATCATCTTGCAGCCGTTCTCCTTGGCATGCAGCATGTGCAGCATGGACACCGGGTGCGCCTCGGCCGCATTGGAGCCGATGTACAACGCGCACTTGCTGTTCTGCATGTCGTTGTACGAGTTGGTCATCGCGCCGTAACCCCAGGTGTTCGCGACGCCGGCCACCGTGGTGGAGTGGCAGATGCGCGCCTGGTGGTCGCAGTTGTTGCTGCCCCAGAAGCTCACGAACTTGCGCAGCAGGTAGGCCTGTTCGTTGTTGTGCTTGGACGAGCCGATGAAGTAGACCGAATCCGGGCCACTGGCTTCCTTCAGCGCCTTCATCTTGGCGGTGATTTCGTCCAGCGCCTGGTCCCAGCTGATCTTCTGGTACTTGCCGTCGACCAGTTTCATCGGATAGCGCAGGCGGTATTCACCGTGGCCGTGCTCGCGCAGGGCCGCGCCCTTGGCGCAGTGCGATCCCAGGTTGATCGGCGAGTCGAACACCGGCTCCTGGCGCACCCAGACGCCGTTCTCCACGATGGCGTCGGTCGCACAGCCCACCGAGCAGTGGGTGCAGACGGTGCGGCGGACCTCGATTTTTCCCGTGCCGTCGATCGAGCCACCCGCAGCGGCCTTGGCCTTCTTGACCAGGGTCAGCTGCGAGGCGGCGATGCCGACGCCGACACCCAGGCCCGAGCGGCGCAGGAAGGACCGGCGGTCCATGGTGGGCAGCGCCGACGCCAGGCCGCGCTGCAGGCTGTGAACAAAGGCGTGGCTGCGGCCAGTGGCGGCCGCGCCCGCGGTTTTTTTGGTGAGCAACATCGTGGGGCTCCTCGGGTTCAGATCCGGGTGGTCTTGTAGTACTGCTTGACGTGATCGGTCAGGCTGTAGCCACCGCCCCGCTCGGGAGCCGGGCGGGCGGCAGCCTCGGGTTCGGGCGTGCCCTGCACTGAGGGCAACAGGCTGGTCGCAGCGGCCAGCGCACCGACGGTGCCAGCGCCCGCGAACAGCGTGCGGCGGCTCAGGCGGCCGCGGGATTCGGGTTGGGGCTTGCTCATGCGTGTCTCCTGTGGAACGACGTCCGGCTGGCGTGCACGGCACATCATGTGGACTTTTTGCATATGTGGAATCTAACCAAGGCCCAGTGCCGGCGCAAGCCGACGCCATGTGCCGACCCTCAGCGCCGGAGCGGGTTGACAACCCGGCCGACGCGCCCCATTTGCGCCGGCATGAAAGCGACGACAACCCAGCGAGAACCATGCCAACCCGACACCAGCACCTGTGACGGTATCCGGGGCGCTTGATCACCCTTGAAACATTCGAATTCAAGGGAATACCCGCACCTCAGGCACCGCAGTCGCCCATCACGCCGACAAGCTGTCGAGGCCAGTCGCGACAATTTGTCGCGACCCACATCCCACCATCACCGCTGCTCCGGCGGGCCACGTTGTCGGATCGGCGCCAATATCCGAGTGAATTGCTCCACCTCCTCCGTAGAATGCCGCCGGGTGGACACCTCACCTGCGCCTATCTCCTCCCCCGACAAAGGCCTTGAAGGCTGGCCCGACTGGTCCATCCTGGTCGTGGACGACGAGCAGGGCATGCTCAATTTCCTCGTCAAGACGCTGGCGCCACGCTGCCACTTCGTGATGAGCGCCACCAGCGCCGAGGAAGGCGCCGACTGGCTGCACGGCCACCACGCCGACCTGGTCATCCTCGACATCTCGCTGCCCGGCAAGAGCGGTGTGACCTGGCTCAAGGAGTTGCGCGAGCAGGGCTTCAGCGGCGAGGTCATCCTGATCACGGCCTTTGCCGACCTGGACACCGCCATCGAGGCGCTGCGCGCCGGTGCGTCGGACTTCATCCTCAAGCCCTTCCGCGTACCCCAGATCCTCAACGCCGTGAAGCACTGCTTCGAGCGCTCGCGGCTGCGGCGCGAGAACTTCGTGCTGCGCCGCGCGGTGGCCAGCTCCAACGGTCGCAACCAGGCGCTGGTGGGCGCGTCCGAAGCGATGCAGCGACTGCGCGCCTCGGTGGCTCGCGTGGCACCGGTGGACAGCACCGTGCTGCTGCAGGGCGAGTCCGGCACCGGCAAGGAACTGGTGGCCCGCACCCTACACGCCAACGGCCCGCGCGCCAACGGCCCCTTCGTGCCGCTCAACTGCGCCGCCGTCTCGCCCGAGCTGATGGAGAGCGAACTCTTCGGCCACGCCCGCGGCGCCTTCACCGGCGCTGCGCGGGCCCGCGAGGGCCTGTTCCACTACGCACAGGGGGGCACGCTGTTCCTCGACGAAGTGGCCGAACTGCCCCTGCCGATCCAGGCCACGCTGCTGCGGGCCATCGAAGACCTGAAGATCCGCCCGGTGGGCAGCGAACAGCTGGTGCCGCTGAACCTGCGCATCATGGCCGCGAGCAACCGCCGCCTGGCGGACGAGGTGACCGCGGGCCGCTTCCGCAAGGACCTGTATTTCCGCCTGCAGGTGGTGGAACTGAGCCTGCCACCGCTGCGCGAGCACAAGGCCGACATCCCGGCCCTGGTGCAGCACTTCATGGAACAGCTCGCACCCGCGCTGGGCGTGGCGCCGCTGGCGATCAGTGCTCAGGAGCTCGACTACCTCGCGCAGTACGACTGGCCGGGCAACGTGCGCGAACTGCGCAACCTGATCGAGCGCTCGCTCATCCTCGGTTCGCTCAACATCTCGGCCCTCTACCCCGGGGACCCTGTGCGCAGCGCCGGCACCGAGGCAGGGGCACCCATGGATCTGGCGACGCTCGAGAAGCAGCACATCCTCAGCGTGCTCGACTCGGTGCAGGGCGACAAGACCCGTGCGGCCGAGCTGCTGGGTGTGTCGCGCCGCACGCTGGAGCGGCGCGTGGCCGAGTGGGGTCATGGCTCACAGGCGTTCGGCCGCTGATGAAGCTGCCCACGCCGCGCTGGCTCGCCACCTCGGTGCGCAACAAGCTGCTGGCCATGGCGCTGCTGCCGCTGCTGGTGGTGTTCCCCCTCCTGGTGCTGGCCATCGCGGTGTGGAGCAGCGTCACCTACGACCGTCTGCTGATCACCAAGGTGCGCAGCGATCTGGCCGTGGCGCGCGGCTACTTCGACCAGACCCTGGCCGAGGTGGGCAGCGGCACGCGCGGCGTGGCGCGTTCGCAGCGCCTGCTGCAGGCCATGGCCGGTGGTGACCTGGCCGCACGCCTGGCGGCCGACCGGCAGGAGCTGGGGCTGGACTTCCTGCTGCTCATGCGCCAGGACGACCCGAGCGCCACCCTGCCCGCCGGCGTGGCGTCGCTGCTGCAAACGGCCGCGACGACGCCCGCAAGGTCCGCGCAGATCGTGCGCCTCTCGCGCGACGAACTCGCGGCCCTCGCCCCGCGGTTGCTGCCTCGCCTGCACATCCCGCTGGTGAGCACGCGCAACGCCGCGCCCGATGCCCGCGCCACGGAAGACCGCGCCCTGGTGCTGCTGGCGCTGCAGCCGGTGCGGGACGCCGCGGGCCAGCCTCAGGCCCTGCTGGTGGGCGGTCTGCTGCTCAACCAGAACCTGGATTTCATCGACCACATCAACCGCATCGTCTATCCCGAAGGCGCCCTGCCCTTCGGCAGCGAGGGCACCGCCACCCTGTTCCTCGACGACGTGCGCATCACCACCAACGTGCGCCTGTTCCAGGACCAGCGCGCCATCGGCACCCGCGTGTCGCAGACCGTGCGCGACCGGGTGCTCGGACAGGGCGAGACCTGGCTGGACCGCGCCTTTGTTGTCAACGACTGGTACGTCTCGGCCTACGAACCGCTGCTGGACGCCGCGGGACAGCGTGTGGGCATGCTCTACGTGGGTTTCCTGGAGTCGCCCTTCCGCTGGGTGCGCCACGCCATGCTGGCCGTCATGGGCCTGATCTTCCTGGCGGTGATGGCGGTGTCGGCCTGGTTCTCGGTGCGCTGGGCGCGCAGCATCTTCAAACCGGTGGAGCAGATGAACCGCACCATGCAGCGCGTGGAGGATGGCGAGAGCGCCGCACGCGTGGGCGCGCTGCCGGCGCGCGACGAACTCGGCGCCCTGGCCAGCCACCTGGACCAGTTGCTGGACGTGATCGACGAGAACACCACCGCGCTGCGCCGCTGGGGCGAAGAGCTGGACCAGAAGGTGGCCGAGCGCACGCGCGAGCTGGAGGAGAGCAACGCCTCGCTGCGGCTGGCGCAGCAGCAGCTGGTCAAGAGCGAAAAGCTCGCCGCCATCGGCCAGCTCACGGCCAGCATCGCGCACGAGATCAACAACCCCATTGCGGTGATGCAGGGCAACCTCGACCTGATCCGCGACACCCTGGGCCTGCAGGCCCGGCCAGTGACAGCAGAGTTCAAGCTGCTGGACGAACAGGTCGAGCGCATGCGCCTGATCGTCACCCAGCTGCTGCAGTACGCGCGGCCCACCGAGTACGCCGGCTACGTGGAGACGCTGGACCTCAACCAGACCGTGCACGACAGCCTGGTGCTGGTGGCGCACCTGCTGGCGCAGACCCGCATCAAGGTCGTGCGCGACCTGCAGGCCACGCAGCGCGTGGGCCTGAACCGGCAGGAGCTGCAGCAGGTCATCATCAACCTGCTCATCAACGCCATCCAGGCCATGCCGCAGGGCGGCACGCTGCGGCTGGTCACGCGGGACTGGACCGACGAGCAGGGCGCGTGCGGTGCGCTGCTGCAGGTGCAGGACTCGGGGCCGGGGCTGGCACCGGGCGTGGCCGAGCGCCTGTTCCGGCCCTTCTTCACCACCAAGAACGACGGCAACGGCCTGGGCCTGTGGATCAGCCTGGGGCTGGTGGAGCGCTACGGCGGCGGCATCGGCGCGGAGAACCGGGAGGATGGCCACAGCGGTGCCGTGTTCAGCGTGCGGCTGCTGACCGAGCCGCAGGCGCCGGCGGCGGTGAACACACGGGACGGACGGCCCGGCGGATGAACCGGGCGCGGGCGCCCGACGCGGTCACAGCAGGGCGGGGACGCCAAGTCTCGTGAGCAGGTCGACCACCAGTTGCGAGCCTCCCCACCACAGCAGCACCACCGACGCGGCGGCCACCAGCGTCGCCACGTGCCCGGCCAGCAGCATCAGGCCATCGCGCAGGCGCAGGCCCCAGGCCGTCAGCACCATGGCCAGGGCGGGCAGCACGTTGTCAAAACTGATGACGGGCACCGGCACCACCATGGAGACCCCCGCCACCGACAGCATCAGGCCGTTGGCCCAGCGCGCGGAGTGGTGGCTCAGGCCCAGTAGCCGGGGCCGCCCCAGACGCGCCACGAGGTGGAGGACGCGGGCGAGCATGCGGGTGAGCAGTTCCCGGACACGGTCGTTCAGCGTGCGCTCACCGAGCCAAGCGGGCAGGGGCACCGACCGGCCGGCACAGAGCCCGAAGGCGATCACGAGACAGAACACCCCGACGGCCGAGCCCATGCCCGGCAGCGCCACCGGAAACAGCAGGGGCATGGCCAGCAGCGCCAGCCAGACCAGGCGCTGCCGGCTGTCGTGACCGATGGTGTCGGCCAGGGTGCCGCCCATGGCGGACAAATGAGCGTCCGCGATCCGCGCCACGGTGGCACGGTGCCGGTCCTTGCGGAGCTCGGAGGGTGTCGGGGTTGGGGATGGCTGGCCTGGCATGCGGGTTCCAGGAGACGCATGGTCTCGCTGAAGGAAAAAACACCCGCACTGTGCCCGCTGGCGGTGCGCGGTGCAAGGAGCCTGGGCCGAACGCGTCGATCGAAAAAAACTGAACGCCGCGCAGCCGTGCCGACTCACACTCTGTCCTTTCGCCCTCTCGCAACCATGCCGGTGCCCCCCTTCGACCCCGATTCACCGCTGCTGTTCGTCATCAATGCCGGGGCCGGCGCCCAGGACGTCGACGCCAAGCGGGCCGTGATCGAGTCGGCCCTGGCGACGCGCGGTCGGCGGGGCGAACTGCTGGTCTGTGAGCCAGCCGAACTGCCGCGCGTGGCGGCCCGGGCCGCGGCTGTCGCGGTACAACGGCGTTCGGCGGTGGTCGCCGTGGGCGGCGACGGCAGCCTCAATGCGGTGGCCCAGGCGGCGCACGCGGCCGGCTGCGCCATGGGGGTGTTGCCCTACGGCACCTTCAACTACTTCGCCCGGACCCATGGCATTCCCACCGACCCGGCCGCAGCGGCACAGCTGCTGATGGACGCCCGCCCGCAGCCGGTGCAGATGGGCGCCATCAACGACCGGGTGTTCCTGGTCAATGCCAGCCTGGGCATCTACCCCGAGCTGCTGCAGGACCGCGAGGCCTACAAGGCGCGCTTCGGCCGCAGCCGCTGGGTGGCCTTTGTCGCGGCCTGCGCCACGCTGCTGCGTGCGCAGCGCCGGCTGCGCCTGCACATCGAGCAGGGCGACCAGGTCCGCGATGTGCAGACCCTGACCCTGTTCGTGGGCAACAACCGGCTGCAGCTGGATCAGTTCGGCGCCCACCCGGCAGACACCATCGCCGGCACGCCCGGGCACGGCAGCATGGCCGCGCTGATGCTGCGCCCCATCGGCACCCTGTCCATGCTCGGGCTGCTGCTGCACGGCGCCATGGGCCGCCTGGGCGAAGCCGCTGGTGTCGAGAGCTTCGAGTTCCACCACCTGGTGGCCCGGCCGCGGCTGCTGCCGGGCCGCCGGGAGGTGATGGTGGCCTTCGACGGTGAGGTGACGCGCATGCGCGCACCGATCGACTTCCGCGTGCTCGAACAGCCGCTCTACCTGCTGCAGGCCGATTCATGAGCGTGCTGCTGCACATTTCAGACACCCACTTCGGCACCGAGCAGGCGCCCGTGATGGCCGCGCTGCTGGACCTGGCCGCGCAGCAGCAACCAGACCTGGTGGTGCTCTCGGGCGACATCACCCAGCGCGCCCGGCCGGCCCAATTCCAGGCGGCCAGGGCCTTCGTCGACCGGCTGGGCGCGCCGGTGCTGGCCATCCCCGGCAACCACGACATTCCGCTGCTGGACCTGCGGGAGCGCCTGACCCGGCCCTACGCGCGCTATGCCGCGGCCTTCGGCGCCGACCTCGAACCGGTGATCGCAGCGCCCGAATGGCTGGTCATCGGCGCGAACACCACCCGGGCCTGGCGTCACCGCAACGGCGACCTGTCCATTGCGCAGATCGACCGCGTGGCCAGACTGCTGAGCTCTGCAGACCCCGGCCAGTTGCGCGTGGTGGTGGTGCACCAGCCGCTGGCCGTGACCGAGCCGCGCGACCGCCACCACCTGCTGCGCGGCCACGACGAGGCCCTGCGGGTCTGGGCCGAGGCCGGGGCCGATCTGCTGCTGGGAGGTCACATCCACCTGCCCTACACACTGGCTCTGCACGGGCAGGCGCGCCGGCTGTGGGTGGTGCAGGCGGGCACCGCCGTGTCCTCGCGCCTGCGGCCCGGGGTGCCCAACTCGGTGAACATCGTGCGCTGGGCGCCGGCCCAGGAGCGCTGCCGCGTCGAACGCTGGGACTTCCTGGTTCGCGAGCAAACCTTTGCGCGCACGCTCGCCACCACCTTGCAGCCCGACCGCGAACCCGTCGGCGCCTGAGCACCGGCTATGCGCCGGCGGCGCGCCTCAGATCAGCAGCGCCGCGACAAACAGGCCCACCATGATGAAAGCCAGCACCACCTTGGCCAGCAGACCGAGCATGATGCCCAGCCAGGTGGCCACACCCACGCGGACCGCGCGGGTCTGGTCTTTCTGCGCCAGGTACTCGCCCAGCGCCGCGCCCACCAGGGGCATGAACAGCACACCCACCACGCCCATGAACAGGCCCGCCACGGTGCCGATGGCCGCGCCCAGCAGGGCCTGCCGGCTGGCGCCGGCCCTGCGGGCGCCGAGCAGCCCGGCCACGTAGTCCAGCACCCAGGCCAGCGCGGCCAACACCGTCACCACCACCAGGGTGGTCGTGCCCACGCGCTGGAAGTCGTCGATCCAGGCGCCCAGCACGATGCCCGCCCACACCAGCACCGTGCCCGGCAACACCGGCAGCACGGTGCCGGCGAGGCCCGCCACGATCAGGGCGGCACACAGAATCCAGAGCAGGGTGATTTCCAAGGCGGGCTTTCAGTGGGTGGTCACGCTCACACCATCAGATCAAAACCCTGCGACTCCACGCTGACAAAGGCCGCCGTGAAACCGGCCAGCGCCGCATAGAACCGGGCCTTGGGGTGGGCGCCGATGGCCTCGCACATGGCGGGCACCCAGGGCTGCACGTGGGCGCTGAAGAACTTCTGCTGCTGGGTGAGGTTGGCCACTTCCACGTCGTCACCGGCGATGAGGTAGCGCATGACTTCGCAGACACAGGCGAAGTGGTCTTCGGTTTCGGGCATGGCCTCGTCGCGCGCCAGACCCAGGGCGGCCAGGTCGCTGCGCAGCGCGGCGAGCGGCTTTTCGTTCAGGAAGCCGCTGAGGTAGAACGAGCCAAACAGGTAGACCTCGGGCTTGCCGACGCCACCGAACAGCGCGTCGTACTCGTTCGCCACCTGCTCGTCGCTGAGGTCGCGCACGGTGCCGACGAACTGGCGCCACGGTTCTTCGAGGAAGCCGCCGGCCGCGGGCGCTTCGGTCACGGCCACGCGCAGCTGGGCCAGCAGTTCGGGGCCGGGCGGCGCGTAGTACAGCGCGGCCAGCAGGCCATACACCTCGGCGCGGGCGGTTTCTTCGTCGAGGGCGGAGGACACGGGGATCGGTTCGTTCATATCGTTCACAGATCGGAGATGCGGGTCTCGCCCGGGTTGGAGTAGATGTCCACCACACGGCAGTCGCCGCACATTTTCAGCCGCTCCAGCGCCTCGCCCTGGAACATGGCGTGGCCGCTGAGTTTGGCCAGCATGACCTCGATGCCCTTGAGCGTGCCGAAGGGCTTGCCGCAGCGCACGCACTGGTAAGGCTGTGCTTCATTCAGCACTCGCGGCTGACGGCGTTCATCGGAGAGCAGCAGGCGCGGCTGCAGGGTGATGGCGTTTTCGGGACAGGTGGTGGCGCACAGGCCGCACTGCACGCAGTTCTTCTCGATGAAGCGCAGCTGCGGGCGTTCGGCGTTGTCCTGCAGTGCACTGGCCGGGCAGGCGCTGACGCAGCTCAGGCAGAGCGTGCAGGCGTCGCGGCCCACGTTCAGGCTGCCAAAAGGCGATGCGGCGGGCAGCGCGATGGCCGCATCCTTCGTGCGGCTGATGCGGTTCGCGCTGTCCTGCAGCAGGTGGTCCAGCGCGAGGTCGAGCGTGGCGCGTTTTTCGGGCTGCACCGCGAAGCTGGCCGCCTTGGTGACGCCTTGCGCGGGCGTTTCGCCCAGCTCGGCGTCGAGCAGCGGCAGGTCGCGCGCGTCGCGCACCTCGATGAGCTTGAAGTGGCGGCCGCTGTAGCCCAGCGCCTGCACGATGGATTCGGCCACGGCCATCTGTTCGCGCAGGGCCTCGTGGTACTGCGGCGCTTCTTCGCCGGTCATCAGCACCCAGACCTGGCGCGCGCCGTAGGCGAAGGCCGTGAGCCAGAGGTCGATGCCGGTGGAGGACGTGTGCCACAGCGGCAGCGGGATCACGCGGGCGGGCACGCCGCGCACCGTCTTGTCGAGCTGCGCCAGACGGCCCAGGTCGTTGACCAGCGCCGAACCGGCTTCCTGGCTGTGCAGCAGCAGGGCCGCGTCTTGGCCGCCGGCCTTGGCGTAGGTGGCCAGCAGGGTGCGCAGCTTCACGCCCTGCTCGCTGGCGCGCGGGTAGGCGTAGCTGATCGCACCGGTGGGGCAGACGGTGGTGCAGGTACCGCAGCCGACGCAGAGGTGGGGGTTGACGACGATCTGGTTGCGCTTGAGGTCGCTGGAAATCGCCGAGGCCGAGCACACGTCCACGCAGGCGCTGCAGCCCACGCTCTGGTTGCGGCCGTGGGCGCAGATCTTCTGCTTGTAGGTGAAGAACCTGGGCTTCTCGAACTCACCCACCAGGTCGCGCAGCTGGGTAACGGCGCGCACCTGGGCCAGGGCATCGGCCGTGGCCGGCAGGTGCACATAGCCTTGCGGCAGCGCGTGCTGGGTGAAGCCTGGGGCGTCGCGCAGGTCGAGCACCAGGTCGAAGGCCTCTTCGCGTTCCTGCGCTTCGCGCTGGAAGTTGATCGCGCCCACGGCCTCGCAGGCCTTGACGCAGGCACGGTGCGCCTTGCAGAGCGACAGGTCCACCTGGTAATCGAGGCCGATGGCACCTTCGGGGCAAGCGGCCACGCAGGCGTTGCAGCGGGTGCAGAGGTCCAGGTCGATCGGGTTGCTGGCGCTCACCGTCACGGCGAAAGCACCGAGCCAGCCCTGCAGGCGGTGCAGCTGGCCGGGGAGCACCGGGTACAGGCGCGCCTGCTGGCCGCTGCCGCCCGTGGGCAGCAGGGTCACGTCCAGCGCGTCGCTGACCAGCGCGGCCAGGGCTTCGGCACGCTCCAGCGGGCCGATGATCAGCAGGCGGCCTTCGCTGTTGTAGGTGACGGTAGGCACCGGCTCCGGATCGGGCAGGCGGGCCGCCGCCAGCAGGGCCGCCATCTTGGGCATGGCCTGCGGGGCCTCGCGGCCCCAGCCGCCGGTTTCGCGGATGTTGACGAAGCGGATCGGCCGAACGTCCAGGTCCACCGCGCCTTCGGTCTGGGCCGAGAGTTCGTTGAAGAGGCGGCTTTCCTGCGTGCAGGCCACCACCAGGTCGTCGCGGCTGCGGCAGGCCTTCTGGAAGGCGGGGGCGTCGCGCCGGCACAGCGTGGTGTGCCGGCTCAGGTCTTCATCCAGCGCCCGGCCCAGGGCCTTGGGGTCCAGGGGCATGGTCTGGTTGCAGTTGCAGATCAGCGTGGTCATCGTGGGGGGTCTCTTCGGGTGCGGCCGCGTCTGGTGCGCGGGTGTCTTCTGTGGCCGGTGGAGGCTCTGCTCTGGCGTCCGTGGCAATGGCTTCGGAGGCCAAGTTCACGGGCTTCTTTGTGTCGTTGTCTTCGGGGTCGTCCACCAGTTTCAAAAACTGGGCGCTGACCATCCGGGCCATGTCGGCGGCCAACAGCGGACTGGGTTTGGAGTAGTCGTCGATGTAGATGTCCAGACCGTCCATCACGTTGAAGTGCGGGTCGGTGAACAGCTTCTTGACGGCGGCATTGCGCACTTCGGGCGGTACGTCCCTGGCCACAAAGCGGCGGAAATCGGAGGCCGGCGTGAGGTGGCGCGTGTCTTCCAGCGTGGGCGGCGGTGGGGTTTCCGCGGCCTCTGGCGCGGGCGCAGCGGCCACATCTTCGGGAGGAACAGGAAACGCTGCTGCGGGGGCCGCAGCAGCGGACTGCGCGGGAAGAGCCACGGGCGCGGCCGCTTCTGGCAGTGGCTCGCCCGCGCGGGCCTGCGCCTTGCGGCGCGACCAGCGCGAGAAGAATCCGTCGTCGCCAGCGGCACTCATGCGGGTTTGCGGTGGCGGTCCGCCCGTTCGCGTGTGGCCTGCAGAAAGGCTTCCATCAGCGGACCGCTGTCGATCAGGCCCTGGCGGGCCTCGGCGGGCAGCAGGTGGAACTCGGGGTGCCATTGCAGGCCGAGCACGAAGCCCGGCCCGGTGGCGCGGATGGCCTCGATCACATCGTCCTGCGGGCAACGGGCCTCGACGATCAGCCCCTCGCCCAGACGGTCCACGCACTGATGGTGGATGCTGGTGACGCTGTGCACCGAGGAGCCGTACAGCCGGTCGAGCAGCAGGCCCGGTTCAAAACGGACCTCGTGATGCAGCCGGTCGTAGTGGGCCAGGTCCTGGTGCAGCACCGGGCTGCGGCGCTGCGAAGGGATGTCCTGCAGCAGCGTGCCACCGTAGTACACGTTGATCAGCTGTGCTCCGCGGCAGATGCCGAGCACCGGCTTGCGCGCCTCGATGAAGCCGCGCAGCAGGGCCAGTTCGTAGCGGTCGCGCACCGGATCGCCCGCCCATTCGGGCCGCAGCAGCGTGCCACCATAGGTTTCGGGGCAGACATCAATGCCGCCCTGCAGCACCAGGCCGTCGAGCAGGTCCACCACCTCGCTTGCGGGCACGCGGTTGACCAGGTGGGGGCTGTTTTCGTCGACGAATGGCACCATGAGCGCGATCGCGCCATGGGCCATCACCCAGTGCGCCATGGAGCTTTCAAGGAACTGCAGGCGCTTCTGCGGCAGACCCAGCCCTGGCGGGGGCTCGTGCAGCAAGCGTGCACTGATGCCGATGCGAAGCATCATCTGGATTCTCCTCCGCTGTGGCGCGGGCCCACCTTGCCGGTGCTCACGCGGGCCGGCTGGCCGAACCGGTCGGTCAGTGGCTTGAAGCTGTCGGGCCGCTTGCGGCGCTTGGGCTCGATATGGTGGTGCTCGGCCACGAAGGTCTGCAGCCATTCAACCACCTCGGGCGAGGCGGGCACCTGGTCCACCTTTTCCTGGGCATCAAGCCAGCGACCAGCGTCGTGGTAGCTGAGCGTGGCGATCTGCGGCACGGCCATGGGCTCGCCATCGATCAGCTGCGCATCGTCGGTGCGCCAGAACACCCAGAAGCACGGCGACGGGCTGTTGAGGTTCAGAAAATAGCCTTCTGCGTCGTCCCGGTACAGCGTGGCGCGCAGGCCGTTGAACAGCCAGTACCGTGCGCCCTCCACCACCACCGCACCCGGCAGCGGCTGGACCTCGCGCGGTGCGCCGGCCACAGCCTCGGGGGCGCCCACGGGCACCTCGCCAGGGGCCCCGGCCGCCATCACGTCGGCCAGCACCCAGCGCCAGCGCTGCCACCGAGCCATCGGCCCCGTGACGGGCTCGCGCCGCATCACCACATCGACCGGCAGAGAGGGACGACCGGATGGCGTCGGAGAAACTTGTGCATCGGCATTCATAGGACAACGGACTGTACGCCAAGGCGATGGACGGCTGTATCTGCGGGGTGAATGACCAGTTCGTCCTGTACGGAGGGCGTGCCTCGGTGTAATCTGCGTGAGTTTTCGCACAACAACACCCCACATTCCCCCGCCTTGCCATGTCTTCAGCCCCGTCGTTGCTCGATCAATGCTTTGACCGGGTGCTCAGGGAAGCCCCAGCCTTGCTGGGCCGCAGCCTGAACGCGACGGTGGCGGCGCTTCAGGACGCGGAAAACCAGAGCCGCGAGGTGGCGCAGCGGTCCCTGCTGGCACGCGCCTGGTTCAGCCTGGAACGCCAGCGCAACCCATTGACCGCCCAGTTCCCGCTGCGCCTGCAGCAGGCCTTCCAGCGTGGTGACCACGAGGGGCCCACCTCGTCGATGGGGCGCATGTCCGACTCGTCCCTGCTGGCGCTGGTGGACGACGACTCGGTCAACGAGTCGCTGGAGGCGGCCCGCATGCTGCAGGCGCTGCTGCCGGTGGTCGAACAGTCGCTGTCGATGGTGGACGCCCGCATGAGCTCGCTCATCGGCCTGGACACCGTGCACGCCGAGAAAAACCCGCTGCGGCCCTCGGTGTTCGTGCGCACACTGCGCGACCTGATGGCCGAGCGCGAGTCCGACCCGCAGTTGCGCAGCCTGTGGATGCAGAAGATCGTCGCCCCGCTGGCGAAGGAGTTGAGCCAGCTCTACGGACAGGTGGCCCTGATGCTGCAGCAGGCGCGGGTGCAGGAGGCGGGTTACCGCATCCGCCTGGTGGCCGACGGTTCGCCCCAGAGCGCGACGCACCTGTCCACGCGGGGCTGGCTGGAGGAAGGCTCGCCCTCCGAGCGGGCCGGGCTGGGCCCATCCCGGGAAGGGCTGGACACCCCCGCACCGCCGATGTCGCTGCGCATGAAGGACCTGGCGCGCACCCAGACGCCGCTGCAGCACGAGGTGCTGCAGGCCTTCATGGCCGGCGAGCAGGCGGTGTTCGACCACCCGCTGGACAACGCGTATTTCGAGCAGGTGCGCCAGGAACTGCACCACGTCGACCTGCTGGCCCGGCTGCCCCAGCCCGCACCCGAAGAACTGGAGCAGGAACGCACACGCTACCGCGACCTGCCCGCGGTGGAACGCCCGGCGCGACCGGTCGACGTGGCCTCGCCGCTGGATGCGGACCAGTGGGGCGACTACGCCGCGCCGCACGAACGCACCCGCGTCCTGCTGGAGCTCAAGCACCAGGCCGACAAGGTGTCGCAGGCGGTTGGTCTGGACGTGGTGCGCAAGCTGGTCAACCAGGTCTCGGGCGATCCGCTGCTGCTGGCACCGGTGCGCGAGGCGGTGGTGGCGCTGGAGCCGGCGCTGCTGCGTCTGGCCATGGCCGAGCCGCGCTACTTCAGCCGCGGCGACCACCCCGCGCGCCTGTGGATCGAGGCGGTGGCCCAGCGCAGCTTCCGCTACAACGACGAGTTCTCTCCCGGCTTCGAAGCCTTTTTCGAACCGGTGCGCGCCCAGGTCCGTTCGCTCAACGACAGCGGGTCGGTGGAGGCCGGCCCTTTCGCCTCCGCCCTGGACGAGCTCAAGGCGCAGTGGGCGAGCGACGACGAGGCGCAGGAGCAGCGCCGCCAGCGGCAGCTGCAGGCACTGAACTTCGCCGAGCGGCGCCAGGAGCTGGCGGACCAGATCGCCTGGGAAATCAGCCACCGGCCCGACCTCTACGACGCACCCGCCATCGTGCTCGACTTCCTGTACGGCTCGTGGTCGCTGGTGATCGCCTCGGCCGAGCTGCAGCACCCCGGCAAGGGGCCGGACCCGTTTGGCTACCGCAAGGTCATCGGCCACCTGCTGTGGAGCACACGCAGCCAGGTGACCCTGCGCCAGCCCAGCCAGCTGTTCCAGATCGTGCCCGGCATGCTGATGACCCTGCGCCAGGGGCTGGAGAGCCTGGGCCAGTCACCCGACGAAACCCGGACCTTTTTCGACGCCCTGCTCAAGCTGCACGAACCCGTGCTGCGGCTGCGGCGCGCCCGCGCCCGGGTGGACGGCCATGCCACGGCGCTCACACCCGAGGTCAGCGAGTCGGAGCAGCAGGCGCTGGCCACCCTGCTGGCACCCGCATCGCCCGAGCAGCAGAAACCCACCCCGCGCGAACAGCCCTGGATCGGCGCGCGCGAACTCGCCAGCGCCGGGTTCAGTGAAACCATGCCGCTCACCAGCAGCGAGGCCTCGGAAGCGGCGGAGGTGGTGGAGGCGTTCGCGGAGATCGCAGTCACAACCGATGCGGATGTGAACACGGACGCGGTCGAACCGGCGATGCTGCTCGCGCGCATGACGACCGGCACCTGGGTGGACCTGTACTCCGGCGGCGAGTGGCTGCGGGCGCAGCTGGTCTGGAGCAGCCAGAAGGCCAGCCTGTTCATGTTCAACAGCCTGGGCGGCCGCACCCACACCATGACACGCCGCAGCTGCGAGAAGCTGATGACCAAGCGCTGGCTGCGCCTGGTCGAAACCCGGCCGGTGATGGCGCGGGCGCTGAACCAGGTCGTGACCGCCGAGGCGGTCGCCGAGGCTCAGTAGGTTTCCAGGTGCAGGCGGCCTTCGCGCTTGAGCGCGGTGCCGACCTCGTCCCAGTTCAGCCCGGCGCCGGTGGCGATGTCGCGCAGCGCCAGCACCACGCCCTCTTCCATCGCCTTCAGGCCACAGACATAGATGCAGGCGTTCGGGTCCTGCAGCAGCTGCGCCAGGTCGGCCGCGCGCTCGCGCATCGCGTCCTGCACGTAGCGCTTGGGCTGGCCCGGCGTGCGACTGAACGCGAAGTTGCTGTCGATGAAATCCTTGGGCAGGCTCTGCAGCGGGCCGAAGTACGGCAGCTCTTCCTGCGTACGGGCACCGAAGAACAGCATCAGCTTGCCGCCCTCGAACTTGCCGCTGGCGCGCAGCCGGCGGCGCCACTCGGTCATGGCGCGCATGGGGGCCGAACCGGTGCCGGTGCAGATCATGACGATGCTGGACCTGGGGTGGTTGGGCATCAGGAAGCTGGTGCCGAAGGGCCCGATCACCTGCACCTGGTCGCCCACCTGGAGGTCGCACATGTAGTTGCTGGCGACGCCGCGCACCGGCTGGCCCGAGTGGTCTTCCAGCACGCGCTTGATGGTCAGCGACAGGTTGTTGTGGCCGGGCCGCTCGCCGTTGCGAGGGCTGGCGATGCTGTACTGGCGCGCGTGGTGCGGCTTGCCGCTGGCGTCCACCCCGGGCGGCACGATGCCGATGCTCTGGCCTTCGAGCACCGGGAAGGGCATGGCGCCGAAGTCCAGCACGATGTGGTGGGTGTCGTAGTCCTTGCCGACGGCGGTCACGCGCAGGTTGCCTGTCACCGTGGCGGTGACGGTCCTCTGCGCGGCCTTGGGGCCGTAGAGGTTGGTGTAGGCGTGGGCCGCGCTCCAGGGCGGGATGGTGGCGCCGTACTGGGCGGAGTTGAAGGCGGTCTGGCCGCTCGGGTCGGCCGCGGGGGCCGGCTCGGGTTCGGCCACCGCGGCGGGCGCAGTTTCACCGGCATCAGCCGCCGCGGCGGCGAGGTCCGCGGCCGGGATCTCGGCGGGCAGCACGTCCCAGCCGAGCTGCTCCTCGATGGAGTAGGCCCTGGCGCGCACCACCCGGCGGTAGTTGTCGATGGAGCCGGTGGGGCACGGCGAGATGCAGTCGTTGCACCAGTTGCACTTGCTGACGTCGACGACGTAGTTGCGCGAGTCGTGGGTGATGGCACCGACCGGGCAGATCGATTCGCAGGTGTTGCAGCGGATGCAGATCTCGGGGTCGATCAGGTGCTGCTTGATGACGGCGGCTTCCAGGGGGGCGTTCATCTTGGGTCTCCGTTGCTGTGCTCTTGTGGTGCTCTATTGTGTTGCTGGTGTTGACTTCGTGGTGGCACCGCGTGAACCCGGGTGGCTGACTCCGTTCGTGTCCCCCGCCGGCCTGCGGCCGGCTCCTCCTCTTACCTCACTGCGCCAGCCACCCGGGCCCACGCTCGCGGGCTCGCGTGCGTGAAAGCCCGGAGGGCCTGGCAAGGGTCAGTTGAATCTCACGTATTCAAAGTCCACCGGCTGGCGGTTGATGCCCATGACCGGCGGCGCGATCCAGTTGGCGAACTTGCCCGGCTCAACCACGCGGCCCATCAGCGAGCCGACGTAGGCGCGGTCGGTGTCCGACGGCAGCCACTCTTCCACGCGCTGGTTCCACTCGTGATCGGTCACCACACGGCCGTCCGGGCTGACCTTGACGCCGGCCAGGCTGCCGATGTTGCGGTGGAAGGCCTTGTGCGGCACCTTCAGGCGGAAGTCGATGCCGGCCTTTTCGATGATGCGGTTCCAGCGCTCGACGCCGCCCACCGAGTCCTTGATGTAGTCGTCGCGCAGCACCTCGTTGAGCGCGTTGAGCATCGGCACTTCCTTCTCGACCAGCTTGCCCTCTTCGACGGCCAGGATCTTGTAGGTGTTGCCCTTGAGCACGTGGTCGTCGGTGCGCTTGCCTTCTTCGTAGCGGCCCTTGAGGCCGGAGCTGTAGAAGGTGGCGGCGTTGGACGACTGGTCGGCGCCGAACAGGTCGATGGTCACCGAGAAGTGGAAGTTGATGTAGCGCTGGATGGTCGGCAGGTCGATCACGCCGGCCGCGCGCAGCTTGCCCACGTCGTCGGTCTTGAGCTCGTTCATGGCCGCGCAGGTGCGGCTGATGACGCGGCCCACGCCCGACTCGCCCACGAACATGTGGTGGGCTTCTTCGGTCAGCATGAACTTGGTGGTGCGTGCCAGCGGATCGAAGCTCGATTCGGCCAGGGCGCACAGCTGGAACTTGCCGTCGCGGTCGGTGAAGTAGGTGAACATGAAGAAGCTCAGCCAGTCGGGCGTCTTCTCGTTGAAGGCCTGCAGGATGCGCGGGTTGTCGGCGTTGCCGCTGTTGCGCTCCAGCAGGGCTTCGGCTTCTTCGCGGCCGTCCTTGCCGAAGTACTTGTGCAGCAGGTAGACCATGGCCCACAGGTGGCGGCCTTCTTCCACGTTGACCTGGAACAGGTTGCGCAGGTCGTACTGGCTGGGGGCGGTCAGGCCCAGGTGGCGCTGCTGCTCGACCGAGGCCGGCTCGGTGTCGCCTTGCGTCACGATGATGCGGCGCAGGTTGGCGCGGTGTTCGCCGGGCACGTCCTGCCAGGCGGCTTCGCCCATGTGGTCACCGAAGTGGATCTTGCGGTCCTGCTCGGCGGGGTTCAGGAAGATGCCCCAGCGGTAGTCGGGCATCTTCACGTGGCCGAACTGCGCCCAGCCCTGCGGGTCCACGCTGACCGCCGTTCGCAGGTAGACGTCGAAGTTCTGCGAACCGTCCGGGCCCATGTCCTGCCACCACTGCAGGTAGTTGGGCTGCCAGTGCTCCAGCGCGCGCTGCAGCGTGCGGTCTTCGCTGAGGTTGACGTTGTTGGGGATCTTCTCGCTGTAGTTGATGCCGGACATGACGGGTCTCCTGCGGGTGGTTAAGAGGTGGGACGGGGTGTCTTCAATCGGGGGGTGCGGCGGAACCGGCTTTGCCGGGCCACTCGCGCCGCCCCCTGGGGGGTGACGCGCGCAGCGCGGCGCGGGGGGCGTCAAACTCTGTTGAAATCGAACTGGGCCTTGTCGCCCTTGCCGTAGACCTTGAGCGCACCCTTTTCGCCGACGGCGTTGGGGCGCTGGAAGATCCAGTTCTGCCAGGCGGTGAGGCGGCCGAAGATGCGGGTGGCCATGTTTTCCTTCTGGGCGAAACGCAGGTTGGCTTCCAGGCCGGTCAGTGCGTCGGGCGACATGGCGGCGCGCTCTTCCAGCGCGAGGCGGATCTCGTCGGCCCAGTCGATGTCGTCGGGCGCGGCGGTCACCAGGCCCAGCTTCAAGGCGGCGTCGCCGTCGAGTGCCTGGCCGATGGCGCCGCGCGCGGCTTCCATCGGGCCGGCCTCTTCATAGAAGCGGCGCTGCAGTCGGCTCTGGCCGTTGACCATCGGCAGGTAGCCGAAGTTCATTTCGCCCAAGGTCAGCACCGGCTGCCGCTGCGGCTCGTCGGGCAGCACCAGCATGTAGGCGCGGTCGGCGCAGAAGGCCAGCTCGGCCAGCGTGCCGGCGAAGCACGAGCCCGGCTCCAGCAGGGCGAACAGGCTGCGCGAAGACACGTCCAGGCGGGCGAAGGTCCGGCGCAGGTGACCGATGGTTTCGTTGACGAACCAGTGGTCCTTGTTCGCCAGCATCAGCGCGTCGTTGGCCAGCACCGCGGCGCTGTCGCCTTCTGTCTTGAGCAGCCAGGTGCCGATGTCCAGCTCGTTGGTGCGCATGTGCAGGATGGCGTCGTCCAGCTCGCGCACCATCTGCAAGGCGTACCAGTTGGCGCCCAGGGCTTCGATGCCGGCGATGTCGGTCGGCTGGGCGCCCTGCGGTGCCTTGACGGTGAAGGTGGCGGTGCGCTTGCTGCGGTCGATCTCGACCGTCACGTTCGTGTAGGCCAGGCGGTCGGCGTCGATGGTCCGGTTCAGCGGGGTCAGCGCGACGGGTTGGGCGCCGGCCGCACCGCGGTGGCTGCTGGCGGCCAGTTTTTCGGCGCGCTCGCGCACGGCCTGCTGGAACACGGCGGGCTTGGCGATGGCATCGACCAGGCGCCAGTCCACGGCCTTCTGGCCGCGCACGCCTTCGACGCTGGTGCAGAAGATGTCGGCCAGGTCGTGCCGCACATGGCGCTTGTCGGTCACGCGGGTCAGGCCGCCGGTGCCGGGCAGCACGCCCAGCAGCGGCACCTCGGGCAGGCTGACCGAGCTGGAGCGGTCGTCCACCAGCACGATCTCGTCGCACGCCAGGGCCAGCTCGTAACCGCCACCGGCGCAGGCGCCGTTGAGCGCCGCCACGAACTTCAGGCCGCTGTGCTGGCTGCTGTCCTCGATGCCGTTGCGGGTCTCGTTGGTGAATTTGCAGAAGTTGACCTTCCAGCCGTGGGTCGAGAGGCCGAGCATGAAGATGTTGGCGCCCGAGCAGAACACGCGGTCCTTGAGGCTGGTGACCACCACCGACTTCACTTCGGGGTGCTCGAAACGGATGCGCTGCAGCGCGTCGTGCAGCTCGATGTCCACGCCCAGGTCGTAGCTGTTGAGCTTGAGCTTGTAGCCGGGACGCAGGCCGGCGTCTTCGTTGATGGCCAGCGACAGCGTGGCGATGGCGCCGTCGAATGACAGGCGGATGTGCTGGTAACGGGACGGGTCGGTCTGGTAGTCGACGCGGGGGGGGGCGCTGGCGGTGGCGGTCATGGTGGTCTCCTGGGTTCTGGGCGGTGGCCGGTCGGGGTGCACTGGAAATCCGATGGATGTGAATAATAGTGCATGTGTCTTGGCGCAGTCAAATGCAATTTAATGCATGTGACCCCGTATTTACCCGAATGCCCGGGTCAGGCTGGCAGCTTGAGCAGCTGGCGCACCTCGCGCCGCAGCTTGGCAAAGCTTTCTTCCAGCGGCTGGGCGCTGGTGTTGAAGGCCAGGTCGGCCTTGGAATAGAACGCGGCGCGGCCTTCCAGGATGCGCTTGAGGTCTTCCATGGCCTCGCGGCTGGCGGCCATGGGGCGCATGTCGCCTTGCGCCGCCACCCGGCCCATGTGATCGGCCGGGTCGGCCTGCAGCCAGACCGTGGTGCAGTGCTGCAGCAGCAAGTTGAAGTTGGCCGAGTCGGCCACCAGGCCACCGGGCGTGGCGATCACCACCTCGGGGTAGATCTGGATCGCCTCTTCCAGCGCGCGCCGCTCGTAGCGGCGGTAGGCGTTGGCGCCGTAGAGGTTGTGGATCTCGCTGATGCTGCAACCGGCGAACTGCTCGATCTCGCGGCTCAGTTCGATGAAGGGGAACCCCAGGTCGTCGGCCAGACGCTGGCCCAGCGTGGACTTGCCGGCGCCGCGCAGCCCGATCAGCGCCACGCGCGCCAGCCGGCCCTGGGTGTCCACGCCACCGCTGGCGCCCAGCAGCTCCACCAGCTGCAGCCGCGCGCGGCGCAAATCGGCCTCGTTGCGGCCCTGCAGCAGCTCGCGGATCAGCAGCCATTCCGGTGAGGAGGTGCTCACGTCGCCAATCAATTCAGCCAGCGAGCAGTGCAGCGCCTGCGCCACCTGCAGCAGCACCAGGATGGAGGCGTTGCCCGTGCCGTATTCCAGGTTGGCCAGGTGCCGCTCGGACACATCGGCCGCAATCGCCACCGCCTTGCGCGTCATGCCCTTGCGCGAGCGGAGGTTGCGCACCCGCTCGCCCAGCGCCACCAGAAAGGGGTGGCGCTCCTCCTCGTCGGAGGGCGCGGCGGCGGGTGGGGCAAGGGTCTCGGTGCTGCTCATGGCGCGGGCGCCTTTCGTCTGTTGGCGGGGGCGGCTGCGGGTAAACCCCAGCCAGCGGCGCCCCCACAAACATGCACTTTACTGCATACTGCACCGGACGCAAGATAGTGCAGTTATACCGTCAAACCCCCGCCACGACCACGGCAAAAACGCAAAGCGCTGCAGCTTCCGACCATGACCACACCCGACACCCCCCTGCTTCCGAACTACTTTGCCGGCCGCTGGCAGACCGGCCACGGCCACGGCACCACCCTGCGGGACGCGGTGACCGGCGAGTCCCTGGTGCGCGTCGACAACACCGGCCTGAACCTGCACGAGGGCTTTGTCTTCGCCCGCGAGCACGGCGGTGCCGCGCTGCGCGCCATGAGCTACGGCCAGCGCGCCGCGATGCTGGGCGAGGTGGTCAAGGTGCTGCAGGCGAACCGCGACGCCTACTACGACATCGCCACCCGCAACTCCGGCACCACCACCAAGGACTCGGCGGTCGACATCGACGGCGGCATCTTCACCCTGGGCTACTACGCCAAGCAGGGCGAGGCCCTGGGCGACGCCAAGTGCCTGCTCGACGGCGAGCGCATCCGCATGGGCAAGGACCCGGTGTTCCAGACCCAGCACGTGCTCAACCCCACGCGCGGCGTGGCGCTGTTCATCAACGCCTTCAACTTCCCGAGCTGGGGCCTGTGGGAAAAGGCCGCGCCCGCCCTGCTCTCCGGCGTGCCGGTGATCGTTAAGCCCGCCACCGCCACCGCCTGGCTGACCCAGCGCATGGTGGAGGACGTGGTCAAGGCCGGCGTGCTGCCCGAGGGCGCGCTGTCGGTGGTCTGTGGCTCCTCGGCCCACCTGATGGACCAGCTGCAGCCCTTCGACGTGGTCAGCTTCACCGGCTCGGCCGAGACGGCGCGCATCATCCGCAGCCACCCCGCGGTGGCGCAGCGCTCGGTGCGCTGCAACATCGAGGCCGACAGCCTCAACAGCGCCCTGCTCGACCCGTCGGCGACGGTGGACAGCGAGGCCTTCAAGCTCATGGTCAGCGAGGTGGTGCGCGAGATGACGGTCAAGAGCGGCCAGAAGTGCACCGCGATCCGGCGCATCTTCGTGCCGCTCGAACTCTTCGACGACGCGGCCGAAGCCATTTCCGCCAAGCTGGTCAAGGTCACCGTCGGCAACCCGCGCAACGAAGGCGTGCGCATGGGCGCGCTGGTGAGCCAGGAACAGAAGCGCAGCGTGCTGCACGGCATCGAGGCGCTCTGCCACGAGGCCCTGGTGCTGTTCGATGGCAGCGAAGTACCCCTGGTCGATGCCGACCCCGAGGCCTCGGCCTGCGTCGCGCCCACCCTGCTGGGCCACCGCGACCCGGGCCAGGCCAAGGTGCTGCACGAGGTCGAGGTGTTCGGCCCGGTCGCCACCCTGATGGCCTACGAGGACGAAGACGAGGCCTGGGATCTGGTGCGCCGCGGCGAGGGCTCGCTGGTCGCCTCCATCTACAGCGAGGACCCGGCCTTCATCGCCCGCGCCGCCGCCGAACTGGCCGACAGCCACGGCCGCGTGCACGCCATCAGCCCCGACGTCGCCGCCAGCCAGACCGGCCACGGCAACGTGATGCCCATGAGCCTGCACGGCGGCCCAGGCCGCGCGGGCGGTGGCGAGGAACTCGGCGGCCTGCGCGCGCTGGGCTTCTACCACCGCCGCACGGCCGTGCAGGCCAGCAGCGCAGCGCTCGACGCCCTGGCCGCCACAGCGACCACCCTCAAATACTGAAGTCCGCCAGAGACGCACGACAGGAGACAAGCCATGAGCCAGAAAGACACCGCGCCGCCACCGGACCGCTTCAACTTCGCCCGCCACCTGATCGAGACCAACGCCGGCCGCGCGGCCAAGACCGCGCTGATCGACGACGCCGGCCAGCTGAGCTACGGCCAGCTGGCCGACCAGGTGCAGCGCTGCTCGGCCGCGCTGACCGCCCTGGGGCTGCGCCGCGAGGACCGCGTGCTGCTGCTGATGCACGACTGCAGCGACTGGGTGGTGAGCTTTCTGGGTGCGCTGCACGCGGGCGTGGTGCCGGTCTGCGTGAACACCCTGCTCACAGCCAAGGACTACGCCTACATGCTGGCCGACAGCCGCGCCCAGGCGGCCCTGGTGTCCGCGGCCCTGCTGCCGACGCTGCAGACCGCGATGTCCGATGGCAAACACGAGCTGAAACAGCTGATCGTCTCGCGCAGCAAGGAGCCGCTGCCCGAGGGTGCCCACGATTGGGCGGCGCTGGTCGCGTCCGCCGCCCCCGGTGAAGGCGCCGACACGCACGGCGACGAACCCGCGTTCTGGCTCTACTCCAGCGGCTCCACCGGCGCACCCAAGGGCACGGTGCACACCCAGGCCAACCTCTACTGGACCGCCGAGCTCTACGGCAAGGGGGTGCTGCGCCTGCAGGAGAGCGATGTGGTGTTCTCGGCCGCCAAGCTGTTCTTCGCCTACGGCCTGGGCAACGCGCTGTCGTTCCCGCTGTCGGTCGGCGCCAGCGTGGTGCTGATGGCCGAGCGTCCGACGCCGCAGGCCTGCTTCAGGCGCATGACCGAGCACCGGCCCACGGTGTTCTGCGGCGCCCCCACCGGCTACGGCGGCATGCTGGCCGCGCCCGACCTGCCGCCCAGAAGCGCGGTCTCGCTGCGCCTGTGCTCTTCAGCCGGAGAGGCCCTGCCGCGCGACATCGGCGAGCGCTGGACCGCGCACTTCGGCTGCGAGATCATCGACGGCATCGGCAGCACCGAGATGCTGCACATCTTCCTCTCCAACCGCCCTGGCGACGTGCGCTACGGCACCACCGGCAAGGCCGTGCCCGGCTACGAGGTGCAGCTGCGCGACGAAGACGGCAGCGTCATCACCAGCCACAACCAGATCGGCGACCTCTATATACAGGGGCCCAGCGCCGCGCTGATGTACTGGAACAACCGCGCCAAATCGCGCGACACCTTCCAGGGGCCCTGGACCAAGAGCGGCGACAAGTACGTGCGCGATCCGGACGGCTACTACACCTACGCCGGCCGCAACGACGACATGCTCAAGGTCAGCGGCATCTACGTCAGCCCGTTCGAGGTCGAGGCCACGCTGGTGCAGCACAACGCCGTGCTGGAAGCCGCCGTGATCGGCAAGAACGACGACGAGGGCCTGACCAAGACCAAGGCGTTCGTGGTGCTCAAGCCCGGCCACCACGCCACCGAGGCCGAACTGCAGGCCTTCGTGAAGGAGAAGCTCGCGCCCTACAAGTACCCGCGTTTCATCGAGTTCGTGAGCGAGCTGCCCAAGACCGCCACCGGCAAGATCCAGCGCTTCAAGCTGCGCGAACTGGAGAACCAGCGCCTGTTTGTTCACCGCTGATTCGCTGACAGACACCGCCCATCCGGCCAGAGACACCTGCCCCGGGTAAACCCGGGCGCCACGCGCTTGATCTGGTTTCAATTCATAACGAAACTCGTTCGTTTCCGGAGACAGACACAGGGGTCGAGATGGTTCGAAAATGGCTGGGGATGTGTGCGTGGATGATGGCGGCGGTGGCGGCGCACGCAGGAGACGAGGGTGTCACACCGACCGAAATACGGCTGGGCGCCTCGCAGGTGCTCTCCGGCCCGCTGGGGCCGCAGACCCTGCAATACGGCGAGGGCGCCCGCCTGATGTTCGACGCAGTCAACGCCGCGGGCGGCGTGCACGGCCGCAAGATCAGCTTCACCACCCTGGACGACGGTTTCGATCCAAAGCGGGCGGTGGAGAACACACGCAAGCTGATCGGGGAACAGAAGGTGTTCATGCTGTTCAACAGCTCCGGCACCGCGCAGACCGCCGCCGTGCTGCCCCTGCTCAAGGAGTCCGGCACCATCCTGTTCGGGCCGGTGACCGGTGCGTCGTCGATGCGCGAGGGCGTCAACCCCCACCTGTTCCATGTGCGCGCGAGCTACGCCAACGAAACCGAGCGCATCTTTTCCCAGCTCAAGCAGATCGGCGTGACCCGCGTGGCCTTCTTCTACCAGGACGACGGCCTGGGCAAGACGCTGCTGGGCGAGGTCAAGAAGGCGTCCGCTGCACTGAACCTGCCGCTGGCAGCCGAGATCAAGGTCGACCCGGCCGCACCGGACTTTGCCGCCGCTGCCGCGGCCACCGCGCAGGTCAACCCGCAGGCGGTGATCGTGGGTACCGCCGGCCTGACCTTCCCCCAGTACGTCAAGGCGGTCGGCACCACGGCGGCGCGCCCCACCTTCTATGGCTATTCGGTCGCCAGCCTGGACGTGATCAACCGGGAGCTCAAGGACAAGGCCCGCGGCATCATCCTGGCGCAGATCATGCCGTCGCTGCGCAACGCCACCATTCCGGTGGTGGCGGAGTACCTGAAGCTGCTCAAGGACAAGAGTCCCGATGCCGCGCCATCGGCGTCGCAGTTCGAAGGCTTCGTGCACGCGCGGCTGCTGGTGGAAGGCCTGCGGCGCACCGGCCGGGACCTGAGCACCGCGTCGTTCACCCGCACCCTTGAAAGCGCCGGCGAAATTGCGTTCGGCCGCTTCACCGCAAAGTACTCGCCCAAGTCCCACAACGGCTCCGACTATGTGGAACTGGCCATCATCGATGGCCAGGGGCAGCTGAGGTACTGAGCCCGGCGCCCGTCGGACTCAGGTGTCCTTGGAGATCTTGATGGTCGGGAACTTGCTCGAGAAGTCCTTGGCCTTGGCGGCGATCTTGATCGCCACCTGGCGCGCCACCGTCTTGTAGATGCCGGCGATCTCGCCCTCGGGATCGGCCACCACCGTGGGCCGGCCGCTGTCGGCCTGCACGCGGATGCTCATGTTCAGCGGCAGCTCGCCCAGGAAGTCCATGCCGTATTCGGCCGCCATCTTCTTGCCGCCTTCGGAGCCGAAGATGTGTTCGGTGTGACCGCAGTTGGGGCAGCAGTAGACCGCCATGTTCTCGACGATGCCCAGGATGGGCACGCCCACCTTCTCGAACATCTTGATGCCCTTGCGCGCGTCCAGCAGGGCAATGTCCTGCGGCGTGGTCACGATCACCGCGCCGGTCATCGGCACGCGCTGCGACAGCGTGAGCTGGATGTCGCCGGTGCCCGGCGGCATGTCGACGATCAGGTAGTCCAGGTCTTTCCAGTTGGTCTGGCGCAGCAGCTGCTCCAGCGCCTGCGTGGCCATGGGGCCGCGCCAGATCATGGCCTCGTCCTTGTCCACCAGGAACCCGATGGAGATGACCTGCACGCCGTAGTTCTCCAGCGGCTCCATAGTCTGGCCGTCGGTGCTCTCGGGACGGCCTTCGATGCCCATCATCATGGGCTGGCTGGGACCGTAGATGTCGGCGTCCAGGATGCCGACCTTGGCGCCCTCGGCGGCCAGCGCCAGCGCCAGGTTGACGGTGGTTGTGCTCTTGCCCACACCACCTTTGCCCGAGGCCACGGCGATGATGTTCTTCACGTTGGGCAGCAGCTGCACGCCGCGCTGCACCGCGTGCGGGATGATCTTGACTGTGAGGTTCACCGACACGTTTTCCACGCCCGGCACGCTCTTGGCGGCCTCGATCAGCCCGCGGCGCAGCGCCGGAATCTGGCTCTTGGCCGGGTAACCGAGCTCCACGTCGAAGGACACATCGCCGGCGTCGGCCTGCAGGTTCTTCAGGGCCTTGGTGGACACGAAGTCCTTGCCGGTGTTGGGATCGGTCACCGCCTGCAGGGCGGCAAGGAGCGCTTGGGTGTCGACGGCCATGAAACGGGCTCTCCGGGTACTGGGGTGAGGTTATGAAGAATCGCACCGAAGTCTAACGGCCCCGGCATGCCCCGCCTAAAATTGCGGGTTCCCCCGAATGAAAGCCTTCCGACATGAGCCAGCGCCGCCTGTTCGTCACCACCGCCCTGCCCTACGCCAACGGCCACTTCCACATCGGCCACATCATGGAATACATCCAGGCCGACATCTGGGTGCGGTTCCAGCGCATGCAGGGCCACGAGGTGCACTTCGTCTGCGCCGACGACGCGCACGGCGCGCCGATCATGATCGCGGCCGAGAAGGCCGGCAAGACGCCGCAGCAGTTCGTGGCCGACATCGCCGCCGGACGGCCGCAGTACCTCAACGGCTTCCATATCGGTTTCGACAACTGGCACAGCACCGATGGCCCTGAGAACCACGAACTGGCGCAGGACGTGTACCGCGCCCTCAAGGCCAACGACCTGATCGAGACCCGCACCATCGAGCAGTTCTTCGACCCCGAGAAGAACATGTTCCTGCCCGACCGCTTCATCAAGGGCGAATGTCCCAAGTGCGGTGCGAAAGACCAGTACGGCGACAACTGCGAGGTCTGCGGTGCGGTCTACGCCCCCACCGAACTGAAGAACCCCTACTCCGCCCTGTCGGGCGCGACGCCGGTGCTCAAGCACTCGGACCACTTCTTCTTCAGGCTGTCCGACCCGCGCTGCCTGGACTTCCTCAAGGGCTGGACCACCAGCGGCGCCGTGCAGCCCGAGGTGCTCAACAAGATCACCGAGTGGATCGCGCCCGGCGAGGACGGCAAGCCCAAGATGGGCGACTGGGACATCAGCCGCGATGCGCCCTACTTCGGCATCGAGATCCCGGATGCGCCGGGCAAGTATTTCTATGTGTGGCTGGACGCGCCCATCGGCTACCTGGCTTCGCTCAAGAACTACTTCGGCAAGACAGGTCGCGACTACGAGGCCTTCATGGCCGACCCGTCCACCGAGCAGTACCACTTCATCGGCAAGGACATCATCACCTTCCACACCCTGTTCTGGCCCGCGATGCTCAAGTTCAGCGGCCGCAAGGTGCCCAACGCGGTCTTCGTGCACGGCTTCCTGACCATCAACAACGGCGAGAAGATGAGCAAGAGCCGGGGCACCGGCCTGTCGCCGCTGAAGTACCTGGAACTGGGCATGAACCCCGAGTGGCTGCGCTACTACCTGGCGGCCAAGCTGTCGGGCAAGAACGAGGACGTGGACTTCAACGCCGAAGACTTCATGCTGCGCGTCAACAGCGACCTGGTGGGCAAGTTCGTCAACATCGTCTCGCGCTCGGCCGGCTTCATCACCAAGCGCTTCGGCGGCCAGCTGACACAGAGCTTCGACGAACAGGGCACAGCCCTGCTGGCCGACATCCGCGGCGCGGCGGGCGGCATCGCCACGCACTACAACGAGCGCGAGTACGGCAAGGCCATGCGCGAGATCATGGCGCTGGCCGACCGCGTCAACGCCTACGTGGACCAGCACAAGCCTTGGGACCTGGCCAAGGACGCCGCCAACGACGCGCGCCTGCAGCAGGTCTGCTCGGTGCTGGTCAATGCCTTCACCGCCCTGGCCCGCTACCTCGCGCCCGTGCTGCCCGAACTCGCCGGCAAGGTGCAGGCGCTCACCGGTGCCGACCTGAAGGACTGGCACAACGCCGCCGACGTCGCGGCCATCCAGCCCTATCAGCACCTCATGCAGCGCGTGGACGTCAAGCAGCTGGACGCCCTGTTCGAGCCGCCGCCGGCGCCCGAAGAACCCAAGACCGTGCCCGGTGGCGAAGAGATCGCGCCCACCATCTCCATCGACGACTTCGCCAAGGTCGACCTGCGCATCGCGCAGATCGTCAAGTGCGAGGCGGTGGAAGGCTCGACCAAGCTGCTGCGCCTGACGCTGGACGTGGGTGAAGGCCGGACGCGCAACGTCTTCAGCGGCATCGCCAGCATGTACAAGCCCGAAGACCTCGAAGGCAAGCTGACGGTGATGGTGGCCAACCTGGCGCCGCGCAAGATGAAGTTCGGTGTCAGCGAGGGCATGGTGTTGGCCGCCAGCCACGCCGACGAGAAAGCACAGCCCGGCATCCACGTGCTGCAGCCCTGGCCAGGCGCCCAGCCGGGCATGCGCATCCACTGACCGGCGACCGCCCGTGTTCGCCCCCATCCGCGGCTTCACCGCCCTGCAGCGCACGCCGCAGGCGGACCTGAAGCTGGGCACGGTGCTGGCCTTCGTGGCCGGCGCCGCCAACGCGGGCGGCTTCCTGGCCGTGGGCCAGTACACCTCGCACATGACGGGCATGCTCTCCGCGCTGGCCGACAACCTGGTGCTCGGCCAGTTCGTGCTGGTGGGCGCCGGACTCGTCTCGGTGCTCGCCTTCGTGCTGGGCGCCATGAGCACCGCCTGGATCGTCAACTGGGGCATGCGCCGGCAGCTGCGCAGCGCCTACGGCCTGCCGCTGCTGCTGGAGGCCGTGCTGTTGCTGGTCTTTGGCCTCTTTGGCGCCGTCATGAGCCTGTGGCACACCGTGTTCCTGCCGGTCACGGTGGTGCTGCTCTGCTACATCATGGGCCTGCAGAACGCGGTCATCACCAAGATCTCGCAGGCCCGCATCCGCACCACCCACGTGACGGGTCTGGTCACCGACCTGGGCATCGAACTGGGCAAGCTGCTCTACGTGAACCGGCACCCGGACATGCAACCGGTGCGTGCCGACCGCGAGCGCCTGCGGGTGCACGCCCAGCTGGTCCTCAGCTTCCTGGTCGGCGGCATCGCTGGCGCCCTGGGCTTCAAGCACCTGGGCTATGTGAGCACCCTGCCGCTGGCACTCGCGCTGCTGCTGCTGGTGCTGCGCCCGCTGCTGGAAGATTGGCAGCGCCTGCGCGCCAGCTGAACCGCCGGGACCGTCTCAGCGGGCCCGGTCCAGCGCCGGGTCGCGCGCCGACCCGGTCGAGATCACCCGCAGGTCCGGGCTGAAGATGACCGTGAACACCTGGCTGTCGCTTTCGTTCGGGCCATCGCGCCACCGCCAGTCGTAGTGGACCTCCTTTTTGAGGGTGTACTCGGTCACCTTCATCGGTTTGCCCAGCAACTTGCGCACATCCTCCATGGCCATGCCGGGCTTGATCTCGGCGAAGGTCCTCGGGTTGAGCACCTGCCGCAGGGCCGCCATCTTGCCGTCCGGGCCGATGGTGATCTGGTAGTTCTGGTAGCCCTCGGGCTGGCGGTTGTACTCGTAGATCTGGGCGCCATCCGACCCGTCCCACACGGCTTCGGGCGGCCCGAACTTCTCGCGCACATCCACCTCGGTCGAGACACCCTCTTCGAGTTCGCTGATGGCGCGCTGGTCGCAGGCCGTCAGCAACACAGCCCCCAGCAGGAGGCATCCCAAGCGGTTGAACATCTGTGAAGTCATGGGTCGCACCGGGAAGGCAAAGACTCAGTGTAAACCCTGAGATCGTCGGCCACCGCAGCGCGGCACGGGGTGTGCAAACGGTAACATCTGGCGATGCTGAACAACCTGCCCCCGCTGGCGCCGTTCCGGCCCCGCCTGTTCCAGGACATCCGTGGCTACAACAGCGAGAAGCTGGTGCGCGACATGGGAGCTGGCGCGACGGTCGGCATCGTGGCGCTGCCACTGGCCATGGCCTTTGCCATCGCCAGCGGACTCAAGCCGGAGGCGGGACTGTGGACGGCCATCGTTGCCGGCTTCCTCATTTCCGCCCTGGGCGGCACCTCGGTGCAGATCGGCGGCCCGGCCGGCGCCTTCATCGTCATCGTCTACGGCATCGTCGAGCGCTACGGCGTGGCCAACCTGCTGATCGCCACCGCCAGCGCCGGCGTGCTGCTGTTCCTGCTGGGCCTCTTCCGCCTGGGCACCCTGGTGCGTTACGTGCCGGTCAGCGTGGTGATCGGCTTCACCAACGGCATCGCGGTGCTGATCGCGCTGTCGCAAGTGCGCGACTGGCTCGGGCTGGACATCGCCAAGATGCCGGGCGACTTCTTCAGCCAGATCGCCACCATCGCCCAGCACCTGGGCAGCTTCAACCCCTACGCCTGCCTGCTGGGTGCGCTGTGCGTGGTGGGCCTGTTCATCTGGCCGCGACTGTGGGCGGTGGACTCGCAGTTCAGACGTCAGCTGGAACAGGTCGACACCATCAGCGCACTCAAGGCCACATCGCGGCTGCCGGCACCGGTGGTGGCGCTGGTGACGCTGACGCTGCTGGCCTGGCTGCTGCAGATGCCGGTCGAGACCATCGGCTCCCGCTTCGGCGGCATCCCGCAGGGCGTGCCCGCGTTCGAACTGCCCGACTTCAGCTGGCAGACCGTGAAGCTCCTGGTGACGCCCACGCTCACCATCGCGCTGCTGGGCGCGATCGAGTCGCTGCTCTGCGCGCGCGTGGCCGACCAGCTCAGCGACACCCCCAAGCACGACCCGAACCAGGAGCTCATGGCGCAGGGCGTCGCGAACTTCGCCGTCCCGTTCTTCGGCGGCATGCCAGCCACCGGCACCATCGCGCGCACGGTGACCAACATCCGCGCGGGCGCGGTGTCGCCGGTCGCCGGCATGGTGCACGCCGGCACGCTGGCCGCGGTGGTCTTGATTGCCGCGCCGCTGGCGCAGCACATCCCGCTGGCGGTGCTGGCCGGCGTGCTGCTGTTCGTGGCCTGGAACATGGGCGAGTGGCGCGAGTTCGGTCGCCTCAAGCAGTTCACCAACCACTACCGCCTCATGATGGTCTCCACCTTCCTGGTGACCATCGTGTTCGACCTCACCGTGGCGGTGGAACTGGGCCTGGTGCTGGCCTGCCTGCTGTTCGTGCGGCGCCAGAGCGACATCTTCCGCGCCGACCCGGTGCCCCAGCAGCATCCCGGGCAGCTCCACTTCAGGCTCTACGGCTCGCTGTTCTTCGGCGCCGTCGCCAAGATCGACCCCATCGTGGCGGCGGTCGAGCGGGCTCCGGCGGGCCTGGCGGTGACGCTGGATGCCAGCCGGCTGATCTCGCTGGACACCACCGGGCTGGATGCGCTGGAACAGCTGCACAAGGCCATCCTGAAACGCGGGGGCACCCTGGCGCTGACCGAACTGAACCCGCAGCCGCAGTCGCTGATCGAACGCTCCGGCTTCGGCGCCCGGCTGCGCGGCGAGGCGGCCGACCGGCACGCCGGATGAGCCGGGCCGACCAGTAAAATGGCAGGTTTTCCGCTGACCGGCGCCCTGCGCCTTCTTGCCATGAGCATTTTCGGCCGCCCCCACTACACCTCCGACACCACCCAGTTCATCGACCAGCTCAAGTCCAGCCGGCCCGAGATCGAGCAGGGGCAGCTCGAAGGGCGTTCGCTCCTGTGGGACAAACAGGTCGACCGCGACCTGCTGGCCCAGGCGCAGGCCGCGCGCGTGCCGCAGCAGCCCTACGTCTACCAGACCCAGCCCGACCCGCACTGAGCCCTGCCGTCCCGAGACTGCGATGAGCAACGAGGCCGGCGCACTCGATGCGCCCCCGGAGGGCCTGGATGCCGTGCTGCCCGACGTGGTCGACCAGGTGGCGCTGGCGCGCCTGTACGGTGAGCCGCTGTTCGACCTGCCGCGCGACCTGTACATCCCACCAGACGCGTTGCAGGTCTTCCTCGAGGCCTTCGAGGGCCCGCTGGACCTGCTGCTCTACCTGATCCGCAAGCAGAACTTCAACATCCTCGACATTCCGATGGCGGCGGTGACCCGCCAGTACCTGAGCTACGTCGATGAGATCCGCGCCAGCAACCTCGAACTGGCGGCCGAGTACCTGCTGATGGCGGCCATGCTGATCGAGATCAAGTCGCGCATGCTGCTGCCGCCCAAGAAGACGGCCGAGGGCGAAGAGGCCGAAGACCCGCGCGCCGAGCTGGTGCGCCGGCTGCTCGAATACGAACAGATGAAGCTGGCCGCCCAGCGCCTGGCCGAAGTACCGCAGTACGGCCGCGATTTCCTGCGCGCCCAGGTCTACGTCGAGCAGGCGCTGCAACCCCGCTTCCCCGATGTCAGTGCCCTGGATCTGCAGTCGGCCTGGCGCGACATCATGAAACGCGCCAAACTGGTCCAGCACCACAAGATCAGCCGCGAGGAACTGTCGGTGCGCGAGCACATGAGCATCGTGCTGCGCCACCTGCAGGGCCGCAAGTTCGTCGAGTTCGGCGAGCTGTTCGACACCACCCGCGGCCCGCAGGTCATGGTCGTCACCTTCATCGCCATGCTCGAACTGGCCAAGGAAACCCTGATCGAGCTGACCCAGGCCGAGGCATTCGCACCCATCTATGTGCGCCTGGCGTACACCCCTGCATCATGACCACCCACCATTTCGACGTCCTCATCATCGGCAGCGGACTGGCCGGCCTGACCGCCGCCCTCAAGCTGGCCCCCACCCACCGCGTGGCGGTCGTGACCAAACGCGGCATCTCGGACGGTTCCAGCAACTGGGCCCAAGGCGGCATCGCCGCCGTGCTGGCCGAGGGCGACAGCTACGCCTCACACGTCGACGACACTCTGGTGGCCGGTGCCGGGCTGTGCGACCTGGAAGCCACCCAGTTCACGGTGGAGAACGCTCCGGCGGCCATCGCCTGGTTGCAGGAACTGGGCGTGCCCTTCTCCACCGAAAACGGCGAACTGCACCTGACCCGCGAGGGCGGCCACACCCACCGCCGCATCGTGCACGCCACCGACGCCACCGGCGCCGCCGTGCAAACCACGCTGAGCAACCTGGCGCGCAAGACCCCCGGCATCACGTTCTTCGAGAATCACATGCTGGTGGACCTGATCACCGATGCCAAGCTGCCCGGACAGCAGCACGGCACCAGCGCCCAGCGCTGCCACGGCGCCTATGTGCTGGACGTGGACCGCGACGAGGTCGAGACCTTCAGCGCGCCACACACCATCCTGGCCACCGGTGGCGCAGGCAAGGTCTACCTCTACACCACCAACCCCGACACCGCCACCGGCGACGGCATTGCGGCCGGCTGGCGCGCGGGCTGCCGGGTGGGCAACATGGAGTTCATCCAGTTCCACCCGACCTGCCTGTACCACCCGCACGTCAAGAACTTCCTCATCACCGAGGCCGTGCGCGGCGAGGGTGGCCAGCTCAAGCTGCCGCCCCACCTGGGCGGCCACCGCTTCATGCCCGACCATGACCCGCGCGCCGAACTGGCACCCCGCGACATCGTGGCCCGCGCCATCGACTACGAGATGAAGAAACACGGCCTGGACTGCGTGTACCTGGACATCTCGCACAAGAGCCCGGAGTTCCTGAAGGAGCATTTCCCCAACATCCTGGCGCGCTGCGCCGAGCTGGGCATCGACATCACGAAGGAGCCGATCCCGGTCGTGCCAGCCGCGCACTACACCTGCGGCGGCGTGGTGACCGATCTGGCCGGCCGCACCGACATCAATGGCCTGTACGCGGTGGGCGAGACCACCTGCACCGGCCTGCACGGCGCCAACCGCCTGGCCAGCAACTCGCTGGTCGAGTGCATGGTGTTCGCCCAGGCCGCGGTCAAGGCCATCCACACCGCCACCACAACGTCCCGGCCCGAGATTCCCCTGTGGGACGCCAGCCGCGTCACGGACGCCGACGAACAGGTGGTGATCTCGCACAACTGGGACGAGCTGCGCCGCTTCATGTGGGACTATGTGGGCATCGTGCGCACCAACAAGCGGCTGGAGCGCGCGGCCCACCGGATTGCCCTGCTGCAGGGCGAAATCCAGGAGTTCTACGCCCAGTTCCACGTCACGCGCGACCTGCTGGAACTGCGCAACCTGGTCCAGGTGGCCGATCTGATCGTCATGTCGGCCATGCTGCGCCGGGAAAGCCGCGGTCTGCACTACAGCCGCGACTACCCGGACAAGCTCCCGGAAGCCCGTCCGACCATCCTCGTGCCCCCGACGCGCTGATCTCCCGCACCGACGGTGGTGGCGTGCGTCTCGCGCTACAGTAAGGGGATGATCACCAACGCCGACCCCGGCAGCCTCGCCTCGCCAGCGCCACAGGCCCATCCCGCCGCCAGCGCGGCGGCGGCGAGCTTTGCCGCGCTGCTGGGTCGGCTCGACTATCTGGGTGCGGCCGACATCGAGGCCATCCGGCGCGCGTACCGATTCGCCGACGAGGCCCACCTGGGCCAGCTGCGCAAGAACGGCGATCCCTACATCACCCACCCCATTGCGGTCGCCGCCCAGTGCGCCGAGTGGAAGCTGGACGCCCAGGCGCTGATGGCGGCCCTGATGCACGACGCGATGGAAGACTGCGGTGTGAGCAAGGTCGAACTCGTCGAGCGCTTCGGCGCTCCGGTCGCGGACCTGGTCGATGGCCTGACCAAGCTGGAGAAGCTGGCCTTCGACACCCGCGAACAGAACCAGGCAGAGTCCTTCCGCAAGATGCTGCTGGCGATGGCCAAGGACGTTCGGGTCATCCTCATCAAGCTGGCCGACCGCACCCACAACATGCGCACCATGGGCGACATGCCGCGCAACAAGTGGCAGCGCATCAGCAGCGAGACACTGGAGATCTACGCCCCGATCGCGCACCGCCTCGGTCTGAATTTCACCTACCGCGAGCTGCAGGACCTCTCGTTCCGCTTCCTGCACCCCTGGCGCTACGAGGTGCTGTCCAAAGCGCTGAACAAATCCCGCACCCGCCGCAAGGACCTCATCGCCCGCGTGCAGAAAGAGGTGGAGGGCGCGTTTGCCCGCCACGGCATGCAGGTGCGCATCGTCGGTCGGGAAAAGACGCTTTATTCCGTCTACCGCAAGATGGACAGCAAGCACCTGTCGTTCTCGCAGGTGACCGACATTTACGGCTTTCGCATCGTGGTGCCCGAGCTGACCGACTGCTACACCGGCATGGGCCTGCTGCACCAGCTCTACAAACCGGTGCCCGGCAAGTTCCGCGACTACGTGGCCATTCCCAAGGTCAACGGCTACCAGTCGCTGCACACCACCCTGATCGGCCCCTTCGGCACCAACATCGAGTTCCAGCTGCGCACCCACGCGATGGACGTGGTGGCCGAGTCCGGCGTCGCAGCCCACTGGCTCTACAAGGCCAACGAGCCCAACAGCGACACCACCCAGCGCCTGGGCACACAGTGGCTGCAGTCCCTGCTGGACATCCAGCAGGAAACGCACGATGCCAGCGAGTTCTGGGACCACATCAAGATCGACCTGTTCCCCGACGCGGTGTATGTGTTCACGCCGCAGAGCAAGATCCTCGCGCTGCCGCGGGGTGCCACTGTGATGGACTTCGCCTACGCCATCCACAGCGGCGTGGGCAACCGCGCCGTGGGCGCCCGCATCAACGGCGAACAGCGGCCGCTGCGCACCGAACTCGCCAACGGCGACGTGGTGGAGATTCTCACCAGCGAGTCCGCCGAGCCCAACCCGGCCTGGCTGTCCTTCGTCAAGACCGGTCGCGCGCGCTCCAAGATCCGGCACCACCTCAAAACGCTGGCGCAGGAAAAGACACATCTGCTTGGTGAGCGCATGCTGGCGCAGGCACTGCGCTCCGAAGGCATCGCCCAACTCCCCGATGCCAGTGGCGAGCACAAGGCCACCTGGGACAAGCTGCTGCGTTTCACCGGCACCAAGTCGCGCGAGGAACTGCTGTCGGACATCGGCATGGGCAAGCGCATCGCCAGCATGGTGGGCAAGAAGCTCGCCGTGCTGCTGGCCGAAACCGGGCTCAAACCCGACGCGGTGCTCATCAGCACCGAGCGCTACGCCGCCGGTGAGGACGGCTCGGTTTCCCAGGGGGTCGTCAGTCTGGATGGCAGCGAAGGCCTGTCGGTCCAGTTCGCGCGCTGCTGCCAGCCGATCCCGGGCGACCGCATCGTGGGCTATCTTGGCCGCGGCGAGGGACTGACGGTGCACACCGAAGACTGTCCCACCGGCAAGCGCCTGCTGGCGCGCGACGGTGAGCGGTTCCTCCAGGTCGAATGGGCCGATGAGCCCACGCGCCCGTTCGATACCACCGTGGTGGTCACCGTGACCAACGGCAAGGGGGTTCTGGCTCGCGTGGCCTCCGCCATCGCCTCGGCCGAGGCGGACATCACCCACGTGGACATGGGCGACGAGCCCGCACAGACGGCCACCGACATCCGCTTCTCCGTGGCCGTGCGCGACCGGGTGCACCTTGCCGAAGTGCTGCGCAGCCTCAAGCGGACCACCTCGGTGATCAAGGCGCAGCGACTCCGCGCCAATTGAAGGCCGCATCAGCCCCCGGGCGCGGGATAGCTGACCGAAAGGATTTCCAGCTCCTGGCTTCCTCCGGGCACCACCAGCCGAACCAGATCACCTACTCGCGCCTTCAGCAGAGCGCGGGCCACGGGAGACACCCAGCTGATCTCGCCGCGGGAGCTGTCTGCCTCGTCCACGCCGAGAATGGTCACCGTGGTCTCCCTGCCCTCATCGTCCGCATAGGTCACGGTGGCACCGAAAAACACCTGGTCGCCGCCATGGTGCTGCGAGCAGTCCACCACCTCGGCGACTTCAAGCCGGCGCGTGAGAAAGCGGATGCGCCGGTCGATTTCGCGCAGGCGCTTCTTGCCATACAGATAGTCGCCGTTCTCGGACCGGTCTCCGTTGCTGGCGGCCCAGTGAACGATCTCGACGATGCGGGGCCGCTCGTCGTCGATCAGCGCCATCAACTCGGTCCGCAGCCGGTCGTAACCCGCTCGGGTGATGTAGTTCACCCCGGTCGGCAGCACCGCCGGTTCGGGCAGGTCGTCGTCTGCGTCGGAGTCGGTTTCGCGGGTGAATGCTTTGCTCATGAAGGAACGGCCCGGGGAGAACGCTTCGGAGCGAAAAAGAAAAAAGCCCGCAGCTTGTGGCTGCGGGCTTTTCATTTGGTGCGGCTGGCAGGAATCGAACCCACGACCCCTTGGTTCGTAGCCAAGTACTCTATCCAGCTGAGCTACAGCCGCGAAGACATGCATTGTAGCACGGTTTTTTGGTAGGCCGTGTTGGGCTTGAACCAACGACCAAAGGATTATGAGTCCTCTGCTCTGACCAACTGAGCTAACGGCCCGACGAGGCCCGCATTGTAGGGCGCAGTAACGCCCTGCTCATTTGTGGCTCAGGGCGTTGCTCACCAGCTTGGCGGTCACGTCGACGATCTGGATCATGCGGTCGTACGGCATGCGCTGCGGACCGATAACACCCAGCGTGCCCACCACCTGACCGTCCACCTCGTAGGGTGCCGTGACCACCGACAGGTCCTCAAAGGGCACGACATGGCTTTCGCCACCGATGTAGATGCGCACACCATCGGCCTGTGAAGACACGTCGAGCAGGCGGATCAGCTGGGTCTTCTGTTCGAACAGATCGAACAGCTGGCGAAGATGCCCCATATCGCTGGAAAACTCGCTCACCGACAGCAGGTTGCGCTCGCCCGAGACCACCACCTCCTCACGCTCGGCGCTTGCGTCGGCCCCGATGTCCACAGCGGCCTGCATCAGCGCCGCGATCTCCCCCCGCAAGGCCTCGACCTCGTTGCGCAGCCGCGCCCGCACTTCTTCCATCGTCAGGCCGGCGTAGTGGGCATTGAGGAAGTTGGCCGCCTCCAGCAACTGCGACTGGGTGAAGTTCGCCTGTGTGTGGATGATGCGGTTCTGCACATCCCCGTCTGGCGACACAAGGATCACCAGCACGCGGCGCTCCGACAGGCTCAGGAATTCGATGTGCCGGAACACCGAGGCGCGCCGCGGCGCCATCACCACACCCACATACTGCGACAGGCTGGAAAGCATCTGGGCGGCGTGGCTGATGACGCGCTGCGGCTGAGCGCCCGCCTCGATGCCGGTGGCGCCGATGTTCTCTGCACCCGAAATGTCCTCGCGCCGCACGGTGAGCATGGTGTCCACGAACAGCCGGTAGCCTCTGGCGGTGGGGATGCGCCCGGCCGAGGTGTGGGGGCTGGCGATGAGCCCCAGTTCCTCCAGGTCGCTCATCACGTTGCGGATGGTCGCCGGGGAGAGCTCCATGCCGGCCGCCTTTGCCAGCGTGCGGGAACCGACGGGCTGGCCGTCGGCGATGTAGCGCTCGACCAGGGTCTTGAGCAGAAGTTTGGATCGGTCGTCCAGCATGGCCCCATTTTACGGACGGTGCCACCCGAAAACAGGGAATGAGGACAAGGGTTTCCGGGGGGCCGACTGCCCTTTCCCCCTATGTTGTAATTTGCACATGACCCAGCCAGACACCCGCCGCCACGAGGCCTCTGCGCCGAAGCGCCACCTGCGATTCGCCCATGTGGCCATCGTCGGCAAGTACCAGGCACCCGGCTCTGGCAAGGTGGTCGAGACACTGGCCGAGTTCCTGCATGACGAAGGATGCGACGTCTCGCTGGAGCGGGACACCGCGCTCAACACCGGCCTGCTGCAATTCCCGGCGCTGGACGTGCCGGCCATGGGTCGGTCGACCGACCTGGCGCTGGTGCTCGGCGGCGACGGCACCATGCTGGGCATCGGCCGGCAACTGGCCCGCTATGGTGTACCACTGGTGGGCATCAACCAGGGCCGCCTGGGCTTCATCACCGACATTCCGCTGGACGCCTACCAGGACAACCTGCGGGCCATCCTGCGCGGCGAGTTCGAGGAAGACCCCAGGTCGCTGCTGGCGGCCAGCGTCTGGCGCGACGGCCGCTGCGTGTTCGAGGCGACGGCACTGAACGATGTGGTCGTCAACCGGGCCGGCGTGGCCAGCATGATCGAACTGCGGGTGGAGGTGGACGGTCATTTCGTGGCCAACCAGCGCGCCGACGGTCTGATCATCGCCACCTCCACCGGATCCACCGCTTACGCGCTGTCGGCCGGTGGCCCGCTGCTGCACCCGTCTGTGGGCGGCTGGATCATGGTGCCGATTGCACCGCACACGCTGTCCAACCGGCCCATCGTGCTGCCCTCGCACTGCGAAGTGGCGGTCGAGATCGTCTCGGGCAAGGACGCCAGCGCCAACTTCGACATGCAGTCACTCACCAGCCTGCTCCACGGTGACCGCATCGTCGTGCGCCGCTCGGAACACACGCTGCGGCTGCTGCATCCGTTGGGCTGGAGCTACTTCGACACCCTGCGCAAGAAGCTGCACTGGAACGAGGGCGCCTGAGAGCGGTCAAAATAGCCGCCTTCCTTTCGTTTGTTCCGAAGCCATGAGCCTCCGACGCATCGTCTTGCGTGACTTCGTCATCGTGCCCTCGCTGGACCTCGATCTGGACCAGGGCTTCAACGTGCTCACCGGCGAAACCGGTGCCGGCAAGTCGATCCTCATCGACGCTTTGCAGCTGGCACTCGGTGCGCGCGCCGACAGCGGCGTGGTGCGCGAAGGCGCCACGCGCTGCGAGATCGCCGCCGAATTCGACCTGCCCTCTTCCCTGCGGCCGTGGCTGGACGAACAGGGGTTTGCCTCAAGCGGGGACGGCCTGCTGCTGCGTCGCACCGTCGACACAGACGGGCGCAGCCGCGGCTGGATCAACGGCAGTGCTGCCACGATGGCCCAGCTCAAGGCCCTGGCCGATCACCTGGTCGACATCCACGGTCAGCACGCCTGGCAGAGCCTGACGCGCGCAGAAGCCGTGCGCGGCCTGTTGGACGCCTACGCCGGCATCGACACCTCGGCCGCTTCCACGCTCTGGGCCGAGTGGCGCCGGGCGCGCAAGGCGCTGGAGAGCGCGACCGAGCGTCAGAACACGCTGCAGCAGGAAAGCGAGCGGCTGGCCTGGCAGATCGGTGAGCTCGACAAGCTGCAACCCCGACCCGGCGAATGGGAAGACATCAACGCGCAACACGGCCGCCTGGCGAATGCACAGGGTCTGATGGACGCTGCACGCGAGGCCGCTGCGGTGCTGGACGATGAGGACAGCAGCGCAGCGTCGCTGATCCACCGGGCGCTGTCCGCGCTGCAGGCGCAGGCCCACCTGGAACCGGCCTTCAACGACGCCATCGAGGCGCTGCAGGCGGCCCTGGCCCAGGTGCAGGACACGGTGCACAGCCTGCACCACTACGCGCGCCATGCCGATCTGGACCCCTCGGGGCTGGAGGCGCTGGACCAGCGCCTGTCGCAATGGATGTCTCTGGCCCGCCGCTACCGCAGACCACCCGAAGAACTCGCCGATCTGCTCGCGGGCTGGAAAAAGGAACTCGCAAGCGTCGACCAGGCCATGGACCTGGACGCCCTGCGCGCTGCGGAGCGCAAGGCCTGGGGCACTTTCGAGGTTGAAATCAAGCGTCTGGGCAAGCTGCGCCAGCAGGCGGCGCCCAAGCTGTCCCGGGCGGTCACCGAGGCCATGCAGACCCTGGGCATGCAGGGAGGCCGGTTCGAGGTGGGCCTGCAGAAGCTCGACGAACCGCAGGCGCACGGCTGGGAACAGGTCGAATTCCAGGTGGCGGGTCATGCCGGCGTGAGCCCGCGCCCGGTCGGCAAGGTGGCCTCGGGCGGTGAGCTCTCGCGCATTGCCCTGGCGATCTCGGTGGTCACCAGCCGGCTGGGGCAGGCACCGACCCTGATCTTCGACGAGGTCGACTCGGGCATCGGTGGTGCCGTGGCGCACACCGTGGGGCAACTGCTGCGCCAGCTGGGCCGCGACCGCCAGGTGCTGGCCGTCACCCACCTGCCCCAGGTCGCTGCCTGCGGGGACCACCACCTGCTGGTGAGCAAGCGCCAGAGCGGTTCGGTCACGCACAGCACCGTCACCCCGATCACGCACGAACAACGTGTGAGCGAACTGGCGCGCATGCTCGGAGGCAACGACCGCTCGGAAGTGTCGCTGGCACACGCCCGAGAACTGCTGACCGCATGAACACGCCGGACCCCGCCCAACCCCTCAAGCCGATTGAGCTGGTGCTGATCACCGGCATGTCCGGCTCGGGCAAATCGATCGCCCTGACCGCGCTGGAAGACCTCGGCTACTACTGCGTCGACAACCTGCCGCCCGAGCTGCTGGCCTCGTTCATCGCCCTGGAGCAGAGCCACCGTGCCAGCAAGGTGGCGATTGCGATGGACGTGCGCAGCGCGGCCTCGCTGCCCGGGCTGCCCGCGCGCCTGGCCGAGATCCGGCACCAGCCAGGGCAGGATGTCCACCTCACCACGGTGTTCCTGGACGCCACCACCGACACGCTGGTGCGGCGCTTCTCCGAAACGCGCCGCCGCCACCCGCTGTCGCTCAAGCCGTCCAACGACGAGCACCGGGCGCTCACGGACGCCATCGAATATGAGCGCGAGCTGCTGTCGGAGCTGCGCGACCGTGCCCAGGTGCTCGACACCAGCCTGATCCGGCCGGCACAACTGCGCAGCCACATCAAGGAGCTGATCGGTGCCCAGCAGGCCCCGCTCACCCTGGTGTTCGAGTCGTTCGCCTTCAAGCGCGGCATTCCGATGGACGCCGATTTCGTGTTCGACGTGCGCATGCTGCCCAACCCGCACTACGAACCCGACCTGCGCCCGCTCACCGGACGAGACGAGCCCGTGGCGGCCTTCCTGGTGCGCCATGCCGAAGTGACGGTGATGCAGGAGCAGATCGACACCTTCCTGCGCCACTGGCTGCCGCACATGCTCGACGATCACCGGAGCTACGTCACCGTGGCCATCGGGTGCACGGGTGGACAGCACCGGTCGGTCTACCTCGTGGAACGCCTGGCCAAGGCCTTTTCCAGCGCCTGGTCCACGCGGCTGCGCCACCGCGAAATCGATGGCTGGCCCACGCCACCGGCGCGCTCCGCTTCAGCCAGCCCCTGACCGAGCCTCAGTCGGGAAGCTGCAGCAGCAGGCTTCGAACGGGCGCGGGCAGACCGACGTCGCGCAGTTTCTCCATCGGCACCCAGCGACCGTTCGGGATCACCGGCTCCGCCGCGCCCGGAACAAGATCGACCAGCACCGGATGCAGCCGCAGCTCGCGGTGGGTGAGCGCATGGGCCAGCGCAGGCAGGTGCCGGGCCGCTCCCGCGTGGTCACCCGCCACCGCCAGCGCCTGGGCGTCGTCTCCAGCCACCGGCACACAGTGCAGGCCTGCCCAGATGCCGCGCGGCGGCCGCCGCTCCAGCCAGATGGACAACTGCCCCGCCTCGGTCTTGCGCAATACCAGCAGCCACCAGCTCTCGTGTCGACGTGCGACCCGCTTCGTCTTCACCGGGAACCGGTCGGTGGTATTGGATCGGCGCGCCTCGCAGAGCCCGGCTACAGGACACCTTTCGCAGGCGGGCTGCCGGAGCGTGCACACACCTGCCCCCAGGTCCATGAGGCCTTGGGTATAGGCCACCATGTCGTCCGCCGAAGGATGCTCGGGCAGCAGCGACTGGGCCAGTTGCCACAGTTCCCGCTGAGCACGGGCCTGGGAGAGATCCCCCTCGAAGGCCAACAGACGGCTGAGCACCCGACGCACGTTGCCATCGGCGATGGACACCCGTTCACCGTGACAGAAAGCCGCAATCGCCGCGGCGGTGGAATCCCCGATGCCAGGCAGGGTGGCCAGCACCGACGACGTGGCAGGGAAGCTCCCTCCGTGCTCGGACACCACGGTGCGGGCGCAGCGGTGCAGGTTGCGGGCGCGACTGTAGTACCCCAGCCCGCTCCACATGGACATCACCTCGTCCTCGGATGCCGCGGCGAGGGCATGCACATCGGGAAACCGGTCGAGGAAGCGCGGGTAGTAGCCCAGGACGGTGCTCACCTGGGTCTGCTGCAGCATGATTTCGGACAACCACACGCGGTAGGGATCACGGGTGCCCTGCCAGGGCAGGCCATGCCGCCCGTCGCGTCGCTGCCATTGCACCAGGGCCGGTGCAAAACCGGCGCTCACCGGGCCTGAAACCTTCATGCCTCGACGACTTCGGCCTGGGCTGCCTCGGGAGATTCCAGCAACTGGCCTGTCAGCTCCACCAGCTTGGCGTCGACCAGGTTGAGATCGGCCTGCTGGGACTGCAACTCGCGAATCCGCTCGTCCAGCCCGCTGGCGGCCTGCTGGATGCGCGACACCGCCTCAATGCGTCGACTGAAGTTGCGGCGGCGCTCGCGCAGTTGGGCATCCAGCTGGGCCGCGGCCGACTTGTTCCACAGTTCCACGGCGTTGACCGCAGTGTCGTAGACCACCCGCAACCGGCTCATCAGCGCCCGCGCCAGGCGCTCGCCGAACTCGGGCTGGGCGAGCCGCAGGGCGTTGCCCAGACTGAGGTACTGCAGGTGGCTCTTTTCAATGAGCTCCAGGTCTTTCAGGTACTGCTGAAGCTGCGGCGGCGTGGGCGGCTGCAGGGAGAAGCCGTACTCGGCGTTGAGCCCCTTGAAACTGCCTTCGAGCATCGACTGGATTTCAGACGCAAGCTGATCTGCCTTCAGAAGGTCGGCCCTCAGGAGTTCGAAGGTGTGCCCGTAGGCGCGGCGCACGCCCAGCTTGATGCCGGGCTGCTTCAGCGCCCGCGCCAGTTCCGTCACCCGCGACTTGAGATGGGAGTGCCCGAGCAGCGAGAACAGGTGCTTGAGCAGCCGCAGATGCACCGAGCGCACGGCCTGGATCTTGGCCCCACTGGCATCGAACTCGGCCTGCTCCTGTTCGATGCGCAGCCGCATCTGCTTGATCACCCCGGCGTTCTTGCCACGCAAGCCTTCGAGCTCCTGTACCTGCTCGACCAGGTCACGGGCACGGGTGTGCACCAGACGCCCGGTCTCCTGGCGCAGAGCCTGCATCGCGCTGGCCACCGCCGCGCCCAGAATCCGGCGGCGCTGGCCCAGCAGGTCGACGCCCAGCGCGGTTTCCAGTTCCATCAGGTTGCTCGCCTGCAGCAGGCGTTCGTCCCGGCTGACCTTGGCCAGCAACCCCTTCTGTGCGGACACCGCGATCACTTGCAGCGGCGACAGACCCAGCACATCGGCCGATTCGGTGCGCTGTGCGGCGATCTGCAGCTGCACCTGCTCGGGGGTGCTCAGCGCGTCCCACATCGTGTCGATCTTGTTGAGCACCACCAGCCGGCTGGCCTGGCCTTCGGGGAGCCCGGCGATGTGCTGGCGCCAGATGGCGAGGTCCGATTTGGTCACGCCGGTGTCCGCCCCTAGGATGAACACCACGGCGTGCGCCTGGGGCAGCAGGCTCACCGTCAGCTCCGGTTCCGCTCCGATCGCGTTCAGCCCCGGGGTGTCCAGAATCACCAGCCCCTGCTTGAGCAGCGGGTGGGCCATGTTGATCAGCGCATGCCGCCATTTGGGCACCTCGATCATCCCGTCGGAGCCCATCACAGGGTTGTCGTCCGGCAACTCATCGTTCCAGAAACCCAGCGCGGTCGCTTCCGAACGGGTCACCCGGCGCACCTCGGCCACCTTCTGGATGGCGCGGGCCAGCTGCTGGGGATCGTTGACGTCCAGATCGACCCGCTCCCACTTGTCCGGCGCGTTGCGCCATTCCAGCAGTGATTTGGACTGCAAACGGGTCTCGATGGGCAACAGGCGCAGGCAGGGCGGGACTTCCGAGTCGTAGCCCAGCTCGGTGGGGCACATGGTGGTGCGGCCCGCACTGGCCGGCATGATCCGGCGTCCGTAGCCCGCGAAAAACACCGCGTTGATCAGTTCGGACTTGCCCCGCGAGAACTCGGCCACGAACGCAACCATGATCTTGTCGTTGCGGACCTGCGCGTGCAGCTGGTCCAACCGCTCGCGAACCCCTGCCTCCAGCAACTCGTGGTCCTGCAGCCATTCGGACATGAGCTTGAGGCGCAACGCAAACTGCCTGCGCCAGACGCCGTGGTCGTCGAATTCCTGGTTGAAGCTCATGGGCCGGTGGGGGAGTGAATCCATTCAATATAGCATCGCGCCCGTCTCGCTCACGGCTTCTGGCAACGGGGACAGAAATAGGTCGAGCGTTGTCCCTGGCGCAGCTGCCGTATCGGGGTGCCACACGCCCTGCAGGGCTGCCCCTCCCGACCGTAGACCATGGCGTCCATCTGAAAGTAGCCGCTCTGGCCATCTGCGCTGGAAAAATCGCGCAGCGTGCTGCCCCCCAGCGCCAGCGCGCGCTGGAGCACATGGACGATCGCCCCATGCAGGCGGGTCGCGCGCGGGCGGCTCAGGCGGTCGGCGCGGACCGTCGGACGAATGCCGGCCATGAACAAGGCCTCGGAAGCGTAGATGTTGCCCACGCCGACCACCACATCACCGGCCAGCAGCACCTGCTTGATACTGGCGCGCCGCTGTTGCAAGGCCATGTGAAACCCGGCCGGCTCGAACCCGGGCTCCAGAGGCTCGACCCCCAGCCCGTCCAGCAGCTTGCGGGCCCGCGGATCCTCCATCGAGTCGACCAGCACCACGGCACCAAACCGCCGGGGATCGTGCAGACGCAGCACGCCCCGGGAGGTGTGAAGCTCGAAATGATCGTGAACACCCCGCTCGGGCAGCTCGCTGGCGAACTGAAGGCTACCGGACATGCCCAGATGAACGAGCAGCACCCCCTGATCCAGCTGGATCAGCAGGTACTTCCCGCGACGCCCGACCGCCAGGACAAGGCGGCCGGTCAGCATCGTGGGATCGCCCCCCAAAGGCCAACGCAGGGGTTTGCCCATCAGCGCAGCCCGGATCTCCGCGCCAGCGATGCGGTCAGCAAAGCTGCGGCGGGTGACCTCGACTTCGGGCAGTTCAGGCATGGCTTGGTGATTTCTGACGGTGAAGGGAACGCCCGACCGGGCACCGGAATCCCAGACCTGCCGACCTGGACCCTTCCATTATCATGAGCTTGATGAATACTCCGCCCGACCGCAGCCACCACAGCCCGCAACGTCGGAGCATCCGGACAGTACAACAAGCAGTGCTGTGTCTCGGCCTCCTGGCGGGTCTGCCGACCTTGGCGCTGGCCCAGGACAGTCCACCTGCAGAGCCTCCGGCGGCCAACTCCGCGCTTTCTGCTCCTTTGTTCTATCAGCTGCTGCTCGGAGAGCTCAATGTGTCCTCCGGTGAGCCCGGCACCGGTTACTCGCTGATCCTGGACGCTGCCCGCAAGCAGAACGACCCCGACCTGTTCCGCCGAGCCGTGGAAATTGCCCTGCAGGCCCGTTCGGGCGACGCGGCGCTGGCAGCAGCGCGCGCATGGTCGCAGGCCATCCCGGTTTCACCCGAGGCCGACCGCTTCGAACTCGAGATTCTGCTGGCGCTCAACCGCGTGGGCGAAACCGGTCCGGTTCTGCGCCGCCTGCTCGACCAGGCCCCTGCCGCATCCCGCAACGACGCCATCAACGGAATCCCCCGCATCTACGGACGGGTGGCGGACAAGGCTGCCGCCCTTCAGGTGGTGCGCGAAGCCCTCGCTCCAGCGATCAAACAGGGACCGCATGCCGCAGCGGCATGGACCACGATCGGCGCCATGGAGCTGGGCAACAACCAGCCCACCCAGGCGCTTACATCCGCCCGGAACGGGCACGCCGCCGACCAGTCCTCGCCATTTCCCGCCCTGCTCGCCCTGGACCTCATGGAACGCGGGCAGACCGCAGCGGAAGCCGTGGTTCGTGGCCAGCTGAAAGCCAGCCCACCGGTGGCGGGCAGTCCAGCCCCCGTGGCACTTGGGTATGCCCGAATCCTGTTCGATCTTCAGCGCCACGCAGAAGCGCGCAACCTGCTGGAAAACCTAACCCGCATCCAGCCCGAGGCCATGGAACCCTGGCTGCTGCTGGCTGCGCTGCAGGTGCAAGACAAACGCCTGCCCGCCGCCACGCAGTCCCTGCAGACCTACATGGGCCTGGCACGCCAGTCTGGTGACGAGCGGGCCGCGCGCGGCCTGACGCAGGCCTATCTGCTGATGGCCCAGATCGCCGAACAGCAGAAAGACTTTCAGGCGGCAAACGCCTGGCTGGACCGGATCGAGAACGCCGACGACATCATGGCGGCACAGATGCGCCGCGCCTCCCTGCTGGCCCACCAGGGGCAGATGGACCGTGCCCGGGCACTGTTGCGCAACCACCCCGAGCGGCGCCCCGAGGATGCGCGTCTGAAATTCGTGGCCGAGGCGCAGCTGTTGCGGGATTTCAAGCAATGGGAGCAGGCCTACGAGCTCTACGGCGAGGCGGTCACCCGGTTTCCGAAGGACAGCGACCTGATCTACGACCAGGCCATGATGGCGGAGAAGCTCAACCGCATCGACGACATGGAGCGCCTGTTCCGCCAGGTGATCGAACTCAAGCCTGACCACCACCATGCCTACAACGCACTGGGCTACTCTTTGGCCGATCGTGGCCTTCGCCTGACCGAAGCAAGGCAGCTGATCGAAAAAGCCGTGTCCATGGCGCCCGACGACGCCTACATCCAGGACAGCCTGGGCTGGGTGGAGTTCCGCGACGGCAACATCGCCCGAGCCCTGCAGATCCTGCAGACCGCCTTTGACAAACGCCCCGATGCGGAAATCGCTGCCCACCTGGGCGAGGTGCTGTGGGTCAGCGGCGATAGGGACAAGGCCATGAAGATCTGGCGCGAGGGCCTGCTACTGGCCAGCGACAACGAGACGCTGCAAAACACCCTTCAGCGTCTGCGCGTCAAGCCATGACCAGGGCGGATCGTGGACGCCTCGCCCTTCTGGGCGTGGTGGCGATGACGCTTGCGGGTTGTGCAACCTCCCGACCGAAAGCGTCGAAGGACACCTCGTTCTGGAGCGGTCGCCTGGCGTTGACTGTTCACAGCGAGCCGCCGCAGTCGTATTCCGCCGGATTCGAACTTCGTGGAGCCCCTGCTGCGGGCGAACTGCAGCTGACCTCTCCGCTGGGAACGGTGCTGGCATCGGTGCACTGGTCGCCGCAGGGCGCCGAGCTGCGACAGGGCGTACAACTCACCCGCCGCCCCTCTCTGGACGAACTTACGGCGGACCTCGGAGGCACCCCCTTGCCCGTGGCCGCGCTCTTCGGCTGGCTGCAAGGTCAGACCGCCGATGCCAGTGGCTGGAATGCCGATCTCAGCCGCCACAGCGAAGGACGCGTGGTTGCGCGCCGGCTTCAACCCCTGCCCACTGCCGAACTGCGCCTGGTTTTCCAGCCATGACCCCAAAAACCGAACCGCTTCAACGCCTGGAGGGTGTGCCCGCCCCGGCCAAGCTGAACCTGTTCCTGCACGTCACGGGCCGCCGCGCCGATGGTTATCACCTCCTTCAGTCGGTGTTCATGCTGATCGACTGGGTGGACCTTCTGGACTTTGAGCTGCGCCCGGACGGCCGGATCAGCAGGGAAGACACCCTCCCCGGCCTGCCGCCTGAGGACCTGTGCGTCCGTGCTGCCCGGGCGCTCCAAGAAGCGACGGGGTGTACATTGGGCGTCCACATCCGTCTGGACAAGCGCATTCCTGCCGAAGCGGGTATGGGAGGCGGCTCCTCGGATGCAGCGACCTGCCTGCTCGCGCTCAACAGGCTCTGGGGGCTCGGACTGACACGGAGGGAACTCTCCAGAATCGGCCTGAAGCTGGGCGCCGACGTTCCGTTCTTCCTCGGCGGCCACAACGCCTGGGTCGAGGGCGTGGGTGAACAACTCACCCCGGTTTCGCTGCCGTCCGCCCGCTTCGTGGTGGTCAAGCCACCCACCGGCGCGTCGACGCCCGCAATTTTCAGTTCGCCAGAACTTCAACGCGACACAAAAACTGCTATACTCCAAGGCTTTGCTGCAAACACCAATGCAGAACGGTTGAATAGCGATGCCCGCATCGCCTGCGATCTTCAGAAAATTCTGGATTTCGGACACAACGACCTGCAGCCGGTGGCACAGACACTGTGTCCCGACGTGGTGCGATGCCTGGAATGGCTGTCGGCTCGTGGTCTCCACGGACGGATGACCGGTTCGGGTACCGCGGTGTTTGCGCAACTGCCGCAGGCAACGGACCTTTCTGGCGCTCCAGCCGACTGGACGGTCCGTGAATGCAGCAACATGGATGCACATCCATTGCTGGACTGGTGTCCCGAGTAAAATCGGGTCGGTCAGCCCGGTCAACGGATGTGTGACCAGCGACATTTTTCGGGTGTTCGTGAAGCGCAAGCCTCACGAATGTCCTGAGTAGGGGAGTCGCCAAGTTGGTAAAGGCACCGGATTTTGATTCCGGCATGCGAGGGTTCGAGTCCTTCCTCCCCTGCCACCCATTTTTTTTGAACCACACACCCAGCGGCTGCGCCGCTGTCGGCCAGCGCACTGGTCGTTGAAACAGCCGGGAACACCATGCAAGTTCAGCCCCCTGATTTCATGATCTTCACCGGCAATGCCAACCCGGTCCTCGCGGCCGAGATTGCCCAGCACCTCAACACCCAACTGGGTGCGGCCAATGTAGGTCGCTTCTCGGACGGAGAGGTCACGGTCGAGATCACCCAGAACGTGCGGGCTCGCGACGTGTTCGTGATCCAGTCGACCTGCGCGCCGACGAATGAGAACCTGATGGAACTCATCATCATGGTCGACGCGCTCAAACGGGCCTCCGCCGCACGCATCTCGGCCGTGATCCCCTACTTCGGGTATGCCCGCCAGGACCGCCGCCCGCGCTCCAGCCGTGTGCCGATCTCGGCCAAGGTCGTGGCCAATATGCTGCAGACCGTCGGTGTGAACCGGGTTCTGACCATGGACCTGCACGCCGACCAGATCCAGGGCTTCTTCGACATTCCGGTCGACAACATCTATGCCTCCCCGGTTCTGCTGGGCGACCTGCGCCAGAAGAACTACGAAGACCTGCTGGTGGTTTCGCCCGACGTCGGTGGCGTGGTGCGTGCCCGTGCGCTGGCCAAGCAGCTGGGCTGCGACATGGCCATCATCGACAAGCGCCGCCCCAAGGCCAATGTGTCGGAAGTGATGCACGTGATCGGCGACATCGAAGGCCGCAACTGCGTGATCATGGACGACATGATCGACACCGCCGGCACGCTGGTCAAAGCCGCCGAAGTGCTCAAGGAGCGGGGCGCCAAGCACGTCTACGCCTACTGCACGCACGCCATCTTCTCGGGACCGGCCATCGACCGCATCGCCAAGGGCTCGGCCCTGGACGAGGTCGTCGTGACCAACACCATCCCCCTGTCGCAGGCCGCCCAGGCCTGCGCCAAGATCCGCCAGCTCTCCGTGGCGCCTCTGATGGCCGAGACCATCGCGCGCATTGCCTCGGGCGAGTCGGTCATGAGTTTGTTCGCCGATCAGGACAACCTGTTCTGAGGCAACAAAAGCCAGGTCGTGCCATGTGGTGCGGCCTTTTTCAACCTGAGGCGTTCTGGTCGCGGAACCCCTCCACTGGAGTCAGTCATGCAATTCGTCGCTTTTGAGCGCGCCAAGCAGGGTACGGGTGCGAGCCGCCGTCTGCGCATCACCGGTCGCGCGCCCGGTATCGTTTTCGGTGGTGACACCGCGCCCGTGACGATCGAAGTCGATCACAACGCGCTGTGGCACGCCCTGAAGAAGGAAGCCTTCCACGCCTCCATCCTGGACATGGAGCTGGCCGGCAAGGTCCAGAAGGTTCTGCTGCGCGATGTGCAGTACCACCCCTACAAGCCGCAAGTCCTGCACGTGGACTTCCAGCGCGTGGACGAAAAGACCCGCCTGCACAAGAAGGTGCCGATCCACTTCGTGGGCGAAGAGAACTCGCCGGCTGTCAAGACCGACAAGTGCCTGGTCAACCACATCGTGACCGAGATCGAGATCGAATGCCTGGCCATGCAACTGCCGGAATTCATCGAGGTCGACCTCAGCTCCGCCGAAAAGGGTGCCACCATCCACACCGGCGACCTGAAGTTGCCCGCTGGCGTGAAGATCGTGACCCACGGCCGCAAGGACATCACCATCGCCACCGTCGTTGAGCCGGTGGAAGAAGTGGTGGCCGCTCCCGTGGTCGCTGCCGCCGACGACAAGAAGAAGGGCAAGGGCAAGAAGTAATTCTTGGTCCCCCTCTCAAAGGCCCGCTCCATGCGGGCCTTTGTCTTTGGTGCCCCTGATAATCCAACGCCATGATCCGACTCATCGCCGGCCTGGGCAATCCAGGCCCCGAATACGCCGACACCCGCCACAACGCAGGCTTCTGGTTCGTGGACGAGGCGGCGCGCCTGCTCAAGACGTCGCTGCAGATGGAGCGCGGCCATTTCGGACTCGTGGCTCGGGCCAACGTGGCCGGCCAGAGCGTCTGGCTGGTGGAGCCGCAGACCTACATGAACCTGTCGGGCAAGTCGGTGGCTTCGCTCGCGCGCTTCTTCAAGATCGCGCCTGAAGAGGTGCTGGTGGTGCACGACGAACTGGACCTGCCGCCGGGCGAGGCCAAGCTCAAAAAGGGCGGTGGCCACGCCGGCCACAATGGCCTGCGCGACATCCACGCCCAGCTGGGCAGTGCCGACTACTGGCGGCTGCGCATCGGTATCGGCCACCCTGGCAACCGGAACGAGGTCGCGAACTGGGTTCTCAAGAAGCCATCGCTGGACGACCGCATCGCCATCGTGCAGGCGCTGGACCGTTCACTCAAGGCACTGCCGCAGCTGATCGCGGGGAATATGGACAAGGCCACGGCCCTGATCCACACCAGCAAGCCTCCACGCCCCAAACCACCGAAGCCAGTGCCGGCGGCAACCCCGGCTCAGCCAGCGGAAGGCGGCAACACCGCCGGGCCGGGCGACGCCAGCGACTGACCGGCCGCCTGCAGGCGCTGGTACTTCTGCCACAGCGTCTCGTGGTTCTCGGTGTGGGCGGGGTCGACCGGGATGCACTCGACCGGGCACACCTGCACGCACTGCGGCTCGTCGAAATGCCCCACGCATTCGGTGCAGCGGTTGGGGTCGATCTGGTAGAAGTCCTCGCCCATCGAGATCGCCTGGTTGGGGCATTCGGGCTCGCAGACGTCGCAGTTGATGCACTCGGCGGTGATCATCAGGGCCATGATGCTGTCCTCACGCCTGAAGGGGTTGCGGTCTGAGGCGGGCAGCCACACCCGGGCTGACCATCTGCGACACATCGCCTCCCAGCGTCGATATTTCGCGCACCAGGGTGCTGGAGATGCACTGCAGTTCGGCCTGTGGCAACAGGAACACGGTTTCCACAGTGGGCAGCAGCTTGCGGTTCATGGCCGCCATCTGGGCTTCGTAGTCAAAGTCGGTCATGTTGCGGATGCCGCGCACCACGGCGCAGGCGCCCTGCTCCCGACAGAAGTCCATGATGAGCCCGTCGAACGGCAGCACGCGCACCGGCAGGCCGGCCATTGCCTCCGCCGCCATCTCCATGCGCTCGTGCAGCGAGAAGCGCGTTTTCTTGTGGTGAGCGATGGCCACGGCCAGGATCAGTTCGTCGAACAGGCCGGCAGTGCGGCGCACCACGTCCTCATGACCGAGCGTGAGCGGGTCGAAGGTGCCGCTGTAGACCGCGATGCGGCGAGAGGGAGAGGCGGAATCGGACATGGCGGGATTATCGGCCAAGGGTCACCTGCGGTCCCTGTCCCCACCGCTTGTCACTGCGGCGGCAAGGGGCGCAGGAGGTGGAAGTGCACCTGCCCGGCCCGGCCGTGGCGGTGCGTTTGCAGGCCGATCTGCGCCAGCTCGTCATCGCCCCAGGTGCGCGGCGCCTCGAGGTAGATCAGGCCGCTGTCGGCCACCACCAGGCGGGCCAGGCGCAACGCCGTGCCGAACAGGGTCTCGTTGCCGCCATCGCCGAACGGTGGGTCGAGGAACACCAGGTCCAGCCCCTGCCCGGCCCGCTGGCGCAGCGCGGCCACGCCATCGCCACGCTCCACGCGCACCGACCCGGCCTTGAGCCGCTGCACGGTAGCCTGCAGGGACTTGCACAGCGCCGGGTCCTGCTCCACCAGCGTCACCTCGGCTGCGCCGCGCGAACCGGCCTCCAGCCCGAGTGCACCCGTGCCAGCGAACGCATCCAGACAGCGCCATCCGCTCAGGTCCTGGCCCAGCCAGTTGAAGAGCGTCTCGCGCACGCGCGAGGGTGTTGGCCGCAGGCCGGGCCGGTCGGCCACCGGCAGCTTGCTTCGTTTCCACAGGCCGCCAATGATGCGGACCTCATGCGCGGCCTGGGCTGCGGGGCGTGGCGGTGCTTTGTTCATGCGCCGAGCTTAACCAGTCAGGGCTTGGCGCCGACGACCACCGTCACCATGCGCTCGGGCTGCAGCACGCGCGCAAACGCCCGCCGGATGTCGGCCGCCGTCACCGCCTCGACGCGGCGGGTCCAGCTCTCCAGGTAGTCCAGCGGCAGGCCGTTCCAGGCGATGTTGGCCACGTTGTCCAGCAGCTTTCGGTTGCTGTCAAACCGCAGGGCGAAACCGTTGACCAGGTAGTCCTTGGCGGCCTGCAGTTCCGCCTCGGCGGGGCCGTCGGCGACGAAGCGGCGCACGACCTCGCGCGCCACCTGGACCGCCTGATCCGCCTGGTCCGGTCGCGTGCTCAGGCCGAGCTGGAAGGCGCCGGCGTGCAGGCCAGGCGCGAAGTAGCTGTAGGCGCTGTAGCTCAGACCGCGCTTCTCGCGCACCTCGGTGGTCAGGCGCGAGACGAAGCCGCCACCGCCCAGGATGTAGTTGCCGATGAACAGCGGGAAGAAGTCGGGGTCGTTGCGCCGGTGGCCCGGCTGGCCGATCAGGACCTGGGCCTGCGCGGCGTCGAAGGGAATGCGCCGCTCGACGGCGTTCGCCAGGGGCGCGACCTCGGCCACCGCGGGCAGGGGCTCGCAACCGTTCGGAGACAGGGCCGCCACGAGCCGGTCGGCAATGTGCCCGGCCATGGCGCGATCAATGGCCCCCACCATCACGATCTGCGCCCGGCAGGCCGCCGCGTGGCGGCGGTAGAAGCGGCGCATGTCGTCCACGGTGATCGCGTCCAGCGTGGTCGCGGTGGCCTCGCGGCCGTAAGGGTGGTCGCCGTACACCGCCTGGGCAAACGCACGTGCGGCGTGGGTGCCCGGGCGCGTCTCGGCCTCCTTGAGGGCGCCCAGCCAACGCTGGCGGTCGCGCTGCCAGACGGCCTCCGGCCACGCGGGTGCGGCCAGCTGGCGGGCCGCAAGCGCCAGGGCGCGTTCCAGCAGTTCGGGTTCGGTGAGGGTGCGCAGGGACACGCTGAAGCGCTCCAGCCCGGCGCTCACACCCAGCTGGGCGCCCAGGTCGACCCAGGCCTCGCTGAGCGCGTTTTCATCCAGCGCCGGCTGCGCACCCTGCGCGACCACGCCGGCCGACACCATTGAGGCGGTGGCGGTGGCCAGACCGGCGCGGTCGGCGGGATCGCGGCGCGAACCGCCGTCGAAGTCGATCTGCACGTCCAGCATCGGGATCGACGGGCTGGCCACCAGATAGACCCGGGCGCCGCTGGCGTGGGTCCAGTGCTGGATCGGGATCGCGGCCCAGGCGGGTGCGCAGAGCAGGCACAGCAGGACAAGGTGGAAGAGGTTTGTCATCGGTGTCATCGGTGCATCACCCAGGTCTCAGTGGCGGCCCAGGGCGGGCCGGGGGCCGGTCCTGGCGGGGGTGCTGCGCTGCGAGGGGTCGGGCACCAGCACCGCCACGCTCAGACGCTCGTCGGGAAACAGGCGCTGCGCCACCGACCGGACCTGCTCGGCCGTGACGCCGCGCAGGGCCTCCATCAGGCGCGCCGCGCTGCCGGGGCCGAGCCCGTGGACCCACCAGGTGCCCAGCTCCTGCGCCTGGTTGTAGACCGAGTCGAGCTTGTAGATCTCGCCCGCCGACCACTGGGTCTTGACCCGCTGCAGTTCGGCTTCGCTCACGCCGTCCCGGGCGATCCGGCCCAGCTCGGCGCGCAGCGCCTTCTCGACCTCGGCCACGGCCACACCGGCCGCTGGCACCGCGGTCAGTGTGAACTGCGCGGGCCCGCGCCCCAGCGCACCGTAGCCGGCCCCGGCGCTGTCGGCAAGCCGGGTGCCCGCGGTGCCCTGCACCAGCGCGCGGTCGAGCCGGGCGCCGCTGTAGCCGTCGAGCAGCGCGGACAGGACGATCAGCGCCAGCGCATCCCGCGACTCGTCGTCGCGGGGCCCGGGGTCTTTCAGGCGCGGCATGGGCCAGGCCATGGTCAGCATCGCCTGTTCGGTCGCGGCGCGGTATTCCATGCGCCGTTGTCCGCTCTGCGGCGGTTCCTCGCGCGGCTTGCGTTCGGGCAGCGCGCGAGCCGGAATGCGGCCGTAGATGGACTCCGCCAGCGCATGCACCGCGTCAGGCTCCACATCGCCCGCCACCACCACCGCCGCGTTGCCCGGCACATACCACCGGCGGTGGAAGTCCCGCACGTCCTGCGGTGTCATTGACTCCAGATCGCTCATCCAGCCCACCACCGGCCGGCGGTAGGGGTGCGCCTGCAGCGCCATCGCACCGAAGGCCTCGAACATGCGGGCGCGCGGCGATTCCTCGGTGCGCTGGCGCCGTTCTTCCTTGACCACCTCGATCTCGCGCCGGAACTCGTCGTCGCTCCAGCGGTTGTTCTCGAAGCGGTCGGCTTCCAGCCTCATCACCGCTTCCAGGTGCCGCGCCGGCACCTGCTGGTGGTAGGCGGTGGCGTCGCGGCTGGTGAACGCGTTCTCGCGCCCGCCCAGCGCTGCGACGCGGCGGGAGAACTCGCCCGGCGCCAGGCTGGGCGTGCCCTTGAACATCATGTGCTCCAGCACATGGGCCACGCCCGAGGTGCCGTCGACCTCGTCCATCGACCCCACGCGCACCCAGAGCATGTGCACCACGGTGGGCGCCCTCCGGTCGGGCTGCACGAGCAAGGTCATGCCGTTGGAGAGGGTGTAGGTCCGGGCGGTTTCGGTGGCGGACGCGGCGGCGGACCAGAGCATGGCCAGCACCACCAGCCCCCGCATCAGGGAGGAGAAAGCTCGTTTCATAGAATCCTGTGGATTCCAAAGATTGAAACATGTTCTCGTTCTTCAGAAAAAAACCGCCTGCGCCCCCACCGGTCCCTGAACCGGTCCCCGCCGCCGCGCCCGCCCCGTCGGCGCCGGTCGCTGCGCCGGCCACGCTGCCGGCCGTCGTCAGCCCGCCGGCTGCTCCCGCAGCGCCGCCCGAGCGCAAGGGCTGGCTCGACAAGCTCAAGGCCGGCCTGCGCAAGACCGGCTCCAGCATCGCCACCGTCTTCACCGGCACGCAGATCGACGACGCGCTCTATGAAGAGCTGGAGGCGGCGCTGCTGATGGCCGACACCGGCGTCAAGGCCACCGAGCACCTGCTGGCCGACCTGAAGAAGCGCGTCAAGGAGAGCAAGACCACCGATCCGGCGGCCGTCAAGGGCCTGCTGGCCGACGCCATCGCCGACCTGCTGGCGCCGCTGCAGAAGCCGCTGGTGATCGGCGAGCACAAGCCGACTGTGATCATGGTCGCGGGCGTCAACGGCGCCGGCAAGACCACCTCCATCGGCAAGCTCACGCGCCATCTGGCGAACGAAGGCGCCAGCGTGCTGCTGGCCGCTGCCGACACCTTCCGCGCCGCGGCCCGCGAGCAGCTGGCCGTCTGGGCCGACCGCAACACGGTGGAGATCGTGACGCAGGAAGGCGGCGACCCGGCCGCCGTGAGCTTCGACGCCGTGAGCGCCGGCAAGGCGCGCGGCCGCGACGTGGTGCTGGTGGACACGGCCGGCCGCCTGCCGACGCAGCTGCACCTGATGGAAGAGCTCCGGAAGATCAAGCGCGTGGTGCAGAAGGCCGACGGCACGGCGCCGCACGAGGTGCTGCTCGTCATCGACGGCAACACCGGCCAGAACGCGCTGACGCAGGTCAAGGCCTTCGACGAGGCACTGCAACTCACCGGCCTGGTCATCACCAAACTCGACGGCACGGCCAAGGGCGGCGTGGTCTGCGCCATCGCGCGCGAGCGGCCGGTGCCGATCTACTTCATCGGCGTCGGTGAAAAGCTCGAAGACCTGGAAACCTTCAACGCACGCGAGTTTGCGCAGGCGCTGTTGAACTGAGGGATGTGACTCCCGCGCTCCGCCGCTGCGCAGGTCGCTACTCTTCTTCTGCATAGCCGCGCCACTGCTTCATCGCGTGGCGCATCGTCAGCATCTGGCGTTCGAACGTGGGGCAGGCCTTGCACACCATCAGATGCAGGCGCAGCCCGACGCGGTCTGCCCACGGCAGCTGGCGGTCTTCACGGGCCACCATCAGTGCGGTGGCTTCCTTGCAGGTGCGGCGAAACGGGTAAGCGGCCTTCATGTCGTGTGTGCTCGTCCAAACCAGTTCAGTTCCAGGCACTCCCGCAGGCGCAGGCGGGCCCGGTGGAGCTGGACATAGAGGTTGGTCGGCGTCAGCCCCAGTTCCTTACAGATCTCGTCGCTGGAGAGCTCCAGCCACTCCCGCATCAGGAACAGGCGCCCCTGCACCGGCGGCAGTTTTTCGGTGCAGGCGTTGAGCACGGCCATGAACTGGCGGCTGCCCAGCGACTGCTCGGGATCGCCCCAGTCGGCGGGCATCTGGGCGTGATGGCCATCGGCCTTGAAGGCCATGTGCTCCAGCGGATCGGTGCTGTCGTCGTCAGAGCCGCTGTCCAGCGTCACCTCGCGCTGCCGCTGGCGCAGGATGTCGATGATCTTGTGCTTGAGGATGCCGACCAGCCAGGTGCGCATCTGGGAACGGCCCTCGAAGGCCTGCGGCCGGGCCAGCGCGGCCAGCACGGTCTCGGAGACGGCGTCTTCGGCCCAGGCGTCGTTGCGCAGCTGCAGACGCGCGAAGCGCAGCAGGTAGGCCCGGCACTCGGCCACCTGTGTCGTGAAGTCGGGCGGGTTCTGGGTCATGGGCATTCGGCGATTCGTTGCGAGTGTAAGGAACCGGCCGACAGTGGATCGAGGAATATTTTTGTGCGGCATGTAAGAACCCTCCCCATTGGCTGACTGACGCTCAACCGGTGAACATCGCCCCGCGACGCGCACCGGTTGACTCTCAACCCCCACCTCATTCAGGAGAAAACCGATGAACCAGCGCCAGATGATCACCACCGCCGCCGCTTCGCTGATGAGCCTTGCCATGCTCACCAGCCCCGCCATGGCCCAGGACGCCGCCAAGGAAAAATGCTTCGGCATCGCCAAGGCCGGGCAGAACGACTGCGCCAACCTCTCCGGCTCGCACTCCTGCGCAGGCCAGTCCAAGGTCGACAACGACAAGGGCGAATGGAAGTACGTCGCTGCGGGCACCTGCAAGACCATGGGCGGCATGTCGATGGACGACGCCAAGATGGGCATGAAGAAGTCCTGATCCGCGGCCAACCCTCGCACAAGAAAGCCCGCCACCATGACCGCACACGCTCATCGGCCTCATGCCGCAGCGCCCGAGGTCGGCATCGGTTGGCGGCACCCCCATTACGCAGCGCTGCTGGAACAGCGGCCTGCCCTCGGCTTCATCGAAGTCCATTCGGAGAACTTCTTCGCCCCCGGCGGCGCGGCCCTGGCCGTGCTGCGCGAAGGGCGCGCGCACTGCCCGGTGAGCCTGCACGGCGTCGGCCTGTCGCTCGGGTCGGCGCAGGGCATCGACACCGCGCACCTGGACCAGTTGGCGCGGCTCGTGCAGGCCATCGACCCGGTGCGGGTCAGCGACCACGCCAGCTTCGCGCGCGGTGCGGTGGTGCACGCGGCCGACCTGCTGCCCGTGCCGATGAGCCGCGCGGCGCTGGACGCCATGTGCGCCAACGTCCAGCGCGTGCAGGACCGCCTGCACCGCCCCATCGCGGTGGAAAACCTCTCGGCCTATGTGCAGTGGCGCGAGGCCGATATGGACGAACCCGAATTCCTCAACGCGCTCGCGCGGCGCAGCGGCTGCGGCCTGCTGGTCGACGTGAACAACATTTTTGTCAACGCCCTCAATGGCCAGTTGCGTGGCGAACACGGCGACCCGCTGGGCGCGTGCCGGCGCTGGCTGGACGCCATCGCGCCGGACCACGTGGCGGAGATCCACCTTGCCGGCCACCGGCACTGCGGCGACATCGTGATCGACGACCACGGCAGCCGCGTCGGCGAGCGGGTCTGGGCGCTGTACCGCCA